>ERZ506793.2-NODE-2-length-399069-cov-12.998_pt1 | contig 399069 bp, 345 predicted proteins | sample MGYA00512571_ERZ506793 | MGnify/ENA metagenome assembly ERZ506793
AGCACCATGCCGACTTGTGAACGAATTTTCATTTTACGCTCTCCTGTACCTGGTCGTTACCTTCGCCATCTAACCAGTTAATATTCTTCATCTTACGTACCACCACGAACTCGTCGCGGTTAGACCCTACCGTGCCGTAGTAGTTAAAGCCGTAGGCCAGCTGCGCATAGCCGCCGATCATATGGGTCGGCTTTGGCGTAATACGAGTCACGGAGTTGTGAATCCCCCCGCGCTGTTCGGTGATCTCAGAACCCGGCAGGTTTACGATACGTTCCTGCGCGTGGTACATCATGGTCATCCCGGCCGGTACGCGCTGGCTTACCACCGCGCGGGCGGTCAGCGCGCCGTTGCTGTTAAACACTTCGATCCAGTCGTTATCTTCGATCCCCAGATCTTTGGCGTCCGCTTCGCTCATCCAGACAATCGGCCCGCCGCGCGACAGCGTCAGCATCAGCAGGTTGTCGCTGTAGGTGGAGTGGATCCCCCACTTCTGGTGCGGCGTCAGGAAGTTCAATGCCTTCTCCGGGTTGCCGTTGGATTTCGCGCCCATCACCGTTTTCACCGACCGGGTGTCGATTGGCGGACGATAAACCAGCAGGCTTTCGCCAAAATCACGCATCCACTGGTGATCCTGATACAGCTGCTGGCGGCCGGAAAGCGTGCGCCACGGGATCAGTTCGTGAACGTTGGTGTAGCCGGCGTTATAGGAAACGTGCTCATCTTCGAGTCCGGACCAGGTCGGGCTGGAGATAATTTTGCGCGGCTGGGCCTGAATATCGCGGAAGCGGATTTTTTCCTCTTCTTTATTCGTCGCCAGGTGCGTATGGTCGCGACCGGTAAATTCGCTGAGCGCCGCCCAGGCTTTAACCGCCACGTGGCCGTTGGTTTCCGGCGCCAGGGTCAGAATCATCTCTGCCGCATCAATGGCGGTGTTAAGCATCGGCTGGCCTTTCGCCGGGCCGTCCGCTTTGGTGTAGTTGAGCTTGCGCAGCAGATCCATCTCGCTCTGGGTATTCCAGGCGATGCCTTTACCGCCGTTGCCGATTTTCTCCATCAGCGGGCCGATAGAGGTAAAGCGTTCGTATGTCGCCGGATAATCGCGCTCGACGGTCAGAATATGCGGCGCGGTTTTCCCTGGAATCAGGTCGCATTCGCCTTTTTTCCAGTCCTTAACGTCCAGCGGCTGCGCCAGTTCGGCGGCGGAGTCGTGCTGGATAGGCAGCGTTACCACGTCGGTTTCCTGACCCAAATGACCCACGCACACTTCGGAGAACTTTTTCGCGATATCTTTGTAGATATCCCAGTCGCTTTTCGATTCCCAGGCCGGGTCGACGGCGGCAGACAGCGGATGAATAAACGGATGCATATCCGAGGTATTCATGTCGTCTTTTTCATACCAGGTAGCGGTCGGCAGCACGATGTCGGAGTAGAGGCAGGTACTCGACAGACGGAAGTCGAGGGTCACCACCAGATCCAGCTTGCCGTCGAGACCGTTATCTTTCCACTCCACTTCTTCCGGCTTCACGCCGCCCTGCTTGCCGAGATCTTTGCCCTGAATACCGTTTTCCGTACCCAGCAGGTACTTCAGCATGTACTCGTGGCCTTTACCCGAGGAGCCCAGCAGGTTGGAACGCCAGATAAACAGGTTGCGCGGATGGTTTTTACCGTTTTCCGGCTGCTCTGCGGCAAAGCGAATGGAACCCTCTTTCAGCGATTTGACGGTGTAATCGACCGGCGTCATGCCCGCTTTTTTTGCCGCATGCGCAATACGCAGCGGGTTGGTGCCCAGCTGCGGCGCCGACGGAAGCCAGCCCATACGCTCGGCGCGCACGTTGAAATCAATCAGGTGGCCGCTGTAGCGGGATTTATCCGCTAACGGCGACAGCAGTTCCTGCGCGGTTACGGTTTCATAGCGCCACTGGCTGGAGTGGTTATAGAAGTACGATGTGCTGTTCATATGGCGCGCCGGACGCTGCCAGTCAAGGGCAAACGCCAGCGGCTGCCAGCCGGTCTGCGGACGCAGTTTTTCCTGGCCGACATAGTGCGCCCAGCCGCCGCCGCTCTGACCAACGCAGCCGCAGAAGATCAGCATATTGATAAGACCGCGATAGTTCATATCGAGGTGGAACCAGTGGTTCAGACCGGCGCCGACGATGATCATCGAACGGCCGTGGGTCTTATCGGCGTTATCGGCAAACTCCCGCGCGGTGCGGATAATATGCGCCCGGGAAACGCCGGTGATTTTCTCCGCCCATGCCGGGGTATACGCTTTGAGGTCATCGTAGCTGCTGGCGCAGTTTTCATCGCCGAGTCCGCGATCCAGGCCATAGTTCGCCATGGTCAGGTCGTAGACGGTGGTGACCAGCACGGTAGAACCGTCGGCCTTCTGCAGGCGTTTTACCGGCAGTTTGTGCAGCAGCACGTTTTCCAGCTCGACTTTATTAAAGTGCTCGGTACCTTCGCCGCCAAAATAGGGGAAGCCAACGTTAGCGATATCGTCGTGGCCGCCCAGCAGGCTCAGGCGTAGCTCGACATCTTCGCCGGTTTTACCGTCGCGCTGTTCAAGATTCCATTTACCTTTGTCGCCCCAGCGGAAACCGATAGAACCGTTCGGTACGGTGATTTCGCCCTTCTCATCAAAGGCGACGGTTTTCCATTCCGGATTTGTTTCCTGACCTAATGCATCCACCAGATCAGCTGCGCGCAGCATGCGGCCTGCGGCGTAATAGCCATCGCGCTCTTCGAGCATCACCAGCATCGGCATGTCGGTGTAGCGGCGCACGTAATCGGTAAAGTACTGGCTTGGTTTGTCGAGGTGGAACTCGCGCAGCATGACGTGACCCATCGCCAGCGCCATCGCCGCATCGGTACCCTGCTTCGGCGCCAGCCACAGATCGCAAAGCTTGGCGATTTCGGCGTAGTCAGGGGTGATAGCAACGGTTTTAGTGCCCTTATAGCGAACTTCGGTGAAGAAGTGGGCATCCGGGGTACGGGTCTGCGGTACGTTGGATCCCCAGGCAATGATATAGCTGGAGTTGTACCAGTCGGCAGATTCCGGTACGTCGGTCTGCTCGCCCCAGGTCTGCGGTGATGCAGGCGGCAGGTCGCAGTACCAGTCGTAAAAGCTCAGGCAGGTCCCGCCGATCAGCGACAGATAGCGCGCGCCGGAGGCATAGGAGACCATCGACATCGCCGGGATGGGCGAGAAGCCGGCTACGCGGTCCGGGCCGTAGGTTTTGACGGTATAGACGTTAGAGGCGGCAATCAGCTCGTTCACTTCCTGCCAGGACGAACGCACGAAACCGCCGCGGCCGCGCGCCTGCTTAAAGCTTTTCGCTTTGTCGGCATCTTCAATAATCGAGGCCCATGCGTCAACCGGATCGCTGTGCTGTACTTTCGCTTCACGCCACATTTTCATCAGGCGTTTGCGCATCAGCGGGTACTTCAGGCGATTAGCGCTGTAAAGATACCAGGAGTAGCTGGCGCCGCGCGGGCAGCCGCGAGGCTCGTGGTTTGGCATATCCGGACGGGTGCGCGGATAGTCGGTCTGCTGGGTTTCCCAGGTGACAAGACCATTTTTGACATAAATCTTCCAGCTGCATGAGCCGGTGCAGTTGACACCGTGGGTGGAGCGCACAATTTTGTCATGCTGCCAACGTTGACGGTATCCATCCTCCCAGTCCCGGTTGGTTTTTAGAAGCTGGCCGTGCCCATCGGCAAAGGTTTCACCCTTCTGTTTGAAGTAGCGAAACCGGTCCAGGAATTTACTCATCGGGTTTCTCCTGTGTGGAGCCTGACGGCTCTCTGATAAATCGACATTGCTGGATTTGCAGCGAAGGTAACGCTATGAAAGAGGGAGAGAATTGATAACGATCAAGACGATAGGGCTTATAAAAGCCGCTCCGGAGGCCTGATACCACCAAAGTAGTATTTATTTCTATTTTATATCTATATGATTTACATATAAATTCATCTAAAAAACCTGCAAAGGACAGGGTTTTGCCATTCGCCATGGTATTAAGGGGTAGATGCTTATGCCGCTATTTTATTTGTGACTCCGGACTGCTTTTAAAATAACCCTCAACGATTAGCATGTTGTAACTAAATAATAAATAAAAAAAGGGCGCAACGATATTTGCGCCCTTTGCAGAAACTCACCAGAAAATATTATTTCTGCTTGCGTCCGTAGATTGCCCAGGTAATCACCACGCAGGCGATATAGAACACCAGGAATACCTTCATTGCTCCGGCCGGCGAGCCGGTCAAATCCAGCGAGATACCAAACGCTTTTGGAATAAAGAAGCCGCCAATGGCGCCAATCGCTGAAATAAAGCCCAGCGCCGCCGCCGTATCGGTCGCCGCTTCACGCATGGCCTGCGCTTCGCTGCCGCCCTGCGCCTTGACGCGATCCATCGTCATTTTACGGAAGATAACCGAGATCATCTGGAAAGTAGACGCGCTCCCCAGACCAGCGGTCAGGAACAGCACCATAAATACCGCGAAGAAGGCAATAAAGTTACCGCCCTCGCCGTGGGTCGGCAGCGTCAGGAACAACAGGCCGCAGAAGATAGCCATGACCACAAAGTTCACCAGCGTCACGCGAGTCCCGCCGAGTCGGTCGGAGATCGCCCCGCCGGTCGAGCGTGCCAGTGCGCCGATAAACGGCCCGAAGAACGCATAGTGCAGAATCTGCACATCCGGGAACTGGGTCTTGGACAGCATGGCGAAGCCCGCCGAGAAGCCGATAAACGAGCCGAAGGTGGCAAGATAGAGCAGCGCCATAATCCACAGATGCGCGCGCTTCAGGACCGGCAGCTGCTCGCTCAGCGACGCCTTCGATGCCGACAGGTCGTTCATGAAGAACCACGCCGCCAGGGTGAAGATAATCAGGAACGGCACCCAGATCCACGCGGCGTTTTCCAGATATAGCATGGAACCATCCGGCTGTTCGCTGCCGGTACCGCCAAAGACGGCGAAAATAGACAGGGATACCACCAGAGGAGCAACCAGCTGCATCACGCTGACGCCCATATTACCGAGGCCGCCGTTGATACCCAGCGCGCCGCCCTGCTTCTGTTTCGGGAAGAAGAAGCTGATGTTAGCCATACTGGAAGCAAAGTTCGCCCCCGCGAAGCCGCACAGCAGAGAGATGATCACGAAAACGCTGAAAGGCGTAGAGGTATCCTGCACCGCGAAGCCTAACCATACGCAGGGTACGATCATGATCCCGGTACTGAACGCAGTCCAGCGACGACCGCCGAACAGCGGCACCATAAACGCGTAAGGCACGCGCAGCAGCGCGCCGGACAGCGCCGGGAGCGCGGTCAGCATAAACAACTGGTCGGTAGTAAACTGAAAGCCGACTTTATTGAGGTTGACGGCAACGGCGCTGAACAACATCCAGACGCAGAATGCCAGTAAAAGACACGGAACGGAGATCCACAGATTGCGGCTGGCGACGCGATGACCGCGCTGCTGCCAGAATTCAGGATCTTCAGGACGCCAGTCGCTAATGACTGAGCTGTTAGTCTTCTCCGGGATTGAAGAGTGACTCATAGACACCTCTGATGATTCATATTAACCCTGGCTACCTTATGGGTTACAGGCGGCGGTAAGTTGATATAAATCAAAGGAAAAGTTGGCGCTAATTTGGCTAAAAAAAATTCATCACCCGAAGTGAGTAGCTATTTCTGCGCAAAAAAGTGTGGTTTTTCACGCCAGTGCCGGGATTACCTCAACGCCTGCCACCAGCCCATCGCAGGCTGACAATTAAGGGGTAATCCTTTGGGGGTATGGGTATACTCCAGGGGATGTCCGAGAATAAGCGCCACTCCCGGATAATTTGCCGGTCAGGAGCCCCATATCCCATGTTGAAACGACTTTTTACGCCGCTGACGCTGGTTAATCAACTCGCGCTGATCGTTCTGTTGGCCACGATCATCGGCGTCGCCGGAATGGCGATCTCTTCCCGCCTGGTGCATGGCGTTCAGGGCAGCGCGCATGCCATCAATAAAGCCGGTTCGCTGCGCATGCAGAGCTATCGCCTGCTGGCGGCGATACCGCTGACCGACAGCGATCAAAAGCTGCTGGATGAAATGACGGCAACCGTCTTTAGCCCGGAACTGCAGTACGCCGCTCGCCATGACGATCAGCAGCGGCAGCTCCAGGCGCTGCAGCACTACTGGCAGCTGGAGCTGGCGCCGGGAATGCGCAAAGCGCAAAATCAGGCCTCGGTCGCGACGGATGTCGCCGGCTTTGTCGACCGCATTGACCAGTTGGTTACCGCTTTCGATCACACCACCGAGGAGCGGATTAAACACGTTGTCTGGATCCAGCGCATCATGGCCGTTGGGATGGCGCTGCTGCTGGTATTTACCATCGTCTGGCTGCGCGCCCGCCTGTTACGTCCGTGGAAACAGCTGCTCGGTATGGCCCGAGCGGTGAGCCGACGTGATTTCACCCAGCGGGCGCAGATTAACGGGCGCAACGAGATGGCGACGCTCGGCATGGCGCTGAACAACATGTCCAAAGAGCTGGCGGAGAGCTATTCGGTGCTTGAACGCCGGGTGCAAGAAAAAACCGCCGGCCTGGAGCAAAAAAACGAGATCCTCGCCTTTCTGTGGCAGGCCAACCGCCGCCTGCACTCTAACGCGCCGCTCTGTGAACGCATTTCGCCCGTTCTTAACGGTTTACAGGGGCTGACCCTGCTGCGCGATATTGAAGTTCGCGTCTACGACCTTGAAGACGAAGACAACCATCAGGAGTTTTCCTGCCACTCCGATATTCAGTGCGACGACAGGGGCTGTTATCTCTGTCCCCGCGACCTGCCGCCGCTGCCTGATACCGGCACCACTTTAAAATGGCGGCTGTCGGATGCCCATAATCAGTACGGTATTTTACTGGCCACCCTGCCCGCCGGGCGTCATCTGAGCCACGATCAGCAGCAGCTGGTTGACACGCTGGTGGAACAACTTACCGGCACCCTCGCTCTCGATCGTCATCAGGAGCGCCAGCAGCAGCTAATCGTCATGGAGGAGCGCGCCACTATCGCCCGCGAGCTCCACGACTCCATCGCCCAGTCGCTCTCCTGTATGAAAATGCAGGTTAGCTGCCTGCAAATGCAGGGCGATGACCTGCCGGAAGCGAGCCGCCAGCTGCTGGGGCAAATCCGTAATGAACTGAATACCTCCTGGGCTCAGCTGCGCGAACTGCTGACTACCTTCCGGCTACAGCTCACCGAGCCGGGACTACGTCCGGCGCTGGAGGCCAGCTGCCAGGAATACAGCGCCCACTTCGGTTTTACGGTACGCCTGGACTATCAGCTGCCGCCGCGTTTTGTGCCGTCGCATCAGGCCATCCATCTGCTGCAAATCGCCCGGGAAGCGCTCAGCAACGCGCTGAAGCACGCCAATGCCACCGATGTCAGCGTTACCGTGGCGTTGCGGGACAATCAGGTCCGTCTGACGGTGGCCGATAACGGTCGCGGCGTACCGGACCATGCGGAGCGCAGCAACCACTACGGCCTGATTATTATGCGCGATCGCGCTCAGAGCCTGCGCGGGGACTGCCAGGTTCGGCGCCGGGAAACCGGCGGTACCGAAGTGGTGGTCACTTTTATCCCTGAAAAATCGTTTTCAATCCAATAAGGAGAACTCCATGAGTCAACAGGAACGGGCAACCATCCTTCTCATCGACGATCACCCGATGCTGCGCACCGGCGTCAAACAGCTGATCAGCATGGCCCCGGATATCCAGGTTATCGGCGAAGCCAGCAACGGCGAGCAAGGTATTGCGATGGCGGAATCATTGGATCCTGATTTGATTCTGCTGGATCTCAATATGCCGGGCATGAACGGTCTGGAAACCCTCGACAAGCTGCGCGAGAAGTCGCTGTCCGGCCGCGTGGTGGTGTTTAGCGTCTCCAATCATGAAGAAGACGTGGTGACCGCTCTGAAACGCGGCGCCGACGGCTATCTGCTGAAGGATATGGAGCCGGAAGATTTGCTGAAAGCGCTACAGCAGGCGGCGGCAGGCGAAATGGTGCTCAGCGAAGCGTTAACCCCGGTGCTGGCTGCCAGCCTGCGCGCTAATCGCGCTACCTCAGACCGCGACATCAGCCAGCTAACACCGCGCGAGCGCGATATTCTCAAGCTGATTGCCCAGGGCCTGCCGAACAAAATGATCGCCCGCCGTCTGGATATCACCGAAAGTACCGTTAAAGTGCACGTCAAACATATGTTGAAGAAAATGAAGCTGAAATCGCGCGTGGAAGCGGCGGTTTGGGTCCATCAGGAGCGCGTATTCTAGGGCAGATGCTGCCACGAAACGCCATCGGCCGGTACGCGTACCAACGGCTCAGTCAGCGCCAGTGCGATCTCATTGGATGAGACGCGCTGACCCGTTTTATCCTCCACCACCAGCGAAAGATGCCAGCGGTTGCTTGCCCCGGCTTCGCTGTTCCAGCGCGGCATAATCACGGTCCAGCCGTCCGTACTGTTGGCCTCTATCGGCGAGGTCAGGCTCAGCGCCTGGGTATCGCCCTGCCAGCTTAGCGACTTAATTCCGTGCAGGCTACGAATCTGTAGTTTCAGCTGCACCGTCTCCCCGGGCTGAAGATCCCAGGGCGGCGTCGCCAGATAAACCGACAGCGTTTTGCGCTGGCGATATTCAACCACCGGCAGATTATCGCGTTCCGGGCTATCGTAGCGGCTGCCGCGAAGCGATCGGCTAACGGCGACTTCATCGGCCGCCAGCTGCTGTTTAAGGGGAACGCCAAAACGATAGTTCAGCTTTAACCCAATATCGTTTTGGCTGACGCCGCTCTCGCCCTGCTTATGTTTGGCGGTCACCGTGACCAGCGGAACGGGGGTGTAATTCAGCCCCACAGACACCGCGACCGGATTGTGATAGCCGGTGCCCGAATGGAACAGGTCAACGCTATCGCCGAAGTACTGCTCCACGCTCACGCTGGTATTAATGTGCTGATAAAACGGCAGCCGCGCCTGAGCGGTCACATCGTAGCCGCTCGCCATACGCTGCTGCTGAGTCAGGCTACTCCCCTGCTGCCAGCCGCCGAGCGGCTGGTAGTAGTTAGCCGACAGGCGCAGCGATTCGCCCCAGGCTTCGGCTCCGACGCTGCCGCGCGCCATGCGCTCATCGAGCACTTTATCGTAGAAGGAGTTGTAGCCCAGCAGCCAGGAGCCCATCCGCCAGCGCTGGCCGAGGCCGACGTTGCCGACCAGACCGTTATCCCGCTGGGTGACCGAGTACTGGTTCCAGGTGAGATAGTCGCCGTTATCCTGAAGAGGAACAAACCAGCTCCCCTTGCTGCCGGTAAAATTGCCCTCTTTATCGACCAGCAAATCGACGTTGGCGTTGCCCCACGGCGAAAGCCAGCTTTCCAACTGGTGGCTGACTTCGTTGCCCAGCCGGCTCATAGCAAATACACGCGCCTGTTCGCCGGTTGTCAGCCCATTATCGCTCATGCTGGCTTCGCCAAATTTTTTCGCCATCTCGGCAAAATGTTTTGCGTCGTCATCGACCTGCGGCGCCAGGCCAAGGTCGGGTAAGCTTTCAGGGCCTCTGGAAAAGGCCTGAGTATCCTGCAGCGCGCGGGCGGGAGCGCCTGTCAGCAGCAGGAGAAGCGGTAAATAAGGGGTTATACGGAACGACAAGGAGCTCAAATCGGTTACGTCTACTCATAAAGTGATGGCGGCAAAAGTTAAGTTTATCGTTTTTTACCCGCCCTGGCAGCCTCCCGCACGATTCCAGGAATATACCGAATATCAGGCCTGCGCCAGCTTCGCCGCCAGCAGCGCCTTAAGTTCCGGGATACAAGAGCCGCAGTTGGTGCCGCATTTGAGCTTTGCTCCCAGTGCGGCGGGCGTACGGCAGCCAGTGGCAATCGCTTCGTCTATCGCCGGTTCGCCCACGCTAAAGCAGCTACAGATAATGCGTCCGCGCGGTACCTCATCGCTACCCTTTCTGCCGCTCAATAATGCGTGACGCTGGGTAGCATTCGGCGGAGGGCTGCGAAACGCGGCGCTAATCCACTCGGCATCCACACGCGGTTCGTTGACATCGCTCCACCAGCCGAGCATCAGCTCTTCCCCCTGCCACGCCAGCAGGTTCCAGATGCTACCGCCTTTGGCTGTCTGTAGTTGCCACCCTTTTCGCTGGCACCACTCAATAAGCCACTCGCGGGAGGCGATATCCCCCGCCAGCGAAAGATGAATGATTCCCTGCGATGCCCGCCGCCGCCAGTGTAGTGAAGCGGGTAGCGGCACCGACAAGCGAGAAAAAAGCTCGCCTTTCCACGCTGGTAGCCAGGCAGCTATCGCCACTGCCGCCTGTTTACTTTCCGGCTGCCCGGAGTGCGGGTCAGTGACTGCAGACAGCAGGTTATTCACCCGTCCCTGGCGAGCAAACTGATCATTCCAGTGCATCGGCACAAACAGCGACCCGGGACGCTGGCCATTGCTGACAATCACTTTTGCTACCATCACCCCATTCGGTGAGCGCACCCGCGCCAGTTCGCCTTCCAGCAGCTGATAGCGCGTCGCGTCCGCTGGCGCGACTTCCACCACCGGCTCGTTAATATGCTGCATCAGACGCGGCACCGCGCCGGTGCGGGTCATGGTGTGCCACTGATCGCGGATCCGCCCGCTGTTGAGGATCAGCGGATAGAACGCATCGGTGACCGCCCGAGTGGGCTGCGGGGTCACCGGGATCATGCGCAATTTGCCGCTGCGGTGCCACCCCTTGAGCAAATCCCAGCTTGCCTGACTGCGGCTCACCGGCCAGCGCACCGGTTCCAGCGCCTCCCACGCTTCGCGGCTGAGATCCGCCAGTCCGCCGATATCAAATGCCCGCTGGCCATCATTTTCATATCCTGAAAGCGCGGCGTGTTCGCTGAACACCTCGTGCGGGTGCTGCCAGGCAAAAGCGGAGCCGAAGCCCAGCGCCTGGGCCACGCGGGCGACGATCCACCAGTCGGCTCTGGCCTCCCCCGGTGGCGCCATGAAAGCGCGCTGGCGTGAGATCCTTCGTTCGGAGTTGGTTACCGTGCCGCTCTTCTCTCCCCACGCCAGCGCGGGAAAGCGAATATGGGCAAAGCGTCCGGTATCGGTAGCGGCGGCGACGTCGGACACGATGACCAGCGGACAGGCCGCCAGCGCTTTGCTTACCGCATGGCTGTCCGGCAGCGACACTACCGGGTTGGTGCCCATAATCCACACCGCTTTCACCTCGCCGCGGCCAATGGCGGCGAACAGATCCACCGCCGCCAGCCCCGGCGTTTGCGCCAGACGTTCGGTCCCCCAGAAGCGCGCCAGACGCCGTAAATCGTCGGTTTCAAAGTTCATATGCGACGCCAGCATGGTCGCCAGTCCGCCCACCTCGCGCCCGCCCATGGCGTTAGGTTGTCCGGTCAGCGAAAAAGGCCCGCAGCCCGGACGCCCATATTTACCGCTCGCCAGGTGAACGTTAATGATAGCGTTACATTTATCGCTGCCGCTGGCGGACTGGTTAATCCCCATGGTATAGAGCGTGATGGCGCGGGGAGCGGCGATAAACTCGCTGTAGAAATCGGCGATCTGCTGTCGCGGCAGGCCGCAGAACTGCGCGACGTGGTTGATATCCCAGTCCTGCGCGATGGCCAGCGCCTGCGGCGCATCGCTAAAATCGCCGCAGATGTCGTCGCGGGCGGCAATGGCGTTCAACAGGCCGACAAACAGTCCGCCGTCGCTGCCGGGAGCCAGCGCCAGATGCATGTCCGCAATATCGCAGGTGGCGGTCCGACGCGGATCAATGACCACCACCCGCATCTGCGGATTGTCGCGCTTCGCCTGCGCCAGCCGCTGATAGAGTACCGGATGCGCCCAGGCGGCGTTCGACCCGACCAGCACCACCAGATCGCTGTTTTCCACGTCCTCATAGCTGCACGGCACCACATCAGCGCCCAGCGCCCGTTTGTAGCCGGTGACCGCTGAAGACATGCACAGCCGCGAATTAGTATCGATATTTGCCGCGCCGATAAACCCCTTCATCAGCTTATTGGCCACGTAGTAATCCTCGGTCAGCAGCTGGCCGGAGGCATAAAACGCCACCGCTTGCGGCCCGTGCTCGTCGATAATCTCCCGCAGACGCGAACCCGCCGCTGCCAGCGCCTGGGCCCAGGTCGCGCGACCGCCATCGACTTCCGGGAAGAGCAATCTTCCCGTCAGCCCGACGGTTTCGCCCAGCGCCGCCCCCTTCACGCACAGGCGGCCAAAGTTTGCCGGATGTTGTTCATCCCCGCGTACGGTAACCTGGCCGTCGGCATTCAGGCTGGCGATAATGCCGCAGCCGACCCCGCAATAGGGGCAAGTGGTCCTGGTTTCATTCATCACGAGGCCTCCGCGCGCGCCAGCAGCTGCTGGTTGCCAACCCATACTTTACCGTTCTCCACTTTTACCGGCCATGCGCGTACCGCCAGTTCGCCGTCGTCGCACTGGCGGCCATCGCGCAGGCGAATACGCTGCTTATACAGAGGCGAAATCACGATCGGTTCACCGCCCGCATCGCCCAGCAGGCCGCGCGAAAGAACGTTGGCCTCGCTGCCCGGTTCAAGATTATCGAGGGCATATACCTGATCGCCAAAGCGGAACAGCGCAATCTGCCGCTCGCCGAGCCGCGCGCCAATCCCCGCCTGCTGCGGGATGGCGTCGAGATCGCAAATGGCCTGCCACGGGCGGGACGGCAGCGCCGGTTCGGCCTGCGCCGCGAACGGGGCCAGCTGCGGCTGGCCGCGCAGGGTTTGCCGCTGCACCGCTTCGTCCGGCTCATCGCTGTTCACGTAGGAGCGGAACAGCGCCAGCCGCTGCGGATCGTTAAGGGTGGTTTGCCATTCGCACTGGTAGCTCTCGACCACCCGCGCCATCTCCTGCTCCAGCTCTTCGCCGATGCCAAGGCTGTCTTCGAGGATAACCGCGCGCAGATAGTCGACGCCTCCCTCAAGATTATCCATCCAGGTACTGGTACGCTGCAGACGGTCGGCGGTACGAATATAGAACATCAGCAGCCGGTCGATACTGCGGATAAGGGTGGCTTCATCCAGATCGCTGGCGAACAGGTCGGCATGGCGCGGCTTCATACCGCCGTTGCCGCAAACGTACAGATTCCAGCCCTTCTCCGTAGCGATGACGCCAATATCCTTACTCTGGGCTTCCGCGCATTCGCGGGTACAGCCGGAGACCGCCATTTTAATTTTGTGCGGCGCGCGCAGCCCCTTATAGCGATGTTCGAGGGTTACCGCCAGGCCGGTGGAATCCTGGACGCCATAGCGGCACCAGGTTGAACCCACGCAGGATTTCACCGTCCGCAGGGATTTGCCGTAGGCGTGGCCGGTTTCAAATCCCGCCTCGGCCAGCTCGCGCCAGATTGCCGGGAGCTGCTCCAGGCGCGCGCCGAACAGATCGATACGCTGGCCGCCGGTCACTTTACTGTACAGCTGATAGCGTTTGGCGATCTGGCCGATCGCAATCAGCCCGTCCGGCGTCACCTCTCCCGCCGCCATACGCGGCACCACCGAATAGGTGCCATCTTTCTGAATATTGGCGAAGTAGCGGTCGTTAGTGTCCTGAAGAGGCAAATGCGCCGGCTTCAGCAGATATTCATTCCAGCAGGAGGCCAGCACCGAGGCCGCCAGAGGTTTACAGATCTCACAGCCGTGACCGCGTCCATAGCGGGCAATCAGCTGTTCGAAGGTGCGAATATGGTTGACGCGTACCAGGTGATAGATCTCCTGCCGCGACCACGCAAAATGCTCGCAGATATCCTTTTTGACTTCAACGCCCTGCTCGGCAAGCTGATACTCCATCACCTGTTTTACCAGCGCGCTACAGCCGCCGCAGCCGGTCGCCGCTTTGGTGCAGCTTTTTATCGCCGCCATATCGCCCGCGCCGCCGTTCACCGCCTGGCAGATATCGCCTTTGCTGACGTTGTGACAGGAGCAAATCTGCGCGCTGTCCGGCAACGCCGCCACGCCGAGCGCTTTTGGCGCGCTGCCCTTCAGCGCCGGAAGGATCAGGCTTTCCGGGTGATTGGGTAAAGCCATACCGTTAAGCATCATCTGTAGCAGCGTGGCATAGTCGCTGGCATCCCCGACCAGCACCCCGCCGAGCAGTTTGTTGCCCTCCGCGCTGACTACAATTTTTTTGTAGATCTGCTGCGGCCCATCGGTCCACTGATAGCTCTGACAGCCCGGGGTGCGCCCCTGGGCGTCGCCGAACGAGGCGACATCAACGCCCAGCAGCTTCAGCTTAGTGCTCATATCCGCGCCGCTAAAGCAGCCTTCCTCGCCCGCCAGGGTAGCCGCTGCGGCGCGCGCCATCTGATAGCCAGGCGCCACCAGACCATAAATTTTGTTCTCCCACAGGGCACATTCGCCGATTGCCAGCACGTCCGGGTCGGAGGTACGACACTGGTTGTCGATACAAATCCCGCCGCGTTCGCCCACTTCCAGCCCGCCGCTGCGCGCCAGCCCGTCCTGCGGGCGAATACCGGCGGAGAACACCAGCATATCGGCCGCCAGCGAGCTACCGTCGGCAAAGTTCAGCTGTAGCCCCTGTTCGTTGCGAACAATCTCCGTCGTCGCCTTGCTGGTATGCACCCCGACGCCCAGTTGACTGATTTTTTCTCGCAGCATTGCCGCGCCGCCGTTGTCCAGCTGCACCGCCATCAGGTTCGGCGCAAACTCGACAACGTGAGTTTCCAGCCCCAATTGCTTCAGCGCGTTGGCCGCTTCCAGCCCGAGCAGCCCGCCGCCGATAACCACACCCCGTCGGGCGGTTGCGGCACGGGCGGCAATCTGGTCGAGGTCGTCAAGCGTACGATAAACAAAACAGCCCTCGAGATGATGACCCGGCACCGGCGGAACAAACGGGTAAGACCCCGTCGCCAGCACCAGCTTATCCCAGTGGGTTTCGTGGCCGAAGGCATCGCGCACCACCCGCGCTTCGCGGTCGATGCTGGCGACCGATTCGCTCAGGCGCAGCTCAATACCGTGCTGAGCGAAAAAATCGCCCTCAACCAGCGACAGCGATTCTGCGCTGCGTCCGGTGAAATATTCAGTCAGATGAACCCGGTCGTAGGCGGCATAGCGTTCCTCGCAGAACACCACAATCCGATACCGTTGATGAAGGCGACGGTCGACGCATTGCTCAAGAAAATGGTGGCCGACCATACCGTGTCCGACCAGCACTAAAACAGGTTTTGTCATCATAATTTTTCCCGCAGCGCGCGGCTGCATCGTTGAAGAGGGATCGAAGAGCCACTCTGCCGGCGCCGGGGCATCCGCCCCCAGCAGAGCGGTGAGGGGCGCAGCGCTGCTGCAATCGCCCAGCAGCAGTACGCCGCGCAGCTTACCGTCGCGCAGCAGCAGGCGCCGGTAGTGGCGGTCCAGCGGGTCCCAGCTGATACAGCTTTCATCCTGTTCTGCGGCCCGCAGCTCGCCCGCGCTGAACAACTCGATACCGCTGACCTTCAGACGAGTGCCGCTATCCTGCCAGCAAAAATCATCGCCTGGGGTAGCGCACAGGCGGGCAGCCAGCACCTCCGCCTGGCGCAGGCATGGCGCCACCAGCCCCCAGGTCCGACCGTCGATTTCACAGCACTCCCCGATGGCGCTGACGCCCGGCTGCACGGTTGCCAGCTGGCGGTCAACGAGGATTCCGCGGGCGCAGGCCAGCCCGCTGCGCTCGGCCAGCCGTTTGTTCGGCTGCACGCCGGTCGCCAGCACCACCCGCGAGGCGGCAAACGCGCGGCCGTCCTCCAGCCGCACCTGATGTGCATCAATAGCGGCGATACGGCTCTCCATCACGCAGCGAATCCCGCGATCGGCAAGCAGCATTTGCAGCTGCTCGCCGGCAAAAGCATCGATTTGCTGCTCCATCAGCCCGCTTCCGCGATGAAGTAAAGTGACACTGTCACCATAACGCCGCAGCGCCGCGGCGGCCTCTACGCCGAGTACGCCCCCGCCGATAACCACCGCCGGGCCGTCGATGGCCAGGATGCCCTCGACGTCCGCCAGAGTGCGGAAAGCAAAAACGTGCGGCTGCGTAATGCCCGGTAACGGCGGCACAAACGGTAGCGAGCCTGTGGCGAACACCAGTTCATCCCAGCTAACTACCCCTGCGGTGGTTTGCAGCGTACGGGCATGAATATCCACCGCCGTAACCGTCTCGCCGGCGCGTACCTTAACGTTATGCCGTTGATACCACGTCTCGGGCAGCAGTCTCGTCTCGCCTGCTGTTTTCTCTGCGCCCAGCACAGGCGACAGCTGAATGCGGTTATAGGCCTGGCCGGGTTCATCGCCGATAATGGTGATGCTAAACCGCTGCGCATCCCGTTCTACCAATGCCTGCGCCAGGCGCGTGGCCGCCATACCGTTACCAATAATCACCAGTTGCCGCGTCATCGCCGCCCCCTATGCCGCTTTCGGCTGTTTTTCATAGAGGAAGTGCAGGATCTGCTGACGCAGATGGTGATAACAGCTATCGTCCGCCAGCTGCACGCGATTGCGCGGGCGCGGCAGGTTAACATCGAGGATCTCCCCGACCGTCGCCGCCGGACCATTGGTCATCATCAGCACCCGGTCGGAAAGCAGCACCGCTTCATCAACATCGTGGGTAATCATCACGATGGTAGTATTCAGCGACTGCTGAATCTGCATCACCGCGTCCTGTAAATGCGCCCGCGTCAGGGCATCAAGGGCGCCAAAGGGTTCATCCAGCAGCAGCACTTTCGGCTTCATCGCCAGCGCCCGGGCAATGCCAACGCGCTGCTTCATACCGCCGGATATTTCTCCCGGGCGCTTGTGCAGGGCGTGCCCCATCTGGACCCGTTCGAGGTTGTGCTCAATCCACTCTTTGCGCTCGCCTTTGCTCATGCTGCGGCGGAAGACCTGATCCACCGCCAGCGCAACGTTATCGAAGCAGGTCAGCCACGGCAGCAGAGAGTGGTTCTGAAACACCACCGCGCGTTCCGGGCCCGGCCCGGCGATTTCACGGTTATCACACAGCAGGCCGCCCTCCGTCGGCAAGGTAATCCCGGCAATCAGATTCAGCAGAGTTGACTTACCGCACCCTGAGTGACCAATCAGGCTGATGGTCTCCCCCTCGTAAATATCGAATGAGACATTCTGCAGTGCGAGGAATTCGCCGCTGGTGGTATTGAAACGCTGGCTGACGCCCTGGACCTGAATGAGTGGTTTCATCTGCGACTCCTTATTTATCCTGCCAGCTAAAACGACGGGCGAGCAGCATCAGCCCCTGTTCCAGCAGCAACCCGACCACGCCGATAATGACGATGGCAATGATGATGTTTTCAACGTTGAGGTTGTTCCACTCGTTCCAGATCCAGAAGCCGATCCCTACGCCGCCGGTGAGCATTTCGGCGGCGACGATCACCAGCCAGGCGATACCAATCGAGAGACGAACCCCGGTCAGCACCGCGGGTAAGACCGCCGGAAAGAGGATCTTGCGCATCACCGTCCACTCGGAAAGCTGCAGCACGCGGGCCACGTTGAGGTAGTCCTCAGGAATACGCCGCACGCCCTCGGCGGTGTTAATAACCATCGGCCAGATCGAGCAGATAAAAATGGTCCAGCTCGAGGCCGGTTCCGCCTTCTGGAACAGCAGCAGGCCAATAGGCAGCCAGGCCAGCGGGCTGACCGGGCGCAGCAGCGCAATCAACGGGTTAAACATCCGGGCGAAGAATGGCGAACGACCGATCAGAAAGCCCAGAGGAATGCCCGCCAGCGCGGCAAGGCCAAACCCCACCGCCACGCGCTGCAGCGACGCCAGCACGTTCCAGCCGATCCCCATATCGTTCGGCCCGTCCTGATAAAACGGATCGGCAAAAAGGGTCAACGCGGAATCCAGCGTGCTGAGCGGCGTCGGGAAACCTTTGCTGTTTATTGCTGCCAGCTGCCAGCCCAACAGCAGCAATCCCAGCCCGAGCAGCGGCGGCAGCAGACGTTGGGTAGCATCGCGCAGCCAGCGGCTGAACGGAGGCGTGGTTTTGCGAACCTGCAGCGGCGGCAGGGTGATCACTTCGCCGGGCGCCTTTCCAGCGCTGGCCTGCGGTTGAGTTTTATATGCGTGTTTCATCTCATGCCCCTTTACGTTGAATCGCGAAACTGCTGGCATAGCCTTCCGGGTCGGCCCCATTCCAGACCTTGCCGTCGAGCAATGTGCTGCTGCGCATCGGCTGCTTCGGCGCGCCGATCCCGCCGACAGCCAGCGCCGCCTCTTTCCAGACGTCAATGCGATTAATGCGCTGCGCCACCGCCTGATAATCCGGCGACGCCTTCAACAATCCCCAGCGGCGGAACTGGGTCAAAAACCACATGCCGTCCGAGAGCCATGGAAAGCTCACCTCCCCCTGTTCGTAGAAGCGCATCGGGTGCGCATCCTGCCAGCGGCGACCGATACCATTGTCGTATGCGCCGAGCATGCGCCCGGTGAGGTACTGCTCTTTCGTGTTCAGCCACGCGCGTCTGGCGAGTATCCGCGCCGTTTCGCGAGTATTCTCCACGGAAGCATCAATCCAGCGTTGGGCCTCCATCAGCGCCGCCACCAACGCCCGAGCCGTATTCGGGTTACGCTCAACCCATTCGCTGCGGGTGCCGAGAATTTTTTCCGGATGTTCCGGCCAGATATCCTGAGAAGTGGCGACGGTGAAGCCGATGCGATCGTTAATGGCGCGCGCGTTCCACGGCTCGCCGACACAAAAACCGCTCATATTGCCGATACGCATGTTCATCACCATCTGCGGCGGCGGCACAACGACGGTGCGGATATCGTCGAAAGGGTTAATTCCACCGCTCGCCAGCCAGTAATAGAGCCACATCGCGTGGGTGCCGGTTGGAAAGGTATGGGCGAAGGTGTAGCTGCCCGGCGCCTGCTGGTCGATCCGTTTTTTCAGTCCGCCCAGGTCGGTGACGCCCTTCTCCTGCAGCTCGCTGGAGAGCGTAATCGCCTGCCCGTTGCGGTTAAGAGTCATCAGATTGGCCATCGCCTGGGGTTTACTGGCGATCCCCAGCTCAAGGCCGTAGAGCATGCCGTACAGAATGTGCGCGGCGTCCAGCTCTCCGGCAACCAGCTTGTCGCGCACTGCCGCCCAGCTGGCCTCCTTGCTCGGGACGAGGGTGATGCCGTACTTTTTATCGAATCCCTTTAGGGAAGCGATGGCTAAGGGGGCACAGTCGGTCAGCGGAATAAAACCCACCCGCACGGTGGTCTGTTCCGGCTTATCCGTCCCCGCCGCCCATGCCGCCTGCATCATGCCGGGCAGCAGCATCGCGCCGCCTAGCGCCGCCCCCGTCTGTAATAAACGCCGTCGTGAAATTGAAAACGTATCGCCCATATCTGCTCCAGAAACGCGCAAAAAAAAGCGCCCGGCGGTGCTTACGCACCGCAGGACGCCTTTATCCATGGACATACGCACCGCCATTGGCCCGCTGCCCAAAACCTTATTCACTCATTTTTTCTAATGCAAAGCAGATGCCAGATTTGCAGAAGGCCATATTGTGCGCTTTTGCTTAGCCAGCGGCCTTGCTATACGCAAAACGCTGCACCGTCGGCTGGCAATAAATGCTCGCTAATCGTGCAACTACTCCTTTGGGGTTGTCTGCCAGAGTGATTTTACCGTTAGCAGCGCACGGGCTATCTCCACCATCCGCTGGTTCTTATCCATCGCCATTTTTCGCAGCGTCTGCCAGGCCTGTTCCTCCGGCATCCCCTGATGGGTCATCAGCACGCTTTTCGCCTTCTCAATCAGTTTGCGCTCTTCAAGGGCTTCCTTTAACGATGCAAGCTGGCAGGAGAGTTGCTGAAGCTCAAGGGCCTGCTGGCGTACCAGCGGCAGCAGCTGTTTGTCCAGCCGCAGGGCGATACTGTCCTCAGCCTCATCCCAGTTTGCGGGCGGCAACTGCATGCTCTGCTCTTCGCCTTCCAGCAGGGCGGCGGTGGCGTTGAGCAGGTCGACGATCAGCCGCTCTTCCACGCCACGGAGCTGCTCAAGGCGCTGGGTCTGTGCGCAAAACCAGCGGAGCGCCGTTTCTCCCTCGTCTACTGGAGGCTGGCGGGTACAGGCAACCCGCCGCAGCTGTTCAATCTCCAGGCTGGCCAGGCACTGGCTGGCAAACAGAGTGATGAGGGGCGGATAGCTTAAGGCCTGAAAACTATCGAAACAGGGCTGCTGACCATCAATGCGGTCCACCAGTTGCTGACGCAGTTCATCGCTGAACTGCCCGCGGGCAAAGCCTAGCGCGCCCAGCGCACGTTCCTGTCCGGCCAGCTCTTTTCCCTGCATAAAGCTATAGAGCGCTACCATACGTCCAGCGATTTGCGGGTCGTCGATACTGTCATTGAGCTGCGGAACAATATTCAACAGATGGCGAATAATACGACTAAACTGCCCGGTCGCCTCTTCGGCAGGAATGTTCCGGGCGCGCACGCGTTGGCGCAGCGCCGCAAGCTGCGTCAAATACCACGCCGCGCAGGCAATGCGCCAGCAGAGCGCGCTGCTGGCGGCATCACGGGCGGGTTCCAGCGCGGCGTTGAAACGTGTGAATTGCTCATCGACCAGCGCCGCTGCCGCCCGGCACTCCGCCGAGTACAGTCTGCCGCCCGAGCACAGCCAGATATTCGACGCGCCGCGTTCGCACTGCAGCATATGCACCAGCGAACTTATCTCTCCTGCCAGCGACCCCAGCTGCGACAGCTGACGTAGCTGCTGTTTCTGGCGTCGCCGCGCGCGCGCAAACCAGTCGACCACCTCAGGCCTATTGCCAGCCGTATTATTCATACCCCTCTCCCGGGTTAACGCTTTATACTTCAGCCAAGCAATAACCGTGCCTTATAGAAGGAGTCCTTATGCAACGTATTGTGATTATCGCTAACGGTGCCGCCTACGGCAGCGAATCTCTGTTCAACAGCCTGCGTCTGGCGATCGCCCTGCGCGAGCAGCAGTCCGACCTTGAACTCAAACTGTTTTTAATGTCCGATGCGGTCACCGCCGGCCTGCGCGGGCAGAAGCCAGCGGAAGGCTACAATATTCAGCAGATGCTGGAGATCCTCACCGCGCAAAATGTGCCGGTGAAGCTGTGTAAAACCTGTACCGATGGCCGGGGGATCAGCGCGCTGCCGCTGATTGATGGCGTGGAGATTGGCACCCTCGTTGAGCTGGCGCAGTGGACGCTGGCGGCGGATAAAGTCCTGACCTTCTAAAAATCCCCGCGCTCACGGGATTAAATATTAAGCTGGCGGCGTTTACTAATCGAAAACAATGCCAGCTGAAAGCTTTCAGGCACAACGTCATTTTTGTTTAATCTTTATTCTTTTTTTTGATCAAAATCAGCATCCGCATCCCTCCCCTTTGGTGTTATGCACAGAGCAAAGTGTGAACAATATCACGCGGGTTAATGGGCTGGCAGGATGCTGTAGACAGAAACGGGGTTAAGATTAAATGGCAATGGTAAAAGCAAGTTTGACGTTGTTTGGCGGTGACACATTGGTGGTGCGTTGTTCTGAACGCTGCCATATTCACCTGATGAGTGCCAAAGTGCCTGGCGATAGTCACGCTGATGTTCTGAGCGTACAGGACAGAGATAGCGCGTATCTGACCGTGCCTTACAGCGGCACCTGGAACGTTCTCATCGACAGCCACAGCCAGTCGCTGGAACACTCTATCAGCTACGTTCCCGCCTGATAGCAAACGCCCGGGTCTCCCCGGGCGATTCATTCTTACGCCAGCCCCGGCTGGCTATTCTCACCAAGCAGATGACGTACCTTACCGACTAAATCGTCGAGGCAAGCGTCGTGCATGCCGAGTTTGCGCAACTCCTGATCGAGCGCGAACAGATACTGAGCGTTGGTACCAAGCGGCCCGCTGGCGCGCGCTATCAGCGGCGCAATCACCTGCGCGCTGGTGTCCGCCTCAAACAGCGGATGTCGCGGGTCCATAATAAAGACCAGCGCATTGACGGTGCGACCATCGTCAAGCTCCAGCTTACACCAGGTCGGCAGGTAGCAGCCGGTAATCATCTCCCGCTTCCACAGCAGCGTCAGCTCTTCTTCCAGCGATTCATCGGGCAGGCGGTAGGCGACGCCGGTCGTGCGCCCACCTTCTTTCAGCGCCAGCATGCGGCCCGGCTGCATGGCGCTACCGCGCCCGGCGGTGAGCCGCAAACAGAACGCGCGGTGCCAGCCCGGTAGCGTACCGGTACAGGATTCGCGATATTCCAGCGCCGGGTTCCACATTAGCGAACCGTAACCAAAGATCCACACCGAGCCGTCATCCGGACGACAGGCCAGGGTCGCCGCCAAAGAGGCGGCCCGTTGTTCTGCCGACCAGAGAAGCGATTCCTCAATAGCGCCAAACGCCGTTTTACAATCTGCATTCAGTAAGAAATCACGAGTTAACACTGTCTACTACCTCCGCCACTGCCCGCTTCCGGCGATTATCTGGTGCCATCCGTGAAGTATTGCCGAATTATTATCCAGCTTTATTCGACAATAAGCAATGAACGGGCCGCGGGCAAGCGGACAGTCAGCGGAGGCCGCGGCAAAAGGTATTATTTCTTCTTATGCCACTTATCATCCTCACCTTTTTGATATTCATTTTTCACCGCTGCCCAGGCCACTTTATGCGCCGTCTCTTCGCGGCTGGCGTCATCACGCCGGTCCTCTTTATGTTTATACTGCTCCCAGGCACTATTAAAGGCTTCTTTGTAAATCTCCTGGGCGTGGGCGGGCAGTACGTGCTGAACGCTGTCGGGCAATTCACTTTTGTTGCTATAGGGCATGGCAACCTCCGGTTTAAGGGTGAATAGTGAGTCTGGTAGAGGATCAACCGGCTGGCAAGGCGACAGATAAATGAGAAAGATGTTTTAGTAATTATCTGAATAATAAATACAAAAAAATAGTAACCGCAGTTTATGGCAATCTATCACTTTTACAGGACTATAGTGGTAAATTTAAGTAAAAAAACAAATTAGTTTAATCAATGTCTGTTATTTTATTAACTTACGATATCTATAATTATAACACCTGCATAGCTGGAGATAATTCATGACCGATGCACATGAGGCGGTAAAAACCCGCCACAAGGAGACCTCCCTCGCCTTTCCGGTTCTGGCGCTGGCGGTGCTGTTCTTCTGGGGAAGCAGCCAGTCACTGCCAGTGGTCGTTGCGATTAATATTCTGGCGCTGGTCGGCATACTAAGCAGCGCCTTTAGCGTCGTCCGCCACGCCGACGTGCTGGCCCACCGCCTTGGCGAACCTTACGGATCGTTAATTTTAAGCCTCTCAGTGGTGATTCTTGAAGTCAGCCTGATTTCCGCATTAATGGCTACCGGCGACGCCGCGCCGACTCTGATGCGCGATACGCTTTATTCGATCATTATGATTGTTACCGGCGGGCTTGTCGGTTTCTCTTTACTGCTGGGCGGGCGCAAATTCGCCACCCAGTATATGAATCTGTTCGGGATTAAACAGTACCTTATCGCCCTCTTTCCGCTGGCGATAATCGTTCTGGTCTTCCCGATGGCGCTGCCCGGGGCCAACTTTACCACCGGCCAGGCGCTGCTGGTGGCGCTGATCTCCGCCGCTATGTACGGCGTTTTCCTGCTGATTCAAACCAAAACGCACCAGAGCCTGTTTGTTTACGAACATGAGGATGACGGCGACGACGATGACCCGCATCACGGCAAACCGTCGGCGCACAGCAGCAAGTGGCACACCGCCTGGCTGCTGATACATCTGGTTGCGGTTATTGCGGTCACTAAAATGAATGCCAATCCGCTGGAGACGCTGTTGACCAGCATGAACGCTCCCGTTGCCTTTACCGGCTTCCTGGTGGCGCTGCTGATCCTCTCCCCGGAGGGCCTTGGCGCGCTGAAGGCCGTATTAAACAATCAGGTCCAGCGGGCGATGAACCTGTTTTTCGGTTCCGTGCTGGCCACCATTTCCCTGACCGTACCAGTAGTGACGCTTATCGCCTTCCTCACCGGTAACGAACTGCGTTTTGGCCTTGGCGCCCCGGAGATGGTCGTGATGGTCGCCTCGCTGCTGCTGTGCCAGATATCGTTCTCTACCGGACGCACCAATGTGCTGAACGGTGCGGCGCATCTGGCGCTGTTCGCTGCCTACCTGATGACCATTTTTGCCTGAGCCTCCCCCGGCGGCGTGATGCCGTTCGGGGAGATCAAAAAAGCCTGCCGGTTGTAAAACCGGCAGGCTTTTGTCGTTTCAGCGGCGATTACTTGCTGGTATCGAGCTCATCAAAGCTTTTAACGAGATCGTCGATGGCTTTCATCTGCTTGAGGAACGGCTCCAGTTTATCCAGCGGCAGCGCGGAAGGACCGTCGCATTTCGCGTGCTCCGGATCCGGATGCGCTTCAATAAACAGGCCCGCGATCCCAACCGCCATCCCGGCGCGCGCCAGTTCGGCAACCTGAGCGCGACGGCCGCCGGAGGCCGCGCCAAACGGGTCGCGGCACTGCAGGGCGTGGGTAACGTCGAAGATAACCGGTGAGTTATTGGAGGCTTTTTTCATCACCCCAAAGCCCAGCATATCGACGACCAGGTTGTCGTAGCCGAAGTTTGCGCCGCGATCGCAAAGGATCACTTTGTCGTTGCCGCCTTCGATAAACTTATCGACGATATTGCCCATCTGGCCCGGACTCACGAACTGCGGTTTTTTCACGTTGATAACCGCGCCGGTTTTCGCCATCGCTTCAACCAGATCGGTCTGACGGGCGAGGAACGCTGGCAGCTGAATAACATCCACCACGTCAGCGACCGGCTGCGCCTGGCTGGCTTCGTGAACGTCGGTGATGATTTTCACGCCGAAAGTCTGTTTCAACTCCTGGAAAATCTTCATCCCTTCTTCCAGACCCGGCCCGCGATAGGAGTGGATGGAAGAACGGTTAGCTTTATCAAAAGAGGCTTTGAACACGTAAGGAATGCCCAGCTTCTGCGTAACGGTCACGTAGTGTTCGCAGATACGCATCGCAAGATCGCGGGACTCCAGCACGTTCATGCCGCCAAACAGCACGAATGGCAGGTCGTTTGCTACGTTGATATCACCAATGCTAACCACTTTTTGTTTCATAAGTTCGCCTTATCAGGGTGTAACCGGAATGGTTTCAGACTAAAGCCTATCCAATCAGGACTATTTTACTTGCCATTTTGGACCTGGGCAGTGCTCGACAAAATACGAAAGTATTTTGAACGCCCTTCAGGGCGGCCCGGAGGGCGAGCGTCGCGAGTCAATCCTCACGTACTACGTGTACGCTCCGGTTTCTGCGCGCTGTCCGTGTCCAAACTGGCTGCGCCAGGAACGCCTGCTGGGATTGGCTTTAATGCAATGTAATTTGTTTGTGCGAAATGGTGTTGATCTGCGCGCGGATCATCTCGCTGATGGGATCCTCCGGGCACTGTTCAACGAAGTAATTAAGGTCCTGCAGCGCCACGTGATCGCAATCCAGCTGGGCGTATATCAGCCCCCGGTCGCGAATTTCGTACGGGTCTTCCGGATTGAACTGCAGCAGCGCTTCGCTGGTCCGTAGCGCCAGCTCCATCTGCCGCTCTTCCATCAGCGCCGATTTAAGGGTATCGAGCAGCTTGCGGATCACCTCCGCGTTATCCGCTTCATCAAGGTCTTCGTTAAACAGCTCGGCAACCGGGCTAATATTGCCCTTCAGCCACACTTCCAGCGTATGCTCGTTGAGCGTTTCGCCGTTAAACGGATTAATGAGCCACATCTCCTCGCTCTCTTCAGGGTCGGCGCGAAGCAGCATCTGGGTCGGGAAAATCACCGGCACCACCGGTAGCGCCAGACGCTGAGCAATCCACAGCAGGATCGCGCCTAACGACACCGCGCTACCCTGGCGATTATTCAACACTTTATCAAGCCATAGCACGTCGGACAGACGGTATACGCCGCGCGAATCGCTAAAGCCCCAGTCATTGTAGAAAAGCTCCAGCAAACGCTCTATCTGGCGCTCCTGGTCCCACGAGGAGGCAATCTCCTCACGCGCCAGGGCCAGCAGCCGCTCCAGCTCATCCTGCACATAGTGCGTCGGAAAATCGTCGCGGATTAATTCAGAAATGAGGACCATGCCGTCACATAACGGCGCTTTATTAAATTCGAAATCAGCTAACGACCTCATGCCTTACCCCAGTAACGGTGTTCTTGTGATGGCGAGTTGAATAATGATAAACAACACCACCAGGGCCAGCAGAAAGGCGACAAACCGGCTCTGCTGACTGCGCGGACGACGACGGCCCAGCGCGATAAATCCCAATGCGATATAAATGATAACGCCAAACAGCTTCTCAGTCAGCCATGTACCCTCTTCGGTAAACGGCAGATAGTGCGTTATTGCCATTAATCCGGCGCCGCTGAGAAACAGCAGCGTATCGCTGCAGTGCGGCGCGATGCGAACCCAGCGCTGGTCGAGCCGGCGATTGCCGCTCCAGTGCCACCAGTAGCGCAGGACAAACAGGCTGACCGAGACCACCACGCAGGCGATATGCAGATACAGGACAGCGTTAAACAGATTCATACGCCTCCCTGATATTGCCCGAGCGTCAGGCGCTCGTTGTCGCCGTAGTCGCGGCAGGTAGCAATATTGCCATAACCCGCCTCGCGAAAGATTGCGCGCACCGCTTCCCCCTGCTTCCAGCCGTGTTCCAGCAGCATCAAACCGCCGGGAGTCAGGAAGCGGCGGCCTTCGCGAATGATGTAAGCCAGATCGGCGAGGCCGCCATCGGCGGCGACCAGCGCCGTTTTTGGCTCAAAGCGCACATCGCCCTGCGCAAGATGCGGGTCGGTTTCATCAATATAGGGTGGATTACTGACGATGATGTCGAACGGCTGTGCGGCGAGCGCGCTATACCAGTGGCTTTGCAGCACGGTAACGTTCTTGATGGCGAGGTGCTCAACGTTACGCGCCGCCAGCGCAACCGCATCGGGCATAAAGTCAACGGCGGTGACGTGGCAATCGGGGCGTTCGCTGGCCAGCGCCAGAGCGATAGCGCCGGTGCCGGTACCGAGATCGAGAATGCGGCACGGCTTGCCGGGTAACCGCATCAGCGTCTGCTCAACAAGGCATTCGGTATCCGGACGCGGGATCAGCGTGGCCGGAGAAACGAACAGCGGCAGCGACCAGAATTCGCGCTGGCCCACCAGGTGAGCCACCGGCTCGCCCCGTGCGCGACGGCTCAGCAGCGTTTCCAGCTCGACGGCCTGCTCCGCCGTCAGCGCCGTTTCGCCAAAGGCGAGAATATAGGTCCGCGCTTTGCCGGTCACGTGACCCAGCAGGATTTCGGCATCCCGGCGCGGGCTTTCACTTTGGCTCAGACGAGCGATGGCCTGCGTCAGCCACTGCTGAAAAGTCATCATTCCTGCTCGGAAAGGGCTGCCAGCTGATCGGCCTGATACTCCTGAACGATCGGCTCAATCAGCATATCCAGCTTGCCTTCCATTGCTTCATCCAGACGGTAAAGCGTCAGGTTGATGCGGTGATCGGTCACGCGGCCCTGCGGATAGTTATAGGTACGGTTACGATCGCTGCGATCGCCGCTGCCCAGCAGGTTACGGCGCTCGGAGGCTTCCGCCTGCTGGCGTCTGGAGACTTCCGCGGCGCGGATACGCGCGCCAAGCACCGATAGCGCTTTGGCTTTGTTTTTATGCTGGGAACGTTCGTCCTGGCATTCGACGACAATGCCGGTCGGCAGGTGGGTAATACGAATTGCCGAGTCGGTGGTGTTAACGTGCTGACCGCCCGCGCCGGAGGAGCGGAAGGTATCGATGCGCAGGTCGCTCGGGTTGATATCCGGCATTTCGGCTTCCGGGAGCTCCGGCATCACCGCCACGGTGCAGGCGGAGGTGTGGATACGCCCCTGGGATTCGGTGGCCGGGACGCGCTGAACGCGATGGCCGCCGGATTCGAACTTCAGTCGCCCATAGACGCCGTCGCCGCTGATTTTGGCAATCACCTCTTTGAAGCCGCCGTGCTCGCCTTCGTTGGCGCTCATGATTTCCACGCGCCAGCGGCGTGATTCCGCGTAACGGCTATACATACGGAACAGATCGCCCGCGAACAGCGCCGCTTCATCACCGCCGGTGCCGGCGCGAACTTCAACAAACGCGTTACGCTCGTCGTCCGGATCTTTTGGCAACAGCAGAACCTGCAGCTGCTGCTCCATCTGCTCACCCTTTTCTTTCGCTTCGCGTAGCTCTTCCTGCGCCATTTCGCGCATCTCCGGATCGTCGAGCATCATCTGCGCGGCTTCAATATCATCCTGCAGCTGACGCCAGTCGGTATAGCAGCGCGCGACGTCGCTCAGCTGCGCGTATTCGCGCGACAACGCGCGAAATTTATCCTGATCGGCGATGGTTGCGGCATCGCCGAGGAGCGCCTGAACTTCCTCATGGCGTTCATAGAGGGCTTCCAGTTTGGCAACAATAGAAGGCTTCATAGGCGTAAATTCACCCTGTCCTAAAAAAGAGATAAAGGTGCGCTATTCCAGCCCGAGGCTGTTGCGCAGAATATGCAGGCGTTCATCATCCCCGTCACGGGCGGCCTGCTGAAGAGATTTGGTTGGCGAGTGGATCAGGCGGTTAGTGAGCTTGCGCGCCAGATCCTGCATGATTTCCTGCGCATCGCCGCCCTGATTGAGCGCTGCCAGCGCTTTCGCCGTCAGCTCCTCGCGGACCTGCTCGGCCTGGGAACGATATTCGCGGATGGTCTCGCTGGCGCTCTGGGCGCGTAGCCAGGCCATAAACTCGCTGGCTTCCTGCTCAACAATGGTTTCCGCCTGCACCGCCGCAGCTTTACGCTGCGCCAGATTGTGCTGAATGATGTTTTGCAGATCGTCCACGCTGTAAAGATAGGCGTTCGCCAGCTTGCCAACCTCCGGTTCGACATCGCGCGGAACGGCGATATCCACCAGCAGCATCGGCTGATTGCGGCGCGCCTTCAGCGCGCGCTCCACCATCCCCTTGCCGATAATCGGCAGCGGGCTGGCGGTAGAACTGATGATGATATCGGCCTCTTTCAGCCGCTCGTCGATATCGCTCAGCGCGATCACCTCCGCGCCGACTTCATCGGCCAGCGCCTGAGCGCGCTCGCGGGTGCGGTTGGCAATCACCATCTTGCGGACTTTATGTTCGCGCAGATGGCGAGCCACCAGTTCGATAGTCTCACCGGCGCCGACCAGCAGCACGGTCACGCTGGAGAGTGATTCGAAGATTTGCCGCGCCAGAGTACAGGCAGCGAACGCCACGGAGACCGCGCTGGCGCCGATATCGGTTTCGGTGCGCACCCGTTTGGCCACTGAGAACGACTTCTGGAACATGCGCTCCAGTTCACTGACGTTCAGGTGCCCACGGCTGGAATCCGCAAAGGCTTTTTTCACCTGCCCGAGGATCTGCGGTTCGCCCAACACCAGCGAATCAAGACCGCTGGCGACGCGCATCAGGTGGCTGACCGCCTCGTTGTCCTGATGCCAGTAAAGGCTTTTACGCAGGTCCTCTTCATTTAAACCGTGGTAGTCGCACAGCCAGCGAATAAGAGCTTCCTGGAGGTTATCCTGCTCTTCGACGCTGAGATAAAGTTCCGTGCGGTTACAGGTCGACAGCACCACTCCGCCCTGCACCATTGGCTGGGCCAGCAAGCTCTCCAGCGCCTGATCGAGCGTATCCGGCGAAAACGTTACGCGTTCTCGCAGCGCTACAGGAGCTGTTTTGTGGTTAATGCCAAGAGCTAAAAGGGTCATTGTGAGGGAGTAGTACCAGCGTTGCTAAGGTTAGTCTGCAGGCATCATACAGGATGCGCGTAATCAATAAAAGAGAGGCTCCCCTTTTGGAGTAATAGCTAATCTGTAATAGCCATTAACGGTAATTTTTTGATTTCAGACAACTTGAACGTAGACGCTACCGCCCGGCAACGCTAGCATTAATGGTTATAATTGTAACCCGCTACACAAATCGGCCACCTGTTTCTCTCATCCGCCGCATTTCACTGTAGACATCAAGGATTTGTCATCATTATGAATCGACTGTTCCGCCTGTTGCCGCTGGCAAGCCTCGTTCTGACCGCCTGTGCGATTAATGCTCCGAAAGGGCCGGGTAAAAGCCCGGATTCTCCACAGTGGCGTCAGCACCAGCAAGATGTCCGCAATCTTAATCAGTTCCAGACGCGCGGCGCTTTTGCTTATCTTTCTGATGAGCAAAAAGTCTATGCCCGCTTCTTCTGGCAGCAGACGGGCCAGGACCGCTACCGCCTGCTGCTGACTAACCCGCTCGGCAGCACCGAACTGTCGTTAACCGCCCAGCCGGGCAACGTGCAGCTGATTGACAATAAAGGCCAGACTTACACGGCGACCGACGCCGAAGAGATGATTGGCCGCCTGACCGGCATGCCGATTCCGCTCAATAGCCTGCGGCAGTGGATCATTGGCCTGCCGGGCGAGGCCACCGACTACTCGCTTGATGACCAGTATCGCCTGCGCGAGCTGAACTACACGCAAAACGGCAAAACCTGGCACGTCACCTGGGGCGGCTACACCTCAGACACCAAACCTTCGCTACCGGCCAATATGGAACTTAACGACGGCAGTCAGCGCATCAAGCTGAAAATGGATAACTGGATTGTGAAATGATGACCCGCTGGCCCTCTCCCGCAAAACTAAATCTGTTTTTATACATTACCGGGCAGCGCGCCGACGGTTACCACACGCTGCAGACGCTTTTTCAGTTTCTGGATTATGGCGACACGCTGACGATTGAACCGCGCGACGATGGCCAACTGCGTCTGCTAACGCCGGTTGACGGCGTACCGGATGAAGAGAATCTGATTATTCGCGCGGCCAGGCTGTTAATGCAGGCCGCAGCGCAGGACGGGAAGCTTCCTGCAGGCAGCGGCGCCGATATCAGCATTGATAAGGTGCTGCCGATGGGCGGCGGCCTCGGCGGCGGCTCGTCCAACGCGGCCACCGTACTGGTGGCGCTGAATCACTTGTGGGGCTGTAATCTTCCGGAAGATGAGCTGGCGGCGTTGGGTCTGCAGCTCGGCGCCGACGTGCCGGTGTTCGTTCGCGGCCATGCGGCCTTTGCTGAAGGCATCGGGGAAATTCTCACCCCGGCCGAACCGGAGGAAAAATGGTATCTGGTGGCGCATCCGGGGGTCAGCATTCCAACGCCGATCATTTTTCGCGATCCGGAACTTCCGCGCAATACCCCGGCCAGGTCAATTAATACGTTATTAAAATGTAAATTCGGCAATGATTGCGAGGTTATCGCAAGAAAACGTTTTCGTGAGGTTGATGCGGCGCTTTCCTGGCTGTTAGAATATGCGCCGTCGCGCCTGACTGGCACCGGTGCATGTGTATTTGCTGAATTTGACACTGAATCCGCCGCTCGTCAGGTGCTTGAAAAAGCCCCGGCATGGCTGCATGGCTTCGTGGCGCGAGGTGTTAACATCTCTCCGCTCAAGCAGGCGCTGCGCTAAGTTCTGCTTATTATAGCAAATCTGGCGAAAACGCCGGGGAAACTGAGTTACGGTGACAACGTCACCCTGTTCCAGACGTTGCATCGGGCTCTTTAAATACACCGCCTGGATGAAATCGTGCCCACCCGCACAGTTTTTGGCCCATTTCATCCACCACTGGACGCATGCCTGAGGTTCTTCTCGTGCCTGATATGAAGCTTTTTGCTGGTAACGCCACCCCGGAACTAGCACAACGTATTGCCAACCGCCTGTACACTTCTCTTGGCGACGCCGCTGTAGGTCGTTTTAGCGACGGCGAAGTCAGCGTACAAATCAATGAAAACGTACGCGGTGGTGATATTTTCATCATCCAGTCCACTTGTGCTCCCACCAACGACAACCTGATGGAACTGGTTGTTATGGTTGATGCTCTGCGTCGTGCTTCGGCAGGTCGTATCACCGCTGTTATCCCCTACTTCGGTTATGCTCGCCAGGACCGTCGTGTTCGTTCTGCTCGTGTTCCTATCACCGCGAAAGTGGTTGCTGATTTCCTGTCAAGCGTCGGCGTTGACCGCGTTCTGACCGTTGACCTGCACGCAGAACAAATTCAGGGCTTCTTTGACGTTCCGGTGGATAACGTATTCGGCAGCCCGATCCTGCTGGAAGATATGCTGCAGCTGAACCTGGATAACCCTATCGTGGTTTCTCCGGACATCGGCGGCGTGGTTCGCGCTCGCGCTATCGCCAAGCTGCTGAACGATACCGATATGGCTATCATCGACAAACGCCGTCCGCGCGCTAACGTTTCTCAGGTGATGCACATCATCGGTGACGTCGCTGGTCGTGACTGCGTGATGGTTGACGATATGATCGATACCGGCGGCACCCTGTGTAAGGCCGCAGAAGCGCTGAAAGAGCGCGGTGCTAAACGCGTATTCGCCTACGCAACGCACCCGATCTTCTCCGGCAACGCCATCCAGAACATCAAAAACTCTGTGATTGACGAATTCGTCGTCTGCGATACCATTCCGCTGACGCCGGAAATCAAAGCGCTGGAAAAGGTACGTACTCTGACGCTGTCTGGTATGCTGGCCGAAGCGATTCGTCGTATCAGCAACGAAGAATCTATCTCTGCTATGTTCGAACATTAATCGAGCCCGGCACAAAAACCCGCTGCGGCGGGTTTTTTTGTCTCTGAACCTTTTATTCTTCCACAATATCATTCGGCATGCGTCAAGGCGGCAAGTGAATGAATCCCCGGGAGCGTACCGGCAGTACGTGATCGAGGTAAATGAACGCAGCCAGCAGAGAGGCATCCGAAGGATGACGTGGATATGACCAATGCCTCCTTCACCTGCCATTTAGTTGACAGATGATGCGCTCATGGATGAAACATTATTGTGAACAGATTATTTTCCTCACATGTGATGCCTTTCCGCGCCCTCATCGACGCTTGTTGGAAAGAAAAATATACCGCTTCGCGGTTTACCCGTGATGCGATCGCCGGGATTACCGTCGGGATTATCGCTATCCCGCTGGCGATGGCGCTGGCAATTGGCAGCGGCGTGGCGCCGCAGTACGGTCTCTACACTTCTGCTGTGGCGGGGATCGTGATTGCGTTAACCGGCGGCTCGCGCTTCAGCGTTTCCGGGCCAACCGCCGCTTTTGTGGTCATTCTCTACCCGGTCTCGCAGCAGTTCGGCCTTGCGGGACTGCTGGTTGCAACTTTGATGTCTGGGATCTTCCTGATTCTTTTCGGCCTGGCACGCTTTGGCCGGCTGATTGAATATATCCCGCTATCGGTTACCCTCGGCTTCACCTCCGGGATCGGTATCACCATTGGTACCATGCAGATTAAAGATTTTCTCGGTCTGCAGATGGCGCACGTGCCTGAACATTATCTGCAGAAAGTCGGCGCGCTGGTTATGGCGCTGCCGACGATTAATCCCGGCGATGCCGCCATCGGTATTGTCACGCTGGGCACGCTGATTATCTGGCCTCGCCTGGGTATTCGTCTGCCGGGCCACCTGCCGGCGCTGCTGGCAGGCTGCGCGGTCATGGGCGTGGTTAATCTGCTAGGCGGCAGCGTCGCCACCATCGGCTCTCAGTTCCACTATATTCTCGCCGACGGCAGTCAGGGCAACGGTATTCCGCAGCTGCTGCCGCAGCTGGTGCTGCCGTGGGATATGCCCGGTTCGGAGTTCACGCTTAGCTGGTCCTCGCTGCGGGCGCTGCTGCCGGCGGCGTTTTCCATGGCCATGCTCGGGGCGATTGAGTCCCTGCTGTGCGCCGTAGTGCTGGACGGCATGACCGGCACCAAACATAAGGCCAATAGCGAGCTCATTGGCCAGGGGCTGGGCAATATCGTCGCTCCGTTCTTCGGCGGCATTACCGCCACCGCCGCCATCGCCCGCTCGGCGGCCAACGTTCGCGCCGGGGCGACTTCGCCGATTTCCGCCGTGATCCACGCGCTGCTGGTCATTATGGCGCTGCTGATCCTCGCCCCCCTGCTCTCCTGGCTGCCGCTTTCCGCTATGGCGGCACTGCTGCTGATGGTGGCATGGAATATGAGCGAAGCGCACAAGGTTGTTAACCTGCTGCGCTATGCGCCAAAAGACGACATTATCGTCATGCTGATGTGCATGTCGCTGACCGTACTGTTTGATATGGTCATCGCAATCAGCGTCGGTATTGTGCTGGCCTCCCTGCTGTTTATGCGCCGGATCGCGCGTATGACCCGCCTCGCGCCGGTTAACGTCGAAGTTCCTGACGACGTGCTGGTGCTGCGCGTGATTGGCCCGCTATTTTTCGCCGCTGCGGAAGGGCTATTTACCGACCTCGAAACCAGAGTGGAAGGTAAGCGTATCGTGGTGCTGAAATGGGATGCGGTGCCGGTGCTGGATGCCGGCGGGCTGGATGCCTTCCAGCGCTTCGTGAATAAGCTGCCGGAAGGCTGTGAACTGCGCGTGTCGAATCTGGAGTTTCAGCCGCTGCGCACGCTGGCGCGCGCCGGCGTTAAACCCATTCCGGGCCGTCTGAGCTTCTACCCGGACCGCAACGCCGCGCTGGCGGATATTTAATTATTCGGCGGCAGGCCCCTGCGCCTGCCGCATCATCACGCCAATCGCCTGCTGAAGCCAGCTGAGCACCTCCGAAGTCATCCACGTTCCCTTCATCAAATGCGGCTCCTGCTCCATGGTATAGCGAAACTTCTGCTGCGTCTGCGCATCCTTACCCGCGTAAGACTGGAACAGCGCCAGCCAGCGCTGCGCCAGCTGCTGACCTTCCGGGGAGGCCGGGTCTCGCTTCTCACGACAGGCCCGATGCAGGTCGGCCACCAGCGCCGGCCACTCCATCAGGCGATCGAAATAGTGCTGCCGGGTAAAGGCCAGCTCTTCGGCGTTCAGATAGCGCGCCCAGATGGCCAGCTTGCTTTCGGCAAAAGCACGGGTAATGAAATCAATCATCTCCGGCGTCACCCCGGTTTGTTCACGCATCTGCGGTTCGGCGGCGTGCATCTCATTCAGGCGAGTCAGAAACTCCGGCCTGCCGGCGGTATCCTGCTCCAGCTGCTCCATCCAGCGGGTTGCCAGCGCAATCGCCCGCGGCTCATCTGCCGGGCAGCGTTCGCCCATGAGCTGCTGCGCTTCCCCCACCAACTCCAGCCATGTCTGGTTACGCTGCTCATCCTGCTCCGCAAACGGCAGCACCTGTAATTCCTGTTGACTAAACCAGCGATCGTACATTTTCATCAGCTCCAGCGTTTGTACCCAGGACTCGAGATCGGGCTCGCCTCCGCTGTCCAGCTCTTCGCGCAGCAGCGCCAGGCGCTGGCGCAGCGTTGAGAGAGTTTGCAGCTGTCGGTCGAGGGTGGCGATCTGCTTGACCAGCAGATCGGACAGCGAGAAGGCGTCCCGGTCGAGATAGTCCTTAATTGTGGCGAGTTCCAGCCCGGCCTGCGCCAGCGCTTTAATCATATGCAGCCGCTGAACGGCCGCCAGATTATATAACCGGTAACCCGCCGCGCTTCTGGCCGAAGGCGTCAGCAATCCCGTTTGTTCATAGTGATGTAACGTGCGGACGGTCATTCCGGCGCGCTTCGCCAGTTCTCCCACCTGAATTAACATGGCTGCTCCTTTCGTATACCAGTGGCACGACTCTGCTGCCTGACGTGACGTCAGGGTCAAGCGCTAAATACGGGGAGGGTATTAAGCAGACTATGCCGAAGAAGCACAATGAGAGAAATAAGGAATTGAGACGACAGCAAAAAGACAGCCTGACCAGGCTGCATGAAAACGCACCAGCCGTTGACAACGGCTGGTGGTAAAGAATTCACTCAGCTGTGGCGATGCTGATCGCGGCGGCAGCGTTTATCGTAGTGGCGAACCCACCAGTATCTGTCGCTGACCTGTTCATGACCGCCGATACGCGCGCCCGCCAGCCACAGTACCGCGCCGACAAAAATACTTAATATCGCGCCGTGTGCGAAAAACTGCGGCAGGTCAAGCTGCGGAAGCTGGTTTAAAATGGAATAACCAACGCCGACAACCATGACGACCAACCCCAACCCCATCAGCACATTACCGAGTAACGAAGCGTTTCTGCGTTTCATATGTCACCTCCGGAACCTTGGGTTGCATGGGAATATCCCCAAATCTTATAGGTGTAGTATAGACAATAGCCAATATAGCGATTGCGTGGACGATCACATAAGCGAACATCTTGCCAACAAAAGTTTACAAATAACCTACTGAACAACATCAAATTCTAATTGTTCAAAGCCGTGATTATCCGTTCCGGCCGCGCTTCGCTGGCAGAATTTTGTCAACCGCGCGCGCAGACAGTACACTACGCGCCAGAGAACGATCCAAGCAGGATAAAAAAGTGAGCATAAAACTGATTGTCGGCCTGGCGAACCCTGGCGCTGAATACGCAGCGACCCGACATAACGCCGGCGCCTGGTACGTGGATTTATTGGCAGAACGCTACCGCGCGCCGCTGCGCGAAGAGAGCAAATTCTTCGGCTATACCTCGCGGATTAACCTTGCGGGCGAGGATGTTCGCCTGCTGGTCCCAGCGACCTTTATGAACCTGAGCGGTAAAGCCGTCGGCGCGATGGCGACCTTTTTTCGCATTAACCCGGATGAAATCCTGGTCGCCCACGATGAGCTCGACTTACCGCCTGGCGTCGCTAAGTTCAAGCTGGGCGGCGGTCACGGCGGCCATAATGGCCTGAAAGACATCATTAGCAAGCTGGGCAATAACCCGAACTTTCACCGCTTACGCGTGGGAATCGGCCATCCGGGCGATAAAAATAAAGTTGTCGGTTTTGTGCTGGGCAAGCCGCCCGCCAGCGAGCAGAAGCTGATTGATGAGGCCGTTGACGAAGCGGTACGCTGCACCGAAGTGTGGATGAAGGATGGCCTGACCAAAGCGACCAACCGTTTACACGCTTTTAAAGCGCAATAACCGGTCGGCGTGCGGAATTTTTGTCACGCACCGTGTATAATAGGCGAAGTTATTTACTTTTCTACAATCTGTTCACTGTAACAGGTTGATTATCCAAAGATTAAGGTGATTTAAATCATGGGATTCAAATGCGGTATCGTCGGTTTGCCCAACGTCGGCAAATCCACCCTGTTCAATGCGCTCACCAAAGCGGGTATTGAAGCGGCCAACTTCCCCTTCTGTACCATTGAGCCGAACACCGGTGTCGTGCCGATGCCCGATCCGCGTCTGGACAAACTGGCTGAAATCGTTAAACCGCAGCGTATTCTGCCGACCACGATGGAATTCGTTGATATCGCGGGCCTGGTCAAAGGCGCCTCCAAAGGCGAAGGCCTGGGCAACCAGTTTCTGACCAACATCCGCGAAACCGAAGCTATCGGTCACGTGGTGCGCTGTTTCGAAAACGACAACATTATCCACGTTAACAATAAAGTGGACCCGGCTGACGATATTGAAGTGATCAATACCGAACTGGCGCTCTCCGACCTGGATACCTGCGAACGCGCCATCCATCGCGTGCAGAAGAAAGCCAAAGGCGGCGATAAAGACGCGAAAGCCGAGCTGGCGGCGCTGGAAAAATGCCTGCCGCACCTTGAGAATGCCGGTATGCTGCGTTCGTTGAAAAATCTGACCGACGAAGACAAAGCGGCGATTAAATACCTGAGCTTCCTGACCCTGAAGCCGACCATGTATATCGCCAACGTCAACGAAGACGGCTTTGAGAACAACCCTTATCTCGATAAAGTCCGCGAAATCGCCGCTGCCGAAGGTTCGGTGGTCGTCGCCGTTTGCGCCGCCGTTGAGTCCGATATCGCCGAGCTGGACGATGCCGACCGCGATGAGTTTATGGCCGAACTGGGTCTTGAAGAGCCTGGCCTGAACCGCGTTATCCGCGCCGGTTACGAACTGCTGAACCTGCAGACCTACTTCACCGCAGGCGTGAAGGAAGTTCGCGCGTGGACTATCCCGGTCGGCGCAACGGCTCCGCAGGCCGCAGGTAAAATCCACACCGATTTCGAAAAGGGCTTTATCCGCGCGCAGACCATCGCCTATGAAGACTTTATTACCTACAAAGGCGAACAGGGTGCCAAAGAAGCCGGGAAAATGCGCGCTGAAGGTAAAGACTACATCGTAAAAGATGGCGATGTGATGAACTTCCTGTTCAACGTTTAAGCCTTTCTGTGCTCTGAGACCAGTCATAAAATCCACGCTCTCGCGTGGATTTTTTTGACGCCGTTCCCGTCAGTTCTGACCCGCCGCCAGCGAATATTTCTTTATTTTGCGATACAGCGTGGCGATGCCGATACCCAGCTCGTCCGCTGCCTGCTTTTTATTACTGTAGCGAGAGAGGGCGTCACGGATCATCTGCCGCTCCATCTCTTCCAGCGCCGTTACGTTTTCCTCCTGGGCGATGGTCGCTGCCGCTGAAACAGGCGCTGTCGGCTGGCTCGCCAGTTCACCGCTGCTCAACAGATTGGGCGGCAGGAGGGACATATCGATAATCTCGCCCGAGGGCACCACGTTGACCAGGTACTCCATCAAATTGCTGAGTTCGCGAATATTGCCCGGCCAGCGGTAGCGTTTGAGGAAATCGATCACATCCTGCGCGACGCCGGGGTAAACCAGGTTGAGCCGACCGGTATGCAAATGCAGAAAATAGTGAATCAGTAGCTCAATGTCGTCCTGGCGTTCGCGTAGCGGCGGCAGACGCAGCGGGATGACGTTCAGGCGATAGTAGAGATCTTCGCGGAACTTCCCTTCCGCAATGTACTGGTCAAGGTTTTGATTGGTTGCGGAAATAATGCGGATATCGACCTGAACCGGATGGCTGGCGCCTACCGGCTGAATCTCTCGTGATTCGATGGCCCGCAGCAGCTTGGCCTGCAGGGTGAGCGGCATATCGCCAATTTCATCCAGGAATAGCGTTCCGCTGTTGGCCGCCTGAATCAGGCCGGTCTTACCGTTAGCCGATGCGCCGGTAAACGCCCCCTTCACGTAGCCGAACAGTTCACTCTCCAGTAGCTGCTCGGGTATGGCGGCGCAGTTAATGGCGATAAAGGGCTTCGTGTGGCGGTCGCTGAGCTTGTGGATAGCGCGGGCAACAACCTCTTTCCCGGTCCCGCTCTCGCCGGCTATCATCACGCTGGACGGGCTTGGCGCCACGCGGCTGATGAGCTTTTTCAACTGCCGCATAGGCCGACACTCGCCAACCATCGCTTCAATTTGCGGCCCTTCCTGCCCGCAGCTGAAATCGCCAGAAGAGTGCGACTGGTGAAAGGCCATTAAAAACAGCCATTGATCCTGCACCGCGTGCAGCTGGCCGATAATGAGCTCCTTGCGATCGTCAAAGGAGATAATGTGCTGCATATGGCCGTGCTTGAAATTATCTTCGAAGGTCAAAGGCTGAAACTGGATGGACTTGCCAATAACGTGGCCCTGCGTCACGCTCATTATTTTCAGCGCGGCCTGGTTGGCAAATTTAACTTTTTGATCGTTGCCTACCACCAGCACGCCCTGGTCCATATTTTCAATCATGGTTAAAAATATTTTGTGGATATTATCGCCAACCGCCCGTTCCTGTAAAAAGCGGGAAACGAATATGCTGGAGACGTGGCGAACATAATCTGAAAATTCCTGAATGTTCTCATTAATACGTTCCTGCTGCTCGCGGGTTAGCGCCACCAGGCTAATAACGCCAACGCAGCGGTCGTGATACATCACCGGAGTGCCGAGGAACGCTTTCTCTTCGCACTTGTCCTTATTGTTACAATCTTTGCAGAGAGGATCGAAGCGGGAATGGGTGACGACCTTTTCGCTCTGTGTTTCAATAATGTAACGAAGAAGCCGTGAATTTGAATTTAATTTATAGCCAATCTGCTTACTATAAGCCCCGGTTCCCGCAACGCGGTATAATTCGTTATCGACAATCTCAACCTCCAACTGTAGTACGCTGGACAACATCCTTGCAAACTTCTGAATTGTAGGCTGAATCTGCATTAAAATGGAAGGTGCTTTGGACGGTATCATGTATATCGGCCTTCTATTATTGCTCACCTGATCGGCATCGAGCGAGGCGGTTTTATTTATCTATGAAGAATGATACCACTCCCTTTAGCGGCGAGCATTGATATAGATTGGGCCGATCCCCCCACCTTATCTTAAATATGCAATAGCTATCACAGTTCCTTATCAATATGATAAATTCACAGCGGATTTTATCATATTGGCGCAGTGTGAAGATGATAATCGTATTATTCACTGCGCCCTCCCTTGCCTGTACTGCTGGAATTGACGCCAGTGGCACAAATGTCAGCGTTTCCCTGCCGGAGAAACACGCCTGAATTCGTGACCGAGTTAGCATAATCTCAACCATTCAATTTTGACCGTCGCCTCTTGCGGAGGATTTGGCACGCTTATTGTTAGTGATTATACAGCGCTGGCAGTCGCTAATTCGGCAACTCTGCATATCCGACCGCACAGCAATCATTAAGCCGTCATTCACGACCAGGATTGAAACATGAAAACTGTTAACGAACTGATTAAGGATATCAATAAACTTAACTCTCATCTCAGTGAGAAAGACTTTTTGCTGACCTGGGAGCAATCGCCGGATGAGCTGAAGCAGGTGCTGGATGTCGCCGCCGCGCTGAAAACCCTGCGCGATGAAAATATCGCCACCAAAGTGTTTAATAGCGGATTAGGTATTTCCGTATTCCGCGATAACTCAACCCGCACCCGCTTCTCCTATGCCTCCGCGCTCAACCTGTTAGGTCTGGCCCAGCAGGATCTGGATGAGGGAAAATCGCAAATTGCCCACGGCGAAACGGTCCGTGAAACCGCCAACATGATCTCCTTCTGCGCCGATGCCATCGGCATCCGCGATGACATGTTCCTTGGCGCGGGCAATGCCTACATGCGTGAGGTAGGCGAAGCGCTGGATGACGGCCACAAGCAGGGCGTCCTGCCGCAGCGTCCGGCGCTGATCAATCTGCAGTGCGATATCGACCACCCGACGCAATCCATGGCCGATCTCGCCTGGCTGCGCGAGCACTTCGGTTCGCTGGAGAACCTGAAGGGCAAGAAAATCGCTATGACCTGGGCCTATTCGCCGAGCTATGGCAAACCGCTCTCGGTACCGCAGGGCATTATCGGCCTGATGACCCGCTTCGGAATGGACGTTACCCTCGCCCACCCGGAAGGTTACGACCTGATCCCGGACGTTATTGAAGTGGCAAAAAACAACGCCAAAGCTTCCGGCGGCAGCTTCCGCCAGGTAAACAGCATGGAAGAAGCGTTTAAAGACGCCGATATCGTCTACCCGAAATCCTGGGCGCCGTACAAGGTGATGGAAAAACGCACCGAGCTGCTGCGCGCGAATGACCATGAAGGTCTGAAGGCGCTGGAAAAAGCCTGCCTTGAACAGAACGCCGGACATAAAGACTGGCACTGTACGGAAGAGATGATGAAACACACCCGCGACGGCGACGCGCTGTACATGCACTGCCTGCCGGCGGATATCACCGGCGTCTCCTGCGACGCGGGCGAAGTCACCGAGGGCGTCTTCGAGAAGTACCGTATCCCGACCTACAAAGAGGCCAGCTGGAAGCCGTATATCATCGCCGCGATGATCGTGTGCCGCAAATACGCCAATCCGGGCAAGGTGCTGGAGCAGCTGCTCAAGGAAGCGCAGAAACGCATCAAATAATCCCCAGGCTGGCCTGCGGGCCAGCCTCATGACTTCGCCCATAAAAGGATAAGGATCGAGTATGTCTGCTTTCTCACTGAAAATGGATATTGCCGAAAACCGTTTTTTCAACGGGGAGACTTCGCCGCTGTTTTCACGCCAGCAGGCGCAGCAGGCTCGCCGCTTTCATCAAAAAATTACCGGCTATAAGCCTACGCCGCTGGTGGCGCTGAACGAGCTTTCCGCCCTGTTTGGCGTGCAAAAAATCCTCGTCAAAGACGAGTCCCGGCGCTTTGGCCTCAATGCCTTCAAAATGCTCGGTGGCTCTTACGCTATTGCCAGGCTGCTCTGTGAAAAATACCATTTAGATATCAACGATCTCTCCTTCGAAACGCTCAAATCCAGCATTAAAGAGAAGATGACGTTCGCCACCACCACCGATGGCAACCACGGCCGCGGAGTGGCGTGGGCGGCCCGCCAGTTAGGCCAGAACGCCGTTATCTATATGCCTAAAGGTTCCGCACAGGAGCGGGTTGATGCCATTCTGCGCCTCGGCGCCGAGTGTATCGTCACCGACATGAACTACGACGACACCGTCCGCTTTACCATGCAGACCGCGCAGAAAAACGGCTGGGAGGTGGTGCAGGACACCGCCTGGGAAGGCTACACAAAAATTCCGACCTGGATTATGCAGGGCTACGCCACCCTCGCTGATGAAGCGGTAGAACAGCTCTCCTCGATGGGTATCGCCCGTCCGACGCACGTGCTCCTGCAGGGCGGCGTGGGGGCGATGGCGGGCGGCGTGCTGGGCTACCTGGCCGATGTCTACGGCGCGAAGCATCTCCATTCCATTATCGTCGAACCGGAGCTGGCCGACTGTCTCTACCGCTCTGCCCTGAAGGGCCAGATCGTTAACGTCAGCGGCGATATGGCCACCATTATGGCCGGCCTCGCCTGCGGTGAGCCTAACCCGCTGGGCTGGGAAGTGCTGCGCAACTGCGCCACGCAGTTTGTCTCCTGTCAGGATGCCGTCGCCGCCCTCGGCATGCGGGTGCTGGGAAACCCGACGGGCCAGGATCCTCGCATCATCTCCGGCGAATCCGGCGCCGTCGGTCTCGGCCTGCTGGCGGCGATTCATTTCCATCCGCAGCGCGAAGCGCTGATGCACAAGCTCAAGCTGGATAGCGATTCCGTGGTGCTGGTGATTAGCACCGAGGGCGACACCGACGTTAAGCACTATCGCGAAGTCGTCTGGGAAGGCAAACATCCGGCCGCGCAGTAGCCGACTTATCAAATTCCTCCCGCCCGGCGGGAAACCTGTATTCAGAACTGGAGAACATCCTTATGGCTAAGCAAATTCCGTTCAACGCGATCCTGGAAAAATCAAAACAGTATGAAAAAGAGATGACCCGCTTCCTGCGCGATATGATCGCCATCCCCAGCGAAAGCAGTGATGAGAAGCGCGTGGTGCACCGCATCAAAGAGGAGATGGAGAAAGTCGGGTTCGACAAAGTGGAAATCGATCCGATGGGTAACGTACTGGGCTACATCGGCCACGGCCCGCGTCTGGTCGCCATGGACGCGCACATTGATACCGTCGGCATTGGTAACATCAAAAACTGGAACTTCGACCCGTACGAAGGTATGGAGACCGATGAGCTGATCGGCGGACGCGGCGCGTCTGACCAGGAGGGCGGAATGGCCTCCATGGTTTATGCCGGTAAAATTATTAAAGATCTGGGTCTGGAAGATGAGTATACCCTGCTGGTGACCGGTACCGTTCAGGAGGAGGATTGCGACGGCCTGTGCTGGCAGTACATTATTGAACAATCCGGCATTCGTCCTGAATTTGTCGTCAGCACCGAACCCACCGACTGCCAGATTTACCGCGGCCAGCGCGGGCGTATGGAGATCCGCGTGGAAGTTCAGGGCGTCAGCTGCCACGGCTCCGCTCCGGAGCGCGGCGATAACGCCATTTTCAAAATGGCCCCCATTCTCACCGAGCTGGAACAACTTTCGCAGAAGCTGGGCTACGACGAGTTCCTCGGCAAAGGCACCCTGACCGTGTCAGAGATTTTCTTCACCTCGCCGAGCCGCTGCGCGGTGGCGGATAGCTGCGCCGTCTCCATTGACCGCCGTCTGACCTGGGGCGAAACCTGGGAAGGCGCGCTGGAAGAGATCCGCGCGCTGCCGGCGGTGAAAAAAGCCGCCGCGGTGGTCTCAATGTACAACTACGAACGCCCCTCGTGGACCGGGCTGGTCTACCCGACCGAATGCTACTTCCCGACCTGGAAAGTGGAAGAGAACCACTTCACCGTCCGCGCCCTGAGTAACGCCTACGAAGGTCTGTTCGGCAAAGCGCCGGTGGTGGATAAATGGACCTTCTCCACCAACGGCGTGTCAATTATGGGCCGCCACGGCATTCCGGTTATCGGTTTTGGGCCAGGGAAAGAGCCGGAAGCGCACGCGCCAAATGAGAAAACCTGGAAATCGCATCTGGTGACCTGCGCCGCAATGTATGCCGCCATCCCGCTGAGCTGGCTGGCTACGGAGTAATTGTTCGTCCTGTCTGCCGCCGCGCTCTGCGGCGGTATGTTGAGGTTTCTATGCGCGTACTGATTAAAAATGGCCTCGTCGTCAACGCCGACGGACAGGTAAAGCAGGACCTGCTCATTGAAGATGGCCTCGTCAAGCGCCTTGCCGATTCTATTGAGGCAGAACAACCCTGCGAAGTGATTGACGCCGAGGGCTGCTACGTGATGCCCGGCGGCGTCGACGTTCATACTCATTTCAATATTGACGTGGGGCTCGCCCGCAGCTGCGATGATTTTTTTACCGGAACCCGGGCCGCGGCCTGCGGCGGCACCACCACCATTGTTGATCATATGGGCTTTGGACCCGTCGGCTGCCACCTGCGCCACCAGTTCGAAGTCTATCGCGGCTACGCCGCCTATAAAGCCGTTATCGACTACAGTTTTCACGGCGTTATCCAGCACGTTAACCACGGCATTCTCGACGAGATCCCGATGATGGTGGATAGCGGCATCAGCAGCTTTAAGCTCTATCTGACCTACCAGTACAAACTTAACGATGACGAGTTGCTGCAGGCAATGCGCCACCTGCAGCGCGCCGGCGCGCTGACGACGGTTCATCCGGAAAACGATGCCGCCATTGCCCAGCGCCGGGCGGAATTTATCAACGCCGGTAAAACCGCGCCGCGCTATCACGCCCTGAGCCGCCCGCTGGAGTGCGAGGCGGAAGCCATCGCCCGAACGATCAACCTCGCCAGGCTGGCGGGAAACGCGCCGCTCTATATTGTTCATCTTTCCAACGCCCTGGGCCTGGAGTATCTACGTCTTGCCAGAAGACGCCACCAGCCGGTGTGGGTAGAGACCTGCCCGCAGTATCTGCTGCTCGACGAGCGCTGCTATGAGCGTGAAGATGCGCTTAACTACCTGCTCAGCCCTCCTCTGCGCAACGCCAGTAATAACGATGCGCTATGGCGCGGCATCCATGATGGGGATATTGACACGGTCGCCACCGACCACTGCGCGTTCTCTGCGCAGCAGCGCAGGCAGATCTCCGGCGGCGACTTTAGCCGCTGCCCGAACGGCCTGCCTGGGGTGGAAAACCGGCTGCTGCTGCTGTTCTCGCACGGCGTGATGACCGGGCGCATCACCCCCGAGCGCTTTGTGGCGCTCACCAGCGCCAATCCGGCGAAGCTGTTTGGTCTGTGGCCGCAGAAGGGTCTGCTGGCGCCCGGCGCCGATGGCGACGTGGTTATCATCGATCCACAGCGTACGACCACCATCCGCCATGCCATGCTGCACGACAACGCAGACTATTCACCCTATGAAGGCTTTATCTGCCAGGGCGCGATTCGCCAGACGCTCTCCCACGGCAGAGTGATCTTTGATAACGGCACCTTTACCGGCATCGCCGGACAGGGCCGCTTTTTACGCCGACAACCTTTTTCCACCGCTCACCAGGCCGTCAGCGGAACAGAAACGTAATGAGAGGAAGCTATGAGTAAAAAAATTGTTCTCGCTCTCGGCGGGAATGCGCTGGGCGACGATCTCGCCGGACAGATGCGGGCCGTACAGCACACCGCCCGGACGATCGTCGATCTTATCTCCCTTGGCCACCAGGTGGTGGTCACTCACGGCAACGGCCCGCAGGTGGGCATGATTAATCAGGCCTTCGAGGCCGCGGCAAAAACCGAGGCCCACACGCCGATGCTACCGATGTCGGTCTGCGTGGCTCTCAGCCAGGGCTACATCGGCTACGACCTGCAGAACGCGATTCGTGAAGAACTGCTCACGCGCCAGCTGGACATTCCGGTGGCCACCCTGATAACCCAGGTGGAAGTGGACGCTAACGATGAGGCTTTTCTTAATCCGACCAAGCCCATCGGCTCATTCTTCAGCAAAGACGAGGCTGAAAAGCTGAGCCAAAACGGCTATATCATGAAAGAGGATGCCGGGCGCGGCTACCGTCGCGTCGTCGCGTCGCCAAAGCCGGTCGATATTATCGAGAAACAAACGGTAAAAGCGCTGATGGATGACTGCCACGTGGTGATCACCGTCGGCGGCGGCGGCATTCCGGTCATACGCGAAGGTAATCATTTGCGCGGCGCCAGCGCGGTCATCGACAAGGACTGGGCCAGCGCGAAGCTGGCGGAGATGATCGACGCCGATCTGCTGATCATCCTCACCGCCGTGGAGAAGGTGGCGATCAACTTCGGTAAACCTGACGAGCAGTGGCTGGATAACCTCTCCCTGCGCGATGCCGAACGTTTTATCGAAGAGGGACACTTTGCCAAAGGCTCTATGCTGCCAAAAGTGGAAGCCGCCGCCGCCTTCGCCCGCTCAGGCCCGGGGCGCAAAGCGCTGATCACGATGCTAAGCAAAGCCAAAGAGGGGATAGAAGGAAAAACGGGCACCATCATAAGCCAATAAGCTGTACGCTACGGGTTGCCGGGAACCTCCCGGCAACTCTCCCCTGCTCTTCAGATTGCCACCGCCTCAGCCACACAATCCGGCTGACAAGATTGCCGCACCTGATCCATAAGCCCCCCAGGCGCGCCGTTTTTCACCTGCAGGATTTCCGCCAGTACGCTGATAGCAATCTCGTTTGGCGTCTCGGCGCCGATGTCATAACCAATCGGCGCCCGCAGGCGGCTGATATCCGCCTCCGGCACGCCGTTCTCCCGCATCTGGCGTAAAAAAGCCTGCACTTTCCGTCGGCTGGCCAGCAGCCCAAGCCAGGCTACCGGCTGGGTTATTAGCCTGTCCAGCGCCTCGCGATCCTGGTTGTTGGTGGCGATCAGTACGAAATCCTGCGGCCGCACCGCCATCGCCTCGACCACTTCCGTAAAGCTGGAGCCATGGACCAGCCTCGCCGAAAGCGGAAAAGCCTCCGGGCAAAGGCTGGCGGGATAGATATCGCCCACGCAGATGTCAAAATCCACCAGCGCCGCGGCGTGGGCAACCGCACGATTGACGTGCCCGGCGCCGACCAACAGCAGGCGCGGGCGCAGGCCGTGAACGCTGATATAAACCGACATCGCGCCGCCGCAGTCGGAGCCCACGGCGTCGCTACCGGTGCGCGCCATGCGGCCGTGGAACATTCGCGACTCCCGCTCGCTCAGCGCCTCCAGCGCCTCATCGATGACTTTACGCTCCACCATCCCGCCGCCAATGGTGCCCACAATCGAGCCGTCCTCCCGGATGAGCATCTGAGCGGAGTGTCGGGGGGTAGAGCCCCGGCTTTCGACAATCTGCGCCAGGGCAAAGGGACGGTTCTGCTCCTCAAGTCGTGCAGCTTCTGCAAAAATATTCATACCAACCTCAAAGGCGATGTTTACGGCTCTATTTGATTATCTGCGATATTTCCCCGGGTTCTCAGTTTGAGAGTCTACCCGGCGTAGAAATAGCGTCGCAGCGACCCGTAGCAACTATGCAATATTTATACTTAGCCGCTATTTTTCATCGTAAATTGTGAGCCAGGTCATTTCGTTAGCCCTATTGACGCTGCAACGAGGGTATCTCATCGATTATTTCCTCTGTTACCGCAGCAAAAATAAGCCGCCTGCTGAAATCACCGCCGAATAGCCGACATAAATTATCATTCTGATATTCCGGATCTGATTTTGAGAAATCTCGCCGAATGATAAAGCGTATTGATTTGAGTTCTCATTTACCCGCTATGGAATTATTCGCCCGGCATCGTCGAGTTTCGACCTGGTTCACAAATTAATTATTTCGCCGCCGCGGTTTGAATAACTGGTGTGATTGTTGCTCCTCTTTCGTTATCCGTCGGGATTATTACCACCGGCAATGTCGATCTTACAATGATATCTAAGGAGAGGGTTATGGGAGATATAATGCGTCCCGTGCCGTTTGAGGAGCTTTTAACGCGCATTTTCGACGAGTATCAGAGTCAGCGGACTATTTTTGGCATTCCCGAGCAACAGTTTTACACGCCGCAGGCGCAGAGGTCGATCGGCGTATTCGGCGAAAGCTGTGCGACGCCGCTCGGCCCGGCAGCAGGGCCGCATACCCAGCTGGCGCAAAACATCATTACCGCATGGCTCACCGGCGGACGGTTTATCGAGCTGAAAACCGTACAGATCCTTGACCGGCTGGAGCTGGAAAAGCCTTGTATCGATGCCGAAGATGAGTGCTTTAACACCGAATGGTCCACCGAATTTACCCTCAAGAAAGCCTGGGATGAATACCTGAAAGCCTGGTTCACGCTGCATCTGCTCGAGCAGGTCTTTCCGCTGGGCACCCATAAAGAGAGCAAGTCGTTTATTTTCAATATGAGCGTTGGCTACAACCTTGACGGTATTAAGCAGCCGCCAATGCAGGAATTTATCGACAATATGATGGACGCCTCCGCCCATCCTAAATTCGCCCAGTACCGCGACACCCTGAACCGCTGGCTGCAAAATAGAACCTTTATCGATCGCCTGCCAACATGCGCGCGCAAAGACGCGCTCGATAACCTTGCCCAGCGCGTGCCCGCCAGGCTGGTTGAAGGGGTGACCCTCTCGACGATGCACGGCTGTCCGCCGGATGAGATCGAAGCCATCTGCCGCTATATGCTGACGGAGAAAAACCTCAACACCTTTGTGAAGCTCAATCCGACCCTGCTCGGCTATCCACGCGTACGCCAGATCCTCGACGCCTGCGGCTTCGGCTATATCGGCCTTAGCGAAGAGTCATTTGACCACGACCTTAAGATCGACCGGGCGCTGGAGATGCTGACGCGCCTGATGGCGCTGGCGAAAGAGCGCAGCCTCGGCTTTGGCGTCAAGCTGACCAACACCCTCGGCACCGTCAATAACAAGGGGGCGCTGCCGGGAGATGAAATGTATATGTCCGGCCGCGCCCTGTTCCCGCTATCTATCAACGTGGCCGCCCTGCTCTCGCGGGCGTTTGACGGCAAGCTGCCGATCTCCTATTCCGGCGGCGCCAGCCAGCTGAATATTCGCGAAATTTTCGAAACCGGCATTCGCCCTATCACCATGGCCACCGACCTGCTGAAGCCGGGAGGATATCTGCGCCTGAGCGAGTGCATGCGCGAGCTGGAAAAAGCCGACGGCTGGAACATGACGCAGATCGACGTCGAGCGCCTCAACGCGCTGGCGGAAAAAGCGGTGAGCATGGACTACACCCAAAAACAGTGGAAGCCGGAAGAGCGCATTGATACCGGCGAGCCCCTGCCGCTGCTTGACTGCTACGTCGCCCCCTGCGTAACGGCCTGCGCCATTAAGCAGGATATTCCGGAATACATTCGCCTGCTGGGCGAGCATCGCTACGCCGACGCGCTGGAGCTAATCTATCAGCGTAACGCGTTGCCGGCCATTACCGGCCATATCTGCGACCACCAGTGCCAGTACAACTGTACGCGCCTGGATTACGACAGCGCGCTCAACATTCGTGAGCTGAAAAAAGTGGCGCTGGAGAAAGGCTGGGACGAGTACCGCAGCCGCTGGCACAAACCCGCGGGCTCCGGCTCCCTGCACCCGGTAGCGGTGATCGGCGCAGGCCCTGCGGGTCTCGCCGCCGGATACTTTCTCGCCCGCGCCGGGCATCCGGTCACGGTTTTTGAACGCGAAGCCAACGCCGGGGGCGTGGTGCAGAATATCATTCCGCAGTTCCGCATTCCCGGCGAGCTTATCCAGCACGATATCGATTTTGTCGTCGCCCACGGCGTCAAAATTGAGTACGGCTGCGACCCGCATCTGAGCGTAGAAAAGCTGCAGGCGGAAGGTTTTCGTTATGTGCTGGTCGGCACCGGTACCGATAAAAACAGCGGCGTGAAGCTGCGCGGCGATAACCAGAACGTGCATAAGTCGCTGCAGTTCCTGCGCCAGTTCAACCGCGGCGACCGACTGGATCTGGGCAAACGCGTGGCCGTGGTCGGCGCCGGCAATACCGCGATGGACTGCGCCCGCGCGGCGCTACGCGTGCCGGGCGTGCAGAGCGCAACCATCGTCTATCGCCGTTCTCAGCAAGAGATGCCCGCCTGGCGCGAAGAGTACGATGAGGCGCTGCTCGACGGCGTCGACTTCGAGTGGCTATGCAACCCGGAACAGTTTAACGCCGACGGAACGCTCGTCGTACGCGTGATGAAGCTGGGCGAGCCGGATGAGAAAGGCCGCCGCCGTCCGGTAGAAACCGATGAACTTCGCACGCTGAAAGTCGACTCCCTGATTACCGCCATCGGCGAGCAGCAGGACGGCGAAGCGCTGTCGGCAATGGGGATCCCGCTCGACCCGCAGGGCTGGCCGGTGGTCAACGCCGATGGCGAGACCAGCAAGCCGAACGTCTTTCTGATTGGCGACGTTCAGCGCGGCCCCTCTTCTATCGTCTCCGCTATCGGCAACGCGCGGCGGGCCACGGACGTGATCCTGGCGCGGGAGAATATCGCCAGCAGCTACGGGAATAAAGTCTGGAACAATGTCGATCCGGCGAAGGTGTATCAGCGTAAAGGCGCTATCGCCGTCACGCTGGTGGATAAAAACCAGCGCGAGGCTTTTGTCGAGCAGGAAGCCAGCCGCTGCCTGGAGTGCAACTACGTGTGCAGCAAGTGCGTCGACGTCTGTCCAAACCGCGCCAATATTTCCGTGGCCGTCCCGGGGTTCCAGAATCGTTTCCAGACCCTGCACCTGGACGCTTATTGCAACGAATGCGGCAACTGCGCTCAGTTCTGCCCGTGGCAGGGGAAACCGTATAAAGACAAAATCACCGTATTCAGCCTCGAGCAGGATTTTGTCAACAGCACCAATCCGGGCTTCTTCGTCGAGGGCGCCAGCGTCAAAGTGCGTCAGAACGACCAGACGTGGCAGCTGGAAATTAACGACCGCGGCCAGTTTAACGAAGTGCCGGCCCAGCTCGACGCCATGTGCCGCATCATAAGCCATATTCATCAGCATCAAAGCTATCTCCTGGGAGGCGTTGAAGTATGAGTATCCTGATCCTGAAAAATGCCACCGCCGCGCAGATCTATCCGGCGAAAGTGTGGGAGAACGTCGATATTGCCATTGAGGATGATAAAATTCTCGCCGTCGGCCCCGGCCTGTGCCAGCGCTATCCGCAGGCGCAGGTGAAAGAGATGGGCGGGCAACTGGTAATGCCCGGCATGGTCTGCTCGCACAATCACTTTTATTCCGGCCTGTCCCGGGGGATTCAGGCTAATATCGCGCCCAGCCCGGACTTTATCTCCACGCTGAAAAACCTGTGGTGGCGCCTTGACCGGGCGCTGGACGAAGAGTCGCTTTTCTACAGCGGGCTGATCTGCGCCATGGAGGCCGTGCGTAGCGGCTGCACGGCGGTTATCGATCATCATGCGTCGCCCCACTATATCGCTGGCTCCCTGAGCCAGCTGCGCAACGCTTTTCTCAAAATCGGGCTGCGCGGGATGACCTGCTTCGAAACGACCGACCGCAACTTTGGCAGCCGCGAGCTGCGCGACAGCGTTGAGGAGAACATTCGCTTTGCCAGAGAGATCGACGCCGCCCGCGAAAAAGGAGAGCAACCTTATCTGGTGGAGGCCCATATCGGCGCCCATGCGCCGTTCACCGTGCCTGATGAAGGCCTGGCGATGCTGCGCGAAGCGCTAAAAGCCACCGGCCGCGGCCTGCATATCCACGCGGCGGAAGACCGCTACGATGTTTCTCACAGCCATCACCTTTACGGCAAGGACCTGCTGGTGCGGCTGGCGGAGTTCGACCTTATCAACAGTAAGACGCTGATTGCTCACGGTTTGTATATCTCCGATGCCGACGTGGAGCTGCTCAATGCGCAGGACGGTTTCCTGGTGCATAACGCGCGCTCCAATATGAACAATCACGTCGGCTACAACCACCGCCTGCCGCAGATCCGTAATCTGGCGCTCGGCACCGACGGCATTGGTTCCGATATGTTCGAGGAGCTGAAGTTTGCCTTCTTTAAACACCGCGACGCCGGCGGGCCGCTGTGGCCGGACAGCTTCGCGAAGGCGCTGAGTAACGGTAATGAACTGTTGAATCGCAACTTCAACGCCCACTTTGGCCGCCTTGAGGCGGGCTATAAAGCGGACCTCACCATTTGCGACTATATGGCGCCGACGCCGCTGATCGCGGAAAATATCGCCGGACATATCGCCTTCGGCCTGGGAGCAAACAGCGTGCGCAGTGTGATGGTGAACGGCGTGATGATCTACGAGGATCGCCAGTTCAGCTTCGACTGCGAGCCGATATTCCGCGAAGCGCAGAAAGTGGCGAAAAAAATGTGGGCGCGAATGGATGCGCTCCCCGCATAGTCCGTGCAAAAATGCTAAACCGGCCTGACAAGCCGGTTTTTTTTGCAGACAGCGCGCGTGAAATGACCCGGCAGCTTACGCGCCGCCGGGCGCAACGTTTATAGCGACAGCAGCGCGGCAGTAGCGATATTGCGCTGCTTTTGCAGCGCTCTGAGCTGCTCTTCGGTCATGATACTCAGCGCCGCCGTCGGGCAGACATCAACGCAGGCGGGGCCGTGCTCGCGGGTACCGCAAAGGTCGCACTTGACGATAACCGGCGTCAGACCGGCCTCCACCTCGATGGTAATCGCCCCAAACGGGCAGGCGACAACGCAGCTCTGACAACCAATGCAGCGTCCGCCGTCGGCTTCAACTTTCTCCGCCCCCATACTCAGCGCCCCGGTCGGGCAGGCGCCCACGCAGGGCGCATTCTCGCACTGATGACACATCACCGGCACGCTAAGATCGTCGAGGCGCATCACCTTCAGGCGGGGATGGAACTCCGCCCCCGGCGCCACATGTTCCAGCGCACAGGCAACCTCACAGGTCCTGCAGCCGATGCAGGCCTCCGAACTGGCAACGATAAAACTGGTCATATCTCCTCCCGGGCCCTGAATTGCGTCAACATCTCGCTGGCCGCCTGCCGCCCGGCGACCATGGCGGTAACCACCAGGTCCGCCCCGGTCACGGCGTCGCCGCCGGCAAAGATTTTGTCATGGCTGGTTTGCGTCGTTCCGCGCCCTTTTCCACCGGTGACTATCTGCCCCCAGCGGTCCAGCTTAATGCCGTGGCCGCGTAGCCACGGCATCTCGTGAGCCTGAAAGCCAAACGCCATAATGAGCACATCGGCTTGAAGTTCAAACCCGGAATCCGGGATCGGCTGCGGCCGGCGGCGGCCGTCCGGCCCCGGCTCGCCCATCTTCGTGCGGATCATCTCCACCGCGCAGACCTGCCCCTTACGGTTGAGCTGAATGCGCTGCGGCTGCACGTTAAACTCAAATTTCACGCCCTCTTCCCGCGCGTTCACCACCTCTTTTTTCGATCCGGGCATACTCAGTTCATCGCGACGGTAAGCGCAGGTCACGCTCGCTGCGCCGCGGCGAACGGCGGTGCGCAGACAGTCCATCGCCGTATCTCCCCCGCCAAGCACCACCACGCGTTTCCCCTTGATGTCGGTCAGCGGATACTCGGCGCTCTCTTCAAGCCCCATCACCTCGCGGGTGCTGGCAATCAGGAACGGCAGGGCCTGAATCACGCCGGGGGCGTTCTCTCCCTCCAGACCGGCGGCCATCAGACCGTAGGTGCCCACGCCGAGGAAGACGGCGTCATAGTTTTTCAGCAGATCGGCAAAAGCCACGTCGCGACCCACCTCCTGATTGAGATGAAAATTGACGCCCATGGCGCTAAAAATGTCGCGGCGCATCTCAAGCACCTTTTTATCCAGCTTGAACGGCGGGATACCGAAGGTCAGCAGACCGCCGATCTCCGGATGACGGTCAAAAACGTCAACGTGCACGCCCGCGCGCACGAGAATATCGGCGCAGCCCAGACCGGCAGGCCCGGCGCCGATCACCGCCACCCGCTCCGGTCGCGGGACCACTTTGTCGATTGTCGGCCGCCAGCCCATCGCCAGCGCGGTATCGGTGATATAGCGCTCAAGGTTGCCAATGGCGACCGAGCCGCCTTCGTTCTTGAGCGTGCAGGCCCCTTCGCACAGCCTGTCCTGTGGACAGACCCGGCCGCAAATCTCCGGCAGGGAGCTGCTCTGATGGCATAACTCCGCCGCCTCGATAATCTTGCCCTCGTTCACCAGGCGAATGAAATCGGGAATATGATTATGTAAAGGACAAGTCCAGTTGCACCATGCCTTCTGCGCGCAGTAGAGACAGCGTTCGCTCTCATACTCCGCATCGCACTCGCTCAGCGGCTGATAGATTTCCCGGAAGTGCTGCATGCGGTCATCGGCGGGCACTTTTTTTGCGCCAACGCGCGGAGGTTTATTGAGTATCGCCCGACGTCTTACGCCACGAACGGCTTCCAGCGGGGTTTCCAGCGCGGAGCGGATCTGCCGCGCGGTACGCAGCTGGTTAACCGCGGCTTCATCCATCAGACGCAGCGCCTGGGTTGGACAGCTGGCCACGCACGCCTGCTGACCGGAAGGATGCTGACGGCAAAGATCGCATTTCTGCGCCAGCTGCGGCGCGTCGTCATCGTTGGCCACCATCTCAATCGCCCCAAAGGGACAGGCGATGACGCAGTTTTTACAGCCGATGCACAGCGCCTCTGTAAACTGAACGCTGTCGTTGGCTACGATCAGCGCCTGGGTCGGGCAAGCGCCGACGCAGGGAGCGTCGTTGCAGTGGCGGCAGGTTGTCGCACTGCTGGCGTTGCGGTGGAAGAACACCCGAATACGCGGCAGAAAGTCGCTGCGCTGCTGGGGCCAGCTGTCCTGGCGATGAGAGGTGACGCAGGCCACTTCACAGGCGTGGCAGCCAATACAGTTTGCAGAATCGGCAACAATAAATTTATTCATTTGCTTCCCTTTATTATTCCAGGACTCACCGGGAAGCGATGCAATAATCAGGCGATTTTTTTCAGGGTATTCATATGCTGCTCATTTTTGCGAGCCGCCTCAAAAAAAAGTGCCCCTCAGCGTAACGGCGAGATAATTATCCACGCGCGCTGAGGGAAAATTATTCGCTGCGTTCTGGATTTAATCATGTTGATAATTCAACGTATCGTGCGTAATACCAAAATGAGATTGTCCCTATCTCAATGTGATAGCGCACATTTTTTGCCAACGCGTCTTATTTAAAGATATGGCCCTCAGAGAGATATTCCGCCCTTTTTCCCGTGAGTTATTTCACACAATTCCTCTTCGATTCTCCGGATATTTATTTTTGGCACATCTTACGCATATCACTCAACGTGCGCGCAACACGCTGGTGAACGCATCAGCTCAGGGAGGCAGCGGCCTTCGAATCGTAACTTCGGCTCCGTTCACGTTTATACGGAGTGAAGTCGTACAGGAGATAACAACTTCATGAAAGATATCGCCAATTCCGCCTCACGCAACGGTCATTCAACCGCACCGGTTGATGAGGTTTTACCCGTTACGCAAATGATTCTTTATGGACTACAGCACGTGCTGGTGATGTATGCGGGCGCCGTGGCGGTTCCGCTCGTTGTGGGTAATGCGGTAGGGCTCCCGCCGGAGCACATTATTTTACTGATTAGCGCCGACCTGTTTATCTGCGGCGCGGCCACCATCGTACAGTCGCTGGGGGTCGGTAAGTGGCTCGGCTGTCGGCTGCCGCTAATCCAGGGTTGTACCTTCGCCGCGCTGATCCCGATGGTGTTGATCGGCAAGGAGTATGGGATCGGCGGTATTTCCGGGGCGGTGATCGTCTCCGGTATTTTCATCCTCTGCTGCGCCCCCTGGATTAGCAAGCTCATCCGCTTCTTTCCCAAGGTGGTCATGGGCAGCATCGTCACGCTTATCGGCATGTCTATTATGCCGGTCGCTGGCGGGTGGATCGGCGGCGGCAGCAGCGAGATGAGCGGCTTTGGCGCCCCCTTCTCGCTGCTGATGGCGGCGATTACTCTGGTGATTATTCTTAATATTTACACCTTTGCCTCCGGCGTGGTGAAAAATACGTCGGTACTGATCGGCCTGATTATCGGCACCGTACTCTGGAGCTGCTTTAAGCCTCTCGACTTTAGTCTGGTCCACGCCACACCCTGGCTCCATCTACCGACCCTGATGCCGTTTGCCAAACCTGAATTTCATATTATCCCCGTCGCCCTGCTATCAATGGTCATGGTGGTGGTCATGGTGGAAACCATGTCCTCAATGATGGCGACCGGGGATATCGTCGGGAAAAAAGTTGACGCGAAAATGCTGCGCAACGGCCTTAACACCTGCGGCATCGCGACCACTATCTGCGGCTTTTTTAATCTGTTTCCCTACGCCGCGTTCGCGCAGAACGTCGGCCTGATCGGTTTAACCGGGGTACGCAGCCGCTTTGTGGTGTCGGTCTCCGGTATCATTCTGATTCTGATGGGTGTGTTCTCAAGGATGGCGGCGCTGGTGGTGCTGATACCAAAGCCGATCCTCGGCGGCGCAGGCATCGTCATGTTCGGTATGGTGGCCGTCTCCGGTATTCGTACCCTGGGGCAGGTGAACTATCGCAACAATAATAACGGCATGGTCGTGGCGTTGACCCTCGGCCTCGGCATGATGCCGGTGCTGGTGCCCAATCTGTTTACCCAGTTTCCGCCGATGGTTCAGCTGTTTCTGCACAGCGGGATTACCATCGGTACCCTGACGGCTATCGTCGCCAACCTCACCCTCAACGGCAGCGTGCCTTTCCGCGTTAACCACGAAACGCCGGTCCCCGATCCGGCTCCGCCGAGCTCAGCGGCGCGCAATATGGCCGTCAGAACCGTCAGAATGTGGCTCCTGCTGCGCAAAGTTCAGAAGGAGAGACAGCCTGAAGAAGCCCAGGAGGGACAGTAATGCCCACCCGAATCCTGTTTGCCTTGATCACCCTGCTGCTGCTGGCGATACCCGTCGTGCAGCAGGGAATAGCGCAGGGCCTTAGCGGCCGCTTTAGTTATGCCCTGCTGTTCTAAGTTTAAGGACCACTGCTATGAAGAGAGTAACGACCGTCTGCCCCTACTGCGCCTCCGGCTGCAAAATGCAGCTCACGGTAGAGGAGGGAAAAATTACCCGCGCCGACGCCGCGATGGGGAAAAACAATCAGGGCACCCTGTGCCTTAAGGGCTACTACGGCTGGGATTTTATTGACGACCCGCAGATCCTCACGCCACGCCTGAAAACCCCTATGATCCGCCGCCAGCGCGGCGGCAAGCTGGAATCCGTCTCCTGGGACGAAGCGCTCGATTATGTGGCAAATCGCCTCAGCGACATCAAGGCGAAATACGGGCCGGACGCGATTCAGACCACCGGCTCTTCGCGCGCCACCGGCAACGAAACCAACTACATCATGCAAAAATTTGCGCGCGCCGTTATTGGTACCAATAACGTCGACTGCTGCGCACGCGTCTGACACGGCCCTTCGGTTGCAGGTCTGCACCAGTCGGTCGGCAACGGCGCAATGAGTAATGCCATCACCGAGATCGATAATACCGATCTGGTGTTTATTTTCGGCTATAACCCGGCGGATTCGCACCCGATCGTGGCGAATCACATCCTCAATGCTAAACGCAACGGGGCCAAAATCATCGTCTGCGATCCGCGCAAAATCGAAACCGCGCGCATTGCCGACCTGCATCTGGCCCTGAAAAACGGTTCCAATATTGCGCTGCTCAACGCCATCGGGCAGGTGATTATTGCAGAGGATCTCTACGATAAATCCTTTGTCGCCGGGCGTTCCGAAGGTTTCGAAGCGTATCGCAAAATCGTCGAAGGCTATACGCCGGAGTCGGTGGAAGCCATCACCGGCGTCAGCGCCAGGCAGATTCGCGAATGCGCGCGGCTGTATGCCACCGCCGGAAACGCCATGATTCTGTGGGGAATGGGCGTGACCCAGTTCTGGCAGGGCGTTGAAACGGTGCGTTCCCTGACCAGCCTGGCGATCCTCACTGGCAATCTGGGGAAACCGCACGTCGGCGTTAATCCGGTGCGCGGCCAGAATAACGTCCAGGGCGCCTGCGACATGGGGGCGCTGCCGGACACCTATCCCGGCTATCAGTACGTGAAATTTCCGGAGAATCGGCAAAAGTTCGCCAAAGCCTGGGGCGTCGGGAGCCTGCCGGAGAACCCTGGCTACCGCATCAGCGAGCTACCGCACCGCGTAGCGCACGGCGAAGTGCGGGCGGCGTATATCATGGGAGAGGATCCGCTCCAGACCGATGCCGAGCTTTCCGCCGTGCGTCAGGCCTTCGAAGAGATGGAGCTGGTCATCGTCCAGGATATCTTTATGACCAAAACCGCCGCGGCGGCCGATGTGATTCTGCCCTCGACCTCATGGGGCGAGCATGAAGGCGTCTATACCGCAGCGGACCGCGGCTTCCAGCGGTTTTTCAAGGCGGTAGAGCCGAAGTGGGATCTGAAAACCGACTGGCAGATCATCTGTGAGATCGCCACCCGTATGGGTTATCCGATGAAGTACGACAACACCCAGCAGATCTGGGATGAACTCCGCCACCTGTGCCCCAACTTCTTCGGCGCGACCTACGAGAAAATGGGGGAACTGGGCTACGTGCAGTGGCCGTGTCGCGACGAGTCGGAGGCGGACCAGGGCACTTCGTATCTGTTTGCGGAACGTTTCTCCACCCCGAACGGGCTGGCGCAGTTCTTCACCTGCGAATGGCAAGCGCCGATCGATAAGCTGAGCGACGAGTATCCACTGGTGCTCTCCACGGTGCGCGAAGTGGGCCACTACTCCTGCCGTTCGATGACCGGCAACTGCGCGGCGCTGGCCAACCTGGCGGACGAACCGGGCTACATCCAGATCAACACCGCCGACGCAAAACGTCTCGGCATTGAGGACGAAGAACTGGTGTGGGTTCACTCGCGCAAAGGCAAGGTGATTTCCCGGGCGAAGATCAGCGACAGGCCGAATAAAGGGGCCGTCTATATGACCTATCAATGGTGGATCGGCGCCTGCAACGAGCTGGTCACCGAGAATCTTAGCCCAATCACCAAAACCCCGGAGTACAAGTACTGCGCCGTTAACGTTGAGCGCATTGCCGATCGGCAAGCCGCCGAAAGGTACGTCATTGAGGAATACAGCAAGCTGAAAGCCCGCCTGCGCGAAAGCGCCGCGGGGTAAAAAATATCGCCCCGGCGGTCAATCCCCGGGGCGATATTGTCTCTGCTTATTTTTTCTGGTGACGTCCATCAACGCTATCCGACAGCCGTCAGATCCTTGCGGCAGCGGCGCGCGACCGCAAGATACTGCTGCGGAGTGTCTACATCCCAGTGAATTCCCTGATTCTCCACCGGGATAACGCGTACTGCCATCTGACCGATGACCTCCCTCAGGGTGGCCTCTTCCGCCGCGTGGTTAATCAAAGATATCGCCCGCTGCGGCAGAAGTACCGGGTGGCCTTTTCCGCGATCGTAAGCCGGAATGAGGCAGCTTTCCGCGTCGGCGTTGGCCCATAGCCTGCGGTATACGCCCGGCGTGACCTCCGGCATATCGCCCAGCGCCAGAAAGAAACGCGAAGCGCGGATATGGCTCACCCCGCACTGAATCGAAGAGAACATGCCCTCCTGATATCGCGGGTTAAAGACCACCTCAACGCCCGGATGGTCCTGATAGCACGCGGCCAACTCATCGCCGCGAAACCCCGTGACCAGCACCACCCGATCGCAGAACGCCAGGGCGCTGGCTAGGGCGCTATCCAGAATCGTTCCTTCGCCCCACGGCATCATCATTTTCCACTTGCCCATGCGGCTTGAGAGCCCGGCAGCCAGCATAATGCACTGCTTATCGACTTTTTTGCTCATTGTCATCCTCCTCCTGCAGCCGAAAAAGCGCCGCCGTCAACTGGCGACGGCGGCGCTTACGATGGTCAGGATTTCAGCACGGCTTTAATCGAGGTGATGATCGGCTGATATCCCGTACAGCGGCAGATATTCCCTTCCAGCGCCTCTTTCAGCTCATCGTCGCTGGGGGCCGGGTTGGCATCCAGCAGCGCTTTAGCGCTCATCAATACGCCGGGGGTGCAGAAGCCGCACTGAACGCCGCCGTGACGAATAAAGGCATTCTGCAATTTTTTGCCGACCGGATCGTGATGCAGCGCTTCGACGGTGGTGACCTCCGCCCCGTTGCACTGGGCGGCCAGCAGCAGGCAGGAGCAGACCGATTTTCCGTCCAGAATGACGGTGCAGGCGCCGCACTCACCCACCGAACAGCCCTCTTTGGTGCCGGTTAACTTGAGATCTTCACGTAGAAAATCGATCAGGCGGACATTGTCTTTAACATCGCGGGCAATGCGGATGCCATTCACTTTTAGCTCAATATGGTTCATGTTCATGGCTCCTTATTTCTTCTGCTCTGTCATGACTTCCTGCAGCATCTGCCGGAACATATCGATAAATACGGGGACTTTATAGGGGGCTGACCAGCGTCCGCCGATGGCTTTTTCTACCTTGTCGTGAAGCACGCCTGCCGCATAGTCGATGGTGGCGGCGTCTAGCGTCTTACCGGTGAGCGCCTGCTCAACCTCAGTCAGCCGCTGCGGTTTAGCCATCAGCGCGCCATCCACCAGACGGCACAGGCGAACCACGCCCTTATCGACCATGAACTGCCCGGTTAAGCTCTGGCGCGTAATGTTCAACGCATTGCGCCGGCCAAGCTGCAGATAGCGATTGATCAGCGGTTGCTGCGTCGGCGCCGGCAGGATAAAGCGGACCACCAGCTCATCGGGTTCAAGAAGGGTGCGATAGCCGCCCACGACGAATTCGCTGACCGGCATCCGGCGCGTTCCGCGCGCGCTGCGCAGCTCGACTTCCGCATCATAGATGATGAGCGGCGGCATGGAGTCCGCGCACGGGGCGGCGTTGACGATATTGCCGCCGATCGTTGCCCGATTGCGCAGCTGCAGGGAACCGACGGTTTTACAGGCAGTGACCAGTAGCGGATAGCGTTGCTGAATCAACGGATGCTTAACCAGATCGGTAAAGCAGACGCCGGAACCAATTGAGACGCCACCCTCAACGTCAAAAATCTCCTTCAGCTCCGCCAGCCCGGCAATATTAACAAGCGGCACTTCGCCGGACAGCATCCGGGCCTGAACCAGCACATCGGTACCGCCGGCAATAGGCATTGCCCCCTTCTCGGCCATCAGCGTCAGAGCCTCTTTCAGGGTTTGCGGGACGCTCAGCGACAGGGTGTTGAGGCGGTGAACCTGTTTCTTATCGCCCGATTCCAGCATCTGCTCGCTCTGGCGTTCCGGCTTCTTAAGGTTATAGCCGAGGCGAACCTGTTCAAGCGTCAGCGGCAGGGTCCGGTTGGGTCGGTCGATGGCGAAGCTCACCGCGTTGTTGAGGGCCGCAGCGCCCAGTTCGAGCACCGGTTCGCCGATAACCTTCGCCCCCATCGGGCCCGCTTTATCATAGTTTTCCACCGCGATGATATCGATGTGCGGCATATCCTTGATGGTCGGCAGCAGATAGGTATCGAAGTTTTCCGATTTCACCACGCCGTGCTCGGTGTTGAAATCCTCCAGCATGCCGTAGCCGATCATCCCCTGCAGCACGCCGCCGTAAACCTGGCCGCTAAAGCCAACCGGGTTAATGACTTTTCCCACATCGTGAGTGGCGACGACGTTATTGACGGTAATTTTACCGGTGCGCATATCCACCGCCACGTCGGCCAGCTGGCAGCCGTACACCCAGGTGAAATAGGGGCTGCCGCAGCCTTTCTCTTCATCCCAGTGAATATTCGGCGCCACGTGCCAGCCGTAGGCGGAGAGGTTTGCCCCGGTAGCCCGGGTCATATCGCACACCTGCTGGAAACTGAGACTCAGCTCCGGGTTGTGGCGGTTGAACACGTTGCCATTTTGCCAGGCAATATCGTCAATGCTCTGCGCTTTTAGCGTTTCCCTGACGGCGTCCGCCATGCGTTGTTTAATTTTGTTCGCCGCGCTCAGAATCGCCTGCCCGCCCATCAGGGTACCGCGCGAAGCGACCGTTGAGCCGCCGTCGGCGATCATCGCGGTGGCCGGTTCGCTAAACATCACCCGATCGAGCGCAATACCGAACGCTTCCGCCGCCAGCAGCGACATGGTGGTCTGCAGCCCCTGCCCGTTCTCGGATACCGAAGTGGAAATGTTCACGCTGGCGTCGGCATTCACCTGAATCAGGGCCGAGGACGCATCCAGACCCTCCGCCCCCAGAGAGCAGCCGCGATGGCTCAGTGCGAAGCCGATCCCGTAGCGAATCGGGCCGCCTTCCGCGTTAAGTTTTTTATAGTGCTCGCGTTTGGCCTCGTATTCGGCCTTGAGCAGCGTCTTCTCCAGCACCTCCTGCGCGGAGACGGTATGTTCGCTGAAGACCTGCCCGGCCATGCTGGTATCGCCCTGTTTGAGAATATTGCGCAAACGGAATTCGACGGGCGACAGTCCCAGTTCGCCCGCCACGTCATCCATCAGCGATTCGTTGGCGAAAATGACCTGCGGCGCGCCGTAGCCGCGGTAGGCCGAGGTGTAGTTGTTGTTGGTATACACCCCCACCAGATCGACGCGCACGTTAGGAATATTATAGGGGCCCGCCGCCTGGACGGAACTGCGCCAGGTGACAAACACCGTCTGGCCGCAGTAGCTGCCGCCATCGGCGATGATGTCAATTTTAATCGCCTGAATACGCGCGTCGTCGTCCACGCCAATGCGGTATTTCATCTTATAAGGATGGCGCTTGTAGCTCTCGCGCATCGACTGTTCACGGTTATAGGAGATCTTAACCGGCCGTCCGGTCAGGTGCACCAGCAGCGCCGCGCGGCAGGAGACATTATCGATAATGTCATCCTTACCGCCGAAGGAGCCGCCGAGGACCGAACGCTTAATATTGACTTTCGCCTGGGGCAGGTCGAGATATTTGGCAATCACCGCCCGGGTGCGGTGAGCGTTCTGAATCGACCCTTCAATGGTCATGATCTGTTCATTATTGTCCAGATAGGCAGTAATGGACTCCGGCTCAATATAGCCATGCTCCTGAAAACCCACTTCATATTCACGTTTAAAGATATGGGTGGAGGCGGCAAAGCCGGCTTCTATATCGCCCTTCGCCGTGTGGTGGCGATTGATGATATTGCTATCGAGTTCGCTGTGGATAAGGCGCGCCCCGGGCTTCATGGCCTCTTCCGGCGAAGTAATCGGTTCCCACGGGGTATAGGTGATTTTGATTTTATCGACGGCAATGCAGGCCGCCTCATAGGATTCCGCCGCCACGACGGCTACCACGTCGCCGCGGTAGGCGATCTCCTTGTCAATAATCGGCGGATGATCGGGAACAATCGCCCCCAGTTTGCGCTGGCCGGGTATATCGTCCCAGGTGGCGATGCGCACGACCCCCGGGACTTTTTCCGCCTCCGACAGGTCGAGAGAATCAATACGCCCGGCAGGGATATCGACGTAGCGGCATACGCCATACAGCATATTATTCATGGTGATGTCATCGCCGTAGACAGCTTTACCCGTCACCTTGGCGAGCCCGTCTACGCGGGGCACCTCACTGCCAACAAGCACTGTATCCATATTATTCAGTCTCCACTCACAAAGAAAGATGACTGAATAAAGCAATGGCTATGCCACCTATAAATAAAGGGTTATTTGAGGGTAAGTTATGTGAAGCATCTCTAAAAAAACCTGCCGCTGAAAAAATATGGCATGGATAAGCCTGCCGGGTAATTATCAAAAAGAGAACAGGCGTATCACTATGATAATCGGTTGTTCTCAATTCTCTTTCCCGGGGCCGCCCCGCCGCTAATCATTGACGACATACATAGATCTCAGCCTTCGCTTGCGGTCAAAAAGCGGACTCAGGAGGTTAAGCCGTGAATGTTAACGCTCGCCACGGCAGCAGCTTTTTGCCATCAAATTTCGAATAAAAATTAAAATAATTTCAATAATGGAATTTAAGTTCCATAAAATATGCGGTAAACAAATGTGATATATATCATAATTTTAACAATACATCGGCATACTGATAGCTACACCCCCCATTTGCAAGCTAAAAAATTACTCTATATATCAGATGATTATAAACAAAGTCCTGGTATAAACAAGGCTGCTACACTTGCCTCACAAAACACACTCGAAACAAAACTTTCAAAATGTGATCTGTTTGCATTTTTATTTCACTTATTGCGTCAATAATAACGTCTCACTAAACGCACTCTGCCCGCCTTAATGGCGCAGCAGAAATCCTAACCCCCCGGAGGATGCAATGAAGGAAGTGAGATCAGGATTTATCAGAACCGTTTATATTGGCCCACCCCTTTTCCACCCTCACGCTGCCGGGGACTTTCTGAACGTCGACCATCCCGGAGGACCCAGCCCCGCATCTACCGATGATTCATCATTAATCAAAAAGAAACCTCTTTGATCGGTTTTATTTAGCGCATAGCAATCGCGCTAAATAGTTGCACTAAGAACAAAAAATTATTTCATCCCGACCGTGCTTCGCCTGGCGCAAAGGCAGGCCATGACGGGGATGGGATGACACGTTTTTATCTCGTGCCGTTAATCAAAACAAAAGGTATAAAAATGTCTCTTATTATGAATCTGAACCTACAGCAGAGAAAACGACTACACCAGATAACCCTGGTTGCGACATTTGGCGGCCTGTTATTCGGTTATGACACCGGCGTTATTAATGGCGCATTTTCCTCTCTGAAACAATATATGGCTTTGACGCCGACCACTGAAGGTCTGGTCATGAGCGTATTGCTGATCGGCGCTGCGCTAGGCAGCGTGTTCGGGGGAAAATTCGCCGATTTCTTTGGCAGAAGAAAATACCTGCTTTTTTTATCCTTTATTTTTTTCATCGGCGCACTGATGTCCGCTCTGGCGCCAGATATCACCGTACTGCTTATTTCACGTTTCATCCTCGGCTATGCCGTCGGCGGCGCTTCGGTCACCGCCCCCACCTTTATATCTGAAGTCGCGCCAACGGAAATGCGCGGAAAACTCACTGGCTTAAATGAAGTCGCGATTGTCATCGGCCAGTTAGCCGCATTTGCCATCAACGCCATTATTGGCATCCTCTGGGGCCATCTGCCCGACGTCTGGCGCTATATGCTGATGGTACAGACCATTCCCGCTATCTGCCTGTTTATCGGCATGCTGCGTTCGCCGGAAAGCCCTCGCTGGCTCGTTAGCAAAAACCGCCATGAAGAAGCGCTGGAAATTTTAAAGCAAATCCGCCCGCTTGAACGCGCAACCAAAGAATTCAACGATATCACCACCTTAATTAAGGCCGAAGCCGATAAAAAGCTCCATTCGCAAAACGCCTTTATCACCATCCTTCAGACGCCATGGATTTTCAAACTCCTGCTGGTAGGGGTGATTTGGGCGGCGCTGCAGCAGACCACCGGGGTCAACGTCATCATGTACTATGGCACTGAGATCCTGAGCAGCGCCGGATTCTCCGAAAGAACCTCCCTCATCTGCAACGTACTCAATGGCGTGTTCTCCGTCGGCGGCATGTTATTTGGCGTTCTGTTCCTGGTCGATCGTTTTAAGCGTAAAACCATCATTATTTATGGTTTCGCGATCATGGCTACCCTGCACCTTATCATTGCCGGCGTAGACTACACCCTGGTCGGCGACATCAAAGCCACGGCCATCTGGCTGCTCGGCGCGATGTTCGTTGGCGTAATGCAGGGGACGATGGGCTTTATCACCTGGGTGGTGCTGGCGGAACTCTTTCCGCTCAAGTTCCGCGGACTGTCGATGGGCATATCGGTATTTTTCATGTGGGTGATGAACGCCATCGTCAGCTATCTGTTCCCATTATTGCAGGCCAAGCTCGGGTTAGGCCCGGTGTTCCTGATTTTTGCCGCTATTAACTACCTGGCGATTATTTTTGTCGTCACGGCGCTACCTGAAACATCAAATAAATCGCTGGAGCAGCTGGAAGAAGAGCTGTCGGCCAATAAATCTTCAGCACGACTCAATGCAGCAACAAAGGAAAGCGGATTATGATCGATAACATTACGCAAGATAATCTTCATCTGTCATGCCGGGCGAAAAATAAAGCGGAAGTGCTGGCGATGATTGGCGCTGACTTTAAGGCCAGGGGTTATGTCAGTGAAGATTGCGTGGCCTTTCTTGCTGAAAGAGAGCGCCAGGTCTCCACCTTTTTAGGTAACGGCATTACGCTGCCGCATCTGCCTAAATCAGCCACAAACATCATAGTTAAAACCGGCGTTGAGATTTATCAGTTCCCTGACGGCGTAATCTGGGACAGAAATAACGTCATGTTCATTGCCATTGGCGTGATTGCTAAAGAGAGTGAGCACATTGATGTGCTAAGAGAAGTCGCGTCAATCTTTAGCGATGAAGTTATCGCCAGAGCGCTGTCATTGATTGCCAATAAAGCGGACTTTTTAAGGATCCTCCAGCAAAACCAATAAGCACGGCGCGCTACCGAAAGTCGTCAGATAAAAGCCTGCTTGTAAGCAGGCTTTTGTTTATTATGGCGTGAGGTAAAGCGTGTTTATTGCGAGCGATCAGCTGCCTTTATAGGTGGAATAGCCATACTGGCTGAGCAGCAAAGGAATATGCAGCTTTTCATTGGTGCGCGTCACGGTAAAGAGAACCGGGATCTCCGGGAAAAATGAGGCCAGTTTCTGCTTATTGAAGTCATCGCCAGTTTTGAAGGTCACTTTGTAAATCCCCGGCTGCATATCCTCTTCTGCCGGATACAGCGATTTAATTCGGCCATCGTTGTCGGTTACGCCGCTTGCAAGCTCGGTCCATTTATTCGCCTGCTGTTTTTCCAGGGTCACCGTCACGCCCGAGGAAGGCAGCCCGGTTTGCTGATTGAGAATATGTACGCTGAGCGTCCCGGTGGGAGCACTAAACGCTGCGGGGATGAAAGACATAGCAGATAACAGAACCAGACCGGATAATTTTTTCACAATGTTTTCCTGTTGCGGATAATAACAATTAAACGTTAGCAGCTGCGCTGTGAAAATATATTCAATTTTTCGTGATAAACGCGGTTATGGAAACAAGCGCAGAATGCTATTCGTCCCGGGGACGATAGATTTTTCTGAATATAACCTCAACGATCGGGAAAAGAATAAGCCTGCGCTATACTTCCTGTTCCTGCGTTCACAAAAGGACTTCACATGAAGATATGGCCTGTTCTGACTGGCGTTGCTATCGCATTAACCCTTGTCGCCTGTAAATCCCCCACGCCACCCAAAGGTGTCCAGCCCATAAGCGACTTTGACGCGAGTCGGTATCTGGGCAAATGGTATGAAGTTGCCCGCCTTGAAAATCGTTTCGAACGCGGCCTGGAGCAGGTCACCGCGACCTACGGTCAACGCAGCGATGGCGGCATTAGCGTAGTTAACCGTGGTTACGATCCGCAGAAACAAAAATGGAACGAGAGCGAGGGTAAAGCTTATTTCACCGGCGCTCCTGATACTGCGGCGCTGAAAGTCTCCTTTTTTGGCCCGTTTTACGGTGGCTATAACGTGATCGCGCTGGATAGCCAGTATCAATATGCACTGGTCAGCGGCCCCGATCGCGGCTATCTGTGGATCCTGTCGCGCACGCCGACCATCCCTGACTCCGTGAAGCAGGAGTATGTGAGCATTGCGCGGAAGTTGGGCTTCCCGGTCGATAAACTCGTCTGGGTGACCCACAAGTAAAAGGCAGAATCCACATTATCTTCAGCGAACCAACGCGCTGAAGATAATGTTGGCATAAGGCTGGAGGGAGAAAAATAATCAGTGTGATGTCTGCTGGTTAGCATTGGCCGCATCTTCTGCGGTTTTAGCGGGAGCGATACTCTCTTTAATTTCTTTTGTTTTATTCGCCGCATCGTTGGCCAGATTATTGGCATCAACAATCGCGCTGTCTTTAATTTTGCCAGCTTCCTGCACGATTTGGTCGCTTTTCTGCCGGGCATCCTGCTTGACGGCATCAGCCTGGGCCTGGGCCTGCTGAGCAATTGCTTCCGCTTTTTTATCCGCCTCCGCCTTGATGCTGGAGGCCTGGCTGCTGAGATTGTTGGCCTCGTCCGCCGCCTGTTTTTTTATTGCATCAATGTGTTTATCAGCTTCATCCTTAATGGCGTCGGCTTTATCGGACGCCGCCTCTTTAATTTGTTGGGCGTTATCTTTTGCTTTATCCAGATTAGCATCAACCTTTGAGGAATCATCACAGCCGGCAAGAAATAAGCATACGGCAGAAGCGATTAGCGTTTTACTCCAGAGTTTCATAGTCATTCCTTTATTTATCGATATCAGCGTATCGAGGGATCATCGCAGCGGGGTTACCAGGATAATTCTCATAACAACAATGCCATGAGGTTATTTTGACCCAATCCTGAGCCCTGCATCCCTTTATTTATAATCGCTAAACAGGCAGAGTCAAGTTCCTGCGCCATTCACCCGGCGATGGCTAACGTAAAAAACCCGGGCGGCTGCCCGGGTTGGTCGCTGAAAAAATGCCTTAGGCCGTGACGGCTGATTTTGTCAGCGTCGGACCGGCTAACGCCAGGCGGGCGCCGGCTTCGGTATCGCTATATTGCCTGAAGTTATCCATAAACAACTGCGCCAGGCTTTCGGCCTTCTCCTGCCATTTGTCGGCGGAAGACCAGCCGCTACGCGGGTCAAGCAGCGCGCTATCCACGCCTGGCACGGTTTGCGGAATAGACAGACCGAACACCGGGACCGTCTCCTCGCGCAGCTCACCGGTAGTACCGTTTAAGATCGCGCTGATGATATTGCGCGTATCGCGTAGTGAAAGGCGCTTGCCCTCTCCGTTCCAGCCGGTATTCACCAGCCAGGCCTCGGCGCCCGATGCCGCCATTTTCGCTGCCAGAACGCTGGCATACTGCGTCGGGTGCAGCAGCAGGAAGGCCGCGCCATAGCAGGCGGAGAAGGTTGGCGTTGGCTGAGTAATGCCGCGTTCGGTTCCAGCCAGCTTCGAGGTAAAACCCGACAGGAAATGATACTGCATCTGCTCGGTTGTCAGACGGGATACCGGCGGCAGCACGCCAAAAGCATCGGCGGCAAGAAAAATGACCTTCGACGGATGGCCCGCGCGCGATACCGGTTTCACGATGTTGTCAATATGCGACAGCGGATAAGAAACGCGGGTATTTTCAGTCTTACTGCCGTCGGCGTAATCCACGCTGCCATCGGCTCTGACCACCACGTTTTCCAGCAGCGCGTTACGACGAATCGCGCCGTAAATTTCCGGTTCGGCATGCGGGTCAAGATTAATGGTCTTGGCATAGCAGCCGCCTTCGAAGTTAAACACGCCTTCATCGTCCCAGCCGTGCTCGTCATCGCCGATCAGCTGACGCAGCGGGTCGGTGGAAAGCGTGGTTTTGCCGGTGCCTGACAGACCAAAGAAGAGCGCCACGTCTCGCGCTTCGCCGCGGTTAGCTGAACAGTGCATCGAGGCGATCCCCTGCTGCGGGAGCAGATAGTTCATCACCGAGAAGAGACCCTTCTTCATTTCGCCGCCGTACCAGGTGCCGCCGATCAGCTGAATTTTTTCGCTCAGGTTAAAGGCGACAAAGTTCTCGGAATTCAGCCCTTGTTCCTGCCATTTGTCGTTGGTGCAGCCCGCGCCGTTGAGGACGACGAAGTCCGGCGTAAATTCAGCCAGCTCTTCCGCGCTCGGCGCAATAAACATGTTTTTGACGAAGTGCGCCTGCCAGGCCACTTCGGTGACGAAGCGGACGCCCAGGCGCGTTGCCGGACTGGCGCCGCACCAGGCATCGACAACATACAATTTTTTGCCGCTCAGCTGTCCGGCAACCAGCGTCTTCAGGTCAGCCCAAATCTCCGTGGATAACGGCTTATTATCGTTGCGGCCAAGGCCGGAATCGGACCACCAGACGGTGTCACGCGTCAACTCGTCTCTGACGATATATTTGTCGCGCGGAGAGCGTCCGGTAAAGATCCCGGTATCCACGGCAACGGCCCCGGACTCGGTCATGACGCCGCGCGCCGCGCCGGTGAGCTCTGCACTGGTTTCATGCGCAATCAGCAAGTCGTAATCGGGGTTATAAAACAGCTCGCTGCTTTCCTGAATTCCGAGCGCAAGAAGAGCGTCTTTTACTGATTCAATACGTGACATGGCACTCCTGACAAACTATTGGCTGGATAAGATGCTATTCGGTTATTTCAACCCGTTAGTTAAGCAGATGGATTTATTTTAATAAAAAAACCATCGTGCAATTAAATAACCAGGATGAACAGACCAGAGCCGGCGATTTAAAATCGTGCTCGTGTAGGGTTTCGCCTGTACTTTAGAAATATCGTTGGCACGTATACCTCATAAGCTAACTCTGCTAAAAATGTTAACACCTGTAGGTAAGTATGTTAATTGCATAGTTTCTATGCATTATGCTAAAATTGCATAGCATTTATTGCAGGAATGAGGAATGGATCGGTGCTGGCAAATCTTGAAGTAAAATGGCTTTACGATGTGATTGCCCTTGAGGAAGCCAGAAGCTTTACGCTCGCGGCCAAAAGCCGCAATATTTCGCAGTCCTCCTTCAGCCGCCGCATTCAGGCGCTCGAGTCTTCGCTGGGCTTCAGCATCTTCGACCGTTCGGCAAACCCGCTGCAGCTGACCAACCGCGGGAAGATTTTCGTTGGCTACGCACGAAATATGCTCGACGATATGGACTTCCAGATCAGCCGAATTAAAGGGCTGAACAACACCACGCAGAAAATAAGAATCGACGCCGCGCCGTCGCTTTCCGTTTTATTACTGCCAGAAATTATCGCCGGTTATACCGACCGGAAGAATAAAACTTTTCATGTTGAATCGATTAATGTCAACGATGCCGTATTTAATCTTAAAGAAGGCAAAAGTGATTTTATCCTGTCGTTTTATAATGAAGAGCTGATGAACTATCCGTTTATCAATCATAAAATTTTCGACTCAGCGCTGCACCTCGTTTCTCCCTGCGATAAGCACGGCAGACCGCTTTTTAATTTGCATCGCGGGGTGCTGCCGCTGATGAAATACGCCAACGACAGCTATATGGGGCGCCAGGTGAATCAGGTGATCGACCGCAAGCCGGAAATTACCTTCTCGCTGACCTTTGTCTCCTCAATGAGCGAGCTGTTAAAACGTATGATCCTCAACGGCGATGGCGTGGGCTGGCTGCCGCAATACTCTATCAAGCGCGAGCTCGAGGAAGGCCGCCTGACGATAATGGATGAGAGCCTGTCCTTGCCGATCGGCGCCTATATTTATCGCTCCGGTGCGCGGCTCAACCAGTCCGCCGAACGTTTCTGGCAGCATATTAAGGCCATGAGTACCGTCACCGCATAGCTCGCGTGAAGGCGAATAATACGCTATTATCCGCCTCCACTCTCTCTCCGTGCAGCCTGATGTCTACCGTTATCGATACCTTTATCGCCCCGCCGTGCCACGCTGAAATCGATATCCTCTACCAGGATGACCATCTGCTGCTGATCGATAAACCCTCAGGCCTGCTGAGCCTGTCGGGGAAAAATCCCCTGAATCTCGACTCGGTACATTATCGACTGGTACAACAGTTTCCCGGCAGCACGCTGGCGCATCGTCTTGATTTCGGCACCTCCGGGCTGATGGTGATTGCGCGCAACAAGGCCATCAACGCCGCGCTCTGCCAGCAGTTCAGCCAGCGTGCGGTGAGCAAAGTCTACAGCGCGCTGCTGTGCGGGCATCTGGCGGATGATGAAGGAACCGTTGACGCTCCGATAGCCAAAGATCCGGCGCTGTTTCCGCTGATGACGATTTGCCCGCGCCACGGCAAACCTGCCCGCTCCGGCTATCGGGTCGTGGAGCGCCTGCGCTATCAAGGTCAAGTGCCGGTAACGCGAGTCCAGCTGACTCCGGAAACCGGCCGCACCCATCAGTTGCGTATTCACTGCCAGCACCTTGGCCACCCTATTCTGGGCTGCGATCTGTACGGCGGCATGGCGCTTCCGGGAACAGAACAGGCACCGCGCCTGATGCTGCACGCCAGCGAACTGCATTTCGTGCATCCGGTTAGCGGAGAGAGGATTGACGCCGTCAGCCCGAGCGCGTTTTAACTCGCTTCGCTCGCCAGCCCGCTGGGCCGACGCTCCCCTACGCCAATTGACGTCAACGCCTGAATTCGACTCGCTGACCGCGCTGCGACTTGCTTCCCGGTGGCGCTGCTGTATGACCGGGCTACGGGTTCACAGCCGCCTGCGATCGGGTAGCCCGGGCAAGGCGCTTGCGCCGCGGCCCGGGGAAATTGCCAACTATAGCCGCACAACGCCTCTGGCCGCGGCCTCTTCACGCCACGCCAGCAGCGGCTGATAGTCCGCGCGCCGCATATCGCTGTAGCCGCAGATAAACAGCGCTTCGCAAAACGGCTGATAGCGTTCATCGCTCACCAGCTGCTGCAATGCCTCTCTGAGCAACTCCAGCGTCGCCGCGGGCGTCGTCGCCGACGTAATCAGCGGTAGCCCCGGGGCCAGCGGGCTATGGGCAATCACCGTCAGCCCCGCCAGCGCCTCCGGCTGATGACGCTGCAGCAGCGCCCAGGTCACGCAATCAATGGCGGCAATATCCGCCGTCCCCTGCTGAAGTTCACGCAGCGACTGGCGATGGCTGCCGCTAAACGCGACCGTTGAGAAGAAACGCCCATCGCGCGACAGCGGCGCGATCATTTTTAACAGCACGTTATAGCCGGACTGGGAATCCGGCGAATTGCACGCGACCCGACGCCCGTGAAAATCTGCCAGCGACTTCCCTCCGTCCGCTTCACGCGCCACCAGCAGGCTGCGGTAGTTCCGCCCTTCGCATCCGGGCGCCGAATAGTGAAAACAGCCTACCGTTTGCACGTTCGCCAACAGCGTCACCAGCGGATAACCGCAGGTCTGGCTCAACAGCAGCGCCGGATGGCGCCAGTGCGCCAGCAGATCCTCAGGTACCGTATATGACAGCCCATCCTCATCCACCACGCCGCGAGCCGTCAGCAGCTGCCGCACCGCCCACCAGAGCGCCTGAGTATCCTCGTCATTCACCGCGTACATCGGAAATGCCAGCCTTTCACTCATGCTCTTCATCCGCCTTACCCTGCTGGTTGAACCCGGGATGCGCATTCACCGTCACCGGTCTGGCAAAAAAATGCCGCAGCCATTCACCGTAGCCGCGCACCACAAACCCGGCGTTGCGCCGCTGATACTCCGCCTGATTATGCAGATAGATTTTTCGCAGCCCGTACCACGGTACGCCCGGCAAATCGTGATGCACTGAATGGTAGTTGAGATTGAGGAACAGCACCCGCCAGACCAGTCCCGCCTCGTTAATCACCGAACGGGCCAGCGGATCGTCCGCGGCGCGGTGCTCAAGAAAAGAGCGCACTTTGGTTAACGCCAGCGCAGGATAGCTGACAGCCAGCACGAAATAGAGCGGCGAAAAGTCAAGGTGATGCATCCACGCGAACAGCGCCGCCAGCAGCAGGCCGTGAACCAGCCACATCGCTAGCGTTTTCACCCGCCGAAGACGCAGCGCCGTCAGCGCGCAGCTGAGCGTCTGGGCAATATCCAGCAGCGGCGCTACCAGCAGCCTGCCGATAAACGTATTGCGCAGATGAATAAGACTGCGCTGCCAGGGGGCAAAATGCTGCCAGCTCTGCGGCGTAAAATAGTAGGATTCCGGATCGTCAACCGGCTGCGTCAGCAGATGATGATTATGGTGCGCGAGGTGCGAGTCGCGATACAGACCATAGGGGTACCAGACCGCCAGCGGCAGGGTCCCCAGCAGTTGATTAAACCACGGCCGCGAAGTGGGATGGCCGTGAATGAGCTCGTGCTGCAGTGACATATACCAGGCGGTGAACCAGACCAGCAGCAGCGTGGCCGGGAACAGCCCCAGCGCGCGCCACCAGGCCAGCGAGGCAAACCAGCCGCCGTAGATCGCAAAAATCAGTAGCCAGGTCGGCAGTTCGCTGCGCCACAGCCAGCTGCGGGACAACTGCTGAATCCGCTCGCGCTGCTGCGGATGCAAATAGGCCGATCTGCTTTTTGCCATTCCTGAAGCTACCTTTTCGCGTTATCGTTTTGCTCCCCCGAAGATGTGAGATAACGCGTTAAATAACAAAGAAATTAAATCACTAAGCTTTGCCAGAAATCGGCCTTATGCGTCGTTGAGCGAGTGCATATAGCGCCACCCGGCGATGAGGCTTACCCCAGCGCACAGCAGCAGCGATGCGCCCAGCGATTGCCCCCATCCGGCCGCCAGCAGACCGGCGCCTATCAGAAGATAATAAAACAAGCCGAAAATGGCGCCGGCGGTGCCCCGACAGTCGCCATAGGCGCTCAGCGCCGATCCCAGAACCAGCGGGATCGCCATCGCATACGCGAGGGTGACCAGCGCGACCGGCGCCACAAACCACAGCGATTCCCGCAGCACGTACACGGCGGCAGCGCCCGCCAAGTGGAGGATGCAGGCGATCGCGAGCATTTGCCCCAGCGGGACATTCTGACGCAGCAGACGGCGGTTAAGCAGCGCGCCGAACAGCGAACCCGCGGCAAGCGCCACGCCGCTGTAGCCAAAGGCCAGGGCATCGAGATCGAATCTGGCGAACAGAAAGGGAGCCAGACTGTAGTAGCTGAACAGGCTGATGTTAAATGCCGCCACCAGAATTGCCGCCAGAGCGATACGCCTGTCGCCCGCCATCCGCCTCAGCACGTCAAGAAAAGACCCTCCCCTGAGGTTATGCGGGCGCGTTTCCGGCATCAACCACAGGCAGCCCAGCAGGAGCGCGGCGGCAAAAATCGCCAGCGCGCTGAATACACCGCGCATACCCCAGATGGCGGTCAACCCACCGCCGATATAGACCCCGATGGCCGGGCTCACCGCCAGCGCCAGGCCGATAAACGAAAAAATCCCCGCCAGCTGCCGCCCGCTATAGCAGTCCCGCAGAACCGTCTGCGTCACTACTGAGCCGGTTGCCGCGCCAGCGGCCGTGACGATCCGCGCCACCAGCAGCAGCGAAAAATCGCTGGCCCACAGCGCCAGCAGGCACCCCGCCGCGTAGACACCTAACCCCGCCAGCAGGGCCGGGCGCCGACCGTAGCGATCGCTGAATCCGCCCCACAACAGAACGCCGACGGCAAAACCGATAAAGTATACGGAGAGCGTTTGCGCCGCCTGCGCTGCGCTCACGGAAAACCGGGCGCTGATATCGGTCAGCGCCGGGCTATAAATCGTTTCCGCTATTTGCGGAAACATCAATAGCGCAGTAACCAGTACCAGCGCGGCACGTCCCAACATATCTACCTCCTGATAAACAAGAGGCGCTATTGTAGGTAAGCCGTTTATCGAACATTATAAACATAATGACTTTAAATATCGGAAATCAGACATTATGGCCTGGCTTGACGCTGATGCGGCATTCGATCCGGATGCGTTAATAAAAAGCCTGATTGGCGTGCAGTCGGCGCTGGGTAACCATGACTCCGGCAGCCACCAGCATAAGATGGCGCAGATCCTGTTTACCCGTCAGGGATGCGTACGTTTGACGCTCGACGATGGCGCGCTGCTGTGCCTGCTTCCGCCGGGACGCGCCGCCTGGATCCCGGCCGGTATCAGCCATCGCGCGGAGATGAAAAACATTGTCGATTATCGTTCAGTCTGGTTTCAGCCGCAGCGTTACCCTCAATTGCCAACGCAGGCGGCGATACTCAACGTGGTGCCACTGCTGCGCGAACTCTTAGAGCGTATCAGCGCCAGCCCCTGGGATACCGACTGGGAAACCGAGCCGGCGCGGCATCTCGCGGCCCTGTGCCAGGCGGAAATTCGCGCCGCCGCCCAGGAGCCGATGATGCTGGCGCTGCCGCAGGATAAACGGCTGGCGCAGCTTTCCGGCGATGCGCTACCGCCGGCGCTTGGGACGCTCGCAGCCCGCTGCGGCGCCAGCGAAAAAACCATCAGCCGCCTGTTCCGCCGCGATACCGGTATGTCCTACCAGCAGTGGCGTCAGCAGTGGCGATTAATGAAGGCAGTTGAGATGCTGGCTACCGGGCAGCGGATTACCGATACCGCGATGGCGCTTGATTTCGCCAGCGATAGCGCCTTTATCTACTTTTTCCGCACCATGACCGGCATGACGCCGGGACGCTATTTCGCCCCCTGATCCTGGCCGCCCGGAGTGAACGGCGGCAGCTGCAGGAAGGTGCTTTGTAACCCCTCGGACCAGGCTTTGCGAATGGTATTGAAATAGGGATCATTCTCGGTGATCCGATGCTGCCCGGCGCTGCTCAGGCTACCGCTGCGGTAGAGCAGCGTGTCCAGCGGCAGTCCCACCGAAAGATTGCTGCGCAAGGTGGAGTCGATCGAGATCAGCGCGCAGCACATCGCCTGCTCAAGGGGGGTATCGATGGTCAGGACCCGGTCGATGATCGGTTTGCCGTATTTACTCTCGCCAATCTGGAAATAGGGCGTGTCGCGCGTGGCTTCAATAAAGTTGCCTTCCGGATAGATATGGAACAGCCGGTGCGTTTCCCCGGCAATCTGCCCGCCGAGCAACAGGTTACAGTTGAAGTTGGTATTGCCGCAGTTCTGCTGATTGCTGGCGTCGCGTTGAATCACCTCCTGCAACGTTTTGCCGATCAGCATCGCCGCGTCGTATAACGAAGTCACCTGCATCAGATTCGGTTCCTGCTGGGTACGAATGCGGGCGCTGAGCAGGCTAATCACGCTCTGAGTCGTGGCCAGGTTACCCGCAGACTGCAGGACCATGACACGTTCGCCATCCTGATGGAAAACGTGCAGTTTTTTAAACGTTGCAATATGGTCCACTCCCGCGTTGGTGCGGGAGTCTGAGGCAAACACCAGTCCATCTGACAAACACATGGCCACGCAATAGGTCATCGTTTCATTCCTGCGGTTATTGCTGCTGCGCCTGCTGTGAATGCTCGCGCACCTCAGCGTTAGTTAACAAAATTTCTCCGCCGCCGCCGAGGCGGGTACCGCGCACCGGACACGCATCAAGATAGTCCAGCCCGGTCGCCAGCCGCAAATGCTGATTCAGACGGCGGGTATTGTTCGTGATATCAAACGGCTGCCAGCGATCGTTCAGCCATACTTCGGCCCAGGCGTGCATAGCGACATGCTCGGCGTTATCGCTGTAGACATAGCCGCTGACGTAGCGCGCCGGGATCGCCAGCGCCCGGCAGCAGGCGAGAAACACATGGGTGTGATCCTGGCAAACCCCTTTCGATCGCGCGAACGCGTCGGCGGCAGAGTCCTGTACCTGGGTGGCGCCCGGCGAATAGGGCATTCTCAGCAGCAGCTCGGCCATTAACCGGTTCAGGCTCGCTTCCTGAGCCTCCGGCTGATACCAGCGCTGGGCAAATTCGCGGATCGGGCCGTCAGCGCGGGTAAGCGGGGTACAGCGCAAGAAAACCAGCGGCGACAGCAGCTCCTGCGGCTCCGCGCCAATCTCTTCCCCCTCTTCCACGATATCGACGATCCCGCTGGCGCGGATGGTAATCTCTTTATGCGGATTATCCAGCGTCAGCACGTGCAGCACGTTGCCCCACGCGTCGGTGGTGGCGACGGCGGAACCGTCCGGCAGGGTTAATGTCCAGGCGGTGATCTTCTGCCGACCGCTGCTGCGCGGCGTCAGGCGCAGGTACTGGGTTGAAAACTTCACTTCTTCATCGTAGCCGTAGCGGGTCAGGTGATCGATTACCAGTTTCATAACGCCTCCAGATAGGTTTGTCTGATGCTGTCGGAAAGCGCGTTAATCCGCGCCAGCAGTGCATTAAGGGTGACCTGCAAATCAGCCTGCGCCAGATCGTCGCGGGTGCTAAAACGCAGGTCGACGTTAAGCTGGTGCGCCAGGCGCAGCGGCAGGTGCGAACGATCGTTGGCAATCTGCTCCAGCTGCCCGACGAGGTCGGAAATGCTCGCTCGCAGCGATCTCGGCACATCGTTGCGCAGGATCAGCAGCTCCATCACCGTTTCGCGGCTGACCGGCTGGCGGTAGATGCTGTTATAGGCCTCGCGTGCGCTGACCGCGTTAAGCAGCGTATCCAGCCGGTAATACTCGCGGACCGGATCGGGATCGCTGTTTAACTGCTGATCCTTAATCAGCAGCAGCTGGGCGGTGGCGGATGCCCGTTCGATCAGCGTCCCGATACCGATAAAGCTCAGGGCGTCGTTACGCAGCAGCGTGCCGAGAATCGCCCCGCGAAACAGATGAACCCGCTCTTTTACCCACTCAAAGAAGGCGTCGTTGCCCAGCTCCCCGATCCCCTGCTGGCGCAGTTTTCGCAGCTCAATACGCGTGGCGTTGATGCTTTCCCACACTTCCGCCGACAGGCTGCCGCGCACCGCGTGGGCGTTGTTCCACGCCATCTCGACGCAGCTAAAAATGCTGTACGGGTTGTTGCCGTCGAGGGCGAAAAAATTAAGCAGGTTGCTCATGGTGAAACGCGCGTGCCGGGCCTGAAACAGCTCGTGGGTCAGCGATAGATTTAGCGGCAAGGCTAAATCCCGCGACTGCTGGCTGTGGCGGGGGATCATCGACAGCTTCCAGGTCACGTCCAGCACCCGGGCATAGCTTTCCGCGCGCTCAAGATAGCGCGCCATCCAGAAGAGTTCACTCGCTGTGCGGCTTAACATGATTCGTCCTCCTCCATCACCCAGGTATCCTTGGTGCCGCCGCCCTGCGACGAGTTCACCACCAGCGAGCCTTCGGTTAGCGCCACCCGCGTCAGACCGCCGGGAACCAGGCGGATCTCCTGACCGGAAAGGACAAAGGGCCGGAGATCGATATGGCGCGGCGCCAGCCCCTCTTCTATAAAGGTCGGACAGGTTGACAGCGCCAGGGTGTCCTGGGCGATATAGTTGGCCGGGTTTGCCAGCAGACGCTGACGGAACGCATCGCGCTCCTCTTTGGTCGAGCGCGGGCCGACCAGCATGCCGTAGCCGCCCGCGCCGTGAACCTCTTTCACGACCATCAGCTCAAGATGGCTCAGCACGTAGCTGAGATCTTCCGCTTTACGGCATTGCCAGGTGGGAATATTGCTGAGGATCGGTTGCTCGCCCAGATAGAAACGGATCATCTCCGGCACGAAGGGGTAGATCGATTTATCGTCGGCGACGCCGGTGCCGATGGCATTCGCCAGCACCACGCCTCCGGCGCGGTACACCGACAGCAGCCCCGGCACGCCCAGCATAGAGTCGGCGCGAAAGGCCAGCGGGTCGAGATACGCATCGTCGATCCGCCGGTATATAACGTCCACGCGCCGCGGCCCCTCGGTGGTGCGCATATACACCGCCCCGGTTTTAATAAACAGATCCGCGCTCTCCACCAGCTCAACGCCCATCTGCTGGGCCAGAAAGCTGTGTTCAAAATAGGCGCTGTTAAACCGCCCTGGGGTCATCACCACCACGCACGGGTCGTCCACGGGCGAGCTTTCGCGCAGCGTTTGCAGCAGATAGCTGGGGTAGCGTTCTACCGGCGCAATACGATGCTGTTCGAACATTTCGGGGTAGAGCCGCATCATCATTTTGCGGTTTTCCAGCATGTAGGAGACGCCGGAGGGGGTGCGGAGATTATCCTCCAGCACGTAATACTGGCCGTCGCTGTTGCGCACCATATCAACCCCGGTGATATGGGCATAGGTGTTATTGGGTAAATTTATTCCCTGCATACAGGGCTGATACTGTTCATTCGCCAGCACCTGTTCGGCCGGGATCAGTCCCGCGCGCAGGATATTTTGATCGTGGTAAATATCGTAAAGAAAGGCGTTGAGCGCTTTCACCCGCTGGCGGATGCCGCGGTCGATTCGCTGCCACTCGCCGGCGGGGATAATGCGCGGCACGCTGTCGAAAGGGATCAGACGTTCGGTCCCCTCGTCTTCGCCGTAGACGTTAAAAGTGATGCCGATGCGGTGAAAGAGCAGCTCCGCCTGCTCTTTTTTCTGCCGGATAGAGAATTGATCGGTACTGCGAAACCATTGCCACCAGGCGTTATAGTGCTGACGCTGCTCTCCCTGTGCGGTAAGCATCTCATCATAATAATGCCCGTCAGGAAGCGTTATTTTTATCATGGTCGTCTCCTCCGGTTGTACTCACTTTGAGGTCATCCCCGGGAGAGATAAGCATTAATTATGCCAGGTAGCACAGCGCAGCGGCATAGCGTAACGCCGCGCTTATCTGAATAAAAAACAACCCGTTATTATGCTTGTTCAGGCCCTGCCGTCAGCCAGAATCGCACCAAATTGGGGCGTTCGCTCCCGCGTTAACGGGCGGGTCGATAGCCCGCATCCGTCGCCAGATAACGGCCCGCGAAGAGGCCGCACGCGACCTGAACGTCTGCCACGGTTAGTCGTTAACGCGCCTCAGCTCCAGCCACTCCACCACCAGACCCGGCTTGATAACGTCAAACCCCACGCGGTATTTCCCCGGCTGTAGCGCAAGCCGACACAGCTTCTGCACCATTTCCCGGCCGAGCGTGCCGTGGGTGTGTATCGTTGCCACGAACTGGTCATTGAGCAGCAGATTGCCGGCGGTTTGCGCCAGCGGCGCGCCGTCGGCGTACACGCTGACCAGCACATCGTAGACTGCCGCCTGTTCAACGCTCAGCACCAGGTCCTCGTCATAGCGCAGACGCGACTGCTCGGCGATTTTAATTGCCCCCTCGCAGCCGGCGGCGCAGGCCGGTTCTGCCGCCAGGTGAATCACATTCGCCCGGGGCGCCTCTCCACGCTTAAAGGCCTGAGTCTGCAGCATAAAATCGAGGATGTTTATCGCGCAGCGCTGAAGCTCCCCGAGCGTGAGTTCCCCTTTTGCCAGCGCCGCCAGGGTGTTATCACCGGCAGCGTTAACCTCCGCGCCGTTATTATTGACCACCATATAGAGATCGTTCTGCGCGCGGATCATCGCCGCGGTGTTGTGGGTGCTCGCCGCGCCGCCATCGATGGGATCGTTCATCGTTGCCCACCAGTCGGTCATGACGATCCCGCGAAAGCCCCACTCTTCGCGCAGTACGGTGGTGGTGAGATCGTAGCTGGAGGCCGCCTGGTAACCGTTGACCGGGTTGTAGGCGGTCATCACCGCGCTGGCGCCGGCGGATTTCACCGCGTACTCAAAGCCTTTCAGGTAGATTTCACGCAGCGCGCGCTCCGACACTACCGAGTCCGCTGTGGCTCTGGCGAACTCCTGATTATTACAGGCAAAGTGCTTAAGCGTCGCCACGCCGCCGCCGCTGCGAATGCCGCGCACCACCGCCGCCGCCATCATCCCGGTGATAAGCGGATCTTCGGAAAAATATTCAAAATTGCGCCCGTTGAGCGGATGGCGCTGGATGTTCATCCCCGGCCCCAGCAGCAGGTCGATACCGTTGCGCAGCAGCTCCTTGCCCTCCATCACGTATAAACGCTCCACGAGTATCGGGTCCCAGCTGGAGGCCAGCAGCGTACCGCTGGGCAGCAGAGTGGCCTTTGCGCCGTTATCCATGCGAATACCGGAAGGCCCGTCGGCGGCACACGCCAGCGGAATGCCTTTTTCCAGCAGGCTGTCCGCCACTCCGCCAAAGGCCGACGCGACGCCGGGGGTGACTTTGTAGCTGCACATGCCCTCTCCGCGCACCAGACAGGCCAGCTCCTCCACCGACAGCTGAGCAACAAAAGCGTTCATCGTCGCGCGCCCTTCCGCAACGTCGCTGAGGGTAAGCCCCTGGTTGCCGGTGAGAGTGATGCTCTCTGGCAGGCGCTCCTCAATACGCGAGCGCAGGTTAATCTTCCGTCGCGGCACTTCTTCCCATTCGATCTGGTAGCGCCCATCGCCGCCATCGCCAGCGGGCCTAATGCGCACGAAAGGTACCGTTGGCGCCAGCACCTGCTGATGGCGGGAGAGGATCCGCAGAGTCTTCTGCGTGTACCCTGCCTCTCCGTCTACCGGCAAAGGTTGTAGATCGCGCACGCTGTTACCGATCAATAAACGATACAGTCCGGGTTCCATCACGTAGCAATGGGGATGCCCGGTAGCCCCGCTATCGTCGAGGGAGGCAAAACGCTCCAGCGGAATCGATAACGTTAAGGTTTCACTTTCACCCGGCTGCAGCAGGCGGGTTTTGGCGAAGGCCACCAGCGCCCTGGCCGGTTTCCCGAGCGCGCCCTGCGGCGCCTGAAGGTAAATTTGGACGACTTCTTTGCCCGCAAAACGCGCGCCGTCGTTGGTTACGGTGACGGTCGTCTGGATCTGGTCGTCAAAGGCTTCCGCCCGCGCCAATTGCAGGGTGAAGCGGGTATAGGAGAGACCAAACCCAAAAGGAAACTGCAGAAGCTGGGGACAAAAGGTTTCAAAGTAGCGATAGCCGACGTAGATATCCTCCTGATAGAGGTTTTGCGCTTCCGCTCCCCAGCAGGGCGATGCCGGATGATCATCCAGCGATTTGACGATGCTGCCCACCAGCTTGCCGGATGGCGTTACCTCACCATAGAGCAGCGAAGCAGCCGCCTGCGCCCCGTCGGCGCCGCCGTGCCACACGTACAGCAGCGCGCGAATGCGAGTACGCAGCAGCGGATCGTCGGCCCATGCGAGATCGATAAGCCCGGCGGTATTCAGCACGACCGCCACATCGTCAAACTCGCGGCAGACCTGATGTAGCAGCATCATTTCGTCGGCCGTGAGCCGGTATCCGCCTTCAACATCCGCGTTATCCTGATCTTCACCAGCGGTACGGCCAAGGACAATCACCGCCTGGGTCGAGACGGCGCGGGCCTGACGAATCTGCTCATCGCTCAGCGGCATCTCCTGCTGATACCAGGGCTCAGCCGCCCAGCCTCCGCCGCCGTTGTCAAAAGGATGCTGTTGCGTCCAGCTCTCGTAAAGCGCGGCCAGCTGCTCATTGAGCTTCCCCCCGCTGCGCGCGCGCATGGCCTGCAACAAGGTGGTTCGGCTCACCACGTTTACCGCCCCGCCCGAGCCGGTACCGCTACGATAGTAGTCAATTTGCGTACGGCCAAATAACGAAACCGGCTGCTGAGCGTCAAGCGGCAGCATGCCGCGATCGTTTCTCAGCAGCACCGCGCCCTCGGCAGCGGCGGCGGCGGCAAATTCGGCAAACCCTTCCAGCGGGGTCCCCGCTTTACTGTCATACATGGTGTTGTCCTGTTAACTCGAGCCTCCGCAGGAGGCGTAATGGCATCATGACCAGAGCCCGCGCAATGCGGGCTCGGCTTTGATCAGAAGAAATATTTGAAGCGAAGACGGCCGCCGTAGCGGGAGTCTTCATGTTTGTCGCCATCCGTTGGTTTCGCTTCAATCCACGAGGCGTAAGCGCCAAGGTAGATATTGAAGTTCTTCATATCCATGACATTGGGGAACAGGTACGACGCGTGAATGGTGTGGATATCATAGTCACCCACGTTGGAGATCCAGCAGCCATCGTCGCAAGTAGAGACATAATTAGCCGAGTTGAACTTGTCGATTTTATTGTGGGCGTAGATATAACCCAGTTCAAAACGATGCCAGAGGGAGTTAATAGCTGCGGTGAAATCCTTCTCATCGGAGGCATCCATATAGGCCACGTTCAGGTTAGTGGTGACCCCATCTTCCGGATCGGTTTTTTGTCCATTCCATGACATCGTCAAGCCATAGCCGGTGCGGTCCGACTGGTCGATCCAACTGCCGCGATTGTCGTAATAACCGTAAGCATTCTTCACGACGTTCTTTTCCATCGCGACGGCGGTAGAGAAGCGACCGCTATTCCACGCAATCACCGGACGTAAATAGGCAACGTTTTTCTCATTTTCCAGGTTATTGCCGTGATAGCTGGAGTCCCGGAACAGCGTGCTGCCATTTTCCACCAGATTATTAAGTTCGAAATACCAGTTATCTATCGTTTTACTGAGCAGGAAGTTGCCACCGCTGCTGCTACGGCCGCGGCCCTCTTTCATCATGTAGATATAGCCGTAGCCATCGCTATAAAGGTCGTTAGCCGTGTTGCCGGAGTATTCGACAAACGTATCCTGATTCAGCGGGAACATATCGTAGGCTTCGAAACGACCAACTTTGACCTTCCAGTCATCTTCCCGGCCAAAGAAGAATACCGCATCATCAAGGTTCATCTTACCGGTCATATCGGCCAGCGGCTGGGCGGAGAAACCGGCGAAATTGCCGTTATCCATTTTGCGCATACCATCGAAGCCCAGCAGAATACGGCCGTTAATATCCCAACGTTCTTTAGTACCCGGCGCCCAGTTTTTATTCGAAGAGGTTTTTACCGACGTCAGGCTACCGCTGCTGCTGGCGCCGTCCATGTTGAATTCGACATCGCCGTAAAACTTGATATCCCCATAGCCAGAGAGCGTCAGTTTCGTGGGAGTCGCGCCGGGAGCGACCGGCTCAGCGGCATCAACTTTGACCGCCGACGCGGTTTTTGCTGCCGCTGTTTGCTGTTGTTTAAGCGTTTGTATCTGCGCTTCCGCGTCCGCGGCGCGCTGTTCAGCGTTAATTAATCTTTGCTCCAGTTGCGCAAGGCGCTGGTCAATATCTGCAGAGGTATTATTTTTTGCTGCTATCACATTAGAGGACATAATGGCGCCAATAGCCAATGCCATATATTTTATTTTCATTTAAACATCCCTAAATTAATTATTTTTTATTTCATTCAGGATACACCCGTGGCTATGTGAAGATTAATTCACAACGCCACAAATGTTATTCTATTATTTTCAGGACTCGGCAAAAGTTCCTTTTTTTAAATCATCAACAATGCCATTCATTCTGTTTTCAGTTAAGCCATAGAATTTAATAGAGACTGCGGTAAGAACATAGAAAATTGAAGGTACCAGCGTGAACAATAGCATTACGCCATGTACCGCTGAGGCTGGTTGCACCGTGGTGTTAGCAGCGTAATGATAGTAAGCCAGCACCCATCCAAGAATCGCCCCACCAACCGCTACACCGAGCTTAATCACAAAGATATTGGCCGCAACGTTCATACCGGTAATACGCCGCTGGGTTTTCCATTCGCCGTAGTTGTTCACATCGGTAATCATCGACCACTGCAGCGCGCCGTTACCGCCCTGAATAATGGAGATCAGAATATGGACCCCAAGCACCAGAAGCCAATACTGCACCGGTACAATAAAGCACACGACCCCCAGCGCAGCGGTGACGAGATTAATCCAGAAAGAGAGTCGGACCTTACAGAAACGCGTACCAAACGGTTTTGCCAGCACCGAACCCAGCATGGAGGCAAACATCCCGCCGAGCATGAATAGTGTAATAACGTCCGCACCTTTATTCAGCACGCTATTGACGTAATATACCACCGCCCCGCCGCGAATCACCACGGCAACCAGCATCATAAAGTTGTAAACGGAGAGAATACGCCACTGATCGTTGCGGAAAAGAATTTTCACATCGCGGGCAATATTCAGATTTTCTTCTTTAATCGGCTGAACGCGCTCTTTAGTGGTCGCGAAACAGACGACAAACATCAGGCAGCCTATAACGCCAAATATCGCCATGGAGACCTGAATACCCGTCGCCCGATCGCCCGGATAAAGAAGATCAGCCAGCGGTAAAATAAACGCGGTACCCAGCGCACCGCCAATCGGCGTGATGGCAAAACGCCAGGATTGCAGAGAGAGGCTTTCACGCGGATCGGAAGTCAGCGCCGCGCCCAGCGAGCAGTAAGGGATATTTATCGCGGTATACATCAGTGTCATGAATATATATGCCGCCACGGCGTAAACAATTTTTCCCGAGTCAGAGAAAGATGGAATGGAATAAACCAGCACGCAGCTCACCGCAAAGGGGACGCATATCGCCAGCAGCCAAGGACGAAAGCGCCCCCAGCGGGTTGAGGTGGCATCCGCAATCGCCCCCATAATCGGATCGGTAATCGCATCCAGCAGACGAACCAGCAAAAACATCGTCCCCATCACGGCGGGCGGTAGACCATAAATATCGGTATAGAAGTAGGCTAAGATGGCAACGGAGGAGTCAAATACAATATGGCTCGCTGCGTCCCCCAGGCTGTAACCTACTTTTTCTCTGACAGAAATTTTGTCGCCAGCAGACATACATCACTCCTTTACGAAAAAATGAAACCGGTTTCTGTAAAGTCTGCATTTTTTACTTTTCCCTCCTACAGATGCCATTATGTTTTTTTATTAATTATTTATGTTTTTTTATTTATGTGATCCTGTCAGCCTTCAATGGTATTAGAACCCGGTTTTTTGTTTGGCAGATCACATGTTTTAATACTTCGCTAACTTTTTTCAGGCGACAGGGATGAGCCGATAAAAATGCCATATAGGAATACCATGCCGCTTGTCTATTTATTTTTCTTATTCACGGATTATGTTTTTTATCAATTACCAGATATTCAGCGCCCCCCGAAGTACCATACAAGACAGCACTGTTTTAATCGCCAATATTTTGTCGGCGCGGAACAGAGCGATGCCCGGTAAATACTCTGTTTTCACTTAAAATGTTACCTCGGACACGCGCAGCGGCGGATATTCGTCTAAGGTTTTCTGATGGCCGAATGCAGTGGCACATAGTCTGCAATGATAAGGAGAACAATTTATGACGAGTCCGGTTTCCCGTCGCCCCGCAACCCTTCGTCTGGCGCTCGGGGGCGCATTTGTCGCTCTGGCGACGCTGACGGCTCAGGCTGAAGAGACCCGCCCTATCCCGCAATCGCCCGATATCCTGCTCGGACCGCTGTTTAACGACGTGCAAAGCGCCAAACTTTTCTCTGACCAGAAAACGTTCGCTGACGCCATCCCTAACGGCGATCCGCTGATGATCCTTGCCGATTATCGTATGCAGAAAAATCAGACCAGCTTTGATTTGCGGCACTTTGTCGAGCTTAACTTTACCCTGCCTCAGGAAAACGACCAGTACGTTCCGCCAAAAGGGCAAACCCTGCGCCAGCATATCAATGGACTCTGGCCAGTGCTGACCCGCAGTACCGTTGAAGTAGAAAAATGGGATTCGCTGCTGCCGCTGCCAAAACCTTACGTGGTGCCCGGCGGACGCTTTCGCGAAGTCTATTACTGGGATAGCTACTTCACCATGCTTGGCCTGGCTGAGAGCGGCCACTGGGATAAAATCGAAGATATGGTGACCAACTTTGCCGCCGAGATCGACGCCTGGGGTCATATTCCCAACGGCAACCGCACTTACTATCTGAGCCGTTCGCAGCCGCCATTCTTCCCGTTTATGGTTGAACTGCTGGCCACCCATGATGGCGACGAGGCACTCAAGAAATGGCTGCCGCAGATGGAGAAAGAGTACCAGTACTGGATGGATGGCGCTGAGGCGCTTCAGCCCGGCAGCGCCAGCAAGCGCGTGGTGCGCATGGCCGACGGCGCGCTGCTCAACCGCTACTGGGATGATAACGACACGCCGCGCCCGGAATCCTGGCTGGACGATGTGACCACCGCCAAAAATAACCCCAATCGTCCGGCGACTGAAATCTACCGCGATCTGCGCTCTGCCGCGGCATCCGGCTGGGACTTTAGCTCACGCTGGATGGATAACCCGCAGCAGCTCGGCACTATACGTACCACCTCTATTGTTCCGGTCGATTTGAACTCGCTGATGTTCCATATGGAAAAAGCCATCGCTCGCGCCAGCAAAGCGGCGGGAGACTCGACCAAAGCCGCGAAGTATGACGCGTTAGCCAATGCCCGCCAGAAAGCGCTGGAAAACTATCTGTGGAATGATAAAGAGGGCTGGTACGCCGATTACGACCTTAAAAGTCATAAGGTGCGCAATCAGCTGACCGCCGCGGCGCTGTTCCCGCTGTACGTCAACGCCGCCTCCAGCGAACGCGCTGCGAAAGTCGCCGCCGCCACCGAAACGCGGCTACTTAAGCCCGGCGGCCTGACCACCACCACGGTGAATAGCGGCCAGCAGTGGGACGCCCCCAACGGCTGGGCGCCGCTGCAGTGGGTCGCGGCGGAGGGTTTGCAAAAATATGGCCAGCAAAAAATTGCGATGGAGGTAAGCTGGCGTTTCCTGAGCAACGTCCAGCACACTTACGACAGCAAACAGAAGCTGGTGGAAAAATATGATGTCAGTTCGACGGGAACCGGCGGCGGCGGCGGCGAGTATCCGCTACAGGACGGCTTTGGCTGGACCAACGGCGTCACGCTGAAGATGCTGGACCTGGTGTGCCCGAAAGAGAAGCCGTGCGATTCCGTGCCTACCGCGCGCCCGGCGGCGAATGACGATATCGGCTCGGCGCAGCCTGCTGCGGTTGAGGAGAAAAAAGCCGCGCAGTGAACCTTCGCGCGGCGGGACTCCGCCGCGCGTCTTTCTCACTTTACTGTCCCTGAATCGGCTGGGCTGATGACCCCCGGCAAGCTAAGCCAGTGGGAGCGCCCGTTACATGGCGTCCAGCGCTTTCTGCAGCTTCCAGATATAGCGCGGAGCCTGCGGTGCCGGATGTTTCTTCACCACGTGCTCAAAGAAATCATCGGCGTCCATATCGTTAATCTCCTCAATCGCATCCTGGCGATTAGACGAGAAGGTGCGCAGCAGCGCGCCCGCGCCGTTGGCGTAGGAAACCACCACCGCATAGCGCATTACCTGCGGATCTTTAATCCCCGCCAGCGGACCGTTCTCGAGAATGCTAAGGTAGGCCGCCCCCATAGAAATATTACGCTCGGGATTTTTCAGTTCGCTCACCGAAGGATCGCCGCTCCAGCCCATCCGCCGGTAAACATCGCGCCCGGACGTTGAGGGTTTCAGCTGCATCAGGCCAACCGCGCCGGATTTGCTGACCACCGTCGGGTTGCCGCCGGATTCAATGGCGATAATGGCGGTAATCAACTGGGGATCAACGCCCCACGCCGCGCCGGCTTTTTCGCTGATTGGCATCCACTGCATCGCCCGCTTAACCGGGACTTCCGGATTCCACGGCGGGTTACGATAATCGTGTTTTGAACTACAACCGGCCAACAATACAAATAAAAAAACACACCATCTCAATTTCACACATCTATCCTTATTGGCTGAAGTTTGCCGCACGGAGATGACAATAAACGCTCCAGGCGGCATGATAACCCTTTCATTCTTAGCAAGGAATTGTCATGTCTCAGTTTTATCTCATCGCCCCCTCCGGCTATTGCATCAACCAGGAAGCGGCGAATCGCGGCGTGCAACGTCTGCAGGAGGCCGGGCATCAGGTGGCGCACCAGGAAGTCATTCCCCGCCGGGCACTGCGCTTTGCCGGGACTGAGAACCAACGCCTTGCCGATATTAACCAGCTCGCCGCCCTCGACGGCAAAAACCGTATCGTGCTGGCGGTACGCGGCGGCTACGGCGCGACTCGCCTGCTGCCGCAAATTGACTGGCAGGGGCTCATTGCCCGTCAGCAGCAGGATCCGCTGCTCATTTGCGGCCACAGCGATTTCACCGCCATCCAGATGGGCCTGCTGGCAAAGGGTAGCATAATCACTTTTAGCGGGCCGATGCTGGCGGGAAACTTTGGCGCCGAAGCGCTTAATGAATTTACCGAACACCATTTCTGGCAGGCCCTGCGCAACCCGGCGTTTACGCTTGAATGGCACGGCGAGGGGCCCGACTGTCGCGCCAGCGGCACGCTATGGGGCGGCAACCTGGCGATGCTGACCTCGCTTATCGGTACCCCGTGGATGCCGAAGATTAGCGACGGGGTTCTGGTTGTGGAGGATATTAACGAGCATCCCTTCCGCGTTGAGCGTATGCTCTTGCAGCTGCTTAATAGCGGTATTCTGGCGCGCCAGCGGGCGATTATCCTCGGCAGCTTTACCGGCGCTGTCGCCAACGACTACGATGCCGGATACGATCTGCCGATGGTATACGACTACCTTCGCCAGCAGCTTAACATTCCGGTCATCAGCGGCCTGGATTTTGGCCACGAGCAGCGCACGGTCACCCTACCGCTTGGCGCCAGAGCATTGCTGGTCAACAACGCCTCTGCCACGACGTTGAGCATCAGCGGCCACCCGGTACTGACAGAATAAAAATTCCTCTAACGCATATCCTGATCGGCGTCGGATTGTTAAAATGGTGTAGTTTTTAATTTATCTTCACGCCGGTAAGGAGTACGTCAACATTGGACGCCGCTGCGGTCATCAGTCTGTTTATCCTGGGTTCTGTTTTAGTAACCTGTAGCATCTTATTAAGTTCCTTTTCCTCACGCCTCGGCATCCCGATTCTGGTTATCTTCTTAGCCATTGGGATGCTGGCGGGTATTGACGGTATCGGCGGCATTCCGTTTGACAACTACCCTTTCGCCTACATGGTAAGTAACCTGGCGCTGGCGGTCATTCTGCTTGACGGCGGGATGCGCACCCAGGCCAGCTCCTTTCGCGTAGCGCTTTGGCCCGCGCTGTCGCTTGCCACGGTCGGGGTGTTAATTACCTCGGCCCTGACCGGACTCATGGCGGCCTGGCTGTTTAAACTCGACCTGATTGAAGGCATGCTGATCGGCGCGATTGTCGGCTCGACGGATGCCGCAGCGGTGTTCTCACTGCTCGGCGGAAAAGGGCTAAACGAACGCGTCGGCTCAACGCTGGAAATTGAATCCGGCAGCAACGACCCGATGGCCGTGTTCCTGACCATTACGCTTATCGAGATGATTCAGCAGCATGAAACCGGCCTGAGCTGGATGTTCCTGGTGCATATCGTGCAGCAGTTTGGCTTAGGTATCGCCATCGGTCTCGGCGGCGGCTATCTGCTGCTACAGATGATTAATCGCATTGTGCTGCCCGCCGGGCTTTACCCGCTGCTGGCGCTGAGCGGCGGGATCATGATTTTCGCCGCCACCACCTCGCTGGACGGCAGCGGCATCCTCGCGGTCTACCTGTGCGGCTTCCTGCTGGGCAACCGGCCGATTCGCAACCGCCACGGCATTCTGCAAAACTTTGACGGGCTGGCGTGGCTGGCGCAGATCGCCATGTTCCTGGTGCTCGGCCTGCTGGTCACGCCGTCAGACCTGTGGCCCATCGCCATCCCGGCGCTCATTCTGTCGATGTGGATGATTTTCATCGCCCGTCCGCTGTCGGTATTCGCCGGCCTGCTGCCGTTCCGCGGCTTTAACCTGCGCGAGCGCATATTTATCAGCTGGGTGGGTCTGCGCGGCGCGGTGCCGATTATTCTCGCCGTCTTTCCGATGATGGCGGGCCTGGAGAATGCGCGCCTGTTCTTTAACGTGGCTTTCTTCGTGGTGCTGGTCTCGCTGCTTTTACAGGGTACGTCGCTCTCCTGGGCGGCCAAAAAAGCCAAAGTAGTGGTGCCACCGGTCGGATCGCCCATCTCACGCGTCGGGCTGGATATCCATCCGGAAAATCCGTGGGAGCAGTTTGTCTATCAGTTGAGCGCGGAGAAATGGTGCGTCGGCGCGGCGCTGCGCGACCTGCATATGCCGCCGGAAACGCGGATTGCCGCGCTATTCCGCGATAACGCTCTGCTGCACCCCACCGGCAGCACCCGCCTGCTGGAAGGCGATATTCTCTGCGTGATTGGCCGCGAACGCGATTTACCCGCGCTGGGTAAACTGTTCAGCCAGTCGCCGCCGGTGGCGCTCGATCAGCGCTTCTTCGGTGATTTTATTCTCGATGCCAGCGCCAGGTTCGCCGACGTGGCGCAGATTTACGGCATTGACGGGGGAGAAGAGTTTCGCGATCGTCAGCAGTCGCTGGGTGACGTCATACAGCACCTGTTAGGCGCCGCCCCGGTTGTCGGCGACCAGGTGGAATTTGCCGGCATGGTGTGGACGGTGGCGGAAAAAGAAGAGGATCACGTTCTGCGGGTTGGCGTACGGATGGCGGAAGATGAGGCGGAGTGATCCGCCTCGGTTCAGGTTACACTGTCACAACCGGCACGCGCGGCGCAAGGGCGCACATTAATTCATATCCGACGGTGCCGCAGGAGGCTGCGACATCGTCAATTTTGATCTCTTTACCCCATAGCTCGACCGGCGCGCCAATGCCTGCCTGCGGGCAGGTTGTCAGGTCCACCGCCAGCATATCCATTGAGATACGCCCGACCGTTACGGTGCGGACGCCATCAACCAGCACCGGCGTTCCGCTGGGCGCTAAGCGCGGGTAGCCGTCGGCATAGCCGCAGGCAACGATGCCGATTCGCCGCTCCTCAGCCGTGCGCCAGGTTGCGCCGTATCCAACCGCTTCACCGGCTTTCAGATTCTGCACGGCGATAATTTCGCTGCTTAGCGTCATGACCGGTTTCAGCCCGGTATTGGCCACATCCTGCCACTGGCCGGAAGGCGAAGCGCCATAAAGCACGATCCCCGGCCTCACCCAGTTAAAATGCGACTCCGGATGCCACAAGGTGGCCGCCGAGTTCGCCAGCGAGCGCGGGCAATCCAGCCCTTCCGCCGCCTGCTCAATGCGCCGCATCGGCTCCGCGATGCCATCCGGATTTTCCGCTTCGGCAAAATGCGACATCAACGTCATTTCACTGACGTTGCTGAGCGCTCGCAGCTGCTGCCAGACGATTTGCAGACGATCCGGCATAAACCCCAGCCGGTTCATCCCGCTATTCACCTTGACGTAAATATCAAGCGGCGCATGCAGCTTCGCCTGCTGAAGGGCCTTAATTTGCCAGTTACTGTGCACGCTGGTGGTCAAGCGGTATTTATCAAATAACGCCAGCTCATCGGCATGAAAAAAGCCTTCCAGCATCAGTATCGGCCCTTTCCAGCCCAGCTCACGCAGCAGTATCGCCTCTTCAAGATTCAGCATCGCGAAACCGTCTGCGGCGCTAAGCGCATTCCAGACCCTTGCCAGACCGTGGCCATACGCATTGGCTTTGACCACCGCCCACAGGCGCGAGCCGGGCGCCGCGCGGCGAACAATTTGTTGATTCTGGCGTAAGGCTGACATATCAATGCTGGCCTTTACAGGACGAGACATGAAAGCTCCTTGTTAATTGTGAACGCCATGCAGATGCTGAGCGCGGGCCGGCGTAAAGCCGCGTCCGTAGCGGGCGACGGCAAGATCGTCATACGGGATCGCCGGCGTGCGTCCGGAGATCAGGTCGCTAATCAGCTGCCCTGAACCACAGGCCATGGTCCATCCCAGCGTGCCGTGGCCGGTGTTGAGCCACAGATTTTTATACCCCGTACGCCCCACCACCGGCGTACCGTCCGGAGTCATCGGACGCAGTCCGGTCCAGAAGGTTGCCTGTTCAACGTGGCCGCCGCGCGGGAACAGATCGCGCACTACCATCTCCAGGGTTTCACGCCGCGGCTGCAGCAGTTCTTTATTAAATCCAACAATTTCCGCCATTCCACCAACGCGAATACGCCTGTCGAAACGGGTGATGGCGATTTTGTAGGTTTCATCAAGGATAGTCGAAACCGGCGCGCCGTCCTCTTCCGCGATGGGGATCGTCAGCGAATAGCCTTTCAGGGGATAGACCGGAATATCCACCCGCCCTTTCAGCATGGCCGTCGAATAGGATCCGAATGCCATAACGTACGCATCGGCTTTAATAATTTCAGCGCCGCACTTCACACCCGAGATGAGATCCCCTTCATAGAGCAGTTCATCCACCGGAGTATTAAAACGGAAAGTCACGCCCGCCTGCTCCGCCATTCGGGCCAGACGAGTGGTGAAGAGCTGGCAGTCGCCGGTTTCATCATTAGGTAAGCGCAAACCGCCCGTGAGCTTATGGCTCACTTCTGCCAGCGCCGGCTCAACTTCCAGCAGGCGATTCGCTTCCAGCAGCTGGTAAGGCACGCCCGCATCCTGCAGCACCGCAATATCGCGGGTCGCGTTCTCGAACTGCTTGTCAGTGCGGAATAGCTGGAGCGTACCACCCTGGCGCCCTTCATACTGAATACCGGTGCTCTCGCGCAGCGCTTTCAGGCAGTCGCGGCTGTACTCGGCCAGGCGCACCATTCGTCCTTTATTTTCCATATAGTGGCGAGTGTCGCAGTTGCGCAACATCTGCCACATCCATTTCAGCTGGAACTGGGTGCCATCCAGACCGATAGCCAGCGGAGCGTGGCGCTGGAACATCCACTTAATCGCCTTCAAAGGGACGCCCGGCGCCGCCCAGGGCGCGGCGTAGCCGGGGGAGATCTGCCCGGCGTTAGCGGCGCTGGTCTCTTCGGCCGGTCCCGGCTGACGGTCGATAACCGTCACTTCATGTCCTGCCTGGCTTAAATACCAGGCGCTTGCGACTCCTACAACCCCACTTCCCAGTATGACGACGCGCATAGCGGCTCCGTAATCGTTAAAGAACAATCATCTGATTACAAATTGATAACTCAGATGAAAATATTATTCAACATACGCTTTATTTATGGTGACTTATCTCACAGGATTCTGCGCCAGCGCTGACCCCGTCGCTTTACCATCTCCTGCTGCGCCTCATTTTTCTACAGAATAAAATTCTGATTAAAGCGCAAAACAGCGCCTTTAAGATTGTGAAATCGCGAAGAAAGGGAATGCGGATAGACGCAGTTTGCGACGCCGTGTTCTATGCTTGTTTAGAGGTTTTCCGTACAGAGAGAACCATCAACAACGAGGGCGCGCTAATGGCTACGATTGATTCCATGAACAAGGACACAACCCGTTTAAGCGATGGACCCGACTGGACTTTTGAGCTGCTGGAGACCTATCTGGCAGAAGTCGACCGGGTGGCGAAGCTGTACCGTCTTGACACCTATCCGCACCAAATCGAAGTCATTACTTCCGAACAGATGATGGATGCCTACTCCAGCGTCGGGATGCCGATTAACTATCCGCACTGGTCGTTCGGTAAAAAATTCATCGAGACCGAACAGGCCTATAAGCACGGCCAACAGGGGCTGGCTTACGAAATCGTCATTAACTCCAACCCCTGTATTGCCTATTTGATGGAAGAGAACACCATTACCATGCAGGCGCTGGTGATGGCGCACGCCTGCTACGGGCATAACTCGTTTTTCAAAAATAACTATCTCTTTCGCAGCTGGACCGATGCCAGCTCAATCATTGACTATCTCATCTTCGCGCGGAAATACATCACCGAATGTGAAGAGCGCTACGGCGTTGATGAAGTTGAAAAACTGCTCGACTCCTGTCATGCCCTGATGAATTACGGCGTTGACCGCTATAAACGCCCGCAAAAAATCTCGCTGCAGGAGGAGAAGGCGCGGCAAAAAAGCCGGGAAGAGTATCTGCAAAGCCAGGTGAATATGCTGTGGCGCACGCTGCCGAAGCGAGAAGAGGAAAAAACCATCGAAGCCGCGCGTCGCTACCCTTCTGAACCGCAGGAAAATCTGCTCTATTTCATGGAGAAAAACGCGCCGCTGCTGGAGCCGTGGCAGCGTGAGATCCTGCGCATCGTGCGCAAGGTCAGCCAGTATTTTTATCCGCAGAAGCAGACTCAGGTGATGAACGAAGGCTGGGCGACTTTCTGGCACTACACCATCCTGAATCACCTTTATGATGAAGGTAAAGTGACGGAGCGCTTTATGCTGGAGTTCCTGCACAGCCACACCAATGTGGTGTTCCAGCCGCCATACAACAGCCAGTGGTATAGCGGTATTAACCCCTACGCGCTGGGGTTCGCCATGTTCCAGGATATCAAACGTATTTGTCAGTCGCCGACGGAAGAGGACAAATACTGGTTCCCGGATATTGCCGGCTCTGACTGGCTTGAAACTCTGCACTTCGCGATGCGCGACTTTAAGGATGAAAGCTTTATCAGCCAGTTCCTGTCGCCGAAAATCATGCGCGACTTCCGCTTCTTCACCGTGCTGGATGACGATCACAACAACTATCTCGAAATATCCGCAATTCATAATGAAGAGGGATATCGTGAGATTCGTTCCAAACTTTCAGCGCAGTACAACCTGAGCAACCTCGAGCCAAACATTCAGGTATGGAATGTGGACCTGCGCGGCGACCGCTCGCTCACCCTGCGCTACGTGCCGCACAACCGCGTGCCGCTGGATAAAGGCCGCCGTGAGGTGCTTAAGCACGTTCACCGCCTGTGGGGATTTGACGTTCTTCTGGAGCAGCAAAACGCCGATGGCAGCGTCGAGTTGCTGGAACGCACCCCGCCGCGGCAGAACCCGCTGTAGCCGTTGAAAAGCAAAACGCCCGGGAAATCACCGGGCGTTTTTTATTCATTCCGTGGGCTTAACGCATATTAATCGCTAAGTCGCCCGGTAGATTCTTCTGCATACGATGCCAGATCTCACCGCTGTCGCGGCCGTAGCGGCGTACGATGTCATAAACCTGCTCATGCAGGCCCTCTTCACAAACTTTAGCCAACTGATGATAGAAGCCGAGCGCCAGGCTGCGCGCTTCCGGATTGGCAAAATAGTGGCGACCGATACGGGTATATAAGCCTTTCATACCGTTGAGGATCAGACCATAAATGGGATTGCCTGAGGCAAACGCCAGACCGCGGAAGATATTGTAATCCAGCTCGGCAAACGCATCGGCGTGGTCTTCAATTTCACGCGCGCTCGCCAGTACCTCCAGCGCCTTATCCGGATGCTGACGAAAAGCGGTACGGATGAAAATGGTCGAAATATTGGTACGCACGGACAGCAGATTATCAATCAGCTGCGGTACGCTGTCATGGTCGAGACGCGCCAGGGTTTCAAGAATATTCAAACCTGAAGTTTCCCAGAAATTGTTCACCTTTGTCGGTTTACCATGCTGAATGGTTAACCAGCCATCGCGGGCCAGACGCTGCAACACTTCACGTAAGGTTGTACGGGTAACACCAATCAGTTCAGAAAGTTCACGTTCAGCGGGAAGAATTGAACCAGGGGGAAAACGGTTATTCCAGATACTTTCAATGATGTACTCTTCAGCGAAACCCGCAGGGCTTTGCGCCTTAATGACCATAATAAGATTTCCATTACACAGCGTTGCTATTCGACTCATCATACCAGAGCGGCCATAAGGCAGATAGCGCCAGAAAGTAATTAAAAAGGGATCGCCGTTTCATTTTCCACTTTTCATTTCACATTTTCTGTTGCTAAAGAATGTGATGCGAAGAAAGTTGCGTCTCGTTTTGCGCAACTGGTAATCTTGCGTATAGTTACGCATAAAATCATGTTTCAGAATTTGACGGAGAAAGGATGTCTGTCGTGGAAATGTCTTATGGCCGCGCCCTGTGGCGCAATTTTCTTGGCCAGTCCCCGGACTGGTACAAACTCGCTCTCATCATTTTCTTAATTGTTAATCCGCTGGTCTTTTATCTGCATCCGTTTATTGCCGGATGGCTGCTGGTTATCGAATTTATCTTCACCCTGGCGATGGCGCTCAAGTGCTATCCCCTGCTGCCGGGCGGCCTGCTGGCCATTGAAGCGGTATTTATCGGCATGACCACCCCGGGGCATATCCGCGAAGAGGTGGCCAGTAATCTTGAAGTCCTGCTGCTGCTAATGTTTATGGTCGCGGGGATCTACTTCATGAAGCAGCTGCTGCTGTTCATCTTCACCCGCTTGTTGCTTGGCATTCGTAGCAAGATGCTGCTGTCGCTGGCGTTTTGCGTCGCATCCGCTTTCCTCTCCGCCTTCCTCGACGCGTTGACCGTTGTCGCAGTGGTGATAAGCGTTGCCGTCGGCTTCTACGGTATTTACCACAAAGTCGCTTCGGCGCGGCCGGATGATGACAATATGCTCGACGACAGCCATATTGAGCAGCACTATCGCGATGTCCTGGAGCAGTTCCGCGGCTTCTTGCGCAGCCTGATGATGCATGCCGGGGTCGGCACCGCGCTCGGCGGCGTGATGACCATGGTCGGCGAGCCGCAGAACCTGATCATCGCCAAGGCGGCAGGCTGGCACTTCGGCGAATTCTTCATGCGTATGCTGCCGGTTAGCCTGCCGGTGCTGGTATGCGGACTGATCACCTGTCTGCTGCTGGAGAAATTCCGCCTGTTTGGCTACGGCGAACCGCTGCCGCCAACCGTGCGCAAAGTGCTACAGGATTTTGACGATCGCAGCCGCCAGAGCCGCAGTCGTCAGGATCGCCTGCGTCTTATCGCTCAGGGTCTTATCGGCGTCTGGCTGATTATCGCCCTTGCGATGCATCTTGCGGAAGTCGGCCTGATCGGCCTGTCGGTGATTGTGCTGGCGACAACGTTCTCCGGCATCACCGATGAACACGCTATCGGCAAAGCCTTCACCGAAGCCCTGCCGTTTACCGCCCTACTGACGGTCTTCTTTGCCGTGGTGGCGGTTATTATTGACCAGCACCTTTTTGCCCCGGTGATCGAGTTCGTTCTTCAGGCATCGCCGCACGCCCAGCTATCGTTGTTTTATCTGTTTAACGGTCTGCTGTCGTCGATTTCTGATAACGTCTTCGTTGGAACCGTCTATATCAACGAGGTCAAGTCCGCGCTGGAGCAGGGTACCATCAGTTTGCCGCAGTTCGAGCTGCTGGCGGTGGCGATCAATACCGGCACCAACCTGCCATCGGTCGCTACGCCGAACGGCCAGGCTGCTTTTTTGTTCCTGCTGACTTCCGCGCTGGCCCCGCTGATTCGCCTCTCCTATGGCCGGATGGTGTGGATGGCGCTGCCCTATACTCTCGTCCTGACCCTCGTCGGCCTGGCCTGCGTCGAGTTTACCCTGATGCCGGCCACCCAGTGGATGCTGGAGCACGGTTGGCTGGTGACGCCGCAACTGCTGAAATAAAATCATCCATGCCCGGCTCAAAACGCCGGGCATTCCATATTCGTTTACGTAATATTTTCAGACTAGCTGCTGGCGTCGCTACGGTTTTCGTTTACACTGCCATGATTTAGCATGTTCCAGGGAAATGATTATGTTGCGATATTTAAACCAGTGCTCAAGGGGACGCGGTGCCTGGCTCCTGATGGCGCTAACCGCGTTTATTCTTGAATTGGTGGCGTTATGGTTCCAGCACGTGATGCTGCTGCAGCCGTGCGTACTGTGTATTTACGAGCGCTGCGCGCTATTTGGCGTGATGGGCGCCGGTATCGTCGGCGCCATTGCGCCAAAAACCCCTCTGCGCTACGTCGCGATTGTGATTTGGCTCTACAGCGCCCTGCGCGGGCTGCAGCTGTCATGGGAACACACCATGATTCAGCTTCACCCTTCCCCCTTCCAGACCTGCGATTTCGCCGCTCGTTTCCCAACGTGGCTGCCGCTGGATAAATGGCTGCCTCAGGTGTTTGTCGCTACCGGCGACTGCTCCGTACGCCAGTGGGAATTCCTGACGCTGGAAATGCCGCAGTGGCTGGTCGGCATCTTCGCAGCCTATCTGGTGGTCGGTGTACTGGTGCTTATCGCTCAGCCGTTTAAACCTAAAAAGCGCGATCTGTTTGGTCGCTAAGACCGATTGCTCATAAAGCGCTCCTCCGGGAGCGTTTTTTTTGCCTGCGCGTTGACGTTGCCGCCATAAAGTTGCATATTAAATACATCTTATAAATGTTAACTAAGGAGCACATGATGTCTCATTTGCGTATTCCCGCTAGCTGGAAGGTAAAACGCTCCACCCCATTCTTTACTAAACAGAACGTACCCGCCGCTTTGCTGACGCACCACAACACCGCAGCGGGTGTTTTCGGCCAGCTTTGCGTGATGGAAGGGACGGTAACCTACTATGGTTTCGCCGATGAACAGGCGACAGAGCCTGAGGCAAAAGTCGTTATCAATGCTGGCCAGTTCGCAACCAGCCCGCCGCAGTACTGGCACCGCATTGAGCTAAGCGACGACGCGCAGTTCAATATTAACTTTTGGGTTGCAGATGACGCCGACGGTGAAAGCGGACTATTCCACGCGAAGAAAGGCTAACTGCGCGCCTTACTGCGCCCAGTCCGGTTTATTCAGAATATGATCCTGCCAGTCAACCACGGTGGATTCTTTCACCGCAATATGGCGAACGGAGATGCGTTCGCCATGCATCGCCGCCTTCGAACCGGTTAACAGCGGATGCCAGTGCGGCAGCGGCTGGCCTTCCGCCAGCAGACGATAGGCGCAGGTCGGCGGCAGCCATTCAAACGTAGGCAGATTGTCGCGAGTTAGCTTGATGCAATCCGGCTCATACTCGAAGCGGCGCTCATAGTTACGACACTGGCAGGTTTTGATATTGAGCTGACGGCAGGCGACGTTGGTAAAGTAGATTTCGTCGGTATCTTCATCCATCAGCTTATGCAGGCAGCACTGACCGCAGCCATCGCAAAGTGATTCCCACTCCGCATCGCTCATTTCATCCAGTGTTTTTTGTTGCCAGAAAGGTTGTTCGCTCATTGGGATGTCCGTCATTGCAGTTCAGGGTGCACCTTATAACCACTCTGGCACGCCGATGCAAGTTTTGCCGCCCGGAGAAGGCGGCAAGCGGACGTTACAGCACGCGGGTAGTCAGCGAAAAGCCGTTAAAACCGACTTCCAGCTCGTCTCCGCTGCTCAGCGGCCCTACGCCTTCCGGCGTACCGGTCAGCACCACATCCCCGGCTTTCAGGGTAAAAAAGCGCGACATATAGGCGATGAGCGGCACAATCTTATGGATCATGTCGGCGGTCGAACCCTGCTGGCGCACTTCGCCGTTCACCTTCAGACTCAGCGGAGTACTCTGCGCGTCGCCGTGAAACTCGGCGGCGGGAATAAAGCCTGAAACAGGACAGGAGTTATCAAAGCCTTTGGCCTTCTCCCACGGCTGACCGGCCTTTTTCAGTTTTCCCTGCAGATCGCGCAGGGTAAGGTCCAGCGCCACGCCATAGCCAGCAATGGCTTTCAGCACATGATCTTCCGTCGCCTGGCGCAGCGTACCGCCAATCAGTACCGCCAGCTCAACTTCATGGTGCACTGACCCCAGCCCCTCAGGCAGCACCAACGGCTGGCGGATGTCGCATAGCGCCGTCTCAGGTTTAATAAACAGCACCGGCTCTTCCGGCGTCGCACTGCCCATCTCTTTGATGTGTTTTGCATAGTTGCTGCCAACGCAAACCACTTTGCTTACCGGATAATCCAGTAGCGCACCCTGCCAGTTATGATGTTGGTACATTATATTCCCTCTGTGGGTTAATCAGATTTATTCCCCTGTTCCGCCAGGTGTTTCTTGAGTAAATTTTCAGACGGAGGAGGCAGCTGAAGGTAATAGCCCTGATCGGTGAGCGCCTGTTTCACTTTCTCCAAATCGGCGTGAATGAGTTTTTTTCGTCCATCGAGCGGTAGAATCATTGCCAGTTTGGGCGTACCGAAGCTATACATTAATTCGTCAGGAACGCGGGAGAAATCGTCCTTTTTTTCGACATATAAATAGGTTTGCTCGCGTTTAGTACTTCGATAGATCACACAAAACATAGTTTTACTCGGAATTAGACCTGTGGTCACTTGCCTCAATATATGAGTGACTATAACATGCCTTTTAGTCTTCGGAATATCACCGCACTTCAGCGAGTGATAAACAGCAAATTGAGTAAGGCCAGGATGTCAAATACGCCAATCGAACTTAAGGGCAGTAGCTTCACCTTATCTGTGGTTCATTTGCACGATGCAAATCCCGAGGTTATTCGTCAGGCGTTAGAAGACAAAATCGCCCAGGCTCCCGCCTTTTTACGGCACGCTCCCGTGGTGGTGAATATCAGCAGCATTGAAGATGACGTCGACTGGCGCCCTCTGCATGAGGCAATCGCGGCTACCGGCCTGCGTATTATGGGCGTAAGCGGATGTAAACTTCCCCGGCTGAAAACGGAAATTGACCGCGCCGGGATCCCTTTATTAACCGAAGGGAAAGAAAAAGTGACTCGCCAGGCTGCGCCTGAACCCGTTGCCCCACCTCCAGCTGTTAATCAGATCACAAAAACGCGTTTGATTGATCAGCCGGTACGTTCCGGTCAGCGTATTTATGCGCCACACTGTGATCTAATTGTTACAAACCATGTGAGTGCCGGGGCTGAACTTATCGCCGATGGTAACATCCATGTATATGGCATGATGCGGGGACGCGCGCTTGCTGGCGCAGGCGGCGACAGAGACGCCCAAATATTTTGTACCAACCTCTCGGCGGAACTGGTTTCCATCGCGGGGGAATACTGGCTGAGTGATAACATTCCGGCCGAATTTTATGGCAAAGCGGCCCGTCTACGTTTAGACGACAGCGCTTTGACGATTCAATCGTTGAATTAATCCCTTTTTAACAAGGAATTTCTATGGCACGCATTATTGTTGTGACTTCGGGTAAAGGAGGCGTTGGCAAGACCACCTCCAGCGCGGCCATCGCTACTGGTTTGGCCCAGAAGGGAAAGAAAACGGTCGTTATCGACTTCGACATCGGCCTGCGTAACCTTGACCTGATCATGGGCTGTGAACGCCGGGTCGTTTATGATTTCGTCAACGTCATCCAGGGCGATGCCACGTTGAACCAGGCGCTTATTAAAGATAAGCGTACGGAGAATCTCTATATTCTCCCGGCCTCCCAGACGCGTGACAAAGACGCCCTGACCCGCGAAGGCGTAGACAAAGTTCTCGAAGAACTGAAAAAAATGGATTTTGATTTTATCGTCTGTGACTCCCCTGCAGGCATCGAAACCGGTGCGCTGATGGCGCTGTATTTTGCTGATGAAGCCATCATCACCACCAACCCGGAAGTCTCCTCCGTTCGCGACTCCGACCGTATCCTTGGTATCCTGGCCTCCAAATCCCGTCGCGCGGAAAGGGGCGAAGATCCAATTAAAGAGCACCTGCTGCTGACGCGCTATAACCCAGGCCGCGTAAACAAGGGTGACATGCTGAGCATGGAAGACGTGCTGGAAATTCTGCGCATCAATCTGGTGGGCGTGATTCCGGAAGATCAGTCCGTGCTGCGCGCGTCAAACCAGGGCGAGCCGGTGATTCTGGATGACGCCTCGGACGCGGGTAAAGCCTATGCCGATACGGTTGAACGTCTGCTCGGAGAAGAACGCCCTTTCCGCTTCGTAGAAGAAGAGAAGAAAGGTTTCCTCAAACGCCTGTTCGGAGGATAAATTATGGCATTACTCGACTTTTTTCTCTCGCGGAAAAAGAACACGGCCAATATTGCGAAAGAGCGCCTGCAAATTATCGTCGCGGAGCGCCGTCGCGGCGACGCTGAACCGCACTATCTTCCGCAGTTGCGTAAAGACATTCTTGAGGTGATTTGCAAATACGTGCAAATCGACCCGGAGATGGTCAGCGTACAGCTGGAGCAGAGAGACGGTGATATTTCGATTCTGGAGCTGAACGTGACTCTGCCGGAAACTGAAGAGTCGAAGCCCTGAGCCTGAGGTGTAAAAAAACCGGCAACGCTGTGCGCAGCCGGTTTTTTCACTATGCCGATCGGCGCTAGCGCGGGTAGTCGCTTAATAGCGCATTCAGGCGATCGGCCATCAATTCACCGCGCCAGCCGGAAACCAGTTCAGGCTGCCCGTTGCCGTTTTTTAGCCCCCAGTGCCAGTTCAGCAGCTGATTAATCTGTCTTCTTGAAGCCAGCAGCTCCGCGCTCACGCCTTTCTCGGCGCTTACGGTCTGAACTAACGCTTTGATATCCTTAAACAGCTTGCGGTAACCGGGCATGTCGATCAGATTTTGCAGCGGCTCTGGCAGCGCCTCTTCCGGCAGCGCCTGCGCCTTCTCGACGAGGGCGATCAGCGTCTTACCGTGGAAACGAATCTCGCTGCCCGAGAGTCCGAGGCTGTCAAGTTCCCCCAGGCTGGTGGGCATATAGCGCGCCACGTTCCATAAATGCTCTTCACGGATAACAAAGTTGACCGCCAGGTCGCGTTCGCGCGCTTTACGCAGCCGCCACTCCGCCAACAGCTGCAGGCAGCCCAGCTGACGAGTACGCAGCTGCCAGGCATTGCCAATGTCGCGCCACGCCTCGGCAGGATCCTGAATCTCCTGACGACGCTGCTGCATCAGCTGGCATTCATCCAGGGCAGCGGAAAGCCAGCCCGCGCTGTCGGTTTCAGCCATCAGCTTTCCGGCAATCGGCAGCAGGTACCAGACGTCGGCAGCGGCATAAACGCACTGGCGTTCGGTCAGCGGGCGCGCCAGCCAGTCGGTACGAGATTCGCTCTTGTCCAGCGCAACGCCGGTATACTCTTCTACCATCGACGCAAAGCCCCAGGACATCGGACGACCGCAAAAAGCGGCAAGAATTTGCGTGTCGATCAGCGGCTGAGGCATCAAATGAAAGGCATTAAGAAATACTTCCAGATCTTCACTGCCAGCATGTAAAAATTTGGTCACATCTTTATTCAGCAGCAGTTCACGCATCGGTTCCCAGTCGGTGATAACCAGAGGGTCAATCAGCGAGACCTGGTTGCCGTCGAACAGCTGGAGCAGACCGAGCTGCGGGTAGTAGGTACGAGTACGGACAAATTCCGTATCCAGCGCGATGGCAGAAACCGCGCTTGCCGCTTCACAGACGGCGCGAAGGCCATCGTTGGTGGTGATCATCTGATAGTTCAAATCATACTCTCTTAACTTGCGCCCATAAAAAACGCCGGCTTAGCCGGCGTCTGGCGATTCACTCTTAGCTCAGGCTTTATTGTCTACTTTAGCACGGGCTTCGTCACGCAGTTCTCGACGTAAAATTTTCCCGACGTTGGATTTCGGCAGCTCATCGCGAAACTCAACCAGCTTCGGAACCTTGTAGCCGGTCAGCTGGCGACGGCAGAAAGCGATCAGCATCTCTTCCGTCAGCGTCGGCTCTTTCTTCACCACGAAAATTTTCACCGCCTCACCGCTGCTTCCGGACGGTACGCCAACCGCAGCAACCTCCTGAACCCCGGAATGCTGCATTACCACATCCTCGATTTCATTCGGATAGACGTTGAAGCCCGAGACAAGGATCATATCTTTTTTGCGATCGACGATACGCAGGAAGCCCTCGTCATCCATCACCGCGATATCGCCGGTATGCAGCCAGCCGTCCTTAATGATTTCAGCGGTAGCATCAGGGCGCTGCCAGTAGCCCAGCATCACCTGCGGCCCTTTCACGCACAGCTCCCCCGGCTCTCCCGGCGCAACTTCATTATCGTCATCATCCACCAGCTTCGCTTCGGTGGACGGCACTGGCAGGCCAATACTGCCGCTGTGATAGTCGATATCGTGCGGATTGACGCTCACCAACGGCGCGCACTCCGTCAGGCCATAGCCTTCCAGAAGATACTGCCCGGTCAGCTTAACCCAGCGCTCCGCAACGACCTGCTGTACCGGCATTCCGCCGCCGGCGGAGAGATGCAGTGAAGAGAAGTCGAGCTGCTGAAACTCTTTGTTGTTAAGCAGCGCATTAAACAGGGTATTGACTCCGGTCATCGCGGTGAAGGGATATTTCGCCAGCTCTTTGACCAGGCCTGGGATGTCGCGCGGGTTGGTGATCAGCAGGTTTTGCCCGCCCAGTTCAATGAACAACAGGCAGTTCATGGTCAGCGCAAAGATGTGATACAGCGGTAGCGCGGTAACAACCAGCTCTTTGCCGCGATGCAACAGCGGCCCGTAGGTACCGTTCACCTGCTCAAGGTTCGCCAGCATATTGCGATGGGTCAGCATTGCCCCTTTCGCCACGCCGGTTGTGCCGCCGGTATATTGAAGAAAAGCGAGATCCTGAGAGACGATTTCCGGCTTAATGTACTGCATGCGGTAGCCGTGCTGCAGCGCGCTGCGAAACGAGATGGCGTCCGGCAGATGGTATTTTGGCACCAGCCGTTTAATGTACTTCACCACAAAGTTAACCAGCGTCCCTTTCGCCGTGGAAAGCTGATCGCCCATGCGGGTTAAAATCACGTGCTTGACCTGGGTTTTATCAACCACCTTTTCCAGGGTATGCGCAAAGTTGGAAACGATCACAATGGCGGCGGCGCCGCTGTCGTTAAGCTGATGCTCCAGTTCGCGCGGGGTATAAAGCGGATTGACGTTCACGACAATCATGCCAGCGCGCAGGATACCAAACAGCGCCACCGGATACTGCAGCAGATTAGGCATCATCAGCGCGACACGGTCGCCTTTTTGCAGGCCTAACCCTTCCTGAAGATAAGCGGCGAACGCGCGGCTGCGCTCCTCCAGCTTGCGGTAGGTCATCACCTCGCCCATGTTAATAAAGGCCGGCTGGTCGGCATAGCGGCGGACGGCGTGTTCAAACAGTTCAACCAGGGATTGATAGCGGTCAGGGTTTATCTCCGCAGGAACGTCTGCGGGATAACGGTTTAGCCAAACCTTTTTCACTGCATCACCTCTGAAATAGTTATTCGTCGTCATCACAGCCCCTGATCAACAAACATTTTGTTAACATTATATTAACTCAGCGTACCAGTTTATTAATTAGGCGTTTTACAGGTTGCGAAGCGCGTCACTATTTATTTTTCTTATTTGACTGAAAACGAAGAAACAGCGGACCAGCCGCTGTTTCTTTGAACTTACAAAAACTACAAAATCATTCAGTTACAACGTTTCTGACTTCGGCAGGACCGGGATTATACCAGCCCCAGCCGCCGTATCCGTAGCCCCACGGGCGCGGGCCGAACATCCACGGGTCCATCATCGGCTGCGGCGGCATGACCACCTGCTGGACAACGTTCCAGCGCTTGTAGCCCGTAGCGTTCATCAGCATGAATTTATACGGCGTATTGCCGACTTTACCGTCGACGACGCCGACGATCGGGCCAACCACGGTGACCAGCTGCCCGCGAAAATCCACCGGGTCGATAAAACCGTTTACGTCGGCAAAGATACGACCTCGCGACGGCTCGCCCAGCTCCGGACGCGCGGCGCCGTCAAGCTGAACGGTGGCAATTTCCAGGCGGGTTTTACCCTGCTGATTCTGCACGCTGACGACCTTCCCGCCAAAGCGCGCTTCCTGACCGACATACAGCTGCGGCGCGTTCATCACGCGGACTAAATCCTGCTGCGGCGTCGGGGTGGTGCCCTTAATGGCATCCGGTACCGAAGCGCACCCGCTCAGCGCAGCAACCACTGCTGCCGCGACTAACCAACGCACTACCGTTTTTTGACCCGCCATGACGCGACTCCTTCCTTCTTCTCAGACATATAGTTACTGAGATTCACTCGCGGCCAGGAAGTTTCTTCCACGCCACTTCATTGCGTAAATAAACTGGTTCAGCGTGTTCAACGGCCACGGTTTTTCCCACCGTAAACAGATGGCAAGCCAGCGGCAGCATATCCTGCGCGTCAGGAAGCTCAATTTCGCCGTCGGCAAGCGTTAAGCCGCAGCCGGTAGCCATATCCGGCCACGCCTGCCAGCCGGTGCCGACGGTAGCCCACTCGCCCTCCAGCTGCTGCAGACGCTCGCGAACCGCTTCCGGCTTCAGCACCGCTTCACTCTCTTCGCCGTGCCAGACGCCCTGTTCATCGCGCTGATATTCCGCCCAGTAAACTTCGCCCATTCTGGCGTCGATGGCGGCCAGCACGCGGGTGGCGCCGGTTTTTCGCCATGCGCCCTGCGCCATGGTTGCCAGCGTGGACACGCCGATCATCGGCAGCTCGGCCCCCAGCGCCAGCCCCTGCGCAATCCCGATACCAATGCGCACGCCGGTGAAGCTGCCCGGCCCACGGCCAAAGGCCAGCGCGTCAAGCTCGGTTAATAGCGTGCCGCTTTCATTGAGGACATCCTGCACCAGAGGCAGGATACGTTGGGTATGTTCGCGGGGGCAGATTTCAAAATGAGCACTGAGGGTGCCATCATTCCACAGCGCCGCGGAGCAGGCCTCCGTGGCGGTATCGATAGCTAAAATTCGCATGGGTTGTCGCGCTCTCGCTCTAGCAGATTGACAAAATGGCGCGCAGCTTACCACATTTTGCGCCGGATTACCTCGCCGACGGCACCGCGAGAAAACGCACCGCCCGACGGATATCGCGCGTGCGCGGCGCAGGCGGAAGGCTCGCGAGGAAGACGGCGCCATAGGGGCGCATAACCAAACGGTTGTCGCAGATAACCAGGACCCCGCGATCGTCGATGTCGCGAATCAGACGCCCCACGCCCTGTTTGAGGGTGATGACGGCGTCCGGTAGCTGGACCTCATCAAAAGGATCACCGCCGCGCAGGCGACAATCCTCCATCCGCGCTTTCAGCAGCGGATCGTCCGGCGAGGTGAACGGCAGCTTGTCGATAATCACCAGAGAAAGCGCATCGCCGCGCACGTCCACCCCTTCCCAGAAGCTACTGGTCGCCACCAGCAGCGCATTTCCGGCGCTGACGAATTGCTGTAAAAGCTGGCCTTTGCTGGTTTCTCCCTGCAGGAGAACCGGCAGCGTCATGGTGGCGCGAAACTGTTCCGCCAGGTCGCGCATCATGGCGTGCGAAGTGCAGAGCATAAAGCAGCGCCCGTCGTTGGCTTCAATCAGCGGTTTGAGCATCGCCGCCAGATGTCGCGCGGCGCCGGGCTGGTTCGGTAACGGCAAATTGCGCGGCACGCACAGCAGCGCCTGGTGGGCATAATCGAAGGGGCTAGGGAGCAGCAGCGTTTGCGCGTCGCCTATGCCCAGACGATCGGTAAAGTGGTGCAAATCGTCATTGACCGATAGCGTCGCCGAGGTGAAGATCCAGCTCCCGGACTTTTGCGCCATCACCTCTTTAAACTTATCCGCCACCGTCAGCGGGGTCAGCGCCAGGGTGAAGTTGCGGGAAGTACACTCATACCAGTAGCTAAAGCCGGGCTGATTGGTCTCTTTTAACCGCTTCAGGCGGCCTCGGTATACGGTGGCCCGCTCAAAAGCGGCATCGAGCAGCGCCGAGCGGCCCAGCGACAGCTTTGCCACGTCGTAACAGAGTTCGAGCGCATCATCAAGCAGCAGCAGCGAGCGCTGAATATTGTTATCCGCCAGCAGCTCGCGCAGGTTGCCGCGATAGCCGGGCTCCCCCAGCTGCAGACGAAAATCCTGCGTGCTCTGGGCCAGGCGGTCGGCGCACTTCTGCAGCTGCTGGGTGTCTTTAAGTTCGGTGCGATAAGCAATAGTAATATCTTTCGCCAGGTCCATCAGCTGGCGGCTGGAGAGCGACTGGCCGAAGTACTGGCTGGCAATATCCGGCAGCTGATGCGCTTCATCGAAGATCATCACTTCCGCTTCCGGAATCAGTTCGGCAAAGCCGCTCTCTTTGACCACCATATCGGCGAGGAACAGATGATGATTGACGACGACCACGTCAGCATCCATCGCCTTTTTCCGCGCTTTCACCACAAAACAGTCTTTATATAAGGGGCAGTCGCTGCCGAGGCAGTTATCGTTGGTACTGGTGACCAGCGGCCAGGCCTGGGAATCTTCGGCCACGCTAACGCAGGTGCTGATATCGCCATCGACGGTCTGGTTAGACCACGAGCGCAGCAGAATGACATCGCTGAGGGTTTGCACCGGCAGGTCGCCACCGGCGAGCGCCTGCTGTTCCAGACGCTCCAGGCACAGGTAGTTCGAACGCCCTTTCAGCAGGGCCAGTTTACCGGTGAAGTTCAGCGCTTTAGCGACAGTGGGTAAATCCCGACTGTAGAGCTGATCCTGTAACGCTTTCGAGCCGGTGGAAATAATGACTTTCTTGTTGGCGCGTAGCGCAGGCGCCAGGTAGGCGTAGGTTTTCCCGGTCCCGGTGCCCGCCTCCACCACCAGCGGACGAGTTTCTTCAATTGCACTGGCGACGGCGAAAGCCATCTGGCGCTGCGGCTCGCGCGGCTTAAATCCGGCAATCGCGCTGGCCAGCTGGCCGTCTGCTGCAAAATCGTCGATCACATTACCCCCTGGTTATTTGGACAGTGATTATGTCAGGGTGGAGGGGTTTTCGCCAGTGCAGGTAGTGACGCAGATGAAACATTATGGCAGTCTTGCCGCAGCTTAATGAACCGGAACAGAGAGGAAATAAACATGACCATTACGCGTATTGATGCCGAAGCCCGCTGGTCTGATGTGGTGATTCATAACCAGACGCTGTACTACACCGGCGTACCGTCCAACCTCGATGCCGATGCCTGCGCGCAAACCGCTGATACTCTGGCGCAGATCGATGCGGTGCTGGAGAAACAGGGCAGCAGCAAATCACGTATTCTTGATGCGACTATTTTCCTCGCCGACGGTGCAGACTTTGCGGCGATGAATCAGGCCTGGGATGCATGGGTCGTCGCCGGTCATGCGCCGGTACGCTGTACCGTACAGGCGAAACTGATGAATCCGAAGTATAAAGTCGAGATAAAAATCATCGCCGCAGTGTAAGACAGCCGAGGCCCCGTAGCCCGGGCAAGCGTAGCGCCGCCCGGGAAGAAGCCGCACCAAAGCCGCTATCCGGCGCATTCCCCGGATAGCGGCGTAAACGCCTTATCGGGCTACATATCAGCCAGGCCGACCAGGCACAGCGCCGTCGGGAGGCAAGAAGCATTGTTCTATCAGCCCGGACACCACATCAGTTGCTCCTTTAACTGTAAGGTCTCCTGGGGCACACACTTCAGCGCATCACGATAGCTGGCAGACTGCTTTGCATAACCCCGCACTGACTGCAGCAGTACGCGCAGCGCGCTATCCCACACGATCCCCTGCAGATCGCTGTACGGCCAGAGCTCCGGCTCGCGAATAAACGGCACCAGATAGTCGATGCCCTGCTTCACCCCTCGCCCGTCGCGGATGGTGTTCCAGCGATCGAACTCAACGTGTTCGGCGTAGCGGTTGAGCAGCAGATGCGCCTCCAGGTTAAATAGCGAATAGTGGAACGGGATGGTGCGTTCCAGCTCCATCGTTTGTCGGCCATCCTGGTCAATCTGCGCCGCCATACGCTGGGTAATTCCCTGCTCAATGATCCGCGCCGCCAGCCCTTTATCGCCATAGAATAACGCGTTAACCGTCCGCTGGGCGTCGTACCAGGTGCCGTGGTTATTGTGCCAGACGTACTCTGAGTGGCCGATTTCGCTGTAGTACATCCAGTGGTTAAAGTCGCGGAACCACTGGTGCAGGCCGATAATATCATCGGTATCAAGCACGCTCGCCGTGTTGATCAGGCCGATGGTATCCACCACCATCCACATTAAGCGAGTATCGATAAGCCCGGTGCCGCGACCGGATACAATCCCCGGGATCGCCTGGCCGTAGTTCAGATGCGGATTCATCCGCGTGTCGGCATCCAGGAACCAGCAGCGTATTTGCGTAGCCGCGGCCTGCGCATACTGGCGCTGGCCGGTAAAGTACCATGCCAGCCCCAGGGTCAGGCACCGTTCGCACATGCGGATAATGCGCGAGGTGTCCGTATCGTTGTTTTCACATTGCGGATTGATATGCCCGTCGCGACGAATATAGGGCAGCCCGTTGGGCCGCCGCGGATTCGGCCACCAGTAGGTGCCCAGACTGTAGTAATCGTGCGCGTCGCCGCTGGCCGGGCGCAGCTTTTTATGCACCACGCTTTCCGGCGCCTCTCGACGCAGGATGTCGGCCTCTGACACCAGCTTGCTTAACGCCAGCTGCAGCGGCGAGAACGGCTGCTTTAAGCCCGCCCGGGCGTTTTCCAGGCAGGTTTCGTCAAGGGTGTACAGCTTCATCGCCACCTTAGTTTTCCTCCCGGCACGCTATGCGCTGGCCGCTTTGTCCATCGAACAGGTGCACGCCGGAGAGCTTCGGCTGCAGCCAGATCTTATCGCCCTCTTTTACAGCCAGACGCTGTTTGAACACCGAGGTAAACGCTCCGCCGCCGGTATCGCAAAACAGCTGCATATCCGAGCCGGTATTCTCCACCGCCGTCACCTTCGCCGCCAGCGCATCGTCGCGCGCTTCGTGGACGACGTTGACCTGCTCAGGGCGAATGGCGTACACCACCTGCTGACCGTCGGCTACCTGAAGGCCAGCGGGCAAAGCCAGCAGCGAGCCATCTTTCAGACGCAGGCTGGTGGCGCTGCCGTTCAAAACCACGACGCCCGACAGCTGGTTAATCTCCGGCGAACCGATAAAACCAGCGACGAACAGATTCGCCGGCCGGTCGTACAACTCCAGCGGCGTCCCCGCCTGCTCAATGCGCCCATCGCGCAGCACCACGATCATCTGCCCCATGGTCATGGCTTCAATCTGATCGTGGGTGACGTACACCGAGGTGGTTTTCAGCCGGCGATGCAGCTCGCGAATTTCGCCGCGCACCTGGGTTCGCAGCTTGGCGTCGAGGTTGGAGAGCGGTTCGTCAAACAAAAACACCTGCGGCTTACGCACGATCGCCCGCCCCATCGCCACCCGCTGGCGCTGGCCGCCCGAGAGATCCTTCGGCAAGCGCTCCAGTAGCGGTTCGAGCCCCAGCAGCGCAGCGGCTTCATTAACCTTCTGATTAATCTCCGCTTTCGGCAGGCGCGCCATCTTCAGGGCAAAACCCATATTTTCACGCACCGTCATCTGCGGGTAGAGCGCATAGCTCTGAAACACCATCGCAATATCGCGCAGCTTCGGTTCTACCTCGGTAACGTTGCGCTCGTTAATATGCACCTCGCCGCCAGAGATCTCCTCCAGGCCGGCGATCATGCGCAGCAGGGTTGATTTCCCACAGCCGCTGGGGCCAACGAGAACGCAGAATTCACCGTCCGGGATAGTCAGCGACACGTCTTTAATGACGTGCGCATCACCATACGATTTACGCACGCTATTCAGTACAACAGATCCCATTGGTCACTCCTTATCCTTTGACTGCGCCGGACATAATCCCGCGGTTGAAATGTTTTTGCAGACCCAGATAGACGATGATGCTGGGCAGCATCGCCAGCAGCGTAATAGCGATAAAAATGTTCGGCGTGATGCTCTCATCGGTACGCAGCGTGCCGAGGATCACCGGAATAGTATTCAGGCTGTCCTGGTTAACCACAATCAGCGGCAGCAGGTACTGGTCCCAAATCATAATGAAGCCGAACGTCACTACCGTACCGAGCGCCGGTTTCACCAGCGGCAGAATCACATGGAAGAAAATCTGCCATTCGTTGGCGCCATCTATCCGCGCCGCCTCTTCCAGCTCTTTCGGTATCGCCGACATAAATTCGGTCAGGACAAAGATGGAGAAAGCCCAGCCAACCACCGGCAAAATCATCCCGAGGTAGCTGTTGTAGAGCGAGGCATCGATCAGCGGCAGTCGCCAGTTAATAATCATGTACAGCGGAATGGCGATGACCTCTTCCGGCAGCATCATGGTGGACAAAATCACCAGGCTCACCAGCGCCACGCCGCGAAACTTTTTCCGCGCCAGGGCATACGCCGCCAGCGCGCTGACCGACACCTGTAGAACGGTGCCGAAGAACACCACCAGGATAGAGTTCAGCAGGTACTGCCAGACGCCGATATCCATCCACGCAAAGATGAAGTTTTCCAGCGAGAACTGATTCGGCCAGGCCAGCAGCTCGCCCGGCTTCACCGGCGCACCGCTGAAGGCCGTGGCCACGATGCCCCAGAACGGCCCGACGAAGACAATCAGCAGCAGCGCGTAAATGCACCAGCGCCCTGCTGTATCCCAACGTTTACTTAACATCGCGGCTCCTTAGTAACGTGCGATACGTTTTTTCAGCGTCAGATGACAGAGGGTTAATACAACCGTAAAGGTGAACAGCAGAAACGACACCGCCGAGGCGTAGCCATAGTCAAACTGCTCAAAACCCAGTTTGTAGATATGGGTCATCACCATTTCCGTGGCGTTAGACGGCCCTCCGCCGGTGGTGGCGTACACCTCGGCGAACACGCGGAAACCGCGGATAAAGGAGAGCATCAGCACCACCGAGAGCGCCGGGATCATGCCGGGCAGCGTGACGTAGCGCAGACGATTCCACCAGCTGGCGCCGTCGACGTTCGCCGCATCGTATAAATCGCGGCTGATCCCCGCCAGACCGGCAATAAAAATCACCATGTTGTAGGGCACCGCTTTCCAGATATGCAGCAGCATGATGACCCCCAGCGCCTGATCGGAGCTGGCAAGGAAGCCCTGATCGGCGACGCCAAACCAGCTGAGGATGTGGTTAACCACACCATTGGGCGTCGGGTTGAACAAAATGCGCCACATTTCGGCGACGATTGCCGCGCTGGTGACCGCGGGTAAAAAGATGGCGGTTCGAATAAAGCGCAGATGGCGCGCCGGGCCTTCCAGCAGCATGGCGAGGAAGAAGGCCAGGATAGCCGCGGCGAACATCGTTACCACCACGTACAGCAAAGTGTTCACCACCGCCGCGTGCAACTCTGCGTCGGCAAAAGCGCGGGTGAAGTTATCGAGTCCTACCCACTCGTTCGGCTGATTAAAGTTGACCTTGTAAAAGCTCATCACCAGACCCTGAATCATGGGGATAAACTTAAACCAGCTGAAAATAATCAGCGCAGGCGCCAAAAACAGCCACGGGATCAGCGCCCGCTTACGCTTTGCACTCAGCCATCCGGTTGAGTCAGGCGAAGCGGCCTGCTTTATCGGCGAGGACTTCGTCTCATGCAGCGTCATCACTTGTGTCCTCAGTTAGCCAGCACGTTTTGTTTTTTCAGCTCAGCGTTCACCTTGCCGTCGATAGTTTTCAGCTCGCCGGCGATATCGCTGCTGCAGTCGGCAAAAATCCGGTTAAAACCGTCGGCGGCCACCTGACGTACCGGCGTCCAGTTAGGAATTTGCGGCACGTAGCGTCCCTGTTCATTGTAAAGTCTGGCGAAAGTTTCCCAGCGCGCGTCCTGATAAACGGCTTTGACGTCGACGTTCTTATTCACCGGCAGGCGCACCACCGGTATATGCTGGCTGCCTTTACCCATGCCGATCTCCTGGCCTTCCGGCGAGATCATGAATTCGATAAATTTACGCGCCGCCTCTTTCTGTTTACTGCTCTTCATCATAAAGACCGTGGTGCCCTCCGCGAGAGTCGCTTCGCCTTTTGGCCCCACCACCGGAACCACTTCAAAATTGTCTTTACCGGGATCTTTATCGAACAGCGCGATATGGTACGGGCCGCTAAAGAACATGCCGCTTTGCCCTGAGCGGAAGGATGGAATAACGTCGGCGGTGGTGGCGTTAATCGCCCCCGGCTGGGTGACTTTTTCGCACATCATGGTGCGTATAAAGGTCATCGCCTGAGCCACTTCCGGCGTATTGAGCGAGGCGCTGAACTTTCCGCTCTCTTCTTTAACGAAATCACCGCCAGCCTGCCAGATAAAGCTGCTCATAAACCAGCTGGCGTAGCCGCGTGTCGTGGAGGCGGGAACGATAAAGCCGTAGGTATCATTTTTGCCGTTGCCGTCGGGATCCTGGGTAGTGAAGGCTTTCGCCAGGGTCTGGATATCATCCCAGCTCTTAGGCTGCGGCAGCCCCAGTTTTTCACGCCAGTCTTTGCGTACGAACAGCGCGAAGGTTTGCGCTGAAGTCGGTACGCCGTAGTATTTGCCGTCGATATAGCGGGTACTTTTCCAGGCCGTCGGGAATAGCTGGTCGCCGCCGGCGATCGCTTGCGGGTCAATTTCTTCGGCAATACCCAGCTGGATAAACTGCCCCAGCGAAGCCGCATCGTTAAAAATCAGATCGGGTAAGGCGTTGCCCGCCGTGGCGCGCGCCAGCCGCTGTTCAAAGTCGGTAGTGGCGTTGAAATACGCGATTTTGATACCGGTTGATTCTTCAAATTTTTCCGCTTCTTGTTTGTAGATATTTTTCGAGTCGTTGCTGGCGCGGATCCAAACGTTGAGGGTGGTAGCCGCATAGCTTTGGCTAAGGCCGAGCCCGAGTGCGGTGAGAAGTAATAGTGAACGTAATTTATTGGCAGACATGATGGCATATCCTTTATTGTAGGGCACAAAGGTAATTAAATTCTTAATTAATACACAGCAAGGTATTTGAATATCGCTAAGACGTTAATAAAGCAGACGTAAGAAATATTTCCCTTCATTAGATAGAAATGTATTTCCCAATACAACCACACTAAAAAGAAATCGCGTTTCAAAAATCAAAAAATAGAAGCAGATCACATCAAGAAGTGACAAAAAAGGTGACACAAATAAAATATCGAATAATATCAATAAATTATAAATTTACTGATTTTGTTAAAACATTCAAAAAATCTGGAAAAAGGCGAAATTGTGTGACGGCGGCAGCATTAAAAACGCCATTATTTATCCATGACAATAAGTTTGATGGATATCACAAAAAAAATCACTTTGTCTTTTACACTGCACGCCATCGAATATTCAAATAGTTCGCCTTTAATTAAACCGCCTGTTTTATGCGTCATTAAAATACGCGACAGGTATAATTCTGTTGTTATCTTTTCTCATATTATGCAGAAGGGTTATCACTATGATCTCAATACCTCGCCGAGGTTTGTTAGGCATTGCGCTGTTTTGTTCCGGCCTTAGCGCCTCCTCATATGCCGCTGAGCCGTACACGCTCGACGGAAAGGATTTAACCTTTAGCCGCCAGCAGATTGCCGCGAAAGATCCGCTATTCGTGCAGGCGCAAGCGGCTTTGCAAAAAAAAGCCGATCTGGCGCTCAAGCATCCGCTGTTCTCGGTGATGGATAAAACCCTGGTCGCCGCCAGCGGCGATAAGCACGACTACTATAGTTTCCCTCCCTACTGGTGGCCGAACCCTGATACGAAAGACGGACTGCCCTATATTCGTAAGGATGGGCAAACCAACCCGGATGCCAATAGCGATGCCACCGATAAAAACCGCCTGGTGAAGATGAGTAACGACGTATCAACCCTTGCGCTGGCGTGGTACTTCACCCAGGACAATCGCTACGCGCAGAAGGCGGCGGCCCAGTTGAAGAGCTGGTTTATCGATCCACAAACGCGCATGAATCCCAACCTGCAATATGCCCAGGCCATTCCCGGCATTAATACCGGACGCGGTATCGGCATTATTGATAGCCGCGCGCTGGTAGAGGTGGTGGATGCTATCGCCCTGCTGCAATCCTCAGAGGCGCTGAACGAAAACGACGTTAGCGCATTAAAGCAGTGGTTTGGCGAGTATTACCAGTGGATGACCACCAGCCAGAACGGTTTCGAAGAAGATAACTGGCACAACAACCACGGCAGCTATTTTGATATGCAGGCCGCGACCTTCGCCCTGTTTAGCGGTAAAACTGACGAGGCGAAACAGCGCCTGTACATCACCCAGCTGCGACGAATTGCCGGGCAATTCGACATTGAAGGCCGCCAGATGGGCGAGCTGGAGCGCACGCGTCCGTGGCACTACAGCAATTTCAACCTTGAAGCCTATAACCGACTGGGTCGTCTGGGCGAGAAGGCGGGCGTCGATATCTGGAACTTCACCCTCGACGACCATAGCCTGCGCAAAGGCTATCAATACATCGCCGGGTTTATTAACAGCGATACGCCATGGCCCTGGAAAGACCTTGATAAGATGGACGACAAGAAAGCGCTGCGCAATATGGCCACCGCCGCGCATGCCTGGCCGGAAGATCCCCTGTTCCGCGCCAAAGCGCAATGGTTAAGAGCGAAATATCCCGACGATATCACCACGCTCATTGTTCCGCTTTCCCCATCGTCAGAGGTCAGGGATAACCGCTAATGAAACAATTTTCTGGACTCTGGCCCGACATTGCCAGACGTGCAGCCGGCGATAGCGGTCTGCTTGAACGGCTGGTGCAGGAAGCGCAACCGCAGCTTGACGCGACGGCGCTCATTCCACAAACGGGGATCGCCAGCTGGAACCTCTACTATTTTTGCCCCCATCACGGCGTGCGGCTGACGTGGCGGGCGGATATGCCTCATCGCCACGCCTGCCCGGTTGATGGCGAAATTTTCAGCGGTGAGCCGTGGGACGGCGCATGGTGGCGAGAAATGAACGGTCGTAACGCCAGCGCCTGTCAGCAGCTTGGTCTGATATGGCGGCTGACCGGCGAAACGGCGTATCGCGATAAAGTTCGCACGCTGCTGATGGGTTACGCTGACGTCTATCCCGGCTATCAAATTCACGGTGATATTCCCAACAACGGACCGGGGAAGATGAACGCCCAGACGCTGTGTGAAGCCAACTGTATTCTGGAGATGACGCTGGGTTATGACTTTATTCGCGACGGCTTAACCTCCGCCGAAGAGCGGCATATTCGCGACAACCTGCTGCGCTGCGCGGCAACGTTTCTACGCGAACACCGCACTGCGCAGATTCATAATCACGAAGTCAAAATTAGCGCGGCGCTTGGCGTTCTCGGTTTCGTTCTCGAAGATGAGAGCCTGCTGGAATTCGCCGTTAACCAGCCTTACGGCCTGCGCTGGCAGCTGGAAAAGGGCCTGCTGGCGGAGGGGCTATGGTTTGAAGGTTCGATTCACTACCACTACTACGCGCTGCAGGGCTTTTTTGCCTTTGAAAAACTGGCGCGCGGCACTCGCTGGAGCCTGCTGGATGGCCCCTGGTATCAGCCGATGCTGAAGTTCCCGCTGTCGCTGCTGCTGCCGGACGGAACCTTCCCTCGCCTCAACGACTGCCTCGCCGGACAAGAAAAGCTGCGACACCGGGATCTGTACGAATTCGCCTGGTTTATCTGGCGTGACCCGCTCTACGCCGCCGTGCTGCAGTTTATTGAAACGGAACCTGATGTCCGCGAGACCTTGCTGTGGCGCAACCAGCCGCTGCCTGAAACGACGCAGGCGCTCATTCCTCAGCAATCGCTGTTTGCGCCAGGCGCGGGGCTCACTCTCTGGCGGCGCCCGCAGCAGGCGCTGCTGATAAAGCACAGTCCCTGGGGCGGCGAACACGATCATTACGACAGGCTGGGGCTGATGCTCTGGCATCACGACGGCTGGCTGCTCCCGGATATGGGCACAACCGGCTACGGCGCGAAAATGCACTACGACTACTACAAAAACAGCGCCACCCATAATACGCTTTCCGTCAATCAGACCAACCAGCCTCCGGCCAATCCGCAGGTATCAGGCTGGCATATGGATAGCGACGCACTGTGGCTGGACAGCGAGGTTGACTGGGGCAAGCCGCCGCCGGAGCTAGACAGTCATAGCCGCGTCGAGTGGGACGCGACGGCCTGGCGAGATGTGCGCTTTCGCCGTCGCCTGCTATGGCTTGAAGAGGTGCTGATCGATCTCTCTACCGTAGAGAACCCGCATCGCCAGCAGCTCGACTGGACTTTGCACCTGGCGGCGCAGGCGTTGGATCAGAGCGGCACGCCGCAGCCCTTTTCGCTCAGCGGACCGCTGCGGCATATGGCCAATGCAACCATGGCGCCGCTGAACGGCTGCCAGCCGCGCCACTTTGCGCGCGACGGCGATACCGTTGCGCTCTGGCTTTCCGGTGATGGTGAACTCTGGCAGGGAGTGGCGCCCGATAACCCGGCGACTCACGATCTCAGCTATCTGGTCATACGCAGTCACCTGCCGCAGGCGCGTTTTGTCTGCCTGTGGGATTTTGCCAACAGCGCACCGCTGACGGAAGTGCAAGTGAATCATACGCCAGTCGGGACGCAAATTACCTTCTGGCGCGGCGAGCGCGTGACGCACGTGACGCTTTACGACGCCCCCGGGAAACGACCCGATGCGATCTTTCCGTTCGCGGAAAGCGGCACCTGATCTCAACTGGAGGGAGTTTACTCGTCTTCATCCTCAAAGCGCGCCACAATCCGATCGCCGGTATGGGAGGCGCGCAGTTCATCGGCCACTAAAGCAATAGCCTGGCCGCTGCTCATGCCCTGGGACATCAGCTCCTGAATTCTTTCCACTGCTTTTTGCTGTTGCTCGTGGCTCAGCGAAGGTAAACCTGCAAACATGACTGACTCCTGCTACATTGTGGGGCGTAATTATTTCACGCCGTCCTCTCGTATACCAGCGGGCGGTAACGATCAGGATTGAAGAAGACGATGTTGTCCCCCGCTATGATTTCCCTGCCCTGGCGTCCGGATGCCGCTGAATACTATTTTAGCTCCTTAAGTTCCCGGCCCTGGGCGATGCTGCTGCATTCCGGCTTTGCCGAACATCCGCATAATCGTTTTGATATTGTTGTCGCCCAGCCGCGCGCCACGCTGGTAACGCGTGGTCAAACGACCGTCATCAACGAGGGGGAAACCGTCATCACCTCTGACGCCGATCCGCTCACGCTCGTGCATCAGCAGCTGGCGCGCTTCAACCTGCATCCGCAGCCTCATCCGCATCTGCCGTTTCTCGGCGGCGCGCTGGGGCTGTTCGGCTACGATCTGGGCCGCCGCTTTGAATCTCTGCCGTCACGAGCGGATGCGGATATCGCGCTGCCGGATATGGCGGTGGGGATCTACGACTGGGCATTGATCGTCGATCACCAGCGTCGGGAGGTGTCGTTATTCAGCTATGACGATCCGCAGGCGCGCCTGGCGTGGCTGGAAGCACAGGCTGAGCCTGTCGCCGAAACCTTTACCCTGACCTCAGCGTGGCGCTCAAATATGAGCCGCGAAGAGTATGGCGAGAAGTTTCGCCAGATCCAGGCCTGGCTGCACAGCGGCGACTGCTATCAGGTCAACCTGGCGCAGCGGTTTACGGCAAGCTATCGTGGGGATGAGTGGCAGGCCTTCCGTCAGCTTAACCGCGCCAATCGCGCGCCGTTCAGCGCCTTTATTCGCCTGGATGAAGGGGCAGTATTAAGCCTGTCGCCCGAGCGCTTTATTCAGCTCCGGCAAGGCGAAATTCAAACCAGGCCGATTAAGGGGACGCTCCCCCGGCTGACCGACCCTGAGCAGGACGCGCTGCAGGCGCAAAAGCTGGCGAACTCGCCAAAAGACCGCGCCGAAAACCTGATGATCGTCGATTTAATGCGCAACGATATTGGCCGGGTTGCCGCTCCCGGTAGCGTCCGGGTGCCCGAACTGTTTGTGGTGGAGCCCTTCCCTGCCGTGCATCACCTGGTGAGCACCGTGACCGCCAGATTGCCTTCCCATCTGCACGCCGCCGACCTGCTGCGCGCGGCCTTTCCCGGTGGCTCAATTACCGGCGCGCCGAAGGTCAGAGCGATGGAGATCATTGATGAGCTGGAGCCGCAGCGGCGCAATGCGTGGTGCGGCAGCATCGGATATCTCAGCTTCTGCGGCAATATGGATACCAGCATTACCATCCGTACGCTGACGGCCTGGCAGGGGCAGCTTTACTGCTCCGCCGGAGGCGGGATTGTCGCCGATAGCGATGAAGCAGCGGAATATCAGGAAACTTTTGATAAAGTTAATCGTATCCTGCAGCAACTGGAGAGCTAGCACATGGCGGACAGCGCCCTCGAACTTGACGATTTCCTTTCGCGTTTTCAGCTTCTGCGCCCGCAGCCCACGCGCAGCGCGCTTAACCAGCGTCAGGCTGCGGTACTGGTCCCGATTGTACGTCGCCCGCAGCCTGGGCTGCTGCTAACCCAGCGTTCGCCGCTGATGCGCAAGCACGCGGGTCAGGTCGCTTTCCCCGGCGGCGCGGTAGATAACAGCGATGCGACGCTGATCGCCGCCGCGCTGCGCGAGGCGCAGGAAGAGGTCGCGATCCCGCCAGAGTCGGTTGAGGTCATCGGCGTTCTGCCGCCGGTGGATAGCGTCACCGGCTTTCAGGTCACTCCGGTGGTAGGGATTATTCCACCTGACCTGCACTATCATGCCAGCCAGGATGAAGTCGCTGCGGTCTTCGAAATGCCGCTGGCCGAAGCGCTGCGGCTGGGACGCTATCACCCGCTGGATATCCATCGCCGCGGCAATTCGCATCGCGTCTGGCTATCCTGGTACCAGCATTATTTTGTCTGGGGAATGACCGCCGGTATTATTCGCGAGCTGGCGCTGCAGATAGGCGCTCGTCCTTAGCGCTACCCGCCATACTTCAGGTTGCGTGTACGCTAGCTTTCCTGCAACTCGAATTTTCCAGGGTATATACTTAATAGCGCGGGTTCACAGCATTAGTAAATCCGCGGTTATCCATTAGTTTAATTCATGTGAATACATAAGCTGATGGCCCGGTTCCCTCTTACACTATGCGCAGTGATTACATCGTTGTCGCACCCGCGACAACCCTGTCAGGAGTGTTAGCGTGATTAGTATATTCGACATGTTCAAGGTGGGGATCGGCCCCTCATCTTCCCACACTGTAGGGCCGATGAAGGCCGGTAAACAGTTCGTCGATGACCTGGTCGAAAAGGGATTGCTTAATACAGTGACGCGCGTGGCGGTTGACGTCTACGGCTCACTGTCATTAACCGGCAAAGGCCACCATACGGATATCGCTATTATTATGGGACTGGCGGGCAATCAGCCCGATACGGTCGATATTGACGCGATACCGGCATTTATTCGCGACGTTGAAACGCGCGGACGCCTGCTGCTGGCGCAGGGGCAGCATGAGGTCGATTTCCCGCAGAATGACGGCATGCGTTTTCGTAGCGACAACCTGCCGCTGCATGAAAACGGGATGACCATTCATGCCTGGGCTGGCGAGAAAGAAATCTACAGCAAAACCTATTACTCCATCGGCGGCGGTTTTATCGTCGATGAAGAGCATTTCGGCAAAGAGAGCGCCAGCGAACTTTCCGTACCCTACCCGTTCAAATCCGCCCAGGAGATGCTGGGCTACTGCAAAGAGACCGGCATGTCGCTGTCCGGCATGGTGATGCAGAACGAGCTGGCTCTGCACAGCAAAAAAGAGATTGAAGACTATTTTGCTAATATCTGGCAGACCATGCGCGCCTGCATCGACCGCGGCATGAACACCGAAGGCGTACTGCCTGGCCCGCTGCGCGTGCCTCGTCGCGCCTCGGCGCTGCGGCGGATGCTGGTTGCCAGCGATAAGCTCTCCAGCGACCCGATGAACGTGGTGGACTGGGTCAATATGTTCGCGCTGGCGGTCAATGAAGAAAACGCCGCTGGTGGCCGCGTGGTCACGGCACCGACTAACGGCGCCTGCGGCATCGTGCCGGCGGTACTGGCTTACTATGACCACTTTATCGAGTCCGTCAGCCCGGATATCTATATTCGTTACTTCCTTGCATCTGGCGCTATCGGTACGTTGTATAAAATGAACGCTTCCATTTCCGGCGCTGAGGTCGGCTGCCAGGGCGAAGTCGGCGTGGCCTGCTCGATGGCCGCTGCAGGTCTGGCGGAAATCCTTGGCGCCAGCCCCGAGCAGGTCTGCGTGGCGGCGGAAATCGGCATGGAACACAACCTTGGTCTCACCTGCGATCCGGTGGCCGGCCAGGTGCAGGTACCGTGCATTGAACGTAACGCCATCGCTTCCGTCAAAGCCATCAACGCCAGTCGGATGGCCATGCGCCGCACCAGCGAACCGCGCGTGTCGCTGGATAAAGTCATTGAGACGATGTATGAGACCGGTAAGGACATGAACGCCAAATACCGGGAAACGTCGCGCGGCGGCCTGGCAATCAAAGTTCAGTGCGACTAATCATTGCTCAACAGAATGCGCCCACGGGCGCATTCTTCTTTTTCCTCTCGATATTATCTGCGCCCACTACACTTGCTCTATAACGGCTGTTACTCTCATTAACACTTTTAGCCGACAGGGCGTCGCGCATGCAGACTGCACAAAAAGTTATCACAACCTATCGCAGGAAACGCATTCTGGTTTGCTTGCTGGTCACGCTACTTACGCTAACGACGACGTTAGTAATACGATTTATTTCGCAGCGTAGCCTAAATCAGCAGCGCGTCCAGATCAGCACCAATAAAATGGTGACCGCCATGGATAATATCCTGCGGCCTCTGGCGGCACAGCACGCACCCCTGCTGCACCTGGTAAACCAGCCCTGTCAGGAAATTCATCTCACGTTACGTAAGCTGGCGGCGTCGCTACAGACGGTGCGATCCATCGCCCTGGTGCAGTCGAAACAGCTGTACTGCTCCAGTATTTTTGGTCAACGAAATATTCCGGTGCACCAGTTACAGCCCGCCTTGCCGACCAGTCACCCGCTGCTTACTTTCAGCTACGACTCTTCGTTGCTCAAGGGAACGCCGGTTCTCATCCAGTGGTATCCCGCTTCGCTTAGCGGTGACGACGGCGTGCTGCTGGTGATTAATATCGAGCTGCTGGGCGAGTTAATTTTCAATGCAAAATCGGCGTTAATTACCGGAATTGGCCTCAGCGTCGGTGAAAAAAGCTTTATTAGCGGCACCGGGCTGGTCGATCACGAAGCGCTGCCAGGCGAGCAAATCATCTATCGCCAGCATTCGACGGAATTTCCTTTCACGATTAGCGTCAGCGGGCCGGGCGCCTCAGCGGTCGCCTTCAATGAGCTACCGGGCGAACTGCCCCTGGCGCTGATAATCAGCCTGTTGATGACCGGTATTGCGTGGCTGGCGACCGCGGGAAGAATGAGCTTTTCCCGGGAAATTAACCTTGGAATCGCCGCCCACGAGTTCACGCTTTGGTGCCAGCCCCTGCAGGACTTACGCACCCGGCAATGCTGCGGCGTGGAGATTTTGCTGCGCTGGAATAACCCGCGCAGAGGCGCTATTTCGCCGGATGTCTTTATCCCCATCGCCGAAGGTTATAACCTGATACTGCCCCTGACCCGCTACGTTATTTCGCAAACGGCCCATAAATTAGCCCTCTTTCCGCAGGATAAACAGTTTCACATCAGCATTAACGTCGCCGCCCGCCATTTCGCGAATGGCGAACTGCTGCGCGATCTGCATCATTACTGGTTTAGCGCCCATCCAGTACAGCAGTTGGTGGTTGAACTCACCGAACGCGACGTGCTCCAGGATGGCGATCACCATATGGCCGAACATCTCCATTTTAAGGGAGTAAAGCTGGCCATCGACGATTTCGGCACCGGCAACAGCTCTCTTTCCTGGCTGGAAAAACTGCGTCCTGATGTGTTGAAGATTGATAAGTCTTTCATCGGCGCAATTGGTGTCGATAGCGTCAACGCAACGGTGACCGACATGATCATCGCTCTCGCCCATCGGCTGAAGATAGTGATGGTGGCGGAAGGCGTCGAGACCCAGGAGCAGGAAGCCTATCTGCGCGACAACGGCGTCGATTTATTGCAGGGATATTATTATGCCCGACCTATGCCGGTAGAGGACTTTCCGCAGTGGCTGGCGGCGGAAAAGCGTCGGGAAATGCGGTAATAAACAGCCCGTCGGCATGAAACCGACGGGCACAAAGGTTACTCTTCTTCGTCGTTATACTGGCGCTGCTTGACGACGCGTACCAGATCGACGCGATAGTCGTTGGCTTCCACGATGGTGAACTGCAAGGGCAGCAGTTCCAGCACGTCGCCAGGACGGGGAATATGGCCGTTGACGGCAATGACCAGCCCGGCAACCGTCGCAATATCTTCGTCCTCATCGACCAGATCGTCGACGCCTACCGCCTGCTGCAAGGCATGCACATCGGTTGAACCTTTCACCAGCCAGCCGTCGCCATCAATGATAATTTCCGGCGTTTCGTCGGCGTCCGGGAACTCACCGGCAATCGCTTCCAGTACGTCCAGCGGCGTCACCAGGCCCTGCACCACGCCAAACTCGTTGGTGACGATGACAAAGCTACCGCGAGCCCGGCGCAGGACGCCCAGCAGGTTAATCGGGTCGAGGGTTTCCGGGACCACGATCGCCGGCGAAGCCGACGCCAGTGCGGCAACGTTTTCACCGGCTTCCAGCGCCACCAGCATCTCTTTCGCGCGCACGATACCAATGATTTCATCCAGCTCGCCGCGACATACCGGGAACAGGCTGTGCGGCGAAGAGAGCAGCTGACGGCGAATTTCTTCTTCACTTTGCTCGGCGTTCACCCAGCTTATTTCCCCACGCGGGGTCATAATGCTGCGCAACGAACGCTGGGCCAGGGTCAGCACGCCGTTAATCATATAGCGTTCTTCTTCAGCAAACGCGCCTTCCGGCACCGGCACCACCGAGGCGTTATCGCTATCGTGTGCCGCAGCGCTCTGTTTGCGGCCGCCCATCAGACGCAGAATCGCATCGGCGGTACGCGCGCGCAGAGGCAGCGTCGACTGGTGGCGAATAAAGTTACGACGCGCAATCTGGTTAAAGAACTCGATGGTAATCGAGAAGCCAATCGCGGCGTACAGGTAGCCCTTCGGTATATGGAAACCAAAACCTTCCGCGACCAGGCTCAGACCGATCATCAGCAGGAAGCTCAGGCAGAGCACCACCACTGTCGGATGCTGGTTGACGAAATTAGTCAACGGCTTCGAGGCCAGCAGCATCACCGCCATCGCAATCACCACCGCCGCCATCATTACCGGCAGATGGTTAACCATCCCGACCGCGGTAATCACGGCATCCAGCGAGAACACGGCGTCCAGTACCACGATTTGCAGTACAACCACCCAGAAGCTGGCATAACCTTTACCATGACCGGAGTCATGCTGGCGGTTCTCCAGCCGTTCATGAAGTTCAGTGGTCGCCTTAAACAGCAGGAATATCCCGCCGAGCAGCATGATCAGGTCGCGTCCGGAAAACGAGAAATCGGCAACGCTGAAAAGCGGTTTAGTGAGCGTCACCATCCACGAAATGACCGACAGCAGACCCAGGCGCATAAACAGCGCCAGCGAAAGGCCGATCAGGCGCGCCTTATCCCGCTGCTTTGGCGGCAGCTTGTCGGCAAGGATGGCGATAAATACCAGGTTGTCGATACCCAATACGATTTCAAGGACGACAAGCGTCAGCAAACCGGCCCAAATAGAGGGATCCATTAAGAATTCCATGAGCAGCTCCAGTTAACGACAGGCGTAGTCATCGCTGTGTCATGCACAGACGAGACACTTGTTGCTGGTGAAAAAACGTAGCAGGTGATGGCGGCAGACGAATGCCGGAAGGTGAAAAGGCGTCGGTGACGATCCATATAGCGGGCTATGCCCTATACTCCTGAGTGATTAAACGGAACGTAAACATAGCAAAATATAGAGCAATATTGGAAAAAATTTACCTGTCTTTGCAATAGCTAAGACTATTTTTTGCGCTGCAAAATAATTACCAACCGATGCAAAATTAGCGGAGCTTCATCACATTAATTATTTTTTCACTGTCTAAAATAATTCGCTGTAGTAATTACTTTATATCTTACACCCTTACTGAATCGATTTTGTTCGCAAGAGTGATTCAGGATGTATCACAACAGATGATGCATTCACGATTATAAAGGAGGTAGCAAGTGACGATTGCTATTGTAATAGGCACACATGGTTGGGCTGCAGAACAGCTGTTAAAAACGGCAGAAATGCTGCTGGGCGAACAGGAAAACGTTGGCTGGATCGATTTCGTTCCTGGCGAAAACGCAGAAACGTTGATCGAGAAGTACAACGCTCAGTTGGCAAAGCTGGATACAGCAAAAGGCGTGTTATTTCTCGTCGATACATGGGGAGGCAGCCCGTTTAACGCTGCCAGCCGCATTGTCGTCGATAAAGAACATTATGAAGTCATCGCGGGCGTTAATATCCCGATGCTGGTCGAAACGCTGATGGCGCGCGACGATAACCCGTCGTTCGATGAGCTGGTTGCCCTGGCGGTGGAAACCGGTCGCGAAGGCGTGAAGGCCCTGAAAGCGAAGCCGGTGGAAAAGGCCGCCCCTGCTCCGGTTCAGGCTGCTGCACCGAAAGCGGCTGCGCCGCTGAAACCAATGGGTCCAAACGACTACATGGTTATCGGGCTTGCGCGTATCGATGACCGTTTAATCCACGGGCAGGTCGCCACCCGCTGGACTAAAGAAACCAACGTTTCCCGCATTATCGTCGTCAGCGACGAAGTTGCGGCGGATACGGTACGTAAAACGCTGCTGACTCAGGTTGCACCTCCGGGCGTTACCGCCCACGTTGTAGACGTCGCGAAAATGATCCGCGTCTATAACAACCCCAAATACGCAGGCGAGCGCATTATGCTGCTGTTCACTAACCCAACGGACGTTGAGCGCGTGGTTGAAGGCGGCGTGAAAATCACCAGCGTCAACATCGGCGGTATGGCTTTCCGTCAGGGCAAAACGCAGGTGAACAACGCCATTTCGGTCGATGAAAAAGATATCGAAGCGTTCAAAAAGCTGAACGCCCGCGGTATCGAACTGGAAGCCCGCAAAGTTTCCACCGACCAGAAACTGAAAATGATGGATCTGATCGCCAAGGTGAAATAAGTCACCCCGCAGATCGCAACGCAATTTTCAACTTAAGACTTAATCAACAGGAGAAGTGCAATGGAGATTACCTTTCTTCAGATTGTGCTGGTGTTCATCGTCGCGTGTATTGCGGGTATGGAGTCGGTACTTGATGAATTTCAGTTCCACCGTCCTCTGGTGGCCTGTACGCTGATTGGCGCCGTTCTCGGGGATATGAAAACCGGTATTATTATCGGTGGTACCCTGGAAATGATCGCCCTGGGCTGGATGAACATCGGTGCGGCCGTTGCGCCGGATGCCGCCCTTGCATCTATTATCTCTACCGTTCTGGTTATCGCCGGCCATCAAAGCATCGGTGCCGGTATCGCGCTGGCCATCCCGCTGGCTGCGGCAGGCCAGGTTCTGACCATTATCGTTCGTACCATCACCGTTGCCTTCCAGCACGCGGCGGATAAGGCCGCCGAGAACGGAAACCTGACGGCCATATCCTGGCTACACGTTTCCTCTCTGTTCCTGCAGGCCATGCGTATCGCTATTCCGGCGGTTATCGTGGCGATTTCCGTGGGCACCAGCGAAGTGCAGGGCATGCTGAACGCCATTCCAGAAGTGGTCACCGGCGGTCTGAACATCGCGGGCGGCATGATCGTGGTTGTCGGTTATGCGATGGTCATCAACATGATGCGCGCAGGCTACCTGATGCCGTTCTTCTATCTGGGCTTTGTTACCGCCGCGTTCACCGATTTCAACCTGGTCGCTCTGGGTGTCATTGGTACCGTGATGGCGGTGCTCTACATCCAGCTGAGCCCGAAATATAACCGCGTAGCGGGTGCGCCTGTGCAGGCTGCTGGTAATAACGATCTCGACAACGAACTGGACTAACAGGTGAGCGAAATGGTTGATATGACTAAAAATACCACCGAGAAAAAACTGACTCAGAGTGATATTCGTGGCGTGTTCATTCGTTCTAACCTGTTCCAGGGTTCATGGAACTTCGAACGTATGCAGGCGCTGGGCTTCTGCTTCTCCATGGTACCGGCTATTCGTCGCCTGTATCCGGAGAACAACGATGCGCGTAAACAGGCGATTAAACGTCACCTTGAGTTCTTTAACACCCATCCGTACGTTGCAGCGCCGGTTCTTGGCGTTACGCTGGCGATGGAAGAGCAGCGTGCTAACGGCGCAGAGATTGACGATGGTGCTATTAACGGTATCAAAGTTGGCCTGATGGGCCCGCTGGCTGGCGTAGGCGACCCAATCTTCTGGGGTACCGTTCGTCCGGTATTCGCCGCACTCGGCGCTGGTATCGCGATGAGCGGCAGCCTGCTCGGGCCTCTGCTGTTCTTTATCCTGTTTAACGCGGTGCGTCTGCTGACCCGTTATTACGGCGTAGCGTACGGTTACCGTAAAGGTATCGACATCGTTAAAGATATGGGCGGCGGCTTCCTGCAGAAACTGACCGAGGGGGCGTCTATTCTCGGCCTGTTTGTCATGGGGGCGCTGGTTAACAAATGGACGCACGTCAACATTCCGCTGGTGGTCTCCACCATCACCGGTCAGGATGGCCAGACGCGCGTGACCACCGTGCAAACTATCCTTGACCAGCTGATGCCGGGACTGGTGCCGCTGCTGCTGACTTTCGCCTGTATGTGGCTGCTGCGTAAGAAAGTTAACGCCCTGTGGATCATCGTTGGCTTCTTCGTCATCGGTATTGCAGGCTACGCAGTCGGCCTGCTGGGCCAGTAATCAATACGTTGTGCGCCGGGGGCTTGCCCCCGGCTTTTTTATTTGGAGGATGGATGACAATCACGGACCTGGTGTTAATCCTGTTTATTCTTGTACTGTTCGCGTTTGCGGTTTACGACCAGTTCATCATGCCGCGCCGCAATGGCCCCGTTTTGCTGGCAATCCCCCTGCTCCGCCGCAATCGCGTCGATGGCATTATCTTCGTCGGTCTTATTGCCATTCTGATTTATAACAACATCGCTAATCATGGCGAACTTATCACCACCTGGTTATTATCTGCCCTGGCCTTAATGGGGTTATATCTTTTCTGGATCCGTTCGCCCAAAATCATCTTCAAAAAGCAGGGCTTTTTTTTCGCCAATATCTGGATTGAATATAAGCGTATTAAAGAGATGAATTTATCAGAAGACGGGGTGCTGGTGATGCAATTAGAACAACGTCGCCTGCTGATCCGCGTACGAAATATCGACGACCTGGAAAAGATATACAAACTTCTCGTTTCCACTCAATGAGTTAACAATATAGCTTACGCTATATTTAATCATTTCCCGGCGGCTGAAACATAGCCATAGCTATATTTCAGCCGCTTAATTCAACGATATTTATTAACGAATCATTCACCTCTAAATTCAAATGAAAATCGTTATCATTTGGTTATTAAAATAACGCGATTCTGTTATTGTTTTATATTCTAAAATTATGTTAAGGTTGCGCCCGTCGTTGGGGAGTAGCCAATTTTCTGCCTGTCGGAAAATGTACGTGTCAACATACTCGTTGCAAAACGTGGCACGTGCGGGTTGAAGAAGAACGTCTTCAATCAGGCGAGACCATAGACGCATCGCTGCTGTACGCGGCGCCTCATCTTCAGGATGGGCTGCGTATTTTTACTGGGGGCGGCGATGTGTCATATGGATTATCCCCGGTCAGGACGCTCTCATGAATGTATCCGCTACAATTCTTCTTGCCTTCGGCATGTCCATGGACGCCTTCGCGGCCTCTATTGGTAAAGGCGCGACTCTCCATAAACCTAAATTTTCCGAAGCTCTGCGCACCGGTCTCATCTTTGGCGCTATCGAAACGCTCACTCCGCTGTTCGGGTGGGGAATGGGGATGCTCGCCAGCCAGTTCGTGCTCGAGTGGAACCACTGGATAGCCTTTATATTGCTGGTATTTCTCGGCGGCCGAATGGTTATCGAAGGGGTTCGCGGCGGCGATGGCGAGGAGTGTGAAGCTCCGCGCCGTCACGGTTTCTGGCTGCTGGTCACCACCGCTTTCGCCACCAGCCTTGACGCTATGGCCGTCGGCGTTGGCCTGGCGTTTTTGCAGGTCAACATTATCGCCACCGCGCTGGCTATCGGCTGCGCGACGCTGATAATGTCAACGCTGGGCATTATGGTAGGACGTTTTATCGGCCCGCTGCTCGGCAAACGGGCGGAAATCCTCGGCGGTATCGTGCTGATCGGCATCGGCGCCCAAATACTCTGGAGCCATTTTGCCGGCTAACCCTCAGCGTCGCGCTGCCAGCAGTGAATCATGAAATCGGTCTGGCAGCTGAATAGCGCCTGCTGGCGCAGCGTTTCCCGAACCGGCGGTTTTGCCCGCCACGCAAACGGCGTCATTTGCAGTAAAGCTTCCGCCTCGCTGCCTTTGAGGCGCATCGGATAGGCCAGCTGCTGCTGATGACGTAGCGTGAAACCCTCAAGCGCTTCCGTGTTTTGCTCGTGCAAACGCACTTCGTCGTAGATCAACCCTTTTAGTTCCATCAGGTGACGAGGTCCCGGCGTCGCGGTGATGACCCAGCCGCCGGTACGGACAACGCGCGCCAGTTCAAGCGCGTTACAGGGGGCATAAATACGCACTATCGCCTCCAGGCTTGCATCCTCAAACGGTAATCGCTGGCTGGAGGCGACGCAAAAGCTGACCTGCGGATAGCGCTTTGCCGCCGCGCGAATCGCCGATTTCGACACGTCCAGTCCCCAACAGCGGCCGGCGATAGCGGCGAAGGCATGAGTGTAGTAGCCTTCCCCACAGCCTATATCCAGTAAATCCGTTGGCGCGAAGGTGTGCAGATAAGCGCTGACCGCCTCACGAAGCGGCTGGTAATGACCCGCATCGAGAAACTCTCGCCGCGCCTGCATCATTTCGGCGCTGTCGCCTGGATCGCGGGAGCGCTTAAACTGTACCGGCAGCAAATTGACGTACCCTTCCTTCGCCAGATCGAACTGGTGCCGCTGCGGGCAGATAAAGCTATTATCGCGGCGCGCAAGCGGCGCGTGGCAAAGAGGGCAACTGTAAGACATGGCAACTCCGGTGTGCTGAAAGGGCGAAAGTGTAGCGCTATTCGCCCTTCCAGGCCACCGTTACAGCGCAGGCGGCAGAACGCCGTCGTGATGCATGACGATCAGGTTTTCCGAGCCCTCCGGCATTCCATCGGGCATGACGTTTTCCAGGCGCAGCACATCGCCCATAATTTGACTGAATACCGGCGCCGACACCGCTCCGCCGTAATATGAACCGTTGCTGGGGTCGTTCATCACCACCACCAGGGCGAATTTCGGATTGCTGGCCGGCGCGACGCCTGCGGTATAGGCAACGTATTTGTCGATATATTTCCCGTCAGGGCCGATTTTCTTGGCGGTACCGGTTTTTACCGCCACCCGATAGTCGCGCACCGCCGCTTTGGTCCCCCCGCCGCCCGGCAAGGCAACGCTCTCCATCATATGCTCGACTTCATGCACTATCTGCTCCGGCATCACTCGGGTCCCCATGACCGGCGGATCGATACGCGTGATCGATAGCGGACGTTCAATACCGTAGCTGCCGATGGTAGCGTATACGTGCGCCAGCTGCAGCGGCGTGACCATCAGACCATAGCCGAAGGCGAAGGTCGCCCGGTCGAGCTGTCCCCAATAGCGGCGCTGCGGCATCAGCCCGGCGCTTTCACCGGTTAATCCCAGGCCGGTAGAATCGCCGAAACCGAACGCTTTATAGGTATCGATGAGATGCTGAATGGGCATCGCCAGCGACAGATGTGAAACGCCGGTATCGCTGGATTTTTGCAGGATGCCGGTGAGGGTTAATTCTGGATAGTAACCCACGTCGCGAATGCGATGGCCGTCGAGCATAAACGGATGGGTATCCACCACGCTATCCGGCTGAACAATGCCTTGCTGGAGGGCAGTCATCAGCACCAGCGGTTTAACCGTCGACCCCGGCTCGAAAGTATCGCTAATCGCGCGATTGCGGAAATCATCCAGCTTTGCATCATCGCGATTGTTAGGGTTGAAATCAGGGTAGCTGGCCATCGACAGAATTTCCCCGGTATCAATTTTAATTAATACCGCCGCCCCCGACTCCGCTTTGTTCCAGCGCACGGCGTTATCCAACGCGTCTTCGGTCACCGTTTGTAGACGCTCGTCGATACTGAGCTGCAAATTATGGGCCGGGACTGCCGGAACTTCCGTGATATTTTCGATGACGTTGCCGTGACGATCTTTGCGCACCAGCCGACGCCCGGGTTGACCGGTCAGCTGAGCATTAAAGCTTTTCTCGACTCCCTCGATCCCCTGATTATCGATGTTGGTAAAGCCCAGCAGGTTAGCGGCAACGTGTCCAGCGGGATAAAAGCGACGCGACTCATCGCGCAGATTGATACCCGGCAGGCGCAGCTTGTCGATCCACTCTGCCTGCTCAGGATTTATCTGGCGCGCGAGATAGAGAAAGCGCGCGTGAGGATGCGCCTGCACGCGATGAGCCAGCTCGCTAAGGTTGAGATGTAAAGCTTGCGCCATGGCCTGCCAGCGCGGGCCATATCCGACGCCGCCTTTTGCGAGCGTTGTTTGCGGATCGATCCAGATGGCGCTCACCGGAACGCTAACCGCCAGCGGGCGGCCCTCGCGATCGCTAATCATGCCGCGCTGCACGTCGATAGGCTCTTCGCGCAAGGAGCGCATATCTTCTTGTTTCACCAAATTGTCAGGAGAGACAATTTGCAGCCAGCCTACCCGGACCAGCAGCAGCCCCATACAGCAAAGAATGGCCACGCATAGCAACCCGAACCGCAAAGGGGTAAAGTTGGCGGCTGACTTAAGTTTGTTCTTTTGCACCTTAGCTCCATCATTATTTTGCAACCACCTGATTTAACAGATATATACAAAACAGATTGCTAAACAGTGCTAATAAGGATGTTGTTTTGCAACAAAGCGCAACGGTGGGAGGATAATTGACATGATTTGCAATAAAACCTAAAAAGCCCCGCGGTCGCGAGGCTTTCTTACAAGATTCAGTGGTCTTGAATCAGATAGCAGTTACGTTAACTGCAGCTGGACCTTTCTGGCCGTCCTGAATTTCGAACTCAACGTTCTGGCCTTCAGCCAGAGTTTTGAAGCCGTTACCCTGGATAGCGGAGAAGTGTACGAACACATCTTTGCTGCCATCAGCCGGAGTAATGAAGCCAAAACCTTTAGACTCGTTGAACCACTTAACTTGACCTTTAATCTTTGCCATTTGCAAAATTCCTTAGACTGTTTTCTTCGCCCGTGGGCACTTACATAGATAAAACTGACACATGACTGCATGAGGCACTAATATAAGGTTCGGCAGAGAAGCGGTATTCAACGACAACGTGTTTACTCAGGACTTCTTTACTGAAAATGCCACACATAAACAGAACTGTACCTCGTTTAACCCGAAAGGTGTTATCACATACTACGTTAATAATGGCAAGCCATTTTTAGATGGGTCTCGATCGCTCGCACAAATTATAAGGGAATCATTTGATCACCTGCACATTTATGCGACTTTGCTCCCTCTGTCTTATCCTTTCCGCCCCGCGCCTGTGCCGTAGAGACTGGCTCCGGAAAGAGAGTTTACCCGCCATTCCTCAACAACTTCGGCCTACCCCGCTCCGCTCAAAGCTAAACTGCCAATTTTAGGGGGCAACAAAAAGTATTGCATAAAGATGCATTTAAAAGCTCATATCGATAGCTGAAAAATTGCTTTGCAGGACCATTGCATAATATCGAAGCGCGTAAATGGAATAACTTAAAATATTGTCTATACTGCACGGCAATAATGAAGACCTGATGACAGTCAGGCCGTTTCTGTCCTTTTATTTGATTAATTAAACAAACTAATTAAAGAGGCGCGATTAACGCACAGCGTCCGCTAGCCGGCACGCCGGATAATCGTCAGCAGAAGATTTATTGATAAGGATAGGTTATAGACCGGGGTGAGATACAGGCGCACACCCTACGATGCACGCCTGACAATCAGATTAGCGCTCTGCGACCAGACGAATGAAGTCGTCGTCGCCTTTCCCCTTCTCGGCTATGGAAGGTTCTGCTGCACTCTCCTTCTCAGGCTCATTGGCCTCGCAGAGACGGCGCAGCAGCGCGTTTTGCCGCTTTTGCTGATCCAGAAGCGCCTGCAGTAGCGCGATCTGCTCATTTGCGCGCGAACTGGCGCGATTAACAAAAAACCATAATAACAGGCCGACAAGCAACAGCACGACAGACAGCGCCACGGATGCCAGGCTTACAATCCCGGGATTTAGTAACTCACTCATTTCACCACCTCAAAGAGAAGGCGTTCATTCTACCACCCGCGCGGCAGAAGAAAATCAGTCATATAAAAAATGTCTTACCAGGGAATAAACTTATTGATAGTGCAGATGCCGCTGAAGAACTGTACATCCTGATCGCACATTACGTTAAGCATCTGAGTCCATAGCAGTAAACATCCTGCAATAACGACTATCAGCAAAACCCACCGTAATTTTTTCACTCCACACTCCGCATCAGTATCAAATGTCGCCAGGATAACATGACCATCTTAAACCGCGGCTAACTGTAATACGAAAGGCAAGTTTAGGAATCATAGACTTGTTTCAACTCGTGTGCATGACAGAATAGACGCAGGGATAATACAAATATTGAGGCAACAATGCGATTGATCATTCGTACCATTGTGGTGCTGGCTATCTTATGGATTGGCGTATTATTAAGCGGCTACGGCGTGTTAATAGGCAGCAGTGAGAATGCCGGTGGGTTAGGATTGCAGTGCAAATATCTCACCGCTCGCGGCATCAGCACCGCACAATATGTTCACTCCAGCAGCGGTATTATCGGCATTACCGATTGCCCTGTTCTGCGAAAAAGCGTCACGGTAGTGGATAACGGCTAGTCATGGTTCGGGCTACAGCAACGGTAGCCCGAATAGGATAGTGAATCAGAACGGATAATCGTTGTAGCCCATCTGCTCAGAAATTTTACGCGCCGCCGTGTGCAGCATCGCAACATACTCGTTCAGGCGCTCTTCGGAGAAACGTAGCGTCGGGAAAGAGATACTCAGGCCGGCGATAACCACGCCGAAGCGGTCGAAAACCGGCACCCCGATGCAGCGCAGCCCTTCTTCCTGTTCTTCGTTATCTTCGCCGTAGCCCTGCTCGCGGACCTTATCCAGAACCGCCAGCAGCTCTTCGGTGCTGGTGATGGTCCGGTCGGTACTGCGTTTGTACTCAACGCCTTCCAGAATCTGCTCTACTTCCGCGCGATCGCGCCATGCCAGCAGCACCTTACCGATCGCGGTGCTGTACAGCGGGTTACGGCGTCCGATGCGCGAATACATGCGCAAATTGTACATTGAGTCGATTTTATGGATGTAAACAATGCTGTCTTCATCCAGGGCGCCCAGGTGGACGGTCTCTTTCGTCAGGCGTGATAGCTCGCGCATCTGAATGTCGGCGCTGCGCACCAGATCGACGTTCAGCAAAGCCCGCGCGCCGAGTTCGAAGAGTTTCAGGGTTAAAGAATACTTCTCAGATTCCCCTTCCTGCGCTACGTACCCCAGCGATTTCATGGTCTGCAAAAAGCGATAAACGGTGCTTTTTGACATCATGACGCGCTGGGACAGTTCGGTAATGCCAATTTCACGCTCTTCGCCAAGCGCCTGCAGGATGCCAAAAACCTTCAATACCGAAGAGACAGAATCTGGCTGTTTATCCAAATCTGCAACTGCCATTTATCACCTCATCGCAACTGTTTTATAAAAATTAGAACCGGTTTTTATTATAAATTCGCATCCCGTTACCCGCAATCGTTCTTCTGCCCATTCGTTACAAATCTGCGACATGCCGCTGAATATTCAATGCTAAAATCATTATCCAGTTAATAGTTCCCGATAAGACATACACTTTATATGGATAAAAACCTCCCCGATGGGCTGCCAGCACCGCAGCGTTACGGCGCCATCCTGACCATTGTATTAGGCCTGACGATGGCCGTGCTGGACGGCGCTATCGCCAACGTAGCGCTTCCGACGATCGCCAGCGATTTAAACGCGTCACCGGCATCCTCAATCTGGATAGTAAACGCCTATCAAATTGCCATTGTTATTGCGCTTCTGCCGCTCTCTTTCCTCGGCGATATGGTCGGTTATCGGCGCATTTATAAAATCGGCCTGGTCGTATTCACCTTCACCTCTTTAGCCTGCGCGCTCTCCCGCAGCCTGGAAATGTTGACGCTGGCGCGCGTTGCGCAGGGTCTTGGCGGCGCGGCGCTAATGAGCGTTAATACCGCGCTGATTCGCCTGATTTATCCCCGCCGCTTTCTCGGCCGCGGAATGGGGATCAACTCTTTTGTTGTCGCCGTCTCATCCGCTGCGGGCCCGACCATTGCCGCCGCTATCCTGTCGATGGCTTCATGGCAATGGCTGTTTCTCATTAACGTTCCGCTGGGCGTTATCTCACTGGTTCTCGCGATGCGCTACCTGCCCGCCAATGTCGGCGGGAGCAAGGTCACCCGCTTCGATCTGCCCAGCGCCATCATGAATGCTCTCACTTTCGGCTTATTAATTACCGCTCTCGGCGGGTTCGCTCAGGGCCAATCCGGCGAGCTGGTGCTGGCGGAGGTTATTGCGATGCTGGTCGTTGGATTCTTTTTTGTCCGCCGTCAGCTCAGAATGCCGGTTCCCCTGCTACCCGTCGATCTGCTGCGCATTCCGATTTTTTCCCTGTCCATCTGCACCTCGATATGCTCCTTCTGCGCCCAGATGCTGGCCATGGTTTCGCTACCATTCTTCCTGCAGTCGATGCTTGGACGCAGCGAGGTGGAAACCGGTCTGCTCCTGACGCCGTGGCCGCTGGCAACCATGGTAATGGCGCCGCTGGCAGGCTATTTGATAGAGAAATTTCACGCCGGTCTGCTGGGGGCGATTGGTCTGCTGGTAATGGCCTGTGGCCTGTTCGGTCTGGCGATGCTCCCCTCCACACCCACGGATCTGGATATTATCTGGCGAATGGCGCTCTGCGGCGCGGGCTTTGGCCTGTTCCAGTCACCCAACAACCATACGATCGTCTCTTCAGCGCCGGCTCACCGCAGCGGCGGAGCAAGCGGCATGTTGGGTACCGCCCGTCTGCTTGGCCAGAGTACAGGCGCCGCGCTGGTGGCGCTGCTGTTTAACCTGCTGGGCAATAGCGGAACTCATACCGCACTTCTGCTGGCCGGGATCCTAGCCGTCGTCGCCGCTGCCGTCAGCGGGCTACGCGTCACGCAGCCGCGCGCCAGGCTGTAGGCAAAGAATCGACATAAAAAAATCCGCAGCCCGAAGGTTGCGGATTTTTGTTTTCAGGGCCGGGAGCGGCGTTTACTTCAGATATTCGCCGCTGCGCAGGGCTTCAATGCGCTTATCCAGAGGCGGGTGAGTCATAAACAGCTCGCTCATGGATTTCGCTTTACCGTTAATGCAGAATGCCATCATGCTGCTGGCCTCCTGCGGCTCATAGCTGGTTTTCAGACGCTGCAGCGCAGCGATCATTTTCTCACGCCCCACCAGTTTCGCTGAGCCAGCGTCCGCATGGAATTCGCGGTAGCGGGAGAACCACATGGTGATGATGCTGGCCAGAATACCAAACACCAGCTCCAGTACCGTAGCAACCGCAAAGTAGATCAGCGGGTTGCCGTTGCTGCTTTCACCTTCATCGCGGTTGCCGCCGAGGAAGCCCGCCGCAATCTGCGCGATAACGCGCGAGATAAAGATAACGAAGGTGTTCACCACCCCCTGAATCAGCGTCATGGTGACCATATCGCCGTTAGCGATGTGGCTAATCTCATGGGCGATAACCGCTTCCGCTTCATCACGGCTCATGTTCTGCAACAGCCCGGTGCTGACCGCAACCAGCGACGCATCGCGGCGCGCGCCGGTCGCGAAGGCGTTAATATCCGGCGCATGGTAGACCGCGACCTGCGGCATGGCAATTCCCGCCTGGCGCGCCTGCTGCGCGACGGTATTCACCAACCAGCGCTCGGTTTCGTTACGCGGCTGCTCAATGACTTCCCCACCCACCGATTTCAACGCCATCCATTTCGACATCAGCAGCGAAACGATTGAACCGCCGAAGCCAAACAACAGCGCCATGATCAGCAGCCCGGTCATGCTGCTTGACTGAATTCCCGTCAGGCTTAGCACCAGCCCGAACACCACCATCACTGCCAGGTTGGTCAGCAGGAAAAGCGCGATTCGCATCATAATTTTCTTTTTACCTCGATTTAACAAAACGCACTATGCGATTACCCACATGGTATGGGTAGAACGCTAATTTTCAACCATCAGCCCCCGCTAAGTCACGAGAAAGACACAACTTTACATTTTGTAGCATATTGCTGACGCTGGGCAAAAGCGTTGACATTTTGTTGAAATCAGGCAATGAACGTTGGGAAAGAAGCGAAAGAAAACGGGCACAAATCATTGTGCCCGTTGGGGGGATTATTTACTGGCCGGGGGCTCTACCGCTGGCCGATCCTTTTCCTCATGGGCCAGGTCGAGCGCAATATGAACCGTTTCATCAAGATACGGATCGGGCTCCTGGTAATCCTTCGGCAGATCTTCCAGTTTTTTCAGTAACGGCTTACCTTCGCGTTTCAGGCGATCGTTAACGCGGGCCAGACGAATCGCATCATCTTCTTCGTTCTCCTTTTCACGCTGCGCGTAGTTCAGGGAAACGATGTTGCGTTTGTCTTTCATCGCGTTATAGCGAGCAATATCCTTCATGATGTACTGGAACTCAGGATCTTTGGCAATACGCGCATCGTGACGCTTCAGCAGTTCCGGTCCAAACGGCGTCAAATCGCCATATTTCACGAAGGTTGCCGCATTGACGCTATCCCACGGCAGCGCGTTGTCTTCATACTGCTCGCCGGTCTCACGCTCTTCGGTTCCGGTCGGCATCATGATATCCGGCGTTACACCCTTGCGCTGAGTACTACCGCCGTTGATGCGATAGAATTTCTGGATAGTGTACTGTACGGAACCCAGCGCCGGCCAGTCAGGACGCAGCATCTGATCGTAGATACGGTTCAGCGAACGATACTGCTGGACGGTCCCTTTACCGAAGGTCGGCTCTCCGACGATCAGCGCGCGGCCATAATCCTGCATCGCAGCGGCGAAAATTTCGGAAGCCGAGGCGCTGAAACGATCGACCAGGACGACCAGCGGACCTTTGTAGTACACCACGCCATCGGTATCGCTGTCTTCACGGACTTTACCGTTATTATCGCGAACCTGGACAACCGGGCCGGAGGGGATAAACAGGCCAGAAAGCGAAACCGCTTCGGTCAGCGCCCCGCCGCCGTTGCTGCGCAGATCGATGACGATACTGCTAACGTTTTGTTTCTCCAGCTTTTGCAGCTGAACCTTAACGTCATCCGTCAGGCCAACATAGAAGCCAGGAATATCCAGCACGCCAACTTTTTCTTTGCCAACGGTTTTGACTGACATCTTAACCGCACGGTCTTCCAGACGAATGCGTTCACGCGTGAGGGTCACAATACGCGTTTTGGCGCCTTTACCCGCCGGGAGAATCTCCAGGCGAACCTTGCTGCCCTTGGGACCTTTAATCAGCGCGACGACATCATCAAGACGCCAGCCGATCACATCGACCATGCCTTTACCAGGCTGGCCGACGCCAACGATGCGATCGCCCACGCTGATGGCTTTACTCTTCGCCGCCGGACCGCCCGCGACCAGAGAATTGATCACCGTGTAGTCGTCGTCCATCTGCAGCACCGCGCCGATACCTTCCAGAGACAGGCTCATTTCAGTATTGAACTGCTCGGTGTTGCGCGGTGAGAGATAGTTTGTATGCGGGTCGATTTCACGCGCAAAAGCGGTCATCGCCAGTGAGAAAACGTCTTCGCTATTGGTTTGCGCCAGACGGCGGATAGCAAACTTGTAGCGGCGGGTTAAGGTTTCGCGAATCTCTTTATCATCTTTGCCAGCCAGCTTCAGGCTTAGCTGGTCAAACTTCACCTTGGCATCCCACAGCGCGTTCAGCTCGGCTTCATCTTTCGGCCAGGGCGACTTGCTACGGTCAAGGTTGAAATTATCATGGCCGGTAAAATCCATCGGCCGTTCCAGCACTTTCAGCGCATATTGATAGCGCTCAAAGCGACGCTTCTGCGCCAGGTTATACAGGTCGTAAAATACGTCCAGCTTCCCACTGCGCAGTTCATCGCCGATTTGATTCTTTTTCGCGGCAAACTGGTTGACGTCGCTGGCTAACAGTACGTTATGGCTGTAATCCAGCAGGTTCAGGTAGCGATCGAAAATTTTCGCCGAAAAGGCATTGTCGAGATCGAACTGGCGGTAGTGAGAGCGGGTAAAGCGCGATGTTACGCGCTCGCTCACCGTCGCGTGCTGCGGCTCTTCTTTCAGCACGGGGATTTGATCGACCCGGGTTATATCGTCCACGGCGAACGACTGGCCTGCTATTACCAGCAGGCCCGCCAACGCGGTGAGCTTAAAGAATTTGTTCATGCCTGGCCCGGCCTCCGTTTCAGAACACCAGGTGTTCTGCGCGTACAATCATTGACATACCAGAAGTCAGCTGTACACGAACGCCATCTTTGGTGATTTCCAGGACGGTGGCGTCCATTGCATTATTGCCTGCTTTCACCTTCAGTGCCTGGCCAACGGTCAATACAGACACATCTGATACAGGGGTATGACGCTCTTCGCGCGGCGCTTTGGCTGCTGCTGCAGGGCGTGGTTTACGCTGCTCAGCGCCTTCTTTGCGACGAGCCTGAGGCTGAGGACGCGGTTTACGCTCGCGACGTGCTCCCTCTTCCGGCTGGCCTGCCGCGGCAGCGGCTTCACGTTTTTTGGCCTGCTGCGCTTCGCGCTGCGCCTGAACGCGGGCTTTTGCTTCTTCAAGCTGCTGGCGGGCATGAGCGACATGCTGCTCTTCCAGTTCGCCGCACGGGTTGCCGTCAAGGTCAACGCGGACAGCGCCTGGCTTAACGCCGTACAGATAGCGCCAGCTCGAAGTATAAAGACGCAAAGCAGCGCGAAGTTGGGTTTTGCTGAGATTCATCTCTCCGCCAACGCGCTCAACGAGATCCTGAAAAATACCGACTTTCAGGGGGCGAGCTTCGCCTTCAGCGCTAAAGCACTGAGGGAAACGTTCGGCCAGAAACGCAATGACTTCTTTACTGCTATTCAACTTAGGTTGATTTTCCATGAAATTTCCTGATTACAACGGACGTAGCCAACAAGCCGCAGGCATGAACAGGCGTCATTATAATGACGTCCTCGGTAAATGCTACGTTATCCGTTGATTATCCTGCGACGCGGGTGAATATTTTTTGATAATCCGTGGCAGAAATGAGTTTTTCCAGATGCGAGACCAGTTCTGCCAGACCCCGCTCGTCTTCAACGGTGAAGCGGGAATGCGCCGTGCTATCGATGTCCAGGACGCCGATGGTTTGATTGTTCACCCGTAGCGGGAAGACAATTTCCGAATTGCTGGCGGCATCGCAGGCGATGTGGCCATCAAAGGCGTGAACATCCTCGACCCGCTGCACGCGATTCTGCGCGACGGCAGTCCCGCATACGCCGCGTCCTACCGGAATACGCACGCAGGCCAGCTTGCCCTGGAACGGCCCGAGGATGAGAGTATCGCCTTCCAGCAGATAGAAACCGGCCCAGTTCACTTCCGCCAGTCGTTCAAATAACAGCGCGCTGGTATTTGAGATCATCGCCAGGAAGCTGGTTTCGCCTGCCATTAACGCCTGAAAATCGCGGTTTAAATCCGCGTAGAATTCTGATTTGTTCATTATATGATCGCTTAGTTGTCTTACTGCCTTACACTTACAGCCTAATAAAATAAGCTTTAAATGCATTCATGCTCAAGATGAATTCATTCCTGAGTTAAGATAGAGAGATACATTCATTTCTGTAAGTTATAAATGCCACTAAAAACACCCAGGATTACGCCAGCAAAAAAGATGATCGTCTACTCGGTCAGCGCCCCTGTTGCGCACGCTCACTATCAGCGCTGCCCGCAGTGCGACCTGCTGTTTAGTTTACCGGTCCTCAAAAAGAATCAAAGCGCCTGGTGCCCTCGCTGCAACGCCAAAGTGCGCGATGGCCGCGACTGGTCGCTTACCCGGCTGGGCAGCATGGCGATCGCTATGCTGCTGCTGATGCCTTTTGCGTGGAGCGAACCGCTGCTACGTTTGCATCTGCTGGGCGTGCGTATCGACGCTAACGTCCTTCAGGGCATCTGGCAAATGACCGGCCAGGGCGATCCGCTCACGGCGGCGATGGTGCTCTTTTGCGCGGTCGTCGCGCCGGTGCTGCTGGTGGTGTCAATCGCCTACCTGTGGTTGGGCAACGTGCTGGGCATGAATCTGCGACCGATACTGCTGATGCTGGAGCGGCTCAAGGAGTGGGTAATGCTGGATATTTACCTGGTCGGCATCGGCGTCGCCTCCATTAAAGTGCAGGATTACGCCTTCCTGCAGCCGGGTATCGGGCTTGTCGCCTATGTTTCCCTCACGCTGCTCAGTATCCTGACGCTTATCCATATGAACGTTGAAGAGCTCTGGGAGCGTTTTTATCCCCAGCGCCCGGCGCTGCGCCCGGATGAAAATCTTCAGGTCTGTCTGGGCTGCCATTATACCGGACATCGCGATGCACGCGGGCGCTGCCGCCGCTGCCACACGCCTTTGCGCCATCGACGCCGGCAAAGCCTGCAAAAGAGCTGGGCTGCGCTGATTGCATCACTGGTTTTCCTGCTTCCTGCCAACCTGCTGCCGATCTCGATCATCTACGTCAACGGCGCGCGTCAGGAAGACACCATCCTTTCCGGCATTATGTCGCTGGCCAGCAGCAACGTCGCCATCGCCGGGGTGGTGTTCATCGCCAGTATTCTGGTCCCATTCACCAAAGTTATTGTATTGTTTACCCTGCTGGTCAGCATACAATTCAAGTGTGAACAGGGGCTACGTACCCGCATCCTGCTGCTGCGGCTGATTACCTGGATCGGCCGCTGGTCTATGTTGGATCTTTTTGTCATCGCATTAACCATGTCGCTGATCAACCGCGATCAGCTCCTCGCGTTTACGATGGGGCCCGCCGCGGTCTATTTTGGCGCCGCGGTAATTTTAACTATCCTTGCTGTTGAATGGCTGGACAGCCGCTTACTTTGGGACGCACATGAGTCAGGAAACGCCCGCTTCGCCGACTGAAGCCAAGATTAAAACTAAACGCCGCATTTCACCGTTCTGGCTGCTGCCGGTCATCGCGCTGCTGATTGCCGGTTGGCTGATTTGGACCAGCTATCAGGATCGCGGTACGACGATCGTCATCGACTTCCAGTCGGCCAACGGCATCGTTCCGGGACGGACGCCTATCCGCTATCAGGGGGTAGAAGTCGGTACGGTCGAGAATATCTCGCTAAGCAAAGATCTGAGTAAAATCGAGGTTTCTGCCAGCGTCAAAGGCGATATGAAAGATGCGCTGCGCAAGGAGACCCAGTTCTGGCTGGTGACGCCGAAAGCCTCGCTTGCCGGCGTGTCCGGCCTGGATGCGCTGGTTGGCGGCAACTATATCGGCATGATGCCAGGCCAGGGCGAGCCCGAGGATCACTTTGTCGCCCTCGATACCCAGCCGAAGTACCACATTAATAACGGCGAGCTGATGATCCATCTCAAGTCAGCGGATTTAGGCTCGTTAACCAGCGGCTCGCTGGTCTACTTCCGTAAGATTCCGGTCGGCCGGGTGTATGACTACGCCATTAATCCGAACAATCAGGGCGTCACGATTGATGTACTGATCGAGCGGCGTTTCACCAATCTGGTGAAAAAAGAGAGCCGCTTCTGGAACGTATCCGGCGTAAAGGCGGACGTCAGCCTGAGCGGAGCTAAAGTTCAGCTGGACAGCCTCTCCGCGCTGGTGAACGGCGCTATCGCCTTTGATTCCCCCGATGATTCTCCGCAGGCTCAGCAGAATACCGATTATCACTTATACGAAGACCTGGCGCACAGCCAGCGCGGAGTGGTGGTGAAACTGGACCTTCCGGACGGCGCAGGGTTAAAAGCGGGCTCTACGCCGCTGATGTATCAGGGTCTGGAGGTCGGCCAGCTCAGTAAACTGAATCTCAATGCTGACGGGAAAGTCACCGGCGAAATGACCGTCGATCCCAGCGTCGTCAGCTTGCTGCGCGAGAAGACGCTGATTCAGATGAAGAAGCCGAAAATCTCGCTGGATAATCCCAGCGTCAGCGCCCTGCTGACCGGTACCACCTTTGAGCTGGTCCCCGGCGAGGGTGAACCGCGCAACCAGTTTGCGGTGCTGCCTGCCGATAAATCCATCCTGGAAGAACCGGATGTCGCAACCGTCACGCTCACCGCGCCAGAAAGCTACGGTATTGATGCCGGGCAGCCGCTGATCCTGCACGGCGTTCAGATTGGCCAGGTTCTGGAGCGCAAGCTAAACGCCGACGGCGTCACTTTCCAGGTCGCAGTCATGCCCGAGTACCGTTCACTGGTGCGCGGCGACAGCAAATTCGTGGTCAATAGCCGTATCGACGTCAAAGTCGGTATTGATGGCGTGGAGTTCCTCGGCGCCAGCGCCAGCGAATGGGTCAACGGCGGGATCCGCATTATTCCGGGCGACAAAGGGGCGATGCAAAGCCGCTATCCGCTGTACGCCAACCAGGAAAAAGCGCTGGAAAACAGCATGAGCGATCTGCCGACCACCACTCTCACGCTCTCAGCTGAGACGCTGCCGGACGTCCAGGCAGGATCGGTGGTGCTGTATCGTAAATTCGCAGTCGGGGAAATCATCACCGTTCAGCCGCGCAAGAACGCTTTTGAGATCAACATCCATATCAAACCGGAATATCGCCATCTGCTCACCAGTAACAGCGTGTTCTGGGCCGAAGGCGGCGCGAAAGTGCAGCTTAACGGCAGCGGCCTGACGGTTCAGGCCTCCCCGCTCTCCCGCGCGCTGAAAGGCGCGATAAGCTTTGATAATCTGAGCGGCGCCAGCGCCAGCGCGCGTATCGATAATAAACGCGTGCTGTATGCGTCGGAAACCGCCGCCCGCGCGGTGGGTGGCCAGATAACCCTGCACGCCTTTGACGCCGGTAAAATCGCCGAAGGTATGCCGATCCGCTACCTGGGGATTGATATTGGGCAGATCCAATCGCTGAATTTAATTACCGCGAAAAACGAAGTGCAGGCGAAAGCGGTTCTCTATCCGGAATACGTCAACACCTTCGCCCGCGCCGGCACGCGTTTCTCGGTGATTACTCCGCAGATTTCCGCAGCGGGCGTCGAGCATCTGGATACGCTCTTCCAGGCCTATATTAACGTGGAGCCGGGACGCGGTGCGCCGCGCCGTGATTTTGAAATTCAGGAAACCACGATTAGCGATTCACGTTATATCGACGGCCTGAGCATTATCGTCGAAGTACCCGAAGCCGGTTCGCTGGGTATCGGCACGCCGGTGCTGTTCCGCGGGCTTGAAGTCGGTACGGTTACCGGCCTGATGCTCGGTTCGATGTCGGATCGCGTCATGGTACAGCTGCGTATCAGTAAACGTTATCAGTATCTGGTGCGCAACAACTCGGTGTTCTGGCTGGCTTCCGGCTATAGCCTCGACTTTGGCCTGATCGGCGGCGTGGTGAAAACCGGTACCTTCAATCAGTTCATTCGCGGCGGCATCTCTTTTGCGACGCCTCCGGGTACGCCGCTGGCGCCGAAAGCGCAGGATGGTAAACACTTCCTGCTGCTGGAGAGTGAACCGAAAGAGTGGCGCGAATGGGGTACCGCCCTGCCGCGCTAAGCATAACAGGCTCCGGTGTCCGTCGCCGGAGCCTTTATGGTAAACTACGCCCCCTTTTTTCGTTGTGGTGCGCTCCCCGTGGCTCAAAACGCTGTCTATCTTCCTGAAGAATTCCTCGCTCAAATGCGTACGGCAATGCCGACGCATCTCTCTTTCGCTGACTTTATCGCCGCCTGCCAGCGCCCCCTGCGCCGAAGCCTTCGCGTAAATACGCTAAAAATCAGCGTGGCTGACTTTTTGCAGCTGGTCGCCCCCTACGGCTGGCAGCTAACGCCGGTACCCTGGTGTGAGGAGGGTTTTTGGATCGATCGCGAGGAAGACGACGCCCTGCCGCTGGGCAGCACCGCTGAACATCTCAGCGGGCTGTTTTACATCCAGGAAGCGAGCTCCATGCTGCCGGTCGCCGCGCTGTTTGCCGACGGAAATATGCCGAACCGGGTGATGGACGTCGCCGCCGCGCCGGGGTCAAAAACCACCCAGATCGCCGCGCGCATGGGCAATAAAGGCGGGATCCTGGCCAACGAATATTCCGCCAGCCGGGTTAAAGTGCTGCACGCCAATATCAGCCGCTGCGGGATCGGCAACGTGGCGCTGACCCATTTTGATGGGCGCGTATTCGGCGCCGCGCTGCCGGAGTGTTTTGACGCGATTCTCCTCGACGCCCCCTGCTCCGGCGAAGGCGTGGTACGGAAAGACCCCGATGCGTTAAAAAACTGGTCGCCGGAAAGCAACGCCAGTATCGCCGAGACCCAGCGCGAGCTTATCGACAGCGCGTTTCATGCGCTTCGCCCCGGCGGCACGCTGGTCTACTCCACCTGTACCCTGAACCGGCAAGAAAACGAAGACGTGGTCAACGGACTACTGGCGCGCTATCCGCAGGCGGCAGAGGTACTGCCGCTCGGTTCGCTGTTCCCGCAGGCCAGCGAGGCGCTAACCGAAGAGGGTTTCCTGCACGTGTTCCCGCAGATTTTCGATTGCGAAGGCTTCTTCGTCGCCCGTCTGCGTAAAACCGCCGCCATCGCACCGCTGCCGGCGCCGGGTTATAAGGTCGGTAAATTCCCCTTTATCCCGCTTAAAAGCCGCGAATCGGCCGCCATTGCGACCGCAGCTGCCGCCGTTGGCCTGCATTGGGACGCTGACCATACGCTCTGGCAGCGGGATAAAGAAATCTGGCTATTCCCTCACGCGCTCGAGTCGCTATTCGGCAAAGTGCGCTTTTCCCGCATCGGTATCCGTCTTGCCGAAACCCACAACAAAGGCTATCGCTGGCAGCACGAAGCGGTCATTGCGCTTGCCGCGCCTGATGCCCCTTTTGAGCTGACCCAGGCCGAAGCGGAAGAGTGGTACCGCGGTCGTGACGTCTATCCTGCAGTACCGCCGCAGCAAGATGATGTTATTGTCACGTTTCAGGGCGCGCCGCTGGGACTGGCGAAAAAAATCGGCTCGCGTTTAAAAAACAGCTATCCCCGTGAACTGGTGCGCGACGGAAAGCTTTTTAGCACTAAAGCGTGATGACGAACGGAAAAACAGCATTTTTTCACTGGCGCTTTGCGCACCTTTGTCTACGCTGAAAAATGGCGGCCTTAACTGGTCGTACCACAAATCAGCAGATCAACGGGGTGAATTTATGAGTAAAACCAGCGTACGTATCGGCGCGTTTGAAATAGACGACGCCGAACTGCACGGCGAACAGCAGGGAGAGCGAACGTTAAGCATACCCTGCAAATCCGATCCGGATTTATGTATGCAGCTAGATGCATGGGACGCGGACACCAGCGTACCCGCCATACTTGATGGTGAACATTCCGTCCTCTACCGTAAGCACTACGATCGTCAGTCCGATGCCTGGATCATGCGTCTCGCCTGATTCAAAGGAACCCGTCGCCTGAGACGGGTTATTTATTCCCCCTGCTTTCCCGACATCTCCTACACTTATAACTATGTTTTTCAGGATATGAGACCGGGATGTTTGCCTTAGTGCTGTTTATTTGTTACCTCGACGGAGGCTGTGAAGATATCGTTGTGGATGTGTACGATAACGAACGGCAGTGCACCGCAGCGATGGACGATCAGCGAATACGTCACGGCGGCTGCTTTCCGGTAGAGGATTTTATCGATAGTTTCTGGCTGCCCGCCCAGGAGTACAGTGACTTTTAGCCCGTCCTCTGTAGCGCCGCCAGGGTTAACTCCCCGCCAAATACCGCCCCGGTATCAATATAGTGCTGATTATCGTAGTCGTAACGCCGTTTAAGCGGCGTATGGCCGAACCAGAAGTGGTCAGCACCGGCAATCGCGCCGTGACGCCCGGAGAGAAGATCGGTAAGACGCTGTCGGCTCCACAGCACCTGATGCTCATCCACCGCCTGCTGCCAGCGATAAAGCGTCGCCGGATAATCCGCATGGGCGATAACATGTACCTGCTCAGCGCTGTGGAGCTCTATAATCAGCGGCAGATGACGGCAGCGGGCGATAAGCGGCGCGAGGCGCTCTTTCTGCTGTTCTGAGCGTTGCGTATACCAGCCGCCGCCGTTCATTTCCCAGAGCATCGGTTCGCCATCGGCAAGCGTATCCAGCGCCATCTGTTCATGGTTGCCGCGCACCGCGAAAAACCAGCGATAGCGCAGTAAATCCAGACACTCCGCGCTTTGCGGCCCACGATCGATCAGATCGCCCACGGAAAGAAGCAGGTCCTGGTAAGGATCGAACCTGCGCTCGCGAAGGGCTTCCATCAGCCGCGCAAAGCAGCCGTGCAGGTCGCCAACCAGCCAGATATTACGCCAGGCGGAACCGTTAATACGCTGATACATATTTCGTCCTCCTGACCTAATTATAGGAAAATTCTCCCGCTTCCGCGGGCGTAATATTGCCACCTCAATCGAGTTTAAACGAAAGCCAAATATAGTCCGCCAGGGCATTAAGCTCCTCACGATATATCCCTAGAATAGAGGCTAAATAACAACGAGGTATTCATCGTGACGGATAACAGCCTGCATTCAGCCGGGGTCGTTGAACGACGCCCCAATCTTATTGCCGACCTGGTGATGGGGCGACTCACCCCTGCACCCATCTGGCAAAAACGTAATTACCGGCTGAAGTTTTTACTGCGCACGGCATTATTTTATGCGCCAACGCGCAGCATGCTGGAGAGCCTGTCGGCGCGCGCGGACTTCAATCAGCTACTGACCGCTCAGGTGACTCTGCCGGGCAAGGTTCATCGTCAGTATTTAACCCGCGGGCTCAACGCCAGCCAGCGCGCGCACGCGATTATCAGCCACTACCAGTTTGTCGACTCGCTGGGCGGATCGCGCCTGGCTGATGCCATGACCGCAGCGAATGAGCTGCCGCTGCTTGAGCTGGCAGGCAAGGACGACAGCCGGTTTACGCTTTCCGCCTCTTCGGCGGGCAAAGCTGAACGCGAGGGTGAAACGACCCTATGGCTGCGCGATGGCGATGGGATCGTGCTCGCCAGCGCGACTTTTAGCGTTTCCCGTCAGCAGGATTGCTGGCAGTTGACTATTGGCGGCCTGCAGGGGCCGCGTAGCAATATTTCGCATGAAGTGATTAAACGAGCAACCCGCGCCTGCTACGGTCTGTTCCCGAAACGCCTGCTGATGGAGTTTATCTGGCTAATGGCGGCGCGTTGCGGCATTCAACATATTTACGGAGTCAGCGATAACGGTCACGTCTTCCGCGCGCTGCGCTATCGTCTGAGCAAAGGGCGCCATTTCCACGCCAGCTATGATGAATTCTGGCAATCTATCGAAGGGGTAGCCGACAGTGCATGGCGCTGGCGCTTACCACTGAAGCTGGAAAGAAAGACGCTTGAGAGCATTGCCAGTAAGAAGCGCGCTGAATATCGTCGCCGCTTCCAGCTGCTGGATGATATGGCTGCGCAGATGACAATTATCATGGATTAACGCTGCAAACGTTTCATCAACGCCGTATAGCACAGCGGCGTTTGCATCTTCTACGCCGCTTTAGTTACTATCATAACTTCGTTGTACTCCTTGCGGACGGCTAGTGAAGTTATGAGCAAAACAGAAATACTCCTGCTGGCTATCCTGTTGATTATTTTGTCCGCTGCTCTCTGGTTTATTTTTAGTGACGAAATATGGTTCATTGTTAGCTACCTTGAAACAACGCTGTACCCCTCTTTTGTGACGCCAGAATAATGCCCTGGGCGTTATTTCTTTGTCGCCTCTAAGCTGCCTATCCTTTCTTCGCAATACCTCGGACAAGCGCCGTTAAAATAATAGGCAAAAAATTTAAGGCGTTTTCTTATCTATTATTCTATTTGTCATACAAATGTGTATACTGGGTCACTTCCGATGTTGGCCCGTAAAATTCACCTGCACTATGGGCCTGATTTCGTGCAGGTGTTTTCTCCTCGTTGTCGCTCAACCGCACGGTAAGTGTCTACACACGCCTTTTTGTCCAGATTTTTTGTTTCAAACTTTGCGCCCGATTGTGATTTTAAAAAAATCGCGTTCTCTTCTCTCTCCTTCAAAAAACAAAGAAAACACATAAAACCAACAAAATATTAACATAAGGAATTTTATTTCAACAGAATAGCAATAAGTCAGACTAAAAAACTATTTCACAACCAAAATGCAGTCATTAACGCAAAGTTACCCATATCCCACAGAAGTAGCTATACGTTAACCAACAAAACCGTGGTTGTTAAACGGTAACTCACGACTATCGCTACATTGTTGTTTTTCTTCAGCGGCTTTCCACTAAGAGGTTTTCGATGAACGTGAAAACGATATCGCGCAGTATCCTGGGCGGCTTACTGAGCGCCATAGTTCTTACGCAACCGGCTTCCGCAGCGGGAACATTAAGCGGCCAGATTAGTGTTCAGGTCACACTTGGCAGCGGCTGCAGCGTATCGAACGTCCGAAATGGAGAAAACAACCGCTGGGGCACGATTAATTTCGGCGCCTACGGTGATTTAGCCAACTCCATTGATGCAAGCGTCACCGGAAGCGGCGGAGGTAACGCGCTTACCGTGACCTGTACCGAAGATCTTGACTCAACGCTGACGCTTGACGGCGGCCAGTATGGCGATGCTGCTCTGCGTTACATGAAAAACGCGGCAGGCAACCAGCAGATTGCTTATCGGCTTTATGCGGATGCCGCCCGCAGTCAGGAAATTTTACCCGGCGGAACAATCGCTATCGTAGGCACAGGCAACCCGCAGGCTATCCCCGTTTTTGCCCGTATTCGCCCCGAAGACCAGAGCGTCAACGCGCCGACAGCCGATGTGTATGACGACATCGTAACCGCAACGTTAACCTGGTAATCGCATAAGGAAAATGGGCGTCATGCTTCGACCAGAGTGGCTTACATTAATTCTGCTTTTTACCTCGGGCGCCCACGCCGCTACTGTCCAGAAGACCTTCAAAGTCTCCGCGCAGATAACCGCTGGCTGCGCGCTTGGCGCGGGGGATGGCTCCCAAACGACGGATTTCGGCACCTTGAGTTTTGGCACTCTGTCATCGCTTTATAACAATGTTGATGTCGCCAGTACTTCCGGCGCCGGCTCAATCATCGTGACCTGTACCCCCGGCACCGCTATCTCAATCGCTCTCGACTATGGCGTAAACGGCGGTTCGGCCACCCGGCGCTATATGTCGAACGGCGGCGGCAACACGCTGGCCTATCAGCTTTATCAGGATGCCAACCGCGCTAACGTTTGGGGCAACAGTACGCTGGCCCTGAGCGTTGCATCATTTCCGAGCTCCACGCAAACCTATACGGTTTATGGCCGCCTTTTTGCCACGAATGGCTTCCCGGCGGTGGGCTCCTATACCGACACGGTCACCGTCACGCTGACCTATTAAATCATCACAGGTTAACTATGATTCGCTGTAGATTTGCGCTGTTTACATTCGCTTTATCTCTCCCCTGCTCCGTTATGGCCGCAAGCTCCGTCCTCGTTTGGCCCATCTTCCAGACTATCGAAAGCCACGAAAAGGGGTCAGAGCTGTGGCTGGAAAACCGCGGCGCTAGCCCGGTTAATTTACAGCTGCGCGTTTTTTCCTGGGACCAAAAAGGGTCGTCCGATGCCTATGCCGATCAGCGTGACGTCGTCGCCAGCCCACCTTTTACCACCGTCGCGCCCGGCCAGCGTCAGCTGGTACGGTTGATGCGCATCGCCCCCGTCACGGCTGGCAAAGAACAATCCTACCGTATTGTTATCGATGAGATTCCTGCCGCTGAACCGACGGCGCAGAAGGAACAGAATTCCGCCGGACTGAAAATGCGCATGCGCTATGTCCTGCCGTTGTTTACCTACGGACAGGGCATCAACCCGCTGAAGAACAATGGATCCGTGGAAGCGGTAAGAACCACGCTGCGCTGGTCGCTCTCGCGGCAAAATAGCCGCCAGACGCTGTGCATCGACAATACCGGCAATCAGCATGCCCGGCTCAGCGCGGTTTACTGGGCCAATGCCGGTGGCAAGGGCCAGATAGCTCAGGCCAATGGCCTGCTCGGCTACGTGCTGGCGCAGAAAAAGAGCTGTTTCCCGCTGGTAGGAAACGCTTCAGTCCCCTCAGGCATGCACCTGTTCGCGAAATTAACGGATAACGGCCAGGCGGTGGAAATTCCGGCGGATCGTTGATAATGCGCGATCTGAAAAGGGCAGCGACCGGAGGGCTGTTGGCACTAGCGTCGGTAACGGCCTGCGCTGCGACCTATGATTCGTTGCCTGCGCCAGCAGCTTCATACAGCGATAAGCAGGAGTATGAGCTGTATCTCAGCGTATCGGTCAACGGGAATCTCCTGGCGAGCGCCGCTCCGGTAAAGGTTATTGCGGGTCGCTATTGGATAGCCGCCGACGTTTTGCGCCAGGCGCATATTCCCTTACAGACCCAAGATGCGCTGGTTGACGTGACGACGATCCCCTCGGTTAAAGTGGAATACGATCGGCCGGGGCAAATGCTCAATCTCCGGGTGCCGGACAATTGGCTTCCCGAGCAGCGCATCGGGGAGACGACGGGACAAAACTACCAGGCCGCGATAAGCAGTCCCGGCATGTTATTTAACTATGACGCTTACAGCCTCTTCTCGTCCGGCGGAACGCAAACCACCAGCACCTATACCGAGACGCGCCTCTTCGGGCCGCCAGGCGTTCTTTCTAACAATGCCGTCATCCGGCAAAACTGGTCTTCGACGGGCTACGAGCAGCAGGGCTTTATGCGTTACGACACCCTGTGGAAATACAGCGACAGCGAACAGATGATTAGCTACCAGGCCGGGGATGTGGTCAGTAACGCCCTGACCTGGAGCAGTTCAGTACGTATGGGAGGACTCCGGCTGAGCCGTAACTTCAGCGTTCGCCCGGATCTGGTGACGTATCCGCTGCTCAATTTATCCGGCAGCGCGGCGGTTCCTTCAAGCGTCGATCTGTTTATTAACGGCTATAAAACCAGCTCCGCGCAAATCAATGGTGGCCCCTATACGCTGACCAACGTTCCCTGGATCAGCGGCGCCGGCGAAGCTACCGTGGTGACCACCGATGCCCTCGGTCGTCAGGTGTCCACCAGCATTCCTTTTTATGTCTCCAACACCCTGCTACGCGAAGGCCTGAGTGATTTTGATTTCACCCTTGGGGCCCTGCGCAACAACTACGGTATCAAGAGTGCCGATTATGGCGCCGGCGCGCTGAGCGCAATTTATCGCTATGGAGTCAACAACTGGCTCACGCTGTCGACGCATACGGAAGACCGCAAAGGATTAACCAATGCCGGAATAGGCAGCGATATCGGCGTGGGGAACCTGGGCACCCTCAGCCTGTCGACCAGCGCCAGCCGGGGCGACGGCAGCGGCAATCAACTCACCGCCGGATACTCTTATTACGCCAGCAGCTGGGGAGTGAACTATCAGCATATTCGCCGCAGCGCCGACTACAACAACCTCAGCACCTACGGTTCTGTCGCCGCATTAAGCCGTCAGTCAGATCAGGCGACGCTGAGCCTGAGCCCATGGGACAGAGCGCTCGGATCTTTCAGCATTGGCTATTTTGATATCAAAGCCGAGGATAATTCACATACCCGGCTCATGAACCTCTCCTGGAGCCGCAGCCTGTGGCAAAGCAGCAGCCTCAACCTGAGCGTAAACCGCGATCTGCAGGACAATAGCTACGCCAGCATGTTGCAAATCATTATCCCTTTCGATTCGCAAAGCTCCGTGCAGCTAAGCGGTCAACGATCCAGCTCAGGCCAATGGGGGGAAAATATCAACGTTAGTCGCTCTGCCCCGGCGGAAGGCGGGCTGGGCTGGAACCTCGCCCATTCGATCGGCGGCAATAACTATAGTCAGGCGGATCTGACCTGGATTAATCGCGTGTCCACGCTGAGCGGTGGCTATTACGGGTCGCGTGACGATCATCACAGCTGGTTTGAGGCCGCAGGCTCGGTCGTGCTGATGGATAACAGTCTGTTTTTCGCCCGGCAAATTAACGACGCCTTTATCGTCGTTTCTACCGGCAACTATCCAAACATTGCGGTGAATTATGAAAACCGCAAAGTCGGCGTGACCGATAAAAATGGTCATCTGCTGATCCCCTGGGCTTCGGCCTGGTATCCGGGAAAGGTCACCCTCGATACGCTGCCGTTGCCCACGGATACCGAAGCCGTCACGGTGGAAAAACGCATCGCCGTACGCGAAGGCAGCGGCGCGCTGGTTGATTTCCCGGTTAACCGCGTGCGCTCGGCAACGCTCATCTTCGTCGATGCTCAGGGACAACCGCTACCGGTCGGTACGCCGGTGGAGGAAGTTAATAGTCAACAGCGCGCCCTGGTGGGCTACGACGGCGTGGTCTGGTTCTCGCACCTCGGGCGCATTAACGAAGTCAAAATAAATGCCGGAGAGCTTCGATGCAGCATCCCGTTCGAGCTTCCGGAGACCACGCCGGTTCCGCAGCGGATAGGCCCGGTCAGCTGTCCCTCTTCATAGCGGAGATAAGATTGAAAAATATTATCCGGGTATTCGTGATGCTTTTAGCGCTTGGGCAAGCCAGCAACGCGCTGGCCGCCTGCAGCATCAAAACCAGTGCGCCAGCGATCGGCCCTGTCGATTCCTTTACGCTCTACAGCGCGCCTCAGGGCGTGATGGCGGGCGCGGGGTTTTACTGCACCCCGGAACTGGTGGCGCTGAACTCGACCAACACGCTAAGCGCTACCCTGGCGTCGGCTAACCAGAGCAACAGAGTGCCCCGGCTGCTTAACGGCGCCGGCGATGCCATCCCTTACAGCATCTGTTCTGACGCATCCTGCTCGCCGGCGTATCAGGATGGCGGCGTAATAAGCTGGTCCAGGACAACGCTGCTTGAGCTGCTGGGGCTATTTAACTCGAGCGATGGCACCATGCCGCTCTACTTCAGAACCACCCCGGGAGCCAACGTGCCCGCCGGAACCTATAGCGATGTCTTAACCATTACCTGGGTGTATCGTTTTTGCTACGTCGGGCTCGATCTACTGGGCATTAAGATATGTATTCCGAATAACGGCACCCTGGTCTCTACGGTCAACGTATCGGTGAGGGTGACCAATTTTTGCTATATCGACAGCGCGCCGGACGTCGAGTTTGCCCCTGCCGCCCTCCCGTCCGGTTTTAGTTCCTACAGCGGCCAGCTTGCCATTCGCTGCACAAAAAACGCGGCCTACACCGTCAATCTCGCCAGTACTAACGCCAGCGTCGGCGACTGGCGGCAGATGAGCCAGCCCATCGCTAACCAACCGACTGCCTTTTTGCAGTATCAATTTTACCAGCCCAACGGCAGCGCCTGGACGGAAAATAACAATCTCAGCGTGACCGGCTCCGGCGCCGCGCAATCTGCAAGCTACACCCTGAAGATTAACCCGAACCAGAGCAACCAACCTGCGGGAACCTACAGCGATACCGTCCTGGTGACGGTGAGCTATTAAAAGGTTAGCAGGCGATTTTTTTGTAAAAGAAATGTTTAGGAAATTATTGTTGTGGTATAAGAAAAAAGCCCCGAAAAAAGCTGCTGGGGTTTTTAGAAGGGAATCTGCGATTGCTGAAAAAAAGATAAAAAAAGACCGAACACGATTCCTGTATTCGGTCCAGGGAAATGGCTCTTGGGAGAGAGCCGTGCGCTAAAAGTTGGCATTAATGCAGGCTAAGTCGCCTTGCCTTATAAGAATAGTTTACCGTGTCAGGTTTTCCAGTCCGTGACAAAAGGGAACCAATAATTCCTCTCAGGATTGCGTATGCCTACAAAAAACCGCCGCTCCCGGAATGGGGAGATGGCGGTTATTTTTATGTAAAAACAGTAGGATGAAAATATCGATCAGCAGAGTTTCTGCGCGCGCTCAATAAATGGCGCAAGGCTCATTTTTTGTCCCGGCTGCTGCGGATCGTCAATCTGGATCACAGAAATCGGCTGCGCGTTGGTCTTACCGTCTTTCATCTGCTGCTCGGCGATGTCGTTTAACGGGTACTGCACCAGCGTGCTCGGATTGATGGCAAACAGCGCGTTGCCCGGACGGCAGGTCAGCATCACCTCTTCCCGATTAAACGCCCAGCTCTCCTTACCCACTTCAAAGCGGCTCACGGTAATCACCTGCGGCGCCGCCAGCGCAGCGCCAGAACTTGCCAATAACAACATTGTCAGAACGATTTTTTTCATGATTTAACCAGTTTATTCAGAAAGGTTCCCAGGTGGCAAACAGGCTGACGGCAAATAGCGCCAGCGCCCCCAGCGCAATTTCTATCTGCGTGGTCCGCACGATAAGCTGCTCCGCTCGCGTTCCGCCTGCCGACATGCGTGGCACCAGAACATACCGGTTCACCAGCGCAATTACCACCATTGCCGCCACCAGCGCACATTTGAGCAACAGCATACGCCCCCAGGGCGAGGCGCTGATGAACCCGCCCTGGATCAACAGCGCATTCACTGCGCCGCTGGCGATAGCGCCAGCAACCGCCAGATGCCCGTAGCGTGAAAAACGCATCATGGTGGCAATCGCCGCCTGCCGCCAGCGACCGTGCGCCAGGCGAAGACAGTAGATAAACGGCAGCAGACCGCCAACCCAGCTGGCAACACAGAACAGATGAATAGCATGGTTGGTCCGCTGCACTATCCCCAGCCAGCCGTCGTTCATCGCGGCATGACCGACGCCGGCCAACAGCAGCAGCTGTGCGCAAAACAGGACCAGCAGCAAACGTCCCGATCGTCGGGGCTTCAGCCAGACCACCGCCAGCGCCACAAGGGCGAGTAAAATCTGCCATATCCACACGCTACCGAACTGCGTTCCGGCAACCGCCTGCCAGATAGCCGGCTGCCAGACGTCCGGCCAGCCGCTGCCCATCAGCCCACCCTGCGCCATCAGCATCAGCAGCGCCGACAGCGTGCTCGCCAGCAATAAATGGCGCATTAGCGGGTAGAAACGCTGCATCATTAAGCGGCGCAAGGTTACCGGCGCCCACCATGTCCCATAGAGGACACAGCCGAAAGCGACGATCAGCGAGATAAAATGGATAAAGCGTAAGCTGACATAGACTCCACTCAGCATCGGCTTACTTCACGGTAAAGGTGTATTGTCCTTTCGTCTTATGGCCATCAACGGAGACCACGTGCCAGTCAACGGTATATTCGCCCGGCGTCAGCGCCTGCTCAACCGGTACCGTCAGCTCGGCCTTATTGCTGTCGCTGCGGACAGGTTTACCCAGGGTGATGGTCTTCTGCTGCGGCCCGGTGAGGGTCACGCCGCTAAACTGCGTTTCGATGCCTTCAGAGAAGTTGAGGGTCAGCGCCTGGGGTGAAGCCGCCACCACCGCGCCAGCGGCCGGAAGCTGCTGTTGCAAATGGGCGTGGGCGAATGCGCCTGCTGCGCTGAGGCAACCGGCGAGAAACAGAGACAGACGCAGCGCGCGTCCGGCGATGATTGGCATAGTTGTCATTCCTTTTTGTTATGTATGTAGCACAGAGAATAACCCTGTATAATGGCGCAGTCGAGCTAAGCGTCTGAGACTTGCCTTTTTGCCGCGTGCTTAGTACTTTTTGCGGCGTTATCAGAGGAGAAACCGATGGAAAAGAACCTGGCTAAACTATCCCAGGAGGAGATGGACAAAGTGAATGTCGATCTCGCCGCGGCGGGCGTTGCGTTTAAAGAACGCTACAATATGCCGGTGGTTGCCGATTTAGTCGAAAGAGAACAGCCCGAACATCTGCGCGGCTGGTTTCGCGAACGTCTGATTGCCCATCGACTGGCCTCCGTTTCGCTCTCTCGCCTGCCCTATGAACCGAAACAGAAATAATTCCCGTCCCCTGTGGACATCCGAGTTGGCAAGACCCGCGTGTTGCATTACGCTGGTTTCTTTGGCCTGGAGCGAGCCATGCTGCGCGTAATCGATACAGAAACCTGCGGATTGCAGGGAGGCATTGTTGAAATCGCCTCGGTTGATATTGTCGACGGACAAATTACCAATCCCATGAGCCATCTGGTTCGCCCCGACCGCCCCATCAGTCCGCAGGCGATGGCGATTCACCGTATCACCGAAGAGATGGTCGCCGATAAGCCGTGGATCGAGGAGATTGTGCCGCTGTATATGGGCAGTCCGTGGTATGTCGCCCATAACGCCAGCTTTGACCGTCGGGTGTTGCCAGAGATGCAGGGCGAGTGGATCTGCACGATGAAGCTGGCGCGCCGCCTGTGGCCAGGCATCAAGTACAGCAATATGGGGCTATATAAGTCGCGCAAGCTCAGCGTCACGACGCCACCGGGACTGCATCATCACCGGGCGCTTTATGATTGCTATATCACCGCCGCCCTGCTGCTCGATATTATCAACACCTCCGGCTGGACGCCTGAGGAAATGGCGACCATTACCGGCCGCCCGGCGCTACTATCCACCTTTACCTTCGGCAAATACCGCGGCAAGCCGGTTTCCGAGGTTGCGGAAAACGATCCCGGCTATTTACGCTGGCTGTTTAATAACCTGGAGCGCATGAGCCCCGAGCTGCGCCTGACGCTGAAGCACTATCTCGGGGAGTAACCGGCGCTATACCTCCGCCTGGCCCGGCAGCGTCCCCTGCGCCAGGCCAATCAGAAACGCAAACTCCAGCGCCACGCCTTCATAGCTTTTGAAGCGTCCGGATTTACCGCCGTGGCCGGAATCCATATCGGTACAGAGCAGCAGCAGGTTATCATCCGTTTTTAGCTCGCGCAGTTTTGCCACCCATTTTGCCGGCTCCCAGTATTGAACCTGCGAATCATGCAGGCCCGTGGTAACCAGCAGATGCGGATACGCCTGAGCCTGCACGCCGTCGTACGGGCTGTAGCTTTTCATATAGCGGTAATACTCTTCATCCTGCGGATTCCCCCACTCCTCAAACTCACCGGTGGTTAGCGGAATCGACTCATCGAGCATGGTGGTGAGGACATCGACAAAGGGAACCTGGGCTACCACGCCGTGGAAAAGCTCCGGCCGCTGGTTCACAGCCACGCCCATCAGCATGCCGCCGGCGCTGCCGCCCATGCCGTAGCAAAAGCGCGGATCGCCATAGCCCTGCGCCAGCAGCGCATCGCAGACGTCGAGATAATCGTTGAAGGTGTTCTTCTTGCACAAAAACTTTCCGTCTTCATACCACTGCTGGCCCAGTTCGCCGCCGCCGCGAATATGGGCGATAGCGAACACAAAACCGCGGTCGAGCAAGCTCAGGCGGCTGGCGCTGAAATCCGCATCCATGCTTGCGCCATAGGAGCCGTAGCCGTACACCAGCAGTGGACTGGCGCCTTTACGGAAATGTTCATGACGGTAGACCAGCGAGACCGGGACTTCGACGCCGTCGCGGGCTTTAATCCACAAATGCTCGCTGCGATAATGGCTGGCATCAAACCCTTTGACTTCCTGCTGTTTTAGTACCCGCCGCTCGCCGGTATTCATATCCAGTTCAAATAGCGTATCCGGCGTCGTCATGGAGGAGTAGCCGTAGCGCAGACGAGCGGTTTCCGGCTCTGGATTATAGGCAAGCCAGGTCACATAGGCCGGATCGTCAAAGGCAATGCCCTGGGACTCTCTTGTTTTACGATTGATCTGCCGCAGGCTGGTCAGCCCCCGCTGGCGCTCTTCCACAACCAGCCAGTCGGTAAACAGAGTAAATCCTTCCAGCATCACTTCCTGACGCGGCGCGATCAGGGTCTCCCACTGCTGCTCATCGCGCAGGGTAGTGCGATAAAGGCCGAAGTTTTTCCCTTCACGGTTGGATCGCAGATAAAAAGCGTGCTGATAGTGATCGAGGCTATATTCATGGTCTTTGCGCCGCGGTAGAAAACAGACCGGCTCGGCGTCGGTCATTTCCGCGTTAAGCAGCAGCACTTCGCTGGTGGTCGCGCTGGCCAGATAAATCACCACAAACTGCTGGGAAGTCGTCTTGTGTACGCTGACGTAAAATGTATCGTCCTGCTCTTCATACACCAGAACATCCGCACTGGCCGGTGTGCCCAGGCGATGGCGCCAGACCTGATACGGCAGCAGCGTGGTAGGATGCTTACGCACGTACCACAGGGTCTGCGAATCATTACTCCAGGCAAAATCAGGCGAGACGTTCTCAAGAACTTCCGCAAATTCATCGCCATCGTTTAAAGGGTAGAAGCGCAGGCTATATTGCCGGCGGGAGAGATAGTCTTCCGCCACCGCCATCATGTTGTTGTCAGGAGAAACCCCTAACCCCCCGAGGGTGTAGAATTCGCTGCCGGCCGCGCGCTGGTTACCGTCAAGCAGGACCTCCCATTCATCCCACTCTTCTTTTACGACCGGCTGGCGTTGATAAATCGCATACTCGCAGCCAGGCTCATAGACCTGACGGTAACGATAGCCATTTTTGCTATAGGGGGCCGACACTTCGCGCTGCGGAATACGGTCGATAATCTCCTTGAGTACCCTGTCCTGCAGGCTACTTTGCGAAGACATCACTTTTTTACCGTACTCATTTTCCTGGCGCAGATAATCAAGCACTTCCGGCTGTGCGCGATCGTCATCGCGCAGCCAGTAGTAATTATCGATTCGCGTGTCGCCATGTAATGTCATGGCATGGGGGATCCGTTTCGCTTTTGGTGGCATCTGCTTATTCTTCTGCGGCTTGTATTGAGTACTAAAATTTTCAGGCTGCTCACAGCAGCCTGAAGGGTGACGTGACTACACAATATATAAGGGTGGCAAAAGTCGCCAGCGATGCAAGCGAAACGTGCGGATTTAGAGCGTTACGGCCTGTTTTTGCGCCTGGATATCCCGTTCGATATCTTCACGCACTTCCTGCGGGAGCTTCAGCGCTTCGCCGAGGGCGTTCAGATAGCTGCGTTCCATAAAGTGGTCAATATCAATGACCGCGCAGCTGATATAGTAAACTTCCAGCGCCTCTTGCTCGCTGCTGATACCCTGCGCCAGGCTCTGCGGGTCGAGGGGCTGCGCCAGCGCCTGGTCAATTAACACACGCCCCTGCACGTCAACGTTCGCCGCGCGCAGCTGCGCTTCAATATTTGCCCGCTCGCGTTCGTCAATATGCCCATCGCTTTTAGCAGCGAAAACCAGCGCCATAATCAGCCTTTCGCTGCGGGCATCAAGTTCGGCTGGCGCGGAGGACGCCGCAGTTGCGGGCGTGGGCGCCGCCGATGTCTGCTGCCCGCTGGTACGCAATTTCTGCTGATATTTATTCCACAATACGCTGCCTGCAACCGCGCCGCCGCCGACCAGCAGCGCACCGGTGCCGTATTTGGCTAACAGCTTGCGCGATGATTTGCTGGCAACCAGCAGCCCGGCCAGGCCGCCAAGCGCGCCCGGCAGCAGGAAGTCTTTGCCGTGTGACCGATCGTCAGATGAAGAAGATTGCCCTTGCTGACCCAGCAAAGACTGCAGTTGATTAAGCCAGTTAGCCATACATTTCCTCGTTGCGCGATAAGCGATACCACCAGCCTAAACGACGCGGCGTCAGGAAACGTTATCGTCAGCTAAAGATGAGCAAATGTCGCGCCGGGCGCGCGGCGCGGGAGCCAACCGCCAGAACGAGTGTCGGCGGCAGCATGGCTCAGGCGGCTTTCGCTTTGCGCGGCCTGGCCGGTGCCGAGGCTGCCGATTCGACGACCTCTTCGGGTTTGTCACCCTCTTCTGCTTCTTCTGCGCGCGCGGCTGGCGCATCGGCGCTGCCCTCAGCTTCCGGCAGCTTACCGGAACGCAGAATATGGTTGAGGGTGTCTTTGCGCTCGGCAAGCCACATCGCCATGCTATCGCGCTGCTCTTCATCGAGCGTAAGCGGGCACTCAACCAGCCAGCCGTTCAGTACTTCCGCCAGATCGAGCATTTTGTCGTAAGCATCGGCCTCTTTTTTGCTGGCAAAAGACATTTTTTCCTCACCTTCACGAATCACTACATATTTAATTTCAACCGCCATGATGCAGCCTCTCAGTACTGTGTTTTTATACAGTATATCAAATTTCTTCCGCGAACTCAAATGATGCACATAAAGACATGCGCAAACGTTTTCGTTTATAATGCGGCGCATGTTTTTTTACTGCGGAAGAGAGTTATGACTGTATTAGGTACGGCGCTGCGCCCTGCGGCAACAAAGGTTATGCTGTTAGGTTCCGGCGAGCTGGGTAAAGAAGTGGCCATCGAATGCCAGCGCCTGGGAATTGAGACCATCGCCGTCGATCGTTACCCTGATGCGCCGGCCATGCAGGTCGCGCACCGCTCACACGTCATTAATATGCTGCACGGCGAAGCCTTACAAGCGCTGATTGAGCAGGAAAAGCCTGACTTTATCGTGCCGGAAATCGAGGCCATCGCCACCGATACCCTGGTGGCGCTGGAACAGGCCGGGCAAAAAGTCGTCCCTACCGCGCGCGCGGCGAAGCTCACCATGAACCGTGAAGGGATCCGCCGCCTGGCCGCTGAGGAACTGAAGCTGCCGACCTCCGCCTACCGTTTTGCCGACAGCGAATCCGCCTTCCGCGAGGCCGTCGCCGAGACAGGACTGCCGTGCATCGTCAAGCCGGTAATGAGCTCATCGGGAAAGGGCCAGAGCTTTATTCGTACCCACGAACAGCTGGCTGAGGCCTGGCAGTATGCGCAGCAGGGCGGCCGTGCCGGGGCCGGTCGCGTTATCGTTGAAGGCGTGGTGAATTTTGATTTTGAAATTACCCTTCTCACCGTCAGCGCCGTGGACGGCGTGCACTTCTGCGCGCCGGTCGGCCACCGCCAGGAAGATGGCGACTATCGTGAATCCTGGCAGCCGCAGCAGATGAGCGCGCTGGCGCAGGAACGCGCGCAGGACATCGCCCGTCAGGTGGTGCTGGCGCTGGGCGGTTACGGCCTGTTCGGCGTTGAGCTATTCGTCTGCGGCGATGAGGTGATTTTTAGCGAAGTCTCGCCGCGCCCGCACGATACCGGTATGGTCACACTGATTTCGCAGGATTTATCCGAGTTCGCCCTGCACGTCCGCGCCTTTCTCGGCCTGCCGATTGGCGCGATTCGCCAGTACGGCCCGGCGGCCTCTGCGGTCATTCTGCCGCAGATGAGCAGCCAGAACGTCACCTTCAGCAACCTCCAGGCAGCGGTCGGCGCGGGTCTGCAGCTGCGTCTGTTCGGTAAGCCGGAAATTGACGGCTCACGTCGCCTGGGCGTAACGCTGGCGATAGCCGATAACGTCGAAGAAGCGGTTGCGCGGGCTAAAGCGGCGGCTTCAGCGGTCGTCGTCGAAGGATAAAAAAAGCCCGGTCGCATGGACTGCAGACCGGGCCTCGGGTAAGCGCGCGAAGATTACTTCGCGCCTTCTACCGCTTCACGAGCCAGTTTGGTGATACGGTCGTAATCACCGGCTTCCAGCGCATCCGCCGGAACCAGCCAGGAACCGCCGATGCACAGTACGCTGTTCAGCGCCAGATAATCGCGATAGTTTGCCGGAGAGATGCCGCCAGTCGGGCAGAAACGAATGTGCGCGAACGGACCACCAATCGCCTGCAGCGCTTTCACGCCGCCGTTCGCTTCAGCCGGGAAGAATTTGAACTCTTTCAGGCCATACTGCATACCCAGCATCAGCTCGGATACGGTGCTGATCCCCGGGATCAGCGGAATGGTGCCTTCACCGGTCGCCGCTTTCAGCAGAGATTCGGTCAGGCCCGGGCTGATAGCAAACTGCGCGCCCGCTTCGGTCACTTCTTTCAACTGCTCAACGTTGGTGACGGTCCCGGCACCGACGATCGCTTCCGGGACTTCTTTGGCGATTGCGCGGATAGCGTCCATCGCACACTCGGTACGCAGGGTGACTTCCAGTACGCGTACGCCGCCTGCAACCAGCGCTTTCGCCATTGGCACAGCGTGTTCCAGCTTTTTCACCACGATTACCGGTACAACCGGGCCGGAGGTGAGGATTGCTTCTGCAGTTGTTTTCCAGTTTTTCATCAGATTTTCTCTCGCCAGATCTATAAATCGAATCGTCTTAAAAATTGATGCAGGTTGCGCCCTGTTCAGCTCCGGAGAGTTTCTCACGCAGCGCACCGAACATTTCCCGGCCGGTTCCCACACGCGAACCGCTCAGGTCAGGAATATGGGGCTGACGCGCGGCCAGCTCAGCGTCATCGACCATCAGCGTTAGCTCGCCCGTCTGACCATTGACGCGGATGATATCGCCATCGCGTACCTTCGCCAGCAGGCCACCATCGTACGCCTCAGGCGTCACGTGGATTGCCGATGGTACTTTGCCTGACGCGCCGGAGAGTCGACCATCGGTCACCAGCGCGATTTTGAAACGGCGGTCCAATAATACACCAAGTGGCGGCATAAGTTTATGTAATTCTGGCATGCCGTTCGCTTTTGGCCCCTGATGGCGGACGACAACCACGCAATCTTTGTCGAGCAGGCCCGCTTCAAAGGCAGGCAGCACATCATGCTGGCTCTCGAAGACGACCGCCGGGGCTTCTATAATCTGGTTTTCAACCGGCACGGCGGAAGTTTTCATCACCGCGCGGCCGAGATTGCCGCTCAGGACTTTGGTGCCGCCGTGGCGAGAGAACGGTTTGTCAAAGGCGGCGATAACCTGTTCGTCCAGCGGAGCGGTCGCCCCTTCGCGCCAGTCAAGTTCGCCGTTATTAAGCCAGGGCTCCAGGGTGTAGCGAGAGAGGCCGAAGCCGGCCACGGTGTGAACATCTTCATGCAGCAGTCCGCCTTTCAGCAGTTCGCGAACCAGCACCGGTACCCCGCCAGCCGCCTGGAAGTGGTTAATATCCGCCGGGCCGTTCGGGTAGAGACGCGCCAGCAGCGGCACCACGTCAGAGAGATCGGAGAAATCATCCCAATTGATGATGATCCCCGCCGCCCGCGCCATGGCCACCAGGTGCATGGTGTGGTTGGTGGAGCCGCCGGTTGCCAGCAGCGCGACAATCCCGTTAACCACCACTTTTTCATCAAACATTTTGCCCAGCGGCATCCACTCATTACCGTTGCCGGTCAGACGAGTCACCTGGCGGGCGGCGGCGGCGGTCAGCGCTTCGCGCAGCGGCGCATCCGGATGCACAAATGACGATCCGGGCAGCTGCATCCCCATAAACTCAACCACCATCTGGTTGGTATTGGCGGTGCCGTAGAAGGTGCAGGTGCCAGGCGCATGGTAAGACGCAGCTTCGGACTCCAGCAGCGCCATACGATCCACTTTGCCTTCCGCATACAGCTGGCGAATGCGCACTTTTTCTTTATTTGCCAGGCCACTGGCCATCGGACCGGAAGGAATAAAGATAGACGGCAGATGGCCGAAGGAGAGCGCAGCCATCGCCAGGCCGGGAACAATTTTATCGCAGACCCCGAGATAGAGCGCGCCGTCAAACATGTTGTGCGACAGACCAATCGCCGCGGACATGGCAATCACTTCGCGGCTGAGCAGCGACAGCTCCATTCCGTCCTGTCCCTGCGTAACGCCATCACACATCGCCGGAACGCCCCCTGCGACCTGGCCTACCGCGTTCGCGGAGTGCAGCGCTTTGCGAATAATCTCCGGATAGCGCTCATAGGGCTGGTGGGCGGAAAGCATATCGTTGTAGGAGGTGATGATAGCGATGTTATTGCGCAGCATGCTTTTCAACGAGGCTTTGTCATCCGCCTGGCAGGCGGCGAAACCGTGGGCCAGGTTACCGCATGCCAGCTGGGCGCGATGAACGGTGTCAGTTTTGGCCTGGTTAATCCGCGCGAGGTAGGCTTCGCGGGTAGCGCGCGAACGTTCGATGATGCGATTTGTTACCCGTAACATTTCAGAATTCATAAAGGCTCCTCAAATTTCATCTGTCCGGCCGCAGCGCTTTAGCGGTACTTTTTGGGACTCAAGGCACAAGTACTGGGGCTCAGGGGCAAAATATCTGCAGCCAGTGTAATAAAAAAAGCCCCGGGGGTGAATCCTCCGGGGCTTAAAAGATTAAAAATTACGCGACTTGCTGCGTCAGATCATGTTACCGGTAAAATAACCCTGACGGAGGAGCTGGCGATTACTCAAATTCATTCCACGAACGACCATCGCGGGTGATCATCGCCACGGAGGCAACCGGCCCCCAGGTGCCCGCCTGATAAGGTTTCGGCGAATCGCGATCGGCAGCCCAGGCTTCGGTGATAGAATCGACCCACTTCCACGCCTCTTCCACTTCGTCGCGACGGACGAACAGCGCCTGGATACCGCGCATGGTCTCCAGCAGCAGACGCTCATAGGCATCCGCCAGATGGGTTTGATTAAAGGTTTCTGAGTAGCTCAGATCCAGCTTGGTGATTTGCAGATTGTGCTTATGGTCAAGGCCAGGAACTTTATTAAGTACCTGAATATCCACCCCTTCATCCGGCTGCAGACGAATGGTCAGCTTATTCTGCGGCAGCTCTTGCCAGGTCTCTTTGAACAGGTTGAGTTCCGGCGTTTTAAAGTACACCACAACTTCAGAACACTTGGTCGGCAGACGTTTACCGGTGCGCAGGTAGAACGGTACGCCCGCCCAGCGCCAGTTGTCGATATCGACGCGGATGGCCACGAAAGTTTCCGTATGGCTGGATTTATTCGCCCCCTCTTCTTCGAGGTAGCCAGGCACTTTTTTGCCCTGCGCGAAGCCGGCGGTGTACTGACCACGCACCGTTTTTTCACGCACGTTGGTGCGGTCGATGCGGCGCAGAGATTTCAGCACCTTCACTTTTTCATCGCGGATGCTGTCGGCGCTCAGATCCGACGGCGGGGACATGGCGATCATGCACAGGATCTGCAGCAGGTGGTTCTGGATCATGTCGCGCATCTGCCCGGCCTGATCGAAGTAGCCCCAGCGACCTTCAATGCCTACCTCTTCCGCTACGGTGATCTCAACGTGATCGATGGTGCGGCTATCCCAGTTATTGACGAACAGCGAGTTAGCAAAGCGCAGCGCCAGCAGGTTCAGCACCGTCTCTTTACCCAGATAATGGTCGATGCGATAGACCTGGCACTCCTCGAAGAACTCGCCCACCCGATCGTTAATCTCGCGGGACGTTTCAAGCGAGGTACCCAGCGGTTTTTCCATCACCACGCGGGCCGGCTTGGCGTTCAGCTTCGCTTCGCCCAGGCCTTTACAAATCGCGCCGAAGGTACTTGGCGGCATGGCGAAATAGTTGATCGTCACCCGCTCTTTCTGATCGAGCATTTTGCCCAGACGAGTAAACGCTTTGGTATCGTTGACATCCAGGTTACAAAAATCCAGACGCCCGCTCAGGGTCTCCCACAAACCTTCATCAATTTTCTCCTTCATGAAGGTTTCCATCGCTTCACGCACTACCTTGGTGTAAGCGTCTTTATCCCAGTCGGCACGCCCGACGCCGATGATGCGGGTATCAGGGTGGATCTGGCCAGCTTTTTCAAGCTGATACAGGGAAGGCAGCAATTTACGTCGCGCCAGGTCACCCTTCGCGCCGAAAATGACCAGATCGCATGCCTGGGCCGTTTGCGTTACCGCCATGTCATTCTCCTTAGTTGATAGCCCGGTGCTTATGCCAGGCTATAGTTGTATTTGTAATTTTCTTTCACTGCATCGTACTGTGTTTACGAATTTCCCGAAACCCTCCGCTCCCGTTCCCGCGGCTAAATCGCACAGGGAGGAAAATATGGGCTGAGTTTTTGGGCATGCGGCTAGTATTGTTCGTTGTTTCGACCGATTATCAGTTAGTAAAATACGACTCTGATCATGTAATGAAAAAAAACAACATATTTTAAAGTCATTCCTCACCGTTTCCGACTACGGAGGGGTATATTCTTGCTAAAACGCCTGATGATTTCACCCATTAATGAAATCGTTTCCATTGATGAGCGCCTGATTACCCATGAATATGCTGGAAAAAATCCAGTCCCGACTGGAACACCTTAGCAAATCTGAACGCAAAGTGGCGGAAGTCATTCTTGCAACCCCCGCGCAGGCCATTCATTCAAGTATTGCTGCCCTGGCGCTGGAAGCCGGCGTCAGCGAGCCTACGGTCAACCGTTTCTGCCGCAGTCTGGAAACCCGCGGTTTCCCGGATTTCAAACTGCATCTGGCGCAAAGCCTGGCGCACGGTACCCTCTATGTTAACCGCAACGTCGATGAAGACGACAGCGTTGAGTCCTATACGGGTAAGATATTTGAATCGGCTATGGCCAGTTTAGATCAGGTCCATCATTCTCTCGATATGTCAGCGATCAACCGGGCAGTGGACCTTCTCACTCAGGCCAAGAAAATCGCCTTCTTCGGCCTGGGCTCATCGGCAGCCGTCGCCCACGATGCGATGAACAAATTTTTCCGCTTTAATGTGCCGGTGATTTATTCCGACGACATCGTCCTGCAACGCATGAGCTGTATGAACTGTAATGACGATGACGTGGTGGTGATTATTTCGCATACCGGCAGGACCAAAAGCCTGGTAGAGCTGGCGCAGCTGGCGCGCGAAAATGATGCGATGGTGATCGCCATTACTTCGCCGGGCACCCCGCTTTCCCGCGAGTCGACGCTGGCCATTACGCTGGATGTCCCGGAAGATACCGATATCTATATGCCAATGGTTTCCCGCTTAGCGCAGCTGACGGTGATTGACGTACTGGCAACCGGCTTTACCCTTCGTCGGGGAGCGAAATTCAGAGATAACTTGAAGAGGGTCAAGGAAGCGCTGAAGGAATCGCGCTTTGATAAAGAGCTCAGCTTACACAGTAATGACCAATAAAAGTAGAAACAAAGCAGTATCCTATTACAACGTCGGTAATGTTCCGGTATAGCGACTTTGCTCGCTGGCGCTACCGAATCCATGTTCACGCAACACCAAAGTTGTTTCAGTCAACGGAGTATTACATGTCCAGAAGGCTTCGCAGAACCAAAATCGTTACCACCTTAGGCCCGGCTACCGATCGCGATAACAACCTTGAAAAGGTTATCGCCGCAGGCGCTAACGTGGTACGTATGAACTTCTCTCACGGCACCGCGGAAGATCACCAGCTCCGTGCGGATAAAGTCCGTGAGATTGCGGCAAAACTGGGCCGTCATGTCGCTATTCTCGGTGACCTTCAGGGGCCGAAAATTCGCGTCTCTACCTTCAAAGAAGGCAAAATTTTCCTCAATATCGGTGATAAATTCCTGCTCGATGCGAACCTGGGTAAAGGCGAAGGCGATAAAGAAAAAGTCGGCATCGATTATAAAGGCCTGCCGGCTGACGTGGTTCCTGGCGATATCCTGCTGCTGGACGACGGGCGCGTGCAGCTGAAAGTCCTGGAAGTTCAGGGCATGAAAGTGTTCACCGAAGTCACCGTCGGCGGACCATTGTCTAACAACAAAGGTATCAACAAGCTGGGCGGTGGCCTCTCTGCCGAAGCGCTGACTGAAAAAGACAAAGCAGACATCATCACCGCCGCCAAAATCGGCGTCGACTATCTGGCCGTCTCCTTCCCGCGCTGCGGCGAAGACCTGAACTACGCGCGTCGTCTGGCGCGCGATGCGGGCTGCGATGCAAAAATCGTGGCCAAAGTAGAGCGTGCGGAAGCGGTATGCGATCAGGACGCGATGGATGACGTGATCCTGGCCTCCGACGTTGTCATGGTAGCCCGCGGCGACCTCGGCGTAGAAATTGGCGACCCGGAGTTGGTCGGCATCCAGAAAGCATTAATCCGCCGCGCTCGTCAGCTCAACCGCTCGGTCATTACCGCGACGCAGATGATGGAGTCGATGATCACCAACCCGATGCCAACCCGCGCCGAAGTGATGGACGTGGCGAACGCCGTGCTGGATGGTACCGACGCCGTCATGCTGTCTGCAGAAACCGCCGCGGGCCAGTATCCGTCTGAGACCGTTGCCGCGATGGCGCGCGTTTGCCTGGGCGCGGAAAAAATCCCCAGCCTCAACGTCTCCAAACACCGTCTGGACGTTCAGTTCGATAATGTTGAAGAAGCCATTGCGATGTCGGCTATGTACGCGGCGAACCACCTCAAGGGCGTCACCGCTATCATAACCATGACGGAATCCGGGCGTACCGCGCTGATGACTTCCCGTATCAGCTCCGGCCTGCCGATTTTCGCGCTGTCTCGCCACGAGCGTACGCTGAACCTGACTGCGCTGTATCGCGGCGTGACTCCGGTTTATTTCGATAGCGCAAGCGACGGCGTCGCCGCCGCGCACGATGCGGTAACGCTGCTGCGTGATAAAGGCTATCTGGTGACCGGTGACCTGGTTATCGTCACTCAGGGCGACGTAATGAGCACCATAGGCAGCACCAACACCACCCGTATTCTGACCGTCGAGTAATTTGCTGCGCCATAAAAAAACCTGCCGGCAGTTGTCGGCAGGTTTTTTTTTGCCCGCAGCGTCTACGCGGACTATTTCTTCTTCGGATACAGCTCTTTGCGCTTGTACGGTTCGATTTCGCCGGGTTTGCGCGTTTTGAGTAGTTTAAGGATCCACGTATACTGCTCGGTATGCGGCTTAACGAAAATCTCTACCTCTTCATTCATCCGTCGGGCAATGGTATTGTCGTCCGCTTCCAGCAGATCGTCCATCGGCGGGCGCACCAGCACCGTCAGGCGATGCGTTTCGCCATCGTAAACCGGGAACAGCGGGACAACCCGGGCGCGACATACTTTCATTAAACGACCAATTGCCGGGAGCGTCGCCTTGTAGGTGGCAAAGAAATCAACAAATTCACTGTGTTCGGCCCCGTGATCCTGATCCGGCAGATAGTAGCCCCAGTATCCCTGACGTACCGACTGAATGAAGGGTTTGATGCCGTCGTTGCGCGCGTGCATACGACCGCCGAAACGACGACGCACGGTATTCCAGACGTAATCGAATACCGGGTTGCCCTGGTTATGAAACATCGCCGCCATTTTTTGCCCGCCGGACGCCATCAGCATCGCCGGGATGTCCACTCCCCAGGCATGAGGAACCAGGAAGATAACTTTCTCGTTGTTGCGCTGCATCTCATCGATAATTTCTTTGCCCTGCCAGTCGACGCGGGAAAGAATCCGCTGCGGATCGCGTAGGCCTAACTCGGCCATCATCACCATCGCCTGCGGCGCGGAGGCATACATGGCATCAATTATTTCTTCACGTTCCTGCTCGCTTTTTTCCGGAAAGCAGTACAGCAGGTTAATTTGCGCCCGGCGGCGCGAACTCTTTGCCAGACGACCAACAAAACGCCCCAGTTTACCCAGGATCGGATCGCGGAAAGACGCGGGCGTCAGGGCAATGGCGCCGAAGGCAAAAACGCCGAACCACGCGCCCCAGTAGCGCGGCAGTAAAAAGGATTTTTCAAATTTTGGAATAAACTCAATATTATTTTTTTTCGTTTCCATGCCCAATCCGCAGAATTTCCGCTCAGTAAAGATAATGGGTTAGTTTAGCGATACGTGGAGTAACGTACAAAAGAAAAAGCCGGCGCGCAGAAGGCACCGGCTTTAACTGGCGTGAGGTTAATCAAACCGCAGCTGCGGAATCACCTGTTTGGCCTGCGCCAGGAAATCGGTACGGTCAGAACCGCTGAGCCCTTCCGTACGCGGCAGTTTCGCCGTCAGCGGGTTAACCGCCTGCTGGTTGATCCACACTTCATAATGCAGATGCGGACCGGTCGAACGGCCGGTATTGCCCGACAGCGCGATGCGATCGCCGCGTTTCACCTTCTGCCCGGGTTTGACCAGCAGCTTACGCAGGTGCATATAGCGGGTGGTATAGGTACGACCGTGGCGGACGGCAACGTAATAACCTGCCGCACCGCTACGTTTAGCCACTACCACTTCGCCATCGCCAACCGAGAGCACTGGGGTGCCCTGCGGCATCGCAAAATCGACGCCACGATGCGGAGCGACGCGGCCGGTGACCGGGTTCAGACGACGCGGGTTAAAGTTTGATGAGACGCGGAACTGGCGGGCGGTCGGGAAACGCAGGAAGCCCTTCGCAAGGCCTGTACCGTTGCGATCGTAGAATTTGCCATCCTCAGCGCGGATCGCGTAATAGTCTTTGCCATCCGAACGCAGGCGTACGCCAAGCAGCTGGCTTTGCTCACGCTTACCGTCCAGCATTTCACGCGACATCAGTACGGAAAACTCATCGCCTTTTTTCAGCTTACGGAAGTCCATCTGCCACTGCATGGCTTTGATCACCGCGCTAATTTCGGTGCTGGTCAGGCCGGCATCGCGAGCGCTGGCGACAAAGCTTCCGCCCACGGTACCTTTCAGTACGTTATTGACCCAGTCGCCTTTTTGCAGCTCGCTGCTCATTTTGAAACCGTTGGCCACCCGGTCGTAGGTACGGGTTTCGCGGCGCGACATCTCCCAGGTCAGGCTTTGTAAATCGCCATCCGCCGTCAGCGTCCAGGAGAGCTGTTGGCCGATTTTCAGATTACGCAGCTCTTTATCCACCGAGGAGAGCCGGGCGATATCGCCCATATCAATACCGTACTGATTAAGAATGCTGCTGAGCGTATCCCCGGTCGACACCACATATTCATGGCCGCCGGAATCGCTGTCCGCTTTATCATCCAGCTCATCCTGAGGGATGGCTTCTTCTTCCTGAGGCGCCTGATCGATAGGTTCCGAGGCCTCTGGCAGCAGAGAACGAATTTCGCTTTGTTCCAGCTCGATGGTTCTGGAGATGGGAGCCGTTTCGGGATGGTGGTAAATGTAGGGTCGCCAGACGGCGACCGCTAAGGTAAGAACGCTAAGCGACCCCAGCATAACGCGGTGAGGTCGTGGCAGATTGTTAAATGCCTGAGTGACAGCGCGGGCTATCTGTTGCACGTATTCACTTCCTCGTTATTCTCCTTTCAGGCAGCTTGAATACTGATTTGCCATCTGGCTCAGGAATTGCGGATAACTCTCTTTACCCAGCTTAATTCCGATTCCAAGTGGATCCAGGGTTCCCATGCGCACGGACGTCCCCCTGGCAACAGCTTCTATAACCGCTGGCCTGAACTGTGGCTCAGCAAAAACGCAAGTTGCTTTTTGCTCAACCAGCTGTGTTCTGATTTCGTGTAAACGCTGCGCACCAGGCTGGATTTCAGGGTTGACAGTAAAATGACCTAAGGAGGTCAAACCGTAGTGTTTTTCAAAGTAGCCGTAGGCGTCATGAAAAACGAAATACCCCTTCCCTTTCAGCGGTGCCAGCTCGGTCCCAACCTGCTTGTCGGTTGCGGCTAATTTTGCCTCAAAATCCTTCAGGTTGGCGTCAAGTTTGGCTCGACTCTGCGGCATAAGTTCCAATAATTTATCGTGGATTGCAACCGCCGAAAGGCGCGCTATCTCTGGGGAAAGCCATAGATGCATGTTATAGATGCCGTGATGGTGATCGTCGTCACTATTTTCCCCGGCGCCATGATCGTGACCGTGATGGTCATCGTCGTCGTCGACGCCTTTCATGAGTAACGGTTTCACGCCGTCAAGCTCGGCAATCGTCACCTTTTTGTTCGGCGCAATGCTTTGCGTTGACTTATCCATAAACGCCTCCATCTCTGGACCAATCCAGACCACTAAGTCTGCGTTCTGTAAGCGTTTTGCATCCGATGGACGCAGTGAATAATCATGCTCCGATGCCCCGTCAGGCAGCAGTACCTGGGTCTCTGTTACCCCATCAGCAATGGCTGATGCTATAAAGCCCAGCGGTTTAAGCGAGGTGACGACCGCGGCGCTTGCCAGCGGTGCATGAGCGAACAAAAAAGCGGCGCTAAGTCCAGCGCAAAGAAGCGTATTTTTATGTAACATAATGCGTCTAATCATCGTAATGAATGAGAAAGATGTGATATTATAACATTCACTGGCTTGTGCAACCTCTAATTTGATATGACAAATCTTGTAACTCTGGAAAACGTCGCGGTCGTCTATGGCCAAAGGCGCGTGCTGTCTGACATTTCGCTCACGCTTAAGCCGGGCAAAATTTTAACTCTGCTGGGCCCCAACGGCGCCGGTAAATCGACCCTCGTCAGAGTCGTTCTTGGGCTGGTAGCACCTACAGAAGGGGTTATCAAACGCGAGGGACATCTGCGGATAGGCTATGTCCCGCAAAAGCTGCACCTTGATGCCACGATGCCGCTCACCGTCAGCCGCTTTATGCTGTTGCGGCCGGGAACGCACAAGCGCGACATACTGCCGGCGCTGAAGCGCGTGCAGGCCGGTCATCTGATTGACGCGCCTATGCAAAAGCTTTCTGGCGGCGAGACTCAGCGGGTACTTCTGGCGCGCGCGCTGCTCAATCAACCGCAGCTGCTGGTGCTCGACGAGCCAACGCAGGGCGTTGACGTGAATGGTCAGGTGGCGCTGTACGATCTGATTAATCAGCTGCGCCAGGAGCTTGATTGTGCCGTGCTGATGGTTTCCCACGACCTGCACCTGGTGATGGCGAAAACCGATGAAGTACTGTGTCTCAATCAGCATATCTGCTGCTCCGGCGCGCCGGAAGTGGTCTCCATGCATCCGGAATTTATCTCAATGTTCGGCCAGCGCGGCGCGGAACAGCTGGGTATTTATCGCCATCATCATAATCACCGCCACGACCTGCAGGGGCGGATTGTACTGCGTCGGGGAAATGACCGTTAATGATTGAATTACTGCTCCCCGGCTGGCTGGCCGGGATGATGCTCGCCTGTGCGGCGGGTCCGCTGGGGTCGTTTGTCGTCTGGCGCCGCATGTCCTACTTTGGCGATACCCTGGCCCATGCCTCTCTGCTCGGCGTCGCTTTTGGTTTGCTGCTGAACGTTAATCCTTTTTATGCGGTCATCGTGGTGACGTTGCTGCTGGCGGGCGGGCTGGTATGGCTGGAAAAACGTCCTCATCTGGCGGTAGATACGCTACTCGGTATCATGGCCCACAGCGCGCTGTCTTTGGGCCTGGTGGTAGTCAGTCTGATGTCGAACGTGCGCGTCGATCTGATGGCCTATCTGTTTGGCGACCTGTTGGCGGTTACACCGGAGGATTTAATATCCATCGCGATTGGCGTAGCGATCGTGCTGGCGATCCTGCTCTGGCAGTGGCGTAATCTGCTATCGATGACCATTAGTCCGGATCTGGCCTTCGTTGACGGCGTTAAGCTACAAAGGGTTAAACTGCTGTTGATGCTGGTCACCGCGCTGACCATCGGCGTGGCGATGAAGTTCGTCGGGGCGCTGATCATTACGTCTTTGCTGATTATTCCCGCAGCCACGGCGCGTCGCTTTGCCCGTACGCCGGAGCAAATGGCGGGTATTGCGGTAGGAATGGGGATGATTGCCGTCACCGGCGGACTGACCTTTTCAGCGTTTTACGACACGCCAGCCGGGCCTTCCGTGGTGCTGTGCGCTGCGGTGCTGTTTATCATCAGCATGAGCAAGAAGCGGGCCGCCTGACGCTTATGCGCCCGCCTCAACCGCCATCAAAACTCGGCAGATTGCTATGGGGTCACAGCTGTCTGCGGACTTTGTCGCCCGGCTGAGGCGTTCACGCCGCAAGCCGGGTCATCAACCGCAATACCCCTCCAACAATTTCCCCGGCTTGCGCTGCGCTTAGCCGGGCTACCGACCCTTGCGGTCTGTTGTTTTAAACACCGACAAGGATTAAGGCATTTCAGGCGGCGTAATGCCAAAGTGGGTCCAGGCCCGTACCGTCGCCATACGTCCGCGCGGGGTGCGTTGTAGAAAACCTTGCTGAATCAGATACGGTTCCAGCACGTCCTCGATGGTTTCACGCTCTTCACCTATTGCCGCCGCCAGGTTATCCAGCCCAACCGGCCCGCCAAAGAATTTATCGATGACCGCCAGCAGCAGCTTACGGTCCATATAGTCAAATCCTTCGGCATCCACGTTGAGCATATCCAGCGCCTGAGCGGCAATATCCTCTGAGATACGTCCATCGTAGCGGACTTCGGCAAAATCGCGCACCCTGCGCAGCAGGCGGTTAGCGATTCGCGGCGTACCGCGCGCGCGACGTGCAACTTCCAGCGCTCCCTCTTCGCTCATCTCCAGCCCCATATAGCGGGCGCTGCGGCTGACGATATGCTGCAGGTCAGGGATCTGGTAGAACTCCAGGCGCTGGACGATACCGAAGCGGTCGCGCAGCGGCGAAGTCAGCGAGCCGGCGCGAGTGGTCGCGCCAATCAGGGTAAACGGCGGAAGATCGATTTTGATTGAACGCGCCGCAGGCCCTTCACCAATCATGATATCCAGCTGGTAATCTTCCATTGCCGGATACAGGACTTCTTCGACAACCGGTGAAAGGCGATGAATCTCGTCGATAAACAGAACGTCGTGTGGTTCAAGGTTGGTCAACATCGCCGCCAGATCGCCCGCTTTCTCCAGCACCGGGCCGGAGGTCGTGCGCAGGTTAACGCCCATTTCGTTAGCGACGATGTTCGCCAGCGTGGTTTTTCCCAGCCCTGGAGGACCAAAAATCAGCAGGTGATCGAGCGCGTCGCCGCGCAGTTTCGCCGCCTGGATAAAGATCTCCATTTGCGAACGGACGTGCGGCTGGCCTACATACTCTTCCAGCAGTTTGGGGCGGATTGCGCGGTCCGCCGCCTCTTCAAAGCCGCTGCTGTCTGCCGATACCAGCCTGTCTGCTTCTATCATCCCTTACCTCACAACGCGGCGCGGAGCGCTTCGCGAATTAGCGTTTCACTGTTGGCATCCGGACGCACGATTTTGCTGACCATCCGGCTGGCTTCCTGAGGTTTATAGCCCAGCGCCACCAGCGCAGCAACCGCTTCCTGTTCAGCATCATCGTCAGACGGCCCGGCCGGCGACGTCAGAACCAGATCGGCTGCCGGAGTGAACAGATCGCCATGCAGTCCTTTGAAGCGGTCTTTCATCTCGACAATCAGGCGTTCCGCGGTTTTCTTACCGATCCCCGGCAGTTTGACCAGCGCCGCCAGCTCTTCACGCTCAACGGCATTGACAAACTGCTGCGCGGACATGCCGGAAAGGATTGCCAGCGCCAGTTTTGGACCGACGCCGTTAGTTTTAATCAGCTCTTTAAACAGCGTGCGCTCCTGCTTATTGTTAAAGCCATACAGCAGCTGCGCATCTTCACGAACGATAAAGTGGGTGAAAATGATCGCCTCTTTGCCCACGTCCGGCAGCTCATAGAAGCAGGTCATCGGCAGATGAACCTCATAGCCTACGCCTCCCGTTTCGAGTAAAACCAGCGGGGGTTGTTTTTCGAGAATAATGCCTCTGAGTCTGCCTATCACATGGAGCTCCTGGATTAAGGGCCGAAAGTCTAATGCGGTATCATAAAAAAAGGCTGGATAGATATCCAGATGAAAAACACGTAATTCCCGTACATCGGTGGGGCGCGAGCCTGGCTTGCGCTTTTATGCGCTCTTTTTACCCCGTACAAGGTAGATGATGTAGTGAATGACGCGTCTTTGACGACCCGACCCAACGACTTTCTGATGGTGGAAAGTTTCGCTTATTCGATAACCGCTGTTGATGAACTTTAGCGCTTCTTGTTCATCCGGGGTTTCCAGCATCAGCCTGTGCCTGCGGTGATAAATCCGATAAAGCGTCTGCGCAGGCCACTGACGAGAAATAGCGTAACGCTTACGGTATAAAAATAGCGTCAAAGTAATAAAAGCCACGATAACCCAGATTGCTATCAGACCCGGGAGCCGGCTGACGTTAAAAAAGAGAGCGTCACATGGTTTGGCAATAGCGGGTTTTCCCTGCACGATATTCATACAAAGTCTGTCTGCGGGCGGAGACCAGGCCTTTGCAACGTGATAGAGGTAGGAGTGACCGCCTGACCGCCAGGTAATATCATACTCAAAGAGCGGGGAACAATCTTCGCGTCCGCGAAATGTGGTGCAGGCGTCGGCCAGGCGCCGCTCTGCGCTGCTGACGGTGCGGGTATTGACGACTGTGCCGAAAACCGTCGAACTCTGATGGTAATACTGATATTCGGTCAGTAAATAATATCCACTGACGATAATTAGCAGCATAAAAAAAAGAGATTTCACCACCCGGATTTTCATCATTCAACTGACTATCCAACGCTATGCCGAATAATCTGCATCCTTACTCTTTTTAGTTAACGATGTCAGTGAGGAAAGTAAAACGCCCCGGGCAACAAGCGCCGGGGCGGTGTAGATTAGCGGAGGCGTCCGCGCGCCAGGTTCAGGCGGCTTTCACTGATCTGAGCTGCGTTCTGGCTGACGTGGCAATGAGTGATGGCGATAGCTAAAGCATCCGCCGCATCCGCCTGTGGGTTGGCCGGAAGCTTGAGCAACGTGCGCACCATGTGCTGCACCTGGCTCTTTTCCGCGCTGCCAATCCCGACAACGGTCTGCTTCACCTGCCTGGCGGCGTACTCAAAGACCGGCAGATCCTGATTCGTCGCCGCGACGATGGCCACTCCGCGCGCCTGGCCGAGCTTCAGCGCCGAGTCGGCGTTTTTGGCCATAAAAACTTGTTCGATGGCGAAGTAGTCCGGCTGGAACTGGGTGATAATTTCCGTAACGCCGGCATAGATAAGCTTCAGGCGGGACGGTAAATCATCCACTTTCGTGCGTATACAGCCGCTGCCGAGGTAGCTCAGCTGGCGTCCAACCTGACGGATAACGCCATAACCAGTGACGCGCGACCCCGGGTCAATACCGAGAATAATAGCCATCACGCGCCCCCGGTCATAACTAACTCGTGAGACCCTAACGATTTCAGTTCACAGCCAGGCGGCCACGCAGCGCATCCCCGGGTGCGTAGATTCACTACGTGACCGGGGTAAGCGAGGAGCGCCAACACCGCTGTGGGCTGAAAGTGTACGGGTATCACAGGGTTGCGGCGACCTCATCAGAGATCTCGCCGTTATGATAAACTTCCTGCACGTCGTCGCAATCTTCCAGCATATCGATCAGACGCAGCAGTTTCGGCGCAGTTTCCGCGTCCATATCCGCTTTGGTTGACGGGATCATGGAGACTTCAGCAGCGTCCGCTTTCAGACCGGCAGCTTCCAGCGCATCGCGTACCGCACCCATCTCTTCCCAGGCGGTGTAGACGTCAATTGCGCCGTCGTCATAGGTCACCACGTCTTCCGCGCCCGCTTCCAGCGCCGCTTCCATGATCGCATCTTCATCGCCTTGCTCGAAGGAGATGACGCCTTTTTTGCTGAACAGGTAGGAAACGGAGCCGTCGGTGCCCAGGTTACCGCCGGTTTTGCTGAACGCGTGACGTACTTCAGCAACGGTACGGTTGCGGTTGTCGGACAGACATTCAACCATTACCGCCGTACCGCCAGGACCGTAACCTTCATAAATGATGGTTTCCATGTTCGCATCATCATCGCCGCCGACGCCGCGGGCAATAGCGCGGTTCAGGGTGTCACGGGTCATGTTGTTGCTCAGCGCTTTGTCAATCGCTGCGCGCAGACGCGGGTTTGAGCCCGCATCGCCGCCGCCAAGACGGGCCGCGGTGACCAGCTCGCGAATAATTTTCGTAAAGATCTTACCGCGTTTGGCATCCTGTGCCGCTTTGCGGTGTTTGGTGTTGGCCCATTTACTATGACCTGCCATAAAATAATATCTCCAAAAAAGCCTTTTCCCGGCGCCTTTTAGCCCTCAGGAGCACTGGCTGCGTTGTTTCACACCCATTACCTACGCAAGTAAGCTCCGGGTGATATCCCAACTGGCCGCCTTCCTGATAACTAAAATTCTGGGGGAAATTAGTTGGCGTTAATTACAAATTCTTCAATCGCCTGCCGGTTGCTCCAGGACTTGGTCAACGTGGCGGCTTCCGTCGCATCAACCCAGCGATAGTCCAGATGTTCCGTAAAGACAATCTGGCGTTCATGGGGGAGCGCAAGACGGAACCAAAACTCCGTATTGCGCTCAACGCCCGGCGCATAGCGATGACGTAAATGAGAAAATATCTCGAACTCTACCGTTCGCTGACAATCAACCAAAGCCAGCTGCTCGCAGGCAACGTCAATGGCGACCTCTTCCATTACTTCACGCGCGGCAGCTTGCGGCGCGGTTTCCCCCTCCTCCAGGCTGCCGGTAACCGACTGCCAGAAGGCGGGATCGTCGCGACGCTGCAACATCAGCACCCGCTTCGTATCTTCGGCATAAATCACCACCAGAACGGAAACGGGGAGCTTGAATGACATCTTACTTATTCTCCGGAGACTCTTTTGCCTCTTTCGCCACCACCTGAATACCGAGCTCGCTCAGCGATGCAGGATTCGCAAAGCTCGGGGCTTCGGTCATCAGGCAGGCCGCCGCCGTCGTTTTCGGGAAGGCGATAACGTCACGGATATTATCGGTGCCGGTCAGCAGCATGGTCAAACGGTCAAGGCCAAAAGCCAGACCCGCATGCGGTGGAGTACCGTATTTTAGCGCATCCAGCAGGAAGCCAAACTTCTCGCGCTGCTCCTGCTCGTTAATTCCCAGAATACCGAATACGGTCTGCTGCATCTCACCGCTGTGAATACGCACGGAACCGCCGCCAACTTCATAGCCGTTAATCACCATGTCGTAAGCGTTAGCTACCGCATCTTCCGGCGCGGCTTTTAGCTCTGCGGCGGTCATATCTTTCGGCGAGGTAAACGGATGGTGCATCGCGGTCAGGCCGCCTTCACCGTCGTCTTCAAACATCGGGAAGTCGATCACCCACAGCGGCGCCCATTTCTCTTCATCGGTCAGGTTCAGATCTTTACCCAGCTTCAGACGCAGCGCGCCCAGCGCATCGGCAACCACTTTTTTGTTATCCGCGCCGAAGAAGATCATATCGCCATCCTGCGCGCCGGTGCGCTCAAGGATCGCTTCAACGATGTCGGCGTTGAGGAATTTAGCCACCGGGCTGTTGATACCTTCAAGGCCTTTCGCCCGTTCGTTGACTTTAATGTATGCCAGACCTTTGGCGCCGTAGATTTGGACAAACTTACCGTATTCGTCGATTTGCTTACGGCTCAGCGCAGCGCCGCCAGGCACGCGCAGCGCGGCAACGCGGCCTTTGGCGTCGTTAGCCGGGCCCGCAAAGACGGCGAATTCCACCGCTTTCACCAGATCGGCGACGTCCACCAGCTCCATCGGGTTACGCAGGTCCGGTTTGTCAGAACCATAGCGGCGCTCGGCTTCGGCAAAGGTCATGATCGGAAAATCCCCCAGATCCACGCCCTTCACTTCCTGCCACAGATTACGCACCAGCGCTTCCATCACTTCGCGCACCTGCGGGGCGGTCATAAAGGAAGTCTCGACGTCGATCTGGGTGAATTCCGGCTGGCGGTCAGCGCGCAGATCTTCGTCGCGGAAGCATTTAACAATCTGATAGTAGCGGTCAAAACCGGACATCATCAGCAGCTGTTTAAACAGCTGCGGAGACTGCGGGAGCGCGTAGAATTTGCCTTTATGCACACGAGAAGGCACGAGATAGTCGCGCGCGCCTTCCGGGGTCGCTTTGGTCAGCATCGGGGTTTCGATATCGAGGAAACCGTGGTCGTCCATAAAACGGCGAACGAGGCTGGTAATCTTCGCGCGGGTTTTCAGGCGCTGCGCCATTTCCGGACGACGCAGGTCCAGGTAACGGTATTTCAGACGCGCTTCTTCGGTGTTGACGTGGTTGGAATCCAGCGGCAGCGCTTCAGCACGGTTGATGATCGTCAGGTCGGTTGCCAGCACTTCAATGGCGCCGGTGGCCATATCATTATTGACGTTCTTTTCGTCACGCGCGCGCACGGTACCGGTGACCTGAATGCAGAACTCATTACGCAGTTCGGAGGCCAGCTTTAATGCATCCGCGCGATCCGGATCGAAAAACACCTGCACGATGCCTTCGCGGTCGCGCATATCAATAAAGATAAGGCTACCAAGATCACGACGACGGTTGACCCAACCACACAGAGTCACTTGCTGCCCTACGTGGGACAGACCGAGCTGTCCGCAATATTCTGTACGCATGAGATATCCCTTAACTTAGCCGCAGGCGGATTGTTGCCTGCCTTGCAGGCGACGAGGTCGCAGCTTTAGCTGATGTCACTACTGAATGAAAAAAGGCGGCTATTATACTGGAAATTATGCCGCACGATAAGCCCGGCGCAGCGCGCAGCGTTGCTTTGCTGTGCGCTTAGTGCCTGCACTCACAAAAATTAACAAAAATTGTTACCCTTGGGCAGAATCGGCAACGGTATTGTAGCGACCTGACCACCTGGAGAAGATACGGGGATATTATGTTAGAACTCAATGCAAAAAACACCGCGCTGGTCATTATTGACCTGCAGGAAGGTATTTTACCGTTTGCCGGCGGCCCTCATCGTGCTGATGAAGTGGTTGAGCGGGCCGCGAAGCTGGCGAAAAAGTGTCGCCAGCAGGGCTCCCCCGTAGTGATGGTTCGCGTCGGCTGGTCAGCGGATTTCGCCGAAGCGCTGAAACAGCCGGTCGATGCCGAGGCTGGCGCCCATACGCTACCGGAAAACTGGTGGACCTACCCGCTCGCGCTGGAAAAACAGGAAAGCGATATCGAAGTTACTAAACGTCAGTGGGGCGCTTTTTACGGCACTGACCTCGAGCTGCAGCTTCGCCGTCGCGGCATCGACACCATCATTCTGTGCGGAATATCCACCAACATCGGCGTCGAATCCACGGCGCGCAACGCCTGGGAGCTGGGATTTAATCTGATTCTGGTTGAAGATGCCTGCAGCGCGGCGTCGGCCGAACAGCATCAGGGCAGCATGACGCACATCTTCCCGCGTATTGCTCGCGTGCGCAGTACCGAGGAGGTACTTGCCGCCTTATGATCTATATTGGGCTTCCCCAATGGGCGCACCCGAAGTGGGTGCGCCTGGGTATCACCAGCCTTGAAGAGTATGCCCGCCACTTTAATTGCGTGGAGGGCAACACCACCCTGTACGCGTTACCAAAAGCGGAGATTGTCAGCCGATGGTATGAACAGACCCACGACGATTTTCGCTTCTGCTTCAAGTTTCCGGCCACCATTTCGCACCAGGCGGCGCTGCGCAACTGCGACGACTTAAGCCAGGAGTTTTTTACTCGTCTGGCGCCGCTGTCTTCGCGCATCGGCCAATACTGGCTACAGCTGCCGGCGACGTTTGGCCCCCGAGACCTTCCCGCCCTCTGGCACTTTCTTGATAGTCTGCCGCGTGAATTCACCTACGGCGTCGAAGTAAGGCATGCGGAATTTTTCGCCAAGGGGGAAGCGGAGCAGCAGCTTAATCGCGGCTTGCATCAGCGAAACGTCAACCGCGTTATCCTCGATAGCCGCCCGGTTCACAGCGCCATCGCCCGCAGTCAGGCAATGATCGAAGCACAAAACAAAAAGCCCAAAGTCCCCGTCCATGCGCTGGTGACGGCCCGGCACCCTATGGTGCGCTTTATTGGCAGCGACGATATGGCGCAAAATCGCGAGCTTTTTAGCGTGTGGATAAGGACGCTGCCAAAATGGGCGCAAACCACAACGCCCTACCTGTTCCTCCACACACCGGATATCGCCCAGGCTCCGCAGCTGGTCGACATCCTGTGGAGCGATCTGCGCGCCGCCCTACCGGAAATAGGTGATGCGCCGTCAATTCCGCAGCAAACCTCTCTTTTCTGATATCCTGCTATCCTCAACTGAGCCACCGGATGGAATAAAAGGGAGTTTTGAGTATGGTCAGCGCGCTGTATGCGGTTTTAGGTGCGTTATTGCTAATAAAGTTTTCTTACGATGTCGTACGCCTGAGGACGCAATATCGCGTTGGCTACGGCGACGGTGGTTTTAGCGAGCTGCAGGTTGCTATTCGCGTGCACGGCAACGCGGTGGAATACGTTCCCATTGGCCTGATTCTGCTGCTGTTTATGGAAATGAACGGCGCGCAGACCTGGATGGTTCACGTCTGCGGTATTTTGCTGATTGTCGGGCGCCTGATGCACTCTTATGGTTTCCATCATCGCCTGTATCGCTGGCGCCGCTCTGGCATGAGCGCGACGTGGTGTTCATTGTTGCTGATGGTGCTGGCGAACTTCTGGTATATGCCCTGGGAGTTGGTTTTCTCCGTCCGTTAGCGCACAATACGCCGTTTTCGATTTTTCGGGTTTAACGTTATGTCTCACCGCGATACGCTTTTTTCCGCGCCGATTGCCAGTCTCGGCGACTGGACCTTTGATGAACGGGTTGCTGAAGTCTTCCCGGATATGATCCAGCGCTCTGTTCCCGGCTATTCCAACATTATTTCAATGATCGGCATGCTGGCGGAACGTTTCGTTCAGCCGGATACCCAGGTTTACGATCTCGGCTGCTCGCTTGGCGCAGCCACGCTGTCCGTGCGCCGCAACATTGCCCATGCCGGCTGTAAAATTATCGCCGTTGATAACTCACCGGCGATGGTCGAACGCTGCCGTCGCCATATTGACGCCTATAAAGCGCCGACGCCGGTCGAAGTTATTGAAGGCGATATCCGTCAAGTCACTATCGAAAATGCTTCGATGGTGGTGCTGAATTTCACCATTCAGTTTCTCGAGCCGGGCGAACGCCAGGCCATTCTTGATAAGGTTTATCAGGGGCTGAATCCGGGCGGTGCGTTGGTGCTGTCGGAAAAATTCAGCTTCGAGGATGACAACGTCGGCGAACTTCTGTTCAACATGCATCACGACTTCAAGCGCGCCAACGGCTACAGCGAGCTGGAAATCAGCCAGAAGCGCAGCATGCTGGAAAACGTCATGCTCACCGATTCCGTGGAAACCCACAAAGCCCGCCTGCGCAAGGCCGGTTTCGAACATGCCGAATTGTGGTTCCAGTGCTTTAACTTCGGATCGTTAATCGCCGTAAAATCCGGGGAACCGGCATGATTGATTTCAGCAACTTTTATCAATTGATTGCCAAAAGCCCGCTGTCACACTGGCTGGAGACGCTACCCGCTCAGGTCGCGGCCTGGCAACGTGAAGCGCTGCACGGCAAATACCGGGAGTGGGAACGGGCCGTCGAGTTTCTGCCCGAGTTTGCGCCCTACCGCCTCGACCTGCTGCATAGCGTCACTGCTGAGAGCGAAACGCCGCTCGGTGAAGGCCAGCGCCTGCGCATTGAAAACCTGCTGAAGAATCTGATGCCCTGGCGTAAAGGGCCCTTCTCCCTTTACGGCGTGAATATCGATACCGAGTGGCGTTCCGACTGGAAGTGGGAGCGCGTACTGCCGCACCTTTCCGACCTGACCGGACGGACTATTCTTGATGTCGGCTGCGGCAGCGGATATCACATGTGGCGGATGATTGGCGCCGGCGCTCATCTGGCGGTAGGCATCGATCCCACCCAACTGTTCCTTTGCCAGTTTGAAGCCGTACGTAAACTGCTGGGCAACGACCAGCGGGCGCATCTGCTGCCGCTGGGAATTGAACAGCTTCCGGCGCTGAACGCCTTTGATACCGTTTTTTCGATGGGCGTGCTGTACCATCGTCGTTCCCCGCTCGATCACCTGTGGCAGCTAAAAGATCAGCTGGTTCCCGGCGGCGAGCTGGTGCTGGAGACGCTGGTCGTTGAAGGCGACGAAAATACCGTGCTGGTGCCGGGCGATCGCTATGCGCAGATGCGCAACGTCTACTTTATTCCCTCTGCCGCCGCGCTGAAGCAGTGGCTGGAGAAGTGCGGATTTGTCGATGTACGCATCGTCGATGCGTGCGTGACCTCGACCGAAGAGCAGCGCCGCACCGAGTGGATGACCACCGAGTCGCTGGCCGACTTCCTCGATCCAGAGGACAGTAGCAAAACCCGCGAAGGCTATCCCGCCCCGCTGCGCGCGGTGATTATTGCCACCAAACCGGAAACGGAACAGTCTCTGGCAGCGAAAAAACGTGCCGACAAGCGGGCCGGTTGACGCGTTTTTAGCATAAAAAAAGGCCCCTGTTTAATGGGCAGGGGCCTGGTACGGGCAATCATCATATTGGGCGACATGATGTGCAGCAAAAAACGGTTTATCCCCGTCATACTTCAAGTTGCATGTGCGCTGGCTTTGTTACTCGGCTCATCCATGAGCCTCGCCCTTACGGGCCGCCGGGATACGGCGTTCAAATCTGTTCCAGACAGATTTGTCGCTCACCCCAGTCACTTACTTGAGTAAGCTCCTGGGGATTCCCTGCGTCGCCGCCTTCTCGCAACTCGAATTATTTAGGGTTTTAATCTCTCTGTGCGGAAATAATCTTCTTCATTTCCGCTACCGCTTCGCCATTGACGGCGTAGTGTAAGTATTCATCAGCATCGGCATCCGTAGACATCGACAACCCGGGATTACGAAAGCGCATCGGGGACGGTAGCCACTGGCCTGCCGAGCTGTGGACCTCTTTTACCCCAGCCTGCAAAAACAGCGGCAGGTTGGCGGCACGCACTCCTGCGCCGGCCATAATAATAGGAGTGTCGCTTTGGGAAATAAGTTCCCTGATTAATGAAATTCCTTTTTCGGCAGACGGCTGCTGGCCCGAAGTCAGGATCCGCTGAACGCCGAGCTCAGCCAGCTCAACGCTGGCCTGGCGCGGGTTGGCGCACATATCAAAGGCACGGTGAAAGGTGACGGCCATCGTTCCCGCCGCCGCCATTATTTTTTTCATTCGCGCCCTATCTACCTGACCGTCGGCGTCCAGGATGCCGATCACCATGCCGGGAAAGCCGAGATCTCTCACCGCAGCCACATCATCAAGCATTGCGGCAAATTCGCCAGCGGTATAGCAAAAGTCACCGCCGCGCGGACGAATAATTGGATGAACGGGGATGGTCACCGACTCACGCACCGTTTTAAGGACGCCCGAGGAAGGCGTCAGCCCCCCCTCCTGCGGCGCGGCGCATAGCTCGATGCGGTCGGCGCCGCAGCGCTGGGCCTCCAGCGCGCACTCCATGCTGTAACAACAGACTTCCAGTAAGCTCATTCTTCTCTCCGTCGATATGGCAGGCACGACAGAATGTCACGATTTCTTCCGACAGACGCCGCGTAGCTTCACACTGTTATCGTTCTGATTGTTCGCTGGCGACAATTTGCTCAATCGACCACGGGTGAAATTTGATCGTCACTTTGCCATCAGTAACCGCCAGGGTTGGATTCGGCAAGCGCTCATGCTCTCCTTTTGGCGCGCTGGTCTTTACAAAAATGCCCGGTTGGCTCAATCCATCATCGGAAAGCAGCGCCAGGGCGCGGGTATTGAGCGTTTCGGGCTCGCCAGGCAGAACGATTTCAATATGCTCCCAGCCTTCATGCGGATAGCGCTTTTCGCCCGGCCACGGCAGTTCAACAATGCTAAAACGCCAGTGCGCCACGACCACCGGCTCATCCAGCCTGAACAGGCAGATGGGGCGGCCGTTAATGACATTTTCCGACAGCAGCGTGCCGCATTGCTCAAAGCCGCGACGCCAGCGCTCCGCCGTGGCGTTCTGGTGACAGCGCAGGGAAATATGGTCGGCATCAAGTGGCGTAATATCGAGACCAAGCCGATGAGCAAGCGCGTTTAGCGCCTCGGTAAAGCGCGGCAGGTCCGCGGAAATATCGTTTAATTCATTAATCTGCTGCCAGTTCGCCATCGTAAGCCTCGGTACGCACTAAAAAGCGCTAATCTATCGCGTTTTCCGCAGCCGACCAACCGGCAATCGTCGGCGACGTCCGGCGAACGGCTATTCGTTGAGCGCGAGGCTAAGCAACCTCCGTGCGGTGCTGACGCGTGGGTGCAAATGCAGTATACTCCTGCCCTAATTTGTCCACATTCCCGCGCCGCCCCATCAGGGTGACGGCGTGTTAACGTAAGGTGTTTCGGTGAATATTCAGGCTCTTCTCTCAGAAAAAGTCAGTCAGGCCCTGATCGCAGCAGGCGCGTCTGCCGATTGCGAACCTCAGGTCCGCCAGTCAGCAAAAGTCCAGTTCGGCGACTATCAGGCCAACGGCGTGATGGCCGTTGCCAAAAAACTGGGCATGGCGCCGCGACAACTTGCAGAGCAGGTACTGTCTCATCTCGATCTGAGCGGGATTGCCAATAAGGTAGAGATCGCCGGCCCTGGCTTTATTAATATTTTCCTCGATCCGGCCTTCCTCGCGGAAAATGTCAGCAGCGCGCTGAAATCGGAACGTCTGGGCGTGGCTCAGCCGCCGGCACAAACCGTGGTGGTCGATTACTCTGCGCCGAACGTGGCGAAAGAGATGCACGTAGGCCACCTGCGCTCCACCATCATTGGCGATGCCGCGGTGCGTACGCTGGAGTTTCTCGGGCATAAAGTGATCCGCGCTAACCACGTGGGCGACTGGGGTACCCAGTTCGGCATGCTTATCGCGTACCTGGAAAAACAGCAGCAGGAGAACGCCGGTGAAATGGCGCTGGCCGACCTCGAAGGTTTCTATCGTGAAGCGAAAAAACACTACGATGAAGATGAAGCCTTCGCCGAGCGCGCGCGCAGCTACGTCGTTAAGCTGCAGGGCGGCGACGAATATTTCCGCGAAATGTGGCGCAAGCTGGTCGACATCACCATGTCGCAAAACCAGTTAACCTATAACCGCCTGAACGTCACCCTGACCCGCGATGATGTTATGGGCGAAAGCCTTTATAACCCGATGCTGCCGGGTATCGTGGCCGACCTGAAGGCCAAAGGGCTGGCGGTAGAAAGCGAAGGCGCGACGGTGGTATTCCTTGATGAGTACAAAAACAAGGAAGGTGAACCGATGGGCGTCATCATCCAGAAGAAGGATGGCGGCTACCTTTACACCACTACCGATATCGCCTGCGCAAAATACCGCTACGAGAATCTGCATGCGGATCGCGTGCTTTACTACATCGACTCTCGCCAGCATCAGCACCTGATGCAGGCGTGGACTATCGTACGTAAAGCCGGCTACGTGCCGGAGTCCGTACCGCTGGAGCACCACATGTTCGGCATGATGCTCGGCAAGGACGGCAAACCGTTCAAAACCCGCGCCGGCGGTACCGTGAAGCTCGCCGACCTGCTGGACGAAGCGCTGGAACGCGCCCGCCGTCTGGTGGCGGAGAAAAACCCGGATATGCCCGCCGATGAACTGGAAAAACTGGCGAACGCGGTCGGGATTGGCGCGGTTAAGTATGCCGACTTGTCAAAAAACCGCACCACTGACTATATCTTCGACTGGGATAACATGCTGGCCTTTGAGGGCAATACAGCGCCTTATATGCAGTATGCCTATACCCGCGTGCTCTCCGTGTTCCGCAAAGCGGATATTGATGAAAGCGCGCTGGTGGCGGCGCCGGTGGTCATCATCGAAGACCGCGAAGCCCAGCTGGCGGCCCGTCTGCTGCAGTTTGAAGAAACCCTTACGGTCGTTGCCCGTGAAGGCACGCCGCACGTTATGTGTTCTTACCTGTACGATCTGGCGGGTCTGTTCTCCGGTTTCTACGAGCACTGCCCGATCCTGAGCGCTGAAAGCGAAGAGACGCGCAACAGCCGCCTGAAACTGGCTCTGCTGACGGCGAAAACGCTGAAGCTGGGTCTTGATACCCTGGGTATCGAAACCGTAGAACGGATGTAATGTGTCGAAAGAACCCGGCTTAACGCCGGGTTTGCCGGGCGGCGGCTGACGCCACACCCGGCTGTTCTCACCTGATTCAAAAATACTTCCGCAGATACTCCGTCAGACACAGGATCGCCATCGCCTGGCCATACGGCATCGACGTCAGCGGGATGTCGCGATAAAAATCGAGATCCGACCCCATCCCGGTACCGAAGGACGTTTGCAGCAGTTCCCCTTGCGCAGAGATATTCGCCACAATGCCGCGAATCGCTTTTTCCGCAACCTCCGTATACGCCTGACTCACGTAGCGCTTGCGCACCGCCTTGAGGATCCCATACGCAAAACCGGCGGTCGCCGACGCTTCCAGATAGGAGTCAGGGTCATCAAGTAGCGTATGCCACAGGCCGCTATCGTCCTGACAGCGGGCCAGCGCCGCAATCTGCGTATCCAACACCTGCACCAGGTAACGTCGCACCGCGCTGTGTTCGGGTAAATCCACCAGCTCCAGGAAATCCGGGATCACGATCGTCAGCCAGCTATTGCCGCGCGCCCAGCGGGCGCGAGCGAAATTATGTCGCCCCTCGTAGTTCCAGCCGTGAAACCACAGACCGGTCTCGCGGTCCATCAGATTCTGCACGTGCAGCAGAAACTGATACACCGCCTCCTCTACGTATTCGGGGCGATTAAGCAGCTTACCGATTTTCGCCAGCGGCAGAACGGTCATCATCAGCGTGTCGTCCCACATTTGCTGATGATTTTCTTCCGCCAGCGTGATGTGCTGCATGCCGCCAGACTCCGTGCGCGGCATCTCGTTCATCGCCCACTCGGCCCAGCTATCGAGCCAGGGCAGATACGCGGCGTTGCCCGTCTCTTCATAGCGATAAGCGAGGGTGAGAAACGGCGCCATGGTGTTGACGTTTTTGGTGGTCGCCCCCTCGGCAAAGCGATCGGCAAACCAGCCATCGATAATATCGCGCATCGCGATATCGCCGGTCTGCTGGTAATACTGCCAGATGCCGTACAGGCCGACGCCGTGAGTCCACTCCCAGCCGTTCCACCCTTTCGTATCAATGATGCGCCCGTCGTCCAGCCGCAGTAAAAATTGCCCGCTTTCATCTTTAATGTTGACCAGATTTTGCGTGACCTTCTGAATCAGCGCCTGCAGTTCATTGCGGGCGATAAAGCGCTCAGGCTGGCGCAGTAGTGGGCTATGTTTGACAGGCCAAACTTTCATATCCTTAACCTCTGTTATATGTCGAATTCATGGCAGAACGCTGTTTCAGCGATGGCGCGGCGGGTTTATTACGATTCAGATAACCAATATTGTTGTTTCCCCACAGTGAGTCGTACGGCATCCCGGCCAGCATCTCGACTACTTCACGATCCTGGGCGCTGGCCAGTTCCGGCTGAGCGCGTCCGGATTCACGCATTTTGAGCGTTTCCGCACGCAGGACGCTGTGGGTTTGCAGATTGAGTTTAAAGCGCAGGGAAACGAGGAAGCCGCAGGCCAGCACCAGCAAAGTGCCGACGCTGAGGATCAGCAGAATGGTATGGCTCACTTCATAAGGCTGCGTTTTCTGCCCGGAGACAAAGCCGGACATCTGCATGATGATCCCTACCAGCATCACCGCCCCGGCCTGGGAAGCCTTACGCGTCAGAGTCATAATCCCGGCAAAGATGCCTTCGCGACGCTGGCCGGTGATCACTTCGTCCACGTCGGCAATATACGTATAGGTGTTCCACGGAACATAGTTGATGCCGCCGCGGCCCAGACCCGCCACTGCGGAAATCAGCAGCAGCAGCGAATAAACATCGCTGAGGCCAGCGTAGTACAGTACCGCGTAAGAGAGCGAACTCAGCCCGAACAGCACTACCACCATGCGGTACGATGGCGCCGGACCGAAGCGAATACACAGCGGGATCATCGCAATAACCGCAATAAACTGGAAGATCGCCATGGTCCCCAGCAGGTTGGAGGCCATTGAGGCTTCCTGCATCAGGACAAACACCACATAGTAAGTAAAGACCGCATTGAAGACATCCTGGGCGATATAGCCCCCCAGATACATCCCCAAATGCTGACGGAAAATTTTAATGCGCAGGGTCGAACTTAATTCAATAAACAGGCGATTAAGACTCTGAGACAAGCTCAGGTTCTGTTTCTCCTCTTCGGCGCGCAGCGCAGCCTCCGTCCACTCTTCACGCGGGCGCTCCCAGGTAAAGAACCAGACAAAAGTTAACATCATTGCGCACAGCACCGAGAACACCAGGCTGGCGTAGAAGAAAGAGACGGCGTTGTCTTTGCCGAAGATGGTCAGCAGAATGCCCGGCAGGAAAGAAGCCAGGATCGCCGACATCTGCGCCATAGAAATACGCGCGCCGGAGAATTTGGTTTTCTGTTTAAAATCGTCGGTCATTTCCGGCACCAGCGTTTCATACGGCACCAGAATCATGGTATAGACGATGTCAAACAGCAGATAGGTCAGCAGGTAGTACCAGAACCCCATATCCCCTACCCACATAATGGAGTAGCTAAACACGCAAGGGATGCCGAGCAGGATAAAGAACTTACGCCTGCCAAAACGTTTTCCCAGCCAGGTCGAGCCAAAGTTATCCGTCAGAAAGCCCATCAGCGGGCTGATTACCGCATCCAGAACTCTGGCAGTGGCAAAAATGAGCGTCGCCTCGATAGGCGAAAGTCCGCAAAAGGTGGTGTAGAAGTAGAGCAGCCAGGCTGCCGTGAGTGCAGTTGTTCCCGCACCAAGAAAATCGCCCGATCCATAGGCAAGGTAGTTAACCAAACCGATTTTACGTGTTTTCATCGCCGTAAATCCTGTGTCTTTTTTTTGAGAACTCCGAACCGCTTTTTGGCTCATTCCGCCAAAAGGGGGTTGATACATGGCTACAGTAAGAACATGGGAACGGCGTTACCTTTTCATTTTTGCCAGCCAAAAGCGTTCAATGGCAAAAACACAAAGAGTCGATGAACACGCTTCACTTATTTATAAAACAGCGTTTCTTTTAATACAAAAGATCGGACCAAAAACTGAGATGTGGCCACCGAAACGGCGCGTCGTGGAATGAAATTTGGGCGATGTATTTCGCTGCGGATAAACCTTGCGAATGCTAAGGAATGGGAGTAAAGACAATAAGAAAAGGGTTGTTTCGCGTATATCAAGGAGGCTTGATGCCCTACTCACATCTGCTGGTCGCCGTGGCGCCAACCCCGGAAAGCCGGGTCCTCATTCAAAAAGCCGTCTCCATCGCACGTCCGGTCAATGCAAAAGTCAGCCTGATTACGCTGGCGACGGATCCGGAGCTGTATAATCAGTTTGCGGCGCCCATGATGGAAAATTTACGCGAAGTGATGCAGGAGGAGACGCGCGGATTTCTGGCCGAGCTGGCCCGCCACGCCGACTATCCTATAGAGAAAATGACCATTGCCAGCGGCGGAATTGCTCACCACGTGCAGGATTTTTGCCGACAGCATCGCGTTGACCTGGTGATTTGCGGTAACCACAACCAGAGTCTGTTTTCTCGCGCCACCTGTTCGGCAAAAGATATTGTTGGCAGTAGCGGCGTCGATGTGCTGCTGGTTTGTCTGGAAAAAGGCTAGCGCCGGGGAGGCGCTAACCGTCTTGGCCTCAGGCGAGTTTAGGGAAAGTGGCGACCTTGCGCTCTAAGTGGCTCTCCTCGCTCCCTGGCTCAATCTCCTTTAGATCGGCAATAAACCGCTCCTGCCAGCGATGAATATCGTTTTCCTTAATCACCGCCAGCATGGCCGAATGGCGGGCAATACGCTCGGCCAGAGGCATGGTTAATGCCTTATCCAGCGCCGCAGCGACCTCATCGCGATCGTAAGGATTAACGATTAAGGCCGTCGGGAGCTCGTTGGCCGCGCCGGCAAACTGCGACAGCACCAGCACGCCCGGATTTTGCGGGTCCTGCGCGGCAACATACTCTTTCGCCACCAGGTTCATACCATCGCGCAGCGGGGTAACCAGACCAACGTCGGAGTAGCGGAAGATTTTCATCAGCAGCTTGCGTTCAAAGTGCTGGTTAAGGTAGTAAAGCGGCGTCCAGCCCAGCTGGCCATACTGGCCATTGATACGGCCGGCTGCGTTTTCCAGCTGATGACGAATATCCTGATAGGCCTGAACGTCCCCGCGTGAAGTCGGCGCAATCTGGGTATAGCGAATCTTGCCGTGATGCTGCGGATAGTTCTCCAGCAGGGCTTCATAAGCAAGAAAACGCTCCGGCAGCCCTTTCGAATAGTCCAGCCGTTCAACGGAAAAGATATTTTGGACGCTTTTGAGCTCGCTCTTCAGCTGCGCCAGCTTCGGCGGCAGCGGCCCTTTAGCACTGCGCGCAATCTCTTCCGGATCGATACCGATCGGATAGACTTCGGTCTGGAAAGGTTTTCCCCAGGCCACATGCTTTTTGCCGTCGCGCGTCGTCAGGCGGGTTTGCATCGATACGCAATCCAGAAACGCCAGTCGGTCGCTTTCGGTCTGGAAACCCAGTAAATCGTAATCGCAAAGCTGTTCAAGCAGTTCCGCATGCGGCGGTAACGCATTAAACACTTCCGGCGTCGGGAACGGAATATGCAAAAAGAAGCCGATACGATTATTGACGCCGCGCTGGCGCAGTTCGCTGGCCAACGGCAGCAGGTGGTAATCGTGGATCCAGACGATATCGTCAGGTTCAATCAGCGGCAGCAGTTTATCCGCCAGGGTCGCATTAACGCGCTGATAGCCCTCCCAGGCTTCACGCTGAAAATCAACCAGGTCAAGACGATAGTGGAATGCGGGCCATAAAACGGCATTGGAAAAGCGGTTGTAATATTCGTCGTGATCCTGCTCGCTAAGATTGAAAGAGGCCCAGGTGATATTGCCCTGAGTCACTTTTTTTAACGGCTGTTGGTCGTCACCGATTTCCCCACTCCAGCCGAACCACAAACCTCCGGCTGCTTTTAATGCCCCCATAATCCCCACGGCAAGGCCACCGGCGCTGGCCTTTTTGTCATCCGGCGGGGCAATACGATTAGATACTACGACTAAGCGACTCATAGCCATCTCTCCTGTCGGTTAGCGCATCTGGTTGTTGCCCATGATTCGCGATGTTACTAATCCAAAGATGAACGGCGGGCACGTCAGGCAAACGCCAACGCGCTTGCGTTTCGCCGCCGCCCACTTTGACCGATACGCCATTCAATTGATTCACAACGCTAAAACCAGCTTCATCGGTTAAGTCATCACCAACAAACACCGGCTTGCGTCCTTTGAATGGAGCTTCCTGCATAAAAGCGGCTATCGCTTCACCTTTATTCACTCCACGCGGTTTGATCTCCACCACGCACTTACCCGGCTGCAGGGCCAGAATGGGATGGCGCTGGACGATAGATTGCGCCAGCGCCAGCACCGCTTGCTGCTGCTCCGGCGCCTGTCGATAGTGCAAAGCAAAAGCCATCCCCTTACTTTCCAGTTCGCATCCCGGCAAAGCATCCAGTTCCGTCGTCAACTGCGCAGAGAGCGCCTTCAGAAGTGAATCCGGTAAAGAGACAATATGCGTTTTACCATTGATGTCACGGCGTTCAGCCCCGTGGACACCGGCAAGCGGTAGCCGGTAAGGACGGGTAAGCTCATCCAGCTCAACCATTGAGCGCCCTGAAATCAATGCCACCGCGCCGTTTTGCTGCTGCACAAGCTGGCGCAGCGACTGCAGAACATCGGCTGGAATGACCACCTGATCGGGATGGGGTTTGATACCGGCAAGGGTACCATCGAGGTCAAAGAAAAAAGCGTAGTTTCCGGTTAACGCAGGCGGTACATAAATCTGGTCAGCCACCCTGTTTCCTCCTTATCATGGCCAGCAACATGCTGGGTGTTAAATTATTGTAGCCATGTAAGTATAGACAGTGTGACCAGCATCGCCATTTTTGATAGTCATCGCCAGCGCAACGGGCGCTGGCGAGGGTTTAGGATTAAACTGAAAAGTTGGACGAGTTAAACCGCACGCTTCGCTTTCTGTTTATAGCGGTCGAAGATCACCGCAGCCAGCAAAATCACGCCGCGCACAACGTACTGCGAGAACGGCGAAATGTTCAGCAGGTTCATCGCATTCTCCACCGTTCCCAGAATCAGGATCCCGGCTACCACGTAGGAGATCTTGCCGATCCCGCCCTTCAGCGATACGCCCCCGAGGACGCAGGCCGAAATGACAATCAGCTCATAGCCAATGGACGTCATCGGCTGACCGCTGGTCATACGGGATGCCAGGATAATGCCCGCCGCCGCGGAAACCAGCCCTGAAAGGACGAAAATAATAATTTTCGTCCGCACAACCGGGACGCCGGCCAGACGAGCCGCTTCTTCATTACCCCCTATCGCCAGCGTGTTTCGGCCAAAGGTGGTTTTATTCAGCAGCAGACCGAATACAATCAGGCAGGCAACGGTTAACCAGATAGGCGCAGGCAGACCAAACCAGTTGGCGTAGCCGAGAGTAAAAAAGCGCTCATCTTCAATCCCTACCGCTTTACCGTCGGAGATGATATAGGCAAGACCGCGGACGATCTGCATCGTGGCGAGGGTGGTAATCAGAGCATTAATCTTTAAGCGGGCAATGACAAAACCGTTGACCAGGCCGCTCACTGCGCCAAGCAGCAGACCGGCGCCGATGCCAACCCACATGCTTTCAGTCAGATTAATCACCACCGCCGTGGTCACGCCGGCGCAGGCGATAACCGAGGCGACCGACAGATCGAAATCGCCGGACGCCAGGCAAAACAGCATCCCACAGGCGACCATTCCGGACATAGAAATAGCCAACCCCAGACCTTTCATATTAATAAACGAGGCAAAATTGGGCACAAAAATTACGCAGCCAATAAACAGCACCGCGAAAACGACCAGCATGCCGAACTGATCCCAGATACGGGAGAAACTAAAAGCCGACCGGGAAGTACCTGAAGTGGTAACTGATGACATCATAGACTCCTTACTCAGGCGACTGCCTGGCTCACTTTTGGCATGGCAAGGCTCAATGCCTGCTGTTCATTGGCATGTTCATGCAGCAGCTCTCCGGCAATCTCACCCTCGCGCATCACCACGATGCGATCGGCTACGCCGAGAACTTCCGGTAAATCGCTGGAGGCAAAGACCACCGCGACGCCCGATGCCGCTAATGCGTAAATAACGTTATAGATCTCATGCTTAGCGCCCACATCAATGCCGCGCGTGGGCTCGTCAAGCAGGATGACTTTCATCTCCTCCGACAGCCAGCGGCCGAGAATCGCCTTTTGCTGATTGCCACCGGAGAGATTCATAATCAGCTGCTCTGCGCCGGGCGTTTTGATATTCAACGATTTAATATGCTGGTCGGCGTTCTGCGCTTCCCAGGCATTATTGATGACGCAGCCCGCGAGAATGTGCTTGCGGCGGGCGCTGATATTGATGTTGTCGCGAACCGAGTGAACCGGAATAATCCCCTCTGCTTTGCGGTCTTCCGGGCAGAGCATCATCCCGGCCTGAATCGCCTGAGCCGGCTTGCGGATATCAATGGCCTCGCCGTCGATATAAACCTGACCGGCGGTTATTCTGCTGCCGCCGAACAGGCCTTTCATCAGTTCGCTGCGTCCGGCGCCAACCAGCCCAAACAGGCCGACGATTTCTCCGCTACGCACCGAAAGGCTAACGGGTTGCCGTACGCCAGGCGCCTTCACCCGATCGAGGCGCAAACGCTCTTTGCCATATTCACGGGGCTGCCAGCCGTAGATATCGCCCAGCTCGCGACCGACCATCGCCTGTACCAGAGCGTCGTGGTTAACCTCTTGCATATTGTCAAAGGTGCGCACGTAGCGACCATCTTTGAAGACCGTGATGGCGTCACTTAACGCAAAGATCTCTTCCATCCGGTGGGAAACGTAAATGATCACCCGCCCTTCCTGGCGCAGCTCGCGGATGACCCGAAACAGATTGTCGATTTCCCTGGCCGACAGTGAGCTGGTGGGCTCGTCAAAAGCGATGATTTTGGCGTTCCGCGCCAACGCCTTGGCGATCTCCACCATCTGCCACTGGCCAATCGACAAATACTTCAACGGCGTTTCCGGGTCGATATCCAGCCCCAGATGCTGCAGCTGCAGGCCGGCTTCATAATTCAGCAGCGACCGATTCACAATCCCGCCCTTGTGCGGCAATTGGCCGAGGTAGATATTTTCCGCCACGGTCATTTCCGGGATCAGATGCAGCTCCTGATAGATAATCGCCACCCCGGCGTTCAGCGCCTCGGTGGTGTGGGTAAAGGTCATCTGCTGGCCTTGGATCTGTAGGCTGCCGGCAGTGGGTACGTAGTTGCCGCTGAGGATTTTGAGCAACGTGGATTTCCCGGCGCCGTTTTCTCCCATCAGGGCGTGGACCTGTCCGGCATAGCAGTTAAAGCTAATATCGGACAGCGCTTTAACGCCCGGGAATGTCATGGTGATGCCGTGGAATGAGAGATAAGGGGTAGACTGTTGCATAACGACTCCGCTTTTCTGTACAGGGCCTCTCGCGCAAGGCAAGAGGCCCGGTCAACCGGCCTTACAGCCCTTTTTTAGCCAGCTCTTCTTTAAAATTGTCGCGGGTAATCAGCACCACGTCGGTCACCGCGGTGAATTTTGGCGGTTCGACATCTTTTGTCACCCAGTTATAAAGCATCTCGCTGGTTTTATAGCCGTGAATATCCGGGCTTGGCAGCAGAGAGCCGTAGAAACCAGTGGCCTGCGCTTTAGAGAGTTCGTTCACTGCATCAACACCGTTAATACCGATACCGATAACGTCAGGCGCTTTAAAGCCCTGGCCTTCGGTGGCGCGTACGCCGCCCAGAACGGTATTGTCGTTCATGCCGACGATCAGCCAGTGTTTGACGTTCGGATGCTGAACCAGCATAGAGTTGCCGGCATCAAAGGCGCCGGGAATGTCGTTAGATTTCGTTGGCACACGGTAGATTTGTTGCTCCGGGAAACCGGCAGCTTTCAGGGCGTCCATCGATCCGGTAGTGCGACGACGGGCGGTGTCCAGCTCGTCGGAAGTGATGGCCATGACGGCGGTATCCTTCACGTCCCAGCCGCGTTTTTGCATCTCTTTATAGAGCTCCTGCCCCTGACGTGCGCCGATCTCACTGGCCGCCATCATCACCAGCGGTACGCTCTCCATCGGTTTGCCTTTGGCGTTAACGAACTGGTCATCGACGGTAATGACTTTCATATCATAGCCGCGCGCTTTGGCGACTATAGCCGCCCCGAGTTTGGGATCGGGCGTACAGATAACAAAGCCTTTGGCTCCGCTAGCCGCCAGGCTATCAATGGCGTTGAGGGTTTTCTCACCGTCGGGGACGGCAATTTTGATGACGTCGAAACCTAAATCTTTACCGGCCTTATCGGCAAATTTCCACTCTGTTTGAAACCATGGCTCTTCAGGCTGTTTGACCAGAAAACCCAGCTTAAGCGTCTCGGCCATAGCTGATTGTGACATAACTGCGGCGAGACCGATCGCCGCCAGCGCTTTAGTAAATTTGTGCATGGTAAACTCCAGCTTTAATTCGCTTTTATGTAGGGAAAATTAAGAGTTAATTTTTTTATCGGACGCAAAACAAGGCATTAGGAAAGTCTCAATCAAGACCGCCGTTGTTAAAATAGTATTAACCGGAAATTATTTCTCCATACGAGAGCGCAATCACATCGCGGAATTACAGTAATTGCGTACATAAAAACAGCGAAAAAAGACATAAAAAAAGCGCTAATTGTCAGACAATTAGCGCAGGCTGTAGCAATATTCTCTATATCATCAGCAGAGTTATCCTTGTCGATATTACCAGCGGCAATAAATATGCTCCGCATGATTGCGTACCGGCACCTCATCCCCCAATAAACGAGCGGCAACGGTAAAAGAAAAATCAAAAACATGGCCTAACCCTTTACCGCTGATCAAATTACCGTCTTCCACTACGGGTTGATCAACATACTCCCCCTCCGCCACGTTCTGCCACAACTCCCCCGAACAGACGTAGCGTCGCCCCCTGAGCAGCCCATTGCCGCCGAGAACCCTTGCGGCTGCCGAACAGATCGGACAGATCAGCATTCCTGCTTTATCGTGGGCCGTAATAAACGCTACAACGTCCTGGCTGGCGGCAAGGTTGACGCTTCCCTGCGGACCGCCGGGCAGAACCACCGCGTCGTACAGCATCCCTGCGCGTTCGGCTAAAGTGCTATCCGCAACCATTGGGATATCGTGGTAGCTCACCACCGCGCGCGATTCGGCGCAGGAGAGAAGCTCCACATCCAGATGCAGACGGCGGAGGATATCAACCACCACAATCGCCTCTCCCTCTTCAAAACCCGACGCCAGTAGCACCGCAACTTTTTTCATTTCAGTCTCCTTTCGTTAGCGTGGTAGTCATAAGCCTTTTACAAAAAAACATCTTTTTTTAAATTTTCATCATCTTTTCAGTTACCCAGGCGAAAAGATGAACCAGTGCAGCCTTCGCTTTGATGACGCACGATACCACAAAAAGGAATTTTGAATCGTTATTTTTAAAACACAATTTCAATAAAAAATATTAGAGATACTACCTTTTAATCAGGAAGCCAATAAAAGAGGTGTTAAATCATAAAGTTAATATAAATAGCAATGTACTACAGTAAGCGATTACTATTACATTTCCAGCCTGTATAAAGTTAAATCCAGATGTTGTAACATAATGTAAATAACCACCATTGAGAGTTTTCTTAATTCAGATATAGCGCTATTCTATCTTGGTTGAGACAAGAAATTTAATTCCATGGTTCGGGCTTAAGTTCTGAATAAAATTATTCTGAGCTTTTCATCTGTTGGTTTTAATTTCGCAAACTCCCTTGGTCACAATCGCGTCTGGATATGACGCAGGCGCTTCCCGCACAGTAAATAAGGATATTGTTATGGTCGTTCCAGGAATGGTGCAAAAGCTGAATAACCAATTGAATCTTGAGTTCCATACTTCCAACTTGTATCTGCAGTTAAGCGAGTGGTGTATTCAGCAGCGGTTGAACGGTACCGCCACTTTTCTGCGTAATCGAGCGCAATCCAGCATAACGCAGATGATGCGGGTCTTTGATTTTATGAAAAGTTCCGGCGCCTGGCCCGTGGTTAAAGCAGACGAAGCCTGCAGCGCGGAATGCGCCTCTCTTGAAGACCTGTTTAGCAAAACCGTTGCTGATTATCAGCAGCGCAGCACCATGCTTTCCGGCCTGACGGCAGAGGCGAAGGCGCAAAGCGACGAATCAACCCTACGCTTCCTCGCGCTGCTGGCGAAAGAACAGCAGCTGGATGGCATGCTGCTGGAGACCATTCTGGATGAAGTCCGCTGCGCGGACCAGGCCGGGACCAGCGAACAGCAAACCGATCGTCACCTGCTTGAACTGGTCAGCCAACAGTACGCCAGCGTCATGTCGGCAAATACCGGAGCGCGCGATAAAGCGTAAAAAGAGGCGTGTTTCTGCCTTTAATGCCCTCATCGCCCCTCAGCGAACCAATCTTTTTCGGCGCTTCGGCGCCGTTTTTATTCCTGAAAGGCATTAAAAACTTTTAACCAGATCTCATTCCCGCTCAACCGGAGGAATTAGCAGGGTATTGGTGATCTGGATCACGTTTAAAACTCTGGGTTGATAATATAAAAACAGTGTTTCAAAAATTTAAAACACGGAGTTTATTTTAATGGCAAGATATACGGCTTCAGCCTCAAACGGGCTGCAGGGAAGACCGATTTTGTTACGCCATCAGTTAGCCTACGGCGGCGGAAATTTGCTGGGAAGCGGCGCACTGGCGATCAGCGGTGCCTGGCTGCTCTATTTTTATACAACCTTCTGTGGGCTGACGCTGATCGAAGCCTCCTTTATTTTCTCCGTCGCCAGCATTATCGACGCGATTAGTAACCCGCTGATGGGCTACCTCACCGATAACTTTGGCAAAACCCGGCTCGGTAAACGCTTTGGCCGCCGTCGCTTCTTTTTATTAATAGGCATTCCGCTAATGATGTTCTACCCGCTGCTGTGGGTAGAAGGTCTCGGTTTCTGGTACTACCTGTGCACCTACGTCGTCTTTGAAATCATTTATACCTCGATTATGGTCCCCTATGAAACATTGGCGACCGAAATGACTGATGATTTCTCACTGCGTTCGAAGCTCACCGGTTATAAAGCGATATTCGGCAAACTGGCTAACTTCCTCGCGGCATTTATCCCCGGGCAGTTCATCCTGCTTTATGGCAAAGAATCCGCCACCCCGTTTTTCCTTACCGGACTGACCTACGGTGTCATTCTTATCGTGGCCATCTCCTGTTTGTGGTACTGCAGCTGGGAACGACCGCGCGAAGAGGAAAAAAGCTCGGGGGAGAAAAAGGGTCTACTTAACACGCTGATTATGCTGGCCAAAGATATGCGCTCAACCTTTTATCTGCGCGTATTCCGTAAACACCTTGGTATGTATCTCTGCGGTTTCGGCGCCGAATGGCTGTTTGCGTCGATCTTCACTTACTTCGTCATCTTCGTGCTGCAACACGATCCGGCCATGGTGGCCGGGCTCAACAGCCTGAACTCAATTCTGCAGCTGGTATCAACGGCCCTGTTTATCGGCCTGTGCGTGAAGAAAGGCTTCAGTAAGCCGTATATTCTGGCGCTGAGCGTGGTCATCTTTGCCGTGCTGCTCTACACCTCGCTGTGGTTCTTCCACCTGCCTTCAAGCCTGGCCACCATTCTGATGTTTGGCATCACGGTGCTGTTCGGTCTCGGCACCGGCGGCGTCTACTACATTCCCTGGACCGTTTACACCTTTTTGGCTGATGTCGATGAAATTTACACCGGCCGCCGTCGCGAGGGGATCTATGCAGGCGCCATGACCTTCTCAGGTAAAATTTTGCGCTCGATTATCGTCTTTACAATGGGAGCTATCCTCAGCTTCTACGGGTTCCAGTCAAAGGCGCACACGCAGCCGGAAAGTGCGGTCACTGCGATTGCGGTGGTATTCTGTGCAGGGGTGATTTTACTGGCGCTGGCAGCCATCGTGTTCAGTAAACAGATGAAGCTCGATCGCAAGGCGCACCTGGTGGTGCTACAGGAAGTCGCGCGCATTAAAGCGGGAGGCAAAATTGCCGACATCGCGCCGGACGTTCGCCTTATCGTGGAAGATTTAGTGGGCCATCGTTATGAAGAGTGCTGGGGCAACAGCAAACTGTTCAAGAATGCGCAGGAGAACGTCATTCAAACCGCCGTGTCCCATTAATCAGCAATAACGCCCCGCTATCACGTTGATGGCGGGGCTCACGCCGCTAGTGCGCTTCTTCCTGTGGGGTGAATTTCAGCTCAATCAGCGCGATGGCTTTTTGTACCGCCCGCAGCGTCACCGGGTCAGCCGAGGCCGGGTGGCTGGCAAAATCGATGGCTTTCAGCTGGGTAGTCATTTTTTCGCGCACCTCGACAGGGGCGATGATATCGATGACGTCGAGGATCTGCTTGATAACTAACTGGCAGGCAACAACGTCAGAGACCAGTTCGTCGTGTTCGGTAAGATGTTGAGACATTTTTCACTCCTTTTTTCAGGAGCGTAATAGTACCCTAATTCCTCGGATATAAAAAAACCTGCCGCAGCAGGTTTTTTTATCAGAACATAGCGCCAGGCGGTACGTCTTTAAAGGTTTTGCAGTAGTTTTCGAACATGCTCTTCAGAATTTTGCGCAGTTTCATGGTTGGCTCCATTTTTGTTATGCAGGTGTTAATATCTACACGGCTATAATATGACTTGCATCACAAAAATCAATCTCAACGTGCGATAAATCACGTTTTATTTACAAAATAAATTTAAACATTCAACAAGAGTGAGTTATTTCGGATAGTTAAGAGCCGCGGGCTCCAGGTGAATCCGGGATCGCTTAGCAATGGCAGTGATACAACGATGAGTACAAACATCTCTTCCAGGGACGACCGCTCTTTTTCAGCACCTGCTCTGCTGGTGGCTGGCGCGTTTTTTATGGAGTTCCTCGACGGCACAGTCATCGCCACCGCCCTGCCCGACATGGCGAAAGACTTCGGCGTAACGGCAGTGGATCTCAACATTGGAATTAGCGCCTACCTTATTACCCTTGCGGTGCTGATACCCGCCAGCGGCTGGATCGCCGATCGCTTCGGCGCGCGGAAAATCTTTAGCCTGGCGCTGGCGATTTTTACCCTCGCCTCGGTGTTTTGCGGGTTGTCGACCAATGTCGATGTGTTTGTCGCCATGCGTATTCTTCAGGGAATTGGCGGCGCGCTGATGGTGCCCGTGGGCCGCCTGGCGGTGTTGCGCACCACACCGAAGCATCAGTTGATTAAAGCGATTGCCACTCTGACCTGGCCGGCGCTGGTGGCGCCTATTATTGGCCCACCGTTGGGCGGATTTATCACCAGCTACGCCAGCTGGCACTGGATCTTCTTTATTAACGTGCCGCTTGGGCTTGTGGCGATTGCCCTGGCGCTGCGCATCATCCCGGATATTCGGGAAGAAGAGCGCCGCCCGTTCGATCTTTCCGGTTTTCTTGCGACCTCGGTGGCGATGGTTAGCCTGGTTGCCGCCATGGAGCTTCTCGGCGATCGTCAGCCTCTGGGCTGGCAGACCCTGGCGCTGCTGGCGTCAGGCCTGGGCTGCATGCTTTTCTCGTTACGGCACTTCCGCCGCGCTGAATGGCCGATGGTGCGCCTTGATGCGCTGGAGATCCCCACCTTCAGGGTCACCATGTACGGCGGTTCGCTGTTCCGCTCCTCCATCAGCGCCGTTCCGTTTCTGCTGCCGCTGCTTTTTCAGGTCGGCTTCGGCATGGATCCCTTCCACTCGGGGCTGCTGGTGCTGGCGGTGTTCGTCGGCAACTTCACCATCAAGCCCCTTACAACGCCGCTGATTCGCTGGCTGGGTTTTCGCCGTCTGCTGCTGATCAATGGCGCATTAAACGTATTATCGCTGCTGGCATGCGCTTTTTTAACCCCGCATACGCCGGTTTGGCTTATCTTTGTAATTCTCTATCTCGGCGGGGTCTTCCGATCGATTCAATTTACCGGCATCAGCACCCTCGCTTTTGCCGATGTTCCTTCCGGACAAATGAGCTATGCCAATACGCTGTTCAGCACCGCATCCCAGCTGGCCGTTGGACTTGGGATAACGCTTGGAGCGATAGGTATTCGTATTGGGGAAGAGTTCAGTGAATGGCTTACGCTTTCTCACCTTCCGGGCATCAGCTTCCGCCTGTCGTTTATCTTTATTGCGCTGATTTGCCTGGTCGGCATGATTGATACTCTGCATCTGACAAAAGATGCGGGTAGCAGCGTATCGAACAAAAAGAAATAGATAAAGAAAAGGCCAGCAGCGCTGGCCTTGCATAGGATGTGTTAATCGATTAACCGATGATCTGGCGAACGAACGCTTCGATCTCTTTATCCTGGCAGTTCTCAAAGAAACACTGCTGGAAGCGAGGGCCGGAAACGGCAGTTTTCACCAGCTCCGGATCGATCGCACGCAGCGTATCCAGATAGTTTTCCTTAACCACCGCGGCTTTGACCGCGTTCAGGATGCCGGCGTTACGCACCTGAGGCTCTTTACGCTCCGGCGGATAGCCTTCGCCTTTGCGGCCGGTGAAGGCTTTTTCAAAGATAAAGCGTACGTTCAGCTCTGCACCCCAGCCAAATCCTTTCGCAAACGGCAGAGACAGCGCGTTACCGTTATTGATCTGCGCAAACAGGAAGGCGTCCGCAGGGTCGATGCAGTAGCCACAAACGACGCCCGGATGAATATTTAACGACATTAGCGCGCCCTGACCGGTGCCGCAGCCGGTAACCACAAAGTCGACCGCCTTCGAATTCAGCAGGATGCTGGCCATAATGCCCAGATGGATATAGGTCAGGTGATGGTCGTTTTCATCGCTCATCCCGACGTTGTAAACCGGGAAGCCCTTCTCGTCAGCAACGGCGTTTAATTCATTGAGGATGATGGCGTTTTTGTTCGCCTGGCTGTTTTCCATCATCAGTGCGATTTTCATGCTTTACTCTCCTGAATGCTGTGCGGGTTTTCCCGCGATAGTTCGTTAGCGTTGCTATGAACAATACTACCTTACGAACATACTTTCAAATTTTATGAAAAGTTGTTTTATAAATTGCATCTCGCCTCACACTTTTGCCTTCCGTCCTGCCAGGACGCCGTCTCATCCTGAGGCAAGTCGCGTCATCTCAGGCCAGGCCTGTGTGCGGGGGATCGGATTAACACGGCGAAATTTGGCCCAACGGCGAAGTGAACGAAATAAGGAATTAAAACCATCCTCATTATTTTAAAAGTGCCAATGCGTGTTATTCCCATTTGCATTATTAATAAATGAATTTATTAATTTACTTTTTGCAAATAAATTAATAACAAATTATAGTGTGCGCACTAAAACTTATTTCTTTTTTCCCGGAGCAGCCAGATGCTAAAAACTGAAATGATCGATAAGCTTAATGCGCAGATGAATCTTGAACTTTATTCCTCTCTGCTTTATCAGCAAATGAGCGCCTGGTGTAGTTACCACAGCTTTGAAGGCGCGGCGGCGTTTCTTCGTCGCCACGCGCAGGAAGAGATGACTCATATGCAGCGCCTGTTCGACTACCTGACCGATACCGGTAGCCTGCCCTGCATCACGGCTATCGCGTCGCCGTTTGCTGAGTATGCCTCTCTTGACGAGCTATTCCGTGCGACCTACGAACATGAACAGTTAATTACCCAAAAAATTAATGAACTGGCACATGCGGCAATGACCAGTCAGGATTATCCGACGTTTAATTTCCTGCAGTGGTACGTTGCTGAACAGCACGAAGAAGAGAAGCTGTTTAAATCGGTTATTGATAAATTAACCCTCGCAGGTAAAAGCGGCGAAGGTCTGTACTTTATTGATAAAGAGCTGGCAACGCTCGACACGCAAAATTAATTAGGCCGGCAGCGAGGCTCCAGCGCCCGCTGCCGTATTAATGGCGGCAAATTTTACTTTCGTGCGTATTAAACCCTTCTTCAGCGGCAATAAACTTGCCTTTTTTCTGCAAAAACGCCACCAGTTCCGCCGCACTCAGATTTTCCGCCGAGCAGGTGTGGAATCGGGCTTCTTTACCGAAACGCGCGACGATCGCCGCTTCAAGCGTCGCCACGGTGTAAGTTTCGCCTGAGGCGATCATCATTTGCAGCACTTCGTGACCATGAATCGATTGCATATTCTCTCCCGTAAAGCCCGCAGAATATACCAGCCCGGGCGGCGAATTCTTGCGCCAGCGCAGCTTTGAAGCAAACCCTCTGCTACTGTAAAGTTCTCATTACAACGCCTGTAACCCTCATTTGACGAAGCGACTGATTTCACATACTCTGCGCGGCATAATGAATTGTGAATGCCGTAATGGATAGTGAAAAGCGTGAAGAACCGCACTCTGGGTAGTATTTTAATCGTCGCCGGCACCACCATCGGCGCAGGGATGTTAGCCATGCCGTTGGCATCGGCGGGCGTAGGTTTCGGCGTAACGTTAGCTTTGCTGATAACGCTTTGGGCGCTAATGTGTTATACCGCTTTGCTGCTGCTGGAAGTCTACCAGCACGTGCCGGCCGACATGGGTCTGGGTTCGCTGGCGGCACGCTATCTGGGCCGATACGGGCAATGGGCAACCGGCTTTTGCATGCTGTTTCTGCTTTACGCGCTCACGGCAGCCTATATCAGCGGCGCCGGCGAACTGCTGGCCTCAAGCCTCAATCAGTGGCTGGACTGGACGCTGCCTCCTGCGGCAGGCGTTCTGATCTTTACCGCTATCGGTGGGACGGTCGTCTGCATCGGGACTTCGCTGGTCGATCTTTTTAACCGCTTTTTATTCAGCGCAAAGATTATTTTCCTCGCCATCATGCTCGCGCTTCTGCTGCCGCATATTCACCAGATAAACCTGCTGACTCTGCCGCTACAGCAGGGGCTGGCGCTGTCGGCCATTCCGGTGATTTTTACTTCCTTTGGTTTTCACGGCAGCATACCCAGTATTGTGAGCTACCTGGGCGGCGATATTCGCAAGCTGCGCCGGGTATTTATCATCGGAAGCTTTATTCCTCTGGTCGCCTATATTTTCTGGCAGCTGGCGACGCTGGGCAGCATTGACTCTCCTGCGTTTACCGCGCTGCTGGCGCAGAATGCCGGGCTCAATGGCCTGCTGGAGGCCATCCGTGAAGTGGTGGCATCGTCGCACGTTGAGCTGGCGGTCCATCTGTTCGCCGACCTGGCGCTGGCGACATCATTTCTCGGCGTGGCGCTTGGGTTGTTCGACTATCTGGCCGATCTGTTTCAACGCCAGAACAGCGCCGGTGGACGGCTACAGAGCGGTCTGATTACCTTTTTGCCTCCGCTGGCCTTCGCGCTATTTTATCCGCGTGGCTTCGTGATGGCGTTAGGCTATGCGGGCGTTGCGCTGGCCGTGCTCGCGCTCATGCTGCCTTCGCTGCTGGTAATGAAGAGCCGCCAACACCACCCTGATGCCCCGTGGCGGGTCGCAGGCGGTTCAGCGGCGCTGTGGCTTGTCCTGCTCTGCGGGATCGCTATCGTAGTGATTCAGTTTGCGATAGTCGCAGGATTACTGCCGGCGGTGGGATAAAAAAGGGGCCAATTCGGCCCCTGATGTTATTTCGTTAAACAGCACTGCTTATATTTCTTACCGCTGCCGCACGGGCAAGGATCGTTGCGCCCAACCTTGCTCTCATTCCTGATGGGCTGCTGAACTTGTGCAGGCTGAGCGTGCTCAGTCCAGTAGTTGTAAAGCGCCAGGGCCGCAGGACGAATTCGCTCAACGCTGGCGATAAACTCTTCCGCGGATAGTTCATCCAGCGCCTCGAAGCGCTCTTCGGTACCGTGCAGAGCGATGGCGTCCAGATCTGCCTGCAGCTCAACAGGCAGAGCTGACCAGTCGCTTAATCCCACGCCGCGCATATAGCCAAAGCACCACTCCTCAACAATGGTGAGCTCCTGCCCCTCCTCTTCCCGGCTGCCGAACATCGGTTCGAACTGATCGGGATAGTCGCTTAAACGCTCGGCAATATCGCTCATATGCTGCAGCGTCAGGTTGACGAAACGGTCTCGCTCGCGATCGTTGGCCCAGCGCGGCACATTATCCGCTCCGCCCCAGATAGCAATCAGCCACTGCGCGGGCTCAATCTCGGTCGGCCCGGAGAGTATGGCCGTCAGTAGGCCATCCAGTTCAGCAACATCCATGATGGTGCCTTCTACCGCGTATTTCGACAGGATATCATCCAGCCATTCCACTTCGCTTTCGTTCAGGGGTCCAGTTTTCATAAACAGGCTCATCGTCGTAAAAAATGGCGCTTACAGTAGCGGAAATAGCGAAAGAAAACTACCCGGCTACAGGAGCTTCAGCGTGCGAAGTGTTTCCGCAATTTCGCTAAAGGCATCCGACGAAAGCGGGAGCAGCGGTCGCGGTAAGCAATCCTCCCCGCACAGCCCGAGGATACTTGCCGCTGCGGCGGTCACTCGCAGGCTGCCACCATATTTACTGAATAACATCCACAGCGGCGCGAGCCTGGCGCTGATTGCCGTCGCCTGCTCAGCGTCCCCTCGCGCTGCCGCCGCGGTTATCTCTTTGGCGACCTGCGGGAAAAGGCCGCCGCACACCGAATACCAGACTTCGCAGCCGGCATTCAGGCCATCGGCCGCGCAGGCGTCCCCGCTAATGCCAATACTCACCCCTGCCGGTAGCTGGCGCCGCAGGCTCTGAATCCGGCGGACGGTTTCATTTTTCGCGGGGCCAGGGATTTTAATTGAGGCGATCCCGGGTAGCGCGGCGATCGCGCCTTTAAGTTCATCCGAAGTCGTCACATGCGTGGTAACGGGATTGTCGTAAACGCAGACGGGGACGGAGACCTGTTGGGTGACGGTCTGGTAAAAAGTCAAAATCTCCTCGTCTGTCAGGGGTTGATAAGCCATTACTGGCAGAAGCAGCGCGCTGGCGCCTGCCATCTGCGCGTCTTCAGCCAGACGGAGAACCTGATCGGTCCCCAGCGCCCCTATGCCGACCATCAATGGAATGGGTCCGGCATGCGATTTTGCCTGGCGCACCACCTGCATTCTCTGCTCACGGCTAAGCCAGGCATAGCTTCCGGTGGAGCCAAGTACGCCGAGGGAATCGACCTCAGATTCGACGAGACGAGTGACAATTCGGGCAAATGCCGTTTCATCAACGCCATGTGGATGTAACGGAGTCAGAGGAAAAGCGCAGAGGCCAGTAAACATTTCATCCCCACTTATTGAGATAATGATTGAGTGCTGGCAGATAATAGCAACAGAAAAGTATTTTGTCCTATGACAAAATGTACCCGACGATCGAGAGGTAGCGCTGAAGCGGTTTTTCGTAAGGGACAAAAACAAAAAAACCACCCGTAGGTGGTTTCACGACACTGCTTATTGCTTTGATTATTCTGCTTTATCCCAATGGTACCCGGAGCGGGACTTGAACCCGCACAGCGCGAACGCCGAGGGATTTTAAATCCCTTGTGTCTACCGATTCCACCATCCGGGCTCGGGATAGAAATTGGAGGCGCGTTCCGGAGTCGAACCGGACTAGACGGATTTGCAATCCGCTACATAACCGCTTTGCTAACGCGCCTTAATGCTTTAACACCCGCAACTGCCGATGTCTTAAACTGGAGCGGGAAACGAGACTCGAACTCGCGACCCCGACCTTGGCAAGGTCGTGCTCTACCAACTGAGCTATTCCCGCATCATCAAGCTAATTTGCTAATTAGTTGATTTTGTTATCGTCTGCCAGACTGTGCTGCCGTTCGATGCGATGCATTCTACTTACCTGGCGCAATGAGTCAACGATATTTTTCAAAACCTTGTGTTGTTTGCTGAAAATTGCGCCGAAACGATCACTGATCAAGCAAATCCCCGCGCGCGGCGTTCAGATATTGCAGCATCGACCACAGCGTCAGCACCGCCGCCACGAGGAATAGCCCTATCCCCGCCCATTCAACCCAGATATTTGGCCGCCACAGCATCCACACCAGCGCCGCCATCTGGGCCGTTGTTTTTACTTTACCAATCCATGATACCGCTACGCTGCTGCGCTTACCCAGTTCAGCCATCCACTCGCGCAGCGCGGAGATGATGATTTCGCGCGCGATCATCGTAGCGGCCGGTAACGTTACCCACCAGGTATGATAATGCTCGGCCACCAGCACCATCGCAATCGCTACCATGACTTTGTCCGCAACCGGATCGAGGAAAGCGCCGAAACGAGTGCTCTGATTCCAGCGACGCGCCAGGTAGCCATCAAACCAGTCGGTCACCGCCGCGACGAAGAAAATCAGGGCGCAGGCAAAAGGAGCCCAGCTAAACGGGAGATAAAACGCCAGTACAAAGAATGGAATAAGAATGACGCGAAACAGAGTAAGCAACGTAGGGATATTAAATTGCATGGTAACGGGTAACTATCTGTTGTAAGTAAAAATTAGCCCTATGTTGCTACAGAGCCCCTAATGTTTCAACGAGTAGAAGATCTTTTCTGCCAGACCGTGAGATATACCCGGTACTTTCGCAATCTCTTCGACGCTGGCCTTCTGCAGTCCCTGCAGACCACCCATATATTTCAGCAGCATCTGTCGGCGTTTTGGCCCCACCCCTTCGATGGTTTCCAGCGTGCTGGTGCTTTTTACTTTTGCCCGTTTTTTACGGTGGCCGGTAATGGCGTGATCGTGCGACTCGTCGCGAATATGCTGTATGACATGCAGCGCGGGGGAATCCGGCGGCAGGCTAAAGCCCTCGCCTTCCGGTTCGAAAAACAACGTCTCCAGGCCCGCTTTGCGATCGCTGCCTTTTGCCACGCCTAATAACAGCGGATGACTTTTATCCCACGGCACGTCCAGCTCGGCAAAGACCGTTTTCGCCTGGCCAAGCTGGCCTTTACCGCCGTCGATCAGGATGACATCGGGGATCTTACTCTCTTCTATTGCCTTGCCGTACCGACGACGAAGCACCTGATTCATCGCCGCATAATCGTCCCCGGGCGTGATGCCAGTGATATTGTAGCGGCGATATTCCGCACGCAGCGGTCCGTTGCTATCGAAAACCACGCACGACGCGACGGTCTGTTCGCCCATCGTATGGCTGATATCAAAACATTCCATCCGATTGACGGCGGGGAGTTTGAGTAGCGTCGCGAGCGCCTGCAGGCGCTGAGTTATCGTTGAATGCTGAGAAAGCCTGGTGGTCAGCGCCGTCGCGGCGTTAGTCCGCGCCAGTTTCAGATAGCGGGCGCGATCGCCGCGAGGTTTGGTCTGTACGTTAACCCGGCGTCCGGCCAGTTCTGAGAGCGAATCTGCCAGCAGGGTTTTGTCGCCGAGGTTGAAATCCAGCAGGATCTCGCTCGGCAGCGTCCGCATCTGGCTGCCCTGTAAATAGAACTGCCCGACAAACGTTTCCACCACTTCACCCAGTTCGGTACCATTCGGCACTTTGGGGAAATAGCTGCGGCTGCCAAGGACTTTCCCCTGGCGTATAAACAGCACGTGGACGCATGCCATTCCGGCATCAAACGACACGCCGATAACATCGAGATCGTCCCCGGTATTGGAGACGAACTGCTTCTCCGTTACCCGACGGACGGCTTGAATCTGGTCGCGGATCCGCGCAGCCTCTTCAAACTCCAGCGCCAGGCTGGCTTTTTCCATGCGGGCAATCAGCTGAGTCAGTACCTGATCGTCTTTACCCGCCAGGAACAGGCGTACGTAGTCGACCTGCTGAGCATACTCTTCCTCACTCACCAGCCCGGCAACGCATGGCCCGAGACAACGGCCAATTTGGTACTGCAGGCACGGCCGCGAGCGGTTGCGATAAACGCTGTTTTCGCACTGGCGGACAGGAAAGATCTTTTGCAGCAGCGCTAACGTCTCGCGAACGGCGTAGCCGTTGGGGAACGGACCGAAATATTCGCCTTTCGCATGCTTGGCTCCACGATGCGTCGCCAGGCGGGGATGCGTATCGCCGCTAAGAAAAATAAAGGGGTAGGATTTATCATCGCGCAGCAGCACGTTGTAGCGCGGCTGATAAAGCTTAATATAGTTATGCTCAAGCAGCAGCGCTTCCGTTTCGGTGTGGGTCACGGTAACGTCAATCTGGGCAATAAGCGCCACCAGCGCTTCGGTTTTACGCGAAGCCAGGTTGCTGCGAAAATAGCTGCTAAGCCGCTTTTTCAGATCTTTTGCTTTGCCTACATAGATAACAGTACCGCCAGCATCATACATACGATAGACGCCCGGCTGGCTGGTTACGGTTTTCAGGAAAGCTTTTGCATCAAAAACATCACTCACTGACTTGCTAACGACTCCGTATTGCACAGGCCATGGCGAATTGCCAGGTGCGTCAGCTCCACATCGCCGTGAATGTTCAATTTACTGAACATGCGATAGCGGTAGCTGTTCACGGTCTTGGGACTCAGATTTAACTGCTCTGAGATCTCGTTGACCTTCTGACCTTTAGTAATCATTAGCATAATCTGCAATTCTCGCTCAGACAAACTGGCAAACGGCGATTCGGCCTTTTCCGGTTCAATCTGGCTGAGCGCCATCTGCTGAGCGATATCGGATGCGATATAACGCTGACCCGAAGCCACGCAGCGAATCGCATTGACTACCTCCTGCGGCGCAGCGCCTTTACTGAGGTAGCCAGCGGCGCCGGCCTGCATGACTTTCGCCGGCAGCGGATTTTCCGTATGCACGGTCAGCATAATCACTTTGGCATCAGCAACGGAACGGGCAATTTTTCGCGTAGCCTCAAGGCCGCCGATTCCCGGCATGTTCATATCCATCAGGACTACATCAACGGGATTTGCGCGGCACCATTTCACGGCATCCTCACCGCAGCAGGCCTCGCCGGCAACTTTAATCCCTTTTATATCTTCCAGAATGCGTCGTATCCCTGCGCGCACTAGTTCGTGGTCATCAACAAGAAGGACGTTGATCAAAGGAATATTCTCCAGAATTAGGGATAACGCCACTGATAGCTTATCTCCTACATATTACCGGGTTTTAGCGTAACTTTAAAAGTCAAAAAATGTCCTGGAAAAGATTTCTTAGGCAATTATGGAAATCTGCCTGCACACCTGCTGGAAAGCCATACTTAACATAGAGTTGCGAAACGGTTGTTTTTTAACATTCATCACACAGATTACGTAAAAACACAACACTCTGCGTAGATGAGAAATACGCGCCTGAATATGTAACAAATATTAACAGTGAAACGGCGTCATGGAAAAAATTAAGCTGCTTACATCTCATGATTACGTATTATTCAGCCAATTAAAACATTCACCATTCAAATGAGAGAACGAAAACCAAGCACTCCTTTTTTTTCCTTTGCTTGTGGTATACTGCGCCGCCTTCACTTTTAGACATGCGCATTTGCGCAGAAAGCAAACGAGGATATCGATGAGCACACCAGATTTTTCCACTGCGGAAAATAATCAAGAACTGGCACAGGAAGTTTCGTGCCTGAAAGCGATGATGACGCTGATGCTGCAGGCCATGGGTCAGGCTGATGCAGGCCGAGTGATTATTAAAATGGAAAAGCAAATTGCGCAGATGGAAGATGTGGCTCAGGCTGCCGTATTCTCCAGCACCGTTAAGCAAATTAAGCAGGCATATCGTCAGTAATGATTCACCGGCTGAAGGTATGACTAACAGCCGGTCTTAAGTCTGGCACGCAGAACAACCTATAAGATCAAATTAATCCCGTCGCTACCGCGTAGCAGGCAATTTGCGTTTTGTTTGGCGCATTGAATTTTCGCTGCATATTCTTCTGATGAAAATTGACGGTATTTTCTGAGATAGACAGAATCATTGCGACCTCAGCCGAGGTTTTGCCTTCCGCTGTCCATTTCAAAATCTCCAGTTCACGTCGACTAAATTTCATTTCCGGCGGCATAACCATTTCGTCCTCCAGCCGCAAGAGCGTCAGCAGACTCAGTTCGGTCAGGGTTCTTAAGCGCATCTCCAGTTCATCTTCCTCAAAGGGCCCCTGGCTGTGGCTGGTTCCTGAGACGGATAAGAATCCGTGTGCATGGTTAGGCAGCGTCAGGCACTGCGTTACCCCCTTGCGTAAGCCATGATCGCGCGCACCGTCCCATAATTCAGGGGTGTCGTGGAATAGCTTATCGTTCCAGGGTAGATGCCCGCGAAGGAAATTCTCCTTGCGCAGTACCGGGTCAATCGCGAAATAATTCTCGGCTTGATAATGCGACATCCAGGCCGGAGGATAGGTCGATTGCAGGGTTACCCTGGGGCGAGTGAAAGGCACGGGATGCCGTACGCAGAGCGCGAAGTAGTCATATTCCAGCGCTTGTGCCTGCTGCTGGAGTAGATGAAAAACTCCTTCGCCTGCAGAAGCTGACTGAAATTGTTGCAGCATTTCCCGCCGCCAGCTGAAAAAATCATTGTCCCTCATAACTGACCAAATAACTCCTGAGTGATAATCATTATTATAAATACATAAAACTAACACATAAATCCTGCTTATATGTATAAAATATGGTAGCCATCGCATTTATTAGATGGCGACTGGCAACAGCGCCTGATGCGTGAAAAGTATGCCCGCAGTTGTGGCACAAAACCTTGACAGATATATCGGCGTTGATTATGTCCTGAGGCTGGACTTTTAACTTTTACCGAAACTCGGTTAAGCGTCGTTTAGCAGGCCGCTCCCCTCAGCCTGAGCGGAAGCGGCCTGGGCACTAAGATTATTGCATCAGGAATTTTTCGAGGAACTGGCGGGTACGCGCCTGCTGAGGATTGGCAAAAAGAGATTTCGCGTCTCCCTGTTCAACGATACGCCCTTGATCCATAAAAATAGCGCGGTCCGCTACGTCGCGGGCAAAGCTCATCTCATGGGTAACGATAACCATCGTACGCTTCTCCTGCGCCAGCTGACGTATGGTGTTCAGCACCTCCCCCACCAGCTCGGGATCCAATGCCGAGGTTGGTTCATCAAACAGGATGACATCGGGGCGCATCGCCAGCGCGCGAGCAATTGCCACGCGCTGCTGCTGCCCGCCGGACAAACGACGCGGGTAGCTGTTTTCTTTACCGGTAAGCCCCACCTTGGCCAGCAGCTCACGCGCCCGGGCGATGGATTCATTTTTATCCTCCCCTTTGACGATCACCGGCCCTTCAATGATGTTCTCCATCACCGTACGGTGGGGAAAAAGATTAAAGTTCTGAAACACGAAGCCCACATGCTGACGCAGACGGCGGATGTCCGCTTTTTGCTGACCGAGGCTGCGCGCGGTATCGATGGTCACGTCGCCGACGCGAATGGTACCGTTTTCCGGCTGTTCCAGCAGATTAATACTGCGCAGCAGCGTGGTTTTCCCTGAACCACTGGGTCCGATAATCGCCACCACTTCGCCCTGTTGAACCTCAAGGTCGATACCGTGAAGCACCGTTTGGCCATGGAATTTTTTCACCAGGTTTTTTACTTCAATCGCACTCATTTTGGATCACGCTCCTGGCGGTTCAGCTGATTTTCAAAATAGTTTTGCAGCGTGGAAAGCACCGTCGCCATTACCCAGTAAATCAGCGAAGCAGCCAGGTACATGGTGAAAACTTCCAGCGTGCGCGAGGTGATTAGCTGAGCCTGGCGGAACAGCTCCGGCACCTGGATAGTCGCGGCCAAAGAGGTATCTTTGACCAGGCTGATAAAGCTGTTGGAAAGCGGCGGCAGCGCCACCCGCGCGGCCTGCGGAAGAATCGCGCGGCGCATCGCCTGCCAGCGCGTCATACCAATACTCGCCGCCGCCTCCCACTGCCCTTTATCAATGGAGGCGATCGCCGCGCGCAGCGTTTCTGCCGCGTAGGCCGCGGTATTTAAAGACAGGCCAATCATCGCTGCGGGAATAGGATCCAACTCAATACCGAACTGCGGCAAGCCGTAATAGATCATAAACAGCTGCGCAATCAGCGGCGTTCCGCGAAAGATGGAGATATACATCCGCGCCAGCCATTTAATCGGCCAGACGGGTGACATGCGCATCAGCGCCAGAATAAACCCCAGCACCAGGCCAAAAAACATGCCGCCGATGCTGAGCTGTAGCGTAAATACCGCGCCCTTCAGTAGAAAAGGCGCGGAATCGATAACCAGTTGGATACTCTCTTGCATTCTATGTGTTCTGCATCAGATATGAGGATGATAGGCGAACAGCGCAGGCGCGCCGCCGGTATGAACAAACAGGATTGGGCCTTCATCCTTAAAGCGCTTCTGGCTGATACCGTCAATCAGTCCGGCCATTGCCTTTCCGGTATAGACCGGATCCAGCAGGATACCTTCCAGCTGCGCCAGCAGCTTGACCGCCGCCATTCCTTCGTCGTTCGGTATCCCGTAACCCGGCGCAAAGTAATCATCCCATAGCTGGATACCGGCCTTTGCTTCCAGCTCCAGGCTATTTGCCACCGCCTGCTGCAGCGCGGCGACTTTTGGCAGCTGGTCGGCTACTTTGCGCGATACCGTTACGCCGATAAGCTCGACATTTGGCATCAGCTGTTCAAGTCCCACCGCAAGACCGGCATGCGTACCGGCGCTGCCGGATGCGACGACCACGGAGGAAAGCTCAACCGCCCCTTCGCACTGCTGAGCAATTTCCAGCGCGCTCTCCACATAGCCCAGCGCGCCCAGCGCGTTCGAACCGCCCACCGGAATCACGTAGGGACGATAGCCCTGAGCTTCAATGCGGGTCGCCAGCTCTTCCAGCTGAGCATCAGGATCGGTCAGCGCGTCGCACATTTCGACCTGGGTATTGAACAGATCAAGCAGCAATCGGTTACCGTTAGTCAGATAGTTCTCAGCCCGGGTACCCATTGGGTTTTCCAGCAGCGCCACGCAGTGCAGGCCAAGTTTTGCCGCCACCGCTGCCGTCTGACGGACATGGTTCGACTGGATGGCTCCGGCGGTAATCAGCGTATCCGCACCTTCCCGCAGCGCATCAGCCGCGAGAAACTCAAGCTTGCGCAGCTTATTACCACCCATTGCAAGCGGGGTGACGTCATCACGCTTGATGAAGATTTCACGACCGAGATAATCGGAAAGGCGCGGCAGATATTCAAGCGGCGTCGGCGCGCCGATCAGCTCCAGACGCGGGAAAAGGGTTAAATTTTGCAGTGACATAAAACCTCCTGACTGAATTATCCTTAATTATGCACGCTGTGAGGCGCGAAATAAAAAAAGGCGCTATCAGGAGCGCCTTTTTTCACCGCCGACCGTTACTTCGTGACGTCAGCGCCAAACCATTTTTCCGATAGCGCCTTCAGGCTGCCATCTTTTTGCATCTCTGCAATGGCGCCATCAACCGCTTTCAGCAGGTCTTCGTTACCTTTACGCAGCGCGACGCCGGATTCCTGGCGGGAGAAGGCTTCACCAGTGACGGCAAGGGTATTGCCGGTTTTCTTCACCAGATCCAGCGCCGCCAGGCGGTCAACCAGGATGGCGTCGATACGGCCCACGCGCAGATCCTGATATTTCGTCGGATCATCATCATAAGTACGAATGTCGACGCCCTGGACGTTCTGACGCAGCCACTCTTCATAGTTGGTGCCCAGACCCACGCCGACTTTCTTACCTTTCAGGTCAGCGGCGGTTTTAATCACGCCCTCGTTCCCTTTTTTCACCAGCGCCTGAATCCCTGAAACAGTATAGGGCGTCGAGAAATCATATTTTTTCTTACGTTGATCGGAAATGGTGACCTGGTTTATCACGACATCGATACGTTTAGAATCCAGCGAAGCCAGCATGCCGTCCCACTTGGTGGGCTTAAGGTCAGCCTTTACGCCCAGATGTTTCGCCAGTTCGTTGGCAAAATCCACCTCGAAACCGGTCAGCTTACCGTCATCTCCCTGATAGCTGAACGGCGGGTAAGTCCCTTCCAGACCCACGCGTAAAGTGCCACGCTCTTTGACCTGATTAAGCAGGTTTTCAGCCGCAAAGGTTTTTGCGCTGACGCCAGCCATTAAAACGACGGCCATTGCGCCCATCAGCGCCTGACGACCCAGAAGTGCTAATTTCATTAGATACCCCTAACAGAGTGATATTTTGCTGCAGTGTAAGGCGTTTAGCCTCAGTCACCAACATCGATATGCTACATCTTATTCCGAATTATTATATATGGTGCCGTTTAGGGCATAGCGAAAACGTATCGAAAACATCTCCGTTTTGCTGGATATCTCTCATACTGCAATGGTCAGCTTGATGACGTCTGGAGCAAGGAAGATGAAAAACCCCACGTTACTGCAGTGCTTTCACTGGTACTACCCAACCGGCGGCGAATTATGGCGTGAAGTCGAAGCCCTCGCGCCAAACCTTAACGAAATCGGCATCAACATGGTTTGGTTGCCTCCTGCCTACAAGGGCGCCTCCGGCGGCTACTCTGTCGGCTATGATTGCTACGACCTGTTTGACCTCGGCGAGTTTGACCAAAAAGGTTCAGTCGCCACCAAATATGGCGATAAAGACCAGCTCCTTGCCGCAATCTCCGCGCTGCGCCAGCACGATATCGCCGTGCTGCTTGACGTTGTGGTTAACCACAAAATGGGGGCCGATGAAAAAGAGCCGGTACGCATTCAGCGCGTTGATCAAAACGATCGTACGCAAATCTCTGATGAGATTATTGAGTGCGAGGCCTGGACGCGTTACACCTTCCCCGCCCGCGCCGGTAAATACTCTGAATTCATCTGGGACTATAAGTGCTTCAGCGGGATCGATCATATAGAGAATCCTGATGAAGATGGCGTGTTTAAACTCGTCAATGACTACACCGGCGACGGATGGAACGATCAGGTCGATGATGAAATGGGCAACTTCGACTATCTGATGGGCGAAAATATCGATTTTCGCAATCGGGCGGTTACCGAGGAGATTAAATACTGGGCGCGCTGGGTAATGGAGCAGACCGGGTGCGATGGCTTCCGCCTTGATGCGGTTAAACATATCCCCGCCTGGTTTTATAAAGAGTGGATCGAACACGTCCAGGAGGTGGCGACAAAACCGCTGTTTATCGTCGCGGAATACTGGTCGCACGAAGTTGATAAGCTTCAGCAGTATATCGCCATGGTTGACGGCAAGACGATGCTGTTCGACGCCCCTCTGCAGATGAAATTTCATGAAGCTTCGCGGCAGGGTCGCGATTACGACATGAGCCAGATTTTTAGCGGCACGCTGGTTGAAGCCGACCCTTTCCACGCCGTCACCCTGGTGACCAACCATGATACTCAGCCGCTGCAGGCGCTCGAGGCGCCGGTTGAGGCCTGGTTCAAGCCGCTGGCGTATGCGCTGATTCTGCTGCGTGAAAACGGCGTTCCCTCGGTCTTTTATGCCGATCTCTTTGGCGCCAGCTATGAAGATACCGGTGGCGATGGCGAGAGCTACGCTATTGAGATGCCGGTAATCGAACAACTACACGAACTGATCGACGCCCGCCAGCGTTTTGCCCACGGTGTACAAACGCTCTGGTTCGATCATCCGAACTGTATTGCCTTCAGCCGGAGCGGCACCGAGGATGATCCGGGCTGCGTGGTCGTACTCTCCAACGGCGACGATGGGGAAAAAACGCTCCCTCTGGGCGAAAATTACCGCAATAAACGCTGGCGAGATTTTCTCGGCAACCGCGATGAGGTTATTGAAACCGACGATGAAGGAGACGGGACTTTCACCTGTAATGGCGGCAGCGTAAGCGTGTGGGTGATTGAGGAAGCACTATAAAACTTCGCGGGCTGAGAAGGATTCAGCCCGCATCAAGCTTACCGTCCGCTTTTATCAGCCGACGCTTTTTTCCACGCCAGTTCACACTCCGGAGTGAGGCGATCCACCCGTTTAAGCGTCATACGATCGTAGCGCAGCGTATTGCCTTCACGCTCAAGCGGATAGACATCTAACGCGGAGGTAACGTTATAGATCACATCATCACGCTTCATTAATTTCCCCGGCAGGACGATCACCCGTTGCCACTGTCGACAGTCAAGCGTATCACCCTCTTTGGTCACGATAAGGCTCGCTATCGCGTCAGGACTCATCATTTCACTCTGCGGGCCTGCCGATTGCCAGTATCCCTCCAGCCCTGCAGGCGCCGGCGCTTTAACAACATCGCTGTAGCTATCAACCTGCACGCACCCGGTCAGGGCTAGCAGCGCGCCAGCCAGTACCATCTTTTTCATCATTCATCCCACAAACCGATAAAAAAAGCATTGTGGCATTAAAGCGGTAAGCCCGCCACTCTTCCGGGATCGAGTACAGGCTAAGCAGAGCGCCCGCCTGCACCGCGTTATATGGCAAAAAATAGCCATGGAATGTTAAGTTATTCTCATCCATCCCATTAATGCCATTAATTCGAAGACGTTATTTTAACCACTCAATATAAGGATAATCCTATTTTAAAAAAGCGTAAAAATGGCAAACTTATATATGACGGGTATTTAATGTTTTTATTTCCTCCACATAGCCTTTTGTCGTCTTTACTTTGAGAATATTCCTGGCAAATTAGGGGCATATTAAGGAATAGTTCAGGCTGCCTAATGGTTCCACGGCAGCGGTCGTTTTAATTGCTAACAAAATGGACTTCATCGCGCTTGTCGGCGAGGGATAAATTATCGTTACGTGTTGATTGAGGATGGGTCATGTCAACGATTATCATGGATTTATGCAGCTTCACCCGGCTGGGATTAACCGGGTACCTGACAAGCAGGGGGGTAAAGAAGCGTGAGATCGCAGAAGTACAGAGTGCGTCAAACCTGAAGGCAATGTGTGAGGCCAGCCGCCCTGCCGTAGTATTTATCAATGAAGATTGTTTTATTCATCATGAAGAGAGCAACCAGCTTGTCCGACAAATCATCAGCCAGTATCCCGCCACGCTATTCATTATCTTTATGTCGCTGGCCAATATTCATTTCGACCATTACCTGCTGGTGCGCAAAAACTTACTCGTGTGCTCGAAATCGCTGACCGAAAAAGACCTTGATGACATTCTCGCCAACCGTCTTAAATATGAGAACTATCGTGCTGCCCGGATTAATATTCCCACGCTGACCTTAAGCCAGACCGAATCAAATATGCTTCAGATGTGGATGGCCGGACACGGAACCTCGCACATATCAGCGCAGATGAACATTAAGGCCAAGACCGTGTCCTCGCACAAGGGCAATATTAAAAAGAAGATTCAAACCCACAATAAACAGGTGATTTATCACATCGTCCGCCTGACCGAAAACATCACATCCGGAATTCACGTCAACCTGCGTTGAAAAACGCTGGCGGCCGCTGCCGCCAGTTTACTCGCGGCGAATCACTCTTCCCGCTCAACGAATATACCGTCAGGATGGCCGTGCTCGTTAAAAAACCAGATCCCCAGCGGATAATCCTCCAGCGAAACCAGATACATGACCCCTTCGCTAAACGACTCTATTGCCAGCACAACGCCCGACCGACGTGGGCCACCATCGGTCTTCACCGTGACACGATCGTTTACCTGCATAACTCATCTCCTCTATTTTTGAGCCAGTGTAGAACAAAACTGCCGATCGCGCAGTGTCCGGCCGGGCAACTGCTGTTTTTGTAGACCGTCTATACTTAAGGAGCCCTGTCTGAGTTAAGCGAGGTAGCCGAAATGAAAATCGCCAAAGAGCACAAAGGCACGGGAAGCGTTGATGTTGACGCCCTGCTGGCGGCGATTAATGAAATCAGCGAAAGTGAAGTCCAGCGAACGCAAGACGATCCTCATCACGTCAGCATTGATGGCCGGGGTTACCATACCTGGCGCGAGCTGGCCGAGGCCTTTGAACTCGATATCCATGACTTTAGCGTTACCGAAGCTAATCGCTGATCGTTGCGCGAAAAAAATCCCGACTCGCAGGAGTCGGGATGAAACTTGCTAATGCAAGAAGCACTTGAAAATTCGTTACACCAGGATATCCGATGCGCTACAAACATTACCCTCAATTATTTTGCATGACAACAAACATTCATGGAGTAAATTATTGAAAAATGGGGTCAAGAAAGCCGCCTGCGCTGGCAACGCTCGCCAGGCAAGGACTCTCGCTATTTATTCTTCCACGAACGTTTGCGCATCGCTCAATGTTTTTAAGAATAATCTCACTAAAATAGCCAAAACGGATGATTTAAATTCACTTTATTCACACGATAAATGATACATCACCCGTCCGCACATACCTGATTGCGCCCGTTTTGCTTGGCAAGATACAAACGATGATCGGCAACCGACTGCAGGTTCTCAAAGCTGTAGTCGCTGGAATCCTCACTGCAGCTCACTCCAAACGACGCGGTGATACGTAAAGAGGCGCTGTTGCCGAGTAAAATTTCACGACTATTGACCCGTATACGGATCCGTTCTGCAATGGCCGTCGCCTCTTTTAGTCTGGTATCAGGCAGGACGATGCAGAATTCTTCTCCGCCAACCCTCCCTGCAAAATCGCCTTCGCGAATATGGCTGGCGATAGTACTGGCCACCAGCGTCAGCACGCGATCCCCCGCATGATGCCCGTACCGATCGTTAACGCTTTTAAAGTAATCAAGATCGAGTTGAATCACCGCCACTGGACGCTTCAGGCGTTCGCTCTGGCGAGCAGCTGCCGTGGCGCGTTCAAATAACGCCCCCCGATTTAACAGGCGGGTCAACGCATCATGCCAGGCCTGCCATTCGAGGGAGGTCTGCAGCATACTCATATTGCGCACCATTCGCCGAATAACGAACCACGAGATCATCAACATCAGGGTGAACATTAACCACATCAGCATCAGGGCAATAGTGATGCTGCCAAAGTCGCCGCGTACCCCCTCCTGAATAGTGTGAATACGGATTAGCACCCCATCAAAATTGCGGATCTTCTCCCAGCTGATATAACGGGTAACCAGGCGAATCCCCCCCTGATTCTCACCAGCAAAAGCGCGCTTCAGCATCTCCTGTTCATGCGTAGACAGCAGCGTCAGCACGTTGCCCGGCGCAGAAGAAGCTATCAAATTAAGTTGATTATCATAAAGCTGATACTCGCCTTCCTCACCCGTCTTTATCGCATTGACCAGAAACGCCTTCATCTCCTGTACCGAGAAGTCCATCGCCAGGACACCGAGCCAGAAACGCTGGAAATCAAGCGGAATAGACGCCGTTATCACCGGTATTTCACGCGGCGATTCATCGCCGGAAAATGTTTGCCATACGATACCGCGAGCAGGGTTATTACGCTGCGTTTGGCGGGTAAACCAGGCATCGCTCGTAGCCTGGGAATAGAGCGCCAGCGCCTGCGTCGAATTTTTCAGCGGCTCAGTGGTGATAAAAAAGCCGCTGCGCGACACGTACAGCATACGCTTAGCGAAACCCCGGTTGTTATTGGCCAGGCGCAGCATATAACCGAGTTCAAGGGTAGCCATCAGCTCGTTCCCGGAAAAGGGAGTGTCGCGGGAAAGAAGTTCGTCGCCGTCGATAAAGGCATCGGCAACACCGTAGACCGGCAGCGTTCGTCGATTGTGAATCTCAACTGACCAGATCGGATCGTGTCGCTTCGCTAAATAACTCTCTTCGGCCTTGCGCAGCACGGCAAAATCTAACGGCGTCTCCAGCGCGGAATGCATGCCGTTACGAAAAAAAATCATTCTGTCGATATTAAATTGCAGCAGGCTGTCAAATTCATGTGCCACGTTTTCAAGGTTGTTGCGCTGGTTAGCGACGTAGGCTTCTTCCAGAACCTTGATCTCACGCCATATCAACAGCGTAGAGAAGCAGAAGACGATAAAAAAACAGAGGTTAACCACATATCCGGGGCTTAAAATCTGGCGCAGCTTTTTCACCCACATCAGCTTATCCATCGTTTTCTCGCAGCACGGTTAAAGAAGCAAACTTCATCCACGCTCCCTGTTGGTAAAATAATTCACAATATGAAAACGCCCGACGGATGCCGGGCGCTGATGGAGGGTCAGGTGCGGTTCAGCTTCCCTCCTCCTCCACGGATAAGTTCATCCTCACGAAATGCCTCGCGCTTTACGCCGTAACCGTCATACCAACGACATTCCACCATGCCGCTGGCGAATCCGGTAACGACCATGCGGGGGCCGCCGTTTTTGCGTCTCACTTCATCACTGACCAACAAGACCATTTTTGCCTCCGGTATCAGGAAGAAACAGATTTACCTTAGACGAAGGTGAACCACTTTGCATGATAGATAGCACATTTACTCCGTAGAACCGCGAAGAGCGGCTATCGCTTTCACCACGGCCAGCACGATGGCGCCAATAATGAATCCCAGCACCAGATTTGCAGCCGTTGGCAGCAGCGAGGCAATGACGCCATTCTGCCCCTGAGCCAGATTTTCAATGGCATGGTGCAGCGGCGTGAGACCGTGGACCACAATGCCGCCGCCGACCAGGAACATCGCCAGGGTGCCGACGATGGACAGCACCTTCATCAGACGAGGCGCAATCGCCAGCAAAGCTTTCCCCGTCCACTGCGCCAGCGCACTGCTTTTCTCCGCCAGCCAGTAGCCCATATCATCAAGCTTGACGATAACCCCCACCAGACCGTACACCCCCACCGTCACCAGCAGCGCAATGCCGGACAAAATCAGAATCTGATTTAATAACGGCGCTTCAGCTACAATCCCGAGGGTAATCGCGACAATTTCCGCAGACAGAATAAAATCTGTGCGCACCGCGCCTTTTACCTTATCTCGTTCAAACGCCATCGGGTCCTGATTGGCCAGGGCTTCAAGCCGCTGCTGGCGAACCTGCGGATCCTCTTTATGTTTACGCGCCTGCAGAGTGTGCACCACCTTCTCGACGCCTTCAAAGCACAAGAAGGCGCCACCCAGCATCAGCAGTGGCGTAATCGCCCACGGGATAAAAGCGCTAATCAACAGCGCCAGCGGCACCAGAATCACTTTATTGATCAATGAGCCTTTAGCTACGCCCCATACCACCGGCAATTCACGGTTGGCCCGCACGCCGGTTACCTGCTGAGCATTAAGCGATAAATCATCACCCAATACGCCTGCCGTTTTTTTTGCCGCCAGTTTCCCCATGACCGAAATATCATCGAGTAAAGTGGCAATATCATCCAATAAGGTTAATAGACTACTTCCCGCCAAAATTGCATTCCTTCATTTATGATTGTTCCTCATGAAGTATGAAGCAAAAGCGCTTTTTCGCCCACTGGCGTCCTTAGTCAACATAAATTTAACCGCGGCAGGCTAACTAAAGCGCTCGCCAGCACGATAGTTTTCACGTTTACTATACGTCTCCTTTCTATCTCTGCACCGTCGTGAGGAAGTATGTCTACCCGTCAGCTGTTGCCGCTCATCGGGGCGTTGTTTGCGCTGTATATCATCTGGGGTTCCACCTATTTCGCTATCGCCGTTGGCGTCGCCAGCTGGCCTCCGCTGATGATGGCTGGCGTGCGCTTTCTTTCCGCTGGCGCGGTGCTGCTAGCCTGGTTGCTGGCCACGGGCCATAAGCTCCCGTCGCGCAAACCGCTGCTCAACGCGGCGCTGATCGGCGTTTTGCTGCTGGCCGTAGGCAATGGTTTTGTGACGCTTGCCGAACACCAGCACGTCCCCTCAGGTATTGCGGCAGTCATGGTCGCGACGGTACCGTTGTTTACCCTATGTTTTAGCCGTTTTTTTGGTATTGCGACCCGCAAGCTTGAGTGGTTAGGGATCGCGATAGGTCTGGCAGGTATTGTTCTGCTTAATAGCGGCGGCAACCTGAACGGTAACCCCTGGGGAGCGCTGCTGATTCTGATCGGCTCGATGAGCTGGGCCTTTGGTTCGGTCTACGGTTCGCGGATTGAGCTCCCCACCGGTATGATGGCGGGCGCGGTTGAAATGCTGGCGGCAGGGATTGTGCTGATGATTGCCTCCGCGCTGAGCGGTGAAAAGTTAACTCAGATACCCTCATGGTCCGGCATTTTTGCCGTCGCCTATCTGGCTATCTTCGGATCGCTTATCGCCATCAACGCCTATATGTATTTAATTCGTAACGTGACGCCAGCCGTGGCGACCAGCTATGCCTACGTCAACCCGGTAGTCGCCGTCCTGCTGGGCACCGGTTTTGCCGGGGAAAGCTTATCTCCCGTAGAGTGGCTGGCGCTCGGCATCATAATTTTTGCGGTCATTCTGGTGACGCTCGGCAAATACCTGTTCCCGGTTCGTCGCGAAATTACGTCCTGTAAGGCGCAGAAGTAACGTCTATCAGACCTATGCCTTGAGTATCGATCTGCGCGCACCGATCGCCGCCGCAGATCCACTCTTCCAGTCGTTCGCCCAGCGCTTCGTCGTTAAGCTTCTTTCGCCCGCGCAGCGCGCATTCCCAGACCACCAGCACCCGCCATCCCTGCTCCACCAGTAGCCCGATATCCCGGCGATCGCGCACCACGTTTTTGGCTATCTTGTCGAGCCAGAATTCGGTTCTCGTCGCGGGCACCTTAAACAGATAGCAGTCGTGATGGTGCCAAAAGCAGCCGTGAGTAAAGATTACGCACTGATAGTCTGATACCACAAAATCCGGACGGCCGGGGAGCGCGGCGTCCTGTACGGTAAAGGAAAAACCGGCACGCGCCAGCAGCCCCGCCAGCCGTTTCTCAATTGCCGTATCGCGGGTGCCGATCGCGCGCATGTTTTTACTGCGGGTGGCTTTATCGTGGACGTTGGCCATGGTTGATCTCATATTTTAATCAGCGAGTTAGAGACTTATAGGTAAACTCGGTGAAGTAATCGTTGACGTTTTTCGACGCGCTGGCAGCCAGTTCTTCGTCACCATGACAGATATTACGCAGCATGGTGGCATTCAGCTGCGATGCTTTTACCAGCTCTTGCTGGTTGCTGGCGCTAAGCTGCGCAAACCAGAAACGACTAGAAAGCCCCTGTAGCGGAGAAAGGCACGGCTGGAGATATTCGTTCTCGGCGGCCAGGCCAATCAAGGCATAGGTTTGTTTCAACAGCGCGCCGAACTGCCGCATATGCGAAATATCGCTAATCGCCTCAAAAGATTCCGCCAGCAGCAGCATCTCTTTCTTCTGCTGGTGCGTGCCACGCCGGGTCGCAAGACGCACAGCGAACTCGCCTACACAGCGGCGTAGCTCCAGAACCTTGAGCTGTACTTCAACGGAAATCGCCGGAATAAATACGCCCTTATAGGGATAGATTTCCACCAGTCGGTCATTGGCCAGACGCTGTAACGCTTCCCTTACCGGGCTACGACCAAAGCCGGTCAGCTCCATGAGCTGCGCTTCAGACACCATCGAGCCTGGCGCAAGATCCTGAAAAATAATCATGCTTTCAATGGCTTCATAGGCCTGATTCATTTTATTGACGGGTGGATTCATTAGCGTTCTCCCTGCTGAATTGCAGCATTATCCGCGCAATACAGCAAAAATGAAAATCGAAAATTCTCAGTTAATTAAACAGTTACGACAAAACTTGTGATCGACATCGTATTTAGCCCAACAGATGATGGATGTTTTTTTCACGAAGTGCAAATCTAATAACCAACTAATATATCAGTTGTTGATTAAGTGACTAAGATATCGTCAACGCAGGATGCGTTCATCATGTGTTGCACACTAAAAGGAGAAAGTCGTGAATCTACATAACCAGGTCGCACTGGTGACGGGTGCGGGAAATATGAAAGGGATCGGCAAAGGTATTGCCTGCGCCCTTGCCGAAGCTGGCGCTGATATCGTCATCAACTACGTTGTGAATCCAGAAGAAGCAGAACAAGTTGCCGGCATTATCCGCGGACTCGGAAGGCGCGCCCTGCTTGTCCAGGCCGATATATCCAATCCTGAACAAGTACGCCAAATGTTTAATGATATCGATACTCACTTTGGACGCCTCGATATTCTGGTTAACAACGCCGGCGTATGCGTCTGGGAACCGTTCCTCGAAATCAGTAAACCGGCTTTTGACCATGCGGTGAATATCAATATTAAAGGAACCTATGACTGCGCCCGCCACGCAGCCCGCATGATGGTAAAAAAAAGGATCCGCGGGCGCATCATCAACGTTGCCTCAGGCCACGCGCGCCGTCCAATGGCGCTGATGGGAGTCTACGCTGCCACCAAAGCTGCTATCGATCAGATGAGTCAGTCGATGGCCTTCGAGCTGGCACGCTACGGCATCACGGTGAACCAGCTCTGGCCGGGGTTTGTCGATACTAATATCAACGATCCTAAACCTGAACTGGCCACGCGCGAGGGACGCAAGAAACTGCTGGCGACAATTCCTGTTGGTCAACCAGCAACCATCGAAGAGCTTGGCGCGGCTGCAGTGTATTTAGCCGGGGACAAAGGCGCGGTAGTTACCGGTGATTTTATTAAAATTGATGGCGGCCAGCATATCCGCTGTATTTAATCAGGAGAATGACGATGGAACACAAAAATACGATTCTGATTGCTGGCGGCAAGGCCGAACCCGAACTGCTATCCACCCTGGAAAATCTGTATTTACAGCAGGGTTGGGAGGTTTATTTTAGCCAGCAAACCGAATATGAAAAAATAAATCAGGCTATCAATACCATTATTATTGACGGGCGAAAGCTAAACGCTTTCATTTATATTTCTCCGCCGCCGCTTCGTGGCTCAATGCTGGACGACGATGATAATATTATTGCGAACACCATGAACGACGACCTGGAACGCGGACTATGGTGGGTACAAAGCGCCTGTAAAAAGATGGTGCAACAGGGGGTTGAGGGGCGCGTCGTCACGCTGGCGCACATCGCCGCGCTGGTGCCGACGGAGTATTATTCTTACGGTGCCGCCAGCCAGCTAGCGCTGATGAATACCTGCCGCTCCGGCATTCAGGAACTGGTATCCTATGGCATAAAAATCAACACCCTGTTTCGCGGTTTCACCAGAGAGGATCCGCAGCAAAAAACGTTCGTCGAGCAGCTCAGAGAGTTACATAAAGATGATGGTATTCCGCTGCTGGAATATACTGGCGCAACGGAGATAGCCAAAACCTGCGCGCTGTTAACCGATCCGCAAATTCACAGTTTTAATGGCGCGATGTTAACGCTTGACGGTGGTTTTTATGTCACCCGGAAAATACGTTACCTGGATCCCATCAGGGAGTGATAAACCTCAAATAATAATAAAAAATAATTATTACGAAAATTGTGCATTGTTTTTACCGCTAACCCTATATTAGTGAAAGGTATCTCTATGAATACGCAATTCCGTCGTGTCATTTTAGTTATGCTGACGCTGGCGATGGTTATTAACTACCTCGACCGTTCCGCGCTGGCTTACGCAATGCCCTTTATTACCAAAGACTTTCATCTAACGCCTGAGGAAAAAGGGATTATTTTTGGCAGTTTCTCTATTGGCTATGCGTTATTTAATTTTATCGGCGGCGTACTGGCCGATAAATTCGGCCCCAAGCGGGTATTTTGCTGGTCGATGTCCGTCTGGTCAATTATCTGCGGCCTGACAGCGGGCTGCTTTAACTTCTGGACCATGTTTATTGCCCGCGCCTTTTTCGGCGCCGGAGAAGGCCCCATCTCCACAACGGCCAATAAAGTGGTCAACAACTGGTTTCCGCTCAATGAGCGCGCACGCGCGGTCGGCATTAACCAGGCCGGCGGCCCGCTGGGCGGTGCCATTTCCGGCCCCGTAGTGGGCTTTCTGTGCCTGACGTTTAACTGGCGGATCTCATTTATCATTATTGCGTTTATCGGTATTACCTGGGCCATCATCTGGGCGCTGATCGCGACCGATAAGCCGCGTGATAACAAACGCGTTTCTGCGGCAGAAGCGCAGCTTATTGAAGGCGAAGAAGAAGACGTGGCTCCGCAGACCGCACCGGGAACGCCTGCCCCCTCCATGTGGAGCGCAATCCTCCAGCCCTCAATTCTGGCTACCGCCCTGTCGCTATTTTGCTTTAACTATGTCCTGTTTTTCTTTATGAACTGGTTCCCGACGTTTCTTGTTGATACTACCGGGATCAGCCTGAAAGACATGAGTCTGGTCGGCGTATTGCCCTGGGTTGCCGGAACGCTCGGCTACGTATCCGGCGGGTTCATTATCGACTTTATCTACCGTAAAACCGGCAAGCAGCTTTTCTCCCGTAAAGTAGTGCTAGTGACCTGCTTCGGCATCTGTTCTATCTGCGTAGGGCTAATCAGCCAGACGCAGACCGCCATGGGTGCTGTCACATTAATGACTATCGCCTTCGGCTTTATGCAAATCGCCGCCCCGGCCTACTGGACACTCATTCAGGACGCTGCGCCGAAAGAGTACGTTGGCAGCGCTGGCGGTCTGATGCATGGACTGGCCAATATCTCCGGCATCGTCGCGCCAACCGTCACCGGCTTTATTGTTGGCTCCGGCTCCTATTCTGCCGCCTTTATTCTTGCGGGCTGCCTCGGCGTACTGGGTGCAACCGTAGTGGCTTTGTTCGTCAAAAAAGCCGCCCAGCGCGATGAGCATAAAGCCCTGGCCTGATCCCGGAGGAGAAGAGCGTGAAAATTATTGATTTTAAATCCGGGCTGTACCGCGTGCCGCTTACCGAAAACTGGGGGTCGTCGAACTACGCGTTCTCCAGTCTGGAATTTGTCGTGCTGTGGTTAAAAAGCGATACCGGGCATACGGGTACCGGCTGGACATTCAGCACGGGCATCGGCGGCAGTGCGTTTAAGAACCTGATTGACCATTATCTTGTCGCCAAAGTGATTGGCGAAGATCCGCTTAACGTCGAGCGACTGTGGAGCCGCATGTGGCTGGAGAGCCACGATATTGGCTCAGCGGGCATCACAACGCACGCTATCGCCGCAGTGGATATCGCGCTGTGGGATCTGATTGGCCAGCAGCTAAATCAGCCGCTCTACCGCCTGCTCGGCGGCTACCGGGAGTCGCTTCCCGGTTACGGCAGCGGTGTCAACCTGCATCTCTCGATTGATGCCCTGCTCGCACAGATGGAAGGGTTTCTGGCCGCGGGCTACCGTACGGTCAAAATGAAAATCGGTAGTGAGAACGTCGAAGACGATCTGGCGCGTCTGCTGGCGGTACGCAAATTTGTGGGACCCGCGATCAACATCGCCGTGGATGCCAACAAGAAGTGGTCTTCCGCCGATGCCGTGCGCCGAATGGCGGTACTCAAAAATGCCGGTGTGTACTGGCTGGAAGAGCCGCTACTCAGCGACGATATCAACGGCCACCGTTTGCTACGCCAGAAATGTCCGGTCCCCATAGCCGTGGGAGAAAGCCTGTACACCAAATACCAGTTCGCCCACTGGATTGGACAAGAAGCTTGCGACTACATCCAACCAGATGTTTATCGCGTGGGCGGGATTACTGAATTCGTGAAGATCGCAAAATTAGCCGAAAGCCACAACGTTCCCGTGATCCCGCATTTTGGTATGGAGCTTATCGCGCATCTGGGCTGCGGCTTGCCCAATATCCAGCTATTTGAGGGGCTAAAAGGCGCGAGCCTGAGCGAAATGGGCATTATCACGACGCCTTGCCCGGTAATGAACGGCACAATTCGCCCTGGTGAAAAGCCAGGACACGGCATTGAGTTCGACAGCCGGACGCTGGCGCGCTATGCCGTAAACGATACGCAGCTTCGGCAGCAAAATATTACTACCCGCACGGATGTCTGAACCAATGAGCCTGATTAAACAGCTGTTTACCCTGCCGGTACTGGAGACGTTAAGTCCCGGTATTACCCGGCGAAAAATGGATGAACTGGAGGTTGTGGTCATTCAGACGCCCTTCTGCAAGGCCGCAATTGCGCTTCAGGGCGCGCATTTATTGACCTGGAAACCATCCCGACAGGCATACCCCGTACTGTGGTTGAGTGACTGCACACCGTTTAAAATCGGCGTGCCCATTCGCGGCGGCGTGCCGGTATGCTGGCCGTGGTTTACCGATCTCGGCGGCGAACCGTTTCACGGCTTTGCCCGCATTTTACCGTGGCGACTGACGGCGCTTGATAACAACAAAACGTCGTTCGCGCTGACGTTGACGCTCAATGACACTCCACAAACACGACAGCTCTGGGATCACGCTTTTCAACTGGAGATGACGCTGACCTTCACCGCAGAGGTTTGCGAATTGCTGCTCACTGCCCACGGGAGTTTCAGCGCCACCGCAGCCCTACATAGCTACCTCTCAACGCCGGATATACGAGCGACGCAGATTTATGGCGTGGGCATGCAAGGCTACGACACGGTCGCCGGGGAACCCGTGCAGAATCTGCCGTCCCCCCTGTCGCTCAGCGGGGAATTTGGCACGATCTTCCCTCAGGCAAAAAAACAAACTGCACTTGTCACGCCCGCCAGAACCTTGACGCTTACCCATGTTAATAACAGCAACGTAGTGGTATGGAATCCCTGGCAGCAGCGGGCAGAACAGATAAGCGACATGTCGGACGATGGCTGGCAGAACTTTGTTTGTCTTGAAACGGCGGCTATCGACAGCCCCCTTGTCAGCACGCCTCAACATCCGGCGTCAATAGGCGTGCAGTTCGCGCTATCACATCATTAAGGACACTTTATGCGTATTACGAACATAGAAAGCTTTCTGGTCCGTTTGCCTTATACGCCAGCACTGACGCGCACTACCAACAAAGAGGGGCGCTTTAACGCCGCGCGGGCGCTGCATCCTACGCTGGATTCGCTGTTAGTGAAAGTCGAAACCGATACGGGCCTGACGGGCTGGGGAGAGGCGTTTGGCCACGCCTGTAACCCGGCCAGCATGGCATTGCTCAGCGGTCTCCTCGCCCCCTTCTTTACGGGGGAGGAATGCGCTGACCCGGCGGCGTTAATGCAGAGAGCGCATTACGCTTTTCACAGCTACGGTCGCGGCGGGGTGATGATGTATGCGCTTTCCGCGCTGGATATCGCCTTGTGGGATCTGCGCGCTAAAGCAGAGAACCTGCCGCTGTGGCAATTGCTCGGCGGTACCCGTGCGCAGGTGGAACTCTATCCCAGCCTGACCAGCTTCGATGGTGATGTCGCTAAATTAATGGATTGTATTAACCCTTTAATTCATAAGGGATACAGACATATAAAACTGCACGAACGAGATCCCCTGGCAATTGCTGAAGTCGCCAGGGCGCTGCCGGATTATATCACCCTGATGGTTGATACCAACTGCGCGTGGGATGTCCCGCAGGCGGAGCACATCCTGCCGCAGCTGCAGGCGGCTGGCGTCGCGTTTGTGGAAGAGCCCACCTTTCCGCCGGAAAATTTAAGCCAGCTCCGCTATCTGCGCCAGACAACGGGTGCGCACATTGCTGCGGGCGAAAATTTCAATAACAGTGAGGAGTTCGCGCTCAGTATGGCCTTAGACGCGGTTGATGTATTGCAACCGAGCGTAGCCAAAATTGGCGGTATTTCCGCCGTACTGGAGATTATCAAACGCGCGCGCGAGCATGAAAACGTCAGCCTGCTGCCGCACTGTTTTTACTACGGCCCTGGCCTGCTCGCCAGCGCTCACCTGCTCAGCGTGATGCCAGAGCCCGTTCCGCTGGAAGTGCCGTGGCTGATGTTCGAACAAACGCTGCATCCGTTTATGCGCTTCCAGCCGGTGATGAATCTGCCGAACGCGCCGGGTCTCGGTTTTAATCCGGATTTCGATGTGCTGGAACGGCATCTGGTTGCACAGGGATAATCAATGGATATCGTTATTTCAGACCGCCTGCTGGTAAAAACACCTGTACTTTGGTTCCGGGCAGATGATGACGCAGCCAGTGACAGGCCGCTTATCATTCTGTTTCATCGCTTCATGGCATCCAGAGAACTGGATGCCAATCTGGGATATATGCTGGCGCAGGCGGGCTACAGCGTGGTGTGTCCGCAGGCGATGATGCATAGCGCCAGGGATGATACTACGCTTCGCGACGCCTCTTTCTGGTCAATTTTACAGCACTCGTTAGAGACATTTCCCGCGCTGCTGGCCGCTTGCCAGCAGGAAAAGCTCGGTGATGTTTCACGACTGGGCGTAATGGGCACTTCGATGGGCGGTTTCGCTGTACTGGGGACGATGGCGCAGTATCCGGAAATTCAGGCCGGAGCAGCCTATATGGCAAGTGGTTATTTTACCGAGGCAATAAGCGAGATCCATCCCCCAACGGCCAGCGCGCTGGCAGCCTGCCTGCATGGGATTGCGCCTTATGACATTGCCGGGAAAGAAGAACGCCTGGCGCAGCGTCCGCTGTTTGTCTGGCACGGTCAGCTGGACACCGTTGTTGATGTTAAATATGCTGAACACCTCAGAGAGGCCATCGGCAGTGGCGACCTCACCTGTCTTATCGATCCGCTGTCGGGGCATAAAATCAACCAGCAATCGGTTGAGGCGGGCATCGATTTTTTCCACCGGGTTCTGCCGGTTTAGCAACATTAGCTCAGTACAGTCATGCCTGGAATCCCCGGGTCGCGGCGTAAAAGCCTTACCCGGGCTCCCCATCTACAGATAGCTGTGGCCCTGTTAAACGCAGCGCGAGCCAGGGAAAAAACCACGCCCGCAGACGAGTGGGAACCTGTAGCCCGGCTAAGCGCAGCGCGAGCCGGGAAAAATCACATATGACGGCCAGCTCAGTCAATCTCTTTATCTACATGCTGCACAATCAGATCCGCCACCCGCTGCGAGTTTTTCGCCGCCAGCGCATCCAGAATGCCTAAGTGTTCTTCATGCAGCACCTGAGTCTGCTCTGGAGTAAAACCATACTGTTTCCACGCCAGTACCCAAAGATGATGGATCTGTTCCTGCATGTTGATCAAAATAGGGTTACCGCCGAGCTGCGCCACTTTTTTCTCGAAGCTCAGATCCAGCGCGCTATCATCGTCATCACAATCCTGACGCGAAAACTTTTCCCGGTTAAACTCGATAAGCTCCCGCAGTTGATTAATCCCCGTTTTATTAGCGCGCCAGGCGTAGTCTTCAAAGATGGCTCGTTCAATAGAGGTCCGCGCCACGATAAGATTGCGCAGAAACTCTTTCGTTACCCCGCCTTCAATCAGCTTCGACAGGCTATGAGTATCGCTAAGCGACACCGCCGGTGGCTCGGTTAAGAAGGTTCCGCTCCCCACACGAGTCTCAATACGCCCGGAGGATTCAAGCACCTTCAGCGCCTGGCGCACCGACGTGCGACTGACGTTGAGCATCTCGGCAAGCTCGCGCTCCGAGGGCAGCCGCTCGCCGGGTTTGATCTGCTTACTGTCGAGCAGATTTGTAATGTGTTGAATGATCGTCTGAAAAACATCCGTGCGCTTAATAGGGATCATCGTAAATTTATTCTTGTCCGGCATACCGTTACCTCTTCCCAACGACGTTTCGCGCTTACAAGCGGTTATTTTCCCTGCGCGGCGTCGCCATCAATCACTGTAATCATAAATTGGATGGACCACTGTACCACTATTGACTGCCAGGTGCGCTATTTTTCCATCTTCATGGGCAAAAACGTCTAAAAATCCTCCGTTATGTGATCTTAATTACATTTCCCTTAAAAATTGGTTGGACAACCAACCCAAACAGAGGATATTTCGGATCGTAAAACCACAACCCGATAAAGGAATTCAAGATGTACAGAAGCAATTTCAAGCCGGGATCCACCCGCTGGGCAGTACGTCGTGCGCAATGGCGCAGCATGGGGATCCGCGAAGAAGACATGTATAAACCGAAGATCGCGATCATTAATACCTCTAACAAACTCTCCTGCTGCTATGTCCATCTGGATGAACTGTGCCGGATCGTCGAGCAGGCAATCCGCGATGCGGGCGGACTACCGTTTGAAGTGCGCACCGTCGCCCCCAGCGACTTCGTCACCAGCGCCGGGAAAAAAGCGCGTTATCTGATGCCGACCCGCGACCTGATGGTCAATGAAGTGGAATGCATGATGGAAGGCGCGGTGCTGGACGGGATGATCTGCCTCTCCTCCTGCGATAAAACCACGCCAGCGCATCTGATGTCGGCGGCGCGGCTGAATGTCCCTTCCCTGCTGCTGACCTGCGGTTATCAGGTGGGCGGCAAGTGTTCAAATGAAAAATTCGACGATCAGTTCTTCGATATTGATGACGTTTACGAGCAGGTTGGCGCGCTGGCAACAGGTGCCATCAGCGAAAAAGAACTGACCGACATGACCGATGTCGCAATCCAGTCGCCGGGCGTCTGCGCCGGTTTGGGTACCGCTAACTCCATGCATATCGTCGCCGAAGCATTAGGCATGACGCTGCCGGGCAACTCACCGATCTGGGCCAACGGTCGTAAGGTAAAAGAGTACGCCCAGGCCGCCGGGAAGCGGATCGTCGAACTCACTCAGCAACAGGTTTTGCCGCGCGACATCCTTACCGAAAAAGCGATTCAGAACGCAGTGATGACCGTGCTGGCGGTCGGCGGTTCAGTCAATACTGTTCGCCACCTTTCTGCGGTTGCCACCGAGGCGGAACTCCCCATCGATGTGGTCAGCCTGTATGAAAAATACGGAAAAGACATCAAGTTGCTGACCTCTGTTCGCCCTAACGGTCCCTTCCGCACTGAAGATCTGGAAGCGGCGGGCGGCACTACGGCGGTGATGAATCAGCTGCGCGACTTCCTCAATCTGGATGCACTAACGGTCACGCAAAAAACCGTCGGTGAAAACATTAAAGACGCGGTAGTAAAAAATCACGAGGTGATCCGCACGCTGGATAACCCGGTCAGCCAGCGCCCTGGCGTCGCCATCCTGCGCGGCAACCTCGCTCCGGACGGCGCGATTGTTAAGCTCTCCGCCGTACCGGGAGAGCTGGAACAATTTACCGGTCCAGCCAATATCTACGAAGGTGAAGACGAAGCCATTGAAGCGTTGAGCGAAGGGAAAATACAGAAAGGCGACGTGATTGTTCTGCGCAATATGGGTCCAGCTGGCGGCCCCGGTACGGTGTTTGCCTGTAGCTTTGTAGCAGCCCTCAACGGGGCGGGAATCGCGGCGCACGTAGCGGTGATCACCGATGGTGAACTCTCGGGCCTGAATCGCGGAATTATCGTTGGCCAACTAATGCCTGAAGCCGCCGCAGGCGGGCCCCTGGCGGTGATAGAACAAGGCGAAACCGTACATATCAACTTCACCGACCTCAGCATCAATATGGATGTTCCGCAGGAAGTGATTGATGCCCGTCTGGCGCAATGGCAGCCCAAACCTCTGCCGCTGGGCGGCGGAAGCGGCACCTATCTGTCGCAATATGCCCAACTGGTCCAGCCGATTGCGCAGGGCGCAGTGCTGGGGAAACGACGCATCCACGCGAAAAATATCGACTAATCATTAAATTATGAGGGTGACTGTCTCACCCTCATGACAGAGGAGGCACGTCATGCAAACCTGGCACGAAGTCGCCAACAAGATCCCCGTCACCTACGACGTTGATGTTCTGGTAGTGGGTGGTGGTCCAACCGGTGTTGCGGCAGCCACCGCCGCTGCGCGAGCTGGGGAAAATACCCTGCTGATTGAACGCTACGGTTTTTGCGGTGGTATGGCGACAGCGGGTATGTCGGGCGCGATTTGCGGCCTGTTTACCTCCGGCAAAGGCCCCCATAAGCAGCTGGTGCACGGTTTTGCCGGTGAATTTTACCAGCATCTGAAACACCGGGGTGCCGTCAGCGAACCGTTCCCGTTTGGCGAAACGCGGCTGGTCGTCCATGAGCCGCACACCTGGAAAGAGGTGGCCGACGATTTACTCTCCGACAGCGGCGCACGGGTGCTGTTCCACACCCTTGCCACTGACGTAGTAATGGATGGCAATCAGCTGCTCGGTGTGATTATTGAGAACAAAAGCGGACGCCAGTTAATAACCGCCCGCCGCTTTATCGATGCCTCCGGCGATGGCGATCTCTGCGTCAAAGCGGGCGTCCCGTACACCTGCGGGCGCAACGGTATGGTCCAGTATCCGACCATGGTGTTTCGTATGAGCAATGTCGATATCGAACGCGGCATTGGCCACCCGGTCGCCCAACTGGAGGCCTGGGTTGAAGCTGCGCAGGCACAGGGATATCACCTGCCGCGCAAGCATATCTATCTGCTGCCCTCACCTCGCCCCGACGAAGTGATGTGCAACGTCACCAGCATTTTGCGCGACGATGGCAGACCGATTGACGCCACCTGCGCAGAGGATCTGACGTTTGCCGAACTGAAGGGACGCAAACAGGTACGCGAATACGAGCGTTTCCTGCGCGCCTGGGTTCCTGGATTCGAGCAGGCGCGCCTGAACGATGTCGCGGCGCAAATTGGCATCCGCCAGAGTCGGACCATTGCAGGTCGCTACCGCCTGACCAACGACGATGTTTTCCAGGCGCGCAAAAGCGAACGCAAAGTTGCCAGCAGCGCCTGGTGCATCGAAGCACACGGCCAGGACGGCATCTTTATGTTCTACCTCGACAATGATTGGTACGACATTCCGTACGACACATTGGTGCCAGAAAACGTTCCCAACCTGATTACAGCAGGCCGTACGCTGAGCGCCGAGCATGAGGCGTTGGCCTCGGCCCGCGTCACCGCGCAATGCTTTTTGACGGGCTTCGCAGCCGGAACGGCCGCCTGGTTAAGCCATCGCGAAGGGTGCGCATTCGCAGATATCGATGTTGCGGAGCTGCGCAGCATTATTGAATACCAAACTTATTAAGGGTGATACAGATGAAACCAGTTTTAGGCTTTATTGGTCTGGGCATTATGGGCAAACCGATGGTACGCAATCTGCTGAAAGCAGGCTACAGCGTCCATATTTACAGCATCGTGGCGCAGGATGTGGAAGAGATTGCCCGTGATGGCGCTATCGGTCAGGCATCCGCTCGTGCGGTCGCCGAAGCGGCAGATATCACCATCACCATGGTACCGAATACGCCGCAGGTGGAAGATGTCCTGTTCGGTGAAAATGGCCTGGCACCAGCGCTGCGTGAAGGTAAAGTCGTTATCGATATGAGCACCATCTCTTCGCTGGCGACAAAGCAATTTGCTGACACCATCAAGTCGCTGGGAGCACGAATGCTTGATGCCCCGGTAAGCGGCGGTGATAAAGGCGCGAAAGGCGGTACGCTGTCAATTATGGTGGGCGGCGAAACCGAAGTCTTTGAACGCTGTAAACCGGTACTCGAAGTGCTTGGCTGCCGCGTCACTCATGTCGGCGACAACGGCGCAGGCCAGGTGGTGAAATCCTGTAACCAGGTTCTGGCCGCCGCCACTATGGCTGCGCTGGGGGAATCGCTGGTGATGGGGGCAAAGGCTGGCGTCGATCCGGCCAAAATCGTCGAGGTGCTCTCCGCCGGATACGCCCGCTGTGGCGCGCTGGATATTCGCGGTAGCCTGCTGCTGGAGCGTAACTTCGAGCCCGGATTTATGACTCGTCTGCAGTACAAAGATCTCAATCTGGCAATGGAGCTCAGCCAGGGTATTGACTCCCCCATGCCAATCGCCAGCCTGGTGCGCGAATTATATAAAACCTGCATAGCGCAGGGCGTTGGCAACGAAGATCACTCCAACATCATAAAAGTGTTTGAGCAGCTCTCCGGCATCCAGGTCAAAGCAAGGAGCTAACATGCGTTTTCCCGATTTGAAACAACGGCTCCGCGACGGGCCGTTACACGGCTGCTTTGTTACCTTCCCTTCAGCAGCAATAACTGAATTTACCGCTGCCATCGGATTTGATTTTGTGCTTATCGATAACGAGCACGGCAATATGAACCCGGAAACGGTGGAAGATATGGTGCGCGCCTCTCATTGTCAGCAGGTGCCGTGCCTGGTGCGCGTTCCATACAACCGGGCTGAATATATGCGCAAAGCGCTGGATTTCGGCGCCGATGGCGTACAGGTACCGCTGGTCAATACTGTAGAAGATGCCCGCGCCGCCGCCCTGCCCACGCTGTTTCCCCCGCAGGGCGAACGCGGAGTTGCCTTCCTGCCGCGCGCAGCCAGCTACGGAATGTGCGCTGATAAAGCGCGTTATCTGGCTGAAGCCAACGCCTCGCGGATACTATCGGTACATATTGAAACAATAGAAGCGGTAGAAAACCTGGATGAGATCCTCGCCACCGGGCTGGCCGACGTCTACTTCATCGGGCCGGGGGATTTGGCCGTTTCGATGGGTTATGGACACGATCTCAACCATCCCGATGTGCTGGCAACCATAGAGCGCTGTATTCGCAAAATCGCCGCCAGCGGCAATATTGCCGGAACCTACGTGGGAACTCCGGAGCGCGCGGCTGAGGCGATAAGCTGGGGCGCTCATTATCTGGTGACTGCGCTCACCCCACATCTGGTGAGCGGCGCAAGACACTACTTACAAATAAAAAACCAATAACCACTCTCTACCCTACAAACTTTTCCGGCGTTAGCTGCCGGAACGGGAGAATGCACAATGAGCATTGCAGGCAAGAAAACGCACGCCCGATATTACATCTTATTTATGATAACCCTTGTCTTAACGCTGGCAACCGGGGATCGCGCCACGCTCTCCGTTGCCGGGCCGGAGATGCAAAAAGAGCTCGGTATTACCGCCGTTGAAATTGGTTATCTCTTCTCCGCGTTCAGTTGGGCGTACGTCATCAGTATGACGCCTGCGGGCTGGGTGGCCGATAAAGTTGGCTCCAAACGGGCCATGTTTCTCGGGATCCTGCTGTGGTCAGTGATGACAGTATTTATGGGACTAGTCAGCTACATCACTTTTGTTGTCCCGGCCCTGCTAATCCTGCGCTTCTTGCTCGGCGTATGCGAATCGCCAGTTGGCCCCTCAGCCGGTCGTATCATCGCGGCCTGGTTTCCCTCGCAAGAACGCGGCGTTGCCGGCGCCATCTTTAACAGCGCGCAGTACGCTTCACTGGCGATATTCACTCCGCTGATGGCCTGGCTATGCCACGCCTTCGGCTGGGATCACGTATTTATCGTCATGGGCGTCATCGGCATCATCATCGCTTTCTGCTGGTCTAAATTCTTTTACGTCCCGACCAGGCATCCAGGAATCAATAACGAAGAGATGGAGTACCTGAAGGAAGGCGGCGCACTGGTTGAACTGGACACCGTTGCAAGCGTAAAAGGCGAACGCAAGCGCGCAGGCTGGCAGGAGATCGGCCAGCTGTTCAAAAGCCGGATGCTGATCGGAATTTTCATCGGCCAGTACTGCATCTCCGCGATTACCTGGTTCTTTATGACCTGGTTCCCGATTTATCTGGTGAAAGAGCGCGGGATGTCAATTCTTCAGGCCGGTTTTATGGCCTCTGTCCCGGCAATTTGCGGGCTGGTGGGCGGCATTATGAGCGGTTTTTTCTCCGACTGGCTGCTGCGTAAAACCAACAATCTGAGCCTGGCACGTAAGGTCCCGATCACCATCGGTCTGACCATGAGCGCCAGTATGATCCTTTGCAACTACGTAGGTTCAGAAGCACTGGTGATGTTCCTGATGAGCGCCGCGTTCTTCGGCAAAGGCTTTGGCTCCCTGGGCTGGGCGGTGGTCGCGGATACCGCGCCGAAAGAGATCATCGGTACCACCGGCGGCCTGTTCAACTCGCTGGGTAACATCGCGGGCATCGTCACGCCGGTGGTGATCGGCTACATCCTGCAAGAAACAGGCTCTTTCGCCAACGCGCTGGTCTTCGTTGGGACCCACGGCATTATCGCCGTCTGCAGCTACTGGTTCATCGTCGGTAAGATTGAGCGCCTGAAAATTGCTCCACGTGATGACGCTGCCTCCATGCAAAAACGTGAAGCCTGAAACCTAAATTCTTTCCGCCGGCAAGCGGGCAGAAACTAAAGAAATAAATAAGGAAGCAATGTTATGACAAAATCTCCGGTTATCCGTCTTGATGAAAAAGACAACGTCGTGGTCGCCCGGGTCGCCATCGCCTCCGGTACCCCGATCGCTGGCGAGAATATAACCACGCTGCAGGATGTTCCGCTGGGGCACAAGGTAGCAACAAGACTTATTAAAAAAGACGAACCGATCCTCAAGTACAACACAGTCATCGGCTTCGCGCCTGAGGACCTCCCGCCAGGCACATGGCTACATAGCCACAACATCGTGTTTGAAGATTTTCAGCGTGACTACGCCTTTAGTCGCGACTATCGCCCGGTACAAACCGTTCCGCCAGATCAGCGACGGACCTTCAACGGCTACGTGCGTGAAGATGGTCGAGTCGGGACGCGTAATATTCTCGGCGTGTTCGTGGTTGGAAACTGCGGCGCGACGGTGGCGCGTAAAATAGCCGCTCACTTTACTGAAGAACGCCTGCAAGCATGGCCAAACGTTGACAACGTCGTGCCCTATGTTCATGAACTGGGCTGCGGCATGGAGATGAGCGGGGAACCCATGGATCTACTGCGCCGCACATTAGCAGGTTATATCAACAACCCTAATACCGCTGGCGCGCTGGTTGTGGCGCTGGGCTGCGAGCGCAACAACATCCACGGTTTCTTTGAACAAATGGGTCTTGAAGAGTCTCCCATGCTGCGCAAACTGGTGATTCAGGATACCGGAGGAACGCGGAAAACCATTGATGAAGGTATCGCTATTATCGAATCCATGCTGCCGCAAGCTAATACAATCAAACGCCAGCCGGTCTCCGTTGAGCATCTGACCATCGGGCTACAGTGCGGTGGCTCCGACGGTTTCTCCGGGCTTTCCGCCAACCCGGCGCTGGGCGTGGCGATGGATCTACTGGTCGAACAAGGCGGAACCGCGATTCTCTCGGAAACCACTGAAATTTTCGGAGTTGAGCACACTCTCACCGCGCGCGCCGTCACCCCCGAAGTGGGACAAAAACTCGTCGACTGCATCAACTGGTGGCTGGAATATAATAAAGGACGCGATTGCCAGATCAACGGCCGGGTTAGCCCTGGCAATAACGCAGGCGGACTGGCAAACGTGCTAGAGAAATCACTGGGCGGGGCTAAAAAAGGCGGTAACTCTCCGCTAATGGAGGTGTACCGCTATGCGTATCCGGTAACGCAAAAAGGATTGGTCTTTATGGACACCCCCGGATATGACCCTGTTTCAGCTACTGGCCAGGTTGCTGGCGGGGCCAACATGATTGCCTTCACCACCGGGCGCGGCTCCTGCTTTGGCTCAATGCCCGCACCGACAGTGAAGCTTGCCAGCAACACTCCGATGTATCAGCGTATGACGGAAGATATGGATCTCAACTGTGGCGCGGTCATCGATGGCGACGCCACGCTGCGTCAGATGGGGGAGACGATCTTCGAAAAAATCATCGCCATTGCCTCCGGTGAGCAAAGTAAGAGTGAAGCGCTGGGATTAGGGGAAAACGAGTTTGTTCCCTGGCCGATTGGGGTACTGGCGTAAGAGTTTAACACTGATATACGGCATGGTTGAACCATGCCGTTCTGCTATCAATGGCTTTCGCTGAACTCAGCCGATTCACGCATGGCTACCGCTTTTTCGATTCGCGGTGCCAGCAGCTTCGCTACCGCAGCAAATACCGGCACCACGACCGAGTTGCCGAACTGGCGATAGGCCTGAGTGTCCGAGACCGGGATACGAAAACGATACCCCTGCGGCGTCTCAAAACCCATCAGACGCGCGCACTCCCGCGGCGTCAGCCTGCGCGGACGACGCAACTGATTCTCCGGGTCATCAAAATATTTTTCGCCTAACGGCCGATCCCAGCCGCGATCGATGAGGATTTCCGCGCCATCTTTGTAATAGCGGGCAGAGAGCGTACGCGCCACGCTGTGCGGATTCGTTGGATCAACCAGCCCGTAGCCAAAACCGTTCCCTCGCTCCTGATGCTTACGCGCATAGCGATAGAGATACTTCCACAGCACCCTGGTGAGGATAAACTTGTCGTCAACCGTGGGTTCCAGCAGCTCGCCAAAAGTAGGTCTGCTGGCAGGATAGAGGTGGGCAATATCGCGCAGGGTAAACCCCTCATGGAGCTGGAGGTCACGCCGGAAACCCACCAGCACAATCCGTTCCCGATGCTGAGGTAAAAAATGGCGTCCATCAATCACCTTAGGATCGTCCGCTCCGGTATGCGCCGCATCGGCAACCTCGTAACCCAGCTCATCCAGCGTCTGCATAATGATACGAAAGGTCCGCCCCTTGTCGTGGCTCTTCAGGTTTTTGACGTTCTCCAGCACAAAAATTGGCGGCTGGCGGGCGGTGATGATCCTTACCACGTCAAAGAACAGCGTTCCCTGGGTTTCACAGGCAAAACCATGAGCGCGTCCAAGGGCATTTTTCTTTGAGACGCCGGCCAGTGAAAAAGGCTGGCAGGGGAAGCCGGCCAGCAGTACGTCATGCTGCGGGATTGCCTGGCGTATATGCTGCGCGGCTTCTTCATCGCTCACCTCAGGGAGATGGCTCAGCGTGACGTCGCGGATATCTTCATTAAAGCGATGCTGCTCAGGATCGCAGTACCAGTTGGCTTTATAGGTGCGCACCGCATGTTTATTCCATTCGCTGGTAAACACGCATTGCCCGCCAATCGCCTCAAAACCGTGACGAATACCACCGATGCCGGCGAACAGGTCGACGAAGCGGAATCCATAGTGGGGATGATGAGCTGGAGGCTGCGGCAGGAGCGAACGAAGATGTGCCTGCTCCTGCGCGCTTATGCGCCCTGCCGCGCGCGATACCGTCGCAACGCGCTTGAGGATAGCCGGGCTCCAGTGCTGCTCACCGACGGCAACCAGCTGCGCCACCAGCGTTTTAACGTCATAAATTGCCATTAGCTGGCGCAATAACGTCTGCGCGTCTTCTTCGGTATGCTCAACCTTAAAAGACGGGGGATTTTCCTTGGATAAATTTTGCGCCATAACCTCAACCAGCCCGACTATTTTTGCAGAGGTTACCATAAATAGCGCGGGCAGTTTTATGCTAGTGGATCAAAGCGCTGCAAAACCTTGTCATCAAGGGACATCGGGTCTCCGCGAAGTTCGGCGCTGAGCTTAGCCATATACTGAACCAGAAAGCGCGCATTGTGCAGCGCCATCGCCCTACCCTTTTCTGTCTGCATCGTTTCCGGTAAACGCAGCAGCTTGCACTGGAAGTGATCCAGCGCGTATTTTTTATCATCCAGTTCACGCCGATCGGCAAAGGGATCGTCGGCATCAAACAAGATATTGTTCAGCGCACCGGATACCGCGAATACGCGCGCCAGGCCAATCGCCCCCAAAGCCTCCAGCCGATCGGCATCCTGGACAATTTTCGCTTCTTCACTGCGGGGAGCCATCCCCGCGCTAAAACTATGCGCTTCGATGGCGTGCAGAACCGCCGCGTAGCGCTCCGGCGGAAAAGCGGGAAAATCTGACTGCAGGATAGTCAGCGTTTGTTCCGCAGCCATCGCCGAAGAGCGGCTACGCTCAGGATGGTTCTTCGCCAGGCTGACAATATCGTGAAAATAGCAGGCGGTGAGGATCACCAGCCGATCAGCATCACTCTCTTCGGCCAGCCGCTGCGCGGTGGCCCATACCCGGCGGAAGTGTGAAATATCGTGAGCGGCATCCCCTTGCGAGTGATGTTCACTTAGCCAGGCTTCAAATCGTTGCTGCCATTGATAAAGATCCATGCGCGCTCCTTTGAGATCAGGTCAGCAACGAGCATAGCAACTTTATTCGTGATGTTCATACATCTGCGGGTCAGGACGCGTATACCAGGCAATTGCGCCGAGAATAGCGCCGACAATGCCCAATACCAGAAATCCCAGCAGCGCGCCGATCCATTTCCCTGTCGTTGAGCCGAGCTCACCGTCAATCGTCGCGCCGGGTACGCTTTGGATCTGCCCGACAACCCACCAGTAACGCGCCATCGCCCACAGGAAATAGCCGCAAAAAGCGTAAAACGCCCATAGTGCCAGCTTCCCGCCAGGGCTTCTTTTCGCTTTCTCTTCCATTAATCTGTTCTCCATATATTCAACAACCAACATCACGGACTCAGTGAAAAATAGTGATATTCATCACATTATATAATAAAAATTCTTGCAAGGTAGCAGATCTTGCTGACCGGGACGCTCGAGTGCGCGAGTTCTGTTCAATATCAGGGGGCCGCCATATATACTTAATCAATTCGTTGCCGTTTGAAATAATACAAAATAATGATAAAAAATATATTCTCGCGGTCATTTTTGCCGGCATCAGCATTGCATTTACAATATTTAATTTTATTAAACCGCGTACATGAAAACGCCTTCTCGTTGCACGAAATTGCTCCTTGCGAGTCATTTAAATAATACATTAAATATATAAATACAAAAAAAACAATCATAGCCCTCACGCAACTTATTTGTAACAAGAATAATTCAACCAAAACACATAAGCTATTGTTATTGATAAGCATAAAAACAAAATATAAGTCATCACAAAATGATAGAATTTAAATATAATGAATATAACAGAAACATTTTGTAATATTAGATATAATTTACTTACATATTTCACTTAAAGAAAAATGAACTTAATCGCTAGTATCAAATAGTCAACCCGGAGGGAGTGACACAATTCATATTAATTATGATTAAAAGGGAATATATAATGAAAAGAAAAGTACTGGCAATTCTGGTTCCAGCTTTATTAGTCGCTGGCGCGGCTAATGCAGCAGAAATCTATAATAAGAACGGCAACAAACTCGATTTCTACGGCAAAATGGTTGGCGAGCACATCATGACCCATGATGGCGACAACAACAACTCCGACGATACCTCCTATGCGCGTTTCGGCATTAAAGGCGAAACTCAGATCAGCAGCGAACTGACCGGTTACGGCCAGTTTGAATACAATATCAAAGCAGACAAACCAGAAGGCCAGCAGGCTGATGATACCCGTCTGGCGTTTGCTGGTCTGAAATTCAGCGACTACGGCTCATTTGACTATGGTCGTAACTACGGCGTGGTTTATGACGCGGCAGGTTACACCGACATGCTGGTTGAATGGGGTGGCGATGGTCTGGTTTATACCGACAACTTTATGACCGGTCGTACCAACGGCGTAGCAACCTACCGCAACACCGATTTCTTCGGCATGGTAGATGGCCTGAACTTTGCTCTGCAGTATCAGGGTAAAAACAACGACACTGACCGCGCTAAAGCCAACGGCGACGGCTTCGGTTTCTCCGTTAACTATAACATCGACGGCTTCGGTTTCGTTGGCGCATACAGCAACTCTGACCGTACTGATGAACAGGCTGCGGACCGCAGAGGCGAAAACGCTGAAGTCTGGAGCCTCGCCACTAAATATGATGCTAATAACGTCTACGCATCTGTCATGTACGGTGAGTCCCATAACATGACTCACATGGAGTATGGTGGCTTTGCTAACAAGACTCAGAATATTGAAGCCGTTGTTCAGTATCAGTTTGACTTCGGCCTGCGTCCGTCCCTGGGCTACGTCTATGCCAAAGGCAAAGATCTGAACGGTAACCGTGATGCCGATATCATGAACTACGTTGAACTGGGTACCTGGTACTACTTCAACAAGAACTTCAACGTTTACACCGCATACAAATTCAACCTGGTGGATGACGAAGATTCTTATATCACTGGCGCATCAACTGACGATCAGTTCGCTGTAGGTATCACCTACCAGTTCTAAGATTGTTTAGTGCATTTATCTCAAGCCCGCCTCGTGCGGGTTTTTTGTTTTATAACGGCGAACCTCATCTGTAAACCGTTGGCATCGCGACGAGTCAAACACACAATGTTGCGATCTCTAACGATTGCCAGAGCAGTAAACCAGGAAGATGATGATTGTAGCCTTAAAAAGGCACGATACCATTTGTGACGGGAGTCGTTGAAAGGAAATCACGTAAGTGTTTGAATAGTGGCGGAGAGAGGGGGATTTGAACCCCCGGTAGAGTTGCCCCTACTCCGGTTTTCGAGACCGGTCCGTTCAGCCGCTCCGGCATCTCTCCGCTGTTGAGGTTGCTATAATGCCAGGTTCTTTGGCATTTTAATAGTTCCTGTCTCTTTAAATCAGTTCAAGTGACGACTTTGCGAGCAATATGATGTTTAAATGGCCCTGGAAAGTAGATGAAGAGTCCGGCAACGCGGAAATCCCCTGGGAAAAGGCGCTTGCCATCCCTGTGTTAGCCAACCTCTCCGACCATGAGCAGCAGCAGCTGGTGCAAATGGCTTCCCGCTTTTTGCAGCAAAAGCGTCTGGTTGCATTACAGGGGCTTGAGCTCACTCACCTGCAGAGCGCGCGTATTGCGCTACTGTTTTGCCTGCCGGTTCTCGAACTGGGGATCGAGTGGTTAGATGGTTTTCACGAGGTGCTCATCTACCCTGCTCCGTTCGTTGTCGACGACGAATGGGAAGATGATATCGGCCTGGTGCATAGCCAGCGAATCGTACAATCAGGGCAAAGCTGGCAACAAGGGCCGATCGTTCTCAACTGGTTGGATATTCAGGACTCCTTCGACGCTTCTGGCTTCAATCTGATTATCCATGAAGTGGCGCATAAGCTGGATACCCGCAATGGCGATCGCGCAAGCGGCGTCCCCTTCATTCCGCTACGCGAAGTCGCTGGCTGGGAACACGATCTCCATGCAGCAATGAACAATATTCAGGATGAGATCGATCTGGTCGGCGAAAGCGCCGCCAGTATTGACGCTTACGCGGCCAGCGACCCTGCCGAATGTTTTGCGGTGCTCTCTGAATACTTCTTCAGCGCCCCTGAGCTGTTTGCCCCACGCTTTCCCGCGCTTTGGCAGCGTTTCTGCCATTTCTATCGCCAGGATCCGCTGGAGAGATTACGCGAGAATAGCCCGCAGGAGGATGGCGATAGCCCGGCAGTACACTAAAACAACGACCTGCATTAAATTTAGCCAATTGAATCAGCAAGTTAAATTTAGTGTTGACACAAAAATACGAGACCAGTAGTATTCGCCTCGTTCACACGATTCCTCTGTAGTTCAGTCGGTAGAACGGCGGACTGTTAATCCGTATGTCACTGGTTCGAGTCCAGTCAGAGGAGCCAAATTCTAAAAAGCCTGCTTTCAAGCAGGCTTTTTGCTTTTCTGGCAATAACCCCGTCTTACTTCACCCTTTTGCTGCGCAATTTACCCTCTGCGTGCCAGCGCAGGGCGTCAACCACCAGCGTAAACGCCGTCGGAAGATGATTCCGGCCAGGATAATAAAGATAGTACCCCGGGAAAACCGGGCACCAGTCGGCCAGCAGCGGCACCAGTTGTCGGTTAGCGATATATTTCGCCGCCAGGTCGTGAGGAACATAGGCAATCCCTGCCCCGTCCAAAGCGGCCTGAATCATCAAAAAAGTATTATTAAAAACGGTTTGCCCTTCGACGCGAACGCTGGTTTTTTGGCTGCCCTTTGCAAACTCCCAGGCGTAAAGCGCGCCGTGGGTGGGCAAACGCAAATTGATGCAGTTGTGTGCCATCAGATCTTCAGGCCTTGCCACCGCCGCTTTGCCGGAAAGATAGCCGGGCGCGGCAACCACCGCCATCTGCACATCGGGCGTAATGCGCACCGCAATCATATCTTTGTCCACCTGATCGCCCATCCGCACGCCGGCATCGAAGCGCCCGGCGGCAATATCGGTCAGCTCATAGCCAACGCTGAACTCAATATGGATATCCGGATATCGATTTAATAATGGATGCAGGCGGGGCCACAGCACGGTGACAATGGCATGATCGTTGGCGGTGATGCGTACCGTGCCGGCGGGTTTATCCCGTGAAGCGCGCAGCGAAGCCAGTTCATTTTCTATTTCATTCAGCCGCGGCGCCAGTACGGCCAGCAGGCGATTTCCGGCATCGGTGGGCGACACGCTACGCGTGGTGCGGATTAACAACCGCACCCCCAGACGCTCTTCCAGACCCAGCAGCGTATGGCTCAATGCCGAGCGGGAAACCCCCAGCATTGCAGCCGCCCGGGTAAAACTTCGCTCCTGAGCTACGGTGACAAAGGCCTGCAGATCGTTGAGTTTTTCTTTGCTCATCATTGGTGAATTTTTTGCACCAGTGTATTCATATTTGACCATCTTATCATTTAATCAAACCTTCTCTACACTTTGTTCTGCCAGTCCAGATGGGCTGCTTAAACGCCCGAAACTGAAATGTGGAGACACCATGAACGAACAATTTGACGGTAACGGCATTTTTCCCAAAGGGGAGAAAAATGAGGCCTATGCGCAGTATTTTCAGGGCACCAGCTACCTGAATATGCTCTCCACGGAAGGGGTCAATATCGGTAACGTGGTCTTTGAGCCCGGCTGCCGTAACCACTGGCATATTCACCATAAAGGCGGGCAGATCCTGTTGGTGACGGGCGGACGCGGCTGGTATCAGGAGTGGAATCAACCGGCGCGAGAACTAACCGCGGGCGATGTTGTGAATATTCCCGCAGGCGTCAAGCATTGGCACGGCGCGGCCGCCGACAGCTGGTTTGCCCATATTGCCGTTGCCGTCCCTGCCGAAGGCGCATCTAACGAATGGCTGGAGCCGGTGACCGACGAAGCCTACCGCCAACTGCCTTAAGCAACGAAACTGTAGAGTTTGCCTATTCATGACTAAACTCTGCTGGTTCGCTCGGGTAAATTTCCTCCGCTAATTAAATAAAGCCTCAGCGCTATTCCAGGTTGGCGGCGCTACCACCGGCGTGGTAAGCGCGGCCAATAACAGCAGCAGTGGGATGCGCGCAAAGCTGGCGGCCTATCGTCACAACCCGGTAAGCCTAAGTTGGCGATGTGAATCGACAGATGATAGCGAATCTGCAGATTTGCGGGATTGAGCCCATGGTGAAATTGCCGGTTTTCGTAAGCCGGTTAAGTCGCCACCCGGCAGATGTGTGGCCTGAATAGATCAAACAGGTTTATCATCTCTGCTCAACAGCAGGCTGTTTTATCTGCAGTAACGCCTGGTTATTCTCGGTCCCGCTTATCGTCAGCAGCGCGCTTTGCAACGAGGCACTGAACATTGCCCCGTGCGACAGGCCGGGATAAGGCCACCAGCTGACCGCAACGCCATTTTTCCTGAGCCGGGAAACCGTCTGCTGAACTTTACTGCGCGTATCCACTGCCCCGGCGGAAGAACCGCGCTGCGTCGCAACCGCGCCCTCCATCAGGAATAAGGCGTTCCGATTAAACGCCTCACCTTTTGCCCCGGCCATTCTGTCTAACAGCACGGCTTGACCTCTTCCCAGAGAAGGACTGGCAGAGAAATAGAGCTGAAAGCGGGATGACGTCAGCCAGGCATCAATAACAAATAATCCACCGTAGGAGTGCCCCCAGATAGCCCGTCGCTGAGGGTTGATAGCGATCCCACGCTCAACTTTTTCCATAATGGTATCCTCTAAGAGACGGCGAAACGCCCCGCTACCGCCGCTTTTCCGCCGATCCCAGCGGTTATCGGCGGGATTCTCTTCGACTTTCGGCCGATAGTCATAGGCTCGGGCAGTTTGATCGAAGGGCAAATTCGTTTGATAGCCAATGGCCACAATGACGGGCGGCGCTTTTTGCGTCAGTTTTTCGAGCAGCGTGTCGGACAACCGGTCCATCACCGCGTTGCCGTCCAGGGCGTACACAACCGGATACCCCTGCGCGGGCGGCGCCGTATTCGGTATCGCCGTCCAGACCTTATAATGTCGTTCACCATCGGAGGAATCGAAGGTCGTGACGTTGAAATGATAATACGCGGAACCGCGGTCGGCGATATTCGGCCCCAGCGGGCTCATATCGGGTTTGGCGTAAGCGTTAAGTGCATACAAGGTGGTAACCAGCGCGGCGATAAAAATCCGCCCTTTCGGCGGATAAGCGAAACAAGAGTTGCGAAGCGACATCGGTTGATTTTTCCGGCACATTATCGTTATTGATAATGATTGCTAATATCAATCTCAATTGCAAGCTACGCGATTAGCCTCGCAGGCGCAGCGTTGTGCCTGCCCGGGATAGCCAGTCATCACATCATCGGGCCCCCGGACAGTCTTGTCATCCTGCTAAGGCGATAGCCGCCATTCGGGAATATCCCGGCTCGCGCCGCACTGAGCCGGGATACTTAAAGTGCCGCTTTCTGGTCAATATCAGGCCGTACGCCATCTCCGGGTCAGCGGCTTCTCGACTTCCACAATCAGGAACATCACAAAACCGATAATAAAAGTGATAACCCAGTAGCGGAACGGCAGCGCTTCGGTGCCAAACAGCATCTGCATAAATGGCGCATAGATAATCAGCAGCTGCAGCACCAGCAGCACGCCGCTGACAATCCAGATCCCCCGGTTCGCCAGCAATCCTTTACTCAGCGAGAAGCCATCCGCCACGCGACAGTTGAGCATATAGAACCACTGAGCAGTAACCAGCGTCTGTAACAGCACCGTACGAATAAACTCAGGCGAATAGCCGCGCGGCTGTAGCCAGGCTTCAAGCACAAAGGCGCTGACGGCAATCATCGACCCGACAAAAATCACCCGCCAGATAGCAAAGCCGTCCATCACGTGCAGCTTAGGGTCGCGCGGCGGCCGGCGCATGATGTTCTTCTCACCTGCCTCAAAAGCGAGACCAAACGACAGCGTGGCGGAGGTCGCCATGTTCATCCACAGGATCAGCACTGGCGTCAGCGGAATTAAATTTCCCGCCAGTAGCGCAATAATAATCAACAGCCCCTGCGCGAGGTTGGTCGGCATAATAAAGAGGATGGTTTTTTTCAGGTTATCGTACACCCGGCGTCCTTCCCTGACGGCGCTGGCAATGGTGGCGAAGTTATCATCGGTCAGCACCATATCTGCGGCCTCTTTGGTCACTTCGGTGCCTTTAATCCCCATCGCAATACCGACATCGGCCTGCTTCAGCGCCGGGGCGTCGTTCACCCCGTCGCCGGTCATCCCGACCACCTCTTTTTTGCTTTGCAGCGCCTGCACCAGGCGGAATTTATCCTCCGGGCTGGTACGCGCAAAGATATCGAATTTCTGCGCGGCTTCGCTGAGCTGAATATCGTCCATCACCTCCAGCTCTCTGCCGGTAATGGCGTTTTCCGCATTGCCAATCCCCAGCATCTTGCCGATACTCATCGCGGTTTGCGGATGGTCGCCGGTGATCATCTTCACGCGGATCCCCGCCTGCAGGCAGTCGCCGATGGCCGTAATCGCCTCCGGCCGCGGCGGATCCATCATCCCGGCAATCCCGAGCAGAATGACGCCCTGCTGCAAATCCTGATGGGTGAGTTCCGTTTGACCGTCGGCGGCGGGTTTCCACGCTGCCGCCACCATCCGCAGCCCTTCCCGCGCATACTCTTCGATTTTGCCTTCCCAGTAAGGCTGGTCGAGCGGCTCCAGGCCATGGTCGGTTTGCTGATGCTGGCACAGGCGGAACAGGACATCGGGCGCGCCGGTAATCAAAATCATCTCTTCATCGCCGATGCGGTACAGCGTCGACATATATTTATACTGTGAATCGAAGGGGATTTTGCTGCGCAGCTCAGTGTTGAGCGCCGGGAGCGGGACTTTCGCCGCCAGCACTTTCAACGCCCCTTCGGTCGGGCCGCCGGTAATTTTCCACAGCCCACTTTCATCTTTAATAAGCTGACTGTCATTACACAGATCGATAGTGCGCAGATAACGTTCCAGCAGCGTGCCCGGCGCAACGGTTACCGGCGCAGGCTCATCGATCGGGTGAATATTCCCTATCGGCTCGTAGCTGTCGCCCTCCACCCGATAAACTTTATCGGCGGTTATCACGGCTTTCACCGTCATCTCGTTCATGGTTAGCGTGCCGGTTTTATCCGAGCAGATCACCGTCATGGCCCCGAGGGTTTCCACCGTAGGCAGCTTGCGGATAATCGCCTTCTGACGGGCCATGGTCTGCACGCCGAGCGAGAGAATAATGGAGATAATTGCCGGTAAACCTTCCGGTACCGACGCCACCGCGAGGCTAATCAACGACAGCATCAGCTCAGAAACCGGCATATCGCGGAACAGCAGGCTAAAGACAAACAGCGCGGCCATCATCACCAGGATGATGATAAAAATGGCTTTACCGAGCTTATCCATCTGCACCAGCAGCGGCGTTCGGTGTTTTTCGATATCCGACATCATCTGGTTGATATGACCCAGCTCGGTATCGCCGCCAGTGGCCACCACCAGGCCTTTTCCGCCGCCCGAACTCACCGTGGTGCCGGAAAACAGCAGATTGGTACGATCGCCAAGCGGCAGCTCGCCGCTAAGCGCCTCGGTGCTTTTCTCCACCACCGTCGATTCGCCGGTCAGAATCGCCTCTTCCACCCGCAGGTTATGCGCTTCGATAACCCGCAGGTCAGCAGGGATGCGATCGCCGGCGCGGATCACGACGATATCGCCGGGTACCAGAGCGGTTGTCGGGATCGTTTCATGGTTGCCCTGACGAACGACCACCGCTTCGCTGGAAAGCATGTTGCGAATGCTCTGAAGCGATTTTTCCGCGTTGCTCTCCTGAATATGGCCGATCAGGGCGTTAATCACCGCCACGCCCAGGATCACCAGGGTATCCACCCAGTGCCCCATGACCGCCGTCAGCAGCGCCGCCGCCAGCAGCACATAGATCAGCACATCGTTAAAATGCGCCAGAAAGCGCAGCCATGCCGGCTTTCCCGCTTTTTGCGGTAGCGCATTCTCGCCGTACTGCTGCAAGCGCGCTGCCGCTTCAGCACCGCTGATGCCGTCCGGGGTACTGTTGGTGCTGGTCAGGGTTTCTTCGACGGAGAGCTGATAGAACGGGCCGCCCGGTTTTTCTGTATTCATAGTTATCTCCTCACTCCTGTATCGGAAATCAGGACAGCCTCAGGCCGTCCTTAGCGCACCACAAAAACCGGAACATGGGCATAGCGAACGATCCCTGCCGCCTCCGACCCCAGCAGATGCGTCTGAATATTCGGGTTACGCGAGCCGATTATCACCACATCCGCCTTCAGCTCATCGGCCAGTTTGGTCACTTCGTCGCGAATGTTGCCGCTGCGAATGTGAATCTGAATATCGTTTTCCGCCAGCGTGAGTTTTTTAACCAGTTCAACCAGCTTTTCCTTAGAAGTATTCATCAGATAATCTTCCATTTTCCGTGCATCGGAAATAAAGCCGCGCGTCAGCACTGGAGAAAAAGCGGGAATCACGTGAAGAAGATGAATCTTTCCGGAGGAGCTTTGTGCTAGGAATTGGGCGTGGGACAAGGCCTTGTCCGCCAGACCGATTTCAAACACATCAACCGGCACGAGGATATTTTTATACATAGAGACAATCCTTTTATTACCTATAAAAAAGGTGGTGAAAACAGCCCAGGCACTGGCGCTGGTACTGAGGAGGAAATCTCAAGAACAAAATTTGCTGGACGTGTAGGTATAATTAAACGTAGCACACCACGGTTAACATGATTAACCCGCCAATTAATATATTGAAAAATATCACAGAGTCAGGCACAGCCAGACAATTCAACTGCCAACCCGGTAAAATCGTCGCCATCACCGTAATTTTTGCTCTTTTTAACATTTCTGTTTTACTGCGACTATCCTCATTATCAGTGGCTTGTTCACTTTCTGCCGCCCCACAATAATTATTATGATAAGAATTTACTTAGCTAAGCATTAGAGCTAAAGGAGGAACAATGTTCGGTTACAGTCTGTTTCGCCTGAGCCTGTTTATTGCCCTGGCAATAATCGCCTGTACGGCTACCGGGTTAATTACTTATTGGGTTGTTTCGGCCCTCGCTGAATAAACACAGCGATTGTGAATAATATGTAAAAGATAGCCTTTTACTTCGAGGGGAATACAGTGAACCGTTATTTTTCTCTCATCCCGCTTGTTATTTTAATAACAACGGCTTGCGATCGGAAAGCGCCAGAAATTACGCCGTTACCGCGGATGGTTAAGGTCGCTGAGGTGGTGGCTATCGGCGAGTCACAGCAGCGCGTATTCCCCGCCCGCATTGAGTCCGGAGACTCCACTGACCTCTCTTTCAAACGCGGCGGCCAGATTGAATCTCTTGATGTGCGCCAGGGAGCTAATGTGACTCAGGGGCAGACACTTGCCCGGCTTAACGCCCGGGAAGCGCAGCAGCGGGTGAATGAGCGGCAAACCGCCGCCACCCTCGCCCAGCGGCAATTCGATCGATTCCAGACCCTGGCCGGTCGTCAGGCGATTTCAAAAGCGGAAATGGATATCCAGCGAGCCAACCGCGACTCCGCTAATGCCGCGCTAAAAATAGCCCGGGAAGAGCTGTCGCAAACGACGCTAACCGCACCGTTCAGCGGCGTAGCCGCCAACGTTCCGGTACGTAACCATCAGGTGGTCGCCGCCGGACAGCTGATTGTCACCCTGACGCGAACCGATCTGCTCGACGTGGTGTTTAGCGTTCCGGAAAACCTCTTTACCGCGCTGGATATTCGCAACGCGCAGTATCGTCCGGTGGTTAAAATTAACGCCATGCCGGATCGCCAGTTTACCGCCGAATACAAAGAACATACCGGCAGCAGCGACAGCAGCACGCTCACCTGGCAAATCATACTGACCATGCCGCGACCTGCCGACTTCCCCTCGGTCGGCGGCGTAAGTGGAACGGTCACGGTTAATCTGGCGAACCTGCCCGCCAGCGCCGGCAAAAATGCGGTCGTGGTGCCTGTCGAAGCGGTGTTTAATCCGGATAATCGCCCGCGCAACGAACCCCACGTGTGGGTGGTTCAGGGCAGCGGCGATCGGCTCCATCTGGAAGAACGCAAAGTTGGCGTGGGTCAGATCACCTCACAGGGCGTGGTGATTACCGAAGGGCTCAGCGTCGGCGAACGCGTGGTGGCGGCGGGCGTCAGCGAATTACATGCGCAACAACCGGTTCGAATCTGGACGCGTGAACGAGGTTTGTAATGGATATCTCCCGCCAGTTTATTAACAATCCAATCCGCGTCTGGCTGACTATTTTACTGCTGGGCATCGGCGGGATCTTCGCTCTGCTGAACATCGGCCGGCTGGAAGATCCGGCGTTTACCATCAAAACCGCGGTGGTGGTTACCCATTATCCCGGCGCTTCAGCGCAGCAGGTGGAAGAAGAAGTCACCCTGCCGCTGGAGAACGCGCTGCAGCAGTTGCCCTATCTCGATAACGTCAGCTCCATTTCCTCTAACGGCCTGTCGCAAATTACCGTCAACATCGCCTCGCACTACCACTCCAGCGAGCTGCCGCAAATCTGGGATGAACTGCGCCGCCGGGTTGGCGACGCCGCTCGCCAGTTCCCGCCCGGCGTCGCTTCTCCGTTCGTGAATGACGATTTTGGCGATGTCTTTGGCTTCTTCTTCGCCCTCTCCGGCGAGAGCTTTACCAACCCTGAGCTGGTTCGCTATGCCGAGCAGCTGCGCCGTGAACTGGTGCTGGTGCCCGGCGTCGGTAAAGTCGCCATCGGCGGGGCGATCCCCCAGCAAATCAACATTGATATCTCATTGGCGAAAATGGCCGCCCGCGGGATTAAGCTCAACCAGCTGGCGGCGATCCTCAGTCGGTTGAACCTCGTCTCCAACGCCGGAGAAATTAAATCCGGCAGCGAATCGATCCGCCTGCATCCCACGGGCGAGTTTGCCAACCTCGACGAGCTGGGCGATCTGTTAATCAGCCCGCATGGTTCGGGAACGGCGACGCGGCTGCGCGATATTGCCACGCTCTCGCGCGGGCTGAGCGAAACGCCCTCCAGCATTTACCACGCCAACGGTCGCCAGGCGGTCACCATGGGGGTGTCGTTTATCCCCGGAGTTAACGTGATTGATGTTGGCCGTGCGCTGCAAAACAAACTGGCGCAAATGTCGGCGGAAAAACCGGCCGGGATCAACATTGACCTGTTCTACGATCAGGCGGCGGAAGTCGCCCATTCGGTCAACGGTTTTATCACCAACTTTCTGATGGCGCTGGCGATTGTCGTTGGCGTACTACTGATCTTTATGGGCGTACGCAGCGGTATTATTATCGCCCTGTCGCTGGCGCTCAACGTACTCGGCACGCTGCTGATTATGTATCTGTGGGGGATCGAGCTGCAGCGTATTTCGCTGGGGGCATTGATTATCGCCCTGAGCATGCTGGTCGATAACGCTATCGTTATCGTCGAAGGCGTGCTGATCGCCCGCCAGCAGGGATCGACGCGACTTACGGCAATTAATTATGTGATTCGCCGTTCGGCCCTGCCGCTGCTGGGGGCCACGGTGATTGCGATTCTTGCCTTTGCGCCGATTGGGCTGTCGCAGGACTCGACCGGGGAATATTGTAAATCGCTGTTCCAGGTACTGCTGATTTCGCTCATGCTGAGCTGGTTCTCGGCGCTGACCATTACCCCGGTGCTCATTAAGTGGTGGCTGTTTAAGCCTCAATCGCAGCCGGTGGCGCAGGCCGATACCAACCCGTACGGCGGACGCTTTTACCGCCTGTATCAGCTGACTCTGCAGGCCCTTCTGCTGCGCAAAACCGTCACCCTGACCGTCATGGCGGCGCTGCTGGCCGCCGCTATCTGGGGGTTTGGTTCGGTGCGACAAAACTTTTTTCCCTCTTCAAACACGCCCATTTTCTTTGTCGATCTCTGGCTTCCCTACGGTACCGATATTGCGACCACTGAAAAGATGACCAGCGATATTGAGACTGCCATTAACGGCCAGCCCGGAGTCGTCACCACCGTGGCTACCGTCGGCCAGGGCAGTATGCGGTTTATCCTGACCTACAGCGGGCAACGGCAGTACAGCAACTATGCGCAGATCATGGTGCGAATGGACGACCAGCGCAGCATTGCCGCCCTGACGCAGCATGTAGATCGCTATATTGCGCGTAACTATCCGCAGGTGAACGCCAGCACAAAACGCGTGATGTTCGGCCCTTCCGGCGACAGCGCCATCGAGGTGCGGATCAAAGGTCCCGACCCAGACAGACTGCGCCTGATCGCCAGCCAGGTTGGCGATATCCTCTCCGCAGACCCGGCCACCGATGGCGTTCGCAACGACTGGCAAAACCGCAGTAAAGTTATCCGTCCCCAGTACTCCACCGCCCTTGGGCGCGAACTGGGCGTCGATAAACAGGATATCGATAACGCGCTGGAGATGAACTTCTCCGGCAGCCGCGCGGGACTGTACCGTGAGGGTGCCGACCTGCTGCCGGTGATAGTCCGCCCACCCGCCGCCGAGCGCCAGGATGCGAATCACTTAAATAACGTGCTGGTCTGGAGCCAAAGCCGCCAGCAGTATATTCCGCTCAGTAACGTGGTCAGCGGCTTTCACCTTGAATGGGAGGATCCGCTGATCCTGCGCCACGACCGCAGCCGCGTGCTGACGGTGCAGACCGATCCCGACCCGCTCAGCAACCAGACCTCCGGGGATATCCTCTCCCGCGTGAAACCGCAGATCGATGCGCTGGTGCTGCCGCACGGCTACAGCATCGAGTGGGGTGGTGATGCGGAAAACTCCAGCGAGGCGCAGCAGGGACTGTTCACAACCCTGCCGCTGGGTTACCTGGTGATGTTTATCATCACCGTACTGATGTTCAGTTCGCTGAAAAATGCGATTGCCATCTGGCTGACCGTACCGCTGGCGCTGATTGGCGTAACGCCGGGCTTTTTAATCACCGGCATCCCCTTTGGTTTTATGGCGCTGATCGGTCTGCTCAGCCTGAGTGGAATGCTGATCCGTAACGGCATCGTGCTGGTTGAGGAGATTGAACAGCAGAAGCAGGAAAAAGAGCAGCAGGAGGCGATTATTTATGCGGCCACGTCGCGTTTACGCCCTATCCTGCTGACGGCATTTACCACCGTGCTTGGCCTGGCGCCTTTACTACTGGACGTTTTCTTCCAGAGCATGGCGGTTGTTATCATGTTTGGTCTGGGTTTTGCTACTATTCTGACGCTGCTGGTTCTGCCGGTAATTTACGCCTGTTTCCACAATAAGGACATGAAGCGACAACCATGAATAGTACCGGGTTAAATATTATCAAAACGCTGGGATGCATGACGGCGGTGACCTTCTTCACCATCTACAACACCTGGGATAGCTATGATTACGACTATCACTGGATCCTCGGGTTTTTGACGTTTATTTCGACTATCGCCACGCCGCTGTTTTTTGTGGTGGCCGGTTATCTCGACTCGCAGTCCCGCCACGATTCGCAGTGGCAAATGGGCAAAATCAAAAGCGTGGTTATCGTCTTTCTGTTCTGGATGACGGTGTACTATCTGTGGGAGCCTTATCAGCGCGGCTATCTTATCCAGCCGTGGTTTGTCTTTGCGTTTATCGTGATTTACACCTTTCACCCGGTCATCGAGTGGCTCAGCCAGCGGCGTAAACTGTTTTTTGCTGCAGTTTTCTCGCTGCTGCTGCTCTCTTATGGGTACGATCTTCTGTCCGCGCTGTACCCTGATATCCATGCGCTGAGCCTGGCGCCGCAGTATCGGCTATGGACATGGCTGCTGTTTTATCTGACCGGTCAGCTGTTCAGCGATCCGCTCGTCGCCGGCTGGCTCAGGCGCGAAAAAGTGGTTAAAGGGGCGATGATCGCCATCCCGTTTATTTATCTTTTCACCTGGTTTTACGAGCGCCATTTCTTTTTCGCCCTGTTTAAGGCCGACAGAAATGCCTTCATTCTTACCGGTTCACAAATTTATATTCTGGTCGTCGCGCTGGTGATAGCGGCCAACGGCGTTCGGTTTCGTAAAAACAGCGAGTTTAAAGAGGCCGTTCTCGCCACCATTAGCAAAACGATGACCGGCGTCTATATTCTCCACTACTCCATTTTTCACCTGCTCACCGCCTTTATCCCGATTAACTCACTGGGCACCAAATTAATGCTGATTGTTCTCACGTTTATCACTTCGGTACTGATTTCAATGCTGGCGCTGTCAAATTCGGTGGTGAAAAAAGTGATTACCATTTGACGTTCGCCGATTCAGGCCATGACCGCCAGCGCATTTAAAAACCGTAGCGCAGCCAGGCAAACAGCACGTTGCCGTTATTATAGGTGCCGGGAATATAGGTGAACTGCACGCTCAGACGGCGATAGCTGGCGGAAAAAAGCGGCAAAATAATCGGCAGGGGTACGTAGTTGGCAAAGTCATCGCGGGCGGTGATCCCGGCGGTAACGCCAAGTCCCAGGCGAAAATCGCGGCGACTATCAAGATACCACCCCTTCTCCCAGCCGTAGCCGATTATCGGCTGCCACTCGTTATGCGAATCCTTGAACATCATGGCGTAGAGAGAACTCCAGTTGCCCTCTGCGTTATATCTGGAAACGCCAAAACCCCCGCCCCACGGCATTTCATTATAGTTATCCGTTTTCTCTTTATCGTACATAAAGCGGTTATGCCAGCTGAGAAACGGAAGATACAGATCGTAGTTTTGCGGCTCATTCCAGGTCTGCGAGACATCGTTTTTTAACCAGCTCCACCAGCCGCTGATGCGCTGCTCGCCATATATCTTCGTTTCAGCCTGTACCGAAAAGGCGAAAATAAACACAATTCCCCACGCTACCCGTAGACAACGTTGCATAGTTTTATCCTTAAAGAAAACCGCCCGGTGTTAATTCAGTTTGAGAACAAAAAACAGGCTTTGCAAATATCGGCCAAGAAATTTTGTGCGCTGGCTGGCGATAATGGCAAGTCCAGTTGCGGCCCCATTTCAGGACAGAGAGAGCCGCTGCGGTGATTTCATTTCCTTGCTGGTGGGATTATGATGACGCTAATTATCCTTTCTGTCCGCAGTGATTGAGAAATAGATGGATTTCATCAGCATTATTATGTCGGCGGGAAAAACCTCCGTCGATGTGGCCCTTTATACGCTGCTGCCAATCATGGTTGTCATGCTCATCGTCATGAAATATCTGGAAGTACGCGGGGTGCTGGATATCATCGTGCGCTGGCTCGCGCCGCTGCTCAAGCCGTTCGGCTTAACCGGAATGAGCGCATTTGCGCTGATTCAGATGAATTTTGTCAGCTTTGCCGCCCCGCTGGCGACCCTTGCCATTATGGATAAACGCGGCGCCTCGGACCGGCAAATGGCCGCTACGCTGGCCATGCTGTTTGCCATGGGGCAAGGCAACGTATTCTATCCATTAACGCCCTTTGGCCTGCACTGGCTGGCCTCTATCGTTATCTCCATTGTCGGCGGACTGTGCGCCGCCGCGGTGACCTGGCATATCACCGGCCGCAGGCTATCGATGGTTGAAAACGCGCGGGCCGAAGCGCTGCCCGAGGCCGAACAGAACAGCCAGGGGATTATCGCCGTGATTAACAGCGCCGGCTCCGACGCGATTCGCCTGGCGCTCGGCGCGGTGCCCATGCTGATCCTGTCGCTGGCTATCGTCGGGTTTATGCAGGCGGCGGGCCTGATTGAGATGCTCCAGCGTCTGCTCCTACCGCTGCTGCTGTGGCTGAACATCCCGGTTAACTTCGTGCTCCCGGCGCTGGTCAAATGCGTGGCTGGCGGGACGGCCTATTTCGGCGTGATCTCTGAACTCGTGCAGCAGGGAAAAGTGACCATCAGCCAGATCAACGCCTCGGCAGGTCTGTTAGTACAGACGTTTGACCTCCCGGGTATCGGTATCTTTCTGGGCGTCAGCTCGCGCTTCGTGCGCCTGTTCCGCTTCGCCGCCGCCGGCGCTATCGCCGGGATCGCCATCCGCACCGTGATGCACCTGACGCTATTCTGATGCCACCGACTCCGGACGGAGGCAGGCAGCGACATCAGCCTGCTCGCTGCAGGCAATATGATGGTCAATCCTCACCATCATCCACGGGAAAAACGGGTTGGAGGTCACGCGCATCAGCGTATCCAGCCCGACGCTCAGCGTCGAGGTTTCCCCACGCAAAGAGATCGTGCCGATGCTGATCCCGTAGCGATTTTTCTCCGCCGGTTCCCGGCCATAGAGCGAATCGGTCAGCGGGAACGGCACCGCCACGTGCGACAGCGAATACATATCCTGCGGCCAGGCAAGATGCAGCGGCGTCACGGTTTCGCTTCGCGTTCCGGCAAGCGTGGTGCGGGCCACCGTCTCGTAGGTGTCGGGGGCAGCGTTAGTAATCACCGTGGTGGCATAGGGCCGCGGCGCCGGCGGCAATAACGTATTCACCGCCGAATAGAGCGAGGGACGGAATAGCGCGCGTAGATTCGCCGCCTGGTTAATATCGAAAATCACCAGCTCGCTTCCGTTATCCGGCAGATAGCGATACAGCGACTCTACCACCGCCCGGGTGCTCACCGTGGAGTCCATCACCGACTGAAACGTTAACACCGGCGCCAGTTCGGAAAGCCGATGATTTTGCGCCTCCTGCACGATTTGCTGCTGCAGCGCCTGCGACAACAGCCATGACTGCCTTGCGGCCTTAACCGGGAACGAATTGTATTTATAGGGATTGAATTCCGGGACGATATTCAGCCATGCCGCGCGGGCAAAAGCCGGAAATACCGAGGGTAAACCGGCCAGTCCGGCAAAACGCGCAAAGGCGGTGACGCCAATCATCGGCGACAGCAGGATTATCTGCTGCGGCCGGCGCAGCGCTTTATCCTCCAGGCTATCGAGAGCGTATTTTAGCGCCAGCGCCCCGCCGTTGGAGTAGCCAACCACGTGCAGCGGCACGTTATCCCCGGCCAGGCGCGTCGCTTCGCGCACCGCAAGACGGGTTGTCGCTATCCACGCCTCGCGGTCCACGGCGGTGAGCGCGCCCGGAGCCGTACCGTGCCCGGGCAGCCGCGGGGCGACGGCGACAAATCCCTGCTGCTGATAGCGCTGCGCCAGATAATGCACGCTATAGGGAGAGTCCGTCAGGCCGTGCAGCAGCACCACCGCGCCGCGCGGTTTGCCCTGCGGCAGCAAAATAAAGGAGCGATTCCAGTCCGGATGAAACTTATCCGGATAGACCAGGCTTTGTGCGTAAAAACGGTTAATCGCCGTTTTTTCATCGTCGCTCAGCGCATCGGTAATGTGGCTTTTCATATCGCGGAAAATCGTCGCTTCCCGCGTCTGGTAGTCAGCAAAAGTGGCGTGGTCAATCTCGCTGGCGGTCATTTCATTCGCCGTCCAGGTGTGCCAGCGGTGCAGCGCCGGGCCGCGCTGCGATTCGTAAATGCGGCCAATAAAAAAGACCACCACCACCACCACCACCAGTAGACCAATGATGGCTTTTTTCGCCATCGAGACCATTCTTAAGCCCGACTTATTCAGCAGCCGGGTAAAACGCATCATTGCCATATTTCTGTCCGAATTATCTCTTTATCCACCGGGTGGGATTATTACCCGGAGCGCAGCAGATCCTGCGATTCTCTTTTTAAACATAGACTAAACCAACTGCCTGTTCTTATTGTCAGATGAGATGCAAACAGGAATTATCGCCGGGGGTAACCGGTCAGGAATTAACAAATGGAATGGTGGATTAAAAAACTACGCGAGGCCACAACGTCTACACATACCTGGGCGGTTCTGCAAAGCGGCCAGTTAACGATTGTGGCGGAACTGACTCCCTGCGCCCGGCGTCTACAGGAAGGCGATAAGCTGACGCCGTTGGCGGACGCGCTTTACTGCATTAATAACGATAAAACCCTCACCGTAAAGGTGCTCAACGCCACCCATTTTAGCGCCGATCGCTGGGCCGCTATCGTCAATGCCTCCACCGGTTAATGGATAGTATCCAGCTTCAACGGGTTCTAATCTCAGTACTTTCTTAGCTAAGCGGGGTAAATTGTCCGACGCCTGTTTCAGTCTGTGACATACTAAGCACAACGTCAGCAGAGCAGAAATAAGGAGTAGGTCATGAACCAGAAAGCCGCCAGGCTGACCCCAGAAGAAGCGCTCACGCAACTCGAAGCGCTCTATGAAAAATCGGTCAATGCGCTGCGTAAAGCTATCGGCGAATATATTCACCATAATACGCTTCCCGATAATAGCGCCCGTGCGGAAGGACTGTTCGTTTACCCGGAGCTATCGGTATCGTGGGACGGCTCGGAGCATAAAGCCTTAAAAACCCGGGCCTGGGGCCGTTTTACCCATACCGGCTGCTATACCACCACCATTACTAATCCTAAACTGTTTCGCGCCTATTTGCTGGAACAGCTCACCATGCTGTATCAGGATTACGATGCCTGCATTACCGTCGGGCTATCGCAGCATGAGATCCCCTATCCGTACGTGATTGATGGCTCCGAGCTCACGCTCGACCGTTCAATGAGCGCCGGCTTAACGCGTTTTTTCCCCACCACCGAGCTGTCGCAAATTGGCGATGAGACTGCCGATGGCCTGTTCCACTCCACGGAATACTATCCCCTGTCGCACTTCGACGCCCGCCGCGTCGATTTCTCGCTGGCGCGCCTGCGTCATTACACCGGCACGCCGGTTGAGCATTTCCAACCGTATATGCTATTTACCAACTATACCCGCTACGTCGATGAGTTCGTGCGCTGGGGCTGTAGCCAAATTCTCGATCCCGATAGCCCCTATATCGCCCTCTCCTGCGCGGGCGGGATCTGGATAACGGCGGACACAGAGGCCCCGGAAGAGGCAATTTCCGATCTGGCGTGGAAAAAGCATCAGATGCCGGCCTGGCACCTGATCACCAAAGAGGGTCAGGGGATCACGCTGATTAACATTGGCGTAGGCCCGGCTAACGCTAAAAACATCTGCGACCATCTGGCGGTGCTGCGCCCGGACGTCTGGCTGATGATTGGCCACTGCGGCGGCCTGCGCGAAAGCCAGACGATTGGCGACTACGTGCTGGCTCACGCCTATCTGCGCGATGACCATGTGCTGGATGCGGTGCTACCGCCGGATATCCCTATTCCGAGCATCGCCGAAGTTCAGCGCGCGCTTTACGACGCCACCAAGCAGGTTAGCGGAATGCCCGGCGAAGAGGTTAAGCAGCGGCTGCGTACCGGAACGGTGGTTACCACCGACGATCGTAACTGGGAACTGCGCTACTCGGCCTCGGCGCTGCGCTTTAACCTCAGCCGCGCGGTGGCTATCGATATGGAAAGCGCGACCATTGCCGCGCAGGGTTATCGCTTCCGCGTTCCCTACGGTACCCTACTGTGCGTCTCCGATAAGCCGCTGCACGGTGAGATCAAGCTGCCGGGACAGGCTAACCGCTTCTATGAAGGGGCGATTTCCGAACATTTGCAGATTGGTATTCGGGCGATTGACCTACTACGCGCCGAAGGCGACCATATGCATTCGCGCAAGCTGAGAACCTTCAACGAACCGCCGTTCCGTTAAGCGCATAGATAACACGAGCAGAATAAACTCAGTCCGGATGGCGTGACATATTTACGCGGCCACCCGCCGGACTGAGCGTTAGAGAAAGAGAGTCATTCGGACCAGGGGATAATCACCATTACCCTTTCGCTATAAATTAAAACATTTATTTCTTTAGTGCTAACTATTTCTCTGACCGTAGCCACACTGCTTGTCTCAAAATATTATTGTGCTAACTTCCGCAATTAAAAACTGCCACGCCGATTATAAAAGTAAATATTCCATTAACATATCTATATCAATTGCCGCATGGTCATATAACGCACAATAGCAGACTGGGTAACACTTGAATTACGTCTCATAACCCCTTAAATTAATTAAAAAAATTTATGTGTAACAAAACTGCCATACAGAACAGGCAGCGCTCAAGAGAGATCAAAATAATCAAAGAGTTATCTATGGCCGCTACTCTGCTATCGAATCATCATTTAATAGCGTCAGGTTACTTACAACAAATATCTTGTTACTCAACCACAACAGATAAAATTGCACATGTCGCCAATATGCAATCATGGATAAGCTTATCGGTCGCCATCAGCAATGTACTATTTTCGTAAAAGTATGGAAGACAGTTTTATGAAATTAACCATAGGGAATATCCGCCTGTTTATTTTAATAGCAACTATATTTTTCTGGACGGTCGCGATCGGGCTCGTTTCCCTTGTGGTATCCTGGTTTTAAAACCGTGTTCGAAGGCAAGGCCCCGGCGTTGCCACAATCGTGACTATGCAAGAGAAAGCAAAAAGCCCGCTTAGGTTTCCTTAAGCGGGCTTCTTAAATTTGGCTCCTCTGACTGGACTCGAACCAGTGACATACGGATTAACAGTCCGCCGTTCTACCGACTGAACTACAGAGGAATCGTTTGAACGAGGCGCATATTATCGATCACGCCCGATCTTGTCAAAGGCTGTTTGCACATTTCAAATCGTTTGCCGAAAAATCCTCCAGTTTGCGCAAAAAGTAGCGTTTATCCGCTTATCACTCGCCTATTCAGGCTGCGCCTGACTCTCATCTGCCTGCGCTTTGGTACGCGGATATTTCCACAGCCACCGCCCGCTGACCATTCGACAGTAAAACAAAACGCCGCGCACCGCCCAGTCAAGCACCATCCCCAACCAGACGCCAATCACCCCCATACCCAGCACAATCCCCAGCGTGTAGCCCGCCACGACGCGACAGCCCCACATGCCGAGCATGGATACCCACATGGTGTAACGCACGTCACGTGCGCCTTTAAAAGCGCACGGCAACGTCCAGGCCATCGCCCAAATCGGCATAAAGAAGGCGTTGAGCCACAGCAGCTCTTTCACCACCACCTTGACATCCTCTTCGCTGGTATAAAACGAAGCGATCAGGCCGGCAAACGGCGCGGTTCCCCAGGCGATCAGCGTCAATACGATCGTCGATAGCCAGAAGACGTGCCACGCCTGACGTTCAGCCTGGCCGATCTGCCCTTTTCCGAGACGCCTGCCGGTAATAATTGTCGATGCGGAACCCAGGGCGTTCCCGGGCAGGTTAATCAGCGCAGCCACGGAGAAGGCGATAAAGTTGCCGGCAATCACGTTTGTCCCCATCCCGGCAACGAACATCTGAGTCAGCAGCTTGCCGCCGTTGAACAAAACCGATTCAATGCTGGCGGGAATACCAATGCCCATCACTTCCCAGATAATGGCGAAGTTGAACGGCTTAAAGTAGCTCTTCAGCGAAATGCGCAGCGCCGGGTTAAAGCCGATCATTAATACCCAGATAGTAGCCACCGCGCCAATATAGCGGGCGATGGTTAATCCCAGACCCGCGCCGACAAACCCCATGCCGGGCCACGAAAAAATGCCGTAAATCAGGATGCTGCTGATAATGATATTCAGAATATTCATCCCGCCGTTGATCAACAGCGGAATTTTAGTGGTTCCGGCTCCGCGCAGCGCACCGCTGCCGATCAGGGCGATTGCCGCTGCCGGATAGCTCAATACCGTTAGCTCAAGATAGGTCAGCGCCAGGCCTTTCACTTCTTCTGTCGCATCTCCGGCAACAAAATTAATAATTTCCGCGCCAAAAGCATGGATAACCGCCGCGAGAATAATCGAGAACAGGGTCATTATCGCCAGCGACTGTCGCGCTGCCGCCCTTGCCCGCCGCCGGTCACGCTTGCCCAGACTGAAGGCTACCACCACGGTCGTACCGAGATCGATGGCGGCAAAAAAAGACATGATCACCATGTTGAAGCTATCGGCCAGGCCAACGCCCGCCATCGCTTCTTTACCGAGCCAGCTGACCAAAAAAGTACTCAGCACGCCCATCAGCAACACGCAGGCGTTTTCCAGCAAAATCGGGACCGCAAGTGGACTGATTTCACGCCAGTAGAGGACGCGATAGGTCTTGCGTTTTTTAAACCAGGACGTGCGTTCGACGGACTGGCGTAATGCGGAGGTGACGTTCAAGGGAGACCTTAGTGAGAAAAGTTGAAACTACATTTCAAATGATGATAGAGAAAAGCTAATCCTGCAAAGCATTTTTCCCGATAGATTGTCGCTAATAACAACAATTTGTTGATGGATGCGCCAGTTGCGCGGCGGAAGGCGAATTGATGTTTGACAAAAGTTTTTTCGCCGCTAAGATACGACTCCACAACGATTCCTCTGTAGTTCAGTCGGTAGAACGGCGGACTGTTAATCCGTATGTCACTGGTTCGAGTCCAGTCAGAGGAGCCAAATTCTTGTTTTCAGCTATCCTTGCGAATCTTTTTCAGATATTGATTCAACAGGCTAGCATGGGAACACATCCCGGGGCATTTCTGGTTTTTTCTCCTCCGTGCCGGGAAATGCGGGCACTATCTTTGTTGCGCATAGCATGTCCCACTTCTCCCTTAACAACACGCCAATTGTCAGCCTGAAGCCTGCGAAGATTTTCACATAGCACGAACGTTATCTTCTGGTTAATCCTGACGGCAGATCTGCATCGAGTGGCCGTTCCGTGCTTGAGCACCTCAGATGCACCCGGTAGCGGGATCATTTCTCTGTACGCAAGAGCTGAATCGATCATTATCAGCAGGGGCAATCATTTACTCGGCTGTCTGTTTTGCGGGGGCAATGATGGAAGAGAACAAAATGCACCAGTTGCATACCTGCTACTTTCACATTTATTCATCGATATATTGAAAATAAAGAAATATCTGCTACAGGTATTCGCCAAAACTCCTGTCCTCACCAGACGTAGTGCGAGAATACGCTAAACGAGAGGATACGATTGAAGGCTATTATGTGAAAAATAAAAACTGCGGCCATGATCCGAGCAATGGCCTGCTCCCATTATCGCCAGTATGCCAGACAGCTTTGATTTTATATTGACAGAAAACTATCCGCTCAAGCCTGTTTCGGGCACATCAACGCACGTTGCAATGAGACAAGGTTTTAGCAAACAAAATATTAACGATACGAATCAGCATTTTTTTACCATCTGCGGTAAAATCTTTTCTTAGTATCGGAGTATCGGGTCCACTTTCACCATCGTCGCATAGCAACATTTTAGCAAAATTCCAATGCCATATATTCGATTCCATATTCGGCAAAGAGAATACCACGCCAGCGCTCCGTTTAACGCTTCATCACCATAAACTTTATTAATTTTCACTGGTATCTTCGAGTTTACCTTTAATATTCTCGTGTAATATATTGGCAGCCCTTGTACAAAGCTCAGCGAAAATAGCAATCTCTCCCTGCGACATACAGGATGCCACCTGCTCAGCCATTATGCGCCTGCTGGACTCTGCAGAATTCAGGAATTCAATACCCTTTTCCGTAATCCTCGTCAGCATTTCTCGCTTGTCGCTTTCTGCCGACTCCTGCTCAACAAAGTGCTTATCTTTCAACATCCGCAGGATCTTGGACATTTTACTACGCGCAAATCCGAGCTTTTCACCAATTGCGCTTGGAGTCATCGGCTGGAACTGACGTAAAATATACAACGTATCGTATTGCGGCCAGTTAATACCATCAGGATTAATCAGCGATCGACGTGCAACAAGTACGCATTGCAAATTCCCTAAGGCATCTTCAAATTGACGATTCAATGATATTTCGCGCTCGGAACCACTAGCCACTTTTTTATTCATTTCCATACATTCTCCTGATGCCGTATACAATAAGTTAAGCTTACCATTTTACCATAACCCTTCAAGGAAGGAAAAGTTATCCTAACCTTCGCCCCCATTGATAACATAAGAATCATCCTGTTAATCCTGAAAGATATATTCTCTGTTCAAAACATCCTCATAATCTATTAATTCAGTTATCTTGCCATCATTTATTTCAATCACATTAACATATAACAAAGAGAACTGTTTCCCATCTGGCAGAGTATTCCCATGTAGTTTATATTCAACAATGACGACATCGGGATTATTCGTATAGTGGAATCGTTCATCCTCTATAGAGGTAAAGCGTAAGGGCGCAACGCCAAAGCCATTAGCATAGTGTAAGCGAATATTTTCACGGCCAACAATCACCTCTCTATTGCGACGGAAAGGCAACGACAAACGTCCATTAACAGAGAAAAGGGATGCCAGCTTATCCGATGACTTCTCCATCACTGCCGAAATATATTTATCAAATAGTGCTGGAACCATTGTATTATCCTCTTGATGAAATTGATAAACGGTTTGCTAGACAATTTCTTTCTGCCGCTGGAAATAAACAATCATACGTTTGAAAGTCTCCTCCGACAGTTCAGGAAAGCGCAAGCCCAGTTGTGTAATACGCTTAGTCGTCTCTGGATTACCATAGGCGTTATCGCCAGTATCCAACAAATTCTCTTTAAAGAGATGAATGACCGGCCCCAGCGCAACCTCGCGCCCTTGGGTGACACACAGCTCAAGTTGTTGCAACCACTCACCGTCAGAAGTCGTTTCTAACGGATAGCCCAGAGAACGAATCGCCCGATATACCGGGTCAAACCGGATGCTCTGAGGATGGAAAATATGGAAGTTCTCCTGTCGAGTAGCCTCTGAACGCGCTAAAGCAACTATCGCTTCAGCGACAAAGTCGACAGGCAGCAGGTCCGTTGATAGGGAAGACGGATCGGGCGCCAATCCCATCTGGATAAAGCTTTTTATCTGGCGCCACAAAAAATCATCGCTCTGGCAGGCCCCAGTTCGGCTGTCTCCGCCAATACGTCCGATGCGAAATACGTTAGCATCAAGTCCTTGTTCTCTGGCCTGTATAACATAGCGTTCAGCCACCCACTTACTTTGCGTATAACCAATCGACAGTGCTTCCGGATGCCCCGGCACACAATGTTCCACGATAGGCGATTCAGGATAGCGTGGAGAAAATACGGCGATAGTGGATAAATAGTGGAGCGTTTTTCGTCCGCCACAACCGCAGAAAGCTAAAATATTTAGCGTACCCTGCACATTTGACTGTTTAACAGAAGAATAAGAGAGCAAAAAATTAATCTGTGCGGCTGCATGGAATACCGTGTTCACTCGCTCTGCCAACCGACTATACGCGTCAGGGCTTAACCCTAAATCGCGCTGACCAATATCACCGAGGCAAACTTCAACCCGGGAAAAATCAATCTCATCGGCGATTCCGTAGCGCATCGCATTTTCACGTAAACGAGCCAATGCGTGCTTATCTGTCCTGGCTCTTACCAGGCAAATCACGGATTGGGTCCCGGCCAATAGCAGTGAACGCAGCAGGTAGATGCCTAAAAATCCTGTCGCCCCGGTGAGCAACGTCAGCCCAGGGGTTGAACACTCTCCCCCCTGCCAATGTATGCGTTCGTATCCATCCTGAACAAAGGAACGATCAACGGTATCGACGGGCCCTTTTTCACTGACAACATAGCCGTCGATGCACTCTGCCATAGCCAACAACGTCGGGTGATTAAATAACAAACGTAGAGGAATATCGCAATTGAATGCCTTACGGAGCAGAAAAACCAGCTGCGTGGCCAACAAGGAATGTCCGCCAATGGCGAAAAAATCATCGTGCAGTGCGATGTGACGACCCGGAAATAGCGTTTCCCATAGCGCCCTGACCTGCTCCTGCGTTTTCGTCAGAGACCGTTCTGGCATCTGCGCGGATGATTCAACAATAATATCCACCTTAAGCAACGCCTTACGATCGATTTTCCCGCTAGGGGTAGTAGGCAGCTTATCCAGAAAGACCAACTCTGTGGGAACCATATACTCCGGCAGAACCAGGCGAAGGCCGCGTTTGATCTTATCCTTTTGATTGCTTTTATCATCCATTAAGCCAGCAATAAAAGCGACGAGCTGCTTGCTTCCTGAAGTATCTGCCCTGCCAACTACCGCTGAAACCTGCACGCCTTCCAGGGCATTGATGGCCGCTTCTACTTCAGACGGTTCGATCCTAAAACCGCGAATTTTTAACTGATTGTCTATCCTGCCAAGATAGCTGAACCGATCGTCATGCTCCAGCCTCACCAGATCACCGGTACGATATGCGTGGCAACTTTGTGTGGCAAAGCCCTCAGCAGAGATAAAACGTCGAGCGCTTTCTTCACTTTTATTGTGATAGCCGGGAGAGAGAAAATCGCTAACGATGAGCAGTTCACCGGCGACACCGGCGGGAACCAGCTGCAAATGCTCATCCACCACCAACAGAGTAAATCCGGGTAGAGGGTAACCAATGGACGCTGCATCTCCCCATTTATCGCTTTCCGGTGGCAGCACATACGCGGAACAGACGTGACTTTCTGAGGGACCATAGAGATTAATCAGGCGAACGGGTTGCCTGAAAAAATGTTTAATATCCGCGGTGAGTACGAGCTGTTCCCCGGTGGAGTAGACCTCTTTTAAACTCGGGAATTGCCTGTTGGCCAATGCGCTCAAATGCGCGAACTGTTGCAAAGCAACATAGGGAAAATAGAGACGATTAATCCCCTGCTCCTGGATAACCTCTTGCAGAAGATCCAGATCTCTCCGTTCTTCTTCACTGGCAATATATAAGCACCCACCGCCAGCTAACGTGCCGAAGATCTCCTGAACCGAGACATCAAAAGAAAGTGACATAAAATGCAGAGTACAATCTCCTTGATCGCACTCAGAAACATCTCGTTGCCACTTAATCAGGTTATTGAACGTTTTATTTAATAACCGTACTCCCTTGGGCTGCCCGGTTGAACCTGATGTATAAATGATATACAGCTCATCGTCGGGCATTCTTTTGATATAAGAGTATTCACCAGGGTACTCCGGGGGAATATCATCGATTAACAACAGAGGTACGGAGCCAGACACTGGGAATTTTGCTACCAGCGATCGTGTCGTGGCGATGCAATCCACACTGGCGTCCTGCAACATGTAACCAATTCGCTCTTGCGGGTATTGCGGATCGATCGGAATGTAGGCCGCGCCGGTTTTTAACACGCCAAACAGAGTGGCAATCGCCTCGGCATTCCTTTCCAGTAATAATGCAACACGTTTGCCAGGTGCGATATTTAATTGCTGCTGTAGGTAAGCGGCAATCTGCCCTGAACGTTCCGCTAACCAACCATACGATCGTGTGCCATTAGCGGTAATTAACGCAGTATCCGCAGAGTGGCTTATAGCATGCTGATTGAAAGCCGCCAGGGCGTCAAATCGCCAGGCCTCCGCGCACGATTTAAGACTAGATCGAACAACCAGTTCACGACTTAACGGTGCATCCAACAGCCTCAGGGATGACAGTAATACCTCGCCGTCCTCGCCCATCGCGCTTAATAAATGGCGAAAGATTTTCAACCAGTAGTCAATGGTCTGCGGGTGATACAACGCCGTCTTATACTCCAGCGTCAGCTTCCACTGCGGTTGCGCTTCAAAGAACAGCGTCAGATCGTATTTTGCCATCTGGCTAAAATAGTCATCCAGCATGACTTTAAAAGGCAAGTCGTTGAAAATATCGCCCCGGGTATCGGGCATAACCAACAGCGTTCTGAATAGAGGACTGTCCTGCCCCGCGTTTTCACGCGACAATGCGACAATTTCATTGAAAGGGAGCAGCTTATTGAAATGTGCGCCAATAAAAGATTGACGTACCTTTGCAGCCAGCGTGCTGACCGTGTCATCTTCATTGACCTGCACGCGAACCGGCAGAGTATTGATCATATATCCCGGCGTTTCGGCAAACTCGCTGCGATCCCGCAGAGTAAAAGGCACGCCAACGGTAATATCGTTCTGCCCGCTCATACGGCTGAGGAAAAATTGCCAGCACATGGACATATACATAAATGGAGTCATTGACAACGATCTCGCGTGCCGCTGCAGTGAGTCCGCTTCCTGTTCGTTCAGCGCCAGCATGGTATAGGCGGCTTTGGTATCTTCCCGAAGACGACGGGGAAAATCGACCGGGAGGTCCGACAAGGGTGGAGCTGGATGCAGTGCCTGTCGCCAATAAACCCGCATATCTTCGCACTCAGCCGCCGCAAGGGACGCGGCCTGCCAACGAGTAAATTCCTGATAGCTTCCCGTGCCGTTAAACGCTGGCAGAACGCGCATCTCGTCAAGCGCACAATAGATTCGCAGCAAATCATGCAAGACAATACGTACTGAGGGGGCATCAATAATGATGTGGTGGAAGCAGCATGCTAACCAGGTTGTACCTGAGTCTGAACTGAGCATATTAATGATACTCAGCGGCCCCTCAGCTAATGATAAACGGCTAGCCGCCAGTTGTGCCGTGACGGATTCAGGGGTTTCCGTCTGCTCTGGTTGTCGATGGGAAAAAGAGAGATAGCCATCAGCGCCGATACGCTGTTGTAATTTACCGTCAAGATAAACAAAACGCGTTCTGAATATTTCATGGCGCAAGGTCAGCTCAGCCACAGCGCGCTGCATAATATCAGCGTCCAGTGTCGCATTAACGGTCAGCAGCACCGGCACGTTATAGCATTGGGGCTGCTCCAGCGTATTATCCAGCCACCACATTGCCTGCTGCCCGGGCGTAGCTGGCAGATACGTTACCGCACTTTCTCCACACTCCTTGTTCAAACAGCCCTTTTTTGACTCGCCGCTATTGAATGATGGCATTTTATCCCCCTCTTAAAATTCCCTGTAAAATCCTTCCTGTTTGCTGGTAGTCCCAACCCCAGGTATTAGAGCTTTTGCCGTTGCCGAATGGTCTGAGCCAGCGCAGCAATAGTTCCGGCAGTGAAAATGTCCGCCGGCGAGACAGCCAAATTAAATGTCTTGCTTACCATTGACGCCAACTTTATGAAATGTAATGAGTTACCACCCTGGTCTAGTAAATTTTCTTGCGGGTTAATCGCCTCTGAATGAATAATCGCCTGCCAAATCGAGAGTAGCTGTTGCTCAACGTTGTCCATATTTACACCTGCTCCAGTAAAGAATTTTTTAACCGTAAACGATCTTTTTTACCGTTAGCGGTCATTGGCAGTACCGCCAGACGGCTAAATTTTTCAGGTATCATCCAGGCAGGAGCATGCATTGCGAGGTGATTCTTTAAATCCGCTACGGATAGCCCGTCATCCTGCGTGACATAACAAGCATGTAATCGCGGTTCATCCGGCGTCTCCTCTACCACAATCAGCACATCTTCTACAGCGTGATGTAAGCGCAACAGGTGCTCAATACCGGCGATATTGATGCGGAAGCCACGTATTTTACAAATATGGTTGCCTCGTCCGACCAGGACGATATTGCGATCCTGGTCGTAAGTTGCCCGATCATCGGTACGATAGAAAAGCATGTCAGTGCCTTGATACGGTATGGTGATAAACCTTTCCGCCGTCAGTTGCGGATCGGAATACCCCAGAGCCACTCCAGCCCCTGCGATAAATAATTCCCCATATTCACCGCAGGTACAGGGTTGCAACCGTTCATTGAATACCACCATCTCAACCAGAGGGAGTGGAGTACCAACCGGCACAGGAGATTCACTGGATAATTGCTCCTCCGACTGAATATGATAGAGAGACGAGATCGCTGAATTTTCCGTGCAGCCTAATCCATTAAATATTTTGGCTTTACCGGCCTGCACTGCCACGCTAAATAAGCGAGGATTGACAAAGTCTCCCGACACCACCACACAATCAGGTATATGCAGTGTTTCGACCGAAACCTCGACAAATAGCCGGAACAGCCCGCCAGAGAGGAATAGCATCGTCACGTTATCCGATTCGATCTGCCGTGCCAGGGCCATTAAATCCGGCAAGCCAGGCGGCGCAATCGTGAGACATGCTCCGGTCAATAAAGCCATCCAGATTTCATTAGCTGAGGCAGCGAAAGAAATATCTGCAATTTGCAAATAGCAGTCCCGCTCGCTATTCCCCAACGCCGGAACCGGCAGACCCAGTCTGGCAATCCCGCGATGAGCAATCAGTACGCTTTTCGGTTTTCCTGTTGAACCAGAGGTCATCAATATGAGCGCCGGATCATCAGCGCTTAATACCGGGTAATTCCCGCTTCTTTGTTGAGTGCAGTTTTGTATCAGCGTCCTGCTCGACAAGACGTGCCATGCTCCGCCGGGCACGCTTGTTACATCATCGCTAATCAGGTATCTGGCTCCCGCCGCACTTAAAACCTCACCAATATAGCGTTCGGGACTATTCGAGTTCACGGGAACCATAACAGCGCCTATTTTCATGAGCGCCAGCATAAAAATATATAACTCCGGGCTACGTTCTATTTTTATTGCAACGATATCGCCTTTTATCAGGCAATTATTTTGCAACACTGCAGCCAGCGCTGAACATTGCTCAGCAAGTTCTCGATAGGTTATTTTTCTTTGATCGAAAATTAACGCAACCCTGTCCGGAAAACGTTGCGAAATCTCATCAAATATATCAGGGACAGCCTTTAACTGATAGACATATGCTGAATGCGTCATCACTCTCTCCTGGAGAATTAGGAACGTTCACACGCATAAAATCTTCTCTTGAAGAAGAAATTAAAGATCTAAAGAAATGCCGCCAGCTTACCGTGAGATGCCTCTAAGCAAACACCGCAAAACAAGCAACATATAAGCAACACAAGCATAACTAAGCGTTGCTTTCAATAGTCTATCTTCGAACCTCATCCCCAGTCAATTTGATTTCCAAAAAAAAATCATATAGCAAAAAATAAAAAACCAACAAAAATAATAACCATAAAAATCAATAACATGAAAAAACATAAATCAAATATAAACTTTTTTGATTGACATAAGGCACCCATTGGCGTGCAATATTTGTGCAAACCGTATCGTCTTTCATGTCCAGTAAACAGACAAGGAATAGCACTTTCTCATCGCTTTTTTGTTAAAAAACAAACGAAAAACCTGTTAAATTTCGAGTGAGAGATTAGAAATGACATCATTTCCTGGCAATAAGTCCAACTGGCAACAGCCGTTCTGGAGCGATAAGGACATGCTTGCCCTGGTCAAAAGTGAATTAGACAATCTTCCAGAATTATTAAGTTTTGCAGAAATAAGTGAACTCAATAAAGCATTAGCCGCCGTTTATGCAGGAAAAACAATGATATTTCAGGCCGGCGACTGCGCTGAAAGAATTTGCGAATCTGGCGCGTTACATGTACGGAAAAAATTGATCTTCCTTGAGCAAATGTCCCGCGAATTCTCAACACTGACGGGGCTGCCGATATTGACGGTAGGTAGAATTGCTGGTCAATATGCTAAACCCCGCTCGCAACAAAACGAAGTCGATGGCGACAGGGTACTTCCCGTGTGGCGCGGTGATTCAGTCAACCGGCCCGAAGCGACACCAGAAGCCAGGCGTAACGATCCGCAACGGATGCTGCTGAGCTATCGTGCTGCTGCGGAAACGCTGGCCGAAATTAAACGTTACGAACGGGAATATCCCCGCGATGTTCATCACATTTGGACCAGCCATGAAGCGCTGTTGCTGGACTATGAAACCACTCAAATCCGCACTAATCCCTACGGAGAATCATACTTAGCCAGCACCCATTGGCCCTGGATAGGCATTCGTACTCTTGCGCCTGACAGCCCACATATCGCCATGCTGGCGAATATCGCCAACCCTGTTGCCTGCAAGATTGACGCCAGCGTAACGCCATCGTTCATCGCGACACTTTGCCGACAGCTCAATCCTCAGCGTATTCCTGGGCGTCTGACTTTTATTTCGCGTTTTGGCCGTTCACACATTCATCGGTTGGGCGCGTTGATTCAGGCCGCACAAGCAACCGAAACGCCGGTGTTATGGATGTGCGATCCAATGCATGGGAATACCGGGAAAACGCGGGCGGGCAATAAACGCCGCGAGCTTAGCGACATGATGGCTGAAATCTCCGGTTTCCTGAGGCAGGTGAAATCACATAACGCCTGCGCCGCTGGACTCCATCTGGAAGCAACGCCGAATCCGGTCATCGAATGCTTCTGTGAAAATAATCACCCTGAAGAACATGAACTTAAGCAAATTCTCTGCGACCCACGCCTGAACGTAGCGCAAACGCAGATGTTATTAACTCACTGGAAAGAGGGACAACATGACTTTTGATAAAGATTATATTGCCGTTATTACCGGCGCATGCGGTGGCATTGGCGAATCCGTTGCCCACGCGCTGGCGAAAGAAGGGCTGTCACTAGCGCTTCTTGATAATAACGCCACTCAGCTGGCAACCCTTGTAGCCACACTACAAGATAACCATCCGCAGCCCATTGCAGGCTTTACTGTGGACGTTGCCGACGACCGCTGCGTAGCAGAGGCCTTTACCGCAGTCGGTCATCAACTGGGCCCGGTAGGGTATCTGGTCAACGGCGCCGGCGTACTGTGCCACGCCAGCGTGGCCGAAACACAACCTCAGGATTGGGCGAAAACATTTGCCGTCAACGCGACTGGCGTATTTAACACCAGCCGCCATGCGGCCAATCTGATGATGGCTCAGCGTAAAGGCAGCATCGTAACTATCGCCTCAAATGCAGCGCGCGTGCCGCGGGCGACGATGGCCGCCTACTGCGCTTCAAAAGCCGCTGCCCAGGCATTTACCTATGCTCTGGGGCTGGAGGTCGCTCCGTATGGGATCCGTTGTAATGTTGTCGCTCCCGGCTCAACCGATACGCCGATGCTGCGCGGCATGTGGCATAGCGAAAGTGACAAGCAAAACACGCTCAACGGTAACCCACAACAATTTCGCATTGGTATTCCACTCAACAAAGTCGCTACGGCGGAAGAAATTGCTGCCGCGGTCTGCTTTTACCTGTGCGAAGAATCAGGGCAAACCACGCTATCAACGTTATTGGTCGACGGTGGTGCCGCACTCGGCAGCTGCTAAGCGTACAAGGAGAATAACATGGAAAAGATACGGCCCTATCCATTGCCGACAGAACGTCAATTACCCAAATCAATTGCAGACTGGCGACCCAACAGTTCAAGAGCGGCGCTACTCATACATGATATGCAGCGTTATTTTCTCGATTTTTACACTGCTGACGCCTCGCCGATAGCGCAGGTCATCGACAACATCTACCGCTTGCTTAGCGTCGCCCGACGTCTGCATATTCCAGTATTTTATACTGCCCAACCCGGCGACATGACGCCACAACAGCGCGGCTTGCTGCACAGTCTATGGGGTTCAGGCATGAACGGCAGCCAGGAACATAAACAGATTGTTCCTCCGTTGACGCCTCTGGAAAATGAGTGGGTATTAACGAAGTGGCGTTACAGCGCCTTCTTTAACTCTCCTCTTCTGAGTACTTTGCACGAACTCAAATGCGATCAGCTGATCGTCTGCGGCGTTTACGCCCATATCGGTTGTTTGTGCACAGCGCAAGAGGCCTATTCCAATGATATCGAGACATTTTTTATTGCCGATGCGCTCGCCGATTTCTCCGAAGAAAAGCATCGTCTAGCGCTTGAGCTAGCTGCGGAAACCAGCTCAGTCGTGCTGTCAACCCGACAAGCTATCGACGCATTGGAACATTAAAGATCCTCACGGCACTTCAGGAGATGATGATGTTATCTAAAGATTCAGCAAATCCCGACGAGCTTTCGGCTCATCTGGCCAATCTTGATAGACCCTTTGCCTGTATTTACCGCCCCCAATGCGAACCTATCAACGCAGTATTGTTTCTTGAAGGGGATATTGAGCTAAGCCAGTCCCTTTCAGAATTAGCGCTGGATCCTCCCCTGGACGCGACGGGCAAATGCTCATTTAACAAATTGATATTATTGCCATTTAATCAGCTGAAAGAAAAAGGATATGCCTGCATTGACGATGGTGAACAGACGATCGTAATGCACATTGAGCGGCAAGACTATTATCCTATAGATTCATTTATCGCAGCCATTAATGACCATGATATCAAGCCACGAAACCTGCACTTCGATCTTGATGACCAAACGTATGGCGACATTGTTGATACCGTGATTGATCAGGAAATCAGCTCCGGGGAAGGCAGCAACTTTGTGATTTCACGCAGCCTGGAGGGCGATATAACCGACTTTAGTATCCGCCACGCGCTGACGCTGTACAAACGGCTGCTGCAATCTGAATGCGGATCATACTGGACATGGATGATCTTTACCGGCAGCCGCTATTTCATGGGTAGTACGCCTGAACAGCATATCCAGGTTGATGAGCAGAACGTGGCGATGAATCCTATCAGCGGCACATTAAAATACCCCGATACCGGGAATATGGCGCACGTGCTGGATGATTTTCTGCAGGATAAAAAAGAGCGCGACGAACTATTTATGGTGGTAGATGAAGAACTCAAAATGATGAGTAGCATCTGTCAACGTGATATTCAGGTATCCGGGCCGAAGCTCAAGGCTATGTCGCACATCGCGCATACCGAATATTTTATCCATGGAAAATCAGATCGCAGTCTGAAAGAAATCATCAGGCAATCGCTATTTGCGCCAACAGTGACCGGCAGCCCAATAGAAAGCGCCTGTAAAGTTATCGCTCGGCGAGAACGCCGCGGACGCGGTTATTACAGCGGCATCGTTGCTATAACGGGTGCGCAAGAAGGTAAACGCTATCTGGACTCGGCCATCATGATCCGCACGGCCGATATTTCCGCTCAGGGACATTTTCGGCTTACGGCGGGTTCAACCATCGTCAGAAGTTCCATCGCGCAAAGTGAAGCCGGTGAAACACGCGCCAAATTACAAGGGCTAATGCATTCGTTCTTCTCTGAACCAAGCGCCGGGACGCCAAACCGGACAGGATTGTCTGCAGAACTTTGCCATCGGGCTGACCAGATACTGGCACAACGGAATGCACGCGCCTCCGCCTTTTGGCTGGATAACTCGCAATTGGGCCCGCGCACTCTACTCTCTCATCATGCCATCACACTGATCGACATGGAGGACAACTTCACCGCCATGATTGCCTATCAGTTACGCAGCGCGGGTTGCGCCGTCACCCTCATTCCCTGGTATGACTGTCCGAGCAAGCTAACGCAACTCACCGATCGCGACATCCTATTCATTGGTCCCGGGCCTGGCGATCCAACCAATATACAACTCGAAAAAATACGCGTGGGCCGAAAAATTATTGCGCAACGGCTCCGGGAGCAGCGTCCGCTAATCGGAACTTGTCTGGGACATCAGTTAATTTGCGCCGAATTAGGCATTCCGATCGAGCGGCTGGTCAATAACCGTCAGGGTAGCCAACATCAGATATCCATTCAGGGAAAACCTCATACCGTTGGTTTCTATAACAGTTTCTCCGCACTACATCAGCGGCCATGCTGGTACAGCCCGGAGCATGACAAAACAGTCCAGCTGGAGCGACTTCCTTCCGGTGAAATTGTCGCATTATCGTCAGGCAACGTTGCCTCCATACAATTTCATAACGAATCATTCCTGACGCAAGACGCATTTTCTATTTATCAATGGCTGATACAGAACGCCTTAACAACAACGGCAACTCTTAGCCAACAAGATGCCGTTTAAAAGGAAGTGTTGAAAACCGACATTCGGAGAGAGCTGACATGGAAAATAAATCAGTATCATTACCTACCGGTAATGACTTTTTAGCGGGTCTAAATGATGGGCGAGAAATATGGGCTTATGGTGAAAAGGTGGACAATGTTATTACACATCCAGCGTTTCGCAATTCAGCACTGTCCATAGCTAAATTATACGACGCGCTCCATGACGAAAAGTATCAGGCTATATTAACCACGCCTTGTGATACCGGCAGCGGTGGTGTCACCCATCCGTTCTTCCGCGTTCCTCATTCTGTTGAGGATCTGATACGCGATCGCGACGCAATCGCGCAGTGGGCACGGCTTAGCTATGGCTGGTTGGGAAGAAGCCCTGATTTCAAAGCGTCGTTTCTTACGACTCTGGGCGCCAATCCCGAGGCCTACGGCGAATATACGGATAACGCCAGGCACTGGTACAAACGTTCGCAAGAGGAGCTACTTTACTGGAATCATGCCATCATTAACCCCCCTATCGACCGCAATCTCCCGCCCGACCAGATTGAAGATATCTGCATTCACGTCGAAAAAGAGTGTGATGATGGCGTAATTGTTAGCGGTGCCAAGGTGGTTGCTACCGGCTCAGCTTTGACGCATTACAATTTCATCGCGCATTACGGTTTACCTGTCAAAAAAAGAGAATTTGCCCTGGTATGCACATTACCCATGAATGCCCCAGGACTGAAGCTGGTTTGCCGCCCCTCTTACTCCTTAGCCGCCGAAAAGGTCGGCAGTCCTTTTGACTATCCACTATCCTCACGCTACGACGAGAATGACATGATCTTCATTCTGGATAAGGTGAAGATTCCCTGGGAAAACATTTTTATTTACGGCGATACCGCTAAAGCGGCCACGTTTTTACCCAGTTCTGGCTTCCTGCACCGCTCAACCTTCCACGGAGTGACGCGTCTGGCGGTAAAAATTGATTTTATTTGTGGTTTATTCATTAAAGGCGTGGAAGCCACCGGCGTAGCCGATTTCCGCGGCATACAGACGCGCGTCGGGGAAATGCTGGCCTGGCGCAACCTCTTCTGGGCCATAAGTGATGCTATGGCTAAATCGCCGAACCCCTGGCACAACGGCGCCCTCCTGCCTAACCTGGATTATGGTTTAGCCTACCGTTGGTTTATGAGTCTCGGCTATCCACGGATCAAAGAAATTATTGAACAAGATCTTGGCAGCGCGCTTATTTATATCAATTCGCATGCCAAAGATTTCGCTGCGCCGGAACTGGAACCTTATCTGAAAAAATATATGCGGGGCTCCAACGGAATGGATGCCGTTGAACGCGTCAAGCTCATGAAGCTAATCTGGGACTCCGTAGGAACAGAATTCGCCAGCAGACACGAACTCTATGAACGAAATTATACCGGTAGTCATGAAAATGTTCGTATCGAGCTGTTACTCGCCGCACAGATGTCGGGGCAGGTACAAGAATATAAAGGTTTCGCCGAACAATGTATGATGGATTATGACCTGGATGGCTGGCTGGATCGCGATTACCACTGGCCTTTAGACGAATAAGATTAACGGGACAATACATCAGTATAATAATGGGCATGCATCACATTATTGCCAGTCTCTACTGGCTGTCCCGACCACCATTTCTCACTCTATCCGGCAATGTTTGCGCAACCATTCTGCGGTTAATGAATGGCGACAGGCCAGCATCGATTCGGGTGTACCGCTAAACAATAATTCCCCCCCTTCTTGCCCGGCATAAGGTCCAATATCAATAATCCAGTCAGCCTGAGCGATCAACTCCATATTATGTTCAATAATAATGACGGTGTTTCCGCGCGCTACCAGTCGGTTAAATAGTTTCAACAGCGAGGCCACATCACTGGGATGAAGACCCGTGGTTGGCTCATCGAAAATATACATGTCACTATCATGATTTAATTGTGACGCTAACTTCAGCCGCTGGCATTCACCGCCTGAAAGATGATTTAACGATTCACCCAAGCGTAAATATCCCAACCCGACTTCGACCAGGCTACGAAAAATTGGCCTGAGCTGTGGCTCATTCAGGAAAAATTCGCCGGCATCATTAATCGACAGGGATAATACCTCAGCAATACTTTTTCCCTGATAACGATATTTCAGCGCTTGTGGGTTATAGCGCTGCCCCTGGCAGGCCTCACATGGCAACGTAACCGTATCCATAAATGCCAGATCGGTTTGTATTACCCCTAGCCCATTACATTCCGGACAAGCCCCTTTGGCGTTAGCGCTAAACCACGACGCTGACACATGGTTTTTTTCGGCAAACAGCGAACGGATCGTATCAAATGCACCGCACCAGGAAGCAATATGCGATCGAATTGAGGTATGTATCGGTTTTTGATCGATAACGATCGCCTCCGGACATTGTGGCGCCAGGGCCCCCATAACGAATGAACTTTTGCCCGATCCAGCGACTCCCGTCACAGCGACCATAACGCTTAAAGGCACGTCTACCGATAAGTTATGCAGATTATGCAATGTGGCGTTTCTTACCGAAATATAACCTTTGGCACATCTCGGTTTCTTATTTATCTCTGCCCGTGAAGAGAAATATCGACCCGTCAAGGTTTGGGATTGCTTAAGTGCCGACAGGTCGCCCTCAAAGACAATATTCCCGCCTTGCTTACCCGCTCCTGGCCCTAAATCAATAACATGCTCGGCTATCGCTATCATGTCCGGGTCGTGCTCCACCATCAGAATGGTATTGCCTTTGTCGCGTAGTTTTCCAATTAAAACATTCAATTTCACTATATCTGCTGGATGCAGGCCGGTACTGGGTTCATCAATTATATAAACGATCCCGGTCAGACTACTTCCCAGATGTCGGACCATTTTCAACCGCTGGGATTCTCCGCCCGATAAGCTAGGGGTCGTACGGTTCAAATCCAGATATCCCAAGCCTACTGCACACATGGCATCCAACCTTTCCAGTAATGCTTCGATCAGCGGCCTGACTTCAGGGTAATCGAGCTTTTCTACAAACAGCTTTAACTCTGTGACAGGCAGCGTTGCGCATTCGCCAATATTTTTCCCTCTAATCCGGCAGGAAAGTATTTCCTCGTTAAGCCTCATCCCCTGACAAGAAGGGCAAACCTGCAAACTAACGACGCGCTGAAATTCCTCAGTTTTAGTATCTTTAGTTTCTTGTTTTAAATAACTTCGCGTAAAGCGCGTAATGACGCCTTCAAACTTTGCACTCTTAGGCCAACCGGCTAACGGCGCTTCAGGAGTGAGATTATCCGCATAAAGTAATAATTCTCGCTCCTCTTTTGAATAATCCGCGATTTTTTTATCGGCATCAAAAAGCCCTGAATAAACATAACGTTTCCAGCGCCATGAGCCTGGCGCAAAAGAAGGATAACGAATAGCTCCTTCATTTAACGACAGATTTGAATCAATCAGATGGTTGATATCAATAGTACTGGCAATGCCCAACCCGTCGCATGTCGCACACATCCCCGCAGGATGATTGAATGAAAAAACATTCGAATAACCTACGAAAGGTTCGCCGACACGAGAAAAGAGTAGCCGTAGCAGGGTATAAATATCTGATGCGGTGCCCACCGTCGAACGTGCGTTGCCACCAATACGTTTTTGGTCAATAATAATGGCCACCGACAGGTTTTCAATTTCATCGACTTCAGGATTACCATAATGTGGTAAGCGATGGCGAATAAAAGGTGGAAACGTGTCATTTAACTGTCGCTGAGATTCCGCCGCTATAGTTCCGAATACTAAAGAGCTTTTACCCGATCCGGAAACACCGGTAAAAACTGTTATTTTATTTTTAGGGACCTCGATATCAATATCTTGCAAATTATTTTGCCTTGCACCAATGATTTTTATAGCGTCATGGGTTTTCATCACACTATCCTTTTTTACCTGTCAATAACAATGCCATGATGGCAATTAAACAACATCCCGCGATAATCAGCGACATCGGCAGTAATGACAACGGGTCTCCAAATCCAAGCAGTGACGGGGTTATCGCAGCGATACCAAACTGAAAAGCCCCTAAAATAGCAGAACCCGTTCCCTTTAAGTGAGAGGATGCCGCCATGGCCATACTCGCGGCATTGCCAAATGTCAAAGCCATAGTAAACATCATCATTAACAGTAGTACCGCCGCGATCTCAAACTGGAAATGAGAAATATTGTCAACGATACAAAGCAATATAGATATCACCAGCGTGCTTATCACCCCCATGGTTATGAGGTTATCTTCACCAAATTTCATAACATAGCGAGCGCTGACTATACTACCAAACATCATGGCTCCGGCGTTGATAGAGAATATTACAGCGAACTTTCCTGAGGATAAATCGAACGTCGATTGATAGATAAATGGTGATGCTGATATATAAGCAAATAGCGCCCCAAACTGGATTGAAAAAATTAGAGTATAACCAATATATTTCTTGTTGCTTAGCAACTCGATAAACTGACTGATAAACTCATTCAGATTGAAAGGTAATCGCTGATGACGGGGTAAGGTTTCGCTAATAAAATGACTACTGAGCAGAGTGGAAACTAATGATATTGTAGCCATAAAAACAAAAACCATCGGCCAGATAAACCATGCAGCCACTCCACCAAGTAATGGTGCAATAACAGGGGCGATCCCCTGTATCGCTAGCACCAGATTAAAATATCGAGCGGCTTTAGTCCCCGGGCACAGATCAGAAATAATTGCTCGGGAAAGAACGATACCAGCCGCTCCTCCCAGTCCCTGAAAGAACCGTGTAACAATGAGCAGCTGAATGTTCGTAGAAATAGCGCCAGCTAATGAAGCGATGGTTAATAGGGCCATCCCGCCCAGCAATAATTTACGTCTGCCGTAATGATCGGATAATGGTCCAATAAACAGCTGCCCAATACCTAAGCCCACCATAAAAGCGGTGATGCTAAGCTGAACTTTGTCAGGCGTCGTATGCAGATCGCTGGCGATAGCTGGAAATAAAGGCAAGTACATATCAGTGGATAATGCAGCAACAGCGCTAAGTAAACCGAGAACAATAACGACTTTACTGGAAAGCAAACCTCTACTTTCATCTCTGAACATCGTACTGACTGCCGATGCCTGAACTTCTTTCGGTCGCATGATGAGCGTAATCCTTTTACCATCTGTGGTCTGTAATAACTATACCACCAGCAAAAGTAATTGCAAAAAAGAAATCAAAACACATAGCTTAAAAATTTAAATCTAAAGAAAACAGCAAGTTAATAAAATCACTTTTTTCTATTTTAAAATTTAATTACCAATAAGACATATAGTGCGTGTTACACTCACTCAGATGTAAATTGTTGAAAGTCGCGAGATCAATAACTTTTTTCGTTATCAGGAGCGCTTTTGAGCAAGGAACAGATAACCACGACATAGTACATAATGATCGAGGTCCTGGAGTGTCATACATCCGGAAGGGTAGCGCTGTGCGCAGCTGAAGGTGAAAGCTCACTTACGCGGAATAATGTTGCGGGAGCCGTCAGAAAAACACTCACCTTCACTGTTTACCAAAAAACGTCTCTTATCTCTCTTCTACCGTTGCCGTTTGCTGACGCCAGGCAACAACCTCCTCACTAAGCCACTCCTTAAAAAGCACAGCTTCGTTTTTCTTTTCTGCAACTTGCGATGAGACCAGCCAGTAAGGCCACGGATAAGGCGCGGCGAAAGGGGTAAGCTGTTCCAGCTCTCCTCGGGCAATAGCATCCTGGACTAAAGATCGGCGTTCCAGCGCAACACCTTTACCGAGCCGGACGGCCTCCAGCACCAGATTTGAGTCGTTTATGCATAGCCCGCCGGGCACAATCTCTCTTTCAAGCCCTGCCTTGATACACCAGGTTTTCCACGATTCCATGGAAAAGATAATCTTGCTCTGCGCTATCTCTGACGGCGTACGGGGTAGCTCACCGCCGTTATAAGATGGAGCAGCCACAACGATAAGCTCATCGGAGAAAAGATAATGACTCTCCGTGCCTTCCCAGTCCCCTTTTCCCATGCGGATGGCCAAATCTGCCCCTTCCTGCTGCAGATGAGTGACCGCCAGGTTTGCCTGTATTCGCAGCGTGATTTGAGGGTATTTCGCCCGAAACCGCTCAAGACGAGGCAAAAGCCAGTGGCCTCCAAAAGAGGGTACCACCGCTATCGTCAGCTCCTGTCTGCGGGGCTTTACCTGCACCAGTCGGGTGGCGTCCGCGATATGGTTCAGGGCCTCGCGTACCTGCAAGGCGTAGAGTCGTCCCTCTTCATTAATCTGCAGGCCGCGACCGTGACGAATAAACAGCTTTAAGCCGACCCTCTCCTCCAGCACTTTAATCTGCTGACTGATAGCTGAGTGCGTAACGTGTAGTTCTTTCGCCGCCAGCGTAACGCTGCCAAGACGAGCCACGGCTTCAAAACTACGTAAACTCGCAATCGGGGGAAAATCCGCCATGTTACTACTCCCTCACCGTGACGCTTAAAAGGTGACCCATAACCTGCCAGTAATACTAACCTAACCCGTAAGATACTGAAGATATTCGCCTGAATGAATTTACTGTACTGTCTTTTCATCGTCAGTAACGAAGCGTTAACCCCAGCATATTTCACCAGCACAGGAAAACAGGAATCATGAATAAGCTTATTGGCATGATGGACTCTCCTTATGTAAGGCGCGTGGCGATTTCTCTTGAACTTTACGGCGTCGAGTTTGAAAGCCATCCGCTGTCGGTATTCAGCAGCTTTGACGCGTTTTCGCAGATCAACCCTGCGGTCAAAGCGCCGACGTTGGTGCTGGATAACGGAATACGTCTGATGGATTCATCGCTGATACTGGACTATTTCGAAGCACAGGCTGCCAGGGAGCGAAAACTCCTGCCGATCGCTGCGGATGCGCTGGCAAGAGACCTGCAGGTACTGGGCTTTATGCTCGCCGCGGGTGAGAAGGCGGTGCAAAATGTGTATGAACATCATCTTCGCCCGACGGAAAAACAGCATCATCCGTGGATAGAGCGCATTACCCGTCAACTGCTAGCGGCCTGCAGGGAATGGAATACGCTACTGGAAGATCGTCCGATTGCTACGGACCCCGATCAGGTTGCCGTGACAAGTACGGTTATCTGGACCTTTATTCAGGCCAGGATCCCCGATATTGTTGATGCGCAAGAGTTTCGTCACATTCAGTCGCTTGCCGAATTATTTGAAAATCATGCTGCGTTTAAAAAACATCCCTATCGCTGAGATGAGTTAAAGCGGAATAATAAAGAGCGCTATTCACGACAACCGATGGCGCCCGAAAACCACGGGCGCGTTCTGTTGCTGCGAGTTTGCAGGAAAAGGCGACCAGCCGCTGCCGGCTTACAACGCTGAACGGCCAATCTCCACCGGCATACCGGAGCGGCGTTCAAGCGCTTGCCCGGCGCGATTCACATCAACGCCCTCGCCCTTCACAAAAGCCTGCATCGCCGGCGTGACGGGAAGCGGTACCTTGCGGTCCGATTCATACTCCGCGCGGTTTCGCGACAGCGGCTCATGAACTTCAACCCAGCGGCTACCGTCCGGCTCGGCGGTATATTTCACCGGCTGATCGATAATCTGCACCCGCGTGCCTACCGGAACGGTATCAAACAGGTACTTGATGTCGTCATTGCGCAAGCGAATGCAGCCCTGGCTCACCCGCAGGCCAATGCCGAAATTGGCGTTGGTGCCATGAATGGCGTACAGCCTGCCGATATAAATGGCGTACAGTCCCATCGGGTTATCCGGCCCGGCCGGCACAAATGCCGGCAGACTTTCGCCCCGGCTGGCATATTCCCGGCGAGTATTGGCGGTTGGCGTCCAGGTTGGCGCCTCCTGCTTACGCTCAACGGCGGTCACCCAGTTACGCGGGGTTTCGCGCCCTGCCTGGCCAATACCAATCGGCAGAACCTCGACCGTTGTGCCTTCAGGCGGATAGTAGTAAAGGCGCATTTCAGCAACGTTGATCACAATGCCGTTGCGAACCGTGGCGGGCAGGATAAGCTGCTGCGGCACCACCAGCGTGGTGCCCGATTTCGGCAGGAACACATCGACGCCCGGGTTGGCCTCCAGCATATTGCTCAGGCCCTGGCCGTACTGAGCGGCAAAGGCCTCAAGCGGCTGGGTATTGTTCTGCGGAATCGTGATGGTCAACGGGCTGCCTACCAAACGGCTTCCTTCCGGCGGCAGCGGGTAGCTCACCGCCAGAGCGCTCTGGCTGGTGAGAAGCATAATAAAAGAACAAAGCAGTTTCACGCGCCGCACAATTTCCCTTCCTCTGTGGCGATTATCGTGAATGAATTATAGCTTCGTTTGCTATGTCATATCTGATTTATCATCCTGCTAAATTTGATAATCGATCGCCGCCTCTTCCGGCTCCATCGCCTGGCGTTTAATCTCCTCCAGCGACAGGCCTGCATTACAGAGTTCAATAAAACGCCAGACGTAATTTCGCTGCAGCTGTCCGCGCTTCAGGCCCAGCCAGACGGTATTGGCATCGAACAGATGGCGGGTATCAAGACGCGTAAAGGTATCAGACTCCCGCTCATCTCCCGACTGTTCCGCCACCAGCCCCACGCCCAGCCCCAGCTCAACGTAGGTTTTGATGACGTCTGAGTCCTGTGCGCTCAATACGATATCCGGCATCAACCCTTTACGGTTAAAGGCTTCATCGATGCGTGAACGGCCGGTTATGCCCTGGCGATAGGTGATGAGCGGCCAACGGGCAATCGCCTCGAGGGTCAACGGCGTCACCTGGGTCAGAGGATGATCTTTGGGAACCAGCAGACTGTGGTGCCAGCGGAACCAGGGAAAAGCCACCAGCGTCGGATCGTTGCTCAGACGCTCGCTGGCGATACCAATATCCGCGCCTCCGTTATGCAGCAGCGTTTCAATTTCCTGCGGCGTTCCCTGCACCAGTTCAAGACGGACATCAGAAAAGAGTTCACGGAAGGCTTTAATCACCGGCGGCAGACTATAGCGCGCCTGGGTATGCGTAGTGGCGATGGTTAAGACGCCGGAGGCATCGTTGGTAAACAGGTCCGCCAGGCGACGAACGTTGCTGGCTTCATTGAGGATACGCTCGGCAATCGACAGCAACGCTTTGCCCGGCTCGGTCATCCCCAGCAGACGTTTGCCGCGGCGGATAAAAATCTCGATCCCCAGCTCTTCTTCCAGTTCACGAATATGGCGGCTAACGCCCGACTGCGATGTATAGAGCATATTGGCGACTTCCGTCAGGTTGTAATCCTGACGGGCCGCTTCACGAATAATTTTGAGCTGCTGGAAGTTCACCCTTTCCTCCGGGCTATCAGACATAACATATGCTCTATTGTTAAAGTCTGTTGTCCTTGCTAACAAATAATAAAAACCAGCAACTTATTCCATTCAGGAATATAGCTCAACTGACTAACTGTAATTCACGATTTTCCAGCGACGGGCGACTCACCAGCGACATCAGGATCTCCTTCACCGCCTGCGCCTGCGGCGACAGACTGCCGCGAGCCGACATATTGAGCGACAGCGACAGGCTCATTGACGGCGTGCTGATGCGCGCCATCCAGCCGTTGGCCGCGCTGCACAACGAACGGGCGGCGGACTCCGGCAGAACGGTGACGCCCATGCCGCTGGCAATGGCTGCCGTCAGGGTGGTAATGGATTCAATTTCACCGATAATTTTGGCCGATAAGCGACGCAGGGTGAAGGCTTCGGTCACCCTTGCGCGAACGGCGCTGTAATCGCGCGGCAAGAACAGATTCATCTCCGCGACCGCCGTCAGATCCACGCTCTGCCCCGGACAATCCCGGGTACCGACCAGGTAGAGATCTTCTTTTAGCAACGGCTGGCTGATGATCCCGGCAACCGGGGAACGTTCATAAAGTACGGCCATATCCAGCTGACCGTCGATAAGCTTATCGTTGAGGAGGGTTCCGCTACTTTCCTGGAGATAGACCATCACTTCCGGCAGCTCGTTACGCACCGTTTGCAGCAGCGGCATAGTGATGGCCGAAGCCGCCGTGCCCGGGGCCAGGCCAATCGATACCTGGCCGCTTAGCGTTTGACCGACATTATTTACCGCCAGCTGCGCCTGCTCGCACTGGCGCAGAATAGTACGGGCGTGGGTATACAAGATCTTGCCCGCTTCGGTCGGCGTGACGCCGCGTTTGGTGCGAATCAACAACTGCTGGTCCAGCTCGCCTTCCAGGGTCGCAACCTGCTGGCTCAGCGCCGGTTGTGCGATGTGCAAGACTTCAGCGGCCTGGGTCAGACTGCCGATATCGACGATTTTTACGAAATACTTCAGTCGTCTTAAGTTCATTTTGCCTCCTGTAAGGAACACCAGTACCAACACTGGCCGTTTAGATGCAGAAGGTTTTGCAATTTGCTTGCCAGCTTTTGGCCGGAGAGCTAAACGCCGCTGTAAGCCGCGTAATAAGGGATAGTGATAGCAAAGCGCGATTTTTTTGCCCGGTCAGCGGATTGCGGTATGCCCCATTAGGGGTATAAATGCACTGCAACGGTGCACGACGCGGCATGATGCAGAAAAAACGGGCACTCTGTTGAAATTGTCAGCAAACAAACGACCTTAGCCGATTCACCCTTTGACAAGGCGGAAGGGCATCGTTAATATGCGCCCCGTTCACACGATTCCTCTGTAGTTCAGTCGGTAGAACGGCGGACTGTTAATCCGTATGTCACTGGTTCGAGTCCAGTCAGAGGAGCCAATTTCCTGTTTTCATGCATCCTTGCGAATCATCATATAATGTTGGTTCAACAGGTTAGCGTGAAAAATCTTCCCGGTGCATTTTGATTTTACTCTCCGCATCGGGAAAAATTGGTGGTCAAATCTGGGGTCAGGTTAGTTCGATAATGGAGTGACCCCCATATGTCCCTTACCGACGCGAAAATCCGCACTCTCAAGCCTTCTGATAAACCCTTTAAAGTCTCCGATTCCCACGGTCTGTATCTGCTGGTCAAGCCGGGTGGCTCACGTCACTGGTATCTCAAGTACCGTATTAACGGTAAAGAATCCCGCATTGCGCTGGGTGCCTATCCTCTCATCTCCCTGTCTGATGCGCGACAGCAGCGTGAAGGTGTCCGTAAAATGCTGGCGCTGAATATCAACCCGGTACAGCAGCGGGCTGCTGAACGTGGCTCACGAACACCGGATAAAGTTTTTAAAAACGTGGCGCTGGCGTGGCATAAAAGTAACCGGAAATGGTCGCAGAACACCGCTGACCGTCTGCTTGCCAGCCTGAACAATCACATCTTTCCGGTTATCGGGAACCTGCCTGTATCAGAACTTAAACCCCGTCATTTCATTGACCTGCTGAAAGGGATCGAGGAAAAAGGTCTGCTGGAAGTTGCGTCCCGCACGCGGCAGCACTTGAGTAACATAATGCGCCATGCGGTCCATCAGGGGTTAATCGATACTAACCCGGCAGCAAACCTTGGCGGCGTGACCACACCTCCTGTCAGACGGCACTATCCTGCCCTGCCACTGGAGCGGCTGCCTGAACTGCTTGAACGTATTGAGGCATATCATCAGGGCCGCGAACTTACCCGGCTTGCCGTCCTGCTGATGCTGCATGTGTTCATTCGCTCCAGTGAACTGCGTTTCGCCCGCTGGTCAGAGATTGATTTCACAAACCGGGTCTGGACGATACCCGCGACGCGAGAACCCATTATTGGCGTGCGTTATTCCGAGCGCGGGGCCAAAATGCGAATGCCGCATATCGTCCCCCTCTCAGAACATGTCATCGCCATTCTGAAACAGATTAAAGATATCACCGGTAATAATGAACTGGTCTTCCCCGGCGACCATAACCCGTATAAGCCAATGTGTGAAAACACGGTCAACAAGGCATTGCGGGTGATGGGCTACGACACAAAAAAGGATATCTGTGGCCACGGCTTTCGGGCGATGGCATGCAGTGCGCTGATGGAATCGGGTTTATGGTCAAAGGACGCAGTAGAACGCCAGATGAGTCATCAGGAGCGCAATACCGTGCGCATGGCTTATATTCACAAGGCAGAACATCTGGAAGCCCGCAAGGCGATGATGCAGTGGTGGTCCGATTATCTGGATATATGCCGTGAAGCCTACGTTCCACCATATTTCCTTATCAGAAAATAAAGCATTACGCCAGATAGTTCATGAATTATCTGGCGTAACAAATCAACCCCATATCGGCGTCAATTGATATGGTTTTTTTTAGTTTAAATCCCATGACTGCGAAGGAGTAATGACTCCTGTAAGGTATTTGCCTTTGAAAAAGGCTATTGCGGATGTTCTCTACAGAACATTCCATAGTCTTAAAACGGCCGACAAAGGAAAACTCTAAGAAATGCAGATCAGGCTCCTGACGTATCGAACACGCTGCTGGTTTAGGGCGAGAAGGTACTCGGCTATTAACTTGACGTGAACATTACTGTGTTTGCTTCCCAGCCCCACTCATTCTCCCGGTAAAACCGGAATGTTATCAAGACTGATTAAATAGCAAATAAAAACAACTTTCTCGTGAAAGATTGCATTCACTTTAACGGAATTGAAAACATCACACGCAAAATATCATGTAACTTTCATGGTTTCATGTGATAAGCTAACTCATGTCCCTTGTAAAGTTACATGAGTTTATCTTTCCGATGCGAGTTTGCAACGTCTTATGGTGCGCACACATCACAAAGTAACGCAGGTAAACGCTGTGACATGTAGGGGCCAACAAACAACTTAACTTTACCTTTATAACCACATGATTTTTGGAATGATTTATGACTGTATCGTTCAAACTTCGCATGTTGTGCTTAACCGGTACACTGGCTGTCATCGGGCTGTTCCTTTCAAAACAGAGCGTCATACCCGGCGCGTATGCACTTGAGACATCAAACTTTAAAACGGTGCGAACTACGTCCGCAGTTGTTCATACGGTAAACGACTGGGTCGAATTCTCGGGAAAACTGGAAGCCACCGATGAGGTCACTGTACGTTCAAAAGTTACAGGCTCGATTGTGGATGTTAAGTTCAGGGATGGTCAGTTGGTCAGGAAAGGCGATATTTTATTTATTATCGATCCAGCCCCTTATAAGACTGAACTGGCCCGGGCTCGTGCAGCATACGCGCAGGCAAAAGCGAAGCAGGACTTGGCATTGCTGGATCTGTCCCGGGGTAAAAAACTTATCGGGACCCATGCTATCTCACAGCGCGATTATGACGTTCTGAACAATGCCGCCCGGGAATCGAAAGCAGCCAGGGAGATTGCCGAAGCTGAGGTCGAGAGCGCCAGGCTCAGCGAAAGCTATACCCGGATCACCGCACCGGTAACTGGCCGTATTTCCAGAGCAGAACTGACAGTCGGTAATCTGGTCGCAGCCGGTATTGACAGTCCAGTTCTTGCATCCATTGTTGCTCTTGATCCCTTGTATGTCGCTTTTAATGCGGATGAACGAACCTATCTTAATTATATCGACAAGCTTTCAAATAAAGACAAACCTGAAGTGCTGGTAGGACTGGCCGATGAAAAAGATTATCCACATAAAGCCATTCTTCATTCTGTGGATAATCATCTCAGTACTGAAACCGGCACTATCAGGATGCGCGCACTTCTTGATAATCCATCATCAAGGTTGCTTCCCGGTTTACAGGCCCGGGTCAGACTCCAGGCAAGCAAATCTTATACAGCAGTATTGATTGACCAGACACTGATCCGCACCGACCAGGACAGACGCTATGTTCTGGTAGTCGGAAACAATGACAAAGTTGAATATCGCCCCCTCGAACTGGGAAACAGACAGGGGGAACTGATTGTTGTGAAAAAAGGCCTCAATAAGGGTGACAGAGTTATTTCCGGTGGGGCGCAGTTGGTCAGTCCCGGTGAAACAGTCGTTGTCAGCAAAGACGAATCCCCTTCTTCAAAATCCCGGGAAGGAAATAAGTCATCATGAAAGTATCAAAATTCTTTATCGACAGGCCGGTTTTTGCTGGAGTACTGTCTGCGTTGTTCATTCTGGCAGGGATTATCGCCATATTTCGTCTACCGGTATCGGAATACCCACCGGTTGTCCCCCCATCCGTTATCGTTCATGCCCAGTATCCTGGAGCCAATGCCACTACGATTGCACAGACGGTTGCAGCTCCAATAGAGGAAACTGTGAACGGCGTAGAGAATATGCTGTATATGCAGTCACTTTCAAATGAGGATGGCAATCTCTATCTGACAGTGACCTTCAAACTGGGCACAGATCCCGATCAGGCTCAGCAATGGGTGCAGAACCGGGTGTCGCAGGCTCTGCCCCGGTTACCTGAAGATGTCCAGCGACTGGGTGTCACAACGAATAAAAGCTCGCCGAATATCACACTTGCCGTTCATATGATATCGCCTGATGGCAGATATAACGATAATTACATCAGTAATTACGCCATACGTAACATCAAAGACCAGCTCTCGCGTATTGAGGGAGTTGGCCAGGTATCAGTATGGGGCCCCGGTGGTTACGCGATGCGAATCTGGCTTAATCCTGATGCTATGGCTGCTCGCGGACTGACGACATCAGATGTCGCCTCTGCTATCCGTGAACAAAACGCCCAGTCACCAGTGGGAAGCGTTGGCGCAGCCCCTATGACAGAAGAAACACCGTTACAGTTGTCAGTTAATGCCAGCGGTCGGCTTAAAACAGCTGAAGAATTTGGCAACATTGTGCTCCATGCCCGACAGGATACCAGAACGACATTATTGAAGGATGTCGCCCGTATTGAACTGGCCGCTGAAAATTATGCCATGCGTACTTACCTGGATAAAAAGCCTGCGGTAGCGCTGGCCATACAGGAGTCTCCGGGCGCAAATGCTCTGGAAATTGCCTCACAAGTAAGTCGCACAATGAAAGATCTGAAAAAACAGTTCCCTGAAGGACTGGATTACCAGATAGTTTATAATCCAACCAAATCAGTCAGGGCGGGTATAGAAGCTGTGCTTCATACTCTTTTTGAGGCCATACTCCTCGTGGTACTGGTTGTTTTTCTTTTCCTCCAGACCTGGCGAGCATCAATCATTCCTCTGCTGGCTGTTCCCGTTTCGATAACCGGCACAATGGCATTTCTGTACCTTTTTGGGTTTTCAATCAATGCCCTGAGCCTTTTTGGCCTCGTCCTGGCTATTGGCATTGTCGTTGATGATGCCATTGTTGTTGTTGAAAATGTAGAAAGAAACATAGAAAGAGGCATGACGCCATATCATGCCGCCTGCAAGGCTATGCAGGAAGTCAGTAGTCCCATTATTGCGATCGCGCTGACGCTGAGTGCCGTATTTGTTCCGCTGGCTTTTATGAGTGGCCTGACCGGGAGGTTTTATCAGCAGTTTGCAGTGACAATAGCAGTTTCAACGATTATCTCCGCTATTAACTCCCTTACGCTCTCACCGGCTCTCTCTGCCATGCTGCTGAAGTCACGTGATTCAGACAGCGACTGGCTTACGCGCATTATGCATCGTAGTTGTGGACGGTTCTTTACTGTTTTCAACCGCCTGTTCAACAGTAGTGCCAGGCGATATGAAAAAGGTGTTGGCGCGCTTGGCCAGCGCAAGATTCTGATTATGGTGATTTATGGCATTCTGCTGGCAATTACGCTGTTACTGGGCAGGTCTGTACCTGGGGGGTTTATCCCTGCTCAGGATAAAGAATACCTTATCAGTTTTGTGCAGCTTCCTGCTGGCGCATCATTGTCCAGAACAGACCGGGTACTGGAAAAAATGAATGAAATAGCACGAAGTGAGCCAGGAGTATCTTCCACATCTTCTTATGCTGGATTGTCTGTAAACGGCACCACCACAAGCCCTGGTTCCGGTCTGACATTTGTCCTCCTCAAGCCTTTTGAGCAACGGCCTGGCATCAGCGCAGATGATGTTGCCGCCTCTCTGAATGCCAGATATCAGTCACTTCCTGGCGCAGATTTTGCGGCCGTTTTCCCGGCACCACCCGTTATGGGTCTGGGTTCCCTGGGGGGATTCAAATTGCAGCTTGAAGACAGAGGAAATATCGGTTACGACGGAATGGCCGAAGTACTTCGACGCTTTCAGGCAGAAGCAGCTAAATCACCTGTGCTGACGCCACTTTTTTCAACATACCAGAATAATTTTCCACAAATTAATGTCGATATTGACCGTAATCGCGCCAAACAACTTGGGGTGAACATCAGTGATATCACCGAGACATTACAATCCTATCTTGGCTCATATTATATAAATGATTTCAATATAATAGGTCGTGTATATCAGGTAAGAATGCAGGCCGACGCAGAGTTCAGGGCGACCCCGGAGGATATACTGAAACTACAGACCCGAAATGCCGATGGCAATATGGTACCGCTGTCTGCCATAGCCCGTATTGAGCCGACACACGGTCCTGAGCTGGTTACCCGTTATAACGGTTTTACAGCGGTCGATCTTAGTGGCGCTCCTGCTCCAGGCTATTCTTCAAGTCAGGCGATGGAAGAGATTGAACGTATAGCGATGAAAACACTTCCACCCGGCGTAGAGTATGAGTGGACAGACCTGACCTACCAGCAAATTCTTGCAGGCAACAGTGCCGTCTGGATTTTTCCACTCTGTGTATTATTGGTATTCCTGGTGCTGGCTGCCCAGTATGAAAGCCTTACGCTCCCTTTGGCTGTCATTATGATTGTCCCAATGAGTATCCTTTCTGCACTTACCGGGGTGTGGCTGACTCATGGGGACAATAATATCTTTACGCAAATTGGATTTATCGTCCTGGTCGGGCTCGCATCTAAAAATGCCATTCTTATCGTTGAATTTGCCCGTGAACTTGAGCTTTCAGGTAAGTCTGCCTTTAACGCGGTGAAAGAGGCATGCCGTCTCAGGCTGCGTCCAATTCTGATGACCTCACTGGCTTTCATCATGGGTGTAATCCCCCTGATGGTATCGCATGGAGCAGGCGCTGAGATGCGTCAGGCAATTGGGATATCAGTATTCTTTGGCATGCTCGGCGTCACCCTTTTTGGCTTGTTTATGACCCCCGTGTTCTACCTGTTAGCCCGACAAATATCAGGGAAACCACTGCACTCGGCCACTTTACCGGACGCGCCTGAGGAACGGCCGATAACAGAACAGGCTTCAGACTAAAATTTATGGTGACCTTTCAACAGCCGGACATTATATGATGCCCGGCTGTTGAATTTATTTATGTTTAAGGACTTCCGGCACAAGCTTATCAAGGGTAAGTTCAGCAAAGCGGTTCGTAATCAGACGTCTCGCCTCTTCAAGCGTATCACTTATTTCATTGTTAACTGCATCCTCTATCTGGCATTTGTCATGTTCAGTCGCCCAGCCTATTGAAAAAAGTTCAGTGCTGCCAATAGCGTGGAAAACCTGAAGGAGAGTGATGTCTCCGAGAGGTTTCTGGAGTGTCCAGCCACCTCCATGCCCTTTTTCAGAATGAATGATACCCGCCTGTTTGAGCCCCTGGAAAAGGCGTCTGACCACAACCGGATTCGTATTGATCATCGAGGCTATATCTTCGGAGGTAACGGGATCGCGGATTTTATCCATATGTATCAGCACGTGTAATGCACGGGACAGCCGGTGGTCTTTTCTCATTTTTTATCCTGTTTTCTGCGAAGTTGCTTATGAAACTTTCGTTGTTGCATAAGTGGCGCGATTTCATGTATCTTATACTATTACATGAAATCCATACAGAGAGTATTTTTTATGTCATTCGATAATGTGTCAGAACAGTTATGGGTCTGCCTCGTCATTGCACTGATGTCCAGTTGCATTTCAATCACCGTCACACAGCAGGAAATGTTTCGCCCGTTGCGTGAATGGATGGTCAAAAAAAATGCCATGATAGGCTACCTGTTCAGTTGTTTTTATTGTTTCAGTCACTGGGTGGTTTTTGCCGGTGTTGCAATTTACAGACCCGTTCTTGTTCATTCCGGATTCTGGTTAATTGACCTTGCGGTTACGGCATTCTTTACCATCGGTTTAACGGCTATGTTCAGCGGGATCATTCTGAAAGTAATGAGAAACGCTATCGCCAAAGCAATTGAAGAAAAAGAAATGAAAGACAAGCTGGGTTTGTAAATCGAACGGAGCCTGAAAACCTGGTGATGAAAGCAGGACGGTTAGCCCGGCAATCTGCGCATATAAATGGCACTACTGCTTTACGCTTTCGCACCAGGTTTTGCGATGTTTTTACGTTCGTCTTCCACGCAGTTCACAGAGGTACGGGTACATACTGGTTCTGGCTGCCGGTGTTGATGTGCCGGCAGGTGTTGCTGACATTTTTGTTACGAACGAAAATCCCACAGGTTATTCAGATAACCTTCATATCAGCATGAACTGTTAGCGTCCTGGCGTCTCAGTCCGGTTTGCAGTGAACGTTTGCGCATGAATATCGACAGTTGCAGATTAGTGTGTCGATGTCGCTGCTTCGAGTTGCGCAGGTTCCATCAGTGCGAATGCCGTGCGCATTTTACGTGTCTCCTCTCCGGGACTGCGACCAAACAGTCTTTTGAACTCCCGATTGAACTGCGACGCACTTTCGTAGCCGACCCGAGCTGCTGCCCCTGCTGCAGTAACGTTGTCCCGTATCATCATCAGTCGCGCCTGATGAAGACGTACTGACTTGATGTACTGAATGGGAGAAGTCGCCGCCACGGCTTTGAAATGCGCATGAAAAGCCGGAACGCTCAGGCCAGCTTCATGCGCAAGTGAAGCCACATCCAGTGGCCGGGCGTAATCGAGGTGGATACGCTGTAACGTACGCGCGATACGTCCAAAGTTGCCATGACAGGCCAGCGCAGCACGAATGGCTCCGCCCTGTTCACCCAGCAGAACACGAAAAATCAGCTCCCGCACAATCCCCGGCCCCAGAACCCGGGCTTCAAGTGGTGAAAATAATACCTTCAGAAGACGAACTGTCGTATCTGCCAGCGTGTCGTCAAGTGGTGTGGAGACAATGCCAACGGGTGAACCTGATGCAGTGGCATGGTGCTCGACAGCCATAACCAGGTCTGCCACAGCTGTCATATCCAGCCGAATGGACACAGCAAGAAAAGGTTCTGCCGGGCTGGCATCTGTCTCGCTTGAAAATGGCAGAGGTACTGACAGCACCAGGTAGTGCAAAGGGTCGTAGTGGTAAACCCTGTCAGCCAGGTAACCTCTTTTGTGCCCCTGACAGACAATAACAATGCCTGGTTCGTACAACACGGGGGTACGCCCCAGCGCACCGTCAGCACGCATCAGACGCACGCCATCCAGCAACGTACGGGTGTGACCTTCATGTGGGGCGAGCTGGCAAATCATAGCCGCCATTTCGGACTGTTGAGATATGGAGGGCAATCTTTCTGGCATACATCAGACCTGCTAACTGAATTTAATGATTATATTTTCACTCCCTGCATGCTTAAAAATCAATAAAGAAAATAGGATTAGGCAATGATGCAAGAGTGTCAGGCCTGTCGTCGTATGTGCCCTCTCTTTATGATACCTGCCTGTTTGATATTCCAATGACATTCCCTGTCCCGCCCGGTGACAGGCAAGGAGGAGTGATGAAAACAGTGGTATCAGAAACGTCTAAGGTGGTCATTCTTACCGGTGCCAGTAGTGGTATAGGTGAGGCCACAGCCCGTCATCTTTCCAGTAAGGGGCATCATTTGTTTATCGGTGCCAGACGTATGGAAAAACTGACCGCACTGGCGACAGAATTGCGGGCAATGGGGGGTAATGTTGATGCCATGGCAATTGACGTCACGCAACCAGAAGATTTGCAACGCATCGCAGCCAGGGCGCTGGAGAAGCACGGACGCATTGACGCGCTCATAAATAACGCTGGCGTTATGCCACTCTCACCGCTGGCAGCGTTGAAGGTCGAAGAGTGGAACCGCATGCTGGATGTCAATGTTCGGGGCGTTCTGCACGGAATAGCCGCCGTCCTGCCGATCATGCAGGAGCAGGGTTATGGCCACATCATTAATATTGCCTCCACAGGCGCGTATACGGTCTCGCCCACAGCCGCTGTCTATTGCGCCAGCAAGTTTGCCGTGCGCGCTATTTCTGACGGACTGCGACAGGAGACCGACGCGATCCGGGTGACGCTGGTCAGCCCGGGAGTGGTCGAGTCAGAACTTGCCGATCATATTACGGACGAAACCGCCCGGGCTGCCATGCGCGAATTCCGGCGCATCGCCTTGCCTCCGGAGCCCGTGGCGCAGGCAATCGCCTATGCCATCGAACAACCCGCTGACGTTGATATCAGCGAACTCATCGTCCGCCCTGTGGCCAGTCTTCATTAACCGTAAGCATGTTTTCATTTATTCAGGAGTGTTCATGTCAGAGTCAGGCTCTTTTTCCAGGGCTATGCCCTTTGCAGGCCGTGTTGCGATCGTCACCGGTGCCGCCAGCGGTATCGGCCTGGCGACCGTCGAACTGTTGCACCGCCAGGGAGCACGCATCGTCGCGGTTGGCCGGGGAGATAATGTCAATGCGCTTACGCGCGAAGGCATTGTCCCCGTTGTCGCCGACGTGACTCAGGAAGCCAGTGCGGAACTGGCCGTGCGGACTGCAACAGAACAGTTCGGTCGCCTCGACGTCTTAATCAACAACGCTGGCATCATCATCAACCAGCCGGTGGCAGAAATGACGCTCAGGGAGTGGAACCAGGTCATGGCTGTTAATGCCACGGGCGCATTCCTTTTCTCAAGGGAAGCCATGCGCCCAATGATGGCGGCAAAATCGGGTGCAATCGTTAATATTGGTTCTTACGCCTGTTATCAGTCTTTTCCCGGTATCGCCGCCTATGCAGCCTCCAAGGGGGCGCTGGCACAGTTAACCCGTACACTCGCGCTGGAGGCTATCGCTCACGGTATTCGTGTTAATGCAGTCGGCTCCGGAGATGCGGTGACAAACATCACGAATACAATCCAGCCCGACGGGCAGGCATATCTGGCAGAGCATGGTCGTAAAGCGCCTGTTGGCCGTGCCGCCCACCCCGATGAAATCGCAGAAGTTGCAGCCTTTCTGGCGTCAGACAGGGCCAGTTACATTGTCGGCGCAGTGGTTATGGCCGACGGTGGCATGAGTGTCGCCATTCAGTGATGCAATTCATTTTTCAACAACAGGAGTCTTCATCAATGCAACAACAAACCTCCCCTGCAAAAGTCTGGTTTATCACCGGCGCTGCTCGTGGTATTGGCCTTTCACTGGCACGCCAGTTACTGGCGCGAGGCGATGCCGTAGCCGCAACCTCCCGCACCCTGACCAGTCTGCGTCAGGCATTCGGCGACGATAACGCGCGACTGCTGGCGCTGGAGGTGGACCTGGTGAACGAAGCCAGCGTTCAAAAAGCCATCGACAGCACCATTGCCGCCTTCGGGCGCGTTGACTGTGTGGTCAACAACGCAGGCTACGGCCAGCAGGGCACCATTGAAGCATTAACCGACAGCGAATTGCGTCGCAATTTCGATGTTAACGTGTTTGCTCCCCTGCATGTACTGCGCCATGCCCTGCCGCATATGCGTACGCGGCGCAGCGGCCATATCTTCAACGTGGCGTCGATCGTGGGCTTTCAGGGCGGTTACGCGGGCTGGGGCAGCTATGTCGCCAGCAAATTCGCACTGGCCGGTCTGACCGAAACCCTGGCGGCCGAACTGGCCGAGCTGAACATCAGAGCCACAGTGGTTTATCCAGGACCGGTGCGCACCGGGTTCCTGTCAAAGGAGACGCTGGTCGTGGCCCAGCGCACAATCTCTGATTATACCGAAGCTCAGGCCTCGCTGGACCTCCATCTGAACGGTCTGGACGGCAAACAGGCTGGCAATCCTGATAAAGTCGCTTCTCTGATACTGCAGGCGGCCAGTGCTGACACCCCACCCGTGCATCTTTTTGCAGGTAAGATTGCTAACACCCTTGCTGAACAAAAAATGCATGCAGTGAGTCAGGACCTTGATGTCTGGCGAAGCGCGTCAGACGCCACGGATTTTGAAGAGTAATAACCCATTCCCCGGGGACATGTGAACCACACTGTCCCTGATTTTCTTTCTGGAGGATATCTCATGCATGACAGCCTGCCTGCGGAAAAAGCGTACCGTATTCTTGAAGCTGGTCCCGTTATTCTGGTGTCCACGAGGGGAACAGATGGCCGGACGAATCTGATGACCGCAGGTTTTCACATGATGATGCAGCATGCCCCACCGCTGGTCGGTGTGATTATCGGCCCCTGGGATTACAGCTATCAGGCGCTGTCAGATACCGGGGAATGTGTTGTGGCTGTACCGCCAGCCGGGATGGCAAAGGCCGTTGTGGACATCGGTAATTGCTCGGGAGAAACAGACGACAAATTTGCGCGTTTCGGCCTGACCCCCGTTGCCGCGCAATCGGTCAGTGCGCCTCTGGTAGATGAATGCCTGGCTAACCTGGAGTGCAGAGTGGTGGATGACCGACAGGTGCGGCGCTATAACCTGTGGGTGCTGGAAGTTCGGCGGATTTGGCTTGACAGCGCATGGCAGGAACTGCGCCTGCTCCACCATCAGGGCGATGGCCGTTTCAGTGTCGACGGAGAGACACTTGACCTCAGTGACAGGATGGTAAAATGGCGCGATCTGATGAACTGAATTTTGCTCCATTCTGACTACAAGCGCTTGCCGGTAATGTATTGCCATGAAAAAGGACGCACGACTGGTGATCCATCCTGTATCAGCAGGTGACGGCCAACAGAATGAAAATGTACGCTAAAAAAAGTTAACTCTCTTTTTACGGACGATTATCCGGATGACTTAACGTTGCTCTGCTCCAGTCATAAAAAGCGCGAACCGAGGGCGGTATATACTGGCTATACGGATATACCAGGGACAGAGGTAACTCAAAGGTATAATTCTCAAGACAGGAAACCAGCTCCCCGCTTTGCAGGTAAGGTGTAACCAGATAACTGGCAACACGGATTAACCCAACCCCAAGTATTCCGGCCTGAATATAAGCATCGGTATCGTCAACAACCAGTGTTTCTCTCATACGGATTGCCCGGTCCCCCTCCTCAAGCGTAAAAAACCATTCAGTGGTGCGCCCGGTGCGGTGATTCAGATAGCCAACCGCGTAATGCTTTTCCAGTTCATCCAGTTTTTGCGGTTTTCCAAAGGTGTCAATGTAAGCAGGCGCGGCCAGAACAACCCAGGTAAAGTTGGGTAGTGGGCGGGCAACCAGAGTAGTTGAATCTTCGATCCTGCCGGTGCGGATCACGCAGTCATATCCTTCCCGAATGATATCTTCGACATTATCGCTTGAGCACAGAATCACTTCCAGTCCGGGGTACTGGCGGAGAAACACCGGGAGTTCAGGGATAATGCAATGCCGGGCGAGAGACTGGGGCATCCCGACTTTGAAACGACCGCTGGGCTGCTCAGAACGGATGGAAAAAGACGACTCCATGGCAGCAATATCCGTCAGTATCCGTTTGCATTCATTATAGTAGCGCTGCCCCCCCGCCGTGACGCTGAGCTTGCGGGTGGTACGCTGTAAAAGCTGGATACCAAGCCAGGACTCCAGCTCCCGGATAACCCTGGAAACCGTTGAACGTGGCAGGCCAAGCACTTCTGCTGCCTTTGCAAAGCCATGCGAGTCCACCACGCTGACATAGACCTGCATTGCTCCCAGTTTATCCATCCCATCCTCTCTTGTCTGTACACGTTTATTATCCCATAACAGCGAATAGTCTAACCCGGTTCCGTGATCTTATCGAAGGTACATCGCTGCCTTACACTTACTCCCACACAATGAACAAGTCTGAAAGCGTATAAGGAACCAATATGGCAGAGCATAAATTACACTCAGGTGAAAAAGTACTGGTGCTGGGTACCGGACAACTCGGGGCGGCTGTACTGCAGCATCTGCTCCCGGCAGTCACTCAGCGCGAGGGCACTGTGTGCGTTATCGTTTCGCCTCGTGCCAGGGATGAACAAGGTCAACTGCGGGCTTCCACGCATCAAAAATATGTGGATGCCGGTGCAAAATTAATCCCTCTGGATATCGCCGCCTGCACGACGGAATCCCTGAAGGATCAATTTAAAGAGTTTGATACCGTTATCAATTGCATGGGGTTTGTTGCAGGCGCAGGTACTCAGATAAAAATCACCCGCGCAGTGCTGGAAGCCGGAGTTAATCGCTACTTTCCATGGCAGTTTGGTGTTAACTACGATGTCGTTGGCAAAGGCAGCGGCCAGCCGGTCTGGGACGAACAGTATGATGTAAGAACCCTACTGCGAGAACAACACAATACCGAATGGATCATTATCTCCACCGGTATGTTTACCAGCTTTCTCTTCGAGCCTGCATTCGATGTGGTGAATTTATCCGCACGGACTATCAATGCGCTGGGGGGATGGGACACACAGGTTACAGTAACTTCTCCGGAAGATATCGGCCGACTCACCACCGACATTTATCTACATCAACCGCGTATTGCCAACGAAGTAGTGTTTGTTGCAGGAGAAACGACTTCCTATGGTGAACTGGCAGAAACGGTCGAGCGAGTGACACAACAAACCTTTGCAAAAAAGGTTCTGACCCTGCCGACCCTGCTGGAGGAATTACAGGCCAACCCGGATGACCAGATGCTTCGCTATCGTGCGGCCTTCGCCCGAGGAGACGGTATGTGGTGGCCGATGAACGACACCTGGAACGTGCAGAACAATATTCCCACGCAGAATATCGCAGCCTGGCTTAAGTCATCCATTTAATTATTAATCAAGGGATTATCAATGAAAAATATCATGACGTTATTCGTCTCTATAATCCTGCCTTTTTCAGTCTGTGCTCAAACCGAGACGGCAACAGGCGATACACTGGAGCAGACGGAAGAAAAAATTCGCCAGCAGGCTGACAAGCTGGGTGACAGGGATTATAAAATCACGGAAGCCCGCATGGGAAATAAAGTACATATCACAGCAGAAATCCTGCCGGAATAAATAGAACTGGGTGATACAGCACTCTTGAATTTACCTGGTAAGACTGTCGGCGCAGTCAAGTATATTTATATCTGTATTACATACTGAAGTTTTTTATTTTGATTCATCAATAAATTTATAAAGTATAACGGGTGGGTAACTGAGAGTTTTACCGTACGTATCAGGTAAAACTCCCCCACCATCATGTACAGCAACGCCAGTCTCCCCCTGGCAGCGGCGGATACCTGGTCCAGAAAATGCGAATAACTTATATACCCGGCATTTCTGAATGACCTGTTCTGAATGCCAGGGGACTACTTACAGGCAGATATCATTACGTAACTAAAAAAGTCGCATAGGATTTTATCCTGAATAAAAATCAGTACGTAAGATGCCTGTTAAAAAAATAACGATTTATGGAAACCACATGATGTTTAGTTCTGCAATCTGATAATTCATAATAATTTGTACGACTGTAAAATTTAAAAAATTACCGTCAGGCAGAGAGGCGAGTAACTGGCGGGGCTACTCACCTCATACCCGGTATATGAATACTACAGGATACTGATAGTAATTTTCTCGTGGCTCAAATTTTCAGCCAATTAAGTCCTGCAACTCACTGACCGTATTGTGGCTTGAATACCTGTCAAGCTGACCAAACAACGGGTCCCATTCATGGATTTCAAGTTTAGCGATGAGACCTTCACGAGCAAAAGGGTCCGCACTGATCATGGACTGGACTTCATCGCGCGTCTCAGCCCTGAAAATAAGAAATCCCGCCCGCAGCGGCGTGTTTTTGAGCGGACCGGACGCTAACAGTTTGCCCTGTTCTATCAGCCCCTTCAGATAAATCACATGCTCACGCACAAAGATATTCCACCCGGTGCCATCCGGATGGTCCATTCTGACTATATAAATCTGCATCATTTTCGCTGTCCTGTTCATGAGACAAAAAATAAGCATAATAAGTATTAGCAGTTTTTAAAATTCGCCAATATTGAGTTCTGAAACAACCAGGAGTAGCGAATGCTGGATAAACTTACCGGAATGCGGGCCTTCGTTGTTGTTGTTCAGACAGGCTCTTTTGTCGCGGCCGCAGACCGGCTCGGTATATCGCCTCAGATGGTGGCCCGCCATATCGCCACACTTGAGAAGCAGCTTGAAACGCGTCTGCTTAACCGAACGACGCGCAGGCAAAGCCTGACGCCGGCAGGCTCGCTGTACTACAGGCGTTGTGAAACAATTTTACAAGCCATCAACAGCGCAGAACGGGAAGCAAGCAGTACGAGCGAGGTTCTTGCAGGTACGCTACGGCTGAATGCGCCGGTAACATTCGGCCGTTATGTCTTAGTGGATTTTTTGAGCATATTTCTTGAGCGCCATCCGCAAATGCGCATTGAACTTACTCTTTCTGATGACGTTATTAATCCTGCTTCAGAAGATTTTGACCTGGTGATACGCATCGGCGAGCTTGATAAGAAACTCCGGCTTGCGGCAAAACCGTTGCCGCCATACCGATTTATTGTATGCGCAGCTCCTCAATACCTGACAAAGTACGGTCATCCAGAACAACCTTCTGATCTGAAACATCATGAGTGTCTGGTTTTTGCGCCCTGGTCTGCGGGATTAAGCCATTACTGGCCTTTTGCCAGTAATGAAGGACCTGCTGAAGTGATGGTAAACTCTCGCCTGGCGATTAACGACTGGGGAGCAATGCTTGAGGCTGCATTAAGGGTCACAGGTGTGCTGGTTGGTTATGAAAAAGGGCTCAGGAAACTTATCAACAGGGGAAAACTCATTCCTGTTCTGGAGGACTTCACTATTCCCTCACGGGAAATGCATTTATTGTACGACCCTTCTCGGGCTAACGAAAACCGGTATAAAGTTTTTATTGACGAATTGTATGAACATCTTAGCTAATTATTCCGGCAAACCTTTTAATAACAGCAATCTCACTTAGTATCATTGCTGTCAGTCAATTTCACAGCAGATGAGCAATAGCCTATCTCATTGGGCTATTTCTTTTGCCATTAAGAACGGACATTCGCCTGAAAGCTGAGATGAAATTTCTTTTTTTATTTAAGACACCTGTCTTGTCTTGAAGTAAGACTATCTCCTCTGTTCAGTTGGTTAAATTCAATCTGCCATTACAAAACGAGCTGAACGGTGTTTGAAGTGAGGGATTTTTGAAGTGCCCCCCCTCCCTGGACATTCCCCAAATGGTTAGTACCTGCCAACTTATCCCCGGAACAGGCATCTGCCTTAGACTGGATTCGTAGTGATCAGTAAGGATATATCTTCGGAGGTAACGTGATCTCGAAATGTATCCATATGAAACAGATAAAACCATGCCCGCGAACCCGCAGACGCATATTGCGGGTTCAGGGGGGCTGAAGGCAGATGCTAAGGCAGGGTTCAACGAGCTGTATCGCGAGTGACATATAAAGGAAGCGACAGCTGGGCTTACGCACAGCGAAAATCCACGACGTGCACGTGCGCACCCCGTCGGAAATAACGACCGAAGCACTGCATCGCATCGGTAAACTGTACGGCATCGAAGCCAGTATCCGGGGTAAAAGCGCAGCGGGCAGGCTGGATATCCGCCATGAAAAAGCAATACCGCAACCGAACGCACTGGAAGGTTGGCTACGTAAGAAACAGAAAATGCTCTCACAGCACTTGGATTCGGTTGCTGGAAATGCGGCTCATGATCCCGCCCCTGCGGATGAAAGTCGGATCCTCTGCGTATGCAAGAGGCTACGAGAGCTATTCGCCGTTCAGTAGGGAGTACGCACGAATGTTTGGATGTCACAGAAGCAGGATGCAACCATCGGTTCCCTGGCACTGGAGGATTATGTGGTAAAAGCACACGCCTAAGCAGGCGTTCTGCACCTCCGCAGAGAATGGGTTTGGTCGACCCGCCTTGATTGCCGTCAGCATAAACGGTCCGGTAGCGCCGTCAGCACAGGCGTGCCTTTTCATTTTAGGGAGAGGATCATTCCTGCTGCCCCGGCGATAAGAACCGCATCGATGAGAAACTCGAACGTGTGCATCTGGAGCCGCTGGACGAGACGTTTCGCAATCATCGACCCGGCGAGCAATGCGATGCCGATGGCAAACCCACGTGTGATGACGGCCGGTGCAAGGACGCCCGATATACCGAATGTACCGAGCTTGCCTGCGTAGAGCAGGATAGCGCTTGCCGCCTCCGATCCAAGAAACGCGCTGCCACTCATTCCGTACCCGGTGAATACCGGCACGCTGAGCGGCCCGGTGGACAGCACGAACCCCGTCAGGAACCCGACAATCGCCCCGGCAAAACTCAGGTGCCAGAGGTTCAGATTGAGGTTCGATCGTCTGATGAGGCGGCGCAGCGGGATCATCGCAAGGAAGAAAGCTGCCAGGAACATGTCCACAGTGGCAGGAGAGATCGTCAGCAGCGTGTGCGCCCCGAGCACAGCCGCAGGAACTCCCGCCAACGAATAGGCAAACACCGGCCGCCAACGGATCTCATGCCACCAGGCAATCACCCGCCCGATGTTGCCGAACAGGGACGCAATCGCCATAACAGGTACCGCGATCCGTGGCCCGTACAGAGTGATGAGGACGGGCAGCATGATGAGCGACGAGCCGGTGCCGACGACGCCGCTGAGCACTCCAGCTCCGAAGGCGAGGAAGAAGAGAAGTAATAGCGTGATCATCTGCCTGGGGTCAACCTGGACCATCGCTCGCAGCCGCAAGAAGCGGCACCAGGATATCACTGATCGGCGTTGGAATGCTGTGAACCCGGCCGCGACGCGCAATGACGCCGTTGCGGATATCCCATTCGAGCGGTCGGCCAGCTTCTCGATCCGTGAGGATGGAGGTGCTCATGTCTGCAGGAGCCGCCCGGAACTTATCGAGGATCTCCTGCGGCACTTCGTCGCCGAGTTCAGCGCCCTCTGCACGTGCCACGGCCAGGCATTCCTGCAAATAAGCCAGCGTAAGCCTGGCGATATCAGCGCGGCCGAACATGCCTGAGCGGCGGTGCGTGAGTGCCATGAGTCCAGCCACCGCATTCTCCATCAGCTTGCGCCAGGCCAGGGAACTGAAATTTGCGGCCAGGTCTACGGAGCACCACGTGCCTTGCAGCGCTGCGGCCACTACACGGGAAGCTGGTGTGTCTGGCACGCTGAGGAGCGCCTCACCACGCAAGCGTACCGAGCCATCGGACTGCGCTTGCGCAGGGAACCATACGACAGCGGGAACGATCTGTCCGGGCAGAGAGTACGTAGCGAGCCTGTCCAACTGTTCGACTCCGTTCTGGAGCACGCAGACAACCGTCTCCGGGCCAATCAACGACTTGAGCCATTCTGCTGCCGCGTCGATTTGTGTGGACTTGACTGCCAGAAAGACAAGATCAGCCTTGCGAGTGATTTGCGCCGGATTCGTCTGTACCGGACCGGGTACGGTGATAAAGCGGTCGCCATCTTGCAGCGTCAGGTGATCGCGGGGAGTACGTCCACACAGCAATGGTGTGCGGCCGACTTCTTGTAACGCCGCCGCGACTGTGGTGCCGATGGCACCTGGCCCCACAACAGCGACAACCGTATTGATTTCAGTGTTCATGAATGCGGACTCCTTGCAACAGAATCTACTTACGTGGTGGTTGTGCCCTTCACAAAGGGTATGTAATATATTACATATGAAAAAAGAAATTGGTAATAGAATTTCAGAAGGTGAGCAGCGGTTACAGCAATGGCTTGGCAGCATTCACGCCCGAAGCGGCGACCTCGCTGCAAGTGAGGCTAAAGTTGTCGATCTCCTGCTTGTCGATCCTTTGTTTGTCGGTACCAGCACGACAGCACAGGTTGCCACCCGTGCTGGTGTATCACCGCCGACAGTAATACGCGCTGCACGAGCGATCGGGTTCACCGGGTTCACTGAACTTAAGATAGAGATTGCCCGGGCTCGTGGTACTGCCCGATTCTTTGCACCGCCTGACGTTCTCACAGCGGATGCGACGTTGGCATCGGTGCTGGAAACATCAGTTCGTACTGGTGTAGACGCGCTGACTGCGATCAGCGGTGCTATCGAAATCTCCGCCCTTGATGAGGCGGTCGATTTAATCCAGAGCGCACGCCAAGTATTTGCATTTGGTGCTGGCCCCTCGGCTACGGTTGCCGCTGATGCTGTTTTTCGTCTGCGAACGGCTGGTGTGATAACCATCAGTATCCAGGATTATTTATCAGCGATGATTGCTGCTCGCCTCCTCGGTCCAGGCGACGTGATGATCGTCGTCAGTTCAACAGGTCGCACATCATCCACACTCGCCATCGCTGATGCCGCATCCTCGGCCGGAGCATCGCTTATCGCAATAACTAACCAGTACGATACCCCACTGGCGACACTCGCCAACGTGTCGCTCATTGTTGGCGGAATGCCACTCCCGGCACAGATGGCTGCTGCCGGGAGTCGACTGGCCCAGCTCATCGTTATTGATACGCTGGTCGCTGCTCTCACTCTGCGGGATAAAGAACAAAGTCGCCGCGCTGAACGGGCGGGGATTGATTTGCCGGATATGTCCTGATGCAGCTCAGCACGATTGCGATGATTCTTACTGCTGCGGTAGCTCATGCAGTATGGAATATTGCCTCAAAATACAAGAGGGAAGACACACTTGTGTTCGTCTGGGCGTACAGCTGTGCCTCAGCATTGCTGTGGCTCCCGTTCAGCCTCATTCTGATAGTTGAGGGACAACAGGAGCTCGACTGGCGACTCGCAGTCGGCTCAGTTATCTCGTCTGCACTTCATATCGCTTATTCTCTCATCTTGCAGGCGGGCTACGAGCGCGCCGAACTGGGTGTTGTTTATCCGATTGCCCGGGGAAGTGGGCCGGTTCTGACGATACTTTTTGCAACCCTTCTCATGGGAGAACGGCTTTCACCAGGAGCTTTAATCGGCGCTTTTATCGTTATCGCTGGTATTTTCGTTGTCACCGGCAATCCGTTCAGGAGCGGAAGCCGACCACTACAGGGAATGCTTTGGGGGGCAGCGACAGGCACCGCCATCGCTGGCTATACACTCTGGGACGGTTATTCGGTAATCTCTCTGCACCTGGATCCAGTGCGCTACTACGCCAGCACACTCCTGCTACAGAGTGTGATTCTTACCCCTGGTGCGATGCGGCGACGAAATCGCATTCCAACTGCTGTACGTGTGGATATCATCCCAATCCTTATCATTGCTGTATGCTCTCCCCTTGCCTACATCCTTGTACTGACAGCCATGCAGAGCATGCCACTGGCACTCGTCGCTCCTCTCAGGGAAACATCCATTATTGTCGGCTCCCTTCTTTCGTACTGGCTGTTTCGTGAAAATCATCTGGCACGCCGGATTGCCGGTGCAGTGGTGGTGCTGACCGGCATCGCAATAATTAGCCTTTGATCGCTTCGTTGGATGCCAATCGTCGTCTTATTGTCAGCGTGGGTCGTTCGTCGAAGTTCAGTTTTCATCACCAGTTTGATCGCAAAGCTATGCCACATAGCACTATTGGCTTTATAATCATTAACGGTAAAAGTGGTATTGAATAGTGATACTCCGATGCAACACATTCAACATGTAGCCTGATTCTGATAACCGCTTTCGTTAGAAATGGCTTACTCCATAGCGAGAGTTCGTGATGCTCAAAACAGAAGATCTCAACACTATGATATCAATTGATGAGATTCACTTTGCTGACTGGCAAATCTGGCCACAGCTAAGGATTCTGTTACATCGGGGTAAGCCAGTAAGAATTTCTGCCAGAGCTTTTGATGTTCTGGTTGTTCTGGTGAGTGCCAGAGGTAAAGCCGTAAGTAAAGAATCTTTACTTACGCAAGTGTGGGGAAATGAAATCGTCGAAGAAAATAATCTTCAGGCACAAATTTCAGCTATACGCCGCATACTGGGACATGACCGCCATCTACTGGTTACTGAATTTGGTTGTGGTTATCGCTTTAATATCAACAAATCGCCAACTGAACCGCTCTCTAAATCAAAAATACCTGAGCCCGCTATTACCCCTTTTCTAGCGTCGATTCTGGGGCGTGATAAAGCTGTGCAGGAATTATGCGCCTTATTGGATCAATACCGTCTGGTGACGATTACAGGCTCAGGGGGCGTGGGTAAGACTCGTCTGGCATGGGAAGTCGTCAGTCTTACACACACGCATTTTCCTGATGGAATATGTGTGGCTGAACTGGCTCATATCACCGAAGCATCCAGCTTGCTATCCGTTATTTCACAAGCGCTCCATCTTCCATTAGCTGCCATTCATAATGATGCCGATTCACGGCAACAGCTTGCACGGCGTCGATGTTTACTGCTGATTGATAACTGTGAACATGTAATTAATGAACTTGAACCAGTGATTACGTTGCTCCTGCACCTGGCTCCCCATATCAAACTGTTGTTGACCAGCCAGGTAGCGTTGCAGGTTGCCGGCGAGCAACAATATCTACTACCACCATTACAAGTTCCTGAGAGCGAAGAGGCTGATACCCACGAGTTACTGAATTTTTCCAGTGTCCGCCTCTTTATCGAACGCGGGCAGGCAAATCGACATGATTACCATCCATCAGCCAGCGAACTGTCTTTGATTGGCGAGTTATGCCGTCATCTTGACGGTTTGCCGTTGGCGATTGAACTTGCGGCCTCCCGTCTGCCAGTCATGAGTGTCAAAGAGATCTATAGCCGACTGGAAGACCGTTTCCAGCTATTGAGCAATACGCACAGATCTCTGGAGCCCAGACATCAGAAAATACTGACCGCGCTGGAGTGGACTTATCAGTTGCTCAACACACGTGAACAACGATTATTTTGCTCTCTGGGGATCTATACCGATATGTTCAGTGTGAAATCAGTAAGCGACCTTCTGCTGATTAAAGACAAGCATCGCTGGCAGGTTGTTGACGATCTGCAAAGATTACTGGCTTTATCCCTGATTCAAGTCAGTACTCAGGTACCAGAGACCCGTTTCCGCCTGCTGGAAACCATGCGCCAGTTCGCATGCGATAAACTCAGGCAACAGGGTGAATATACTGTTCTTGAGGCCCGTTTTGCCGGTTATTATAAAGTTCTGGTAGAAGAGGCCCAAGGTGATTGGTTTATGCTGCCAACGGGACAGTGGCGTGAACGTTATAGCCATATGCTTAATGATTTGCGGAGTGTATTACAGCAAACGTTGACTGAGGGGGCCGATCCTTCTAAGGGGCTTAAGATATTACAAGCGATGACCCCTTTTTGGATTGAATATTCACTATACGATGAATGTCAGCGCCATATTTATCCTCTGCTTTATGAAAATACTTCGCAGGTAGTATTAACGCTACGCCAGAGAATGAATCTCAGCGCTGTAGCAGGTAAGGCGTCAACCTGGGCAAAAGGCCCTACGCCTGAAACACATTCAGCCTGGAAAACCGCGCTGACAATTGCAGAAAAGCTCGACGACAAAGAAATACGTTTACAGGCACATTACGGATTATGGTTGTATTATCTGCGTACTGGCGAGTTGGATAAAGCGCTTGAGCATGCGCAATCTATGTGCGAGCTAGCACGGTCCATTACCGACGAGGAGGCGATGGCAACCGGGCTGCGTATTCTCGGTGTATCCCTGCATTTTTTGGGCCGTCATGATGTCGGGCGTGATTATCTCCAGCAATCTCTTGATTGGTATGAACATGGTGAATTAAGCCACTCTTTCCGTTTTGGTCTTGATCAAGAGAGCGCCGGTCAGGCCTTTCTGTCTCGTTTACTCTGGTTACAGGGTGAGTATAAGGCCGCGAAACAGATGGCATGGCGCGGTGTTAAAAAAGCCGCTCGTTTGCAGCATGTCTGTTCTCTTTGCTGTGCACTGGCTGAAGGCGCTTGTATGACAGCAGCACTGGATCGTAATCCGCGTTGGGTTATAAAGGCCGCAAACTGGCTTATTCATCTGGCAAAAAGGCATGATTTATATTTCTGGAAGACATACGGCGAGCTGTTTCTTGTTTGGGCCAAACAGTTCAGTCATACCGATGTTAGTCAAACCACACTGTTTAGCTCGTTGCGGGCGATGGGATTAGATTGGCAATATTCACCCTTGTTGTCAGAAATTGATACCGGGTTATCGCTGAGAGCCACCCGCCAGGATCATGAAAACTGGTGCACGCCTGAGCTGATGCGTCTTTCTGCCACTCAATTACCTCCTCGGAAGCAACGCCTGCTGTTGGAGAAGGCCCTGGACAAAGCGCGTCAGCAACAGGCTCATGGCTGGGCCCTCCGTATTGCTTATTCATTGGCGACATTGCAGGCTGAAGCCGGGGAAAAATGGGCTGCTAAACAATTGATACAGGACGCTTTACATGATGTTGATGACTCAGACAATGCGACGGATGTAAGAAGTGCTATTGCGCTATGTGCCCGAATAGGGGCCTGAATATTTACGTTTTACGGCTATCAACATCCCCATGATCACGAGTCCGCCCCCTGCTGAAGAAATCAGCGCCCAGCTATGAGTTGTCTCCCATAACCAGGTGGCAGTCAGTGAGCCACATGCTCCGCCAATAAACATAACGCACATAAATAATGTATTAAGACGGTTTCTGGCATCCGGACGCAAAGAATAAATCGTGTGCTGATTAGCTATCAGTACACATTGCTCACCCGCATCCAGTAGTAGAATGCCCACCACCATACCCACAATACTGTTCCATCTCCAAAAAACAGTCCAGGCTAGCAGCATGAGTATCACACCAAAAACAACCATTCGGAATGGTCCCTGACGATCGCTGAAACTTCCCGCCAGAGGCGCACACAGAATACCGATTAACCCCAAAGCAGCTAGGGCGCCGGTTATCCCTGCACCGTAATCGTAGCGATGAGCTAACCAGAAAGGGAGCACGGTCCACAGCACGCTGAAGGAGGCAAACAGCATTGCTTGTGTAAGAGTTGCACCACGCACCTGCGGCTCGTTTTTCCACAGCAGTCCTAATGAACGTAATACCGCCAGATAGTTAAACTTTGGCGTTGACAACGACTGAGTAGGCAAAATGCGTAAGATGAAAAATATAGCCAGCAATGTCATGATCGCGCCGGATAAAAAGACGCCACGCCAGCCGAAATACTGACCAATAAGGCCTCCGATAGCCCGGCCAGCAAGGATACCTGCCAGGACACCGCTCATCACCGTACCAACGGTTTTACCTCGTGCAGAAGTTCTTGAGAGCGAGGCGGCAAGCGGCACTATCTGTTGAGCTACTGTTGCAGCCATCCCGGTAAGGAAGGAGAAGAACACCAACACTGTCGCCGTTGGGGATAACATCATGCCGATCATTGCCAGGAAAAGCACCTGCGCTTGACGCAGGATAAGCCGCTGACGTTCAATATAATCGCCCAGGGGGATCAGAAAGAATAAGCCCACCGCATAGCCTACCTGGGTGACCATGGGGATCAAAGAAACAGCTCCCCATTCATTGGGAAATGATCCGGCAATTAAATTCAGGACAGATTGATTAAAATAAATATTAGCCACAACAATACAACAAATAATCCCCAGCATAAGAATCCTGGTAGAAGAAAGCTCGTGATTGTCCGAACGCATTGACCACTCCTGGCACTAAACTCAATATTGTCTGGAGTATAAGCAAAGGCGACACCCAACTCTTTGACCGCTTTTTTCAGACATCTGAATTCTGATGCACAAGCTCCTGAAAAAGAGATTTGTTACTAATACTGCTCATGTTATTGACTGTGCTTAACTTGAGGAGCAACAAATGGATTTAAAACTGACTGGAAAAGTGGCTCTGGTAACTGGAGCCCATACCGGAATTGGTTTCAGCATTTGTGAAGAATTGGCCGTGAATGGTGTGCATTTAGTCATGGTGGCCAGACGAGAACCTGAGCTGATTCTTGCTGCGAAAAAAATTTCAGAGAAATACGGTGTTTCGGTGCTGCCTATTGCCGGGGATGTGACTGATCCCAAACTACCTTCTTTAGTGGTTGAACAAGCGGAAAAAGTTTTTCAGCGTATTGATTTACTGGTGAACAATGCCGGAAGAGCCCATGCGGGCACGCTGTTAACCACTTCGGAAGAAGACTGGCAGATAATGACTGAGACCAAATTCTCCGCCATGCGACGTTTTTGTAAGGTAATCATTCCCGGGATGCAGAGACGAAACTGGGGGCGTATTGTCAATATCTCATCCATTGGCGGTATCTACCCTAATCCGCAACTTACCGTCTCACACGCACTGAGCGCCGCTATCAACAACCTGACCCGTAGTTTAGCACTTAGCGTGGCTCCGGATGGCATTCTGGTCAATGCGATCGGAGTGGGTGCTGTCGCGACGGATAACTGGGCGCAGAACATGCTACCGAATGTTCGCAATCGTCGTCCTGAACTGGCTGACAGAACAGACGAAGAGGTAATGGCATTACTGGGTAAAGAGAAAACGCCTGTGGGCCGCTTTGGACTTCCTGAAGATATTGCTGCAATTGCTACGTTCCTACTTTCTGGGAGGAATCAGTTTGTTACTGGACAGACAATTGAAGCATCAGGCGGAGCAGACAGATTTATGTAATGTCTTCCATTCAACTTAAATAATGTTTGAGAATTGAATTAGTTTAACCTGATATTTGTTCTTCTTTTCAATCACTGCGAAATATGAGGCCGGATATGGGGGACTGAAACGCTAAGAAGCCCCCGTATCAATATAATCCAAATATTATAACGTAATAGATCCCGCACCATGAAATTAATTTCACTGGAAAATTCATGGTATTTTTTTAAAAAATAGAAATAGAGGCAAACCACTATGTCAAAAAAACAAACACTATCAAATACAAACTATAGTTCGCCTGACTGGCTGACTATCCGTGAAGCAGTCGAAGTGATAAATAAAAAAGGACTGAAGATTAAAAAAAAGTGACATTTACAGGCATGCATTACATGGCAGCATTCATCTCTCTATTTACTTTCAGTCGCCAATTACATTACGAAAAATACAGAGATCGAGCTACAAAGTAAGGCTCAGACCATGTGATATGTCATCAATAAATCGTTTATGTCTTCTTGACAAAAAAGCGTTTATTGAAGGACATAATTTTATTGTTAGCACTACTGGCAAATATATCATTCCCACAGAGAGAGTGATTGACACTCTATTGATTGGATATGAATATGTTCTAGTACAAAAATTACTTTCCCAATCTCTTAAAATACCATTACCTGTAACAGGAGCTATTGATTTTAATCATGGCATAACAGTTAGCTTACAAGGAGAACCATTTCAACTATTCGATAAAATGACATGGGAAGAAAGAATAACACAAAAAATTATGCAACTCCCTAAAAACATTTCACCATATGTACATAAAGAGATATTCTCAAAGAGGATAAATAATTACCTGGGGAAAGAGTATTTCCCGGCTCATATTTTACCTCGGGATGCCTGGTTTGTTATTCGACATGCTGAACTTGATAAAGTCATTGACATCATAACCAATAGCAGAGTGCCCCCATTATCTGCAACGCGAATATCAACACCACTATCTCGTTTTTTCTGGCTGGCCTGTAAAAACAATGAAGTCATCCGTCCATTAATTAGTAAACCGTACAAACTACTATCTATTTTCGAACAATGGGCATCTGACGAAGGCATTACCGACAGGCTCAGTGGTGATACGTTAAAAACTGCACTCGTACGCGGTTCCCCCACATCAATGTCTGATTGACGCAAGTGAATTTTACCAAACCCAAATGTCCGTATTAAGGACTCTAAAATCAGTAATACGGACATAATTAGTTTTTTTGACTCTTTTTTCCTTGTCACCTCAAGGGACATTGTATTTCTGTACTACTGGTATCAATACATATCATCAATTATCAAGCATTAGAAAAGTAAAAGCAAGCAACAGTACTTAAATGCTCGCAACCACGCATATACATTAAAGCCACTCCTTATTAAAGGAGGGTTTAGTCGAATTGCATAGGTTCGCTCGAATCCAAAATCCACAAAATAGATTAACCTTAGCTCATCCAACTACTAAATACATACATGGGTTCGTAATTATATTCCAATTAATGAATCAGACTGTACTAACCGATACCTTACACATGCAAAAGCATGAAAAAAACATATTGCACAGAAAGCCTTAAGTTCATTTACAATGAAATAAATGAGAATTTTTATTTTCTTCAAAAATCTATAACAGAGGTACTAAGACCATTATTACAAGATGAACCCCACCCATAATCCAGATACTTACTAAGGATTTAAAAACTCATCCTTATGATACGGGTAATTACCTTACCCCCAGGAAGAGTTATTTTTAATATTGACGGCATTTTTTCTATACCGGTGTGGTGGGACATTATATCTTTTTCGGAATGCCCGAGTTAATGATTGCTGAGAGTCAAAGCCAAATCGCATCGCGATGTTTATCAAAGGTTCATTTGTTGTGATAACAGCCTCTAAAATAAGACATAATTTTTTCTCTCTGATAAAACCTCCCAGGCTCTGCCCTGTTTCAGAAAAAAACAGTCTCTGCAAATGCCATTTTGAATATCCGGACCTGATAGCCACATCATCAATTTTTAGTGGCATCTCTATATTTTTGTTTATCCAGATAATTAAGTTATTTACAAAATCTTTTCTGTTTTTCATAACCGAAACCTTAGAATTACTCTACTAGAAATACATTTTCATCAGGCATATAGATCAAGAGCTGACAATCCCTAAGTTCTGCATAAATCCTCAATAGAAACCATACTTTTTATTATGGTGTGATGGATATACTCGCAGACAGTCCAGCCACCAATTCAACTCCCTCCGGCAATCTGTCAATATGAATCCGAACCGGGATACGCTGCGCGAGCCGCACCCAGCTAAAGGTTGGCTCGACATTAGGCAGGCCAAGCCCCCCGGTCTCGTCATTGTTATCATCTATTCCGCGTCCGATACTCTCAACATGACCCGTGATCACCGGCTTAAATCCCATCAGCGTAATGTGTGCAGTATTTCCCGTGCGGATATGTTGCAACTTAGTCTCTTCAAAATAGCCAACCACCCAAAAACTATTGGCATCAATGATGGAAACTTTAGTTTCTCCCGCTGTGGCATAGTCACCAGGGCGAAGCCGCAAATGTGTGACATAGCCCGTAACCGGTGACCGAACAATAGCATGCGATAAGTTAAGCTCTGCAAGGTCCAGCGCAGCCAGTGCACCGTGGTAATTAGCCGCAGCGACGCTGGCTGCGCTGGCTGTTTGTTGTAAATCCTCGCTGGAAATCACCCCTTTAATCTGAGAGCGTCGCCTCGCCGCATCCTGGCGCATCAGCATTTCATGACGTTTCGCCTCAACATCAGCCTGGGCGCTGACCACTGCCAACCTCAACCAGTGCGGGTCAATGGAATAGAGCACATCGCCCCGATTAACCCACTGATTATCGCGGACGGCCACATTCAGAACCGGTCCAGAGACATCCGGCGCAATCTGGACCACATCCGCACGAACCCGACCATCGCGGGTCCAGGGGGTTTGCACATAATGTTTCCAGAGAATAAAAGCCAAAAGCGTAGCAACCGCCACAGCGCTGAGCGTCAGCAAATAGCGGCCCAGTAGAGAAAGTAACGATTTCATTTTAAAAACCCCAGTTCGGTCAGTCCCTGCAACAACAGGTAAAAAGTAATAATAAAGATGGAAAAATCGATCATCGGGCGAAACGGCAAGCGACGGTAACCCTTGCTTAGCGAGAAAAGCTGCACGAGTAATAGCGTACAGGTGAGCGCGACGAGGGAAATTAACAGTAGACCGGGTACAAAAACGCCCTCAATATTGAAATCATTGATCATCGACAGGCTCCATTTCCTGAGTGCTTAATGCGCAGTACAGATCAACCAGTTGATTAACATGATGCCGCGATAGTTCATCTGCTACGGACAGGCTACGCTCAGTCAGGCTGACAATCCGTTCAAGTAAGGTGTTAATATCCGTCGAGTGTGTAAGACAATTGAGAACCTCTTTTATTTCTTTGTCTGCATGCGCATCCCATCGGCGTAATCGCATTACACACAGGCCTATACGCAGGGTGTGCAAAAGATGATTCAATGCCTGTTCTGATGACTGTCCGCTGCGCGGCAAACGTGGCAGTATCAACGCAGCCCGATCGATCATCAGGTTGATCCAGAGAGTTTCATCAGTATTCAACACACCTTTCACGCTGCGGTTAATATCGCGCTGGCATAATTTAAGCAGGCGATTTATTGCCGCATCTGCCTGCACAGTCTGCAGAAAGCCCATGCTGAATACCGCAAAGCCAGTTGCAGAAAATAATGCGATAGAGGTATTCACCGCCACGGCAAAATCCCCGCTGTAATGAGCACCCAGCTCGCACAAAATAGGCAGCGTCAGTGTGATCCCCATCGCCATAAACGTGGTGGGCGGCCTTGCCTGGAGCGATCCGGCAAGCAGATATACCGGAGCTAGAACCACTACCAGCACGATAAAATCACTGACTTGCGGTAGGAGAACGAAGCTGTAAATCAGGCTTATCACAACTCCCCAGAGGGAACCAATGATGTATTTCACAATATGCGGGGCAGGCGTATCGAAGCTGCCAAACAGTGTGCAACAAACGCCAAGGATAGATACTGCCGTACCGCCATCAGGCCATGCCGAGAAAATCCACACCATGCAGCCGCTCAAAATGATGGTGAAAGCGCCCAATGCGGTGCGGGCAGCAGTAAGAGGATCGCGGTGGAATACATACCCTTTCACGGTATTCATTTCTGAGTGCGCAGGCATCTGATTCGCGTGATGAATGGCATCCGAAAGACGATAGCACTGCTGCACGAGGACAATGGCCTCTGTCAGGTAGCGCATAAAACTTACATGCAGTGCTTCTACAAACGTCAACTCATGTACGACATAGCGCTGCAGTAATTTTTCACTGCGTTTTTTGAGCGCTTCCCCCTCGCTTTTAAATTTTCCTTCATCTTTGCAGGCCAGCCAGACCTCAACATCATCCATTAAAATTTGCACATCGAAAGGTATCTTCGCTATCAGCGCTAAACGGTCACGTAACTCACAGTTAACAATGACTAATCGCGCAAGCCTGTCATGAAGCCTTTTTCTCGCTTGCCGGACCGGTACAGAGAACGCAAAATCATAAGGGATATGATGGCTGATGCCCTGCAGGAACTGCAATGCCAGTGCCATATGCAGCGGCGAGGAAACAGGATCGGGTTTGCCTGTTAAAGTCTCTGCGATACGCTGTCGCGCCGCGAGCAGCGTCTGCGATAATTTACTGTTGAACTGGCCTGAGATGCGCGCGGGTAATACATAGCGATGAATAAGTGCCGCGCAGAAGATACCGATCATGATTTCCTGTACCCGAGTGATAGCGATGTCAAAAATCGCGCCAGGATCGGATACAGCAGGGAAGCCAATCAGACTCGCAGTGTAACCAGCAAGGACAAAACCATAGGCCCGGGGCGTACGTTCCAGCAAGGACAAATAGAGGCAGAATGTAATCCAGCCTGCCAGTATCACGCTGCAAAATACGGGGGAATTCACGAACGTGGGTACAATTAATACCGTCATGCCAGCGCCAATAACCGTTCCCACCAGACGATACAAACTTCTGCTTAGCGATGCTCCGACGGAGGTTTGGGAAACAATATATACGGTGATAATTGCCCAGGAAGGCCGCTCCAGGCCAATTGATAATGCAATATAGTATGCGAGCATCGCAGCGGTAAAACTCTTCGCCGAATAGAGCAGAGCGTTCGCATCATTCAGTAGTGAAGGAGAAGCCATACCGTGAAGACGATGGCATATCGTGTGTAAAAAAATGAAAGTAACTCGCGTTAATTTTTTCATGCCGGAAATTATTACCGGCTTGCATATCCACTTAAATACTCTATTCTGTCAAAAAATACCTAAATGTTGCCAATCTATGTTACCCCCACTTGCCAATACGCTGTTCGATCCGGATACCACCTCCTGCCCCGCAGTCGCGCGTCATTTAGATTTTGTCGATTACGCGGCCGAAGTGCCTGTGCATACGCACCGCAAAGGGCAATTGATTATTGCCCTCTATGGAGCGGTCATTTGTCGCGCCGAAAATGATATCTGGATCGTGCCGCCTGATTGTGCCGTCTGGATCCCTGGGGGAGTGCCGCACAGCGCAAAAGCTACTTGGAATGCGCATCTCAACTATCTTTTTATCGAGCCTGGAGCCGCCGAGCTGCCGGAGCGATGCTGCACTCTGGCCATTTCTGGTCTGATCAAAGAACTCATTGCCCGTTTAACCCACGAGGGCATCGGATACCCACCAGAAAGCCATCTAGCCAGACTGACCAGAGTAACACTTGATGAATTAGCCACCATGCCTCAGCAGAAACTGAGCCTCCCTGTGTCGTCGCATCCTAAAATCCGCGCCATGGCCGATGCTCTGGTCAGTCAACCTGATGACCGAAGCACATTCAAAACATGGGCAAAAAGACTGGCGCTTAGCGAGCGTTCTCTCGCGCGTTTAATGCTGCGCGAAACCGGGTTGACGTTCGGACGCTGGCGTCAGCAACTGCAACTGATAATTGCTCTCCGGGAACTGGCTAGCGGCGTTTCGGTTCAGAATGTTGCGGCTAATCTGGGGTATGAATCGGTTAATGCGTTTATCACCATGTTCAAAAAAACCATGGGCAGTACACCCGCACACTATTTTGCCGAACGGAAAACAAGCGCACACTTAACCGATATTTAGCGACATCAGGTTTTCCAAGAAACCAGAGGTGAGTCATAGAGCTGCCATATCCGTCTCCCTGTGCGGGGGATCACACTACAGAATCTTTACGGCATGGAACCTCCAGCCAAGACTATATTGCCTCAGCCGCCTTAACGATAACAAGAATCAAAGGACTTTATTATATCTGTTGGATCGGTCTATACATGATCGGGAAGCACAATCAATTCAGCATTGTGTTAAGGAAGTAGTTGAGCATATATGTTTCGACCACACAGAACACTTCTATGGCGATGCTTCATAGCGCATTACCGCTAGAGTGGTAACGCCCCCCCTGACTGAAATTCACAATGAATGTATTTAACCGCATCTTTTTATTGTCCTCATTATCACGCTAAGTCATGACACCATTGCACCAGCGAAACGCTGAAAACTACACAGCAGCACAACTATCCTTCTCCACATCCTTATACAACTAATAACTTATTATTTATTCACTACAAAACCGTACTAAGGATCTTCCCATCAGTAATAAGGTGCTATCGGCTTTTCCTAAGCTTACTGCTGTGTTCTTTTATTTTCTCTGGACATGCACCAGTCATTCCACAATAGGAGAATACAATGACATCACATCAGTTATTACGTTTAAAACAGGTCGAAGAAAAAACCGGTTTGAAACGCTCTCAAATTTACTTGTATATGAAAAATGGTTCGTTCCCACGTTCAATAAAAATTGGCCCGGCCAGTGTGGCCTGGCTCGAATCGGAAATTGATGAATGGATCAACCTTAAGTTAGCCGGACGTTAGATCAGTTAAAAATGTCCGTTTATTTGCTCAACTTTTCCATATGGATTGAGGAGATAACAGAATGATTCCATTAATTAATTACACCATCTTAACTGATGCATTGCACGCTCTGAAAGAAGGCAATATTCGTCACTGTAAATCCCTCGGATTTACTTTCGACGAAATGAATGCTCTTAATCAGTTATCACTCGATGAACTGTTTACGGTCAGCCGGGCGGCAGTTCCCTTTGTTTCGGTCAGTGTCCGCCATGATGTTCTGCATCATTTACTGGCGCAGGCCCGCCAGGAATACCAGCATCAACAGGAGATTAACCGTGCTATCCGCCTGGGTGGCTCTATCTCGTTGCTCAACCACTATTTTGGCCTGACATCAAATGAAGTCTGCCTTCGTCGCCGGTTGCTGAGTGTCAGCGTGCCGTATGGGCGGACGCCTGAACCAGATGAAGAGACAGATGCCGAAATCTGGAAGCAATGGCAAAAATGTCGGGTGGATAACCTTGAATCCTCCGACGCGCTGGCCGCCATGATGCAGGTGACGGAAAAGCTATTGCCGGACGCCGAAGGTCTGTCTCTCACCACCATCTGGAAGCGCATCACACTCTGCGAAAAGGAAGCCGCCAACAGGAGGGCATCAAATGCCGGATGAGATCGACCGCGATCAGGAGTTCAATGAACAACGACTGGAAGAGATGATTGAACAGAGCCGTTTCAAACCAGGAACAACACCATCATTATTCCACTGCCGTTTATGCGGTAAACCTATTCCTGAAAAACGACGGCAGGCACTACCAGGCGTAACAACCTGTACGGAATGTCAGGATAAACTTGAACGCCATCGTTGTTAAATGTGAACCAAAAGACGTATGAGTAATAAATGCTCATACGTCTTTATCTGTATCAGAAAATAAAAATTAATCCCCATAATTTACTTCAACTTCCTTTCCTGCTCTCCAATTTCTTTATTTATCCATCCGACTAACTCTTTCATTTTTGTTTTGAGTTTATCGTTTATGACTCGATCCAGACCCCTCATGCTGAACACGCCATTACAGAATGGTTGCCCTAATGGACGTTAATTCGTCCGGGCCGGGTATTGCTCTTTAATAATACGGGACGGGCTGTCACAAAACCACAATTCAGGGTGCCGCTGAATGTTCTCGCTGACCCGTTAAAACCGGAATGCAGAATCGGGACGTGATCGAAAAAATATTATTTTCTACCATTTTATTAAAAGGGCTCATCATGAGAAAACCCGATTATTATGCATATGTTACCCAGGAAAGTCAGCCGGATACTCAGGGCGAGAAAAATACATACTGGACAAAAGTCGGCGTTGCCTTTGCTCACCACGGTAAAGCCGGTCTGAATATTGTCCTGACGCCCGGTATTGCCGTCTCCGGCAAACTAGTCCTGCTGGAACCCCGCGAGGAAAACAGTCCGCAGCAGAGTACGGCTCCTGTCGAAACCGCGCAGTAATCCCTTTGATTCTGACTCCACAGCATGCAGCGTCTGCAGACCCTGCATGCTGTCTGCTTTCTGAGGCCATCATGCTTTCCACCACTGCCTTTCTGGCGGCGGCCATGCAGTGCGCCGCCAGCATTCATCCGTCCACGGCACTCGACGTGGCGCGGGTGGAATCCGGTTTTAACCCGTATGCCATTGCCGAGATTGTTCCGAACTCCGGAGAATCTTCCGGCGATAAACACGTTAATTCTCACCAGCCAGCCAGTCGGGGAGAGGCAGAGCATATTCTCCGCCGCCTGATGGCTCAGGGCCGCCGTTACTCTGTTGGACTGATGCAAATCACCAGCACCAATTTCCGCCATTACGGCGTCACGGCCAGCGACCTGCTTAACCCTTGCATCAATCTGTCGGTATTTGAGCGCATTCTCGCCGACTGTTACCGGCGCGGCGGCACCCTGAAACGAGCACTCAGTTGTTACTACTCCGGCAACTTTGAAACCGGACAGCGACGGGAATCCGCCTTTAACCAGACCAGCTACGTACAGCGCATTGGCTATGTCGTCCCGTCCACGCGGGAAGACCGGCACCGTGCCCCTGACCGGAGTGTACAGCCCTCTGTCCGTTATCCCGCCGTTGTGCTGCGCGGCGAGCCTGTCGGTGCCACTGCGCCGGTCCTGACTTCTCTGCATTATCCCGGTGCCGTCATTCGCGGCGCTATCCCTGTTATCCCTGATGAGGATAAATGATCATGCGTAAACGCCGTTACTCCGTTGTTGCTTCCGTGCTGCTGCCTGCCCCGCTGCTGGCGGCGGACAGCGGATTTAACAAGGCCAATGAGACACTGAGCAATACTTCGACCGGCCTGCTGGGACTGGCCGCCGTCACCATCACGCTGGCGACCATGTGGGTGGGCTACAAGGTACTTTTCGACGGCAAGAGCCTGCACGACATGCGTAACGTCATCATCGGCGCGATCCTGATTGTCGGCGCGTCCGGCTTCGGTGCCTACTGGGCGTCATAAGCGAGGTAACGATGGCTACGCTGAATAAAGCACTCACGCGGCCTGCCGCCATTATGGGTATTCCTCTTGTGCCGTTCGTTCTCGTCAGCGGGGCCATCGTCCTGCTGGCGGTCTATGTCAGCTATTACCTGGCACTGTTGCTGATCCCGGCCTGGGCGGAAATGAAAAATAAAGCCCGGAAGGATATTCATTATTTCAGTCTGCTCTGGCTGGCATTTAAAACCCGTGGACGACTTTTCACCAATACCCATTTTGGCGCGAATGCCCTTCTGGCAAACCAGTACGATAACGTTGATGTCTCGGAGTTTATTCAGAAAATGAAATTAAACGAGCGTATTACGCTGGATAAATATATTCCGTATTCCTCCCATATTCACCCTTACGTCATCAGAAACCGTCACCGTGATTTGGTTGCCACCTGGGAACTGGGCGGTACAGTCTTTGAATGTGAAGACGAACATCACCTGACCCTGATGGCCACGCATCTGAACAATATTATCCGCTCGTATGAAGGTCTGCCGGTAACATTTTATATTCACCGGCTCCGTGAAAAATACCATGATGCTTTTGAAGCCTGTTCGGGCATACCCTTTTCTGATGACGTGACCCGGCGGTATTACCAGCCGGTAAAAGAAAAACCGTTCTGGCGGCACCGGCTGTTTTTCACCGTCTGCTACGCGCCGTTCTCTGCGATTGAGAAAAAAACCATGAAAGCGCAGTCGCACGGTAAACGCCAGCCAGCTCTGGATGACGCGCTCAAAATCATGCAGGAATACCGTGAAGCACTGGAATCTTCATTATCCCGCTATATGGCAACGCCGCTGGGGATATATGAAGAAAACGGGCGGGTATATTCTTCACAACTGGCGTTCTTCCACCGCCTGATCACCGGCCAGTGGCAGAAAGTGGCCGTAACGCGCTCGCCGTTTTATGAAACGTTAAGCACGCCGGACGTGTTTTTCACCACCGACACCGGTGAATGCCAGACGGTCAGCGGTTCCCGCTTCTTCCGCAGTCTGGAGATTAAGGATTATTCCCCGGAAACCCACACCGGCATGCTGGATGCGCTGCTGTACGCCGAAAGCGAGTATGTTCTGACGCAGTCCTTTACCTGCATGGCACGGGATGAGGCGCAGCATCATATCCGGCTGGCGGAAAAACGGCTTAACTCCACGGACGACGACGCGACTTCCCAGCGCGAAGAGCTGATTGTCCTGCGCGACCTACTCCAGTCCGGACATGTGTCATGCGGTAAATTCCACTTTTCCCTGCTGATCTCCTCAGACAGTGCCGGACAGGTGGTGAAGGACACTAACGTTCTGGCCCAGCCCTTCGCCGATTTGGGTATTATGACGACGCTTTCCACCCTGTCACTGCCCGCTGCATATCTGGCGCAACTGCCGGGCGTCTATATGCTGCGTCCCCGACTGGTGGCCGTCAGCAGCCAGAATTTCGCCGATATGGCCTGCCTGCATAACTTCAATCCCCACAAACGCAGCGGCAATCCGTGGGGGGAAGCCATCGCCATCTTCACATCTCCCGGCGGGGGCGGGTATTACCTGAACCTGCACGACAGCCAGGCCGGACGGGATGACACTGGTGAGAAAACGCCGGGGAATACGGCGATTATCGGGAAAACCGGCTCCGGCAAAACCCTGCTGATGACCGTCATGCAACAACTGATGCAGAAATACCGTAACCCGGCGTCGTTTGCGCCTTCTGCCACCCTCAAACGGCTGACCACGGTGTATTTCGATAAGGACCGGGCGGCGGAGATGGCGATCCGCCAGGCGGGCGGGCGTTATTTCCGTATCCGTACCGGCGAGCCCACCGGCTTCAACCCGTTTGCGCTGGAGCCAACCCGCCGGAACATCAGTTTTATCAAACGGCTGGTGCGCATGCTGTGCCGCCGCAACGGTAAGCCGCTCGATCCGCGCGATGAGGAGCGGATCAGTGCCGCCGTTGACACCATCATGCTGGACTATCCGCCGGAATACCGCCGGTTTGGGATCACCCGGCTACTGGAAGTGCTGCCGGAGGCGCCGACCACAGACGCCCGCACCAACGGGCTGCGTATTCGCCTGAAACAGTGGGCGCAGGGGGGCGAGTTCGGCTGGGTGTTTGATAACGAGGCCGATACATTCACCATCAGCGATGTCGATAACTTTGGTATCGACGGCACCGAATTTCTGGATGATGACGATATTCGCGGCCCCGTGACCTTTTACCTGCTGTATCGCGTGACCAGCCTGCTGGACGGTCGCCGCCTGGTGATGTTTATGGATGAGTTCTGGCGCTGGCTGGCCGATGTCGAATTTTCCCGCTTCTCGCTCAATATGCTGAAAGTCATCCGCAAGCTGAACGGTATCTTCGTTCCGGCAACACAGTCACCGGATGAAATCGTCAAACATCCCATAGCCCCGGCGATTATTGAGCAGTGCGGTACCCAGATTTTCCTCGCCAATCCGAAAGCCAGCCATGCGGATTACGTGGAGAAAATGAAAGTACCGGAAAGTGTTTATGAGATGGTCAGGAATCTGGATCCGGGCGAGCATTATATGGTCATCCTGAAAACACCGCTTCGGGCCGGGGAAACCCGCCCGTTTGTGGCGATGGCGAAAATGGATCTGTCCGGACTGGGTAAATTCACCCGGCTTCTCAGCGGCAGTGAGGACAACCTGAAAATATTCGATGCCATTTATCAGGACGGTATGCGACCTGATGAATGGAAAGATACGTTTCTTGACCGGGCAATCTGAAAGCCAACCGGAGGTAATATCAATGCGTTCCCGGGATCACCTTCTGGCATTATCGTTATTTTTCTCAGCACAGACGTTCAGCGCCGGAATACCGATTTTCGACGCCGTGCAGAATACCGAATCCATTAACCAGTGGATGCAGAAACTACAGCAATGGGAAGATACAGTTACCCATTATAAAAGTGAACTTGATGCATATAAGAAACAACTGGCTACCGCAAGCGGCGTGCGGGATATTCAGGGTTTTCTCAGTGATGCCAGAAGCCTGAAAACCGATATTGATAATCTCCGTAAGAATGGTATTTCACTGGATGATCTGCTGACCACGCAGAACAGTTCATATTCTGCTGAACTGCAAAACCTTTACAGTAAATACAAATCGTTCAGCGTATGCAGCCCGGAACAGGAAGGAATAAAATCTCAGTCTCTGGCCGACAGTTGTAAACAGATGATCCTCAATCAGGCAATGGCGATTGAGAATACCACTGACGTTGAAAACAGGATCAACAGCACACTCAGCGACATATCAGACTTATCTGACCGTATATCGAATGCGCAAGACTCGAAAGAGTCTCAGGATCTGGCTAACGCCATCGCGGCGAAAAGCGTACAGTTAAATGCGCTGACGAATCAGTGGGAGATGTCTGTCAGACAGGCTGAACAGCGAACGACATTGCTGGAACAGCAAAGACAGAAAGCCTTTGAACAGCAGCAGCTAACGGCACCTGTTGCTGACCTTAATAATTTATAAGGAGGTTATCCGTGCTCAGATCCTTATTCACCTTATGCATACTCTCAGGCGTTATCGTGCTCTCCGGCTGCAAGGAAACCAAATCCGAAGCCTGGTATAAACAGCATCCTGACGAAACTTATGCGGTTTATACGCAATGCCTGAAGGATGGCGAGGCAAGCGATAACTGCGAATTTGCCCACCGGGCAGCACTTATGTTTGCACAGGAAGGCCAGCCCGGGGTTAAGGAGAAATTTGAGGCGATATTTCAGCAGGAAGCTGAAAAACGAAATGCTGTGACACAGTAATTTTTCCTCCAGCAAAACAGGGAATTCTCCCTGTTTTTTATTTACTTTCTTTATATATCAGGTGAGGCACCATGTCCGGTGGTATTTTTGTTGGTATGGACAAAAACATCATGAATGGACTGAATGCCGTACTGGAAGGCCAGTCTTCCACTTACGGCACGATGATCAGCGTCATCATTGTCAGCTCTTTTACCTTATTTATACTGTTTCGCGGTTATCAGACGCTGGCTGGCAAACTCCGGACCCCGGTTGAAGATATCGCCTGGGATGTGGGGCGAATGCTGCTTATCACCACCTTTGTGTTAAACCTTGATGGCTGGCTGGATATGGCGGTAGCGGCTATCCAGGGACTTAAAGACGGTATCAGCGGCGATGATAACGTCTGGGCGCTGCTCGATACTGTCTGGGAAAAGGCACAGGCGCTGGGGCAAAAGTTATTTAATATGGACACCTCAACTTACGTCAAACTGAATGGCGGCCTTGCCGAAGTTCTGGTATGGGGCGGCTCTATTGTCCTGCTGATGGCAGCCACCTTTGTCAACCTGCTCGCCGAAATCACCATCCTGTTAATGACGACCACCGCGCCGCTCTTTATTTTCTGCCTGCTGTACGGTTTTCTTAAGCCGATGTTTGATAACTGGCTGAAAACGATTTTCGCGGCAATATTAACGATCATGTTTTCCGCCTTATCCATCCGTATCGCCATTAATTACCTGAATAAAATCCTTGATGCAGCGACCCGGACATCCAATGTCAGCAACATGGTTACGCTGGCAGCACAGTGCCTGCTGGCCGGGATAGCGGCGGGTGTGGTGGTCTGGTTCTCCGCGAAGCTCGCCAGCGCACTCAGCGGGGCCGCCGTACAGGCGGTGCTGCAGGGGGCAGCCATGAGTGGTCTGAGCGGACTGGCGAATAAATCCGCCGACCTCGCCGGTCCGGGTGTAAAGGGTGGTGCCCGCCTGGCTGCGAAAGGCGGCATGGCCGTCGCCGCTTCAATCGGCAGGCTCACCGGCGCAGGCGCGGGTAAAACCGTGAGTGCCTGGCAGAAACGCGCCGCCGCCATCGAAAGTATGAAACGCCTGAACCGGCAGCGTCACCGTTAATCCTTCCGACTGTTAATTTCCCTTCCCCGTCACGCCGTGGCCTGCGCCACCGGTGCGGCATTCCTGCATCCATACGATAAGGGCTTCCATGAAATTCAGCATCATCCTTCTGATGCTGTGCGCGCTCACGGGCTGCGCACGGCATCAGGGCGACCTCCCGCCGGTATCCGGCGAACCCGAGCCGGTGAATTCCCCCGCCATCATTCAGGAGCTGACTCACCATGTCTGATATTCAGAACATTGTTAATGTTTCCCGCTCTTTTGAATCCATCCTGCTGGAAAAGGAAGAGCGTTCCCGAAGAACCGCCTGGCGGGTGGCCGCTGCCGGACTGATTCTGGCCGCAATGGCGATTGCGGCCATTATTATTCTGCTGCCGCTTAAAACCACCGACACTGAATTATGGTCAGTGGATAAACAGACCGGGCGCTATGAATATATGACCCGCGTGAAGGAGCGGGATATTTCTTCTGAAAAGGCACTGGCGCATTCACTGGCAGCACACTATGTCAGACTCCGCGAGGGATATAATTATTTCTCCCTTCAGCGTGATTATGACGACGTGCAGTTATTTAACAGCGACAGCGTGAACCGGGACTATCTGGACGGGTTTAACGGCGACCAGGCACCGGACGTGATTTTTAACAAGGCGGAATATGTTGTTGATATCGACATTATTTCCAATGTGCATGCGCCTGCCACCGGGCCGGATAATCTGGCAACACTGCGTATTAAGCGCACAATTCGTCGTATTGCTGATAATTCCGTGAAAACGGATGTATGGAATATCCGCCTCACTTACCGCTACGTTCCGCACCGGCAACTGACCGACAGCCAGCGCGAAGTAAACCCGCTGGGCTTTATCGTCACCAGCTACCAGCGCGACAAAGAGCTGAGGGGGGAATGATGCTGAAACATACCCTGCTCCTCTCTGGCTTAATGATGTCATGCGTGGCATGGAGCGCAGCGACACCGCGCGGCAGCGCGTATGACAGCCGGATGCAGAACGTCACATACAACAACCAGAACGCCACGGTCGTCAGTACCCGCCCCGGCTACGTCACCCTGCTGGTGTTTGACGATGATGAAACCGTTATCGATGCGCAGGCGGGTTTTCCCAGAGGCTGGACCGTGACGAAAAGCGATAACCGGGTGGGCGTCAGCCCGAACCCGATTACCCAGCCGGTCACGGATGCCAGCGGCAACAACGTCAGCCAGGTGTTTCTGCCGACGGCAAAAGACTGGAAAACCAATCTGTTCGTGGTGACATCGAAGCGCGATTACAGCCTGGAGCTGAACGTGCTGGATAAAGACTCGCCCGCCCAGGCCTTTGTCATCCGCTACCTCTATCCCGATGAGCAGAGGAAAAAGTCAGCCGCCGCCAGCGCCACCCGCCAGCAACGACAGCAGGAAACACTGGACCGGCAGCGGATAGCGACGGCATTCGGACAGGCCACCATGCTGCGCAACTGGCACTATACAAAACGGGTGGCAGCCGGTTCCGCCGCCATCGCCCCGGACTTTACCTGGGATGATGGTCGTTTTATGTATATCGGTTTTTCCCCCACGAAAACCCTGCCTTCCGTTTTCCGGGTGGTTAACGGCCAGGAGCAGGCGGTCACGCCCCGAACCATTAAACAGGGCAACCACACCGTGATGGCGGTTCCGGCATCGCCGCAACTGGTTCTGCGTTACGGCACCTCGGTGGTGGGGATCGAAAACGACGGATCCGGGCGTATTCCGCTGACCAACAGTGACACCGTTTCACCCTCCGTTATGCTGGAGGCAAAATGACCGACAAATCTTTCCCGGACGAACCGGAAAAAACCACCGCAGAGCGGGAAGCAGAAGCCCGTGAACGCGCCCGCGCGGCAATGGCATATCAGGAGCCGGAACAGAAAACGCCGCCCGGCCAACCGGAAGTGACCCGTTTCCGTAAAGCGTCCGGTCGCCGCACGCTGATCGTCAGCCTGCTGAGTCTGGTCCTGGTCATCGCGCTGGCATCCGGTGGCGATCGTTTTCTCAGCGCCCTGAAAAGGGGTGATGAGAAAGAATCTGACACCGCGCCGCCCTCCTCCTCCGGGGCGGTGCAGCAGGAGCGTAAGAATCTGGGCATGGACAGTAACCCGTTTGGCCTGTTCGGGCAGCGCAAACAGCAAAGCGCAGACCCGGCCAGTCAGACCGTCACTACCGCTCCAGCTCTGCCAGCGGAACCGCCCGCCCTGAACAAGGCGGCAGCACTGGCAGAGGGGCTGAACAACGGCAGTACAGGGTCAGGCGACAATACACGCATGTCCCGAAGCGGAGTGCACAGCAACACGGAAACGTCGGGAAGACCGTCAGACTCCACGGCGTACACATCCTGTCAGTCGGTACTGGTCAGTGGCGAAGATGGACGCCTGCGCTGCCCGGATACGACAGCACCGGCAGGCAGCAATAACAACGACAATCCGGGCGTTGCCCGCGTCACCGGTGTCAGACGGCTGGGCCTTGATCCCGATCTCTATATCCCGGTGGACCGCTATATTCCGTGTTCGATGATGCGGCGCTTCGTATCCGATGTTGGCGGTCATATCTCCTGCCTGATCAGTGAGAATGTCTGGAGCGCCAGTAACAATGTGAAGCTGATCCCGGCAGGAACGGTCGCCCGTGGCGTCTACCGCACCGGGGCACTGCAACACGGGCGCAGCCGGATGTTTGTGCTGTGGACGGAGCTGCGTACGCCGGAGCCCGGCAGCCTGCAAATCCCGCTCACCGATACGCAGGCCACCGGCCCGCTCGGCGAGGCAGGGATCGCGGGCTGGATCGACAGCCATTTCTGGGAGCGTTTCGGCAACGCCCTGATGCTGAGTACCGTGCAGGACGTGGCGGCAGCGGCATCGGATGCCGCACCGGGGAAAGACCGTAATACCGATTATACCGAAAACACCCGCGCCGCCACGGCGGAAATGGCGATAACGACGCTGGAAAACAGCATCAGTATCCCGCCCACGATGTACCTGAACCAGGGCGATGTGATCGGCATCATGACCGGCACGGATATTGATTTTTCCTCTGTTTATCAACTACGGCTGAAAAAGAAATGGTATGAGCGCTGAAAACCTGTCACTGGATTTTATGAAAAACCGGCTGTTTGGTGATTTTCTTGCTCAGGATGGCCTGACAGAAATTGCGGTTAACCGACCGGGTGAGCTGCATACAAAAATTCGGGGAAAATGGCAAAAACAGGCATCCCCCATCACGTTGCGTCAGTGTCATGCTTTTGCCAGAGCGCTGGCGTCCTGGCATGACGATAATATTGACGATACATCACCCATCCTTTCTGCAACATTAGGATCCGGCGAACGTATTCAGGCGATTATTCCTCCGGCCTGTGAACGTAATACGGTGTCCATTACGCTGCGCAAACCCTCGTTTGAGCAGAAAACACATCAGTCATGGATTGATGCGGGATTTTATCAGCACGTAGCCGGTCAGGAAAAAATGGAAAGTCAGGATAATGCACTGATCCGGTTATATCACAGCGGGGATATTCCCCGTTTTATGGAAAAGGCGGTGGAATACGGCAAAACGATTTTTATTGTGGGTGAAACCGGCTCCGGCAAGACCACCTATATGAAAACGCTGCTGCATTATATTCCGCTGCATCTCCGGCTGGTAACGATTGAGGATAATCCTGAAATCCGTTTTTATCACCATGCCAATTATGTTCATCTTTTTTACCCGGCGGATGCCGGGGATAATGCTATTGTCACACCCGGCAAGCTAATCCGTGCTAATTATCGAATGAACCCTGACCGGATATTACTGGCGGAAATTCGTGGGCGGGAAGCGTGGGACGCGCTGAAAATTATCGGCTCCGGGCATGAGGGGTTAATCACTTCCCTGCATGCTGGCAGTCCGGAGGAATGTATTGAAGGGATCATTGACCGCTGCTATGAAAACCCCGACTGTCGGAATATTCCTTTCGACGTATTGTTGCGCAAGGTGCTTAAAAGCATTGATGTGATCGTCAGCATGGATATTCACGACGACGTGCGCCGGATGAGCAATGTTTATTTTAAGCCAGTCCATCTGAATAATATGAGGGAGGCATTCAGAAAATAACCCCGGTAAATAACACTCCCCAAAACACGTAACCTTTCATTAAACATAACGGTGACTGAAATGAAAAAAGCAATATCCTCCGTATTATTGTTTTGCGTTATGGCGTCATGTTCAACATCTGTACTGGCTGCTGATGCCTGCGAGGTGATGTTATGTATGTACGGTAAAGCAACCGGAAATGGCGGCGGCAGTGAATGTCATTCCGCTGAACGTGAATTCTTTAATATCGTGAAAAAGAATAAACACGGCTTTCTTCCTGACCATACGGCCGATGCCAGACAATCATTTTTAAGTGAATGTGATTCGGCAGACCCGGCGGCTATCAGTCAGGTCATCAGTAAATATGGCCGCGTTCGTGGTTAATACTGGCGAGACGGGCACAGAGCGTGACGGTTTTCAGGTTTTTACGGCTTCTGTTTTTCGCGGATTAAGGAGCGAAGAAACAGGGGCCGCAAAAATGAGGCAGCGGACAGAAATATTTTCGCGGGTTAAGAAGCGAAAATAATTCAGGTACCGCACCTCACCTGCAAACAGCCGCGCCCACGCGGATTTTGCAGGCCGGGGGAGCCGGATAAATTTCGCCGCCCCAGCGAGCGAAAAGCTGTCGCCCACGACAGCGGTTTACCCGGGGGGCACAGCCCCGCACACCGTCGCAGCTAAGTCTCCGGCCAAAAGCCGGTAGCGTGGCGCGACCACCCTCTTTAAAGGTCAGCTTCCCTTTTATTCCCGCTGCGAGGAACGAGCAAAGGGAAGAAAAAGGCGAAAGCGACCGTCTTAAAGGGGGTGGTCGCGCGTAGCGGGCGACGGTGTGCTGCCTTTGACCCTGGGGGTTTTGGCGCGGCGTCCAGCCACGACATTGCCCCCATGTGACAGGCAATAAGGGCGTCCAGCCCGCATGTACTGGCGCACGCCGTTTCGTGCAGGGAAGCATGCTTTCCTGCACATGGCCGCACAGCGACCACCTTCTTTACCCCATACGTTCGCCCCGCCTTTTCGCCCGACACCGTGGGGCGAACTGATGGGGCGATGTCATGGGGCGAATCGCTGACGAAGGAGGCACGATGATTTTAAATAAGCTTACCGCTTCACTGTCGCCGATAGTGAACGGGATGCTGGCACTGCTCGCTTTTGTGCAACAGCAACAACTGATACTGGCGTTATTAGCGGGGCTGACGATGCCGTTTTTTACGTCGATGAAAAGCGATGAACGGCAGAAGGCCCCGTTATGGAAAAAGCTGATTATTGCTTTTTCGCTGTTGTGTTTTATATCTGGCACAATGGCCCCGATAGTTATCGGATCCTTTCAGTGGCTGTATAAAATCAGACTCACCAGTGATAATACGGTACTGGCGTGGGCAGTACGGATCACTTTCACTGTGACCGGGATTATTTTTCATATTATGCTTCGCCGGGTATTCACGCCTGAACTGGACAGAATAAAGAAACGCCTTGTTAAAAAAACCACCCTTGAACGGGAATTGCGCACCGATGTCCGCACCGTAAAATCCCTGCTGCCGGAAACACTGCATTATAACCCGCTGGATTATATCGACCTGAATAAAGGTATTTTTACTGGTATGGACAGCGAGAAGGAGCCGTTGTATCTCCCGTTAAAGGACTGGCAGAAACAACACGCGGATATTATCGGCACCACAGGAGCCGGTAAAGGGGTTGCTGCTGGTATATTGCTTTATCAAAGCATTCTGGCCGGTGAAGGTGTGTTTGTTATGGACCCCAAGGATGATGAATGGGCACCGCATCTTTACCGCAAAGCCTGCGAGGATGCAGGCAAACCCTTTGCCTTAATCGACCTGCGAAAACAGCAATACCAGTTAAATCTGATTGAAGATATCACGCCCGATGAACTGGAAGAATTGTTTGTTGCCGGTTTCAGCCTGGCGGAAAAAGGGCAGGAATCGGATTTTTATCGCATTGATGACCGAAAAGCCGCACGTATGGCCGCGCAATTTGTCAGTGATAACCCATCGGCAACTCTCCGTGATGTTTATAACGGTGACTACGTTCAGAGCATTGCCGAAAAAATCAAAGCATTTTTCGGTAAGATTGAAGAGCTGGCATTATTAAATGCCATTAATTCACCGGAAGGTTTTTCACTTCAACAAATGTTTGATGAAGGCGGCTGTTGCTATGTTATCGGCTCCATGCGAAACAGCAAAATTATTACAACCCAGCGCATGTTACTGGTTCGCCTGTACCAGTTAGCAGAAAGGCGCGACCGTGTAACAAACGTTCCCCGCTCCATAGCTATTTATCTTTCCGAACTGAAATATCATTTATCCCGGCCAGCGCTGGAAGGTTTAGGTGCGGCGCGGGATAAAGGCGTGCATATTATTATGGACCACCAGTCCATTGCCGATTTAAAAGACTGCCCGGCAGATTTGAAAGGTGATGCCGTTGTCGGTGCGGTCGTTGAAAATGCCAAATTCAAACTGGTTTATCGCGTCATGGACCCGGATACGGCGGAATGGGTGGCAAGAATGTCAGGCACTATTCTGGTGGATGATGAACTCCGTAAGGCTAAAACGGATAATATGCTGACAGAGACCATCGACAGTGAGCGCACAATCCGCCAGGCCGAACGTTACTTTATTGACAGTAACATGATCCTGAACCTGCACGATTTTGTCAGCTTTATCTTTACGACAAAAACGCTACCTTCTGCCTCACTGATTTCACCGATAAAGATCAGAAAGAGTCAGCTAAAAATCTTCTCGGTTTCCCCTGATATTGCCGCATCGGCGGCACCGGTGAAAATCGCACTGGATTTTGACGAGGATGATAAACCATCCATACAGGATGTGATGACAACGCACCCGGATCTTTTCTTCAACGAAAGCGAAGTCAAACCGGCAGAGCCCCAACCTGATGAAGGAGAACACCTGTCCCCGCTGGATTTTTAAGGAGCGGTTATGCTGATTTCTACATATCAAGAGCGCCAGACACGCAACAGAGAAAAAATAAAACAACTGCTGAACTTCCTGAAAGAAGAAACCTACAGCGATTTCAAAACGCTGATGCTGCTATTTGGTTTCCGGGATCATAAATCGCTTTATTCGCTGTTGGCAAAAACTGAGCAAATGGGGTTAATCCAGAAGCATGTGCTTGAATCACGGACAATGAAGATTTCATTATGGGGGATCACCAGCGACGGGCTGGCGGTGGTGTTAACTCCGGATGATAAAATCTTTCCCGCGAGGTTTGAACCGTCCAGAATTACCGGCTGGACGCTGGAGCATCATCTTGATAATCAGGCCGCCAGACTTATTCTGGAGAAAAAAGGTGCTTCGGGATGGATTAACGGCGACCGGACCACTTTTATCAGCAAGTATCAGGTAAAACATCGCCCAGATGGGTTACTGACCCTGCCTGACGGAAAAGTTATTGCCATTGAAACCGAGCGCCGCCTGAAAACCCGGGCCCGTTATCAGTCGATAATTGCCAGTCACCTGCTGGCCCGTACCCGCAAGAACTGGATTTATGTTTTTTATGTCATGCCTGACCCACAGAAAAAACGGGCACTTGAACTGCTGTTTGACAGCATCAGACACGTCATCATCAACCATCAGCACGTCCCGCTGGAAGAACGCCACCGTCGGGTGTTTCGCATTTATACCTTTGATGAACTGAAACACCTTTCATTAGGCAGCTATACGTAAGCTTTTATTCAGGTCATCGTGATGGCCTCACCGGCCTGGCGGCGATACCGCCAGGCCGGAATTTTTTTTATTCCACTGCGAGGCGCAGACTGTCCGGTACTCGCTGTGCTGCGTTCCGCCTCAGTCTGCGCCCTGCAGCGTTGCCGGTTAAAACCATGTAACCGCATTCCCTTGCGGTTGTCCGGCTCCGGCCTCAGAGTTTATCCATCAGATAACGATGCGCTTTGGAGGCGGCGCTGGCCGCTTTAAAAATATAACGCTTGTCGTTTTTCAGCGCTTTCAGCCAGGAAGCAATATAGCTTTCATGTTGTACCTCTCCCTCAATCCCCAGTTCCGCCATCAGAAAAGCACTTCCCAGCTCCGCCACCAATTCTTCCTCTGCATAATCTGCACTGCCAAACTTCCCTTTCATTTCACGGTTCAGGCGTTTTTTACCACCACTCCAGTGAACCAGCTCATGCAGGCCAGTAGCGTAGAAGTTAGCCGCATCCGAAAACAGATGGCGCGCTGGTAACCAGACTTCATCAGAGGATGGACTGAAAAAGGCATTTTGTCCTTTCTCGATGATGCTTGCGCCGCTCTTCCTGAACAGATTTTCAGCATGCGGCAACGGGTCAAAGGTTGCTTCCGGGCTGACTGTTTCAGTTGTCAGGGCCAAGCCGTCGATTTGCTGAACGTTAAACACGGTGAAAGTTTTCAGCATCGGGATATGGTCAATTTCTCCTGCGTCGTTTTCCTTCTCCAGCGTGGTGTAGAAAATGGCCGTCGTACCATGTTCGCCCTTGCGAACCTGTCCACCTGCTGTCTGAGACTGTTTGTAGGTCATCCAGCGGGAATCACTGAAACCCTGTTTTGACGCACTGCACCACAGCAACATGATATTCATGCCGCTGTAGGGTACGCCGGTGGCATAATTGGATGGCAGACCAGACATGCCCGATACGCGCTGCCACGGGCAGGACCACGGTTTTACACCGGCTTCCAGTGCTGTGATGATGTTGTCGGTAATGGTCTGATAATTATCTGTTCTGGTTTTAGAAAATTTCGTTTTTGAGGAGCCTGACGGGTCCAGCGGGGATACGCTGGTCGTCGCTGCGGCGTTAGGGGCTCTAGTCTGGGTATGCAGGGAAATCTTCATGGTTTTTTCTCCGTCAGTGTGTGATTTTCGTCTTCGTATCGCCTGACGGTTCGCTTTCCCGGCATCGTTCCGGCCAGCAAGGGCGCAGCATGCGTGCCATTTACCCTTACGGGACGGGTTGTGTTGGGAAAAGATTAACCGGAAGCAGATACGGAGAACGAAAAGCGCACGAGAGAAAAAAACTTGCCCCTGCATAGCCGGGCGCAGCGCCCCTTGCTATGCAGCGGTGAAAAGGGTTTGAACTATTGAATGAATAACTGCACCGTAGCAATACGCATGCAATCAAAACCATCATAATTTATTGATTTAAAAGATTTTTCAAGCCACTCCTTGAGAGTGAAAATTCTGATTGATTAGTGAAACAATTGGTTAGAGAATGTAATTATTCACACAGAAATCCTACTGAAAAAAATAAAGAGACAGTAATGAGTATGTTAATCTGGAAGAAAAAAAATAATGCTAAACACTTAATCTTGTTTATACATGGCTTAAAAGGCGGAAGTGATACGTGGGCAGTTGATAAGATCACATCCTTTCCACAGCTTATATGTGAGGATGAAGATTTTTGTGATGCCTTTGATATAGCTTGTTTTGAGTATTTCACTAATTTTACGAATACCTACGGTAAAAGTAGAAATCTACTTGCCAGGTTGTTCACATCACTAACAAAAAAAGAAGTCAATCTTCCTGTTGATGAATTATCAGAGTTACTTGTTGGTGAATGTCAAATAAATTTATCCGATTATAGTAATATAATATTTGTCGCTCACAGCATGGGAGGTTTAATAGCAAAATCATGCATTATTAAAATGCATGAAAGAGATCTTTCTCACAATATAACTGGATTTATTTCACTTGCTGTTCCTCATTCGGGGTCAGAAACTGCTTCATGGGCTAGTATGGTTTCATCAAATGTCCAGCTTGGTGATTTAAGTGTATTTAGTAAAGAAACAGATTCTCTAAACCGCAGATGGGTAAAATTGTCTAAACTCCCTGAGTTAAAGTTTTTGTATGGAAGCTACGATAGTATTGTAGTTAAAGCCAGTGCAATTCCTGTTCAAGTTTCTGCCAAAGAGTCTATAGCTGTTCAGGAGGATCATTCGACAATTTGCAAACCAAAGGATAGGGATTCTAATGTTTATCTTATCGTTAAGAAACTAGCTCTTGAAATACATAACAAAACGGAACTAATTTCATCTTCACCAGAATTTAAAGATGATAAGCAATATGACAATGAATTTTTTGTATTGAAAATGATAGTCGCTGATGTACATAGTGATATATCAAAACATGCTAAGGAGTATTATTATAATGCAGAATTGGCCAGAAATATTTTCACTAGCGATCGAGATAGAGAAACCTTAAGTGTTTTGTATAGAAAAATAAGGGAGATATATCAAACACAGTATCATGACTCTATAGCAAATCATAATACAGCAAACCAACTCTTAGCTGCAATACACAAAAAAATAGAAGATGAAGATAAGGTTAAATTATCATCTCTTCTTGATACACTTGATAGTGTACATAAGAAAGGAATGCTGCATCAGCTTGCTAATAAGCTAGATAGAGATATAATTTGGTCCCCAGACACATCTCTTGACTCTTTGAATAGTTTAAGGGGGCAAAAATGATTTCATTACCTTATATTCCTCTTGATGAAGATTTTAATTTGAATGTTGCTCTTCTGATTATTTTAATTCATACGCTAAGCAAGAATAGAAATGATGTTCTATTGTTGGATAGAAATAAAATTCAAATATTTTTATATTTGATTAAAAACCCGTCAAAACTTGAGGCTGTAATGATTTTGGCAGGTAAACAAAACACATCCATTGATATGACAGAAACTTATACAATTAAAAGTCTATCATTAAACGTTGATATTCTTTTCAGCACTCCAAAAATAAAAACACTTTTGAAAAAAGTGTCGATACTGGGATGGCTTCGTGTAACAAAGTCTGATGGTGCAACTTATTTTAGTTTAACAACTGAGGGTGAACGCGCTTACGAGCAGTTTGGCGGCGAATACTTTAACTCAGTGAAAGCTTATACCAAATCACTGGATAAAATAAAATCACTAACCTCCAGTAAATTAAATTCCATTCTGAATGAAGTATTCAAGGTGTCAAAATGAAATCCTATTTAAGAATTGAACGATTAATCCTTGTTGGTGTACGTAAGAATTACATTGTCAAGTTTGAAGATGGATTAAATATTATACATGGTGATTCAGACACAGGAAAATCTAGTATTTTAGAGTTTATTAACTATTTACTTGGCGCCAGTAAAATAGAGTTGGCCGATGAGATTATATCATCTGTTAATTATGCGGCGTTAGAGGTTATAATAAATGATTCTGCCTATACCATAGTTAGAGATATTTACAAACCACAAAATTTCATTGAGGTCTATCAGTGTCCTTTCGAGAGGAGAGAAGCATTCATTTCTAGAAAATATGCTCCTAACTTCTCTAATAACAATGCCCCAGATGGATTCTTTTCTGATTTCTTAATGGATGCATTAAATTTCCCCAAATTAAAATTAAAAGTGTCACCCACTCAGGTGACTAGTCAATTTAAGCGGTTAAGCTTCAGAAATATCATTAAATATTCCTACGTCAATCAAGATGATATGGGAAGCAAGTCTCTCTTGGGAATGACTGACTGGGCTAAATATACGTATACTAAAGAAGTTTTCAAATATATATATAACGTACTAGACACTGACATATCCGATATTGAGCAACAAATATCAGATAAAAGATCTGAATTAAACAACTTGCGTAAAAAGTATGAACATGTTTCGGAGTTTTTGCGAGAGACAGGTTATGAAAGCATCCCATCAATTGATGATGCAATAGAAGAATGTGATTTAATCTATGATTCGTTGAACATTGAGCTTCACTCATTAAATAGTAGTATGATGGCAAACTCTGACAATTACAATCAGTTTAAATCGTACCATTCAGAATTCAACCTAAAAATAAAAATGATCGTAAGAAGCATTGAAGAAATAAATTTAAAAAAAGATCAATACATTAGACTTAAAAACGATTATATTAATGACATAAAGAAAATAAAAGCAATTCATTTGGCTAATGAAAAAATTGGCCTTACCCAAGATATTAAATGTAATTGCCCTATTTGTGATAATATAATTACCATTGAGAACGGTGAAGGTGGATTTATCAAATCCAAACCTGAGTCTCTCGATGAAGAATTATTATCATTAGAAAAAAGAGAAAAATCCATTAGCGATCTAATTATTAACCTGACTCATGAACATAGGATTTTGCTGGATGATAAAATTCAACTTGAAGCTGATCTGAACAAAGTCAGTGGAATGATAGATACAGAAGCAAAACAGTTTATTACTCCATTTCTCACCCAACGTGATTCTTTATTAAAAGAAATAACATCTGTAAGTAAAAAAAGAGAGGCTTTAGTATCAAGCTTAAAAGTTAGAAACCGTCAAGAGGAACTTTTAACCAAGCAAAAAAGCCTTACAGATAATATAGAAACTCTTACAGAAAAACTTAACGACTTAAGAGTTAATGCTCCTAGCATAGATGGTATATTATCTTCTTTAGGGGATGATTTGATGATTTTTTTAACCGGTGTGAAAATAAAAAATAGAACTGGGATAAGTATAAGTAAAAAACATTTCTCGCCCATTGTAAGAGATAGAGACTATTTTAATATTACATCTGGAGGTTTAAGAACTATTATTTCCATAGGGTATATGTCATCAATATTAAAGAGCTCTATTGACTCAGACATAAACCATCCTCGTTTTTTGATGCTTGATACTATAGGTAAGTATCTCGGAAAAAACTTGAAGACGAAATATGCATCCGAGACCAATATAATAGATGATATTGATGAAGGAATTTCTGATCCAGAAAAATATGAAAACATCTATAATGCACTCATAGAAATAACCAATTATGCGCAGAAAAAAAGAAGCCCGTGTCAGATAATTGTTGTAGACAATGATGTCCCTGATAAGCTTTCTGACAGATTAAAAGCTATAACTGTTGCTCACTATAGTGCAAATAAGGAAAACGGGTTACCTGTCGGACTAATTGATGATGTCATTTACAAACATTAACTACTTTAGATTGAGGGATGCTAAACTTTGGTTTTCACTGTGATACTTACAGGAAAACCACAGGGATGCCATCATTCCATTGCCGCACCCCAGCTCGAGGATATGGCTACCTCAGGCTCTCTCATAATCCTGCGCTCCGGACGAATATCTGTTCTGGTGCAGGGAGCTTTAATGCCCGGAATAACATTCCTCATATGTGCCGGGGAGATAGTATTTGCCATCAGGCGAGGGTCTGGTTCCTCCCGGTCAACCATTCATGCCCCGCAGACCGTTTTCCCCGGCAAGTCTGGCTCCGCCGTTGGCATCATTTGTACGCTACAGTTTGCACCCGTCCTTTGAGTCACTCTGCCCGGCATAAGTCAATGCTGAAAATGCCAGGGTATACAGCATAAAAAAATCAATATCTTACTCATACTTTATCCTCTTTCCGCACTCATCATCTGACCGTTATCGAATCAGCCTGCTGTTCAGTCACTTTCAGCCCCGCCCCCGCGAGTGCGGTACAGAGAGCATCACTGATGGTCATCCTGCCTTTAACGGGATTACCCCTGACCGGGGCCGTCCTGCTGAGGTCTATCCGGATAAAACACCCGGTCCCTTGCGCCAGTTGCTGATCTGTTTCATCAAACCGGGAAAACTGATATCGTAATTCGCAATGGTGTAACATTTGCCTTCCGGCACATGAGCATCCGGGGAAGCATTGCATGAAATAATTAAGAAAATCGATTGACCGATAACAATTAGACTATTTTAATGGGCAAGCAATTAAAGGCAACAGAATAATTTAAATATATCCGATTAATTTCCTTATTGTTATGACAAAATATAAAATCGACTACAAAAAAAGGTTCAACCTATGGAAACAGTAGATAGGTCAACAATAGATTTTATTAGAAAAATCATCCATGAGCTAGAAATAATAGGTGATTGGAACAGAAGATTTCATTGGAACTTTCTAAGAGAATTTCCTGACGAAAAGAATATAGAATCTTATCTTGAAATAATATTTAAACTTGAATCGATGATCGAATTTCATTTGGAAACGCTCTTGCAACGACAAGAAAATGAAATACTAATAAATGGAAAAAATACTAAAATAAATTTAAAACTCCGTTACCATTTTATCATGATGTTATTGATATCATTCCTATTTACAGTGATGCTATCTTACTTGAAGAACATAAGCTGCTTGTGCCTCAATAATCAATACCCAATATATGTTATCTCCTACAAATCCCAGGTACAAAAGAAGGTGTTGTGGTTGAAAACCATAACTTTGGATATCACTTCCACTATTGCAAGGTAAAAAAAAGGACATTAGAAAGAACCAATCTTTTATTGACTTTTGATACCGTTTTTAAAAAAACAAATAAGAAACCAAAGCCTGATCTATTCGGTGAATACCATGCAGAAGGGAAAAACAAGAAAATAGATATGGAAACAATTGGGGACAATAAACGATATCCTATATATTTAGTTTGTCATGATGCAGGGCAAAAGAGAGGATTGAGTAATTTTAAAACGCCTAGCAACAAGTCAAAATTGTTTATTACAGGTTAATTTAAAATAAAACTACCCCTTATGAATTAGGGGTGGTTTTATTAAAATATTATCATCCCTTGTAACAAGGGATACAAATGAAGTACGAGTCCAGTCAATTTGAAGAGCCCGCTCAGGGAAACCTGAGCGGGCTCTTGCTTTGGTTTGATTGGTGAATCGCTAACAGACTCAAATTTTATCCATCAAATAACGATGCGTTTTCGATGCCATGCTGGCGGCTTTGAAATTAGAGCGTTTATCGTTTTTCATCGCTTTTAACGGGTAGCAAACCATCTTTCGGTCCAGTTTCAGTCGCAGGTGATGATTTACCTGTTCAGTGGACTAAATTATGGAAGATGCATTGTGCCTTTGGTTCAGCATTGGAAGGTGGCGCAATTATCGGCGTTTTCTTTTGCTGGCTGTCCACAGATTCGATCACGCATTTATTCCCGACTACCATAAACCGGCCCCTCGCATTCGCGCCTCCAGTTCATCCAGAAATGGGGAACGCCCTAGACGCATAGGGCCGTTGCGACCATCAACAAAACCGGAATACAGCATATGCACCTCATCCCGTGCGCGGGTCAGCCCCACATAGAAAAGACGACGGCTTTCGCGCAGCTTCTCTGGCGCCTCATTACGCCACGGCAAATTCCCCAGATCCAAACCGACCATGATGACCACGTCATATTCGCAACCTTTGGCTGAGTGAAGCGTCAGCAAATTGAGGTGTTCAGGTGAGCCGTCACGACCACCTAGGCTCGTTATGTCCAGCAGCGCCAACGCACCGCCTTCGGCAAGTGCTGCAGTCATGTGTTCCAGTTGCTCAGCCTGATCAGAAAGTGCCGGTTCAGTAGCCAGCAGGGAATCAACGAGTCCGTTGCGCAACGACACGACAAAATCGCACGCAGGTTGCTGGTCGGTGCGAAGTGCCCAAAGCAGCCTAGTTAACTCCTGTCCCTTGCGCCGGGCGCATGCATCATCCAGTCTCGCCCGATGAAATGCCAGATAACGGTCTATCAATCCACGCAGTTGAGGGCGCCCAATACGCCAACCACCAGCACACCATGCCGCGCAATCCTCCACCCAGCTCGTCAAGGCAACCTTGCGATAAGGTGCTGCGGTGTCCACACGAATGTAATCAAAACCGCCAGCGGTCACCGCATCGGCCACCACATCACCGGCACGGTAGTCCTTGTACAGAATGGCGATGTCATCCAGCGTTCGACCCGGCTTAGCAGCTAACGCAGTTGGAATAATCTGCGCGACAGCATGGACAGCCTGATCCTCCAGACCATCCGGACACAGCTGGAACGCAATGGTTGTCTGGCGGTTCGGGTCGCTTGCGCGATAACCACGAACCTCACCCAACACCATCTCAGATGCATTGACGATGCCCGTTCCTGATCTATAGTTCAACTGAAGCCTGACTGTTTCAACGTCTCTCCTGCTTGCCAGTTCCATGAGTAACGCACCATCGGCACCAGTGAAACCGTAGATCGATTGGTCTGCATCACCCACAGCAAATAAGCGTACGCCACCCTCGAAAGCCAGGCGTTTGACTATACGGTGGAGCGCAACGCCCAAATCCTGATATTCATCAACCGCAAGGATCGGAAATTTCGCCTGTACCAAGGGTAGAACCCAGTCATGCTCGACGATCAGACGCTGGCCGAATACCACCATATCGTCGTAGTCGATTAGCCCTTCCTGCCGCAATGCCGCTTCGTAGGCCTCGGCCCAGGCAGCGAGTTCCTCCTCTGCACGCCAGGCAACACTGTTGCGGTTCAGCACCGAACGGCGATGTCGTCCGAGATCAATAGCCTTATAGGGATGGTTTGGGCCAAAGAGACGGTCACCAGATTGTCGAAGTAACCGCTCGCTAGCACGCTGAGAAGCTACTGAAAGCGGAAATGGGATTGGCAAATCGGCCAGTCGTCCATAGGGCATCAACAGATGGCGCAAACAGAACCCATGGACGGTTCCGATAAAGAGATTCGGTGCTTCTCTGAGCCCCAGCGCTTCGAGACGACGGATCAGCTCGCGAGCACATTCTTGGCTATATGTGATACATGCCGCGCCACGTGGAGCCTGAACATCCTCGGCCAGGATTCGGGCCAGCTTCAGCACGAGCGTCTTGGTCTTACCACTACCTGGCCCGGCGAGTACCACGCAATGCCCACGGGATTCATACGCGGCTAACTGGCCCGGATTCCCGGCCAGCTCGGCAGCCTGAGCCAAATAGGCTGCACTGACACTACGCAACGGCATCGCGGATATGCTCCAGTGCTTCGCGAATGTAATCCGGACAAACATCCTCCGACACCGAAGTTGCCAGCGCCTGGGCGAACCGCCCTTTGCCAATTCGCTCAATTAGTTTCAACAACCGGGCTATATCAAGCTGGTCCGTGTCATCCACCCATGCCTGTATCCGATCTAAGGTAACTTGCGCCAGAGATAGTTCCCGCTCAATGACCGACTGCATGGCTTCGGCCAGTCCACCGGTAAACAGCTCAGGCTCCAAGGTGATCTCATTGACAAAGCATCCATACACCCCGGCACGTGCAATCACTTCATCGGTATCCATATCATCATGGTCAACATCTCCCTCAAGCACGTCTAAAATATTGATAAGTCTCCTACGAACCAGCGGCTCTCCAACCGCCATAGGATCGCGGTCTGTCAAAATCACATGCGGAATATTAAGCCCCCGTGGCCCCAGGAGCTTCACATACGGAGTGAAATTTGTTCCACCGATCGAGCACACCGTGATCCCAAGCATATCGAGGGGAATATCAAGAGCATCGGCGAATGCAGGGACAAGAAAGCGTTCAGCATCCCCTTCCACTAGGATCACCCCACGTGAAAAGAATATTTCGCCGCGGGTGACGTCGATATAGCGCTGCAGATCATCTTCGTCCCGCTGCGTAAACGGTGCGTTCGCCGTTGAAACAGCAATAGTCTTCTCGTCCTCTGCGTCATGACGCAGCAGAACGATAGATCTGACAGGCGTGACGCTGGCAATATGTGGGGAATGGGTGGTCAGGATCGTTGTCAGCGGTGCCCTTTCATCACCATTCTCCCCGTCAGTACCCAGGAAATAACGGTAGACTAGGCGCTGTACGTGCGGATGCAAATGTGCCTCAGGCTCCTCGACGACGAAAAACGTATGGTCTCGCTCTCCGTCATCAACAAGACGATCAAGTTCGAGGCTTTTCAGAGCCAGAAAAATCAGATTAGCTGTCCCCAAGCTGGCATCGCCAATGCCCCGAATGCCACTGTCGAGCAGCAAACGCAGGCTACGTAGCAGCGCATCAACGCGAGTCGGTGCAAGTCCGAGCGATACCGGAACGGCATGTTGCTCACCTGCTATAGCAATCAACCGTTCGCTAATTCGTTCGGCTGTCGCCACCACCTCATCATGCCCAGCCAGTTCCCGCTGAGCCTCATCGACCAGGGTTTGAATCTCCTCACGATCCTCCTCGTCCAGAGATGCGGAAAGTTCTTCAATAAGCGGCCTCAAGGGTGAATTGCGCCAACTTGAAAGATCCTTCTCAGCATCACGCAACGCGCCTTGAACATCGATGGGCAACATACGACGAAACGCACCACCAATATGCATGTCAGGATCAGCACCACCGAAGATCACATACTCATAATCTTTTAACGATTCTGGAGCTCGATTTAACTCGGTTTTGGGCTGAAAGCGATAGGTAAGGCGGGCCACCATCGGAGGCCCCGGATTAAGGACACAGTCATTCAGATGAGCCATCAATCGGGGATCGTCAGTGAAATCAGTGAAATCTACTGAAATTTCAATGGCCTCCCCCAATTTGTCTTCGCCCAATCCATCCCAAAAATGTTCAAAACCCAGTTGACGGTCACGCTCAGACAACGCTGGGTCAAGAATCAGTTGCAGGCCGCGAATAAAATTGCTCTTGCCAACCTTGTTTTCACCAACAATAACAATACTCTCACCCGTTTCAACATCAACGTCGGAGAAGTTGGCGAAATTAATTAACCGGATTCGGGAAATCCGCATTACTGCCTCCCTATCTTTTTGATTATCTTCCAAAATAAGAGTAGCCCTCAAACCGCAAGAGACTGCCTAGCACGACCAAATCTGCTGAGGGGTGCAGTTGCGATCAAAACGGTTTTGGTCATTGCACATTTTTTGCTAATCAAATCTATTTGTCCGACGAAGGTAACAGTTCATCGTAACAGAGAGCTAAACCATGCCTATGATCCATCTCACAAAGTGGCTTTTTGTCGTCACTGCCTTGCTCAGTGGCTGCGCGACAACCTCCTCGCCTCTCTTGCCTTCGCCCATTAAAGAGATTTCTCCGGTTCCTGAAAATGCTGAGCCCGGTTTTATTCCGGGCGCTACCCTCTTTAAAGCTAGCACCTGATTTAGCGCAGCACGACCTGATATTGCAGGTAATCGGCGTGGCATTGCCGGAAAACTCCCGCGCTACCGTTGGTGACGGTCTGCAAGGCGCGCTAAGGCGAAGCGGCTATCAGACTCTATTCACTGTCACTGCCCGCGGCACACTTGTATCCGGCCTAATGAGCCTGAGCTACGCATTGCTCACATTGGACGGGCCATCCTGGGATTTGGAGAACAATGAGCTGGCACGACAGGTCATACCCTGGCGATACGGCACAATATCAACTGGAAGCAGATCAATTTTTCTCAGGGCATTAGGTATAATGATTCTAAACCCTCATGTCTATAGCGTGCAAACTGCCTCCTATACTGCTGAATATTTTAGGGACTCAGCTTGGCGGGGAGTGACTTTCTTCTAATGAAAATATTACTTACTTAATGTCGTAAAAAAATTATTCTCTTGGGGATATACGCCTTCTTTGTCCACTAAATATTATTCGACCATACAAAAACAGCCTTCAATATCAACAGTTAGATACCAACTATGATGATATCTTTAGTGGAAAACTGCAAGATGCGGTTTATCAATGCCACAGGGTAAAGGGACAGTAACTTATGGTACTCGAAAGATTACCACTAGTGGGAATCAGGATTTCAAATAACAAGATATGTGCAAAGATGCCCACTTCTAATACTTAAAAACTGTCCCACACAGGATAGAGTCTTGACACTTGCATGGCTACATTTCATTTTTTAATACAAAACCTATACTTATACATTTCAAAATGTCATAATAATTAAAAGTTTCAGTCTGTTAACTTACAATGAAATATTCAACCCAAAAAAATTTTTTACGGAAAATCTAGCAGAAAGAGTCCTTAAATGAAAAACAAATTTAGCATTTGTTATATTATAATAGATAAAAATGAGGGAGAGTCTTTTTTTTTAAGATCTTCTAATTATCTACTTAAATTATCACCCTTATTAGAAAAGATCAATAACTTACCAATAAGCATACCAGAATTACTTTGCGAGAAAGAAGAGAAGATAAAAATAAGAATTAGCGGCATACATCCCGGAAGAATAATACATTTCATTGAAGATTATAATGAAATTGAAAACTTACCTTATGTTTTTAAAGTTGTTTTCATAGATGAAAGGTTCACCAAGGCAGTGAAAAAATGTGGTACTATACTATATATCTCAATAAATAAAGATATTGCAATTGAGAACACCCTTTCACATGAAGAAATTAATATTGATGTACTGAGGAACTTTTTCTTCTCCAAAATTAAAGAACAAGATTCTGTTTATACCGACCTACCTGATACTTATAAACTAGAACACATAGAAACCGATATTAAAATAGACGAGAATATTTCTACCTTTTGCAATATAAAAACATTAGAATCAATCAATCTCTTTTTTAACCCTAAAGTCATTTGTAATAAAGACAAAAATGAAAATATTGAAACATCAATCAATCTTATAAATAAAATTAAGAATAAAATAACAAGCAACATGCACATAGAATTATCGATACCAAGTGTAGACTATTTAATCACTGACTTTACCATTGATCTAGAGTATTCTATAAATGCAAAGAAATACTCAAAGCATGCATTAATGAGAAACCAAACCATAGATTACGAGCTGATTTCCGACTCAATCTCATATGCTAAAACATCAACAGACATTGATAGTTCATATTATAACAATCATATTGCTGAATATCGGAATGAGTTATATTTCAACAGTCTAATATCATCCATTTATGCTTCATCGACTTTAACTCCTGAAATAAAAATAAGAATATGTAATAATGATCTTTTTAGCCTGGTTTCAGACATAGGTAAAAACATTAGAAATAGTAATATATCAAAAATACAAAAAATGATGAAGATTTTCTCATCTAAAGTAATTGATAAATCTGACACTATGTTTGATTATTTTTCTAAAACATCAAATAAGCAAATAAAAATAATATCAAACTTCCCTTTGGAATGGACTAATGTAAATGGCCTACCGTTGATGATAAGGCATAACACAAGTCGTATATTCAACACCCCGGGATTTATAAAACAAAACATTCTTCTCAATAATAACGAAGTTTCAATAAGCCTAGATAGTTTTAAAAAAATATTAGTCATCAGTTCCTTTAAAGCTGGGGAACGTATAAGTAATGATATAAAAAATGAATTGCATCGGGTAATAAAAGAATGCAACGACCCTAGTATTAATTCAGTAGTAAATGAAAAAGTTTCTAAAAAAGGGTCTTACATCCCGAACTTTGAAATGGAAGTAATATTTAAAGATGTCACAAATAAAAATGAGCTAGTGGATTCTTTGAATTCATTTAAATTCGCTCTTGTAATATTTGATATGCACGGTGGCCATGATTATGATGGGCATGGATTCCTTGAGCTATCAGGTGAAATTTTGTATCCTTATGAGTTAATGGGTTTAGCTAATATCCCACCAATAGTCGTATTAAGTGCTTGTGATACAAGCCCAGCCGATAGAAATCATTTTAATGCAGCAAATGCTTTTCTAAGTGCAGGAGCAAAAACGGTACTGGCTAGTACATACCCCATATTAAGTAGAGATGCGGCTATCTATATAGGCCGATTATATAAACGCCTAAGATACTATCTACCTGAAAGAATTTTATTCACTAAAACAAGTTTAAGATGGTCAGAGTTCATTACGGGACTTAACCGCCGAGTTTATTTCGATTATTTTTTAATGTACATTTTCAGAAAATATAAAATTAATGATAAGTCCATATTAATAGAGTTACGGAATTATATAAATATCGCATTAGAAAATCACCCTCACGATTTTTTAGATGGAGTTTATTATTTCTTTGAAAATTTAACAGACCTATCTAAAAATCAAATTAGTGATGAACTTAATAATCACTTCTTGTTTGCTGAATGCCTGAACTATGTGCAAATAGGCTCTCCTGAAAAAGTTTTAATTTATGCAGAAGATCTAAGCATAGAATAAAAAACTTACTGATATAGGATCTGCAGATAAAAATCACCTGCAGATCTTAGAATCCAAACGAGGTAGGTTCAGGCCGTACAACAACCCAAGTTTCATAAATTAAATAGCGATAACCAAATGTACAAAAATGATCACCAGCTTCGATTGGTGGTCATTCTGGTGGTCTTGACAAAAAGGAAATTCAGGATTAGCTTAATTATTAGCCAGTTACTGGCAAAGGCGATCCCAGTCAGAGAGTCAAATTCTTGTTTTCATGTCGCTTTGCGAATCCCTGTACGATTTTGATTCAATAAGTTAGCGTGAAAAGCCTTCCCGATTCGTATTCAGTTTACCCCCCGCATCGGGAAAAAGTGGTCGTCAAATCTGGGTCATTTCAGTTCGATTGTGGAGTGATCGCCAAATGCCCCCCTTAACGACACGAAAACCCGCAGCCTCAAACCTTCTTGTAAAGCCTCTGATTGGTCTGTAGCTGCGTGTCCATCCAGACGGTTCACGTCTTTGGTATCCCAAATACCGTATCAACGGTAAAGCATCCCGTCCTGGCTTAAGTGCTTACCCTGTTATGTCGCTGGCTGGTGCCCGACAGCAACGCGAGGGGATCCGTAAGTTACTGGCTCGGAACATTAATCCCGCTCAACAACGCATTTTCGGCCACGGAATAACTACGTTCGATTATCTGGCGGACAGCCTCTTCTTAATTCGGGAGTAAAACGCGGTGTACCCATAGATTTCTTCAGTGCTCAAACTACAGGGCAGATTTGTCTACGGCTCGGGGCGCTCCAGTCTTGTCCATTTCTCAAATGCCAAAACTTTTGGTTATTAATAGGGAAAGGTTTACTCACGTCGGGCGCAGAGAGGTGTTAACGTCGCACCATATTGATTTGCTGCGTCACGAATGCGCTGCGGAAATACTCGCGCAGCGCCGCCATCGCCGGGGTTAAGTGGGCGTCATGACGCCATGCCAGGCCGACGCTCATCGGGTGCACATGGTTCACCAGCGAACGGGTCTCAATGCGCCGCCCTTCCAGCGACCACGGGCGATAAACCAGGTCCGATAAGATAGCAATCCCCGAACCATTAGCCACCATGCTGCGCACCGCCTCGACCGAACTGGTGCGCAGGATGACGCTCGGGCTGGCTCCGGCCTCTTCCCAGTAGCGCATGGCACTGTCTGCGGCTTCATCCACCGTGAGCATAATGAAAGGTTCCCCGGCCACATCCTCCAGCGTCACGTGCGATTTTTCACATAACGGATGCCGCGATGGCAGCCACAAGCGGCGCGTAGAATTAAACAGGGTTTCGGCATAAATCGACTGATGGCGTAAATTGCCAGTCAGCACCAGTGCCATATCCAGCTTCTGGTCAACCAATCCTTGTTCAATATCCTGCCGCTCATACTCAAACAACTGGATATCAATGTGCGGGTAATCCTGCGCCAGCCGTTGCAGATGGAACGGCAGAAAATAGCCAATCACCGTGTAACTTGCCGCCAGGCGCAGCGTGCCTCGCACACCCGTGTCATTAACCGGCATACTACGCACGGCATTATCCACGGTCTGTAACACGGTATAGGCATGGTTAAGAAAATGGTTCCCGTAGTCGGTCAGCATCATGCCGTGCACCGAGCGGGTAAACAGCTTCTTGCCCAATAGCTGCTCCAGCTCCTGAATCGCCCCGGTGAACGCCGACTGAGAAATATTGAGATGCAAGGCCGCCAGCGAGATCTGCCCCATTTCGGCGGTGGCAACAAAATAACGAACCTGGCGTAATGTCAGCATCTCTGCCCCTCTTTTTATTTAAGCAAAATGTTTGCCCATGAGCGTTCTGTTTTTCTGATATCAGACTATCTAAAAATAATACTTTTCGGATACAAATAAATCTTCATATAGTGAATTGACGTCCCCAACGGAAATAAGAAATTATTATGATGAAAACGGTCGATATCAACTCCGATATAGGAGAAAGTTTTGGCTCATGGATAATTGGCGATGATGTTGATAATGAACTTATGACGATAATCAGCTCCGACAATATTGCCACCGGGTTTCACGCTGGTGATCCCAGTATTATGCGAAAAACTGTCGAGTCGGCCAGAAAAAATGGCGTAGCCATTGGCGCACATCCGGGATTTAATGATTTACAAGGATTTGGTCGCCGCCATTTATCTATTCCGATGGACGAACTGGTTAACGACATTATTTACCAACTGGGTGCATTGCGGGAATTCGCACGTTTATACTCCTTGCCATTACAGCATATTAAACCGCACGGCGCGTTATATATGCACCTGGCGCGGGATGAAACGGCAGCGCAATGTTTTGTTGCCGCCCTGCATCAACTCGACGCCGGCCTCTATCTTTACTGCATGGCGGGCTCCGCCGTCTGGCAGGCAGCGCAGCGGCTGGAGCATCCGGTAGTCACCGAGTTTTACGCCGACAGAGAGTATGACGATCAAGGGCTTATTGTCTTCACCCGCAGTACCGGACGTCTTAATGTGCAGGCGATCACCGAGAAAGTGTTAATGGCCTGTCTGGAGGGGAAAGTCAAAACCGTTACCGGCAATACCATCCCGATTCGTTTCGATTCTATTTGTATCCACAGTGATACGCCCGGCGCACTGGAAATTATCAGCTCGGTAAAAATGGCGCTCATTAATGCAGGTATAAACGTCTGCTCACCGGGTATGGTTTAATCATTCCCGCTTATCTGGAGAGAAATACGATGTCTGATATTGAAATTTTTTCGCCATTGCCAGGTATTTTTTACCGGCAACCCTCACCGGAGGCTGCACCTTTTGTTAAGGATGGCGATAAAGTCGAACCCGATACCATTATTGGTTTAATTGAAGTGATGAAGCAGTTCAGTGAAATATTCGCCGAGACTCGCGGCATAATAAGCGCCATCACCATACAAAATGGTGATGCCGTCGAACCCGGACAGGTGATCGCCATAATAAAAACCGATAACGAATAATCACTGCGGAGGATTTATGACGGGGAAAATAAAAAAATTATTGGTCGCTAACCGTGGGGAAATAGCGGTGCGTATTATTCGTGCTGCGCAAACACTGGGGATCCCAACGGTGGCGGCATGCAGCGAGGCGGACAGCGAAAGCCTTGCGGCAAAACTGGCCGATGAGGTGTGCATTATCGGCCCGGCACCTGCCGCGCGCAGTTATCTCAACATTAATGCCTTACTGGATGCCGCCGCGCAAACCGGTGCAAATGCGATCCACCCTGGCTACGGTTTTCTGTCGGAAAATGCCCAGTTCGCCGAGCGGGTTGAACAGGCCGGGTATATTTTCGTCGGCCCCGACGCGCAAACCATTCGCGTGATGGGCGATAAAGCCGCAGCCCGCCGCACAGCAGCAGAAGCCGGTGTGCCGGTCGTTCCCGGCTCCCGGGTGCTGGAAACGGTACAGGCAGCGCAAGTTCGCGCCAGCCAGATCGGTTATCCCTGCCTGATTAAAGCCGCAGCCGGTGGCGGTGGTCGTGGTATCCGCGTGGTAGAAAATGATGAGGCACTGGCGCGGGAATTCCCCGTTGCCCAGAGCGAATCGAAAGCCGCTTTTGGCTCAAGCGCAGTCTATCTCGAGCGTTTTATCGCCCGCGCCCGTCATGTTGAAGTGCAGATCCTCGGCGATGGCGAGCGGGTGATCCACCTGTTCGACCGCGAGTGCTCGTTACAGCGCCGTCGGCAGAAAATCTTTGAGGAAGCGCCCTCGCCTGCCCTGAGTCCTGCCCAGCGGACCGCGCTCTGCGACAGCGCAGTGCAACTGGCGCGGCACCTACGCTACCGCGGGGCAGGCACGCTGGAATACCTGTTTGATGAAACGCGCGGCGAGTTCTGGTTCATTGAAATGAATACCCGTATCCAGGTGGAACACCCGGTAACCGAGATGGTAACGGGCATCGATCTGGTGCAGTGGATGTTACGCATTGCCAACGGTGAACCGCTAACGTTGGCGCAGTCGGATGTGCACCTGAGCGGCAGCGCTTGCGAAATGCGCATTAACGCCGAAGACCCCGACAAGAACTTCTTCCCTTGCCCTGGCCGGATAGACGCAGTGGTGTGGCCGGGTGGCGAAGGGATCCGTGTCGACAGCCATGTCTTCAGCGGTTACAGCGTTCCCCCGTGGTATGACTCCTTGCTGGCGAAGGTAATTGCCTGGGGCCCCGATCGCGCCGACGCGCTGGCCCGCGCCCGCCAGGCACTCGGCGGGCTTGAACTACGTGGCATCAAAACCACCGCCCCGCTGCATCAATGGCTGCTGCAACACCCGCAATTGCAGGCGGGAGAATTAACCACCACCACCCTTGAGCAGTGGCTGGCGGAGCGCGACAGTGCAGCCACGCCGCCGCTACAGGAGAGGCGCTATGGCCAATAATCCGATTCGCTACTCGTTTGGCGGAGATGAGCATCTTTTTGCCGAAATTGACCAGTCAATGTCGTTAAATGCTTTTTTCCACGGCCTGACACTGACACGGGCACTGGAGGCATGCCAGCTCCCCGGTGTGCTGGATATTTGCCTGGCGAACGCCTCTTTCCAGGTACGCTTTAACCCGGACGTGCTGGCACCGCAAACGCTGCTCGACAAGTTGCAGGCGCTGGAAGCCGATAGCGAAGCCGACGCAACGCTGGCGACACGCATTATTGAGGTGCCGGTGCTGTACAACGATCCGTGGACACACGAGACGTTAATGCGTTTTCGCGATCGCCATCAGGCACCGGAAGGCAGCGACCTCGACTATGCCGCACACATCAACGGTTATGCGGATAAAGACGACTTTATTGCCGCGCACAGCGGTACGCCGTGGTTCGTGTCGATGGTGGGTTTTGTCGCCGGATTGCCGTTTATGTACCAGATGGTCGGGCATGACAAACAGCTCCAGGTACCGAAATACCTGCGCCCGCGTACCGATACGCCCGGGTTATCCCTCGGTCATGGCGGCTGCTTCGGCTGTATCTACTCGGTGCGTGGCGCTGGCGGTTATCAGCTGTTTGGTATCACGCCAATGCCGATCTATGATCCGGCGCAACGTCTGCCGTATCTGCAAAGCGAAATGGTGTTCTTCAAAGCGGGCGACATTGTGCAGTTCCGCGCCATCGATCATCAGACTTATGACGACATCAGCGAACAGGTGAAAAAAGGCATATTTTCCCCGCGCATTCGCGATGTGACATTTGTGCTTGCAGACTTTGTCGCCGATCCGCAGGGCTATCCTCAGTTATTGAAAAGGGGGTTGTATGACCATCAATGTGATTAAGCCTGGCCTTGCCACCACGGTACAGGATGCAGGGCGTGAAGGCTATTACCACCTGGGCATTCCCCCCTCCGGCGCATTGGATCCGTATTCAATGCAGATGGCGAACCTGCTGGTGGGTAACGCAGCCGATGATGCGGTGCTGGAGATGACGCTGCTCGGCCCGGAGTTACATTTTTCCACCGATGCGCTGATCGCGGTGTGCGGCGCGGCGATGACGCCGATCGTTGACAATCAACCTGCTGCTGCGCACAGCGCGCTGTATATCCACGCCGGGCAACATCTGCGCTTTGCCCCGGCCCGCCAGGGATGCCGTGGCTATCTGGCGATTGCTGGCGGCCTTGATGTGCCGCGCGTCCTGGGAAGCGGCTCGACCTATACGCTGGGGGCGCTGGGGGGCTTTCAGGGGCGGCGACTGGCAGCGGATGATGTGTTGAACGTGCATCCAGTAAACGCAGATCGCTTCCGCCGCGAGGGGAACACTGTTCCTGAGGCATTACTGCCGGTGCTGGAGAAATCCGTCACTCTGCGACTGGTACCGGGCCTCTATATCCACCGACTGACGGATGCCGCGGTCGATACCTTCTTTGCCGACGACTGGTATGTCAGTACCGAAGCCGACCGCACGGGCTACCGTCTGAAAGGCGGGCAGCCGCTGGCGTTTAACCCACGGACGCCACCGTTTGGCGCAGGCTCTGATCCCTCCAATATTGTCGATGCCTGCTACCCCATTGGTTCCGTTCAGGCACCGGGTGGGCTTGAGCCAATTGTCCTGCTGCGCGATGCGGTGGGCATTGCATTCACTGCCTGACAGTCTGATTGCGCTCTTACTCCTTCCAAAATCTTGCGCTTTGCCATTTGAACTGCTGCTATTTGTACTGTATAGTACAGTACAAATATCTATCCAGACCGGAAGAATAAAATGGTAGCTGACGAAAGAACCTCCGCTCCTAAGCACAGAACTGCCAGAGGAGCCCAACGTGTCCGTGACCTGACTGAGGCCGCCGCCGAGTTGTTCCTTGAACGGGGCTTTGATGCAGTCGCTGTTGATGACTTGATTGCGCGTGTTGGTGGATCACGAAGCACCATTTACAGCCACTTTGGAGGAAAAGAAGGTCTTTTCAGGCATGCAATGATCGACCTCTGTACCGAGGTTGCCAGGCCGCTGGAGCAACTGAACATCGCGGACGGAGAGCCAGGCGAGGTGCTGCCAGTTCTTGGCCGGCAACTACTGAGATCTGCCCTGTCTTCACGCACCCTTGCGTTGCATCGACTTCTGGTCAATGAAGGCCGGCGCTTTCCGGACGTTGCCAGAGCTATGTGGGACGTCAGCTACGGTAAAGCCATCCAAATTCTTTCAGTCTGGATTGCCGCTCAACAGCAGCCGGGAAAAGGATTAGGCCGCGACGTCCCCGCCAAAGCGCTGGCGGAACATTTTGTCAGTCTGGTGGCCGCTAACACCAAGCTTCAGGCTGCGTCTGGACTTCGATCACCAACATTGACTGATGCTGAAATCGAGGAAATCGTTGGTCATGCTGTACAAATTTTTCTTCATGGCGCAGCGGGTGGGCAAACGGACGAAGACAGTAAGAAATGAAACATTTTTTTAACCACGTAGCAACCAGCAAGAAGAATGGAGGTAGAAATGTATGAATACTCAAAGTAGTCAGTCCGGAAAAGAGCAGGCTAATACGAATGCGGCCAATGTAAAAGTTGCCAGCCCGGAAAAAAAACACTGGGCACAACCGAGTTTCTTTAACGACAACGTGCTGCTCGATGCGCTGATCAAGCACATCCTGGGCCTGATGCCCTATGGCATGACCGACTTCGGCGAGGTCATGGACGTGGTGCACCAGCTCAGGGGCAGCGACGAAGAGACCTGGGTCAGTGCCTGGGCCGCGCTGGCGACCCGGCTGCAAGACAGGGCCGAAGATGCGGACAGAAATAACAGGTCTGTCACCGCGGCCAGTGCCTACCTTCGCGCTTCGACGTACTGGCGCTGCGCGTTGCTTTATTTCAGCGACTTCGGGGACAAGCGTATGAAGGAGTACGCAGTCGCCAGCGCATCGTGCTACGAGCGACACATCTCTCTGTCCGGCTATCCCGCCGAACGCATCGAAATCCCCTACGAAGGCAGCTTCCTTCCCGGCTATTTCTACAGATCACCTCATGCTGACGAGAAAGCCCCGCTACTCATCGTCACACCGGGCCGGGATACCTGGGCCGAGGACACCCGGTGGGTTTGCGAAGGTGCGCTTCAGCGGGGCATTCACTGCCTGACCTACGATGGCCCTGGCCAGGGGTTCGCGCTGCGTCTGAACAACCTGACCTTCCGCCCCGACTGGGAGAAGGTTGTCAGCCCGCTGATTGACTTCGCGCTGGAGAAGTTTACGGAGATAGACGCCTCCAATATCGCGCTGATGGGCCTGAGCTTCGGTGGCTATCTGGTGCCTCGCGTGGCTGCGTTCGACAAACGTATCAAGCTCTGCATCACTGATCCGGGCAACATCAGTTGGGGACGTCAAATCATCGCGCAGCTGGAGCGTTTCGCCGACCGGCCGCTGGCCGAGCTTCCTGATCAGTTACGGAATCTGGTGAGTGATTACGCCTGGAAGCATGGCGTGCCCAACTCGATCAAAGATGTAGTGCAGGCCCTCCAGCCCTATGACAACTCAGCCATCCTGGACCAGGTGACCTGTGAAACGCTGGTGCTGGATGGAACCGGCGAGGTCTTCCACGGTGCCAGGCCGTTCTTCGACGCCTTGAATTGCCCCAAGGAGTATCTGTTGTTCGATGAGTCTTCGACGGCGCAGTCGCACTGCCAGATAGGAGGCTATGCCACGGCCACCGAATTCATCTTCGACCGGATTGCAGACCGGCTTGGGCGCGGGTAAATCGCGCGTCTCGCTGAACCTTGTGGTCTTCTCAAATTTTCCCAGGAGCATGACATGGACTCATCCGCTACCCCCTCCCCTGAATTCCGTCTCGGCGGGGATCTGTCGATCAACCGGCTCGGCTTTGGCGCCATGCGCCTGCCTTGCAATGGTTTCCGCGGTCCGGCTCGCGATCCGGAGACCGGCCGCGCGGTGCTGCGCCGCGTGGTTGAACTTGGCGTCAACCTGATCGACACGGCCGATTTCTACCAAAGCTCCGATGGTGTAGTACGAGCCAATGCGCTCATTCGTGAAGCGCTGCATCCCTATCCTTCAAATTTGGTGATTGCAACCAAGGTCGGTGTTGTATTCAACCCGGATGGCAGCCACCGGCCCGCCACGGGCGGAGACATGCGTAAGCTTGTCGAGGAGAACCTGGCAAGCCTCGGCGTGAACCGCCTCGACCTGGTGTACCTGCGCATCGGTGAGATGACGGTACCGCACGGCGAGTCGCTTGCAGAGCGCTTCGGGGCGTTGGCCGCACTTCGCGAAGAAGGCCTGATTCGCCACCTCGGCATCAGCAATGTCGATATCGGGCATTTCAATGAGGCCCGCGCCATCGCTCCGGTCGTGGCCGTGCAGAACAACTTTCACTTCGCCCGGCGCGAGGATCGGAGCCTGTTGCAGACCTGCGAAGAATCCGGCATCGCCTTCTGCCCGTTTTTCCCGCTTGGCGGAGGTGTGGGCGAGATCGACGACGGGCGGCTTGCCCGAGTGGCAAAGCGGCACGGTGCCACGCCTGTTCAGGCCGCGCTGGCCTGGTTACTGGCGTCCTCACCGGCCATGCTGGCAATCCCTGGCACAGGGTCGGTCAGGCATCTTGAAGAGAATGTCGCCGCTGGCGGCATCCGGCTCACTGAAGAAGATCATGCCGAACTCGCGTGAAGCGGTTTGCCGCACGATACCGGGCCACCCGAGGCACCGTTTTATACTGATCGCAGCGACCCTTGTTACAGCGGGCATATTGACCGGCTGCGCCAGCGTAAAACTGAGCGCCCCGCCCGCTGCAGCAGTGAGCTTCGAGGACTATCGACGCGAAACAATCCAACATATACAGGCTGGTCGCCATTTTCAGCTTGCCGACCACGATGCCGAACTGACGTGGAATACACCTCAGGAGTGGCGACCCGCGTCGTCGGAGAAAGGAAGTTATCCCCGCAAAGGGATCCTGCTCGTGCATGGCCTGGGCGACTCGCCGTGGTCATTCCGGGACCTTGGCCAGCCGCTGGCAATGCAAGGGTTTCTCGTGCGAACGGTGCTTCTCCCCGGACACGGAACCCGCCCCGAGGATCTGTTGCAAACCACAGCAGAGCAATGGCAGCAGGTCGTGTGGGAACAGGCCAACGCACTGCAGAAGGATGTCGAAGGACCAGTCTACCTGGGGGGCTTCTCCACGGGCGCCAATCTGGCTCTCGACTACGCTTACTCCCATCCAGAAATCGCAGGGCTGGTGCTGTTTTCGCCAGGGTTCAAGAGCATGCCATTCGACTGGCTTGCGCCACTGGCAGCCCGTATCAGGCCCTGGCTCATCACACCGGACGGCAACGTTCCGATGCAGAATGCCGTCAAATACTTCAATGTACCGGCCAACGGTTTCGCACAATTCTACCGGACCAGCGCCAACGCGCGCCGGCTATTGCGAGAGCGGGCCTATGACAGGCCGGTATTCATGGCGGTCGCCGGGCATGACTCGGTGCTGGATACTGGTTATCTGCTCGACGTTTTCCAGCGGCGCTTCACACACCCGGACAGCCGCCTGATCTGGTACGGCAAGGCACCGGACAGTCTGGTGGATATGCAACGCGTTCTAGTTCGTCCCGACAGGCTCCCCGCATGGCGCATCAGTCAGTTTTCGCACATGAGCCTGACATTTGCCCCGGCCAACCCCGTGTATGGCGAAGGCGGAATTATTCGTATCTGCCTGAATGGCTTTAGTGCAAAAGACACGCAGGCCTGCGAGCAAGGCGTACCGGTCTGGTATTCGGACTGGGGCCACCGTGAGCAGGGAAAAGTCCACGCGCGGCTGACTTTCAATCCCTATTTCAACTGGCAGAACTCGGTTATGGCGACCGTTCTGGGCAGGTCGCAGACAGCTGATGCCTCTGCCGAAAGGCCGGCGGCTGCCAGCGTCAAAGACATCGACATCAATACTCCGCCGCGCGACGCGGTGACGTTCTAAATCCCATTGTCATTACGAGGCATCCATGAAGAGAGTCCAGTTCAGCCGCTACGGCGGCCCCGAAGAAATGTCGCTTGCAGAATATTCGCTGCCAGCCCTTGAACCCCGGCGAGTCCGCGTGCGCGTAAAGGCCGCAGCAATCAACCCGCTCGACTGGAAGATTCGCCGTGGCGTCATGAAGTTCGTTACTGGCAACCGGTTTCCCCAGGGCATGGGCTCTGACTTTGCAGGCATTGTCGACGAGGTTGGCACCGCCGTGACAGACGTCCGGGTTGGCGATGAGGTGTTCGGCACGGTAGAAATCAAAAGGCAGGGTGCGTTTGCCGAGGTCGTCGATGCTGACGCGAGGCTGGTTGCCCCCAAGCCCGCCGCGCTGTCATTCAGTGAAGCTGCGTGCTTACCCATTCCATTCGCCACCGCCTGGGCGGCCATTGTGGGCGCAGCGCGTGCTGGCAGCGAGTCGCGGATATTCATTCACGGCTGCAGCGGCGCGGTCGGCAGCAGTGCTGTGCAACTGGCTCAGGCCTGTGGAGCACAGGTTTCCGGCGCCTGCGGCGAAGCCTCGCTGGCAAGCGTGGAGCTGGCCGGTGTCCGCCCGGCCTTTACCTACCCGGACAAAACGTCCTTCGCCGCTTATGGCCCGTACGACGCGGTGTTCGACACGCTCGGCACGCTCGACGTCGCCGAGGGTCTGGCGATGCTGAAGTCCGGGGGACGCTTCATCGACATTAATCCGACACCTGGCAGAATGCTGCGCGGCTTTATTTCAGGGCGCTACCGGATGGTGTTCGCAACAGGGGGATTCAGGAACCTGCGGGAGATAGCCCGACTGGCCTGTGAAGGCAAAATCCATGTATCCATTGGACTGGAAGCGCCGTTCACCGACGCGCTGACTGTCATCAGGAACGCAGAACTCGGCCGGCGGCCTGCCGGGCGGATTGTGCTGATCATGTAATCAGCGACGGACCTGTCTCAGGAACCCGGCAATGGCAGAAAACGGCCATTGCCGAACATGATATCAACTGAAACTCAGTGGCGATCATGACGGGACATGGCGACTCTGGTTAAACAAGATTGTTCATGTATAGCTATGCCACAGCAATATCGCATGGACTGAAGCAACGAAACGACTCCAGCCTAGCCCGGGCGGCAAGGTACACGGATCGCCAGTGGTGCACGAGAATACGGGTTTTACAGCGACACAGGTATCAGTGCCTCCTGCTTTGCCGTGACGAAGGAGCCGGGCAGCATGTTGCCGGTGGTGACCTGTGCTCCATCGCTCTGGATTTGGACTTTGCGATGAGAAGGTCAGACCGAGAACAATAGTTACTGTCCCCCGCCGTTGCTGACATAAGCCCGAAGGAACGCATCGACCGCTGTTGCTACAGCTTCCTTTGGCGTAAACCAGGGTTGAGCACCAAATAACAACGGTTCAATAAATCCGATTTCGAGCAAACCCTTTAGATGCGCCGCGGCAACGCGGGCGTCTACCGGACGAATCACACCATTCTCCTGCTGACGGGCAATATAGTTTGTCATATGTTCCCACGCCCGCCCGGCCCCCATCTCGTAGAGCGTGGCTCCCAGCGTAGAACTTGCGCCTTCGGCAATGGCAGCTCGCATGATGGCAAGCGTATCTGCAGAAGTCAGCAAAGCAAGCAGGGCCTCACCAAAACGCCGAAGTGCCAGTGAAACATCCGGCTCGGACAGATCAAGCAGTCCCATAATCTCATCTGCTTGTTCTTCCATCACTGCCATCATGGCAGCAGCGAATAACGCTTCCTTGGATTTGAAGTAGCCATACAGGGTGCCTTTCGATCCTCCGATCCGCGCTGAGATCATCGCCATGCTGGCGCGCGCATAACCGACATCGCGAAATACCTCGATTGCCACATCAAGGATCGCCTTACGCCGATCGTCTGTCTTTACTCTCATTCGAAACCTCACTTTTTCATACAGCACTGTACGATTTTGCATTGACACCTGCAAGAACATATATCTAAAATGACCGTACAGTATGGTTATGTAGGGCATGTTATGGGGTCATCAAATTTCCAATGGCGGACCACGGCGTCGGGAGGTGTCACCGCCTTTGTGGTTGTGCTCATGCTAAGCAGCTGTGCTCCCCTGCCACAAAAAAATGACGTGGTGCCTGCAGGACCAGAAAGCTTCGCGAGTGCTACAAGCTTTTCCGCACCCGGGAGGGCCTGGCCCTCGGATCGCTGGTGGGAAGAATTTGGCGACGCCCAGCTCAATGCACTGATCACCGAGGGGTTGAAGGGAGCGACCGATTTGCGCGTGGCTTCAGCACGTTTTGCCCGTGCCGAAGCACTGGTTCAGGAGACCCGGAGCAGGTTGCTTCCCGCCATCACAGCAAATGGTGAGGTCGGATCGACCAAGCAAAGCTACAACTATCTTTCCCCGGCAAGTGGGCTGCCCGAGGGCTGGCGTGATTATGGTCAGACAACCCTCAATCTTACCTGGGAGCTCGACTTCTGGGGCCGCAACCGGGCGGCATTAGCAGCAGCGCGTTCACAAGCCGAAGCAACAGGTGCCGAAGCTGCGGCCACTCGTCTGGCTGTGTCAGCAGGCATCGCCAGCGCCTACGGAGATCTGGCCGGAGATTACGCCGAACATGATGCCGCCGAACATGCTATTAAAGTGCGTAAGCGCACACTGGAACTGATAGAGGGTCGTAATAAGCAAGGGCTGGAAAATAAAGGTGCGGTTGAGCGCGCCCGTTCAGCACTCGCCACAGCTCAGGGCGATCTGGCTGAACAGAATGAATCCCTCTCCCTCACTCGTCACCGGATTGCAGCACTGATTGGGGCTGGCCCTGATCGCGGACTGACTATAGCGCGTCCGGGCGCGACCATTACTGGCAGCTTCGGCCTGCCAGCCAATCTACCGGCCGAATTAATCGGACGACGCCCTGACATCATTGCCGCACGGCTCCGGGCAGAAGCTGCTGCGAGCCAGATCAAGGAAGCCAGGGCGGCCTTCTATCCAAACGTCAATCTGACAGGTCTGATTGGCCTGCAGGCTCTCGGCATCGGAAATGTGTTTGAGTCAGGGTCCGATTTTGGAACAGTCGGCCCGGCCATCAGCTTGCCGATCTTCGACGGCGCGCGTTTGCGCGGACAGTACCGTGCCGCCGAAGCCGATTACCGGGTGGCCGTCGCCCAATATGACGGCGCATTAACGCAGGCGCTGCGAGATGTGGCTGATGCAGCCACAAGCACACGCGCGCTGGACCTGCGGCTTGAACACGCACAGGAAGCAGAGCGCTCTGCCAGTGCCGCATGGTTCGTTGCCAGCAATCGTTATCGCGGCGGCCTTGCGACCTATCTTGATGTGCTGGCTGCCGAAGACGCCCTCATCAGCACCCGCCGCACGGTCGCGTCTCTGAAAAGCCGCGCCCTTGTCCTCAAGATCGCCCTCATCCGTGCGCTCGGTGGCGGCTATCGCGCATAAAGGAAATCCGAGCCATGTCTGAATCCACCAATACCATTGAACAAGATGTTCCCGTTGCCAACAATACTGCTGCGGATAGCAGAGCGCAAAACGCCAGGCGAAAGCGGCTATTTCTGGCCCTGCTGGCGAGCGTCGCTACGCTCGGGGGTGGCTATTACGCATATGATCTTTTCGTCGCATCCCGCCATGCTGAAACCGACAATGCCTACGTCGGGGCTAATATCGCTCAGGTGACCCCTCTGATTGGGGGGCCTGTGCGCGAAGTCCTGGTGGATGATGCGCTGCACGTGAAACAGGGGGATGTTCTCGTTCGACTGGACGATACGGATGCCAGGATAGCGCTAAAGCGCGCCGAAGCTGAGCTGGCGTTGACTGAACGCCGCGTGCGCGGTCTTATCGCCACGGATGGCGGTCTTGACGCGCAAATAGCGGCACGGGCTGCCGACGAAGTGCGCGCCCAGGCGCAGGTCTCTTCTGCACAGGCTGATCTTGCCAGAGCGAAAATCGATCTTGACCGCCGCAACGCCCTGGCTGAGTCGGGCTCCGTCTCAGGCGAAGAGTTGACCACAGCGCGCAATGCCTACAGCACTGCGCTCGCCAGTCTGAGAGTTGCTGAAGCAGCCCGTACGCAGGCCGCGGCCAATCGTGCCACTGCCATCGGGAGCCGTGACGCCAACCGGGCACTTATAGACAAGAGTACACCTGACACCAATCCCGAGGTGCTGGCAGCACGTGCTGCACGGGAGCAGGCTCAGGTCGACCTCGAACGCACCATTCTTCGTGCACCCGTTGATGGGATCATCTCCCGTCGCCAGGTGCAGGTTGGTCAGCGTGTGCAGCCTGGCGCAATGCTGATGGTCGTGGTCCCGATCCACGCCAGCTATGTGGACGCCAACTTCAAGGAGGGTCAACTCAGGAAGGTTAAGCCAGGCCAGTCGGTTAAGCTCACCTCAGACCTCTACGGTAATAGCGTTAAGTATGACGGCAAAGTCGTCGGTTTCTCCGGCGGTACCGGCTCGGCCTTTTCTGTAGTGCCGGCGCAAAACGCAACCGGCAACTGGATCAAGGTCGTCCAGCGCCTGCCAGTAAGGATTGCACTCGATCCCCAACAGCTTGCAGAGCATCCTCTTCGTGTCGGTCTGTCTATGACCGCCGATATCGACGTCTCCAACTGATTGTGAGGAACCAGACGATAATGGTTGATTCCATCTCTCAGCATGAAAATCCAGCCGCCCGGTCATTAAGGGGCGGGAAACTCATCCTCGCCGCTATCCTGATCGGGCTGGGCAATTTTTTGGTCGTGCTGGATACCACTATCGCCAACGTCTCGATCCCCCATATCGCCGGCGGGTTAGGGGTCTCGTCCAGCCAGGCAAGCTGGGTTATCACCTCCTACGCAGTGGCCGAAGCGATCACTGTGCCGCTTACCGGGTGGCTCATGCGCCGCTTCGGTGGTTATCGTGTGTTCATTACCTCTTATCTGGCCTTCGGCGTGCTCTCGCTAGTGTGTGGCCTGTCGGGCACGCTTGGCATGCTCGTCGCCGGGCGCATATTCCTGGGTTTGGCCGGTGGCACGATCATTCCCCTTTCGCAGACCCTTCTGCTGCGTATCTTCCCACCTGAGAAGGCGACAATCGCGACAATCATATGGGCGATGACAACCACAGTCGCACCGATCGCCGGTCCCATTCTTGGCGGCACGATCTCCGATAACGTCGGGTGGGAGTGGATATTCTTCATCAATGTGCCAATTGCTGCCGCCGGTGGCCTAGGACTTCTGTACCTGATGCGAGGCCAGCAGGAAACGGTCACCCGGTCTCCGATTGATGTAGTGGGTCTTGGCCTGCTTATTGTGTGGGTCGGTGCGCTCCAAATCATGCTTGATGAAGGCCGCAACCATGACTGGTTCGCTGCAACAGAAATCCGCGTGCTTGCAGTGATTGCAGTAATCGGCTTTGTCGCCTTCCTGATGTGGGAACTGACCGAAAAGAATCCCATCGTTAATCTGCACGTGTTTCGCCATCGCGGCTTCGTTGCGGCTTCCATTACCTACTCGGTTGCGTTTGGTGCGTTCTTCGCCAGTATTGTTCTGATCCCGCTCTGGCTGCAGCAGAACATGGGCTACACCGCCACGTGGGCAGGATATGCCACCGGGATCATGGGGATTCTCGCAGTAATTAGTTCCCCCATCATCGGTCAGGTAGCGGCAAGGCTCGATCCACGGCTGATTGTATCGGTCGGATTGCTGGGACTTGGTGGCATATCTGCGTGGCGGGTGGGATTCACGCCGGATATTACCTTCATTCAGATGGCCTGGCCGATGCTGCTGACGGGCCCATTCCTGATGATGTTTTTCATCCCTGTAACCGGTCTGTGTATGGCGAGCGTCACAACAGCAGAACAGGCCGACGCGGCCGGGATCTCAAATTTCATGCGAACGCTCGCCGGCGCGTTTGCGACTTCAATAGTTCAGACCGGGTGGGCCAACGCGACACGTGAGAACCAGACTGAACTGGCAAGCGCGATGACTCAGGGACAAACCACCCTCGACAGCATGATGGCCAGTGGAATGTCGAGAGAGGTTGCCACATCTACGCTGAGCAGCATCGTTGAGGGCCAGAGCGTCATGCTCGCAACACTCAACATGTTCGCTGCGATTGCTTTCTGCTTCGCCTTCGCCGCCGCATTAATCTGGTTCTCTCCAAAACCAAAGGGACCCATCGACATGAGCGGCGGTCACTAAACAACAGGGCATAAAACCATGGCAAAGAAACTGAGTCTCTCCGCTAAACTCATCGTGTTTCCAGACCTCGTTGTCTGCGAGCACTGCGACAGGGTGTACCGGCGCATCGCGCTGGCCCCGGGCGAGGTTGCACGCTGCGAGCAATGTACTGCCATCCTCTATCGCGCCAACCGTCTGGATGTCGATCGTTGGCTGGCGCTGACCGTCGCCGCAGCAATCGTGTTCGTGATCGCCAACGTCTGCCCGGTCGTTCGCATCAGTATGCAGGGGTTGCACAACGAGACCACGCTCTGGCAGTCGACGGCGGCGCTCGCCTACGGACCTGGCGCTCCCATTGCAGTACCAACTGCAATATCAATCATCGTGGCACCACTTCTACAGATCACTCTGCTGGCCTGGGTGCTGGCTTTTGCCCGCACTGGTCGGCGTGCGCCAGGCTTCGCGCAGGCGATGCGGATGCTGGTCGCGTTGCGCCCCTGGAGCATGATTGAGGTCGGTCTGCTCGGCATTCTGGTGGCGGTCATCAAACTGTCAAGTTTCCTCCAGGTAGCACCCGGACCGGGGATCTGGGCCACGGCCGTGTTAGTGCTGCTGATTACGCTGATCGCGAGCCGCGATATCCACTGGCTGTGGGAGCTGACCGAATACAACCAGCAACGGCAGGCGGGCCGCACATGAATCTGCCTCCCCGCGCGTGCCACCTGGGTGTCATCGGCTGCCATATCTGTAGACTCGTTTGCCAGGACAAGCTCGACGAAACGAAGCACGTACACTGCCCTCGCTGCGGCGCATCACTGCATCGTCGGCGCCCCGACAGCATTGTGCGGGCCTGGGCCTTGTTGATCGCTGGCTTGATTTTCTACATTCCGGCCAACGTGCTGCCGGTTATGTATACCAGCCTACTCGGCAGTGGCAGCGGTAGCACCATCATGAACGGCGCTATCGAGTTCTGGAAATCCGGGTCTTATGGCATCGCTCTGGTGATTTTCATTGCCAGCGTGGCAGTTCCCTGCACCAAGTTTCTTGTCCTCACACTGCTGCTGATAACTTCACAACGACGCAGTAACTGGGCGAGACGCGAGCGAGCCAGACTCTACCGGCTCGTTGAGGTGATCGGCTACTGGTCAATGCTCGACGTACTGGTGGTGGCTGTAGTTGCCGCGCTGGTCAAGTTCCAGGGCCTGAGTGATATCGAGCCACGAGTTGGCATCTTCTTCTTTGGCGTGGTGGTGATCCTTACCATGCTCTCAGCTATGACCTTCGACCCCCGTCTGATATGGGATGATAAACCGGAATGAATAACGAACCCGAACATATCCACCAGCCCGGCAATCCTGCAGTGGCCCGCCGTCGCTGGCGTATTTCCCTGGTATGGCTGGTACCAGCCATCGCTGCACTGGTCGGGCTGTCAATGCTGGCGCATACCTGGCTGTCAGCTGGTCCTGAAATCACTATAGCTTTCCGTACAGCGGCAGGACTGGAGGCAGGCAAAACACCGGTCAAGTACAAGGACGTGACCGTGGGCACAGTAACGGCAATCACACTCAGCGACGACGGCTCGCACGTTGCCGCCACGGTCTCGTTGGCCAGGAGCGCGGAAAGTCTGACCCGCAGCGACACGCGGTTCTGGGTCGTGCGCCCGCGTATTGGCACCGGCGGTATATCAGGCATCGACACACTTCTCTCCGGCGCCTATATTGCGGCGGATGCTGGATCGGAACATGCATCCAGCAAAGTCTTTACTGGCCTTGAAACGCCGCCAACGGTTATTGGTGGTATGCCCGGAAAGTCATTTGTCCTGCATACCGAAGATCTGGGGTCGCTGGATGTTGGCTCGCCGGTCTACTTCCGGCGTATCCAGGTGGGCCGGGTAGCCTCCTACAAGCTTGATGATGATGGTAATCACGTCAGCCTGCAGGTCTTCATCGACAAACCCTACGACAGCTTTGTCACTACCGATACCCGATTCTGGAATGCCAGTGGGATGGATGTTTCGCTGGGTGCTGACGGACTCAAGCTCAAAACGCAATCCGTGGCCACAATTGTGGCGGGAGGAATTGCTTTCGCCGCCTCTGCACGCGGCAAAGATCACACGCAAAAGGCACCTGAAAATACCCAGTTCAGTCTTGCACCGGATCAAGCCAGCGCCATGGCTGAACCCGACGGGCCGGAGCAGTTCGTCCAGCTACGCTTCGACCAGGCACTACGCGGTTTATCTGTAGGTGCTCCGGTTCAATTCTCGGGGATGGATCTGGGCAGGGTGGTATCAATAAACCTCGACTACGATCCAAGTACGCTCCGATTCCCCACAACCGTTGGCATCGTGGTGTATCCACAACGTCTTGGGCGTCTGTTGGATAAATTGCCTGGTACAAATACAGAGCAACAAGCCGCTCAATTTCTGAGAGAACTGGTCGAACATGGCCTGCGCGCGCAGGCGAGATCAGGAAATCTGCTGACCGGACAGCTCTATGTTTCGCTGGAATTTGTTCCGGATGCACCGAAAAGAACCATAGACATATCGGCACGCCCACTAAGCGTTCCCACAATCAACGGCAGTTTCGATCAGTTGCAGGGGCAGGTGGCCAGCATCGTCGGCAAGATAGAGAAGATGCCCCTCGACTCAATCGGGCGAAACCTCGACAGCACATTAGCAGAACTTGACAAGACCCTTAAGCAAGTCAACAGCCAGACGTTACCGCAAACCACGCAGACCCTGCTGCAGGCCCGGCAGGCCTTTGGTGCGGCACAAGGTGTGCTGGCCGAAGATGCGCCATTACAGCAAAACCTGGGCCAGACGCTACAGGAAGTTCAGCGGGTATCTCGCTCACTACGGGTGCTGACAGACATGCTTGGCCGGCATCCTGAATCACTGTTGCGCGGACGCCCGGAATCTCCCTCGCCTCCTGCCACAGGAAAAGACAACACAGTAAGTCAACAGGAATCGCATCAATGAAAAGTTACCGTTTTTCTGGGCTTCTCGTGCCGGTCTTCTTTCTGAATGCCTGCGCGTCTCCGCCAGTACATTACTACTCACTTCTCGCACCGTCCGGGGAAACAATAACGACGAAGCCACCGGCCCCCTTCATGGTTGATGTATTGCCGGTCGGTATCCCGTCACAGAACGATCAGTCACAACTGGTCGTACGACAGGGCGCCGCTGGTGCCGTTGTCCTTGATAATGAGCGCTGGACTGGCCCGCTGGATGACGAAATTCGTAGTGCCTTATCGTCAGTACTGACGCATGAGTTGGCCACCCAGGATGTGGCCGGGCTGCCACAGACCTCTGCCAGGCCTGTACTCAGAATCAAACTCCAGTTGCGTCGGTTTGATGCCTGGCCCGGACAACGGGTTCAGCTTGATGCCGACTGGAGTTTGGGATTCGCGAATGAGGCGGGAAAGCCACGGCTGGTCTGCCGGGGCTATCTGGATGAGCCCGCGCCAGGAGGCTATCCGGAAATGGTTCAGGCCCAACAACGACTGGTCGCTGCGTTAGCCAGGAGGATAGCGACAGATGCACGAGCCTGGGCACATTCTCGTCAGGCAGCTTGCGTGGACCCACAGGAGTAACCCCGGGAGTATTGCGCGTCCTGCCCGTGATCGACGGAGGATGTGATCGGGAGTCCGACGATAGTAGATTGATAGACAGCATCCGCAATCGCGAGAGGGTGGACCTCGCCTTCTTGAACCACCTCCCCATAAACATTGAGGGTTGAATGACAATGGATACACCCAAGAACCTGACAAACGGTGCAACGCAGGTAGCGCCGGTGGGATCAATCGAAGCCTCTGAAGACCTGACTGGAATTCCAGGCACGCATTGGCTGATCGTGAGCGTGAGAGCGTTGGCACCCGATGGCGAAGGGCGACTGGATTTGGTGAACACATCCACGCATGCAATCCGTGCCCTTTATCCCTCTCCGGAGGCGCAGGTACGCTTCGACGCGCACACCTTTCACGGCCAGCCCGACCGGCCGCCAGAGCGCTTCAATCCACACGGACTCACCATTCGTCGTGGCGCGAACGGTGTCCACCAGCTCCTCGTCGTGCATCACGGCGTCCGCGAATCCGTGGAGATTTTCACTGTCGATACCCGTGACGTTCTGCCCCGCATCCACTGGCGGGGTTGCGTGCTTACACCGGGTTCTGTGACCGGCAACGGGGTCGCACCAATGCCCGACGGATTCGTGATGACGCAGACCACGCTGCCCATCCCCAAGAAGGGAGGTCGTGCGCTGAATTTCGAGGAAATCGAGGGTGGGCGCAGCATCGGTGAGGTGCTGGCCTGGAGTTCCCGTTCCGGATGGAGCAAGGTCGATACCGGAGGCGACCTGATGCCGAACGGAATCGAAACGTCGGCTGACGGAGAATGGCTCTACTACGCAGATTCTGTCCGCCAGACCTTTAACCGCTTTTCGTTCAGAGCCGGTGCCGCGAAGAAACATGTAATTCAAACCGGTTTCCACAGCGACAATGTACACTGGGCGCCGGACGGTAGTCTTTTGCTCGCGGGCCAGCAAGGCACCCTACGGGAAATCGTTGAGTATTTCTCCGGGAAGGAAGGTGCTGCGTGCGGGAATGCGCGCGTGCTACGCATTGACCCACAAACAATGAGCGTGCAGCCGCTGGTTGACTGCGCGGATTTTCCTCTGGCGAGCGGCGCAGTCGAAATTCAGGGCACCCTGTGGCTGGGACGCATCAGGGGGACAATCGGCCGGGTGGATTTACGTCAGGTGCATACCGCATTGCCAGACTAGCGTGGGACGCCAGGGCTTGCAGGATCCACCCAGGCTTCCGCCAAGAAAGCGTGGGGACCGGGCTGCCAGCGGAAATCGTCAAGGCCTTACTCATTTTCTGTCTGTACGACAATGCGCTGACTGCCCGGCGGGTATGAGATTAGTCATTCGGATAACGCCACACGTCCGCGGTTTCGCCAACGGCAAGAACCCGCTTTTCCGATGCGGGAAGTCCAAGGCGCTCCCACTCTGCTGCCAGGCGAACCGGCGGTTCGTCTAGCGGCTCGTAGGTCAGCTTGAAAGTCCCCCAGTGCATGGCGAAGAAGCACCCGGCACCAAGATCCCTGTAGGCCCGGGCAGCCTCCTCGGGGTTCATGTGCTGGCGGCGCATGAACCAGGACGGCTCATAGGCGCCGATGGGCAAAAGTGCAGCATCGATCACCGGGAAACGGCGGCCGATTTCCCGGAACCCGTCAAAGTAGCCCGTATCGCCCGAATGGTAGATGCAGGCGGAAGCTCCCTCGAGAATGAATCCGCCCCACAGCGTTTCGTTTACGTCGGTCAAGCCGCGACGGCTGTAGTGCTGGGCGGGCACGAAAGTCACCCTCACGGGGCCGATGTCGATGGACTGCCACCAGTCCAACTCGCTTGCGGAAATCCCTTTTTTTGCGAGGAACGACGCCATGCCCAGGCCGGCGATCACCGGCGCATCGACGCTCTTCACGGATGGAAGGTCGAGATGGTCGTAGTGGTTGTGACTGATCAGCACCGCGTCGATGGATGGCAGATCCTCGGGGCGCAGGCCAGCCGGAACATTCCGCCCCCCTGGCCCCAGGGCAAGCTCACCGAAGACCGGATCGACGAGGAACGACTTCCCTTCGATCTGCACCAGCCAGCTCGCATGCCCGATCCAGGTCAGGCGCGCGCCTTCACCCGTGCCCGGTGGAGTGGCGATCGCGACGAGATCGGGCACCACACACGGCACCGAAGCCTTTCTCGGTACACCACGGCCCCGGCCTGCAAGACTATCGACGACCAGCATCCGAAATGCCGGCACCACGGTGCCGGGAGCTTCGCTCCCGTCAAGATTCCTGAAACGTCTGGATTTGCCGAAAATTGCCATAGCCACCCCTTCCACATTGACGATGAGGATGAACGCCTATGGCATGAGTCGCTCGATGAACACACCAATCGGTGTTCCAGAAGACCTTCCCAATACGTTGCATCCCCCTCATTTCGAGTCGAATGCGATACCCGGCAAACGCCAACAACGGGCGATGCCATCAATCGCTTCTCAGAACCGATAGAGGTAGCCGAGACCAAGGCCATACTGCGTGCTCTTTTCCACCAGCGGGCTGTTGCGGATCGAGCTGCCCATGTGCTTGGCGCCCATGTCGAGGAACATGGTGTGACTGGACACGGGCTGCCAGTCCACGCGAAGCCCGATTTCGGTATTGAGCGCGGAACTACCGCCGTAGGCCGGGCGCCAGCTCCGTGCCTCGTCTGACCTTACGCCGTATTAATAGTCCACGTACTCGCCATCCACCCACTCGGCCGCCAGCCGCGGGGCCAGCCCGATTGTGCCTGCGGTAAATCGCCTGTCGATCTGCAGCGTCGTCCGCATCCCCCCGCTGTTGCTCATGGCATCCGTGAGCACTTCAGCAGAGAAATTGGCAATGCCGGTACGCCAGATGGCGGCGGCGCCGAGCCAGAAACTGGAGTCTCGATCGCGCATGCCCGCGAAATATGGGGAATCGCCCGAATCGAAGCCTTCCCCGATGTACCGACCACGCAGCCTGAATGACACCGGCCCGACCGACGGAAGCTTGACGTCCAGGACAGGCCCGGCCACCTGAATCCATTTGTTCTCATAGGTAATCATTGGCAAGCCTCGAACGCGGTCGTCGAAGTCGCGGTAGACGCGGTACTGTATGCCACCGGCAACGCCAATCCCCCACGTCGGTTCACTGCGTCCGGCTTCGGGCATCGCCTGACCTCTCGCCGACTTATTCGTATCGTCGGTCTGAGCCCATGCAACGGGTGTTGAAAAAATGCCAGCGACCAGGATCGGTAGCGCAGCGTAAGACGGCTGCCGGCGCAGGCGGACTGCGCATTGAGGACGAGATGACATGATTGATCCCTTTTAAGGAAAACGTGAAAATGCCTCCCCTGTACTGGGGAATGGCAGCTCGCGGACCACGCCATCGGGCCATCTCGATGAGTTCGCGGACCATCACCAGCAGACGGCCGCACTGCACCGTCTGCCTGATTTCCATACCGTCCGGACGACACTGGGTCGTCCCGCACGGGTCAGTGCAGGCGCTGCGCATCAAGTTTCGATGTGACGAGTGAATTGCAGGACTGTTGAGTCGTGACGAGGTTAGTTGCGTCATCGCTCAACCTCGTCAGCGGTAGCGCGTACGGTGTGTCGAAAAAAACCAAGCGATGCCAGCCATTTCTCGATCCTGTCCACATACAGGAACACGGCTGGCACGACCAGCAGGCTCAAGGCAGTCGATGTGATAAGGCCGCCGATAACCGCCATGGCCATCGGCCGGCGGAAGCTAGAATCCGCACCTAACCCCAGCGCGATAGGCAACATGCCGGCGATCATCGCGATGGTGGTCATCACGATGGGACGGGCACGCTTGTGGCACGCATCCAGCAGCGCCTCGTGAACAGGCAATCCGCGCTCGCGTATACCGATAACCGCGTACTCGACGAGCAGGATGGAGTTCTTGGTGACGATACCCATAAGCATCACCAGACCGATCATCGAAGGCACACTCAACTGGCTGCGCGTGACCAGAAGCGCGAGGAACGCGCCACCTATGGACAGAGGAATGGCAGAGAGGATGGTGATGGGCTGAAGGAAATCCCTGAACAGCAGCACCAGAACGCAGTAGATGCACAAAACACCGACCACGAGCGCCATGGCAAAGCCCCCGCCGAGTTCGGCAACGATCTCCGCGTCGCCGGCCTCAATCACCTTCACACTGGACGGAAGGGACTTGATCGAAGTCAGGTTGGCCACAGCCGCCTGCGCCGTCCCGAGCGCGGTACCTCCCAAATCGGCCGAAATGGTGACGTTGCGAAGACGGTCATGGCGGTCGATCTGCGCGGGGCCACTTTGCACAGTCAGGCTGGCGACACTTGCCAGCGGCACCGACCCGTCGCGCCCCGGCACGCGCATGTTGCCGAGCGTGTCGATGTCCTGCCGCGCGGCATCGGGAATGCGCGCGCGGATATAGACCTGGCGGTTGTCGAGGTTCAGGCGCGCCACCTGAGCGTCGAAATCGCCTCTGGTTGCCACCCGCACTACGTCCCCGATCGCCTCGGTCGTCACGCCGCGCTCGGCGGCGCGCTCCGGGTCGGGACGGATGATGATCTCCGGGCGCTCCAGGCTGGCCGTCGAGGCAATGCCAGTAAGGCCCTTGACGTCGCGCAGTTCGGCTTCCACCGCATCCGCGCTCGCCTTAAGTGCCTCGGCATTGTCGCTGGCGAGGATGATCGTAAGCTTTTCGCCCGGCCCGCCGCCGCCGATGGCAAAGCGCGCCCCGGGAACATCGAGCAAGCGTTCCCGCACGGCTTTCTCGATGACCTGCTGCGAAGGGCGATCATTACGCGGCCCCAGCGTGAGCGTGAGCGACGCGCGCCGAACTTCGCCCGCCTGCGCCCCACCGGGGCCGGCACTTTGCGCCTTGCCCACCGTGGCGAAAACATGGGCGATGCCGTCAACATCGCCGATGGCTTTGCGGGCCGACCCGGCGACCGCCAACGTGTCCTCCAGCGAGCTGGCTGGCGGCAATTCGATGCTCAGGGTCGTGCTGCCGCTATCAGAGGCGGGGATAAAGCCCGTCTCGATGAAAGGCACCAGGGCGAGCGAAGCCGCGAGAAAGATGACCGCTCCGCTCAGGGTCGTCTTGCGATGCTTCAGGCACCAGCGCGCCGTTGCCATGTACCAGCGCATGACCCGGCCATCTTCCTTCTCGGGGATCGGCTCGGGCTTGAGCAGGTAGGCCGCCATCATGGGTGTGAGCAGGCGCGCCACCAGCAGCGAAGCGAGCACGGCGATCACGGCGGTCCAGCCAAACTGTTTGAACACCAGGCCGCCGATACCACTCATCATGGCCGTCGGTAGGAAGACGACCACCAGGCTCATTGTGGTCGCCATCACCGCCAGGGCAATTTCGGTCACGGCGTCCTCTGCGGCTTCCCGGACCGACTTGCCCCTGTGCCGGTGGCGCTCGATGTTCTCGATCTCCACGATGGCGTCATCGACCAGGATGCCGACGATCACCGCCAGCGCCAGCAGCGTCACGGTGTTGAGCGTGAAGCCCAGCCAGGCCATGGCCGCGAATGCCGGAAGGATGGACAGCGGCAGAGCGGTCGAGGCTATCAGCGTCGCCCGCCAGTCGCGCAGGAACAGCCAGACGACGATCATCGCGAGGATGGCCCCCTCGTACAGCATCGCCATGGAGCCCTCATACTGCTCAAGCGTCTGGCCGACCGACCCCGAAATCTCAGTCAGGCTGAGCGCCGGGTCGGCCTGTTGAAGGCCGGCCAGGGCCTCGCGAACGCCCTCGGCCAGCCGTACCTCGTCAAAGCCCCTGGCGCGGTACACGCTGAAGCCGACCACATGCTCGCCATCGAGCAGGGCCGCCTGCGTGGGGTCGGCCTGACCATCGACGATGGTCGCGATTTGGTCCAACCTGAAGCTCTTGCCGTTGGACAACGCGATTCGCAGGTCCGCAAGCTCCGATGCCTGGCGAACCGTGGCAATCGTGCGAACCGACTGCTCCTGGCCGCCAAGCTGACCACGGCCGCCGGAAGATTCCTGCTGAACCTGGCGCAGTGCACGGGAGACATCCGCCGCCGTGATGCCGAGGGCAGACATGCGCGACGGATCGAGCTCAATCCGAACCTCACGTTCGATTCCGCCAAGCCGCTCGAACCGACCGACTCCGGGAAGCGAGAAAATAGTCTTGGCAATGGTGTCATCCACAAACCACGAAAGCTGCTCCTCATTAAGCCGGGACGACGATATGGCGTAGGTCAGAACGGGCGAACCTACGCTCGTGGAAGCACTGACGGTCGGTTGCAGAAGATCATCCGGCAGATCAGACCGGATGCTGTCAACCGCGTTCTTGGTTTCGATCAGCGCGTCCGACAGGTTCTTCTCCAGCACGAATTCGACCTGGATTGAAACCAAACCATCCGTGATCGATGTGCGCAGATGGTTCAAACCACTCAAGGTCGCAAGTGAATCCTCGACCTTGCGCGCGACCTCCGTCTCCAGCTGCGCAGGAGCCGCCCCCGGCTGCGTCAGCATGACCGTGACCATTGGTAGATCAAGGTCTGGAAGATCCTGCGTAGGCAGCTTCTGGAACCCCCATAGCCCTGCGAGTGCCAGCAGTGCGAACAGCAGGATCGAGGGGATCGGATTGCGAATGGACCAGGTAGCGAAATTCATGGTCTGCCCGCCCCAGCAGGCTGCCCCTGCGAAACCCGGACCAGATCGCGATCCTTGAGGAAGCCGGCTCCCCGGACAACAACACGCTCGTCCTTGCCAAGCCCCTCGGTGACCTCGACCTCACGGCCATTACGCCGGCCGACGCTGACGCTTCGCAGCGACACGCGGGACGTGGCACTGGTGTCGGCCAGCACCAGGACGTGGCTGCGCCCATCGCGGATGACAACGCTCTCGGCGGGCACGACCAGCGCCGGCTCTGTCCCGAGTCCGAGCCTGCCGTTGGCGTACATACCAGCCCGTGCCGTGCTTCCAGGGTGGATGTCGGCGTAAACAGTGGCCAGGCGAGAGGTGCTATCCAGAATCGGCGAGGTCTGGCGAACCGTCGCCTTCGCTGTCTTGCCGTCGGGAAGGTCTAATGTTACCTGCTGCCCGATCTCGACCTGAGCGAGTTGCTCGGCGGTCAGTTCGCCACGCCACTCCAGGCGCCCCCGGCGAATCATGCGAAACAGTTCCTGGCCCACCGTAACGACGCTGCCGAGCGTTGCAGTCCTGTGGCTGATGACACCATCGTCCGGCGCAGTGACGTCGGTGTAACGCAGCCGCAACTGATTGGCAGCGAGCAGCGCATCCGCGGTCCTGGATTGAGTCACCAGCTGGAGCACGTCCTGTTCACTCATCGCGCGGCTGCTTTGCAACGCGAGCGCGCGCTGCCGGTTGGCGGCAGCCTGATCGGCATTCGCTTTCAGTTCCGCGCGTTCCGCCAGCAACAGATCCGGGTCAAAACGAGCGATAATCTGTCCCTTCCTGACGATATCGCCGACATTGACGCGAACATCGATGAGCTGATAACCACCAATCTGAGCACCGATGCTGGCTTCTTCCCATGCGGCAATCGCACCCGAAGCCCTGATCTCTATGGGCCACGAGACTTCCCGGGGGATGGTGCATGTGACGGTCAGCGCCGGCGTCGCCGCGGCAGTCGCTTCCTCCAGCGTCGTATCGCCCCTGCCGACGACTATCGCCAGCGCCGTCACAACGAGGGCCACTCCCCCCACGAAATACGCGATCCGGTGCCGCCGGAGGTGTCCCCGGGTGGGCTGGTTACGGTGTTCTTGTTCCTGACTCATGGCGATAATTTTCCTTACGGGCGATACAGGGGTGGCAGACGGAGCGTCGTCCATTTGCTCAGTCGTTGTGGGCTGCGGTACTGCGGCCCATAACGGCGGGTTCCCTGCGGCGCGCACAAGGAGACCCGGGATGGGTGCGATCGTAAGCAGCGGCGATGGCGCTTTCCTGCGCGCCCCTGAGCTGTCAACCCGGGCCTTCCTGCCCGAATAAGGTGATTACATCCGCCTTATACCGGACTTCGTTCGCGTGCGCGCAACTGCAGACGCATCGGCGGTCTGGAGAGAGGTATCCGCATCCAGCCACGCGGGGAACATAGCCGTCAGGGAACTCACGTCATTGGCGTTGCGCGCATCAGGCTCACTGCGGGCCACTTCTTCTGTCGCAGGGGCATCTCCCCACAGGTCTGGCTCTCACAAGAACCTGGCGCCAGAGAACCCCGAAGTGGTGCTGATCGTGTCTGTGCCACCTGTCTGGGTTTGCGATTTGTCTCGCGACACCGCGCCGTTGACCCCGGGCCATTGAGCGCATCTGGTCTGGCTGGGACCAGGGCCAGGCGCAGCGACCAGCACGCTCGTCATGAGCCGGGGACGATAGCGTTGCTGATGGCCCGACAAGACGTGCATAGCTGCCATCACAGTTCGCCCACCAATGAAAACGCCCTGGCCACGATGGAGCGCAGGTTCTGCCTGCCGCCATCCGCATACCACTCGTCAAGGGCAGCCGTCCATGCGGACGTCACCGCGCCCACGATGATGCGCGCTTTGAGCATGCTCAGCCCGGTCTCGCTTTCTCGTTCCACGAGTGCGGCAGCGAGCGACACCTCCCGATCCATCCGCTTTTCGCATCCCTTGGCGAGCAGAGCCGGCGTTTCCTTCAGCAGGCGCACCAGTGCAAAAGCCATGTCAGGATTGGCGTCATACCGCAGGAGCGTCGTGGCCAGCGTCTCTCTGACCGCATCCAGTGGCCCCTCGTGGTCGGGACGCCCCCGCAATTCATCGACCAGCTCATGCGTCTTCTCGTCGTGCCACAGGAAGATCAGATCTTCTTTAGTCTTGAAGTAGCGAAAGAACGTACGCCTAGCCACACCAAGCGGCTCGACGATGTGTTCGATGGTCGTGTGGGTAAAGCCCTGTTTCAGAAACAACTCAAGCCCGAGGTTGGATAGCTCCCTCCGGGTGCTCTCTTTGTGCCTTTCGCGAAGGCCGGGATTTTTATTTGCCATGAGAGTATTCTGTCATATCTGGCACCAAGTGACAATAAGGCACTTAGTGCCATAAGGCATCTGGTTTGTTCTAAACCGACGCTTCGAAGCGCTTCATTGCTGCCATATAATGAAGGTTTATAAAGACCGACCGGGAGACGCGGCTAGCACCAGAGATCAATGTGCCGGGAGGCTTCTTTCACAAGATCTTGGCCGCAGGTATAATCGAATGCTAAATCGCCTACATCAACTCAAGCGCTGCTTCGAGTCTTCCGTCGAAGTTCTGCACGATATCTGCGACACCATTGTTACGTGAGCTAGTGATCCGCTCCGCAAGTTTCTCTATGTTCTATCCAGAGGGCAGAAACACATCTGATTAGTTTACTTTTAGGTGAAATTTAGGTGGTACCAAGGGGGAATCTTCGCCTGCCAATGCCGCCCGATGTGCGACTGCAGAAGATCTCATGGAAGCCCCAATACACCGCGGGACCGTCCGCACTTGGGCTATTCGTGTCGGCCTGAGTGAACGCACTCTCGCACGGTTGCTTATTCAGGAAACCGGTATGAGCTTCGAACGCTGGCGCCAGCAGATCCAAGTCATTCTTGCGGTGAAATGGTTGAGTACTGGAATGTCGGTTCGACAGGTCGCCGATAGTCTGGGTTAAGAAAGTGCCGGTAACTTTGTGACTATGTTCCGCAAATCACTCGGCACTTCACCGAGGCGCTACATAGCTGAACGCAACCTCCGGCTCAGTTGATCGAGAGCAACGGCATCTTCGAGTGCCGTGGATGGATAGAATGATCTGTTTTATCGGGGTACCGCACGTTACTCCGACCGCGCATGACACTTCATGGCTGTGGAATGTGGCAGTGGTTTCCCGCCCCAGCCGTGGCTCGTTCACCGGCCTCCGTGGCAACAGCGAGAAGCTCGAAAAGGAATACACAGTCTGCTGCGGATTCTTGAGACCGGTTTGCAGGAAATTTATTCGCCCAAGCCATCGCGCAGACGATCGATAAGCCACTCTAGTGAAACAGACAAGCGGTTGTTCTCGGAGCGAAGCAAGTAAATAGTCAAAGCCGATTCGACTGCCAGGTGACGGATAACGACATCCGATCGTTGGCTTACCGGGATCTTGGTCGCAGTCATCAAGCCGATGCCATAGCCTGCGCCGTCCAATGTAAGCATCAGATCCAGCGAGGGACACTTCCCTCGATTAATCCTACCCTGCAATAGTGGACACGGGACTAAGTGAGAAAACTCTCAACCAGAGGGACTCATGACAAGATCATTATCAATAAGCAAAAAGCCCCGTAAATTACACACACCTGAATTCCTCAATGAAGCTCTGATTGTAGTGGCATAGAAAATTTGGCCACCTGATTAAAGGTTATATTCTCATTCAACACAAAACAAATGACTTAATGAGCAAGAAAACTAAGCGTACTTTCACCCCCTGAGTTCGTGGCATAATGTACTGACTTTCGTTTCTGGCCGTCCTATTAATGCCATTGCCGGTAGCGATTTTATTGGCGTCATTTTTTAGGCCGCCCCTTCTTCCCTCGGGTCCCTTCTGAGGCCTGACCTGCTGTTGTTCGCTCGGCAATCAATTCTCGCTCAAACTCCGCCTGTGCGGCAAAGATTCCAAAAACAAGCTTGTCACTGGCTTCCCTGAGGAATACACGAACCCCCTTCTGACGCTGCTGGGCTATGAAACACTCCGTTGTCGGGAATTGCCGCTGGCGCTGAAGCTGCCAACAGAACGCAGGGCGCGCAGCGTTGCAGACAAGCTGCTGAGCCAGCCGGCCTGCATAATGGATCAGCAACAGCCTGCCCATGAAGCGGGGCTCAGCATCAGAAGCATCAACTGTCTATTCAGTCAGCAGACCGGGCTGAGTTTCAGTCATTGGCACCAGCAGGCAAAGGTGGTGGCTTCACTGCGCTGGGTGTCAGAGGGATTGCCAGTCAGTGAAATCGCATCGCTGAGCGGTTATAGTAACGTCAGCGCCTATATTGACGTATTCCGTCAGAGCTTCGGTAAAACGCCCAGTCGGTTTAACTGAGAGCACGGCAGTACGGTGCATATCCGGTAAACATAAGTATATTCCCTGATTAACGAGAATTTACATACAGCCTTATAAAGCCTGAACAGAGCTTTGTGACGTGCATATATTAACCGCGCGCCTTATGCCGACTGACAGAGCGGCTGCATCCGTTACTCATCTGAATCCTGCTGCATCAACCAACGCGCGCACGTTGTCAAAGACATCGTTACCTTTATAATCACCTTCGTCTGGAGTTGTTGATAAAGCCTGCAGCGATACGCTCAGCGCCAGTATCAGTTTAGCGCGTTCTTCAGTTAGCATCGCTCTGGCTCAGTAAGAACAGTCCCCATGATTTCACTTTGACTAGGCTTAAACGTAGCTTTAAGACTCGCCTCCCGTTGTTTGCCAGGCATTGTACTTGATGACGGACAGGACGATTGCCGGCCTTAATGCAGCAATTGTTCTGCCGCGGGCCTTAATGAAATCCGCTGGCCCACATCTCACAATTACCTCAGCGAACTCAACGTTCGGAAGTCTTATCAGGTTTGGTGAACCACGGTCTGACCTGTTTTGGCATTACATTACACTGCCTGCACAACCTGTTGACATTCTCTTTGTACTCCCAAGCTCCGAGGCTTTGTGTTGCCAACTGTTCAGTTATGGGACCGCGCATGCTTGCCGCACTGGATGATAACCGCGACCGCTTCAACAGCGCCGAAGAAATTCAAAACTACGCTGGCGTTGGCAGTGTGCGAAGTTCGTCCGACAGACATTCGTGGAATGGACTGCGAAGACGGTTAACTCATCGTACTGGGCCAGCGAGAAAAAGGAAAATCGCATCAATCCGCTATCCGAGCTCTGGCGTTCAAATAGATCCGGATAATTTATAGCTGCTGGAAAAACAGAACCTGTTACGACGAAGCAAAGTATTTGCTGGCTCTCCAAGCGCGAAACTCGCCCTTACTGAAGCCATAAAAAGCTTGTCGAATGTCTCAGCGCGTGAAGCGGACATCACCTCCTGAGTGAGCCAGCGCACAAACCCGCACGAAACTCTTCGACGTGAATTTACATAACCTTATGAAATTTTATAACTGTATGGCATTTGCCTAACCCTTCCAGGGCAAAAATACATAACTACTCACCAACCCTGCTGCGTATAACTATAGCGGTGTTTTTCTCTCACTGAAGGTGACGCATGACACAACAACGCCATGAATTATCAGCCGATCATGAGGCGCATATCGCTTCTGCGATTGGCAAATTCTTCCGCCGCATTATCCCGATGCTGGCGCTGATGCTTATTATTAACCAGATTGATCGCGCCAACATTGGCTTCGTCAAAGCCCAGCTGCAAACCGATGCCGGAATCAGCGCGGCGGCCTTCGGCTTAGGCGCAGGACTGTTCTTTATCGGCTATGCGTTGTTTGAAGTGCCCAGCAATATGATGCTGAAGAAGTTCGGCGCAAGGGTGTGGCTCACGCGCATTATGATCACCTGGGGAACGGTGGTGGTACTTACCGGTTTCGTCAGCACGCCAATGCATTTTTATATGCTGCGTTTCCTGCTTGGCGTGGCGGAGGCGGGCTTCTTCCCTGGCGTGCTGTTCTATTTTCGTCAGTGGGTGCCCAATGCCTGGCGAGGCCGCGCAACCGCAATGGTATTGAGTGCAACCGCAAGCGCGTTTCTATTCTCTGGCCCGCTCACCGGCGCAATCCTGATGATGCACGATGTCGGCGGACTTGCGGGTTGGAAATGGGTCATGTTTCTGGAAGGCGGCGGATCGATAGTGATCGGCCTGCTGGCGGCGTTTGTACTGGTATCGAAGCCAGAAGGGGCGAAATGGCTCAGCGACGCGGAAAAACAGGCGCTCGCGCAGCAACTGGCAATTGAAGACGCGACGCGTGACGAGCGTGCCGTCACACAGGGACGCTGGGGATTGATCACCGATCGCAGCCTTATATTCTACTGCCTGATCTTCTTCACCATGACCATGACCGGTTACACGCTGGTGTTCTGGTTGCCGCAAATTATCCAGCGTATTCAGGGGTTCAACAGTTTCGAATCCGGACTGCTGACCGCCATCCCGTGGCTCTTCGCCATTGTTGCGCTGTTTCTGCTGGGCAAAGCCACCGACCGTTATCGCGATAAGCTGGAGAAAGGGCTGGGCATCGCCATGCTGATCGCCGCATGCGGCACCTTTATGGCCACGCTTGGCACGCCGTGGTTTGGCTTTGTGGCGATGATTGTGGCTTGCATCGGTTCCAAAGTCAGTGCCGCGTTCTTCTGGCCGATGCCGCAAAGCGAACTGCCCGTCTCGATAGCGGCACCGGGCATTGCGATGATCAACTCTGTCGGCAACCTTGGCGGATTCTTCGCACCCACGGTGTTTGGCTATCTGGAGATGCACACCGGCAGCACCACCGGCGGCCTCTACGCGCTGACCAGCGTGTCCGTGGTGACCGGCCTGTGGCTGTTGCTGCGCACCAAACCTGTTCCCCCCGCTTTAGGTCACAAGGAGAGACTTCATGTCAGACAGTCCAGTCATTAATACCATGCGCATCGTCCCAGTTGCTGGTTATGACAGCATGCTTTTGAATATCGGCGGTGCCCATAACTGCTTCTTCACGCGCATTATCGTGATCCTCACCGATTCTGCCGGGCATACCGGGGTGGGCGAAACGCCCTGTCATGCCTCGACGTTGCAGTTGCTGGAGCAGTTTCGCCCGCTGATTGTAGGCAGCTCGCTGCTGCGCCTGAATGCCACGCTGAGCCAGCTTTTCAACAGTGAGGCGCGTCAGAAGCACACTTCACACACCAACGACATCCACATTCCGCAGATGAATCCGGAGAAGTTTTATAACGCTGCGGCGGCGATTGAGGCCGCGCTACTAGACCTGCAAGGCAAGCTGTTTAACCTGCCGGTCGCCGATCTGCTTGCCAGCGGCAAACAGCGTGAGCGTATTCCGGTGCTGGGTTATCTGTTCTATATCGCCGATCGCAAGCGCACCACAATGCAGTACCGCTCGGGCGATAACGCGGCGGATGGCTGGTTCCGTCTGCGTCATGAGGCGGCAATGGACAGCGCTGGCGTTCAACGGCTGGCGGAAGCGGCAGTGGAGCAGTACGGCTTTCGTGACTTCAAGCTAAAAGGCGGCGTGCTGGCAGGCGAAGCGGAAGTGGAAACGGTTGAAGCGCTACTGGCGCGGTTTCCCGGCGCGCGCGTCACTGTCGACCCCAATGCCAGCTGGTCGCTGGATGAGGCGATTCGCTTTGGTAAACAGTTGGCAGGAAAGGTGCCCTATCTGGAAGATCCCTGTGGTGCTGAGCAAGGGTATTCAGGGCGGGAAACGCTTGCCGAATTCCGTCGCGCCACGGGCGTGGCGGTCGCGACCAATATGATTGCTAACGACTGGCGCCAATTACATCATGCGCTGCAACTTAACGCCATCGACATTCCGCTTGCCGATCCGCACTTCTGGACGATGCGCAATGCCAACGTGATAGCGCAATTGTGCAACGAATGGGGGCTGACCACCGGCTGCCACTCCAATAATCATTTTGATATCTCACTGGCAATGGTGGCGCACCTGGGCGCAGCGGCGCCTGGCGATCGTCAGACCGCCTTTGATACTCACTGGATTTGGCAGGATGGCCAGCAACTGACGCATCAACCGCCGCAGATCCGCGATGGCTATCTGGAATTACCGCCAGGCCCGGGTTTTGGCATCGAATTGAATATGGAACGCGTCGAGGAGGCGCATGCGCTTTACAACGCGCTGCCGGATAAGAACCGAAACGATGCGCTGGGGATGCAATTTTTAATTGATAACTGGCGCTATGATGCCAAACGTCCGTCAATGGTTCGCTAAGGAAGCGAAATGAAGAGAATATTACGTGCGGTGGCGCTCATGGCATCGATTGCCGCCAGCGCGCCACTGCTGGCGCAAACTTTTGTCTACATATTAGAAGCCAGTGATGGCACCATCGCACGCTACGCGCTGAACGAGTAAACCGACGCGCTGCAACTGCTGGGGTGACACTGACCCAAAATCCTGCTCCATTCAGAAACAGAATTCCGGCATGATAAACACTCCCCTGAACGGAGGTGGTGCCGATGAAAAAGTCACGATTTACCGAAGAGCAGATTGTCTTTGCCCTGTAGCAGGCCGAGCTGGGGATGTCCGTACCGGACGTCTGCCGCAAGCTGGGCATCTCCGACGCCACGTTTTACACCTGGTGTAAGAAATACGGTGGCATTTCACCCTCAGAACTAAAGCACATGCGCCAGCTGGAAGAGGAAAACCTGCGTCTGAAGAAACTGGTGGCCGATCTCAGCCTCGACAAGGCTATGCTGCAGGACGTGCTGGCAAAAAAGAACTGACGCTGGCACGCCTGCGCGAATGGATCAGGGATTTACAGGCCCGATACGGTGCCAGCGAAAGACAAATCTGTTTTGCGCTATGGCTCAGCCGCAGCTCGTTCCGGTACCATTCCGTTGCGGCAGACGACAGTGCGCTGCGCCTGCGCATCAGGGAGATTACCTAAACCAGGGTTCACCATGGCTACCGCAGGGTACACGTGATGCTCAGGCGGGAAAGCTGGCGTGATAACCACAAACGCATTTGCCGCCTGTACAGTGAACAGGGCCTGTCGCTGCGCCCCAAGCGTCCACGCCGTAATAAATCCGCACAGCGGCGACAGCCGCAGCCTCAGGGGCTGTATCCGAATCACGTCTGGGGCATGGATTTTGTCTCTGATGCGTTGTTTGACGGAAGGCGACTACGCCTGCTGACGGTTATAGACCTGTACACCCGCGAATGCCTGGGGATCTGCGTGGTGCAGAATCTGCGTTCAACAGAAGTGGCGGAAATGCTGAACAGCATAGAGCTCAGGCGTCCGTTACCTCAGATGCTGAAAACCGACAACGGCTCTGAATTTGCGGGGAAAATGCTGGACAGCTGGGTGTATGAACGGGGTATCCGTATCGACTTCTCACGCCCCAGAACGCCGACGGACAATGCGACGGTAGAGTCCTTCAACGGCAGGCTGCGACAGGAATGTCTGAACGAGAGCTGGTTCATGTCCCTGGAGGATGCGCGGTGCAAAATCGAAGCCTGGCGCATACACTATAACCAAAGTCGTCCCCATTCTGCGCTGGGCTGGATGACCCCCTCCGAATTTGCCGTAAAATCTGCCGGTTGCCAGAATATGCAGCCAGAATGAAGCCAGTTATTCCTGATTATGAATGGATCACATACGGGGAGCGGTTCAACAAACCGACATTATGGACTGACGGTTGTATCTAATACCGGGGGCAGGTCAAATCCTCTATGAGCTGTGAGTTCAACTGATGGATGCAACACACTGATTGAACCGTTCTGCGGGTGATTCATAGTCTAGCGTTTTTCTCGGTCTTTCGTTGAGCTGTCTGGCAACGCTGTTTAGTCTCTGCTGGCTGTGAATCGATAAGTCAGTTCTCTTTGGAAAATATTGTCTGAGCAACCTATTCGTATTTTCATTTGAGCCACCTGCCAGGGAGATTGAGGATCACAGAAGTAAATCTGGATGTCTGTAGCTACAGTAAATCGGGTGTGGCTGGTCATTTCAGCTCCTCGATCCCAGGTTAATGTTTTATAAAGCTCAACAGGTAATCCCCGGGCTTGCCTGATGAGTGCAGATATAACGGTTATGGTCTTGTTGTCCCTGATTTTGGCCAACATAACAAAGCGGGAATGGCGTTCTACGAGGGTGACGATACAGGAGTTTTTCGAGCCCTGGATCAGGTCACCTTCCCAGTGACCCGGTATGGCTCTGTCTGCGGCTTCAGGTGGCCTCTCGCTTATCTGTACCGCATTCGAGATTGATCCTAATCCTTTCCCTTTAAGCGATGACGTTCTGGATCTACGCACGGCTCTTCCGCTTCGGAGGCATTGCTGCAGTTCTTTTTTTAATGCCCCCCGAGTTTGTATGAAAAGCGTTTTATATATCGTTTCATGTAACACATGCATTTCCTGATTATCCGGATAACAGCGTTTCAGCCAACCGGCGATTTGTTCCGGCGACCAGTCCTGATGCATCTTCTCTGCGATGATTTTACAAAGTGTAGGTCTTTCAATTAGCTTGCAAGGTTTTGGTCTCAGAGCATTTTCCCACGCAGCAGCATCCGCTTTTGATGCACGATATTGTTTTGCACCACCGTGCCTCTTAATCTCGCGGCTAATCGTTGAGGGAGCTCTCGATAGTTTGTTTGCGATCGCTCTGATGCTGATTTTTGCTACAAGCGCTCTGGATATTTCCTCTCTTTCATCAAGTGAAAGCGCTAACGGGTGCCGCTTTCCGACAGGGGGACGGTATCCACCAGTCTGGTGGATAGTGGGCATAATAGAAGAATGATATCTGTCGAACATTCTGGCGATATCATGCACGGAATCACCTTGTTTGTATCTGTCTTGGATAATCGCTTTCTGTTCCGACGTTTAGTAAATCCGCGTTCTTCGTTTCATGGCAACGTCCCCCTTGATTAAGGATAGCGTTGCATCGACCCGTTGAACTCACAGCAAAAAGCGAACAAACCGCTTTTTGCTAACAAGTCTTATTGGCCTCAGTCAGTACTATTTTTATAGCAGGTACGACCGCACAAGTAGGCTTCCCAGCGCCACAATTAGGGAACATTGAATGCCTATAAACAGATTTATTTAACCCACAACTAATGGTGGTCATTTTGGTGGTCTTGACAGGATGAAGATTCAAGTTTAGCTTCCTTATTAGCCAGTTACTGGCAAAGGTGATCCCAGTCAGAGGAGCCAGATTTAAGAAGCCTGCTTTCGAGCAGGCTTTTTGCTTTCTGAAATATCTGACAGAGAAACGGCCTTCTTTAATATAAAAGTGCCTTAGCGCGGATCGCATACGAGGAGAGCGTCACTCCCCTGGCAACAACACCATGATCTAAAAACCTTTATCTTCAATTGGTTACACAGACAAACGAAGGGGAATACAGACTTTGAACGATCCAGGCGTTTTTCATCTTTTGTATTTTGATATAGCGCCCTGAATCCGGATCGGGACTAAAAAAGACTTTCTGCATCATACCCTCGATCATGGTGTCGGCCTTTCTCTTCGAGACTGTGGTATTGGTTAGGTGATAAATATTATTCGCTTTCTTTTCATAGTTGAAATGGTACGCCCTTTCAACGTTGTACTTCACGCCATCGACTATCACCTTCCCGGATACATCAAAATAGCCGGTATTATTTTCCCTCATAAGCAAGAAGGTTTTAAATTTTGCATCAAAGGCAAATGAAGTTGATTCAATTCTCAGGTTGGCTGAGCAATCAAAGTCGTCTTTGCGATAAAGATGCCCTACCAGCCAGAGAAAAATCAACACTATCACCAACACCAGAAAGAGTATGTAAATGCTTTTGGTCCTGATTTTATCCTGGTATTTCATAATCTGGCCTGTAATAGTTTTCACATGAATACCAATCACCTTTCTTAACTTTTGAGTTAATGCAGTGGGCTAAAAATACTCTTGCTTCAGAGGCTTTTAATACAGACTCTGATACATTAAAGTAAAAAACACTATTGCCTGAGCACAGCATTCCTTGTTTCTTAATAAGATTCTGAGCCAGGGCCATCATCTTTGGCTTCTGCTCTTGAGGTATTACGTTAAAAGTTCTGACCGGGCATGAATCGACGCTCCCCAGAAAATAGATTTCATCCTCGTCTGCGGCAAAGAGTGGGCGATACAGTTCGCCTTGAATGCTCAGAAAAAGCATGACTAACGCGCACAGCGCAAGTAGTGCATAGCGGGCCTTTTTAACCCCCCCGGCAGAATATGTCTCGCTCTCCTCATTTGAACCGATGCCCCGACCGACAACCGCCGCTTCTCCTTCGCTTTCGCCATTTACCGCGAGAGCAGGATAATCCATTCTTTCAATAACAATGGCTGCAGATATCATAAAACCCACCCGCGGAACGGTAACGATAATCTCCTCGGTGCAGCCCAGGTTTCTGAAAACGGCTCTCAGATCTGAAATATACTTATTGAGGCTATGACTGGACGTCCGCAGCCCATGTGCGTCCCACACTTTTTCAAGTATCTCATTCCTGTAAATCACATGCTCTCTGTGGTCTAAAAGGAACTTAAGCAGGCGACCGGTGGTTGCTGTTAGCGTGACGGATGCATCCTCATCCAGCCACATCAGGCCGTCATCACTTCTGAAATAGATCGTCCCTTGAATTTTGTACATCATAAACTAGCCTTACAAATTATCCTCAGCCGCACACCGTCCGCAAAACATCTGCATATATAGCATTTTGTGCTGTATATAACGGTATTTTACTTATAAACCAAATTATAGTTCCTAAAAATCGATAAAACAGAATACATATAACTAAAATAAATCACAATGGTACTATAGCTCTCATCGAAACCAGCGGCGCGCCGGGCTTATCAGTATTAACTGAACGCAGAAATAACCGTATCGAGTGAGTGGGGTTTCGTGAAATCTGAGCTGAAAATGCTCCGGAGGTGTAGAAAAGAGAAATTTAAAGGCTAATGGAATGATAACGTCGCGTAATTAATTTCATGACGTATGAAATTATCTACGATGATATTATCACCCTCATGATTAACGTTCTAAATTTAGCGGGAGAGGTCACTTCCCGAGTCTCTTGTCGGGATATTTTCAGTAATTAAAAAAAACCGGATACGCTAAAGATAAAAATCATCGCGTTTACTCAAGGAATTTTCCCTAAGAAAATTCCAATACAAAGAGTGTGACTATTGTTCAGGGTTTAACGATAAGTACACCCTATCATTTTTAATTTATAAAAATCTATTTTGCATGCAACACATAAAATTAAACACCAAACAAACAGCAAAAACTCGAATAATAAAACACAATAAACCTATATCTACAGCCGTTATCTCTTTTAGAGCATCGACCGCATGCCTCATTGAGGTGGGCAATGTTAGATTACTCTTAATTCGCTGAATGGTTTTATTAACGTTGAGTTAAAGGTCAACCCAAGGATGAGATCGCGTTCAGATATGACTCTATCAACTAATATTTTATCTAAGGATAAATATTTTACTCTGGGCCTGATTGAACTGCTTGGAGAAGAATTTATTGACAATTTCTTTTTGATTATAGATCTCGACTCTAACGATCTTACGGGTTCGGAGTGGATTTACTTCTCGAATAAGAACATTGTCGCCTTTGCATCCAGCGACCTGGCTTTTTATAAGTCCGAACTATTTGAAAAAATAACCGTACTTGATAAGAAAAGTAATACCCGAAGTATCCTGAATTTCTTTTTAAAGAAAGAGACCTCAGGAAATTACCATACTAAATTCCGGCTAAGCCTGCGTGAAAAGCAGATGTTAAGCATGTTAAGCAGAGGGGAAAGCAACCAGGAGATCGCAGAAGAGTTTGGCGTGAAACTTAAGACTATTTATACGCATCGCCGCAACCTGATGAATAAATTAGGCTGTAAAAATAGGATTACGTTTCAAAAATTATTTTTCAACAATAAATGTCTTTTCAAGTGAAGCATAGCTTCAGGATTATTCATAAACAGGAGTTTTACCATGAACAAATTAGCACTTATCGTTATTTCAGCATTGTCCCTGAGTTCTGCTGCGGCTCTGGCCGATACCGTTACGGTGAACGGCGGTACGGTGCATTTTAAAGGGGAAGTGGTTAATGCGGCCTGCGCAGTTGATGCCGGTTCTCTCGATCAAACCGTGCAGTTAGGCCAGGTGCGCTCAGCGAAACTTGCCACCGCGGGTAGCACCAGCTCTCCTGTTGGCTTCAACATCCAACTGAATGATTGCGATATCACCGTTTCCGAGAAGGCCGCGATCGCTTTTGCTGGCACGGCGATTAACAGTACAAACCCAACGGTACTGGCCCTGCAGGGTTCTGCCGCAGGCGGCGCGACTAACGTCGGCGTACAGATCCTTGACCGTACCGGCACCCCGCTGGCGCTGGATGGCGCGTCTTTCGGCGCACAAACCACGCTTAGCAATGGTACCAACGTCATCCCATTCCAGGCACGCTACTTTGCAACAGGCGTCGCGACTGCCGGTACCGCTAACGCGGACGCCACCTTTAAAGTGCAGTACGAGTAATTTCTTCATCAGGCAGGGAAGCACGTCGGGCCAGGAAGGCCCGTTATCCGAAAAAGACTGAGGGTAATAACGATGCAAAGGATGAAGTCAGGTCTGTTGATATTCCTGCTCCCGCCGCTGGCGCTGGCCGGTAACCAGTGGAACGTTATGCTGCCCGGCGGAAACATGCGCTTTCAGGGGATAGTTATTGCCGAGTCGTGCCGCGTTGAAGCGGGCGACCGCCAGATGACGGTCAATATGGGACAAATCAGCAGCAATCGGTTTCATTCGGCCGGGGAAGACACTAACCCCGTCCCCTTCGATATCCACCTGCAGGAGTGCAGCACCGCCGTCAGCCAGCGCGTTGGCGTGGCGTTTTACGGCGTTGCCGATGGTAAAAACCCGGACGTGCTCTCGGTGGGCGAAGGACCGGGGATCGCGACCGGCGTGGGCGTCGCTCTGTTTGATAAAACCGGCAGCCAGATCCCGCTCAATGCGCCGCCAGGAAGCTGGTCGCCGCTGCACACCGGCCCGACCACCCTGCATTTTGTCGCTAAATATCGAGCCACCGGGAATCAGGTGACCGGGGGAGCGGCCAACGCTCAGGCATGGTTCTCCCTGACCTACCAGTAAACAGCGCCGGTAACAGGAAATAATTTTGAAAAAGAAAGAGATAAGCATGAAATACACACTGGCTACCCGGCGCGGGATGCGCGGTTTACTGGCGGCTCTATTACTGCTCGCCACCAGCGGTTTTAGCGCTCAGGCCCAGGCCGGCGTGGCGCTGGGAGCGACCCGCGTCATCTATCCTGCCGGGCAAAAGCAGGTTCAGCTGGCGGTCACCA